>ERZ1066124.13-NODE-13-length-234457-cov-22.718812_pt1 | contig 234457 bp, 215 predicted proteins | sample MGYA00382771_ERZ1066124 | MGnify/ENA primary metagenome ERZ1066124 (study PRJEB33369, sample SAMEA5778354) | biofilm metagenome | biome: Industrial cooling water; feature: Water cooling tower basin; material: Biofilm | place: United Arab Emirates | collected... | reverse complement strand
TCCATTTTGCAAAGATCTTTGTCGATGTACTCGGACAAAAGCGTTCTCAATCGCTCACTGCAAAAACGATTCCGATAATGCCATAAGTGCCTCCTATCTACTATTTCAAAGTATTCACGCCAGTGTAGGCAAGAATCTTTTGATCTGCCGTCAATAAAGCACTCTGATACACTCTGGCAGTCGCAACAATCATTTGATCTCCTGGATCGCGGTAAAATCCAGCAAGCTGTGTAGACTCAACCACGATCGGCACTGTCAATTCTAAAAGCCGCACTCCAGGATAAGCCAACGCATCCGCCAGCCATTCTGCAACAGGCTTAGACAGTCCTAATCGTCCAGATTCAACCGCCTTTGCTACTTCCCAGCAAGAAATAATACTGACTCCCAAACCCTCTGTCTGATGCTGCCCTATCCACGATCGCTGCTGTTCCGTCAGACGAGAACTATTATCAACCCACCAAATCCAAATATGCGTATCTAAAATAATCATTGCAAGACTTCCCAATCCTCCAAAGGCACGGCTGGCTCAAATGGATCGTCGTAATATAAAACAGTGCCTTGAAGCGGAAACTCATTTGTATCTGGGGAAGATGCTTGATGCTCTATCACAGTAATTTCGACCCTTTCTCCAGCCCGAAAAGGTAATCCCTCAATTAAGAGCTTGCCATCTTCCGTTAAAACCGTTTGAACTCGATAAGCACTCGGCATGATTCATCCTCGCTCGCTCCTCTCTATTGTGGCTCATCTCCTTGATTCCAGAGGATTTGCCAATTGTAATTTTGGCTTTCCACACCAAAATCGGGTTCTTTCTGGAACGGCTGCCGCACGTATCTTACTCTGCAAGATTGCTGAACGTGATAAGTTCCTTGTGTCGCCCCTTGCGGTATCTGCTTCGCAGCGCGCACCCAAAACACATCGCCTTCCGTGAATTCTTCAGACTTGGGAACTTGAACGATCGCGAGAATAAAACTTTCTGGTTTGTTTAACCCTGCCAAAATCTCATTCTTAGTCACGGTCACAGTTTCCGCACCTTCGATCCGTCCTTTCACTTCAATCAGTCGCAACTGCTGCGAATTCGGTATCCGCGACTCAATATCCCAGCCACATTTCTGTGCGCTCACATCGATCGGCTCATGCCCCAATCGTCATTCTGTCTCCATCACTGCCTGCATTGCCATCTGCTCAACTCGCTTCGTCTCACGGGCAAACATCGTAGGCTCCAATTTTCGTTTCCCCTGCAACCGCAACAGTAACCCGATCGGCACTACCAACGCCCCACCGACGACCAAAGGCGTTCGATCGTGCGATCAATTAAGCTCTCTTTCTGCTGCTTCACTTCCTCCACCAGAACGTTGTGCCAGAATTTCAGGAATAAATGCTTTCTCAGATTCATTTAACGATCGATAGTTCAAATACGGCGCATAGCCAGCATTGCGGATTTTAGATTTTGGATTTTAGATTGGGGATCGGCAGCATCTGAATCTAAAATCTCCAATCTAAAATCTCGACAAACTGCATCCGCTGCGAAATGATCCGGCGTTTTCCATTCGGATCGATTCGAGCATCCTGAATTGCATGTTCCAAATAGATGAGCGATCGCACTTGTTCTCCTGGGTCGTTCTCATCCGCTAGCAAAAATCGCAGTGGTTGACGAGTCAACATCTCTCTGTAGACTGCTGTGATTTGGTGCGGCAACGGCTCCACCAACGAGGTGTGAACAGCTAATAGTGGATCAAACAGATGTGCTAATCGAATCCGGTAAGCTTCGGAAACCAGTCGCAGCATTGCTCCATCTCCATCAAAGCTCCAAGGGCATCCCTGTTTAACCAGTTCGATTTCAGATTCACGACTGCGATACACCAATTCGTGATCTCGATCGCCCGTCACATCTTCATAGGTAAGGTCTAACGCATCTTCGTCATACCACTCGATCGCGATTACCCTAACTCTCTGCCCAGGTAAAATACCTTGGACGGTTACACCAGAAATTAATTCTTCCAGTCGAGCCATTGCGCGATGTCCTATGAATTGCGATGAATATATCTTGTTCTATTCTTTCAACCGCTAATGCTCAGATTGAAACAAACCTTTTGCTTCTTCCATTCAGAACGACTACAAAGGACTTTGTGAAGGCACAAGCGGGAAGAGCTTCTCAGAACGCCGAATACGGCATTTTCTTCTTCGTCCACAATATTGATCGACTTGTTGTTCCCCCTGGCAACACAACCTACAAGCGATCGTGTCACACCTAACGCCAAGTGTAGAACCTACTCAAGCTACAACACCTACAAATCCTCTACAACGCCTACAAATTTTCTACATTTCAATCGTCTTGGATGTACCGACCCTATACGCAGCAGTGCTTCTACAAAGTTCTACAAAATGTTCCTATGTGTAGTGAGCATCGAGTTTTTTGTAGTTGTTCTGAATGAAAAGTCTGCTATCTAGAGCGGCTAACCTACAAAGTATCTACAATGCCTACAAAGTTGCCACCATTTTCCACACATTTGCCACATGAGGTTAGAGTTGCATTTTAGAAGGTAGAACGGAGGTAGAGAAAGCCTCCTAGGAGGCTTTAGCGCATCCCTAACGTCTCTCCGAATTCAGCATAGAGACTCTCAGTAGGCATTAAGTTGCTCATTGAAGTTAAAAAGAAGGTAATTGAAGGACAATGTGAGACAAAATTATTTCTCTATGTGTAAATAGATGCAACGTTGGATATGATTGCAGAAAATACAAGGGCACACTTGAGGGCTGAGTGCTTAGAGGCGAAGTAATATGGCTTGGCGAACAAGTTTAGGAATACGATCGCTAAAAGGAGTCGAGGCAGAACTCTATCTCGAAGCAATGCAAGGAGCAGTTAATTATATTGAAGTGATGGGCGATGAGTTGGATGTCAAAACAGGCGATCGCATCTTCGATTCTGCGAATTTCCAGCAGAAAGCCATCATCCTTCATCATAGTCTGTCCGCACTCTTGAAGCCAGAAGTCGAAGCCCCAGAATTAACGAATGTTCTCGAAGCAGGTGCTTACTTTCCTTTCGCTTATCTAAAAATGCGATTGGAGGAAGAGATTTCAGAAGAAGATGAATGGTCAGACGATGAGGAAGATTTGAAATACGCTTATCGTCGATTGCTCTGGAAAGCCTTTGAAGAATTTGTGCGTCCTCGGTGGGAAGCAGCAGTTGAGGAATACGGAGAGCGAGGAAGAAACTCATTTTATCGTTGCCTTCGGCTCACGCGAGCGTGTCCGCTCCACAGACCTCGATTTATGGGAAGAAATTATCGAAGATCTGGCAAACCGAATTTTTTGGGATCGAGACTGGCAAGTCAGTTCAATTGCACCGCAACTTCTCGACGGCATCGAATAAGATTTTAGCCAACTCACAGGCTTAGATGAAAAATACGTGACGAATCGATTACCAAGCGTGACTAAGGAGGAGGCTGCGATCGCGTTGTTTAAAATCCGAAACTGGGTAACTGATTCTTAAAGTTCAGGCGGATGCCATCCCGCTAAAATCCAGTAACTTCGTACCGTTAAGACATCAGGATCATCGTTCAGCCGGAGTGCTACGATCGTTGCTCTTCCTACCGGGGTCAGACCTTGTAATTTCAAGCCGTTTTCAATCCAGCGAAAATGCTCTGACCAATCTTGAAATCGTGGGTTAAATAACGGCACACTCTCCTTTGTTTCAGGATCGATCGTTTCAGTTTTATCTGCCTTATATCCATTACAGATTGGGCAGGCGAGCCACAAATTTGATTCTTCACTACTGCCTCCTTTAGACAGTGGAATTAGATGCTCAATCTCAAGACGCGCCATAACTAAATACTGCGGACTCAAACAGTATCCACATCGGTTTTGTGCTGCCTCGCGAATTCGTCGGGCAACCTCAACGGGAATATAAGGACGGTTCATAGGGCTATCCCAAGGCAGGGCGCAACCCCCGCTCGACAGCAACCTTCCAGGCTTCTGCTTTTCGCACTAGTCCACGACGATAGAGCCGCATCAACTGATTAAGCTGCTGCTTTTCATCCTCATGTAACTGATTTTCACGCTGTTTCCCTAACAGGTCGCTGAGTTGCGTTTGCTCCTGTGAAGATAACTCTGAATCACAGAGCGCCAGCACTTGATCATTGGGCAGAGACGAGATTTCAGGTTCCGCACTGCCGCGAGTTAGCCACTCCAGCAGCACTTCTTCTAGGGGGCGTTGGGTCAAGGTTGCGACTTCACGTACCTGCTGCGCTAAGGAGTCTGGAAGCGTTAACGTGACTTGCTCTGCCATGATGCTGTTTTCGGATTGACTATTTCTTCTATTTTAGGATGATTCCTACTGATGCTCTATTCTCAAGTCCAAGTTGTTTAGCGATCGCTAGTAGTCTGTCAACCTAAGAATGAGGGATAGCCTTTCCTTAAAACTATTTCTACATGGAACTTGCGGATTCTTTCTAACCCCTCAAAATAACCTTGACTAACCACTAGGCAAATCATCGCAATCTGATCCACAGGGTTAGAGTCCTAAAGCTTGTCAACAATCCCTAACAATACCCAAAAAAGTAAGAATTAGGGGAAAGGTCAAAACTGGAGGCTGAAACCCTTACAGGACGGGTATCGAGTTGAGGACCGAAAATCCTCGTCTATGCGCTCAAATCCGGCGACCGCCACGGACGCATCAACATGATTGCAGATATCGCAGTGCTCAACGAGTTGCTCTGTTTACCGTCGAAGGGGTATGTAAAATTTTTTGAATAGAAAGTAACCGGAAGTAGTAGGAGAACTTAATAGAGATCCAAAACTTCATCAATATTATTGGAATGGTAGCTTTTATGTCTATCTAGATACAACAGCCGTGAGTCCAGTCTCTTGAAACACTGAAATTTGTATCGCTACAGGCAGCAAAACACCTCTCCCCTTAAGATTGTTCTATTGCTGTCTGCACTTGAGAAGCTTGAACTCAAGCTGTTATGTACGCTGGAGAAAATATGGCGCAGCATCGCACCGTTTTGATCATTGAAGATTCTGAAACCGATCGCTATGTGTTCAGACGGTACTTGCTGACTGATCCTGAAGCGTCTTACACCATTCTAGAAAGTACTTCAGGGACTGAAGCGCTCACATTGTGTCGCACTCAGCTACCGGATGGCATCTTGCTCGATATTAAGCTTCCCGACTTTGATGGATTTGAGTTCCTCAGTCGCCTGAAAGCACAGACGCAAGGAGCCTGTCCGCCTGTCGTCGTTGTCAGTAGCTACAACGATGCTGTCACGGCTGCAACTGCCTTTAAAAACGGCGTTGAAGACTATTTTGTGAAGGGACAAGCTAGCCCAGAGAATGTGCGCACTGCAATGCGAAGCGCGATCGAGAATGCTGAACTGCGCCGCCAACTTCAAGACAGCGAAGAACGGTTTCGGACTTCGATCGAGAATCTACTCGATTGCTTTGGAATTTACTCTGCGATTCGCGATGAGGCAGGACAAATCCTTGATTTTCGGATCGACTACCTCAATCGAGTGGCGCTTGAAAGCAATGATTTAACTGCGAACGTGATTGGTCAAAGCTTGACGGAACGATTCCCTCGCTATCGCAACAGTTCTGTATTTGCAGAACACTGCCGTCTAGTCGAGACGGGGCAGCCGAGAATCAAGGAATCTTATCTGTACTCAGAGGTGTTTGGTGATCCGTTGCGCCCCGTGATTTGCGATGTGCGATCGTCAAAGCTCGGTGATGGCTTTGTGTCTGCTTGGCGAGATGTGACCGAGCAGAGGCGATTAGAGTCAGAGCGAGATGAACTGCTGGCGCATGCTCAAGCCGCTCGCACAGAAGCGGAAGCTGCAAATCGAAGTAAAGATGAATTCCTCGCGATCGTTGCTCATGAACTCCGCTCTCCCTTGAATTCTATCTTTGGTTGGGCAAAGCTGCTGCAAGCGAAGGCTCCGAATTCAGTCACGCTCGATCGAGCATTGCAGTCGATCGAGCGCAGTGTAAAAAGTCAATTGCAACTGATCGAAGACTTACTCGACATTTCTCGGATGGTGCAGGGCAATTTGAGAATTGAACGAGTTCCGACGAACTTATCCTTGGTCGTGGAAACCGCGATCGACATGATTCGCCCGTTAGCAGAAGCAAAGCAGATTCAACTTGAATCGACTCTCGATCCCGCAAACCGTGAAGTCTTCGGAGACTCTAACCGCTTGCAGCAAGTCGTTTGGAATTTGCTGACGAATGCAATTAAATTCACGCCTGCACGGGGAAGCGTTGCAATTACCCTCACGTACAGCGGCTCGCAAGCGGAAATTTGCGTCAGCGACAGCGGTAAGGGAATTCGGGCAGACTTTTTACCGTTTGTCTTTGATCGCTTCCGACAGGCACAAACGAATGCACCCAACTCTCACGATGGATTGGGGCTAGGACTTGCTATCACTCGCGAACTGATTGACCTGCACAACGGAACGATTCGCGCGGCGAGTCTCGGAGAAGGACAAGGCGCAACGTTTACGGTCAAATTGCCGCTCATCGATGCTTCACTGCCGACCGTCGAGGATTCGCAAGGATTGAACGGACTGAGAATTCTGCTCGTTGATGATGAGGTAGATAGCCTCGAATTTGTCAAATTCTTCCTAGAAGAGCAAGGCGTGATCGTCACAACAGCGACTTCTGCGAACGACGCGATCGCACAATTCCAAGCGTTTTGCCCAGCGATTTTAGTCAGCGATATCACAATGGCAGAAAAGGATGGCTATCAACTATTACAGGAGATTCGCACTTTACCTACAGGGAGAGACATTGCCGCCATTGCCCTAACTGCCCATGTCGGTGAAGATATTAAGCAGCAAGCGTTTGCCGCAGGATACCGAATTCATCTACCCAAGCCATTAGAAATTGAGCAGTTGATCGATGCGATTTTAGCTTTAGCCAAAAGGTAGCCAAGAGTACTTCGTGTGCTTCCTCCTGATGGAATAGAAGGAATTTGATAGACCTATCTTGAAGTGTATTTCGCAGGAATGAACCTTTGCAATGATTTAGAACTTAAGTGACCAGAGGAGCAATCTGAAGCATGCCCGTGAGTAGTGCCAGCAAAATTGCCGAAATTTTAGAACAGAATGAAGCGGAACTTTTGCAAGAATGGCAAGCCGAACTGAAAATCTCGAATGTGCTGCACCCGGATTTGATTCGTCAAGGCGAGCTTGATCAGCAGTGTCGCGAGTTTTTGCGATCGCTCCGCAGCGCCGTTCAACATCACAATCTCAACGATGTGCAAGCGCCAGAATGGGGCGAAACGCGCCAAGTGCTCGCTGACATTTCGCGATCGCGAGTACAACAGGGATTTACCCCGTCTGAAGTCGCGTTGTTCGTGTTCTCGTTGAAGAAGCCCCTATTCGATCGAATGCGGCAGGCGCTATCGCAGCAGGGCGATCTCTTTGCAGATGCGATCGTATCGATTACCTTTCTGATCGACCAGCTTGGACTCTGGACGATGGAGGTTTATCAAAAAGCGCGTGAAGAAATTATTCTACGTCAGCAGGAAGAATTGCTTGAGCTGTCTACTCCAGTTGTGAAGCTGTGGGACGGCATTCTCGCACTGCCGATGATTGGAACGTTAGACAGTTCTCGGACTCAAATTGTGATGGAGTCGCTGCTTGAGCACATCGTTGAAACGGGGTCACAAGTCGTCATCATTGACATCACTGGAGTCCCGACCGTCGATACGCTCGTGGCTCAGTATCTGCTGAAAACAGTTGCAGCGGCTCGATTGATGGGAACCGACTGCATCATTAGCGGCATTCGTCCGCAGATTGCTCAAACGATCGTGCATCTCGGTGTCGATCTTTCTGCGGTGATTACGAAAGCAACGTTAGCCGATGCGTTTGCGATCGCGTTGGATCGACTCAGCTTAAAAGTATTACCAAAGCGATATGAGAAGTAATCCAACGTTGTTCACCTGTGGATGAGTGAGGCAAGGCAATGGAAAAAATTCCGATTCTCAAGATGAATCAGTTTCTTTTAGTGACGATTCAGGTGGATATGCACGATCGTCTCGCCTTGACGCTGCAAGATGACCTGACGAATCGCATTGTCAAAACTGGCGCAAAAGGAGTTTTGATCGATATTTCCTCATTAGAAATCGTCGATTCCTTTATTGGTCGAGTGTTAAGCAATATCGCGACTGTTTCTCAACTTTTAGATGCAGAAACAGTCGTCGTCGGAATGCAGCCTGCGGTTGCGATTACCTTAGTAGAGTTAGGACTTTCTCTGACCGGGGTGCGGACGGCTTTGAATGTAGAAAAAGGTATGGCGCTGTTACGAAATTCGCTTTTGTTGCCACCAGAGGAGATCGGCAACCATGCTCAGTCCTGAAATCGTCGAGATACGATCGCAGTCTGATATTGTTGTTGTCCGGCAAAAAGTCCGCGCTTTAGCAGTCGAACTGAAATTTAGCTTAGTTGAACAAACTAAAATTGTTACCGCTGCGAGTGAACTCGCTCGAAATATTCTCGATTATGGCAACGGTGGAACCGCGACCCTAGAAACGATTCAGCAGGAGCGACAAACCGGAATCCGGCTCTGTTTTGAGGATCAAGGTCCAGGCATTGCGGATATTGAATTGGCGCTGCAAGATGGCTATACCACGGGCAAAGGATTAGGACTGGGACTCGGAGGTGCAAAGCGACTCGTGAGCGAATTTGAAATTGAGTCCGAACCCGGAAAAGGCACGCGAGTGACGGTGATTCGCTGGCAGCGTTGATCCCTCTTGAGGTAGGCTGACCCTCGATCGAGAATGCAGTATGGTTGACATCAAATCACGATGCTGATACTCGCAGCAGGGGTCAAGTTACAAATCGTTTACTTCACCCAGATCTGATGACTAAAGAACCAATTGCCCTACCGATGACCGAAGAGAGTCAAGTTGGCGAAGCGAGACGGCTGGCTGTCGCACTTTCGACTGAGCTTGGCTTTGACCAAACCCAGCAGGGCAAGCTTGCGATCGTGGTCACTGAGGCGGCGAAAAATTTAGTGAAACATGCGGAGCATGGCGAACTCTTGCTTCAACCCTTCAGCACGGCTGAAGGAGAGGGAATTGAGATCATTGCTTTGGATTCCGCTCCAGGGATTCAAGACGTTTATCAATGTCTGCAAGATGGCTTTTCAACCGCAGGAACTCCTGGAACGGGTCTCGGTGCAATCCAACGGCTCTCGGATGGGTTCGATATCTACTCACTGCCTCAAGTTGGAACTGCATTAATGGCGCGATCGTGGCGAGAGCATCCGGTCGTCGATCAAACTGCAATGCTAGATGTCGGGGCGGTGAATTTGCCGAAACGCAAAGGAGACATTTCGGGAGATGCGTGGGCAGTTGAACAAGGGCGCGATCGCGCTCTCGTGTTGGTTGCGGATGGGTTGGGATCGGGGACACTTGCCGCTGAAGCATCACGAGAAGCCGTGAGAATTTTTCGAGCGAATGCGAATTTGGCTCCTCAAGCAATTTTAGAGAAGATTCATGCAGGGTTACGCAGCACGAGAGGCGCGGTCGCTGCGATCGCTGAAATTCGCCCTAGTGGCGTGAAGTATGCTGGAATTGGCAATATTTCAGGCGTGATTCTGACAGGCAATACCAGCCGCAGCATGGTTTCCTACAATGGCACGCTAGGGCTAACGGTTCGCAAAATTGCTGAGATGTCCTATCCTTGGTCGCAACAGTCGATGCTCGTGATGCACTCGGATGGATTAGGAACGCAGTGGATGCTCGATCGTTATCCGGGTTTAATGGCTCGTCATCCTGCTTTAATTGCGGCAATTCTCTATCGTGATTTTCAGCGATCGGTGCTACGAAACTTTGCAGGATCGGCGGATGATGTGGTCATTGTGGTGGCGAAGATGAAACGCGAGGCTAGAAGATGAACGCGAAATCTTACAATGCTTTACTTCCAATCCTGACCGTTGAAATTCGTTACGAGCAAGATGTGGTGTCGGCGCGTCAACGTGCCCGTCAAATTACCGCTCAACTTGGCTTTGATATTCAAGAACAAACTCGGATTTCGACAGCGGTTTCAGAAATTGCTCGAAATGCGTTTCTGTATGCGAGTGGTGGCAAAGCTGAATTTTTCATTACCAAGGATCTCCAACAAGCCCTACTGATACGGATTTCAGATACCGGATCAGGCATCCGCAATTTACCTGCGATCTTGAATGGACAGTACCAGTCTTCAACGGGAATGGGATTGGGATTAATCGGGGCAAAGCGCTTGATGGATGACGTGCAAATTGATTCTCAACCTGGGCAAGGCACGATCGTTCATTTAGTGAAATCTCTCCCGAAGCTATCACCGATTCTGACTCAATCGCAGATTGGAACATTGGTCGATCAGCTTCTGCGTCAAGCTCCTCAAAATCCTTATGCTGAACTCCAACAGCAAAATCAAGAACTGCTCACTACATTAGAAGAACTTCGACAACGACAAGAACAACTCGCTCAACTGAATCAAGAGCTAGAAGATACGAATCGGGGTGTCGTGGCGTTGTATGCCGAATTAAACGATCGCGCAGACTCTCTCCAAAAAGCAAGCGAACTCAAAACGCGATTTCTCTCAGATCTCAGCCATGAGTTTCGCACGCCTCTGAATGGCATTCTGAACCTCTCGAATATGCTTCTGAGCCGTTTGGACGGCGATCTGAGCGAAGAGCAAGAAAAGCAAGTGACCTACATTCGTCGATCGGCAGAATCCCTCACAGATCTCGTGAATGATCTACTCGATCTTGCGAAAGTAGAAGCAGGCAAAGTAGAGGTGAATGTCACTGCATTTCAAGTTGAGGAACTGCTCGGAGTACTACGCGGAATGCTACGACCCTTGTTGAGTCAGCACAGTGGAGTCAAGCTGATTTTTGAAGACGCAACCAATCTTCCTGTTCTCCAGACCGATGAAGGCAAAGTCTCCCAAATCCTGAGAAATTTCGTCTCGAATGCGCTGAAGTTTACCGAGCGTGGAGAAGTTCGGATCAGTGCAACACTGGGAACCGATCAAACGATTCTGTTCACGGTTGCCGATACCGGAATCGGCATTGCTCCCGAAGACCAGCGCCGTATTTTTGAGGAATTCGTACAAATTGATAATCCCCTACAAAAACGGTTTAAGGGAACGGGTTTAGGTTTACCGTTATGTCGCAGATTAGCGGAACTGCTCGGAGGAAGTATTCAGGTTAGTAGTAACTTAGGTGCTGGCTCTATTTTCTGTCTGACATTGCCAATTCAGTATCGATTGTTGTCATCACAGACTGCACCTGAAGCTAGCGGCTTTGAAATTCAGCCCGCTCAGCCCGCTCAGGAAATCGCTCAGTCGTCCCAAACCGTTCTCGTCATTGATGATGAAGCAATTTCTCGGTATGCGATCGCTCATCTTCTCGCTCAGCTTTCCTGCACCCCGATTGAAGCAAAAGACGGATACGAAGGACTTTACCGCGCCCGAACGGAACAGCCGAATGCGATCGTCCTCGATCTATTAATGCCCGGAATCGATGGTTTTGAAGTGTTAGCTCAGTTAAAAGCTGATCCGATCACTCAAGCCATTCCGGTGATTATCATGACCTCAAAGCAACTGACGGCTGAAGAACACGAGCAACTCACCGCGAACCCTCTGGTTTTAGGAGATGCTAAAGCGTCTTCACAAGCGATCGTGGTTCTCTCGAAGCAGGTCAGTTCTCAGCAAGCCGCGATCGTACAACTGAGAACTGCTCTACTCGATGCTGGAATATTGATCACTTAGAGAGCGGTTGAAACGTGTCGTTTCTTGCACTCACCCGCCCCTTTGAAAGTCTATTGTGTATACACCAATCTCTTGCACTAATCTCTTGCACTTCGTTGTGGTCGGCTAACGCCCCCTAGCCCCCCAAGTTTGGGGGAACAAGAATCAAAGTCCCCCAGAATTGGAGAATTTAGGGGGCGAAGGATCTGTAGCAGCAACAAATTGATTGGGTATTAGAGAGGAGTGTTCCCATCGCTTAGAACAGAAAATATCGCTGCGCCATTGGTAGAACTGTTGCAGGTTCACACGTTAAGAGTTCTCCATCGGCTCGAACCTCATAGGTTTCTGCATCCACTTCCATCTGAGGCATGGCATCATTCAGCTTCATATCGCGTTTGGTCAGGCTACGAATCCCAGATACAGGAACCAATGGGCGGTTGAGATTGAGTGAATCAAGTCCGCCTTTTTTTAGGGAAGCTTGGGAAACGAAAGTCAAAGAGAGGGGCGCGATCGCATGTCCAAAACTACCGAACATCGGACGCATGTGAACTGGCTGCGGAGTCGGAATACTTGCATTCGCATCTCCCATCTGTGACCAAGCAATCATTCCCCCTTTGATGACCATTTCCGGTTTTACACCAAACATTGCAGGTCGCCATAAACAGAGGTCTGCTAACTTACCCACTTCAACCGAGCCAACATGATTCGCAATACCATGTGTAATTGCTGGATTGATCGTGTACTTGGCAACATAGCGTTTGGCTCGGAAATTATCATTACGATCGCTATCTTCCGACAATGCTCCTCGTTGCACTTTCATTTTGTGTCCAGTTTGCCAAGTCCGAATAATCACTTCTCCGATGCGTCCCATTGCTTGTGAGTCAGACGACAACATACTAAACGCACCAATGTCATGCAAAATATCTTCAGCCGCGATCGTTTCTCGTCGAATTCTTGATTCTGCAAAAGCAACATCTTCAGGAATGCTCGGATCAAGATGGTGACAAACCATCAACATATCTAAGTGTTCATCCAATGTATTCAGGGTGTAAGGTCGCGTTGGATTGGTCGAAGAAGGTAGCACATTCGCTTCGCCGCAGACTTTGATGATGTCTGGAGCGTGTCCACCGCCTGCACCTTCAGTGTGATAGGTATGAATCACGCGATTTTTGAAAGCTGCGATCGTATCTTCCACAAAGCCTGCTTCATTCAAAGTATCGGTGTGAATTGCAACCTGCACATCATAGTCATCGGCAACACTGAGACAAGTATCGATCGCGGCGGGTGTGGTTCCCCAATCTTCGTGCAGTTTCAATCCCATTGCACCCGCTTTAATCTGTTCTTCGAGTGCATCCGGTTGGCTGGCATTTCCTTTGCCTAAAAAGCCGAGATTCATCGGAAAAGCTTCAGCCGCTCGTAGCATTTGATGAATGTACCAAGGTCCCGGTGTGCAAGTCGTCGCATTTGTTCCGGCAGCAGGTCCAGTTCCACCCCCGATCATAGTTGTCACACCGGATGCGATCGCGACTTCGATCTGTTGCGGACAGATAAAGTGAATGTGTGTATCAATCCCACCTGCCGTGAGAATCATCCCTTCACCTGCGATCGCTTCAGTTCCCGGTCCAATCACGATCGTCACATTGTCTTGAATGTAAGGATTTCCCGCTTTACCGATCGCCGCAATCTTGCCATCTTTAATTCCCACATCTGCTTTCACAATTCCCCACCAATCGAGAATCAGCGCATTGGTAATCACTGCATCAACTGCACCATCTGCATTCGTAATTGGAGATTGTCCCATCCCATCGCGAATCACTTTACCGCCGCCGAATTTAACTTCATCGCCGTAAGTGGTTAGGTCTTGTTCGACTTCGATGATCAGTTCAGTGTCAGCAAGACGAACTCGATCGCCCACAGTCGGACCAAACGTTTCAGCGTATGCGCGGCGATTCATGCGATAGCTCATAAGACAACCTCGGAAAATTCTCGGTTGTTTATTATCAGATGGATTTTCGAGAGTTGCGGGAGGCTTTAGGATTTTGACGGATTTTGGAAAAGAGTACTATTGTATGCTGCTATTAAAGCGTGTTCACACAGAAAAAAACAATGGGCGTTCAGTTAATTCCTGCAATAGAAGGCTACGACAAATACTACTTCTCATTGAAGCGCTCAACCCCGGATTGGAAATCAATTCCGTATCGACTTGAAGAACTAGATATGATCGCTAACCAGTTAGGAGTTGCGACATTTACTAGCTTTGTCAGTGTGACTCGCGACGAGACTGCTTTTGGCGAAGAGGATATGGCTGAAATTGAGGCAGAAAACGAATTTATTGATGGAGCTTGGTATTACCAAGGGAGTCTATTGTGGAGCATTGCGCCTCAGTGGACTGTAGCGAATGTTGGCTTAGTCACCGTTCGCACACTGCTGAATCATATCCGTTCTTGTCAACCTAGATTTAGTATTGACTTAGACGATGATCAGGAACTGGATGAAAAGCAAGACCTTGAATGTGTGCTCCATGAGCTAGAAGCGATGGAGAGAATCTTAGAGCAGGCACAACAGGAAAATAAACGATTCAGACTCTACTTATCTGCGTAATTGTTCAACTATTGTTCAACTATAGGTGTACTGCTCTATCACTCCTTGACGAATTGCATTCTCCATCTCTTCTAGAGTTTTAGGCTTTCCCTCATATTTTAAGCTGCCTGCAACTTGGTTTAGTAGCGTTGATCGAGGAAAAGGCTTCCTCGGTTTCAGAAGAACTCCATCGCCCATCTCGATCGCAATTAACTCCTGTCCTGCTTCCCACTGATAAGCAGCACGAAGCGCCTCTGGAATCTTGACTTGTCCTTCATTCGATAGATGAGTGACTTCCATATCGTTTAGCGTTGAAATGATGCAAAAACTGTAGCATTCAACATTTTGATCAAAACCTTAATTGACCCAGTTGAACACGAGGAAATTATGGAAATTGTAACCAGTTGGATGGAACAAGGGATTGAACAAGGAAAACAGCAGGGAAGACTTTCGCTTGTGATCCAGCAGTTAAATAGTCTCCTTGGTGAAATTTCTCCCGCACTTCAAAATACGATCGAGAATCTCCCAAACGACCAATTAGAATCCCTCGCGTTGGCACTCCTGAGATTTAGAACGCTAGATGATCTAGAAATCTGGCTGCAAGAACACCAATCTTAGAACGTAACTGTAGTTGTAGTGCCATCGTGGTCGATCGATTCTTCACCGATGCCAACTAACTCTACTCGCACAGTCCGATAGCTCGGTTGGAATTGTCCTTGACGTGCTCCGATTTCAACTGTGTGATTGTTCACGCGATAAGTCGTAGTAGCAAACTGTCCAGATTGATAGTCAAGCGATCGACCATCATCCTCGTACAAAGTGAACTCGCCTTGACCAGGATAGATTTTGAGAAGCAATTCATCGATCGATTGTTCATCAACATATTGCATCACAGGCTGCATCGGAATGATTGCACCCGCTTTCACATACATGGGCATTCGTTCCACAGGTGCATGAGCAAGAATAGTCTGATTTCCATCGAACTTCTCACCTGTCCACCAATCGAACCAAGTCCCTTCGGGTAAGTAAACTGCGCGATATTCCACACCTGGACGATACACAGGAGCCGCCATTAGATGCGATCCAAGCAAGACTTGATCGTGAATATGATAGGTCTTCACATCATTGGGATACTCATACAACAGGGGTCGGAGAATTGGTGCACCTGTTTGTGAGGCTTCCCAGAACAAGGTGTAGAAGAAAGGTAACAATTGATAGCGAAGTTCGATGTATTCGCGGCAAATGGCTTCTACTTGCTCACCAAACACCCAAGGTTCATGCTGTGCTGTTGTCATTGAGGAATGCGCCCGCATCAATGGATAGAGCATTCCCACCTGCATCCAACGGGCAAATAATTCAGCAGTTGCATTTCCTGCGAATCCGCCAATGTCTGCACCGACAAAAGGAACTCCAGATAGCCCCATGTTGCAGAGCATCGGAAGCGACATTTCGAGGTGTTCCCAGAGGGATTGATTGTCGCCCATCCAGACCGATGACCAGCGTTGTACTCCAGCAAATCCAGAGCGAGTTAAGACAAACGATCGCTCTTTTGGTCTGAGTCGATTTAAGCCTTCTGCGGCAGCACGCGCCATGTTATATCCATACAAATTGTGTGTTTCTGCATGAGTTCCACCTTCTTCTGGATTGCCTTGTGGGGCATCCATTGGGAAGGGAATGTGCTTGCTGTCTGCGTCTCCAAAAGGTCGATCGGCTAGACAAGGCTCGTTCATGTCATTCCAAATCCCTTCGACACCGACATCCGTTAATTTACGCTGCCAGTCGCCCCACCATTGGCGCACTTCAGCCCGTAAGAAATCAGGAAATACGGACTTATCGGGCCACACATATCCCGCGACTAACTTACCATCTGCACTTCTGACAAAACACTCTTTTTCCAAACCTTCGTGGTAAACCGGATAGTCTCCATCGGGTTCATACTTTACGCCTGGATCAACGATCGTCACGACCTTAAATCCGTTCTGCTTCAACTCAGCAATCATTTTTGCTGGATCAGGAAAGCGTTTCGGACTCCAAGTAAACACTCGGTAGCCATTCATATAATCAATGTCCAGGTGGATCACATCACAGGGAATTTTGCGCGATCGAAACTCTTGAGCCAGTTTCTCCACAATCTCCTGAGTTTCGTAACTCCAGCGACATTGATGATAGCCGATCGACCATTTTGGCGGCAGCGGCATTCTTCCAGTTAGCTCAGTGTACGTTGCAAGAATCTGAGCGGGTGATGTGCCATGCATGATGTAGTAGTCAAGTTCTGGAGCTTGAGCTTGCATCTGCCAGATTCCCGGTTCAGTGGCTCCAAGATCGAATTGACTGAGATGGGTGATATTGAGAAAGATGCCGTAAGTTAGCTCTGGACGAAGCGCGATGAAGAAAGGGATCGCTTGATACATCTCATCATCGATCGATGAATAATCCAGAGCATCGACTGTCCAATTCGTTTTAATCTGCGATCGCTTATCTAACAGTCCTGCCCGTTCCCCAAAGCCATAGAAATGTTCCTCAGCTTCGATCTTTTTCCAGCAAGCAACCTGACCCATTCGCCAAGCAATGTTCGTATCTTCTGCAAATGGTTTGCCGTCTAAGTCATAACATCGAATCCGACAGGGCGATCGATCAATCACAACCTGCATTTGATCGGTTTGCAGTTCAATCGATTCCTTTTCCTCAATGTTGAATTTAACAGTTTCCCAGTCTTCATCGGGTCGGTTTACTGCCCACGATCGACGAGGAAGAAAGCTGCCAGTCGGAGCCAGTTGGACTCGGATTAAGTTCGCTGCTAAGACGCTGACTTTGAGAGTAGCTTCACCGCAAGTGAGCAAAATAGCGCGATCGCTCGTTTCAACGCGATCGACATTTCCCAGCGAATTCCAAGGCTGGCGGGTGGTTGGGAGCTTTCCAAAAACTTGAGGCATGACTTTGACTGAATAAATAACTTAGCCGACTAACAATGATTCTGCACCATCAACCCAAACCTCTGTTCCTGTGATGTGACTTGCAGCATCAGAAGCCAGAAACAGAACTACTTGCGCCACCTGATCCGGTCGTCCAGGTAGTCCACCATTGAGCGGTACTCGACCATTGGGATAGTACGAAGGCTCTTGGATTTGGTCGATGTGAATTTCTTTTGATGTGTTTTGAATGTTTGTCCCAATTGCACCTGGACAAATCACATTCACTCGAACTTTGTTTTTTGCAAGTTCTAAAGCAATCATCTTCGCGAATGCAACTTGAGCCGCTTTCGTACAGGAATAAGCGGTCGCGCCTGTGTTGCTAAAAGTTCGCGTTCCATTCACTGAAGAGGTAATAATGATTGATCCACCTTGTTTTTTCAGATAAGGAACTGTGTATTTCACAGTGTAAAACGTTCCATTTAAGTTTGTATTGATCGTTTTATTCCAATCTTCGGGTGTGATTTCTTCGATCGGTGCCCAAACTCCATTAATTCCAGCATTGGCAAAAACAATATCGATTCTTTCTAACTGTTCAACAATTTCATTGATCGCGCGTTCCACCTGATCCGGTTGACCGATATCTGCAACCGCTGCCATCGCCGCTCCGCCTTGGAGTTGAATTTTCTCTACCGTTTCCTCAACCGTTTCAGCAGACCAATCGATCGCGCCTACGATCGCGCCTTGTTCCGCAAGCAGCATCGCTGCCTCACGTCCAATCCCTGATCCGGCTCCTGTAACCACCGCAACTTTTCCCAACAATTGCATAGTTCCCTCAGTGAGAAGTCGTCCGTCTCCAAGATGCTTTCTCAACTGCGATCGTGCCTCTGTCTTCCGTTAGGTTCAAAGATCACCATCTGGTAGAATGCAAGATGCGTTTTTTCGAGAACTGTGATGCAACTTCAACCTAGAGGACATTTACTGACTGAGCAAGTCAATCCCGCGAGTGCAAACCTCGATCAGCTTTCGTCGCTCGAAATTGTCGATGTGTTCAATCAAGAAGACGCAAAAACCATTAGCGCGATCGCACAAGCACGAGAACCTTTAGCGAAAGCAATTGATCTGACGGCGGAAAAGCTGCGTCAAGGGGGGCGATTGTTTTATGTCGGGGCTGGAACAAGCGGACGATTGGGTGTGTTAGATGCGGCAGAATGTCCACCTACGTTCTGTACGCCGCCGGAAATGGTGCAGGGGATCATTGCGGGGGGAGCAGATGCGCTGTTACGGAGTTCTGAAGGGTTAGAGGACTTGGCAGATCAGGGAGCGGCGGCGATCGACGATCGACAAATTAGCGATCGTGATGTGGTGGTCGGGATCGCCGCAGGCGGAACGACTCCTTATGTGCATGGTGCATTGTCTGAAGCTCGAAAGCGAAAGGCAACGACGATTTTTATGGCTTGTGTGCCTCAAGAACAAGTTCAAATCGATGTGGATGTGGATATTCGATTGTTAGTGGGCGCGGAAGTGTTAGCAGGTTCGACTCGGTTAAAGTCGGGAACTGTGACTAAATTAGCGCTGAATATTTTATCGACTGGAACAATGGTGCGATTGGGGAAAGTGTATGGAAATCGCATGATTGATGTCGCGGTGACGAATTCCAAACTGCACGATCGAGCGTTACGAATTCTCTCTGATCTCACTGATCTAGATCGAGAACAAGCCGCAGAACTGTTAGAAAAAAGCGATCGCTCTGTGAAAACAGCTTTGATGATGCACTGGTCAGGATTATCAAAGTCAGAGAGCGATCGCTTGTTGCGTGAACATCAGGGGAATTTACGGGCAGCCCTCCAAAGTCAACCGATTTGACAACCCGTAGCTTGTACTGCACTCAGGATTCGACCGAGCGCGAAGAAAACGATCGTGCCTGCGATCGCAATTCCGCTGCGATACATTAACAGCCATGCGCCGATCGGCTTTTCATTCACTAAATTCAAATATCCCCAAGCAAGCGCCGACATCAAAATACTGATGATCCCCGCTCGAATGGAGCCATAACAGTCTGAAGTGACGACTAGGAAGCTACAAGAAGCAAGAAATAAACAAACTAAGCTCACCAACGCTGCAAATGATTTTGTCATACGTCTAACTGATTGTGCGATCGCACCTAGATAATCCGCGTATCAATGTATCATTGAGTGTTCCCAAGCATTACGGGGTCTAACCCCTCATCGGTCAAGATATGCTGATCTAAACTGGTGAACGCTTCAATTTAAGCGGAAATGTCGAGCGGTGAAGGATTGTGACAAGTTCTAAACCGCTTGCAAGAATGGCGCGATCGCACTTTCAAAATTCCTTATTTTGGTATTACTGTATTTAAATCTCTTTTACACAACGATCGTCTGTACCGTATCGTTGCGGAACCTTTGATGTATCATTGTATCAAAATTGCTACCAGCTATCTAATCAATCCTGGTAGCTTACCGTTTTTTTGCAATTTGGTAGGCTGCAAGATTGAATAGTTGGAGCTTACCACCGAATTGTTCATCGATCGCAGTTCTCAATCCTGCAAACAAAGCTTCTCGTGTTGTTGGCTCTAAAGCAATGTATTGGGAATAGCTGCTTAAGAGAGACAGATAGCGATCGGTGTCATAAACGCGATCGCACTCGATCGCTTCCTGTACCGGAGCTTCAAACAATCCCGAATCACTGATCAATTTCCCCAAGCCCTGTAGAATCTCTTCCTGAGTCTCTTTCCCTTCGTATTTGGGTGCAACAGACGGCGCGAACTGTTGATAAACTTCATCCAGTCTTTGATAGACTTCGTAGCTCGGCTCTAGTGACATATTCCACAACAACACGAGAGCACCATTGTCCTGTAGTGCTTCAGATGCTTTCACATACTTAATATCTGATGCGATCCAATGCCAAGCATTTGCAGCGAGAACAATCTGAAACTTCCCAGGCTCCACTTGCCATTCTTCAAACGTTTGCGGAATGATCTTAACTTGCGGATAGTCGGCACAATGCTGCTCTGCTAATCGACAGAATTCTAAGTTTGGTTCAACGGCATCGATCGCATATCCCAGCTTTGCAAAGTCAACGGTTGCAACACCTGATCCGCAACCGACTTCTAGAATTTTTGACTCAGGAGCTAATTGGGCGACTTCCACAACGCGCTGAATCAGGAATTCTGGATAGCGGGGTCTTGCTCGATCGTATGCTTCAACCACCGGAGAATACCAAACCTTCCGCTGCTCCAGATCCTTTTTCGAGTACTCGTTGAGGACTTCTACCCAATTTGACATAGATTAATGATTCTCTTGTAATCGTCGTTGATGCAGTCCGGGAAGTTGCCACCAAGCTAAATCGGGACGCTCGTGATGTTCCAAATGATAGCCGAAATGATAACAGCTAATAAACGACCAGAACGGCGACCAGTTCGTAGTTTGAGCGCGACTTTCGTTTTGGTAGCCACCCGCAGGTTCACGATGCGGTAAAAACGTTCCGAAGAAGAACAGTTGAATCGAACTTGCGATCGAGGGAATCACCCAAAATAGATTCAAATTCATTTCAGAGATACCGAATACCCGGTGCATGATGTGGTACATCGCGACTAGCCCGATAATCCGTGTCCAGCTCCAGTAGCGCACCATGAAATAGGAATACCAAGAAAAGAGATTTGTATGCTTGCCGTCATGGTAATCGGGATCAAGTTCGGAAGCCGGATGAGCATGATGCTCCCAATGCGTCCGGATCATTTCTTTCAATGAAAATAACGCATAAACCCGAAGCGCTAATGAACCAATAAAATCATTCAGTTTACGATTGCTGGGAGAAACAGCGCCGTGCATAGCATCATGCGCCGTGATGAATAATCCTGTATATAGAAATGTTTGGAACGCGATCGCAGCAATTCTGACGAAAATCGGCATTTGCGCCACATCGACCGTTAGCAAAATGGCTAGGCTTGCCGCCCAAGTGCCAATCACCGTGAGTGCGACAAAGACACCGCGATCGACATGAATTCCATCTTGGGCGGGCTGAATTGGGGCGGAACGGAAAGAAACCACGGGCTAACTCCACAAACATTCAGGATGAGCGGCAAGTTTCAACAAATGCTGCTTCTACACGAACTCGGTAACGCTTTACAAATATTAACATTTCTAAGCGAGGTTGCAGAACTTGATCCAACGGAGATCAGCTTCGCAAATTTAATTCATGAGAATACAAAGTTTAGGAAACAAAGAAACAGCAAGAAAATTGCATTACTCGATAGCTTAGAAACTAAACGGTCAGATTCTATCTCTCCGAAGGGCTAAACTCTTCTCTACCCAAAAGCCACATCTTTTCAACATTAAAAAAAGCTGCTTATTAAGAAGATAAATCACCAAAATCTAACGCAAGTTAGACGCATTTGTTATGATTCCAACCACACTAAAAGAATGCTTTAATTCATCGCTATCATGGCTTCTACAGTTATTATCACTGGCGCGTCTCAAGGAATTGGAAGAGCGACCGCGAAACGGTTTGCTGAGAACGGTTATAACTTAGTGCTTGCTTCTCGAAACATCGATCGCTTAAATCTAGCTGCTGAAGAATTGAAAGCGATCGCACCAAGAGTGACCGCAATTCCAACCGATACTCGCGATGCAAATCAAGTAAAAACGATGGTCGATCGCGCCATTTCTGAGTACGGCTCGATCGATGTTTTAGTCAATAATGCTGGAGTTTATATTTCTGGTCCTGCCGATAGTTTCTCGCTCGAAGATTGGCATACTGCGATCGATACAAATCTCTGGGGCTACATTCACACGATTCATGCGCTGTTGCCGCATTTCATTTCTCAAGGTCGCGGCATGATTGTGAATGTGATTTCATCGGGTGGTAAAGTTCCGATTCCTTATCTTGTTCCGTATACGACGAGTAAATTTGCCCTCAGCGGACTGACTCAAAGCTTACAGTCTGAACTCTCGCCAAAAGGGATCACCGTTTGTGGCATCTATCCGAACTTGATTAATAGCGAGTTTATGGAGCGGGCGATCTTTCGCGGCAAAGATGAGGAAGATGCGATCGCGCGTCGGAAACAGTTAGAGCAAGTTCTGAATGTTCCGGTGGTTGAAAAGCCTGATGATGTGGCGAAATCGATAATTGATGCCGTCAAGCATAAGAAAACTGAAGTGGTGGTCGGGTCTGCGGGCGCTTCAGTCATTTCGCAACGTCTCTTCCCAGATGCCCTACAGTGGATTATGCGACGGACGTTTAAGAACAGTGACAAGGATTACTAACGTGACGGTTAGATGTTCTGTCTGATGATCGTTTAACCTATTGGACGATCATCGATTCACCGTGAAATCCTGGTAGAGACGATTCGCCGAATCGTCTCTACGTCATCGGGTAAACGCACAATCTATCGCATTGCGGTTTTTCAATCGGTATCCCCCATTTTCAGGGAACCTCGCACGTCATTACGCCGCAAATTCTGCCACCTTCCAGCCCGTCAACTGAGACACTACATCGATCAAATCATTCGGCTGATACGGCTTCGCTAAAAAACTTTGAAATCCACACTCGATCGCGCGTTCTTGAGCCTCGATCGCGACCCAAGCCGAAACCGCGATCGCTGGAATTTCCCCGCCCTGCTCTCTTGGTAATGCTCGAACTTGTTGAATGAGATCAAAGCCATCAACGAACGGCATTGCGAGATCCGAAATCAGGACATCAGGCAGTGATCGGATTTTCTGCATTGCCTGAGCCGCACAAGTCGCTGAGGTTACATCAATTCCGTAGATTTCCAGGATCGTGGTCAAGAGGATGATCGAATCTAAATCATCGTCCACGACTAACGCCCGAATCGGCTGCTGGCTAGAATGTCGATCGCTCATAATGTCTCACCACGCATCCTTCACTATTAATAGCTGATCTCTCACCAAAAATAAAGAAAATCTTAAAATTTCGCAGACTTTCTTAAAATTGTGCACAACGAATGAGAGTAAATACTCATTGAGGTTTTAAGCTATCGAAACACTAGGTAAAAACAAGCGGATTTCATTGAAAAAGTTAATATTTTCTTAATAAGCTGAGATAGACTCAAATCTCGATCGCAGTCGTGGTTTAAACTTTGAGCTTCAATTCAAACGTTCCTCTTAATCGCCTTTAGGATAGTGCTGTGAAAGAGTTTTCTTCAGAGACAGACCCTGAAAATTCTGTCTCGCTCACACCATCGACACCGCAATCGATTCAATTCACGCTCGATCGCTTTGGAACCATCGTGAGCACCAACGAACTGTGTTTGACTCACTTGGGCTACTCCTCACACGATCTGATCGGGCGATCGCTCTCCAGTCTATTTCATGTCCGCGATCGATCAAGGTTACACAGCGCACTCTCTGAGGGATTTCATCATGCTAATTTGCATTCACCGCTCATCTTCTCGCTGACTCGTGCGGATGGACAAACTATTAGTGTGAGCGCTGAAATTGATTCGTTTGAAGGTTCGCATCACGTTACATTCATCGTATTCACTTGCAAACTCTTGAATTCGCACAATCCTGGGGAACCAGCGACAGAACAAACGGCGTTAGAAGCGCTTCAGTATCAGCGAAATCGAGAACAACTGATTAGCGCGATCGCACAACGAATTCGAGAGTCGCTGGATTTGGACACAATTCTGCATCGAACGGTTGAAGAAGTGCGGCAATTCTTGAACACCGATCGCGTTTTAATCTACCGCTTTGAATCAGATTGGAGTGGCACGATCGCAGTCGAATCCGTAAATCCGCCTTGGGACGCGACTCTAGGCAAGAATTTTCAAGATCCTTGCTTTACGGCAAATCACATTCAACAGTACCGCAATGGGCGAATTCAAGTGGTTCACGATGTCGATTCAGCAAACTTACAGTCTTGTCATCGAGAACTGCTCGGTTCACTCCAAGTTCGAGCGAATCTAGTTGTTCCGATCGTGTCTGAAAGACAACTTTGGGGATTGTTAATTGCTCAACACTGTCAAGGCGCACGTCAATGGCACGCTTCGACGGTTGATTTACTAAAACAATTAGCGACACAGGTTGGAATTGCAGTTCAACATGCCGAGCTACTCAATCAGGTTCAAGATATCAATGCTCAGTTAGAACTTCAAGTTCAAGAACGAACTCGGAAATTACAACAGATTTTAGACTTTGAAAAGCTCGCAAGAAAAATCACCGAAAAAGTTCGCGACACGTTAGATGAGAATCAAATTTTGCAGTCCGTTACCCAGGAATTAACCCAGGTTCTGAAGCTCGATCGCGCATTAGTTGAACTCTACGGTGATCCTGATTTTGTTGCCCCAGATGATATCAATATCACTCGATTAGCTTGTCCGATCGTGGATGATCAAGAAGTCTTAGGCAATCTCTGGCTGATTCGCGATCGCTTGTTTGAACAAGATGAGATTGACTTTGTACAGCAAGTTGCAGATCAGTGTGCGATCGCAATTCGCCAAGCTCGCCTCTACCAAACCGTTCAAACCAAAGCAGAAGGCTTAGAAACTTTGATCCGACTGAAAGACGAATTTCTCACAAGCATCACGCATGAACTTCGCACACCGATCAGTAGTATTTCTCTTGCAACGCAAACATTGCGGAAAGTGCTAGAGATCAAAGGTGCACTGACCTCAGACAATCCAACTGTGATTCGGACGATCGAGATTCTAGAACGTGAATGCCAACGAGAGATTCGATCGATTGATAACTTACTCACTCTGTCTTACTTAGATGCAGGCGAAGAGATTAACCCGATCAAAATCGACCTCAATCTCTGGCTTCCTCGCGCGGTTGAACCCTTTCGCGATCGCGCTCTCACTCGTCAGCAACGATTCAAAACAGAGATCCGCGAACGACTCCCGCTGCTCGAAACTGATTTAACTTATCTAGAGCGAATCTTAGTCGAATTGCTCAACAATGCTTACAAATACACGCCTGCGAACGGTGAGATTGTTGTGAGTGCGATCGCGATCAATCATCAAATACAACTTTGTGTGAGTAACTCCAGTACAGAAATGAGTTCTGAAGAGTTACAGCGAATTTTCGAGAAGTTTTACCGAATTCCCGATCGCGACATTTGGGAAGCGAGTGGAGCAGGACTTGGACTCGCTGTCGTGAAGAAATTAACCGAACGATTGGGAGCGCAGATCAAAGTGGAAAGCAGCCCCGATCGAACTGCTTTCACACTTATGTTCAATCAATAATGCCGAATTTAATTCTGTTGAATCAATTGCTGGACTTGTTGGCGGAGTTGAGGATTCGATCGCACAATCTGAAAAATCTGATTGAAACGGGGAATATCCAATCCTTCTTTTTTCACAGCACTTTCGACCTTAGCATCGTTGTCTTTGCCCAATGCCACCAATTTCGCTAAAGCGCGATCGTATTGCTGTTTCTCAGTTGCTTGAACAGGTTTCGCTGGTTTTTGCTGCGGATTGCGCTCTGAGCGGAAAATTTCATCGAATCGTTGCTCGGTCAGTCCTTCACTCCGAATCGCTTGAACCGCTTGAGTTTCCGACTGACGGCTAATTGCCAACACTTGTTTCACCGCATTCGCAAACTGGCGCGTTTCGGCAGGTGTGACGGTTTGATTCGGTTGAGCAGGTCTTGGAGCTTGCTGCGGAGCTTGAGTTTGCTGAGCGCGAACCGGAAGCGAAACCAAGCCCGCGACCAGGATTGCACATCCTCCCATTAACAATCGCTGAATCATTCTGAACCTCCGCATCTTGCGATAGCTTTTGGGCTATCTTACCGGGGCGATGTCACTTTCACATCCGTTCACGAGACAGAGATTCGCGTTTGATCTCTATCGATCTCCATCTGTAGATATACCCACATCGATTTCAAGCCAACTCCCTCGGTAGAGATAGTCCTGAACGTCGATCGTTACAAATAATAGAAGCATTCTCTTCCTACTCTGCGCCTCCCCTTCGTCATTATGCCGCTCAACGAAAAACCCGTTCTGACCCGAACTGAAATCGTCCCCGCACCTGCCGATCGCGCTCCGGCTGCTAATCCGTCGATCGCGCAGGAAGCTTCGTTGCTTCTCGTGCCGATCTGCTTTATCGCCATTTGGGCGGGAGTTGTTTGCATTATTGCGGACACCTGGAAATTAAACCGCAAAGAAGTGAAAAATACTCGCCAACTGGCGCAACTTCCGTGTAAAAAGTGCCAGTACTTTAGTAACAATCCGTACATGAAATGCGCGGTGAATCCTTATGTCGCGATGACTCCTGCTGCGAATGACTGTGCGGAGTTTCGATCGCGCAATCCGAAAGCGACGCATTCTACAAACCGTTAGAATCTTCGTTCCCAAGCTTATACTTTTTCAAAAAACTGACCATACTGAGCCTAAAGGCGGAAACACGTTTCTTTATTGTTTCCGCTGTATAAAAACGTTTGTTGAGGCAGGCAGTATGACGGTTCATGAGATGATTTCGAGTCCAGAGGCAGACTTATTCGGTCGGGTCACACATTGGGTTCGACGATCGCAGTCTCTTTCAGAAACGCTCGCTGCAATCGTGACTGAAGTGGGACAGTTCTTGAACTGCGATCGCGTCAAGATTTACCAGTTTCTCCCCGATGAAAATGGGCGCGTCGTGGCGGAATGGATTCGAGAGCAGCGTTTACCGTCGTTACTGGGTTTGACGTTTCCGGCTGATGATATTCCGCCTCATGCGAGAGAATTGTTCGTCAAAACTCGTGCTCGATCGATTGTGAATCTGGCAGAACGCCAAATCGGTCAAACGGGGATCGATCCAACTGCACCCGAAGAAATTCGCTATCGTCCTTTAGATTCGTGTCATGCAGAATATTTGACGGCGATGGGTGTGAAATCGTCTTTGGTCATTCCGATTCTGCAAGAGACAGTGTTATGGGGATTGCTCGTGGTTCATCATGCTGAACCGCACTCTGTCGCTGAAGAGCAAGTTCAAGCGATTCAACTGGTTGTAGATCTGCTGACCGTTGCGATCGCGCAATTTACCTTGACCGAACAAGCCCGCGCAAGAGGCGATCGTGAAGCAGTCTTGAATCAAATTTCTCGATTGCTGCATTCTCTTTCTACGATCGAGCTTCAAGCGGCTTTAGAATGTGCAGTTTCCGCCTTTAAGGGTTCCGGCGGGCGACTTTGGGTATATGCAAAATCGCTTGCTGCTGAGCAACATTCACCACGTGATCCACAGCTTCCCAGCAATTGTGTTCGATTGTTCCAGTCGGGATGTCAACCGAAAATGCCCGAAAATGCTCCCTTTGCGTTGCTAGAAGAATATAGTGCTTGGAAAGACCGCTTTCGATCCGAAGAAGACTCGATTTGGGCGATCGCAGATCTCTACAAAGAACCGATGCTGCGAAATCTCCAGCCCGCGTTTCGTTCAACTCAGATTCGCGGCTTGATCATCCTGCCATTGTGGTATCGACGACAATTGCTCGGATATCTCACTGTGTTTCGTGACGAGATTGAAACCGAAGTTCTTTGGGCGGGACAAGTCGATCCAGATCAGCGACAACTCTATCCGCGTCAATCTTTTGAGGTTTGGAAAGAAACTTATCAAGGACAGATTGAGCCTTGGACAGCCACCGATTTAGAGTTCGCTTCTGCAATATCTCAACAGTTTTCAACTGCGATTCAACAATACGAAACGCATCAACAACTACAAGCCTTGAATGCGAGTTTAGAACTTCAAGTGCAAGAGCGGACTGCCCGATTAGAACAAGCCACAGAGCAACAGCGGGTTTTGTTTAATGTAGTGACAAACATGCGGAAGTCGTTGCAGATTGAGACGATCTTTGCCACGGTGACTGAGGAATTGCGTCGATCGCTGTTTGTTGATCGGGTTTGTATCTATCAGTTTGATGATGATTACAACACAGGTGCGATTATTGCTGAAGATGTTGAGCCTGGATTTCCAGTTGTCTTGGGCGCACAAGTTGAAGATCCTTGTTTCGGAAAAGAGTATGCGACGCGCTATCAGAATGGGCGAATTAGTTCGATCGCAGATATTGATCAACACCCGATCCAGCCTTGTTATCGAGCCGTTTTAGAGCAATTTGCGATTAAAGCGAACATCATTGCTCCGATTCTCAGAGGCGACATGCTGTGGGGATTGTTGTGTATTCATCAGTGCAGCGGTGCGCGGAACTGGACAGAAGCAGAAATCCGATTTGTCTCACAAGTGGCGATTCAACTGAGCATTGGAATCGAGCAAGCCGAATTACTACAGCAAACTAGCCATCAGGCAGAACAATTAACAGAAGCGCTCACCACTTTGCAGCGTACTCAAAGCCAACTGATTCAAACTGAAAAGATGTCGAGCTTGGGTCAGTTAGTTGCGGGTGTCGCGCATGAGATCAACAATCCAGTGAACTTCATTCATGGGAATATTAGTCACCTTAAAACTTATGCTAATGATCTACTCTCGCTAATTGAGTCTTATCAGAGGTACTATCCGACTCCGCGATCGGAGATTGTTGAGCAAGCAGAATCGATCGACTTAGAATTCCTACGTGAAGATTTTCCCAAGACTCTATCCTCGCTGCAAGTGGGGACAGAACGAATTCGCCAGATTGTTCTTTCGCTGCGGAACTTCTCCAGACTTGATCAAGCTGAATTCAAAGCGGTTGATATCCACGAAGGCATTGATAACACGCTCTTGATTTTGCAACATCGTCTAAAGTCAGAGGGCGAAGTGATTAAAGAGTATGGAGCATTACCGCTGATCGAATGTTACGCGGGGCAGTTGAATCAAGTGTTTATGAATCTTTTGAGCAATGCGATCGATGCTCTTGAAGAAGCCAACTCACAAGCGCCCCGAATTTGGATTACCACTAAGTTAGTCGAACCAAACCGCGTCGCTATCTGTATTCGAGATAATGGCAATGGTGTTCCAGAAGAAGTGCGATCGCGAATTTTTGATCCCTTCTTCACGACGAAGCCGATCGGGAAAGGAACGGGAATGGGTTTAGCCATTAGCTATGAAATTGTCGTTCAGAAGCATGGCGGCACAATCCAATGTCTTTCTGAACTGAATCACGGGACGGAGTTTTGGATCGAATTGCCGATTCATCAGGCATAAAAAAGAGCGATCGTGAATGCGATCGCTCCTTCCTTTAACTGCCTGTGGTACGACGAACGTGATCGAGAATCCGCTGTGTACGTTCCGCAGAGCGAACCGTTGAGGGTTTCGTGAAATCGTTCGTGCTGCGAGCTAAGTGCTCCATGATTCGTTTTTTACGATCGTCCATCTGTGCCATATCGTGACTCAATGATTGCCAATGTCTCTATTGTGCCGCAATCATTAAGTTTTGTGATGGTAAGAATTAAATAGATTCATCGGTTCCGACATATCCGGTGAAGCCTTTAAGGGTGCGATCGATGCGAATACTAGAACCGTCCGTGTGGCGAATGAGCGTTGTTTCAGCCGCTTCGAGTTTGAATGCTTGTGAGAGCAATAGATTGAGCGTGATCGATTGAAATGCGATCGTGGCGCAGTCACTGAGAGGTTTTGTAATCGTGATGGGCATTCCGAACGGATCGAATGTGCCAACGCAGACTGAAACGGTGGTATTGTCTTCCATTGTTCAATCTATAGAACGGGATATTTTCATTATTCCCGTGTAGAAGAGTCTTTTAGGTATCGAGGCTGTAAAGGCGTTTCCTTGACCGAATCACCGACTTTTTCAACTCGATACGCTTTTGCTGTAGGTCTAGAACTGACGATCGCGCTTAACTGATCTCCAACAAAATGCAGTGCCACTCCATCATCGGCTGCATATCCGGCAGGTAGTTGGGATTGTGCAACAAACTGATGATAAGCAGGTCTTCGGACTGCTTCGCCATCGTAGTGCGGACAATGACTGCCGGGCAAAAATCCGAGACAATGCAAGACTGCCATTTCGCCCGTATTGAGATAGTCACTCACGCCGGATTCAAACCAGCAGAGCGATCCAGCACTCAAGCCACAGAGAATGATGCCCCGTTCCCAAGCTTCCCGCAGAATTTGATCCAGTTCCCAAGCTTTCCACAATGCAATCAGATTCTTGGTGCTGCCACCGCCGACATAGATAATGTCCTGAGCAAAAATCAGCGATCGCAGTTCTGCCAGCGGTGAACTAAACAACGAGAGATGCGAAGGAACGCAAGAGAATTTGAGAAACGCACTGTAAAAGCGAACAATAGAGCGATCGCTATCTCCACTCGCAGTCGGCAGAAAGAGCACTTTCGGAGACGGCGAGGGAGCCAAATCGAGAATGTAACGATCAAGTAGCGGATTATCCGGTTCCATCGAGAATCCGCCGCCACCCATCGCCACGATTTGTTGAATGCGATCGCTCATGTTTTCCTACTTGGCTAACTCGATCGCTCGTTGCGCCAATCCTTCTGCGGTGATGCCATTGACCGCCATTAATTCACCCGTGGTCGCGGTCGTTTCACCCTGTTTCCAGGAGAAGGTGTCCCGTTTTGTTGTACTCCGCAGCATGATCGGCTCTAACATTCCACTTGCGCCACCCGTCACCCCGATCAGTGCATCACCCCCGAAGAAGGTTTCAAACGTCGCATCATCGACGAATCCGCCATCTGGCTCTGAGCAAATTTCCCAAGCGACATCCGAAGCACGATACAACCGTCGTGGATTAACGATCGACACAATTCGCACTCCATATCCTTGAGATTCCAACGTCGAAGCCGCAGCGAATACAGGATTGAGAATCATATCGCCTACGACTGCAAAGACGATCGATTTCGATCCGGTCGATTCATGCAGGACGATCGCGCCTTGCTCGATGCCTTGTCGCGTCTGCTCAAAGGTTGTCCGAATCGGCAACGGTGTCTTACTCGCAGTAATCACAACGCCTTTGTTTTTCGTGGTCAATGCCCATTCATAACAAGCTTGAATCCCATTCGCATCAGTTGGGAACAACGGAAAGACATTCCCATTTCGCATCATTGCAGCAAAGTAAGCTTCAATTTCAGGGCGTTGGTGCGTCCAACCGTTTCGACCTTGCTCTAATGCACCTGCGGTAAAGAGCGTGACCGTCGAAGGAGTCGGGCGGCGCAACTCTGCCATCGCTTGCGTTACTGTTTGCCAAATCGGTAAGCCGTTGATTGCAAACGATTCGTAAGAACACCACAGCGATCGACTTCCCATCAATGCCAATCCTGCCGCTAATCCTGCACACGCATCTTCACTTAATGGCTCATACACTTGACCATTCGGAGCTTGGTTGTAGAGCGAATCTTCGGTTGGGTGAATGATCTTCAATGCTTGGTTAATGTTCGCGATTCCCGAAGCTTCATTTCCGTCTGCATTCGTGACGAGGAACGCGCGATCCTGTTGTCCAACGTGCCCAACTAATCGACCCATTGCCGTGGTCGAAACTTTCGCATCACCGCCCACTGCATATTCTTCGAGCGGCAACTGTCCTAAATCTGGAAGTTCTCGTACAAATTCGGTGACAACCGTTTTACTAGCAGGTCCGCCTCCCGCCTGTTCACAGTTCGATCGCACCAGTTCCCAAGCTTCAGGAGTCAGCGATCGCGCTTTTAATGCGCTCACAATGTCTTCGTTCTCTAACGTATGTTGAGCGTAGAGATTGTGCGATTTCGAGCCTTTCGCATGAACGCCCGCCCCTTTAAGCTGTTTGATGATAAACACCGTTAACGTTCCACCCAACGCCGATCGAGCCGCTTCACTCGCAGCCACTAACACCGAATTGGTAAAGTTAATCCGCTGCTCCAACGAGAACAGAGTGCTATCGACATACTCGCTCGGCTGATTACGATCGTCAAAATCTTTCGCATCAACCAAGACCACATTCTCGAATCCATTCCCTTTCCAGTAGTCGATCATCTGCTCATTCGTCTTGAGCGACACCATACTGTGATGCTCTTGCGAATAACCGTTCCACACCAGAATCGGTAAGAAGTTCGTCACACCCGGAAACGCCGTGTTGAAATGCGCCATCGAACTCATGATATAGGGTTCACCTAAGCCACCATCGCCCACCGTGAAGGGAAAGAGTTTATCGCGATGTAAGAGTGCGGCGGACATGGCAAAATGTTGACCCTGACCGAGCGGACCCGCAGGAGCCAGAATTCCCGGAATGAAGCCGGACAAGTGACCGAGCAAGCCATGTTTTTCCCGGAAGCGATCGCGCAATTGTTGAACCGTCTCGATCCCCATATCTTCGAGAGAGCGATCGAGGAACATTGCACTATAAAAGCCCGGTGCATGGTGTCCGACTTCGGTAATGATATTTTTGTGACCGAGCATCACGAACGCGGCGTAAGCTTCTGCTTGACTTGCAAATCCGCCCGGATGTCCCGATGCTTTAGAAGCGGTCATTTGCAGAATCAAGTAGCGCAACGCATCTGCGGCTAACATCGTCTGATAGCCTGCATTCTTGTCAGCCGGATCAGAAATCGCAGTTTGTCCAGGTGCGATCGCTGGCGTTTTGCCATACGTCTCAAACCCTGGCAATGTGTCGCTGAAGTACTGAATGCCTTCGGTAAAGGCGGGTTGGGTAGCCGTGGGGTTTGGAGTGAGTGCGGTCATGCTTCACCTGCTGCATTCTGTTAATTAGGGTTTAGACCCTCTATGGTACACAGGCAGTGGACGCTTGCAAATAAATCACTATTGATACCATGCTATAGATTTTTATCAATGTGTTTTTTGAAGTTGATAGAAATCACTGTTTTTCATTTAGATTCTCGTGATCGACAGCGCGATCGTCTTAACGCTGCACCTTCTCCGCCTGATAAATATAAAACCTGCCCATCATTCCCACTGTCTCTAGCTGGAACGCAGGCACATCGAGGAAAACAGGCAAATCTGGAATAATCGATCGCGTCGATAAATTCGTGCGATACAGACTAAACAATCCGTAATTCTGCCGCTCTGTACTTTGAACGATTAATTTTTTCACCTGTGCCTGATTCTCCTGCACAAACTGAGGACACTGCTGCCGAATAATTTGAGGCACTTCTTTACATCCCTGAGTTTTTACCTGCTCTAGAGCAAATTCTCCGAACGCTGCCTCATCCGGATTCGTTACAACCATCACCCCTGCTATTCCCAGCACAGCCAACCCCATCACACCCAGGAGAATTTGAGATGTTTTCATTCCGCACCACTTCAATTCACGATCGGGTCTTTCCGACGTTGTATCACGTTAACAAGTTCTCGAATTTTTTGATCTGTTGTTTTCTTGTGCTATACTCGGTATCGCAATGGCGAGCGTAGCCAAGTGGTTAAGGCAGAGGATTGTGGTTCCTCCACTCGTGGGTTCGAGTCCCATCGTTCGCCCTGGTTCTGAAAACTCTACAAATTGGAATTTGAGAGCGATCGAGGTTAAAGTATCAAAAACCTCTATTTTGCTGACCTATGAATTCCGCTGTTAGTCTGCTGCGTGCGACCTCTTACGATTTAACTGAACTGCGATCGACACTCGAAACCCTACTCGAACCGCTGGGGGGCATGAGTACGATCGTTAAACCGGGCGATCGCGTTTTGCTCAAGCCGAATTTGCTCACAGGTGCACGTCCAGGTAAAGAATGCGTGACTCGTCCTGAGATCGTCTACTGTGTGGCGAAGATGGTGCAGGAAGCAGGCGGAAAACCGTTTCTAGGAGATAGTCCTGCGTTTGGAAGCGCTCAGGGAGTGGCGAAAGCCAGCGGATATCTTCCACTGATTGAATCGATCGAACTACCGATCGTGGAATTTAAGGGAAAACGCTACGAAACGGTTGGCGAAGAGTTCAATCATTTATTGCTGTGTAAAGAAGCGATCGAAGCGGATGTCGTGATCAATCTGCCGAAAGTGAAATCTCACATGCAGTTGACGGTGACGATGGGCGTTAAGAATTTGTTTGGTTGTGTTCCGGGCAAGATGAAAGCTTGGTGGCACATGGAAGCTGGAAAAGATCAATCGCGATTCGGCACGATGCTAGTAGAAACGGCTCGGACGATCGACCCCGATTTAACGATCGTAGATGGCATTATCGGGCATGAGGGAAATGGTCCGAGCGGTGGAGAACCGAGACCGTTAGGATTGCTCGGAGCATCGCGGGATGTGTTTGCGCTCGATCGTTCAATTGTTGATATTCTCAAAGTTGATCCGGCGACTGTTCCCACGATCACAGCAAGTCAGCGATTGGGACTTTGTTCAACGATCGATGAAATTGAGTTTCCGCATCTTCGTCCGAACGAGTTGCAAATTGCAGATTGGCGATTGCCCGATAAGATGATGCCGATCGATTTCGGTGCGCCTCGTGTGCTGAAATCGACCTTCAAACATCTCTACATTCGATTCATTAAAGAGCCAATGACGGCTTATCGCTAACTTCAGGGCATCCCGGCTTAGAAACTGAATTCGGGCTGGGATGAGCCTTGATAATCCCATCGAAGCTCAGTCCTACTCTGGACTAAACCGCAGGAAATCCTGCTTCTTGCATCGCACGGTTTAATTCAGTCAATACATTCAGTTGGCTTGCCCAAGTTGCGAGATAGTCCTGATCTAAAGCGTCACCTTGAACTTTCAAGACTCCCAAGATGTCGCGCCATTGTTGATCTGAATCCCTACCAGAGCGCCAAACAAGCTTTTGCGGCACAATGTCTTCAGCAGAGCAAACAAATTCAGAACTGGTATCTTCAGATTGAGCGCGATATCCAGGAGGAATCGTCATCGCAGGAATCAGCGGCATGAGTGGGTAAGAGGTAAGTCTATCTTTTTTATGGTTCCGATGATGCCGACAGTACAACCCTGTAGATCAAATCCCAATAAGCCGATCAGCGAGAAATTATCATTGCGGGTGCGATTGTAAGTCCAATGTAGCTTGCGATTGAGCATGAGAATTAATCCGACTGCGTGTTCTGCGACTGCATAAGGCGAATAGGCTGGAACTCCTACCACAGTTAGAATCGGTTGTTTTGCGATCAGGTTCGGAGCATGGTTAAAGAAGATTGCAATTTTTAAGATTTTCTCTCGTATTGCTCAAAGGGCGGAAGTCAATTAAGGATGCTGAATCGCAGTAACACTTGTACGATCGCTTGATCTAGAAGATGAGCAATTGAGCCACAAGCCCGATCGAGAACTGCTTTAACCTCACTCTGATCCCCAAGTTGAATCAGCAGGTTAGTGAGCTAACTTAACGTTCTGTATCTTCTGCATTTATCCGTTTGACAAGAACTAAAGGGTTTCTTATAGTAATTGAAGCTAAAACTCAGAATTGGCGCGGTTACTGTCTAGCAAGCGCAGAATTTTACCTAACCCCACCTCAGAATCGCTCTAGTAATCCTCTTTCTCATGGAGTACAAATGTTGAGAAAGCTCAGGCTGGGAACTCAATTTACATTACTGCTCACTCTCATCTTCTTGGGAGGAATCATTCTTAGTGGAATTACCTTGTCTCAAGCAATGTACCACAAAGCTGAGGATGAAGTTTCAACCAAAGCAGAAATCCTGACGCAAACAATGAATGCAGTCAGGAGCTATACCAGCGAACGCATTGCACCCCTTCTACAACAACAGTTAGCGACCTCGCCTAAGTTTATTAGCGAGACGGTTCCTGCCTATTCTGCACTCGAAGTGTTTAAGAATTTTCGCAGTCAGCCTGAGCATCAGAATTATATCTATCGAGAAGCGACCTTGAATCCGACTAATCCCAGAGATAAAGCGGATGAGTTTGAAGCAAACTTGGTGCAGCAATTTCGCGACTCACCAACGCTTCAAAAGCTTTCTGGCTATCGGAACCTAGACGGAGTAAATCTGTTTTTCACGGCTCGTCCTTTAGCAATTAAGAAAGCGAGTTGTTTGCAGTGCCATAGTACGCCTGAAGCAGCCCCAAAGAGTCAGATCGCGAGCTTCGGGTCTGAAGGGGGATTCGGCTGGCAACTGAATGAAATTGTGGCGGCTCAAACGATTTATGTTCCATCGGATCAGGTCTTTCAGCGTGGGCAGCACCATCTTGGCTTGACGATCGGGATTTTTGCCTCGATCTTTGCAGCGGTGGTGTTGCTGATCAATCGACTGCTAAAGCAAAGAGTGATTCATCCGCTGAATCAATTAACCGCGATCGCTCGCAATCTCACGACCGATACTATTACCCCTGAGCAAGTCAGCGAATTTAACACCCCTAAAATTACGAAGGTTGCGCGACGCGGAGATGAACCAGGGCAACTTGCACGATCGTTTCAACACATGGCGCAGGAAGTCGCGCGACGGGAGCAAACTTTGAGCCAAGCGGTCGAACAGCGAACGGCTCAACTGGCAGACAGTATGAAAACGGCTCAACAGGCGAAAGCGCAGGCAGAAGAAGCAAATGCAACAAAGAGCAAGTTTCTCGCAAATATGAGTCATGAACTCCGAACTCCGCTCAATGCCATTATCGGCTACAGCGAGATTTTAGTAGAAGAAATGACCGATTTGAAAGTCCCCAGCTTGATTCCGGATGTTCAAAAGATCAACGGCGCGGGTAAGCATCTTTTAGGATTGATTAACAATATTTTGGATTTGTCAAAAGTTGAAGCGGGTAAAGTCGAACTATTTCTAGAAACCTTTGCGATCGCGCCATTAATGCAGGAGATTACCGATACAATCTATCCCTTGATCGTCAAGAACCAGAATCAACTCGTTGTGGATTGTCCCTCTGATATTGGAACGATGCGATCAGACATCACAAAGCTTCGACAGAGTTTATTTAACCTGCTTAGTAATGCTAGCAAATTTACCGAAAATGGGACAGTCACTCTCACAGTAGAGCGTCCAGAGCCAGACCGGGTTACTTTTTCAGTCAGTGATACTGGTATTGGCATGACTCCCCAGCAGCAGAGTAAGCTGTTTCAGGCGTTTACTCAAGCGGATATTTCGACCACACGCAAATATGGCGGAACGGGATTAGGGCTAGTGATCAGCCAGCAATTCTGCAAACTGTTGGGTGGAGACATTCAAGTCGAGAGTCAAGCTGGAGTAGGCACAACCTTTAAGATGTGGCTTCCGGCAGAGACGACGCAAACTGAGAAAGCTGCGCCAGAGAGTTCTCAGCCAGCCGTTCAGCGTGAAGTTATGGGCGATAGTGGAACGATTCTGGTGATTGACGATGATCCCGCCGTTCATGATCTGATGCAGCGTTTTCTCGGTCGTGAAGGCTATCACGTCATTGCAGCACTCGGAGGGCAAGAGGGCGTTAAGCTTGCGAAACAGCAAACTCCCGATGTGATTTTGCTCGATATTAGAATGCCTCACATGAGTGGATGGGAGGTGTTGAGCCTGCTCAAGTCTGAACCTGAACTGATGCGGATTCCGGTTGTCATTGTCACGATCGAAGAAGATCAAGCCCTGGGATCAGCTTTAGGAGCGGTCGATTACTTGCTGAAACCTGTGGACTACGATCGCTTAATCACCTTACTAGAGCCGTACTGTGCAACTGCTGCTTCGACTTCTGTTTTGGTTGTAGAAGACAACACCGAAAACCGAGACGTGATCCGTCGCCAACTGACGAAAGCAGGCTGGCAGGTCTTAGCAGCAGAGAATGGACGCAAAGCTTTAGAACTCATGCAACGCGAGACACCGGGCGTGATTTTATCTGATTTGATGATGCCAGAAATGGATGGCTTTGAGTTCATCCGTGAACTGCGCCAACATTCAGAATGGCGATCGCTGCCTGTCATTGTTCTCACAGCAAAAGATTTGACCGCTGAGGAGCGCCAATGGTTAAGTGAGCAAACGCAACGAGTGTACTCAAAAGGTTCTAGCAACCGTCAGCTTCTCGATGAGATTCGCAGTTTGATGAAAAAAGTTCCGCGATCGTAGGAATAAACCATGAACCGCTCCCCTGTTCAAAATCGGCTACTCGTTTATCTTCGTCACGAACTCTGTACTCCGATCAACGGCATGATCGGTTACAGCGAGATTTTGCTAGAAGACCCTCAAATTCAGCAGAAGGCAGAACTGCTTGATGATTTGCAAAAAATCCAGGCTTGCAGCAAGCAGTTACTCAATTTAGTCAGCACAACGCTCGATCCCGAAAAGCTAGAAGTCAGCGGGATAGAAGGAGAGCTAGATCGGTTTGAAACAAAGCTGCGAGTCGAACTGCTTACGCCCTTGAGTGCGATTATGGGCTATTGCGAAATGCTGCTTGAAGATGCGCCCCTCGAATCGATCCCCGACTTAAATCATCTCAATGCTTCAGCTCAACAGCTTCTCATCCTCGTGAATGACATTGTGAGCCTAGCTCAGCAGCAGCTACAAATTTTCAACGAGCAAGGGGAAGTTGCGGCTCTTTCAGTGAAGAGTCCAGCCGCAGTTAATTTTCTACAAAATGCAGCGACAACGTTTGTGAGCTTACATCGAGAATCTTCTGAAAAGCAGATTCAAGACGGGATGATTTTAGTCATTGATGATTCTAATCCTGATCTGCTGGCTCGCAAACTAGAACGACAAGGCTACAGGATGGTTACGACTGCAAACAGCGCTCAGCAAGCATTAGAACAACTCCAAGCAACGCCTTATGACCTCATTCTGCTCGATGTCATTATGCCGGATATGAACGGCTTGGAATTGCTAGAACAACTCAAACAGCATGGAACTTGGCGGCATATTCCAGTGATCATGATTTCTGCTTTAGAGGAAGTTGAGGGGGCGGTAAAATGTATCGAACTCGGAGCAGAAGACTATTTGCAGAAGCCTTTTGATCCCACGCTACTAAAGGCAAGAATTGGAGCTTGTTTAGAAAAGAAACGGTTGCGGGATCAAGAAATTCTCTATTTACAACAAGTCGATCGCTTAACCACAGCCGCAGCAGAAATCGAAGCAAAAACCTTTACTCCAGATAGCCTCAATGACCTCAACCAGCAACCGGATGAGTTTGGGCAGTTAGTTCGAGTGTTTCAGAAAATGGCGCAGGAAGTTCAGTCCCGCGAACGAACGCTAGTTCAACAGGTGAATTTTTTGCAGGCGGCTGTTCACAAGGATCAGCGAGTGCAAATTGCAGACGAACTGGCAGCCACCAACCATTTTCGCCAAACTCAGAAACGCGGCAAAGGCGGGCGAGATGTGGAGAACTTGTATCGGGGTTCTCTTTATCCTTCGCTTTCTCGCTTCTCTGCAAAGGAGGAACGTTCCACGATTCAGAAAGTGAATTTATCCACGATCGCTAAAGACAATCGCACGACTAAAAAGATCGTCGTTCACGCATTTCGAGGGGGCACAGGCAAATCGAATTTAACCAGCAATCTCGCCATTAGTCTAGCAAAGCAAGGATACCGAGTGGGGATTATGGATACTGATTTGCAATCCCCCGGAATCCATCTCTTGTTTGGATTAGATGATGAAACAGTGACCTTGACTTTGAATGATTACTTGTCGGGGCGATGTGCTTTGCATGAAGCAGCCTATGATCTCAGCCGAGTTTTACCGGAACAGTCCGAAGGAGCCGTTTATCTAATTCCAGCCAGTGTCAAAGCTGGTGAGATGACTCGAATTTTGCGAGAAGGCTACCACGATGAAAAGTTACTCGATGGATTTTCTGAAATTAGCTGCGATCTGAGTCTAGATTTTTTACTGATTGATAGTCATCCTGGGATCGCTCCAGAGACTTTACAAGCGATCGCGGCTTCCAATCTCTTATTGCTCGTACTTCGCCCGGACTATCAGGATTATCAGGGAACAGCGGTGATTGTAGAACTGGCTCGAATGCTGTCAGTTGAAGAGATTGCTTTAATTGTGAATCGGGCATTGCCGAACTTTGATGTCGAAACCTATCGTCAGCAGCTAGAAACGTCTTACGAAGTTCCAGTTGCCGGGATTTTGCCCTTTTCAGAAGAGATGATGCACCTATCGAGCAGCGAGATCTTCTCAGTGTGTTACCCCGATCATCCTTTAACAAAGGTCATTGATCAAATCAGTCAGCAGTTAATGAGCTAGGAATTGACAGATGACCACCATCCTTTTAGTTGAAGATAACGAAATCAATCGTGATATGCTCCGTCGTCGTTTAGAACGAAAAGGATATCAGGTGATTGTTGCCGTCAATGGTGCGGAAGGGGTGACGAAGGCTCAATCCGAGCAGCCTGATCTCGTTCTGATGGATTTGCATTTGCCCATCTTAGATGGTTGGGAAGCGACTCGACAGATTAAAGCCAATCCCCAAACTCAGCAGATTCCAGTGATTGCTTTGACAGCAGATGCGATCGCGGGTGAACGTGAAAAAGCGATCTCCGCAGGGTGCGATGAATACGATACAAAACCTGTAGATTTTGCACGGTTAGTTGAGAAAATGGATTCGCTGCTCAAACCAGTTGCACCAAAGCTTCCAGAGCCAGTGAATCCCACTCAATCCTCAATCTCATGGGTATCACTTCGCCAAGAGCTTGAACTGCCCATCTACAGCATGATCAGCTATAGCGATATGTTGCTAGAGGTGAGCGATGAAGAGTCGTCGAATGATCTGCAAAAGATTTATGTTTCAGCCTTGCAATTGCTCAGATTGGTGCAAGGGATTTTGAATCCAGTTTTACTCGAAGTCCAACAGCAAGATTGGACGATCGATCTTTGTGCTCCAGCACTTCGACGAGAGCTTCTCACCCCGCTCAGCACCATTATCGGTTACTGCGAACTTTTACTAGAAGAAGCTCCTAATGATTTCGTTCCAGATCTAGAACAACTTCACAACTCAGCACAAGAGTTATTAGGTCTGGTGAACCATTTCGATCGCGTTTTAGCTCGTCACACTCAAAAGCACGAATCAGGTGAATCTTTCGCTTGGCAACCGACACAAAAAACTGAGTTCTCCCTGAGCGAAAGCAATTCTATTCTGATCATTGCTGCGAATCCTGCGATCGCTAGACAACTCGAACGCCAAAGCTATCAGGTCAAGATGGCAACAACCCAGCAGCAAGCTTTAGAGATCCTTCCTGATGCTACTTTTGATTTGATTTTATTAGAGGTGAATCACATAGAACTCTTATCAGATCAGAAATTGAAAGACGTTCCTATTTTGCTGATTGCAGCCTCTGATCAGATACCGCAAGTTTTACAAGGCATTGCAATCGGAGCAACAGATTATCTGCTCCAACCTCTTTCATCTACGCTGCTGCGTACAAAAATAGCGACATGTTTACAAACCGTTCAATTACGCAAGCAAGTCGAGCATTATCAAGGCGTTGTCGAAGAATTGAGAGCACAAAAGCAACTTGAAGCCGACCTCAAGCAGCAAATCGAAGCATTGCAGCTTGAACTAGAGACAGTGCGATCGTCGTCATCAGCCGCCGAGATTGTCCAAATCGATGACCCCCAGCCTGAGTTTCCAGAAGGACAATCCCCGAATTTGCCGTTGAAAATCCTACTCGTTGAAGACAATGAACTCAACTCCGATATGCTCAGTCGTCGATTACTGCGCCACGGCTATGAAGTTGTCCTTGCTAGTGATGGTGCAGAAGGAGTCTCAAAAGCACTTTCAGAACAACCCCAAGTCATTCTGATGGATATCAGTTTGCCTGTGATGGATGGCTGGGAAGCCACCCAGCAACTCAAAGCCAATCCACAAACGAGCCGCATTCCAATCATTGCTTTAACGGCTCATGCGATGACAGGCGATCGTGAAAAAGCGCTGGCATCCGGTTGCGATGATTACGATACCAAACCGATTGAGTTAGCCCGTCTCCTCAGCAAGATTGAAGACTGCTTGAAAAGCTCTATTCGCTAAATCACTATGTGTGGAAATTTTGGTTTTTTGGGAAAACGGCTGCCGCAAGATGACGCGGAACTTCTGCCCGCACGAGTGGTAGAGATTTTCAAAACAATGGGTCGAGAAACTGAGATTCGAGGAGAGCAAGCGGGCGGCGGTGCAATTTTTGCTCGCGATCGCGCAAATCAGGCAATTTTTGTTGGCGAAAAAGTGGTCAATCAAAAGCGAAAAAATCTGACTCAATCTCTAGAATCTGCGTTCTCAAAGACTCGGCGCAGAGCCGCAAGAAAAGGCGCTAGAGCTTCAGACGCGGCAGTGGTCGGAATCTGGCACTACCGATTTGCAACCAGTAGCCCCCCTGCTGTTCTAGAAACTCACTGGCACGAATGGATGCCTGCTCGATTTGCCAATGTCTGGCGCGTCGAAGCAGGAAAATGGATCTGCGATCGACTTTTTGTGAATCATCGGATCACCCACAACGGCGACTTTGATGGCTGGACAATCTTTGAAGATACGATCGAGAATGCAGAGCTAGGACTTTGGCTACAACGAGTCTTACACACGCCCAATGCCACGCTGGGCGACTCTCCTAAAATTGCAGGCATGATGGATTTGCTCATCACTCAAGGTATGTGGGATGCTTCCTTGAGATTGGCATATCAGCTTGCCGTTGCAGAATCGACGCGAGATGCCTGTGGTGGAAAAACTCCCGCCAAAGATGCGCCAAATACGGCTCCCACTAAAGTTGAGATCGAAGAGTGGAGTGCGATCGCAGAAAAAGTGTTTCTCGCTCATCAGGATAAGCTCCTGATGCCGTATGCGAGTTCGATGCTTGAACTGTCGAGAAAACAGATGAATCAATTTGAGCAGGAGCTAGTTCAAGCATTCAGTCAGCATCGTTCGACTGTACAATGGTCTGCAAAGCTTCCTCACTTTATCAAAACTGCCATTCACGTTTTCTTTCATAACAATCTGTATCAAGCGACAAAATTCTTTTTATCCAGAGCGCACGGTAGTTTCGGCTTGGTCACAGCTTCAACGCTGAGTGAAGCAACCCTTGTTGTCAGTGCTTGGGGACAACCGATCGCAACGGGCTTCAATGTTCAAGATGATTACATGGTCTATGCTTCAGAACCTGCTGCGGTCGATGCGGTACTCTCTCATATTCCGCGATCGTATCGCTTAGATCTCGATCAAAAAGGCGGCGAAATTGCCTGGGTCGGTGTGAATCACATCACCGTTTACTCGATGATTGAAGACCGAGAACTGCGAAGCTCAGAACTTGAAGAGCGCTGGATTCCGCTGCAAGGTAATTCCTACATTCTGCCTCCCGAAGAACATGCAGCCGATCCCGTCCAACGTGACATTCAGGAAATTCCTAAAGTTCTCAAGTCGATCGAGCAAGCTTGGGCTGATCCCACTTCGTTTAATCGCCAGACCGCAGATTACTTCATTGAACTATTGCTTGAGAAAGCGAAGAACTTCAAGCTAGAGCGGATTACGCCGGAGATTGATTTATTGATCACAGGCGTTGAGAGTAGTCTTTGGCTCGGTGAGCGATTCGCTCAAGATTTCACGCTGATCTGTCCAGCTTTGACGGTTAAAACCATTTCCTCAAATCAGCTTCTCCAACGATTGCAGTATGACGGCAGCTTACGATTGGGCAAAATCTCGATCGTGTTAGCAATCAGTCAGTCTGGGCAAACCTTCCCCACGCTGCAAGCTACGAATGCGCTAGAAGAATTGCGCCTTCAAGGCAACATTCGCGAATTCTTTATTCTCACAGGAGAGATGTGTAGTCTGATGGGAACTGCAATCTCTCAGTACTACTATCAAGAGTCAAGTTTTACGAGACGAATTTTCATCAACGGCAGTGGACGACGAACCGCAGAACCCGCAACTGTCGCGATCGCTGCGGCTCAAGCCACTTTAACAGAGCTACTACTATACATTGCAAAACAGTTGAGAACGAAATTCCCCGCTGGCGCATTTGGCATGACATTATCGACCGCTGATGTGTTGATGTTAGAAAGAATGAAGATTGATTTCCCAACCCGCGCCGAAGCGATCGTAGGAATCACGGCAAAAGGCGAAATCAATCGATCGTCAGATTATTCCCAACTGCTTCAAAGTAGTAAAAAGTGGGCACAGCATATCATTGAAGCACCACTGGTGTGGGCAATTCACGCACTCTACATTGCGATCACTGTTGGACTAGGCATTCCATTGATTCAAACTGTATTTCGGATCATTTTCGGCTTTGCTAACCTGTCGATTCCTGGATTTTTACTGCCTTTACTGATCGTTGCAGACATTTTGATTTACATCTTTGGTCCTTGGCTCTGGAGTTTAGCACTGCGATATGTTCAGCATCGACCGCTTCTCGCACGAACCGGAAAACGGTCTGTCGTGATTGGAGATGCACCTTGGATTCATCAACTTCTAAGATGTTATGTGAGTAAGCTCTTTTCTCTCAGCTATGGGATTGCTTCTTTAGAGGTGCATGGCGGCAATCCACAAGACCACATGCTGCACCATTATGGACATCGAGTCGTCAGAGGTTCACTGATCTTTCTGGGCATTCCCGATGGGCGGCGGAGTCCGATGCAAAAGGAGAGCGAAAGCGCCATTGTAATGAGCGGCAAGCAAGCGATCGGCGTTCAAAACCTAAGTACAGGTGCAGAGATTATTGCTTTAGGACATAATCCCGCGATCGCACATCAAAGCTTTCAATCTGCGATCGTGCTTTCTAGTTCCACCATTGACGCTTCTTGCGATCGCCAAATCCTGCTAGAAGAACTCCGAGAATCAAGATTTACTGGGTTTGAGCGATTGTTAGCGAGCTATGTGTTCTTCTGGGCAATGGCAAAACAGGTCGCATCATTCCCGCTCCTACAGTATCAGCACTGGAAATCTCAAAGTCGGACTCGAATTATGACGACTGCTGCCCCTGTTTCACGTGCAACCGTCGATCGAGCCAAGCGCCCGATGGAACGAAGTGGATCAAAGTAGTTGTGAAACGATGCGCGACTAATCGACAAAAGACTTAAGTAATCCTGCTGAGCCAATCAACGAAGGTTAATCCGATTGACTTTATTTTGTTGAATAGGAGTCGAGACGTTCTTCAGATGTTTGTCTTGAAATCAATCTCTACGATCAAGATAGTTCAGCAAAGCGGTTTCCTGCAAAAGACGGATGAGAACGAGGCGATATCATCTGCTCTGTCCATAGTCGCTTGTTGATTATCGAAGACCTTTCAATCGAAGGTCATTGCTTGAATCGAAACCCAAATTAGGAGAAAGCTATGTCTCAAGACACATCATCGCGTCAAGATGCCTATCAAGCTGGATATCAGCGTGGCTTTGCAGGAAAATCATCTCAACCAGAAAGATTTCCAGGTCAAGAGGATGAATATCGCAGAGGTCATCGCAAAGGATGGCAAGACGGATATATGAATCAGCTTAGACCGTTTTAGAGTGATGAGCGCGATCGCGCATTCATCTCAATGTCTCCACCCCCCAATCCCGCTCGCATCAATTACATTTGAGCTAGAAAGCTTCCTGGCACAATCAAACATAACTTTTGCAACAGAAAGCAATTTGAATCGGCGATTTTGACTTACGATAATAGCTTCATAAGCAGCATTGTGTCCTCGCCAAAAAATTCGCTGATTGCAATGAATTATCAAATCGTCCATAGCATTGCAGGACGGTTACGTATCCGTGTTCCTCGATTGTTGAGCGATCGCGATTTTGCGAGTCGTTTACAGGGGTTAATCGAATCGTTGGAAGGCGTAACCGAGGTTCGCATCAATTCAGCCGCTTGCTCGATCGTGATTTCTTACGAAGCGAGACGCTGCGAAATGATGCAACAACGGGTGCTAACTTGTCTTTGGAAATGTCATGCGACGGATTTAGAAGCGGTCGAGCCACCGGAGGCTTTTGAAGAGACTGAACTGGAACCGGAAGTGAATCGTTGGCGGGATTTAGGGTTGCCTGCGGTGAGTTTAGGGATGGCATTGTTAGCGGTTCCTTTAGAGTTGCCTGCGATCGTAGTTGGAAGTGCGATCGCGGGAGCGGCAATGCCTTGGTTTGTTCGGGCGGCAGATAGTTTAGTGACGCATCGGCAGCCGAATATTGATCTGCTTGATTCGCTCTGGATGACCTTGCAAACGCTGCAAGGACAGTATACGGCTCCGGCATTGAAAACTTGTTTAGTTGAAGTTCGACGTGCTTTGCGCGGAACAACGGCAGAACAGCGGGAATGTGCAGCACAAGAGATTTTGGATGAGTTCGATCGACCGAGATGGATTGAACTCAATGGACAGCAGAAATTGATTGCGACTGGAGCAATTCAACCGGGCGATCGTGTAATAGTTCATTCAGGGGAATCGATTCCGGTTGATGGTTGGGTCTTAGAAGGAACAGCATTGATCGATGAGCAGAATTTAACCGGGGAAAATGTTCCAGTCGTTTGTTCTGAAGGACAACCCGTTTATGCTGGGACACAAGTGATAGAAGGCAAGCTTTGTGTTGTTGCGGAACAAGTTGGGATTAATACTCGCATCGGGATTGTTGCGCGTCTTACGCTCTCTGCTCCGGTGCATGATACTCAGATTGGGATGCTTCAAGCTGAATTTTTGAGAAGTGCTATCTTTCCGACGATTCTCTTTGGTGGAACAATGTTTGCTTTGACGGGGAACTTTGGAGCAGCCGTTTCGCCGTTTCAATTCGATTTTGGCAGTGGGATTCCGATCTCTGTCCATACGACGTTGCTGAGTGCTTTAACTTACTCGGCGCGACATGGTATTTATATTCGGAGTGCGCGAACTTTAGAGCTACTGTCTCAATTAGATGCGATCGTATTTGATCAGACTGGATTGCTCGATTCAACTGGAGCATTACGGGCTGAGAGTCAAACCACGATCGTAGAACTGCAACGTCAAGGGATTGAGATTTACTGGGTGACTCAAGCAAGCTATCCGACTCACATTCCAGAACAGCATGTTTGTGGAAAAACTTCGCCTGAACAGTTAGTCTCCGGACTTCAACATCAAGGTAAAACAGTTGCGTTTGTTGGAAGTCACGAATTCGCTGCAATTCAGGCTGATGTTTCAATTTCGTTTGCTGAGCAGCCTGATGGTTCGGATGTAGTCTTAATGCACGAAGATTTGCGCGGCTTGCTTGAAGCGATCGCAATTTCTAAACGAGCGCTTCAAATCGTTTACGAAAATACAGCCATTATTGTGTTGCCGAACTTATTCATTCAAATTGGAGGAGGCATGATTCTAGGGGTGAATCCGGTGGTAAATGTGATTACGAACAATAGTTCTGCATTTGTGGCTGAGTTTGTACACGGGGCGCGTCCGTTGTTCGATCGACATACACCAACCCCGATCGCGCCTCGTCGTCAAAAATTACGCAAAACGGCTCCTGTGCTTCAGACTTTCTTGAGACAAGGTGAGCTTGCAAAACGCTTGGGTGTTGCGTTTCAGACGTTGACCCCTCAGCGATCGAAGCCAGAATTCAAACAGTGGGCACAGGGTAAAGATCCTGAAGGAAAAGCTTGGGAGTATGATGCAACGTTGAAGGGTTTTTATGCGATCGAGAGCTAGTTTTTTTCTTGAGGCGAAGAACTAAGGCGATATAGATACTCCAACTGATCAATCCGTCGAAACCGAAGCGCTAATTGATGTAATTGATATCGAGTATATAATTGGCTGACTATCATGAAACCGAGATGACGGCTTCCTTTCAATACCAAAACTAACAAAATTGCGAAACAAGGCAAAGCAACAATCCCAGGAACATTCATTGTCATTTCATGCTGTGGAGAGCAACTTTGCTGCGAGGTTTGAAACTGATTACAATTCATAAAGGTTGAAGAGATAGAGGATTGGATCAGCGATCGAAGCTTTTAGATCAATGCCAATGCAGTGGATTGCAGTAATCTATCAAGCAGTTCTGAAAAATTTCTGAAGACTTCCTCTATCTTCACGGCTAGAAGCAGAATCGGGTATCCCCCGACTGGACGAATTTTAGAATCAGAGCTGGTTAGCCCCAATCGCCGTAAGTTGTTTGAGTCACGATTTTAAGCTGATTGCTAACCAGCTCTAATCCGCGTGATGTTGCTTTCGCGCCAAACACCTGCATAAAGGTAGGCAATGCTGCAATACCACCTGAAAGCGTACCCGCCACGATCGCGCCTGCACTAGCGAACACAAGACATTCTCTTACTGCATTCCAAAACTCTTCATCGGCATTTTCGGGCGGATCAATACATAGGAATGTATGAACCGTTGTATTTCGAGTCTGAAGCATCGGGACGGGGACAAAGCCTTCACTTGCGAGCGTGACTCTTGCTTCTGGAAGACCTGGAATGCTGCCAATCGGAAGTAAAGTAGACATTTTGCAATCCGAAACAACAATGTTATTGATTATAGTCTTAGAGCATTTCAAATTGTTAATAACAAGTTAGAACTACTTCTTTTTATTTGTCGATCGCGATTTCGTCTGAACTGGCTTTGTATCCTCACTCTCTAGAGTCTCGTCTATGCTTTCTGCTAAGCTGAGTGAGTCTGGTTTAGGTTCTGTGATGGGATGAAACGATCGAGAAGTTTCGTCATAGCACCAAGCAATTTTCTCCGGATCTTGAGCTTGTGTCCAGGTCTGAAAATCTGCTTTTGTTCTTCGACGAGTAATCGCTTGAGAAGTCACTTTTAATCGTTCCGCGAGTGATGCAGTCGAGTGTGACTCAGGGGGCGAATTCTTTGACTCTATAGGGTTTGAAATCTCCGACTCATCCCAAGGAGAAGGAATCTCAGGAATGGTTGATGTAGGAGAAGCAACAGGTTGAGGGGTTTCGGCAACTGGTTCATCCGAGGGCGGTTCTGTTTCGAGCGGAGTCTCGATCGTCGTGGTTTGAACTGGAGGAGTCAGTTTCACTTGCTGCATTAATCCGATGAACAGTTCTTCTGCTTCTGCAATATTGAGTTGTTTGAAATGGTATGTAATCACGATCGAGTTTGCTAGTGGATTCGCCCGAACATTATCGACATAGCTCAATGCCTCTAATAGACGTTGGTATTTGCTGGCAGATTCCACATCAGTTTCGAGCCAGGAAACTCGAATCCGAATTCGCCCAGCGATCGAGTGAACAATCTGGTAGCCTATTTGTTCCAAGAGATGCTCCAGCAAAGAGTTCGATTGATCAACATCATACAAGAACTTTCACAAACTAAAGAAACTCAATGGTTAGAGAACGATGCTTTCACTTCAAGAGATAATCGGTGCAGCGATTGGTTTGAGCGGATTCTAACTGTAACGAAATTGCTGAAATCCTCTAACTTTCTGGGTTTCATTCAATATATCTAGACACTGCGATCAGGGTAGCATTCTATTCTCATCCTTGAACGATTTGAATAGTTTGAATGGAGTACTGCAATTTGGAATGTAACTAGATTGTCACAAACTCGATCGAAGTTCATCAATCTGATTCAAACTATTTAATAGTGCTAAGCAAACTATTAAAGTACTAAAAAATAGTGCTATAACTCAGAGAAGCTTTTTTGGAATTAAATACCATGTCTTCTATGTCTCCCCCAGTTATGGCTGAGCCAGTAACGATGGTGGCTTGGCACACGTTGGAAGCAGATAAATCGCTCTACAATCTTCGGAGCAACCGCACTGATGGATTAACCAGCGATTCTGCGATCGAGCGTTTAGAGAAGTACGGAGCGAATGAACTCACCGATTTTGGTAGCAGGAGTGCGATCGCGATTCTATGGGATCAATTCAAGAACATCATGCTATTGATGCTGATTGCAGTCGCGGTGATTTCTGCAATCTTAGACATCCGGGAAGGATTCACTACAGGCACATTTCCATTTCCCAAAGATGCGGTGGCGATTTTTGTCGTTGTGCTGCTCAATGGCGCTTTGGGCTATCTTCAGGAAAGTCGAGCCGAGAAAGCCTTAGCTGCTTTGAAAGGACTATCCTCGCCGAGAGTGCGAGTACTGCGCGATGGTAAACCGATGGAGGTCAATTCTAAAGATCTTGTTCCCGGTGACGTGATGCTGTTAGAGGCTGGAGTTAAAATTGCAGCCGATGGCAGATTGCTCGAAGCGATCAATTTACAAGCTCGTGAATCTGCTTTGACCGGAGAAGCTCATGCCGTCACTAAACAAGCAGAAGTGACTCTGCCAGAAGATGCCCCGTTAGGCGATCGTATTAATCTTGTGTTTGAAGGAACAGAAATTGTTCAAGGACGAGGAACGGTTTTAGTCACAGAAACAGGAATGCGAACCGAGCTAGGGAAAATTGCAGCAGCATTGCAATCGGTTGAGATTGAACCGACTCCACTTCAGAAACGGATGAATCAACTCGGTAATACATTAGTGACCGGAGCATTGATTCTCGTTACGATTACGATCGTGGGTGGTACATTGTTCAATCCCAGTCTGTTCGAGGAATTAGTCAAAGTGTCGCTAAGTATGGCAGTCGCAGTTGTGCCCGAAGGATTGCCTGCTGTGATTACGGTGACGCTGGCTCTCGGAACTCAGCGAATGGTGCGGCGAAATGCTTTGATTCGGAAGCTTCCAGCGGTTGAAACATTGGGGTCTGTGACGACGATTTGTTCTGATAAAACTGGGACATTAACTCAGAACAAAATGGTCGTGCAATCCGTCCAGACGCAAAGCTGTTCTGTGAAAGTAACCGGAGAAGGATACAGTCCGAATGGTGAATTTTTGATCGACGATCGCGCCATCAATCCGAACCATCATTCTGATCTGCAAGCTTTGTTGCTTGCTTGTGTGCTGTGTAATGATGCAGTCCTTCAGCGAGAACAAGGTGAATGGGCAATTCTAGGCGATCCAACTGAGGGCGCACTGCTTTCTCTAGCGGCAAAAGCAGGATTAGACAAGCAGAAAAAAGATCGATGGTTGCCCCGTGTCGCAGAGTTTCCTTTCTCATCGGAACGAAAGCGGATGAGTGTGATTGTGGATGCACAAGGACATCGCCACGAATCAACCTTGAGTTTGGCATGGGTGAATCAGAGCGATCGACGTTATTTTATGTTCACAAAAGGTTCGCCTGAATTGACCTTAGAGCGATGCACTCATATCGAGACTGCGACGGGAATTGAAAGCTTAAGCGATCGACAACGAAGCCACATTCTACAGCAGAATAATGTGCTGGCAAGTCGTGGCTTACGAGTGTTGGGGTTTGCTTATAAAACCTTGAACGAAATTCCTCCAGAATCCTCGGAAGACCGTTCTGAGCAGGATTTAGTCTGGCTCGGTTTGGTGGGAATGCTTGATGCACCTCGTCCAGAAGTGCGTGAAGCGGTCGCACGCTGTCGGAGTGCGGGAATTCGTCCAGTCATGATTACAGGCGATCATCAGTTAACAGCGAAAGCGGTTGCAGAGGATTTAGGGATTGCTCGTGCTGGCGATCGAGTGTTAACGGGTCGTGAATTAGAGAAATTCGATGCTGCCCAACTTGAAAGTCAAGTGGATCAAGTGAGTGTTTATGCTCGTGTTTCGCCGGAACATAAGCTGCGGATTGTTCAGGCTCTCCAACGTCGGAAACACATTGTCGCGATGACGGGTGATGGTGTGAATGATGCACCTGCACTGAAGCAAGCGGACATTGGTGTCGCGATGGGGATTACAGGCACAGATGTGAGTAAAGAAGCGAGTGATATGGTGCTGCTCGATGATAACTTTTCGACGATCGTCTCTGCGATCGAGGAAGGGCGCGTCGTTTATATCAACATTCGCCGCTTTATTCGATATATTCTCGGCAGCAACATCGGGGAAGTGATTACGATCGCGGCGGCTCCATTGTTAGGACTGGGAGGAGTGCCTTTGTCACCGTTACAAATTCTATGGATGAACTTAGTAACAGATGGGGTTCCTGCATTAGCATTAGCGGTTGAGCCTGGGCGACCGATCGTGATGAAGAATCCACCCAAAGATACCCAAGAAAGCATTTTTGCGCGGGGACTTGGGGCTTACATGATTCGGATTGGAATTGTATTGGCAGTGGTGACGATCGCGATGATGGTTTGGGCGTATGGATATACCGAGCAGGTACAAGGCGGATTGTTAGAGCGCGATCGCTGGAAAACGATGGTCTTTACAACGCTGTGTTTAGCTCAGATGGGTCATGCTTTGGCGATTCGATCGAATACCCGATTGTTTGCTGAGGTGAATCCGTTCTCGAATCCGTTTATGTTGGCTTCAGTGGTGTTTACGGTGATTCTTCAGCTCATGTTGATCTATGTAGAGCCGTTACGGAACTTCTTTAGTACGCATTTCCTGAGCGGGACTGAATTGCTAATTTGTGTAGGCTTTAGTGCTTTGATCTTTGTTTGGATTGAGATGGAGAAGTTGTTTATTCGGTGGTTTAGCGATCGACGATAACGTTGCTTTGAACTGTAGGTTAGGCGTTTTTCCTGACCTACAGTTTTTTCATAATCAAGGGAGTAATCATGACGAGCATCATTGTTTGGATTGCAGAATTTATCGGAGAAGTCATTGTTGTAGCGATCGCTGAATTTATCCAAGAACTCTTTATGGATTGGGTGGCAGAGGCTCTGCAATCGATGGTTGCTGAATGGATTAATGTCTTAATCGATGAAGTGACGACGCTAATTGCTGAAGTGGCTCGGATGCGGCGGTAGGAAGTTCATAAGACAAACCGAAGAGCGATCGCAGAATTATTACCGCGATCGCTCTTCGGTTTGGTATTTGGGAGTGAAATAAATAAGCCTAGGGCTAAAACTCCTCGCTGCGATTCTATCCCGCCCGTGATTAAAATCCGGGCTAACAGAACAAAGTCCACTGAAGGGACTGCAAATGTCTTAGTCCCTTCAGTGGACTTCATTCCATTAGCGCGAACTTTCAGTTCAGCGCGGTCATCAACGAAGCGCGTAAAACATGCCCTAGCGATCGCCATTTTCTAGGGCACAAACATTCAAACAGAAAAGCTAATCATCATCATCATCATCATCATCGTCGTCGTCATCATCATCGTCGTCGTCGTCATCATCCCGATCTTCTACATCTCTCTCACGTTTTTCCTTTCTCCGTTTCTGCCTTTCATCGTCCTCGTCCTCGTTCTGCTTATCAAAAAACGGCAACTTGATCATAATCACACTCCTAATTTCACAAACTTTCTAACAATCACAAACGCTAACTGCCTCGCTCTAAGGATGTAGGTAAAAAGCAGTTCCCAGCATAATGTAGGTCATCAACAACAAGACTCCTTCTAGCCAATTGTGCCGACCATCTGTGCTTACCGAATTTGTCATCACGACAGCAATCCCCACCCCCAGAACCGAGAACGTATTGAAAGCCAAATTCATCGGCTGACCCATAAACCAACCTGCTAGAACCAGCACCGGAGCAACAAACAAGGCGATCTGTAAACTTGATCCGATCGCGACCGAAATCGCCAAATCGACCTTATTTTTCACCGCACAGATTCCGCAGGTGATATACTCAACCGCAGCACCAAACAACGGAATAATGATCACTCCCACAAACAAATCTGTTAAGCCGAGCGATCGAACTGCTTCCTGTAAACTATTCACTAACACTTCAGACACAAACACTAATACGATCGTTGTTCCCAGCAACAATCCTACATTCGTCCAAAAGTGTATTGGCTGCATCCCCTCACTCCCGTATCCTTCTGGCTCCGCATCTTCGCTCTGCTCGAACATATATTTATGCGTTTTCATCGAGAAGAACAGCATCAACGCATAGAAGATCAAGAGCAAAATCGCAGCGACATAAGAGAGCCGAGTATGCTGAAGATCGACATCTAAAGTTCTAGACGTATATTGAATTGCAGCCGGAGTGAGAAGAAAAATCACTGCAAGGTTTAATGATCCAGCATTGAGTCGTGAAACATTCGCCTTTAGCAAATTAACTTTGATCTCTTTCTTGCCAAACCAAATCCCATTTAAGAGAAACGAGATTCCTAATCCTACGAGTAAGTTTGCAATGATTGATCCGGCGAGGCTGGCTTTGACCACATCGAGCATTCCTGCTTGGAGTGCCACGATCGAGACAATCAGTTCCGTTGCGTTGCCGAAAGTTGCATTGAGTAATCCACCAAATGATGCTCCGATTACCGATGCGATCGCTTCTGTAAAGTTCGCAATCCAAGCGGCTAACGGAATGATTGAGACTCCAGCAAAAATAAAGACAATAATCGGATCAGCATGTGCCCAATCGAGCGTCAGACAAATTGGCACAAAGACTAACATTTGAAGTAGAAACCGATCTTTTCGAGACATTGTTCTTGCCCATTCAATTCGAGCAAGCGCCTCTTCTTCGGCTTCGATCGAGTGTTGTGTCCTAGTCATAGTGAAGAGATGGTTTAAGAGAACAAGAATCGAGGAGTCGATCGCAATTCTTTTGATGAATCTTGAGGATGTTTGAAAAGCATCGACCATAGCATTCACCCGCCCGTGAATGAAATTCCGGGCTAACGGTGCGAAGTCCTTTGAAAAGGACTGAAAACTCCGCTCTGATCGCCTTCTAGTCCCTTCAGTGGACTTCGTTCTGTTAGCCCCGATTTTCAATCCGGGGGCGGACTATGCAATCAACGATACCTTTCAAACACCCCTCTAAGCAGCCAATCTTTCCTCATCTTTCAGAATCAAAACTGAACAATGAGCCATTTGCATCACATCACAGCAGACCGCTGGAAACTCGATCGAGCTATTTTGCGACAAACTGATGACAATCAAATCTGCCTTACACCGTTGAGCAATTCCAACGATCGCTTGTTCTAAATTCCGAGAGGAAAGAGAAGTGGTCGAAATACGATCGAACTTCTGATCGTTCAATACAGATGGCTCTAACGTTGCAACGTTTGCCTCAACTTTTAGCTTTGTTTTGGGACGAACTTGTTTTGGACTGCGATCTTGATGGTTCCAAACATTCCAATTCATTAAATTTGTGCCTGCCCAATATTTCTGTCGCTCTAAATCAGAAAGCAAGAGAAGCATGGATTCATCCGACACATTCAGCACATGTAGCAGCGTTAGTTTCGCGCCATTGTGCTGTGAGAATTGAAGTAAATTTTGCAGCATTTGTCGATCGTCTTGTCGATCGACTACCGCTAGAATTTTTTGAAACATCGCTCATACCCTCTTGAGGATGAAGAAATGACTGACGAGCCTACAAAGTTCCACTTTCAAGATTCGTCAGTCAACTGCTTAAGGAGAGGAGATACCCTACACTTTCGACATCACACGCTGCTGACTTGACTGGTCAGACATCGACTTTCCCGTTGCAAACGTGCAGAAGTTCTTTGTCGCTGGCTCATAGTACCAAGCAATGCCTTCCGGATCTTTTGAAGTACTCCACTCAGGAAAATCAGACTTCGATCGCTTTGCGGTAATCGTCTGAGTCGGAATTCCCAAGCGTTGTGCTAGCGCATTTTGCTTCAGCATTCCCAGTGGAGCAGGCAAACCGGGAGCATCATCACTAGAGGTTTTTACTTCTTCAGTTATTTGTGCTGTTTTACCATTGCCGTTGTGATGACCGTTGCCGTTGTGATGACCATTCGAGGAGCTTCCATTGCTTTCATAAGGCACAGTTGCAGCCGCGACATCGATCGTGGTTGTGGCAGGTTCACTCACTTTCGGAGTTACAACTTCTGAAACAGACTTCTGATGATACGCTTCTGCCATTTCACGCAATCGTTTTTCCTCTTCCGCCAGTTCTGCCGCACTAATATGATGCGTCGCTGGCATGATTTCACCACCCGGACCCATTAACGGACGCAAACCATTCAGTTCTGCCAAGATTGCAGTTCCGTTGTTGATCACAACCGCCAGAATTGGATCGAGTGCGAAAAAGATACCGGATAACAATGCGCCTAAGTTTGGAACCGCTACGATCGCGGTATTCTGCCAGATGATATCCATTGCTTGTCGAGCGCATTTAATCGCCATAATCAAGCCACGCAAATCATCTTCCATCAATACGACATCAGCCGTTTCTCGTGCAATATCGGTCGCTCCTGCAAACGAGACGGACACATCCGCATAAGCTAACGCTGCCGAATCGTTGATTCCATCTCCACAGAATGCAACTGTTTTGCCACTATCGTGCACCGCTTTTACCACTTCTACTTTCTTTTCAGGGAAAGCTTCAGCGTGAACATGCTCCGGTCGAATTCCCAAATTGTTTGCAATTGAAGTTGCAACCCGCTGGACATCTCCGGTCAACATCTGAACCGTAATGCCCATGCGTTTCAGTTCACGAATCACTTCCTTACTTTCTGGTCGAGGTGGATCACTATAGCGAATCACACCCAAGAGCCTTCCATCGGCTGCAATATACACAAGCGATTGCCCACCTGACTTCGCATCCGGATAGCGAATATCATATTCATCCAGGCTGACGTTCTCTTGTTTCATAAATCGAGGGCTGCCTACAAGGATGTTCATGCCCTCGATCGTTGCCATTGCTCCCAATCCAACTTTATACTCCCATTCCTCGCATTCTTTCAGCGCCACTCCGGTATCTTTCGCATGATGCACGATCGCTTCTGCGATCGGGTGAGTTAATCCTTTCTCTGCCGAAGCAGCAAAACACAGCACCTCATCTTTGCTGAAACAATCGTCCATCACATCGATATCATTCACTCCAGCATGACCGATCGTGAGTGTTCCGGTCTTATCACAGACGATCGTATCGACCTTCGCCAGAATCTCGATCGCTCGACCGCTCCGGATCAAGACCCCATTTCTTGCGGCATAAGTCAACACCGAGAGAATCGTAGTCGGCACTGACACCCGAATTCCTGTTCCAAAATCTAATGTCAACAGTGCAACGGCTCGGTTTAAGTTGCCACTAAAGATGCCAACCCCTGCACCGATCAGTAATGTTGGGATGACTGCTTGGTTTGCGACGGTTGCGGCATAGTTCTCGACTCTCGTATCATGCACCGGAGCCGCTTGCATCAGATTGACGATCACCCCTGCTCTGGTATTGTTGCCGACTCGCTCTGAGAGAATCGTTAATGTTCCATCCACTAACAAGGTTGAAGCAAACACTTCATCCCCAACTGAGCGCGTCACCGGAACCGATTCACCTGTGAGTTTGCATTGATCAATAATGCCTGTGCCATCGAGGACAACACCATCGATCGGGATTTGGTCGCCCGGATAAACGACGACATGATCACCCACAACAACTTCTTGAGTTGGAATTTCTACCACTTGCCCATCCCGAATCACAAAGGCAGTCTTACTCAAGCAATCCAGCAAATCTAAAGAAGCCCGCTCACTACCCCGTGCGGTCATATCTCGAATCGCTTCGCCCCCTTCCACTAAGCCCAACATAAACGACGGTGCAAAGAAGTGACCCTGGAAAGTATGCAGCGTGATTGCTAAACCATCGAGAAAGTCGATCGTTAATTGTCGATCTTGCTGAATCGCTTCCCATGCTCGTTTAAACACAGGAACAGCACCCACCAGAACAACACCCCCAATCAGCAACGGTGGAACTGGTAAGCCTGCGAGTGATGCAACGCTCAGTGCTAACCCTGCTGCTGGAAATCCAAGCCGCTCTACCCAATCGATTTCGTTATTGGCTTTCTTTTCTTCTTTTGCAACTAAAGCCAGATCGACCTTGGCAGAAACTGCATCCTGAATCGATCGAAACAGTTTCTCTTGAATTGTTGCAATTCCTACTGCTGTTGGTTCATGACGATATTCAACAATCAGCGAACTCGCGATCGGGTTAAGCCGTACCCCGGTGACAAACCCTAACGACTCGACCAGATACTGCAATTTAGCTCCATATTCTTCATTGTGTGCGAGACGGGGAATCCGAATTCGGAATCGACCCGGCATCCAATGAACAATTTCGTAATACACATTCTCGATCGTAACGGATTCAGCCATTACGGCTGATGAGTTCCCTGCTGTAGCAACCACCATGACAATCTCCTGAAGCGTGGGTAAATGAAGACGACCTCATACCATTGGGTTGAATCACAAAACCTGGAGTCAGCTATCTGTAGATACAAATAGCTTGTTCGCTAGAACTGACAAATTGGAATCATTCCTGCTCATCGACACTAACGTGCCCGCTCCTACTGCTTTCGCCTGTGCGCGAAACTTGACGACAGTAGCTTCCACTACTCTTTGTTAGAATTTGCTCTGAAACCTTTCAGGCTGGTATCGTTGATCGAGGGTTCGATCGCTTGCCTGCGCCCAAATTGGATACCTAAAACTCTACTGTAGATGTAGCGATGCAAAAAGAAAGTTTTTATTAACTCTTTGGTGATCAATAGCTTGTCATAATCCAACTGATTTGTAAACCCGATTCATAGTCTTTAACATCGTTACTAAGTGGTGCAAGTTTAGGCGCAGCGAACTATCAGCGATCGCAAATCACTTCTAATATCCAAAGATGATCTTCTGTCTAAGAAAACTGCCGCATCAACGTAATCATGTTGCGACTCACATATATTTCAGCTTCTCGATATGTAAACGTGTAGCCGTGTTCTTTACCGAGCTTGACGGTTAATGCAATAAAGCTGCGAAAGTCTGATGCTTTGCGTAATTGTTCAACCAGTATTCGATTCTGCAAAGCTAATTGATGAAACTGCGCGACCTGATTTGACACGATCCTGCCTCCCTTGAAGTGTGGGGAAAATAGAGCGATCGACAACTAATCCTAGACTTGCAAACGAGCAGTAGAGACTCAGTTTCGATGAGTCTCCCCAAATTCAATAACTAAAATTCCAGAATAACTCTACAACTCTATCGCACCCCTGCCACAATCACAATCTTAAAAATCGTTTCTATTTACAACTTCTATGCAGCGATCGAACAAACCACGCGAAACCCAATACCACTTCCTGCCATATCGGGCTGATTCCAATGTCGCTGTGCCGATCGACAAAGTTCAGGCAAACAATACCAAGCACCCCCTCGCAACACTCGATAAGCAACCTCTCCTTCTTCCCAAACGCTGCCATCTTCGGGTGCTCCCTCGTATGTATCGTGCCACGCATCCGCACACCATTCCCAGACATTACCGTGCATTTCAGCTAATCCGAAACCGTTCGTCGAATGTTCGGCTGAAACTGGAGACGTTTCTTGGCGATAGATGCCTGCAACTCCAGCACCGTAAGTATAGTTACCGTCATAGTTTGCCAGTTCAGAAGAGATCGTCTCTCCAAAATGAAATGGGGTTGTTGTTCCAGCCCGACAAGCATACTCCCATTCTGCTTCGCTTGGTAGTCGGTAAGATTGTCCGGTGATCTGAACGAGGCGGGCACAAAACTCGATCGCATCACACCAAGAAACCTGCTCGACTGGGCGATCGTCGCCTTCAAAATTGGCAGGATAAAGACTCAGCGATCGTTGCACTTTCGGCAAAGCAGCGATCGCTTTCCATTGCGCTTGAGTGATCGGAAATCGACTCATGAGAAACGGTGCGATCGTGACTAAATGTCGCGGACTTTCATGTAAATCCCGTCCCAATTCTGTCTCCTCAGATCCCATCCAGAACTGTCCTGCTGGAATATGAACCATTTCTAGATGAACACCCCCTTCAAGCGGCTCTTTGATCGAGGTAGCAGTTCGTTGCTCGATTCGTGCTCCTTCCGGTTCAAGCGTGGTGGTTTCAAAGGTAAACGGTTCGAGCAATAAAGGTTTTGTGGGTAGCACTTCAAAAGAAGGGACAGAACGATCGATTTCTAGATAAGGAAGTTCTTGCAAAGATTCACGGTGTTGCTCGAACAATTGCGGCTCTGGAAATCGATCTGCTTCCTGGATTGCTTGTTCAAGTTGGGCTTGAAGCTGTTGTTCTCGATCGTGCAGTTCTGCAATTTGAGCTTGAAGCTGTTCCAGTTGGTCTTGAGTCGAATTCACCTTGCGCCAAAGTTGCTTCGCCCATTCCAATCGAACAGTTTCTCGATCGACCACTTCTGGAATGAGTCCTGTCACTAGCGAGAGGGGCTGAACAGTCCAACCGCAAACCGGACAGCGTTCAGTCTGACTAGAAGGGTCGCGAGTTTGGCAAACCGGACAGCGTAGCATAAGTGGCTCCTTGTGTGGGGAAATCTAAGCCGATTCAGCAATTAGGGGAGCTTCCGTTGCAATCATTTGCTTCGGCTCTGAATGTTGAGGGGTTTTGCTCTTTGAAAACGGATCTTCACCTGGATCAAACAGCGGACGGAAACTATTCAACTCAGCTAAAATCATCGAACCATTACTAATAATGACGCTTAAAATCGGATCTAGCGCAAAGATAATTCCAGCGAGAACAACACCAATGTTTGGAACTGCGACGAGTGCCGTATTTTGATAAATGATTTCCATCGATCGCTTTGCAATCTCGATCGAGTGAATCACGCCTTCCAAATCATCGTCGAGTAAAACAATATCAGCGGTTTCTCGTGCCATATCGCTACCACTCGCAATCGAGATCGACACATCCGCATGAGCCATCGCCGCCACATCATTGATGCCTTCTCCGACAAAAGCCACCACTTTGCCCTGTTTCTGAAGGTGCTGAATCGCTCTCACTTTCCCTTGTGGTAGCACTTCAGCATGAGCACAATTCGCATCAATTCCTAACTGTGCTGCGACTTCTTGAGCAACCTGCGGATTGTCTCCAGTTAGAATGTAAGTTTCAATTCGATGGTCTGACTCCGAATTCGATTGGCGTAACTGACGAATGACTCGATGTGCCTCAGATCGGAGCGGATCAGTATAGGAAATTACGCCGAGCAATTTACCATTTCGAGCGACATAAACGAGCGAGAAATACCCGGTTTGTAACTCTGGATAACGATCGTGAATCACTTTTGTATCAATCCCTTCTTTCTGCATGAGACGATGACTGCCAACCAGAACTTGCTGACCATCAATCTGTGCGACAATTCCCGCTCCTACTCGGTATTCCCAAGCTTCACAACTTCGTAGTTGGACTCCTTTTGCAGCAGCAGCGTTCAAAATTGCGGCAGCAACCGGATGCTTATTGTCTTTCTCAACTGATGCAGCGATCGTCAGAACTTCTTTGATCGAAGTTCGCGGATTCACTGTCCGAACGACTTTAACGGCAGCATTTCCTTGAGTTAGCGTTCCAGTTTTATCAAATGCGATCGCATCAATTCGCGCCAACACTTCCAAAGCACGTCCGCTCCGAATATAGATTCCATGCCGTGACGCATACGTTAACGCAGAAAGAACCGTTGAAGGCACAGACAATCGAATCCCGTGACTAAAATCTAAATGCAACGGAGCCAGAGCACGAGAAACATCCCTGGTTAGTACAAAGATAATGCCGCCTAGAATTAAACTCGGTGCGATCGCCAGATTGGCTAATTTTGCTGCGTAATCTTCCACGCGCGTATCATGCACCGGAGCCGAATGCAGCAATTGTAAAGTTAAACCGAGCCGAGTATTTTTACCAATTCGCTTCACGAGAATGCAGACTTTTCCGTCTAACAGTAAAGTCCCCGCATGAACCACTTGCCCTTCTGAGCAACACACACAGGCTAATTCTCCGGTCAGTTCATGTTCATCAATCCATCCCGTTCCTCGCAGCACTCGCCCGCTCACCGGAAGCCGTTCGCCTGCACAAACCACAACGCGATCGCCAATTTTCACCGAGTCTACCGGAACCCATTGTTCTTGTCCGCCGCGCTCGACTCGAATGGTTTGATTCATTCCTCCAACCAGTTGCGACACTTCCCGTTCGTTCACGCGAGCAGTCGTATCACGGAGCGCTTCTCCGGTCTCCATCAAGCTCACCATCAGCGACGGTGCAACGAAATCCCCCTTGACTGTGTACAACGTCATCCACAAGGCATCGAGAATGTCTGCATCAAGCCGCTTTTCTTTCAGCGTAGTTTCGATGGTGCGAACAATAAACGGCAGTGAAGCAGCGATGACTACTCCCCCAACCAACAAAGTTGGAACTACGGGGAAAGCAAGCTGTTGAGCCGCGATCGCAAGTCCTAAACTCGTGACTGGAAGTCCTAACCGTTCTACCCAGTTAATCTCAGGACGATATTCTACTATTGCTCCGACCGGAACTTCATCAGTCGTAGCGCGATTGAGAGCCAGTGCGATCGCGGTTTCTAAGTCTTCTAAAGTGATTGTATTCGGTGCGTAGTAAATTACTAGAGACTCAGCGATCGCATTGATCCGAATACTAATGACAAAATTCAATGATTCGACAACCCAATTGAGTCGATTGGCGTATGCTTGCTCTTGTCTCAATCGAGGTACACGAAATCGACAGCGCCCTGGAACCGTATGAACCAGTTGATAGTTCATTCGATTCGGGGGGTCAGAGCTTACAATAGTTCGACTGTTGAGTTTTGTGCTCATACTATTAAGTTTGGATTCAGATTAATGCGGTCTGATAGACTGGATCGTGTCAGAGATCACAAAGTTCTTCAACATATCTTCCGGTAGATTACCGTTCGCGATGCTTTATCAGAAGATAGAGGAAGGATTTGCCTCCTCTCAGTCGATTATTTTTAAGAAAAGAAGCTTGAAGCGGGATTTAGAATTTTCTCACACTAATTCAACCCTATCATGAACGCTCAATTTGAAAAACAATCAAAACAAGAACAGCTTCTACCTATCTTCCTGCTATATTACGTCAAAGAAAAATTAGGACAAAGAACTAGCTTTGCCCCGAAGTTGTCCTCATGTGTTGAATTCGGATTGCCCGCTCTATTTCTGCTTACAGCCTAGTCGAACCTCGTACGATCGGGGGAAGCTCCCAGAGTGTCATCGATGTAGAATCTTCGACAAGTTTTGGGACTGTAACTCTACCTTAGCTCTCAATCCAACGCATCAGAACTCGAAATGTATTATGTCTCTCATTGATATTGATAAAGTGAGCGTGGGATTAAATCGGCGACCTTTGAAAGATCAAAAGGTGGCGGATTTGATGCAATCGATTCAGACCAACGGCTTGCTCAATCCGATTACACTCGATCAGAACTACATGCTGATTGCTGGTTTACATCGTTTAACCGCTTGCAGATTGTTGGGGTTTACTCAGATCGAATGTAAGGTTGTGAGCTGCGATCGCGATCATGCCCGCTTAGCCGAGATTGATGAGAATCTGATTCGTAACGAACTCGATGCGTTAGAGCGATCGGAGCTTTGGTTAGAGCGGGATTCGATTCTCGATCGTATGGGTTTGAGAGCACGAGCAGGCGATAATCAATTCACGCAAAGAGGAGGCGAAACGAATTCACCACCTTTGAAAACGACGGTTGAACTCGCGCAAGAAATCGGCTATACCGAGCGCACTTTCCAACAGGGTAAACAAATTGCGCGAGACATTGTGCCGGAAGTTAAAACATTGATTCGAGGCACTTCAGCGGCGAAAAGCCCGAAGACGTTGCTTCAAGTTGCACGCGCCGGAAGTGAGGAGCGCAAACAAGCAGAACAAGCGGAACGATCGGCGAAAGAAGCTGAGGCGAAACGGTTGAAAGCGGAAGCGGCAAAACAAGCGAAAATCGCGGCTGAAGCACGATCGAAACAAAAAGAGCTTCAGATTGTGGCGTTGCAAAGCGTCGAGGCAGAAAAAGCCGCAAAATCGACTAGCAGAAAAACATCTGTTAAGGAAACTAGCTCAGTTAAAGCGGCAAAACGCACGCTTCAATGGGGCGATACTTGGCTACTAAAGCGGCATCTAGTGTACTACGGTGAGACGACGAGTGCAGGATTTCGCGATTGTTTGCCTTCTAATGCGGCACTTGCGATCGTGCCTCCGCACGTGAGTTGGAATCATGATTTTCTAGCAGATGAAGCGCGAGTGGTTGCCGTATTACGAACGCAGGGAGACATTCATCGGTTTTGTCGGACTCATCAAATGCCGTTTCAGTTTGAGTTGCTGATCGGAGACTTTTACCTGGGAATCTTTTCACATCAGTCATTATTGCAGCCAGAGCAACCGTTACGAATCGAAGGAATCGAGGGAATTGTGGCGTATCTAGTGAGTCTCTACACGAAATCAGGTCACTTTGTCTTAAATCCAGGGTTAGGCAACGGAGAAGTTTTAATGACTTGTGAACGGATGGAGCGGGTTTGTTTTGCGGGTGAAACCGATCCAGAACAAGTGAATCGAACGCTCGATCGCTGGCAGATGTGGACAGGTATCACGCCTGAGAAAACGGATTTGGCTGTTTAAGAATATGTTGTCGATCGTTCTACGGTGTTCTTTAAAGTTCACGCACTTCGTTTAAGACCGCCCGGATTTTAATCACGGGCGGGAAGTAATCGCAGCGAAGGGTGTTAAAGCACGCTCTAATCCGCGCATTACACAAATTCAACAATACTCAATTGTTCTCAACACTCGATTTACAAAAGTTTCTACCTCCATCCTGAGACATACAGTAAACTTGGAAGCTAAGCAAGTTAAGAGCGATCGAAGTTTTTTAACCGAGCTTGCAGGATTTTTAGTATGATTACTTCTTCAAATTAAGTTGCTTTTGCAACTCACTAGATCTGAACCTCAGACTCTAGAAAAACCATGCGTTTTCCTTCAAGCCAAATACGACGATCGCGTCACCTGCTGCCGAAAGGTGTGAGTGAGTGTTCTTCACCGTTGTTAACTGCTTATGTGGAAACAGACCCTCCTGGAGCAGCTTTCAGGAGGATCTCTTCTTTGGCTTCATCAATCTGATTTTGTGCAAACCCGTTTCAAGTTCCGTCAGCATTCTTAAAAGCATCATGAAAACCGATCCCGTATCAAACCGCGCCAATCATCCACGGGCTAGACCTCGATCGCTCTTAACTTGGGCAGCAGCTACGATGAGCTTTTTACTGCTCACGCTGCTTACCCTAAAAGATGTCACTGTTGAACAGATCAAGCTTCGTGCTCGATCACATCAAATCCACACGTTTGTATTTTTGACATTAGCAATGATCGCCGCAACGATTAGTATCATTGCATTCCGTCTAATCCGATCGACTCCCAAAGAGGTTCACATGCTGACGACGCATTTAACTATCTCGGTTTGTGCGATCGCGAGTACTTGGTTTTTGCTGCATACGCTGTTTGCTCAACAATACGCTGCACTCTACTACCGCTCGAATGCTGCTCAAGGTTTGCAATTTAGCGATCAAGCTGATCCGAACTATTGGGATTTTCTCTATTTTTCCTTTGTAATTGGTGCAACCACACAGACTTCTGACACGTTTATTACGACTCGATCGATTCGACGATTGGTATTAGGACAAGCGATCGTATCGTCCTGGTTTTTTGTTGGGATTATTGGCATGACGATTAATATCGTCTCTGGCATGGTTGGAGCAAAATGATGAGTTCTTTTCAGTCCGTCATACACCTCACAGTTGATAGGATGATTTGCAATGACACATCTCTTTTCTGCATTAATTCTATGTTTCTCCTCGAATATTGATAACTTTGCGGTCGCCGTCGCGTACGGTGTGAAAGATCTCCGAATCGGGCGCTTGAGTAATCTTTTGATCGCGTTGGTATCCGCACTGGGAACATTACTGTCGCTCTCGGTTGGAGAAGTGATTGGACGGTACTTGTCGGATCAAGTCGCGAATTTTTTAGGAAGTGGGGTTTTGATTGCGATCGGCATTTGGGGGATTTGGGACACGATGGAACGCGAGCGCAAGCGAAATCTCTCGAAGTTGCGACAGACGAGATCGAGATCGCTGGTGGCGGCTGGCATCGATTCTACTGAGTTTGTTCAGTCTCAAACGATTGAATCAGCGTCGATCGAGGGTCTTTCTTATGAGAGTTTTCTAGAACATCCAGAGAAAGCTGATCTCGACCAATCAGGCTATATCGATGTTCGAGAAGCAATTGCGATCGCGTTTGGTCTGACGATTAACAATCTGGGAACCGGAGTCGGCGCAGGAATTTCCGATTTCAATGTGTCCTTCACGACCGGATTAACCTTTGTGTTTAGCTTGATGGCAGTCTCAGGCGGATACTATTTAGGCGATCGCTTTACCACCAGAATTACGGGCATCTCTGCGGGCATGATTTCTGGACTGATGGTAATTGGTTTAGGGATTTACGAATACTTCATTCCATAGATTTCAGCACGTATAGCGCTCAGATTTGAACAACTGCCCTCTAGATCGTTCAAATTTAGGGGGTTTTTGTCGATCGAACAATTTTGTTAATCTGGTGCTCCTCCAGACCAAGACGAATTGCAGCAAGTTGGCGGATTGTATTGTGGGAGTAAATCAATCACATTATTAAAACTACTAAAATAATCCTGAAGCGCTCTAGCTGGGTCTCCTGTAAAGCGCAACCATTCATAGTGATACAACCCTTGAGTGGGTGACTCTTGCGGAGAGAGCGCAGCAGGCGGAATTGCAATTAGTAAAGAGACGCAAGGTTCTCCAAATCGAGTTTTGCACTCAAATCGAATTGCAGCGATGTAAGAGGTATTGATCACAACATCCTCAAGCTTGATAAATGCCATAGCTGCAATCTCCGTGTGAGGTAAAGGAACGCGCTCGATCGAGCAAATCAGGAAAACTCTGAACATGAACCAAACATTCAAGCCACGAATGATCTAAATAAAAAAGCACCTTGAGGTCACATGTCTCATGATGCTCCAAGAACTCGATAAGCGAAGAATGCAAGACAGAACTGCGCTCTTCATGACTTTGAGTTAAACACTTGTTGCGGCAGCGAACTGAACACACATCATTCAAAGCACGAAAGCGTTAAACTCTCCTGACTTGATTACCAAGAATTATAAGAGACTTAACTTAGGATATGAAAGCTATGACTGTTCACTTCTTGCTAAGTGTATCTTAACTAGAACTGATATCTCAGCTTTTTTTGCTTGAAATCTGCTCGTTCTACTCGCACAAAGACAGCAATTTATTTTTAGTTTAAGTAGCATTTTAAGAAAGTTGAACACTCGACTGCTTAGAACTATTTCTCAGTATGATTAGACATACCTAACATTACCTTCTTAGGTTAAAGTAGAAGGCGTGACAGAGTTATCGAATGGCTAGAGCCGCTTAGCTTTCCTTTGTCACTTGCTGATACACATCTATCTAGATGTTGCCGTTAATCCTCAGCTTGATTTTCATACAATTCGCATCAGATCTACGATAGGTCTGTCTTAAAGCTGTTTTGATTCGACAGCAACACGATCGATGCAGGATTTCAGCCGATTTCAAGCCTGCGAAGCCGTGTTTCGCAAGTATCCTCACTCTAAAATTCTGGAGGTTTAACCCATGTTTGAGCTAGAGGCTTTGTTGTTAGGATTGGAGCCAGTCACTGCAATGACGATCGGTGTTGGAGCATTGGTACTTGTGCCTGTGGTTGGCGCGATCGATTCGATGACTGGAAGTACACTTTCAGAAGGAACTCGTAATCTTGCAAAAAATGGGCTGGTCGTGGCGTTTGAAACCTTTGACAAGGCTCAACATGCTGTGGCTGAAGCGAGTGAATCGATGCAAGATTTGATTGCTGAAGCGAAATCAGAGATGGCAACATCCAAGAATGGCACAGAAGAAAGTATTCCTCGCGAAGTGACGATCGGATAGTCCTACCTTAGCGTTGTAATTTCTCAAAACCCGTCGTACCTTCTGAAGTTTCTAGGCATTCTTCGGAAACGCTCATCTTCTATCTCTGTCTATGACTCTGTGGCAGGGATAGAGATGATTTTCTAGTTAAATTCGCTTCAACTTAAAGTACTAATCGAAAGAAATCCTGAACTTTAAGTACTCCTAGCTTATGAGATGGTTAGATAGTTATGGTGGTGTGCAAGCAATACTAAATCTACACATTCACAGTTTTGCTTTCATCGAGCCATTCACAACACAAGTTTCATCAGTGACGAATTGAGTGTGTAGCTCCTCAAATTCGCGATCGCGCAAGCCATGATCCATTCAATCACGGAGGTTTTATGTCTGAACATCCAGAGCTTTTGAATGTTCGCAGTCTCGCTGTAATCATGACCGCTGCTCCGCTTTCATTGCTTTTAGTCTTTAGTGCGATCGATCTGTCTTGGACGAATCTGAGCCAGCATCAAACGCCTACAAAGAACACGGCTGAGATGGTTCCGAAAGTGCAACAAGCGAAGAATTCTTTCGATCGCTAATGTTGAATGATTTTGCCTTGCAAGTTGGAGATTGAATTTGATCTCCAACTTTTTTGATGGGTTAAAGCGCGATAATCAAATACGGTTCTTCAAACCTACCTGCTTGAATTTCAAGTCCTCGAAGCTCAGGCGGCAAAAAGATATTCTGTCTCTAATCACCTGCTTCAACGGTCAATTCTGCACCAAACTGCGTCAGTTTCACTTGCTTCCGAGTAAAGCCAGGTAGAAACACTCGAACTTGACGCTGTGCGATGTCAATCTCAACCGGATCAGGAACCGATGGAATTTGATCAAAATCTGGTAGAGCTTGGATCAGCGGCTCCCAATCTTCATCGCATAATTTGGGGACTGCATGAATTGCTAACGGCTCAAAAGCTTGTTGCAATTCCAGCATTTCTCCTTGACGCTGATATACCAAAACTCCACTTGCTCTAAGCTTGACCTGCTGAGCACTTCCCCACAACCATCGTGCTTCTGCGATCGCGCTCGGTTCGTCGATCGTCACTAGATACGCGGTAAATTGCTGCGGATTGTTCACCACTGCAACGCCTTGATCAATCCAGCCTCGAACTTGCTTGAGTTCCTGTTCAATCTTTTGAGTATCGGCGCTTGTTGCGAGCAGGGCACTCGCGATCGGTCCCCCAATCGAGTCTACGATCTTTGACAGATCTAAGTTTTGAAAGAATCGATAGAACCGTCGAAAGTACCAGTCTAGAACCTGTGGAACACCCAGCAATCGAAGCGTTTCGAGATCGCCGCGTCCATCATAGACAATCACATCGTAATCACCACTCAAGTAGTACTGACAAAGTGCATTGAAAGTTAGCACACTATCAAACCCAGGTAAGATGATTAGCTCTCCAGGATAAACTTCATCGGACAAAGCAGGAATCGGAAGATAAAGCGAGACTAGCTTTTTTAGTGCGTTCCAGGATTGCTCTAGTAATACTGTCGTCTGAAGTTGAACAGCTTCTAGTTTTTTTGAAATCACTTGAGGCTGAGCCGCTAACGGCATTCCGAGCAATCTTTCTGCACTTGGACAAGGGGTATGAGTCACGAGCAGGACACTTTGATTTCGTTCGGCAAACCATTTCGCTGTTGCGATCGCGATCGTGGTTTGCCCTGTTCCCGCTTGACCCAGGAATGTAATGATTCTGCTCATAATGCCATTTCTAAGTACGACAAAATCGCCATCTGCAACATTGAGAAACAGATGGCAGCGAAGCAGCGATAGATTGAACGTGTAGATTAAGACTCTAATGAGCTAAAACAAGCAGCAGAAAGGATCAGAAAAGGAATTCCAGGAATCAAAGGAAGCACAACGCCAATCACACCGACAACCGCACAGACCGTACCCGCAACAATTCTTGCCGCATTTCTAATCTGTTTAAACATCTGTGTCACCGAATGACTTGATAGCTTTTAGCTTAGCACAATAACTTGAACAAATCTGCTGCGATCGCAAGGATATAGCAGTTCTAAATTAGTAAGTTTTGGAGCCGCAGTTTAGTATCTTTAAAGTTAAGCGACACCGACCCTATCTTGAAGTCTAGATGACTTCAGAATTCATTGCCCAAAACAAGCTTCCAAAAGTTCGCCACCCAATTCCGTGGAACAAATCGCGGTAAGGTTGCTAAAGCCTGATTTGCAGGATTTCCAGGAATCACGATCGAGTCTCCTTTCGAGAGCGCAGCCAAAGCATCACGCACCACAACTTTCGCAGGAGTTTCCACCAGAGCGGATAAATCGACCAGTCTTGCCGGAAAGCCTGCTTGCTGAAAAAATTGCTTTCCCGCAGGTCCAGGACAAACCGCAACAATCCGAACGTTGTAGCTCTTATTTTCTGCCCACAGTGCTTCGGTAAAACTCAACACAAACGCTTTTGTTGCAGAATAGATCGAGAAATAAGGCATCGACTGAAACGCCGCCACCGAAGCGAGATTGATAATACTGCCGGATCGTCTTTGTCTCATCGGCTGTAAGAATCGATGCGTGAGATCGACCAGTGCCAAAATGTTGAGTTGAATGATTTGGAGTTGAAAGGCTCGATCGCTTTCTGCAAAATCACCATAGTCACCTGTTCCAGCATTGTTAACTAATAGATCAACACTGTGCCCTCGTTGCTGAATTGTATTGAAGATTGTTTCTGCTGCATCTGGCACAGTTAGATCTTGAACAATCATTTCAGCTTGAATTTGATACTGCGCCTGTAAAGACGTTACTAAGTTTTGGAGCTTGTCTTCGGATCGCGCAACCAGAATGAGATTCATGCCGCGTGATGCCAGTTCCTGAGCAAATGCAGCCCCAATGCCTGCTGAGGCTCCAGTAATGAGTGCGGTAGTCATCGTGATAATAGTACGTTTGCAAGACCCTTAAGCCTACTGAAAGATAACGGGCAGATTCTGAATTCGTTGTGCAAGTTCAGAAATCTGAGTATAAGTACTAATTAATTCTCTACCATCTACATAAAGCTGCTGAGTCGGATAGGTTTGAAACAATTCGAGCAAAGAGAGGCGATTGTCTGTGCTGGCTGACAAAATTAAGGCGGCTCGAAGCGCTTGACGATTGGAAGTATTCACAGGGGTTTGAATCGTTCGACTCAAGCGATCGAGCGCAACATCCCCGACTGGACTATTGAGAATGCGATCGAGCGTTGTGACTCGCACTGGAATTTCACGATTGAGCGCGGCTCGCACTGACTCTGGATCTTGATTTGTCCGCTGTAAATAGTAGCGGACTGTAGAGGATTGCTTTCCGGTTTGAGCAAATTCTGTGAGTTCTTGCACTGAAAACGTTTCGCTGAAGGCTCCATATCGAAACACAATCGAATCTGCTGCGATCGCAGAGTGACCATAAGCGATCGCACCCATTGTCGCAAATACTGCAATGATGCTCCGACGAAGCGAGGAAACAAAGTTCATAAAAATGTTTTTTGAGCGACTTGCTCAGTATAAGTAGAGCAGTTCAACCTTTTCTCTTTCAATGGGCTGCTTCTAGCTCATCAAGAGACATAGATCCAAATCAAGCTGTATTCTACTCTCAGTCAAGTATGACCTTTACTCTCTGCTTGCCTCAAGTTAGGCAAAAATATCATCGGTTGGATTGAAAACGACTATTAAGAAAGGAGAGTTCATCGATGCGTTTTATGAAAGATTTGATTGAGTAGAGGGCGGGAGTGACTTCGATGGTAAACGAAAAGAACCATAGAATTCCTGAATCTTGTCGTGCCCAAAATGGCGATCAACGAAACAAGCGTCGCCAAGTACATCAACTTCAAGACCTACAACCGTAGTACTAGCCGCTCATCACGCTCACCTGCTGCTTGCATCGCTGCCTGTTACTCTAGTACCCAATTTGCCTTCGAAGACAAAAGCTTAGCAGCAAGGGTGAATCTTACGCTCAGGTAAATAACCTTCAAATTCCAATAGAGCAAACCAGGTCGCGGACAAGAAAACAGAAAAAATCGGTGACAGAATTGCTCCATCACCGATTCAAGCAAGATTGATTTCTGTGCTTACATCCGGTTAATGATGTTTTGCACGATCGTCATTCCCGTTACTGCTTGCCAACCGAACAATCCGGTAATCACCACATTGATCAAGATGTGGCTAACACGTGCCCATTCTTGCCCTTTCTGCATAAACGGGGTGAGCGAAGCCGACATCGCAATTAATCCGGTCATCACCAACCCTGCAACCAAATGAGGATTGACAAAGAGCTTACCGCTATTGATATAGGTCGATCCCATTGCACCGATCGAGCCGACCACCATCACCGAAAGCACGATCGCGCCAATCTGATGATGTTTGACGTTGAACCGTTGCTTGATCAGTTCTTTTTTCAGGTCGCCTGTTGCCGATCGCGTCCGTCGCCATTGAAACCCTGTGTACAGTGCGTAACTCGTCAACGCAAGCAAAACCCACATCAAAATCGGGTGGACAAACTGACTGTAGACTTTGAGGGTGTTGAGGAATTCAGAGGACATAGAGGCGTGTTGGTGTGAGAACTGTAATAAAACTTATCACAATTTCTAGTGCAGGAAGTGTCGAATTCCGGTCAGAACCATAACAATTCCAAGCTCATTGGCGGCTGCGATCGAGTCTTTGTCTTTCACGCTTCCTCCCGGTTGGACGATCGCCCGAATTCCTGCGGCTGCGGCAGTTCTCACCGAGTCATCAAACGGGAAGAATCCATCCGATGCGAGAATTGCACCCTTCGCTTTTTCGCCTGCTTGTTCGAGAGCAATTTTGGCAGACCCGACGCGATTCATTTGTCCGGCTCCGACTCCTAACGTAGTGCGATCGCGGCTGACAACGATCGCGTTCGATTTGACATGCTTACAAATCTTCCAAGCAAACAATAATTCCGCGAGTTCTTCAGGAGTCGGTTTTTTCTCGGTGACAAGCTGCCAACTATTCGGATCAGCAACAATATCATCTGCGGCTTGAACTAAGAAGCCCCCTGCGATTTGTTTGATGTTTTCTTTGGCTCCATTGCTCAAATCTGGCAGAACTAACACTCTAAGATTCTGTTTGGCTTGCAAGATTGTTTGAGCTTCAGGATCAATTCCAGGAGCAACCACACATTCGAGGAAGGTTTTCGTTAAAGCATTCGCAGTCGGAACATCGATCGCACGATTCAATGCAACAATGCCACCAAATGCAGAAGTCGAATCGGCGTTAAATGCTTTTTCGTACGCTTCGGAAATCGTTGCACCCATTGCTGATCCACAAGGATTGTTATGTTTGATGATCGTCGCTGCGGGATCATCATTCGTGAACTCAGCAATAATCGATCGAGCCGCTTCTAGATCAACAAGATTGTTGTAGCTCAATTCTTTTCCTTGAAGCTTCGTTGCAGATGCCCATCCGGTCGGAACGGCTCCGGTCTGATACCATGCGGCAGGCTGGTGAGGGTTTTCCCCGTAGCGTAGCTCTTGAATTCTTGTTCCGGTTAGCGTAAACGTTGTAGATTCCGTTTGCTGTTCTAGATACGCTGCGATCGCACTATCATAGCTTGCCGTATGTTTGAAAGCCTGAAGCGAACAATGCTTCCGAAACTCGATCGAGGCTTCCCCATTGTTCCGAAGCTCTTCGAGATAAGCATCGTACTGATTTGGATTACAAAGAATCGTCAGGTTTGAGAAATTCTTCGCGGAAGCTCGAACCATTGCGGGACCACCGATATCGATTTGTTCGATCGCATCTTCGAGCGTCACATCGGGTTTCGCGATCGTTTGCTCAAACGGGTAGAGATTCACGACCACTAAATCGATCGGGCGAATGTTCTGCGCTTCCAAATCGGCAACGTGTTCCGGCAACTCTCGACGCGCCAAAATTCCGCCATGAATTCGAGGATGCAGGGTTTTAACTCGTCCCCCCAAAATTTCCGGCGATCCCGTGTAGTCGGACACTTTCGTCACGGGCAATCCGGCTGATTTCAATGCCTGAGCCGTTCCCCCACTGCTAATGATATCGAACCCAAACTCTTCGACTAACTGTTTCGCAAACTCAACCAATCCAGTTTTATCGGAGACGCTTAGAAGTGCTAGACGTGCCATCGATTTAGTTCCCAAGTAAAAGAGATCTATAAGCTTACAATCGACTGGTTGAGATAGGAAATTCTATGTTGAATACGGTCAAGATTCCCGCAAAATCTGGCAATCCCAAAGGCTCGATCGTGATGCTTCACGGTTGGGGTGCAAACGCTCAAGATGTCGCCTTTCTCTGCGCTTTGGTTGATCTCCCCGATGTACAATTTCTCCTGCCCGATGCTCCCTTCCCGCATCCCTACAGCACCGTGGGCAAAATGTGGTACGACCTCTCAAATGCAAACTTTCAAACTGATTTCACCCAGCAATCTGATCTGCAAACGAGCCGAAAAGCATTAACGGATTGGCTCAATTCTCTAGAGCAAGAGACTGGAATTCCACTCGATCGCACAATTCTAGGAGGCTTCTCTCAGGGCGGCGCAATGACTCTAGATGTTGGACTCTCGCTTCCGTTAGCAGGCTTGATGATTCTGAGCGGATACCAACACGGCGCATTGCATCCAGCAGCAAAAAATCCGCCGATTCTCATGGTGCATGGGCGACAAGATCAAGTCGTTCCGCTGGCTGCTGCCCATCGCGCCAAAGCAAATTTAGAACAAGTGAAAGCGTCGATCGATTACCGCGAGTTCGATATGGGACACGAAATTTCCCCGTCCGTCCTGAATGAAATCTATACCTTTGTCCAGAAAACGCTTCACCTATCCCCTTCAAATCCAAAAACTACATAAAACTGCAAAGGTATCCCACACCACCAGCGATACAGTAGGGATACGCATAAATTTTTGCAATGAAAAGAAAACCTTCCCGGAGCGCTGCATAACCTCTGTGAATCGGGAAGGATAAACCCATAGTTCACAAGCGAAGGACGGTTTTATGAAACGATGGATGAGCTTGACCACGGCTATTACCCTGTTTGGAATGGTTGCTATCTCAATGCCAGCGGCGATCGCTCAAACTAGAAACACACCTGCGGGTGATGCACGAGTGAAAGCTGCCCTCGACAAAGCAGGACTGAAATATGAAGTCGATCAAGATGGCGATTTCAAACTCGTGATGGAACTGCCCAACGGTCGGACACAATTAGTATTTGTGCGCTCTGAAACCCAGAAGCTGAATGACAATTACGAGATTCGCGAAATCATTTCTCCCGCTTACAAAGCAGATGGAGCGTTTTCCGGTGAGATTGCCAATCGACTGTTAACCGATAGTGCGCGGAAGAAATTGGGCGGTTGGCAAACGATTAGTGATGGCAAATCGTCGATCGCGATTTTCTGCTCGAAAGTGATGGCGAACAGCAATGCAGAATCACTCGTTGCATCGATTCAAGCAACTGTTCTGACTGCTGACGAAATGGAAAAACAATTAACGAACAAAGACGATTTCTAATCGATTCGTTTTTAAGTAGTAAGCATCCCTCAGATTTCGATTTGGGGGATTTTTTAGTGCAAAGTTGTTCAGTTCTGTGACCAGGTTTTAAAAAAAGCAGTCGATCGAACCCGACCAACTGCCGATTAACTAATGGGGTGGTGAATTACATCATTCCCATACCGCCCATGCCACCCATACCGCCCATACCGCCCATGCCACCCATATCGGGAGCCGCAGCAGATTTCGGTTCAGGTTTTTCAACGACGAGCGCTTCAGTCGTCAATACCATTCCAGCGATCGAGCCTGCGTCTTGAAGTGCCGATCGAACAACTTTCGCCGGATCAACAATTCCCGCAGCTAACAGGTCTTCGTATTCGTTGGTCAGTGCGTTATAGCCTTCGTTAAAGCTCATTTCGCGCACTTTTTCAACGACGACCGCACCTTCAACGCCTGCATTGTCTGCAATTTGGCGCAACGGAGCATCGATCGCTCGAATCACAATATCAACACCGATTTGCTCTTCAGCATTGAGTCCTGATTTGATTTCTTCCAGCTTCGAGGCTAAGTGAATCAGCGAAACGCCGCCACCCGGTACAACTCCTTCCGCGACTGCCGCTTTCGTTGCATTCAGTGCATCCTCGATTCGCAGCTTACGGTTCTTCAATTCGGTTTCAGTAGCCGCACCAACTTTGATCACTGCAATTCCGCCTGCCAGTTTTGCGATGCGTTCGGTGATCTTTTCTTTGTCGTACTCAGAGTCACTGCGAGCGACTTCTTGACGCAATTGCTCGACGCGCTTTTTCACGTTCTCGCTGTTAGTGTTATCTGCAACGATCGTTGTCGAATCCTTGGTGACAATGATCTTTCTTGCTGTTCCAAGCATTTCAGCGGAAACCGCATCCAAGCTCAGACCAATTTCTTCAGAAATCACTTGTCCATCGGTGAGAACGGCGATATCTTGCAGCATTTGTTTCCGTCGATCGCCAAATCCAGGTGCTTTGATCGCAACTGCATTCAACACACCGCGCAAACGGTTTACAACCAGAGTCGCGAGTGCTTCTCCTTCGACATCTTCAGCAATGATCAGCAACGGTTGACCCGCACGTGCCACTCGTTCTAGCACCGGAACCAATTCTTGAATCGAACCGATCTTCTTATCGCAAAGCAAGATTGCGACGTTTTCGTATTCGACGATTAAGCGTTCGGTGTCCGTCACGAAATAGGGCGAAAGATAACCGCGATCGAGTTCCATTCCTTCAACGACTTCGAGTTCTGTCGCCAAAGATTTCGATTCTTCAACCGTAATCACGCCATCGCGACCGACTTGATCCATTGCGAATTGGATCATTTGACCGACTTCTTCATCGTTTCCAGACGAAACGGTTGCAACTTGAGCGATTTCCTGTCCTTCGACGGGTTTTGCAGCCGATTGAATTTCGGTCACGAGTTTCGCGATCGCTTTATCCATTCCGCGCCGTAAGCTGATCGGATTCGTTCCCGCTGCGACGTTCTTCAAGCCTTCTTTGATCATGGCTTGAGCGAGAACGGTCGCGGTTGTGGTTCCGTCTCCTGCCAAATCTTTCGTTTTAGAAGCGACTTCGCGAATCAACGAGGCTCCGGTATTTTCGAGCGGATCTTCGAGTTCGATTTCTTTTGCGATCGAGACCCCATCGTTGATAATTTGCGGTGCGCCAAATTTCTTTTCGAGTAGCACGTTTCGACCGCGTGGACCGAGCGTGACCCGTACCGCATCTGCAAGAGCATTCACGCCGCGTTCCAGTGCTTGCCGAGACGCTTCATCAAAGACAACAATCTTTGCCATAATTTATAGCCAGTTCTCCACCTAGAAATTTAGCACTCACTGAGACAGAGTGCTAAAAAGAAAAGGGATCGGAAAACCGTATGAAGGGATGCGATCGGGAATTGATGAAGTGAGACTGCGCCTTCAATTATTGTGAATTCGATAAGTTCACTCCGATGCAGTCTCGCCCCGGAATGAATTCGGGGTTAATGTAAAAAAGTCCACTAAAGGGGACTGTAAGGCATTCCCAGTCCTGAAGGGACTTCGTTCGGTTAGCCCCGAATTCCATTCCGGGGCGGGTGAGCAACGAAGCGAGAGAGCTTGTCGATCGCATTCTTTCAATTAGTTGTGATTCCCCAGCAATTTATCGCGTAAATGTTTGATTTTGTCACGATATTTCGCCGCTTCCTCGAACTCCATCTTCTTCGCCGCATCTTTCATCTGAGCTTCAAGCTGCGTAATCAGCGTCGGAATGTTCTCCAAAGGAATCTCATCCGCTTTGTCGTAGGCTTGGTCTAATTCTTGAGAATTTAACCGCCGCGACACTTCTAGAAACGCCAAGATTGCATTGTTTGACTTCTTGACGATCGGTTTCGGGACAATCCCGTGTTTTTCGTTGTATTCCAATTGAATTGCTCGTCGTCGCTCGGTTTCCTCGATCGCGGCTGCCATACTATCGGTGAGATTATCGGCATAGAGAATCGCTTTCCCTTCGACGTGTCGTGCCGCGCGTCCGATCGTCTGAATCAGCGATCGCTTCGCCCGCAAGAATCCTTCTTTGTCCGCATCGAGAATCGCCACTAAAGAAACTTCCGGTAAATCTAATCCTTCTCTCAGCAAGTTCACCCCGATCAAGACATCGAATGTGCCTTCTCTGAGATCTTGGAGGATTTCGATTCGCTCGATCGAGTTAATTTCCGAGTGTAAGTATCTCACCCGAACTCCCCGCTCTTGAAAGTATTCGGTCAAATCTTCCGCCATCCGTTTCGTCAGCGTTGTGACTAGCGTTCTCTCGCGCTTTTCGACTCGCGTTTGAATCTCGTGGAGCAAGTCATCGACTTGTCCTTGAGTCGGACGTACATAGATTTCCGGATCAACGACTCCGGTTGGTCGAATCACTTGTTCAACAATGCGATCGTCTGAGATTTCTAATTCCCAATCGCCTGGAGTTGCCGAGATAAACACACACTGATTCACTCTTTCCCAGAATTCTTCGGCTTTGAGCGGACGATTATCAGCCGCGCTCGGTAAACGGAATCCGTGATCGATCAGCACTTTTTTCCGCGCTTGGTCGCCGTTGTACATGCCTCGAATTTGAGGGATTGTGACGTGAGACTCGTCGATCGCCAACAACCAATCTTTCGGAAAGTAATTGAGTAAACATTCCGGTGGATCTCCCGGATTGCGTCCCGCTAAATGTCTTGAATAGTTCTCAACGCCATTACAAAATCCGACTTCTCGCAACACTTCCAAATCGTATCGGGTGCGTTGCTCTAAGCGTTGTGCTTCAAGTAACTTTCCTTGCGATTCGAGTTCCACTAAACGTTGCTTCAGTTCTAGTTCAATCTCATCGCAAGCAATCTGTAATCGATCTTCGGGTGTGACAAAGTGACGCGCCGGGTAAATGCTCACCGCGTCCATACTTTGCAAGGTTGCACCTGTGACCGGATCAACATAGCGAATCGCATCAATCTCATCACCAAAGAATTCGACTCGAATAATCCGATCTTCGTAAGCGGGACCAATTTCTAGGACATCGCCTTTCACGCGGAACTTACCCCGACCGAGATCGAGATCATTCCGTGAATACTGCACCGATGCGAGATCACGTAAAACTTGCCGTTGATTGATTTCTTCTCCCACTCTCAAAGGAATCGAGGCATTCAGATATTCCGATGCAATCCCCAAACCATAGATACAGCTAATCGAGGCGACGACAATCACATCACGGCGTTCAAACAGCGATCGAGTTGCCGAATGTCGCAACATATCAATCTCTTCGTTGATCGAAGCCGTTTTCTCGATGTAAGTATCACTCACCGGAATGTACGCTTCCGGCTGATAGTAATCGTAATAACTGATGAAATATTCAACGGCATTTCTAGGAAAGAATTCGCGCAACTCATTACATAGCTGTGCCGCAAGCGTTTTATTGTGTGCAAGTAACAGAGTCGGCTTCCCCACTTTCTCGATCACTCGTGCGATCGTATGGGTTTTTCCAGTTCCAGTCGCGCCTTGTAGCGTTTGATAACGATTTCCAGCGTTGATATTTTTTACAAGATTCGCGATCGCGGTTGGCTGATCGCCCATCGGCTCAAACGGGGCTTGAATGTTGAATTCTGCCATGTCCAAATCAGAGAGAATTACTCCAATTTTAGCGTTTCTCTCTGGCGGTCGCGGTGTCGGAGACTGCGATAAATTGCCTCGGTGATCTCTATCTTTCGGTAATGTTGTTTGGAAGTGCAATCACCCTTCTGCTAGAGTTTCACCACGGATAAAACCGTTAAATTCGATACAGTTGGTAGCAATGCCAATGACCAATATCTAAAACTGTTAGGAGAAAATCATGAGCTTAGAAGATAAAGCTAAAGCTGCTGCTAAAAACGTAGAAGGAAAAGCACAAGAAGCTTGGGGCAACGTGACTGGAGATCCAGCGGATAAAGTCGAAGGTAAAGCAAAGCAAACTGAAGCTGAAGCTCGCAACGCTGCTGAAGATGTGAAAGATGCTGCGAAAGATACGATCGATCGCGCATAGTTAACCTCTTACCCCAATAACCTCAAATAGGCGATCGTGTTTTGCGCGATCGTCTTTTTTAAGTGAAATCGAACTTACTCGGTCTGTGTTGATCGCAGTTTTTCTATCTCTTCAATGCCTACAACTTCCAGTGCACTCGTATCCCACGATCGATAATAATGAGTTTGCAGTAATTTCTGTCGTGCATCGGTCAATTTTTGCAGACGTTGGACTGTGAAATTGATAAAAGGGTCATGCCGCGTCTGGACTCCATTCACTGCGAACGAATCTTCAGGATGTCCACCAAAGGCAATTAGTCCTAAATTCTCGATCGAGTCATTCAGCTTCTTAACAAACCGACTCAGAGCGGTGAGATCCATTGCGATTGGGTTTGGGTGAATAACCAAAAGCACATCTTTCTGATGAAGGCAAAATTCCTCTATCTTCTGTTGAATTGCGGCATCGATTTCAGTAGTCGAATCGAATGAATAAACCCATAGGTCTAACTTGTGTTTCAATCGTGCGACTCGAACGAATGGACAGATTGGCAGTCCAGCAAACAGCGGATGAGGAGTCTCTAGCGATGTTTCGATGTATTCGAGCATGATCTGACACACCTGCTCAACGTCTAACATAAACAAGTTCTGGTGAAGTTCGTTCTTACGTTAATCGAGAGCTTCAACCAGTGAAAATCTCCATATAGATAGAGATTGCTCGATGTTTAAACAAAAAAGCCGAGATGATCTGATCATCTCGGCTAGTCATGTTGCTTAAATTGTTTAAAAGTTCATTTCGGCAGCTTGAACGCGCTCGACTTGTTTCTTCTTCAGCACCAAGAAAATTTGGGTCAACGTCACGATCGCGAAGAACGCCAACAGTCCCTTAATGCGATCGGGGCTTTGCAGCACGATTTCTTTATCGATTTGACCGAATCCACCCACGTTCGGGTTGTTGGTCAGCGGATCGCCTGCTTTCACCGTGTCACCTTGAGCGACTAACAGTTCAGGACCTGCGGGAATCTCATCGGTTGCCACGGTTCCGTTCTCTTCAGTGATTTGAACATTGAAGCCGCCCTCTTCGGTTTTCGCGATCGACGAAATCGTTCCCGATACCGAAGCGTTATAAACCGCGTTGTTGCTCTTTTGTCCGGTCGGATAAACCTGTCCGCGTCCACGGTTGCCACCGACGTGAATCGGATATTTTCCGAAACGGAGGGATTTATCAGTGTTCGGATCAGGAGATAGGACGGGGAATTCAATCTCTTGATACTGTTCGCCCGGAATCGGACCCACAACCAGCCAGTTCGGGTGAGCATCGCTGTACGGCTGAATGTAGAGTTCTTCAGCTTTTGCTTTTTGCTCTTCGGTCATGCGGTCTTCAGGAGCGAGTTTGAAGCCATCGGGAAGCATCAAGACTGCACCGACGTTGAGCGGTCCTGCGCTGCCGTCCCCTTGAACTTGCTGAACGCTCGTATCGTAAGGGATTTTCACCACTGCTTCAAACACGGTATCGGGCAGAACCGATTGGGGAAGCTCTAATTCGGTCGGCTTTGCGCCTAGGTGGCAGTTCGCGCAGACGATTCGACCCGTTGCTTCACGGGGATTCTCGTATTGGCTTTGAGCAAAAATAGGATATGCGGAAGCGGCTTGAGGAAGGGCAAAACTTCCGGCAAGCAAGGTTGCGATCGTGGCAATCGTGACGATTGCTTTACGTAAAAAACTGGTTCTCATTCTCTAGTTTCTCTGTTGTGCAAGGGTTCTCAACGGCTTACGCCCACCAAGGATCGTCGCCTGTGCGGAAGTCGGTTTCAGTCCAAGGCGTAAATGCAATTTTGTCGTCTTCTACATTTGCGTGAACCAATGCCAACGACAACGGAGCGGGACCGCGTACGACCTTTCCGGTGTTGTCATATTGGGAACCGTGACACGGACACATAAATTTGTTTTCGTTTGCGTTCCAAGGCACAACACAACCGAGGTGAGTACAAACGGCGTTGATGCCGTAGTTCTCGATCGAGCCTTCACCCGTCACCACAACATAGGTCGGGTCGCCTTTGAGACCTTGCGCCAAATTGCGATCGCCTGCGGGGTGCGATTTTAGATATTCGCTGACAACGATATCGTTACCGAGCGCGTCTTTTGCCGTGACTCCACCGGATGCGCCACCTGACGACGGCGGAATAAAGTATTTGACGACTGGATATAGAGCACCGAGCGCGACTAACGCTTCAGAGCCAAACATCAAGGCGTTCATAAATTGGCGACGACCCATGCTTGGGACATCAGAAGATTCAGATAATTGAGCCATGACTTCTTCTCTAGGGATTGCGGATGACAAAAGATTTCGCGCAGAACTGCTTTATGAGCACTGTGTTTCAATCAATTTACAGGGAGGTGCTACACTTTGACGCTCCAAGTTTGTCTAAACTGAATGTCCAGAGATCCCTTAGAGTCCGCCATTCGTAGCGTTTCTTAGGTGTATTATACATTTCTTGACATTCACATTTGCGCGTGAACTAATTAACAAAGTGTTACAAATTATGATGTCGCTATCATGACGGGACAAGAACTTCGACAGATTCTCTTAAATAAGTGGGGGCGATCGTATGACATTCAGGTCCGTCGCACTCAGGGTAAGTTTTTCGTCCAGGTGATGTGGCGATATTTGGAGCAGTTATCGTTTCCACTGTCTGAGACGGAATATTTGGAACACATGGATCAGGTGGCGGAATATTTGGCGGGCTGGGGCGCGATCGAGCAAGTCCAGTCTTACATCGAGAAAACCCGCGAACGTCCGAGACAGGGAAAAGCAGTGAGTATTCCGATCGATTTAGGCGATCGGGCTTCGGAATGGTTGTTGGAAGATTTCTAAGCGAGAGTTCTACGCTTAGAGTTTTTTAACTTGTGATATGCCGTTCATATCGAGCGTGAGGATAGCGTGATTCGGATTATTTCAGCCCGTAAAGCCACTCGACAGGAGCGCGAAGACTATGAAAATTGAAGCATTAAAGAAGCGATTAGATAAAAATCGTCCGATGACTAGCGTTACAATTCGCATTCCTGAAGATGTCATCGAAGACTTGAAGCGAATTGCACCTCTGCTTGGATTTTCTGGATATCAACCGCTGATTCGAGCTTACATTGGTCAGGGATTGAGAGCAGATCTAGAGCGATTCGAGAGTGATACGGTGACGGCGTTGGTTGAGAGTTTGAAGCGACAGGGAGTAAGCGAGGCAGTGATTAATCAAGCGTTAAGTGAGATTGTTCACAGCTAGGTAGCTTAAGACATCTGTGATTAGAAGCTAAGATCAATTTCTGCATTTCTCGGCTAGGTGATCGTGTCAAAGTTTCTACTTGTTACAGATTTGGATAACACTCTGATTGGAGATGATGTTGCTCTACAAGCTCTTAATTCCTGGCTTCATCAACAGCGCAAAATTCATGATGCGAAATTGATTTATGCCACAGGTCGATCGCTGAAATCATTTCGACATCTCATGACTGAGAAAACGCTTTTAGAACCGGATGTGCTGATTGCTTCAGTCGGAGCCGAAATCTATAATTCAAACTATGAACTGGATCAGCAGTGGGCGAATTTGCCCTCTAAGTGGAATCGCGATCGTGTAAGTGCGATCGCTCAATCTTTTCCTCAACTGATTCCCCAACCGGAAAGCGAACAGCGCCCTTTCAAACTCAGTTACCTGATCAAATCAAACGGGGAATCAATCTTACGTGAATTAGAAAATCAGTTGATGATTCATGGAATTGAGGCTGATCTTATCTACAGCAATGATTGTGATATTGACATTGTGCGGCGCAAAACGAATAAGGGAAGCGCTCTTGTGTATGTGCGCGATTGTCTAGGATTTGCACCGAATCAAACTCTTGTTTGTGGCGACTCAGGAAATGATATTGGACTGTTTGAGGTGAGTCCGATTGGCATCATTGTGGGCAATGCTCGAAGAGAATTACTTCAGTGGCATCGAGACTATCCGAAACGCGATCGCTATCTAGCGCAAGCATCCTACGCCGCTGGGATTTTGGAAGGGCTAATAAAATTCGGTTTGATGTGAAAATTGTTCTGAGATTGGCGCGTTACCCTGGAAGAAAGAGAATTCTTCTAGATATGCCTTGTCAGCTTTGCGATCGCGATGTTTCTTCCCTCACCGAGCATCATTTAGTTCCTCGCCAACACACCAAACGCAAAAAACTCGATCTGGGTGAAACGATCGATATTTGCCCCGCTTGTCACCGCCAAATCCACGTTTTATTTGATAATCGTCGTCTCGCAGAAGAACTCAACACAGTCGAACGATTGCAAACAAATCCTGAAATGGCTAAATTTCTCGCTTGGGTACGAAAGCAAAATCCCGATCGCAAAGTGAGAGTAAGACGATGACCCATTTCATGCTGAAAGAGATTCACGAACAGCCGGACGTGATTCGTCGGTTGCTCGATCGAACAATTTCGATTCCCGTTAGAACAGTCGATCGAATTAATATTCTCGCTTGTGGAACCAGTTTACATGCGGGCTTGATCGGACAATTCCTATTTGAGCAAGTGGCAAAAATTCCAACACAAGTGCGATCGTCATCGGAATCGTTATTTGCTCCAATGCTGGAAACACCGAATACATTAACGATCGCAATTACTCAATCTGGAGAAACGGCAGATACGATCGCAGCGTTAAAAACCGTTCAATCTAAACGAATTGCGATTACCAATGGAATTGATAGCACGATTACCAAGCTTGTCGATCAAACAATTTATACTGATGCGGGAGAAGAAAAGAGTGCTGCGGCAACAAAAACATTTACAGCACAGTTAGTGATTTTGTATCAGCTTGCATTTGAACTTGCACAAAAGCAATTACCAGAGCTTCATCACATTCCACAACAGATTGAAGCGATTTTGAAAGACAATACGATCGCACAAGTTGCAAAATCTTTAGAAGACGCTCGCAATTTGATTGTGATTGGTAGCGGGATCAATACTGCGATCGCACTTGAAGGCGCATTGAAGCTGAAAGAAGCAACCTACACTCATGCGGAAGGATATGCGGCGGGAGAATTTCTGCATGGACCGATCGCGCTTTTAGATCCGCAAATTCCAACGATCGCGATCGGCAACGTGAGAAAAACTGTCGATCGTATTCGAGCGAATCAAAACTCCGTGATCGAAACTCCAACTCCAGCGATCCCCGAATTATTCACACCGTTCTTAACTGTGATACCGCTGCAACTTTTAGCTTATGAACTTGCAATCCTACGCAAGATAGATGTCGATCGACCCCGAAATATTACAAAATCCCTCACGACCTAAACCCTAAACGCGGTTATTACTTTTTTGTTGTGCCCTCTATCGCCGCTGAGAAAATTGCTTTAGGATTTGGGTGAATAAAAATCGATGAAAGCATACGCTCTACCGAAATGACTTCTTCACCCGATCCCCGCCGTCGCCTGACCTCCGATGAACTGATCGCAATGTTCGTCGCCTTCTTAAGCATTGGTGGCATTTTCTTCTGGGCAACTCGACAACCGGATACTGGATTCGATATTGGTTCGCTCTTTGGAACTCAGCAGGTTGCGCCTTCTCCCGGTGCGACGCTGTTGCCTTCTCCAGAGCCACGAAATAATGCGATCGTCGGCGGAACGGCTCCAGCGAGTCCTCAAGCATTACTTCCGATTCCCCCGATCGAAGCCACGAGCGCACCTCAACCGACCATTCAAGCCACCGTCCCACCCAGTCCAACTGCAATCGTTCCGGTTCCTGCTCCTACTCCGAGCAATCTCCCCAATCTCGTGCCGTCTCCCACGACTCCGCCTTCTCCAGGAGTTGCAAAAGGCTTCACCGATGTCCCCGCTGATTTTTGGGCGGCAGCTTACATTTCTGAACTATCGCGACGGGGGATTTTAGGCGGATTCCAGGATGGAAGCTTCAAACCCAATGAGCCAATTACTCGTGCTCAGTTTGCCTCGCTATTGGGAAAAGCGTTTGGGAAACCGAAAGAGCGGCAGTCCTTGACGTTTGAAGATGTACCGGAGAATTATTGGGCGCGATCGACGATCGACGATGCGGTTCAATCTGGCTTTATGAGCGGTTATGCGGAAGGACTGTTCCGACCGGATCAACAAATTCCGCTGTATCAGTTACAGGTTGCACTGGCTTCTGGTTTGAATCTTCAACCGCCTGCCGCTCCCGCACAAACTTTGGCAAAATTCCAGGATGTGAACGATTTACCAAAATGGGCACAGGGAAAAGTTGCAGCAGCAGTTGATTCGGGGATCGTGACCGGATTTCCGAGTCCTCAGCAGTTGACTCCGAATCGGGTCGCGACTCGCGCGGATGCAGCAGCGCTGCTTTATCAGGCATTGGTGAAAGAAGGAAGAATCACTCCGACGAAATAACTTACACGCTTACAACTCCTCAATTAGAATGGGAAAGCATCAGTTTTAACCCCATATTCGCTTTGAGGAGTTGACTCGTGGAGTCTCGTTACATTCCCGCTGAAATCGAAACAAAATGGCAACAGGCTTGGACAGCCGTAGATCTGGACAAAACGCCTGAAGTCAGTTCGGTGCGCCCAAAATTCTACGCGCTATCGATGTTTCCTTATCCGTCTGGGAATCTCCACATGGGTCACGTTCGGGTGTATACGATCGTGGATGTGATCGCTCGATTAAAAAGAATGCAAGGTCATCGGGTACTGAATCCGATGGGCTGGGATGCGTTCGGGTTGCCTGCGGAAAATGCAGCGATCGAACGAGGCGTTCCTCCAGCGAAATGGACGTATCAAAATATCGATCAAATGCGTGACCAGTTGAAACAATTGGGCATTTCGTTTGATTGGTCGAAAGAATTGGCAACTTGTTCGCCGGATTATTACCGCTGGACGCAATGGATCTTTCTGGAATTCTTCAAAGCCGGATTGGCGTATCAGAAAGAAGCGACGGTGAACTGGGACCCGATCGATCAAACGGTTCTCGCAAATGAGCAGGTAGACGCGGAAGGACGGTCTTGGCGATCGGGTGCGAAAGTTGAGCGGAAATTGCTGCGTCAGTGGTTTTTGAAGATCACCGACTATGCAGAACAGTTGTTAACCGATTTGGACAAGCTGACCGGATGGCCCGATCGCGTTAAGTTAATGCAGGCGAATTGGATCGGAAAATCGACGGGCGCACAAGTCACCTTCAAAACTGAAGCAGGCGATGACATTGTGGTGTTCACGACGCGCCCGGATACGCTGTGGGGAGCATCGTTTATGGTGTTGTCTCCGGAGCATCCGTTAGTTGAGAAATTGACGACACCGGAACAAGCGGAAGTAATTAAGCAATATCAAGAGGCAGCGGCGGCGAAAAGTGATCTCGATCGAACCGCAGAAGGTCAAGAAAAAACAGGTGTCTGGACTGGAAGCTATGCAATCAATCCGGTGAACGATCAGAAAATCCCAATCTGGATCGCGGACTATGTGCTGATGGATTATGGAACAGGTGCGATCATGGCAGTTCCAGCGCATGATCAGCGAGATTTTGAGTTCGCGAAAAAGTTCGATTTGCCGATTAAAGTTGTCGTTCAGCCAGCGGATCAAACTTTGGATGCGGCAACGATGAGCGAAGCGTATCCGGGCGAAGGAGTGATGGTGAACTCCGGAGAATTGGATGGCGTTCCGGCAGGGAAAGGAAAGGGTCAGAGTGTCGAAACTGCGATCGCATTTCTCGAAGCTAAACAAAAAGGTAAGGGAACCTCGAATTATCGCTTAAGAGATTGGTTGATTTCCCGTCAAAGATATTGGGGCGCACCGATTCCAATCATTCACTGTCCGAACTGTGGAGCCGTTCCTGTTCCTGAAGCGGATCTTCCGGTTGCACTGCCTGAGAATGTGGAGTTTTCCGGTAAAGGTGGCTCACCCCTAACTCAGTTAGAATCCTGGCTGAATGTTCCTTGTCCAAATTGTGGAACGCCTGCAAAACGCGAAACGGATACGATGGATACTTTTATCGATTCGTCGTGGTATTTCTTGCGCTATCCGGATGCGAACAATGATCAGGCAGTTTTTGACAAAGCAATCACCAATGATTGGATGCCTGTGGATCAGTATGTGGGCGGAATCGAACATGCGATTTTGCACTTACTGTATTCGCGATTTTTTACCAAAGTATTACGCGATCGAGGTCTCTTAAACTTCGATGAACCCTTCGAGCGATTGTTAACTCAAGGCATGGTGCAAGGTAGAACTTACAAGAATCCAACCACAGGTAAGTATGTGATTCCAGCGGATGTGAAAGATCCGAGCAATCCCATTGATCCTACAACGGGTGAAAAGTTAGATGTCGTTTTCGAGAAAATGTCTAAATCGAAGTACAACGGCGTTGCACCAGGGGATGTCGTCGATAAATATGGAGCAGATACGGCTCGGATGTTTATCTTGTTCAAAGCACCACCTGAAAAGGACTTGGAATGGGAAGATGCAGATGTCGAAGGACAGTTCCGATTCTTAAATCGTGTGTGGCGATTGGTTTCAGAATCGACCTTGAACAATCGAACTGCAACTGAACTCACCAAAGCAGAGAAAGATTTACGTCGATCGATTCACATTGCGATCAAAGAAGTGACCGAAGACTTACAAGGTGACTATCAATTCAATACGGCAGTTTCAGAACTGATGAAATTGAGTAATGCGCTGAGCGACTTTGCTCAAAAAGATTCGCCTGTCTATGCTGAAGGAATTGATACTTTACTGCGATTGTTAGCGCCGTTTGCTCCACACATTGCTGAAGAACTGTGGCATGGAATTGGTCACTCTGATTCGATTCACGCGCAATCTTTCCCGATCGTTGATCCAAGTGCATTGATCGCGGATGAGAAAACGATCGTGATTCAAATTTTGGGTAAAACACGCGGAACGATCGAAGCGGCAACTGCGATCGCAGACGACAAAGCGGCGTTAGAACAATTTGCGCGAGAGTCAGAGATTGCAAAACGCTACATTGAAGGCAAAGAGATCAAGAAAGTGATTGTTGTGCCTGGAAAACTCGTGAACTTCGTCGTGGTATAGGAGGACATGAAATATACGATCGTCATTCAATGGTCAGACGAAGATCAGTGTTATGTGGTGAGCTTGCCTGAATGGGGAAAGTTTTGTCATACACACGGCGAAACTTATGAAGAGGCGCTTCAGAATGCACAGGAAGTGTTGGAATTGTTAGTCGAATCTGCGATCGCAGAAGGCGAACCTCTACCCGAACCCCAAATCTTTGGACAAACCCTTCAAACTGCTTAGAAAAAATGACAGAGCTACAAAACTATGATCCGAGTGGTGTTGGTGTCGTTGGGCGATTGTTCGGATTGCCATTTGACCAAGACTCAGCAAATCTGATTGTTCTGGGTGTGCCTTGGGAAGTGACAGTTTCTTACAGTGCAGGAACAGCTCGTGGTGTTGAGGCAATGCTCAATGCTTCCTCACAGCTTGATTTGTATGACTTTGACAATCCGGATGGGTGGAAGCAAGGGATTTTTATGCCTGAGATTCCGCGAGAGATTCTCGATCGTAGTGATCATCTCCGAGCCGATGCTGCCAAGATTATCGATCGATTATCGATCGGACAATCGCTTGATGCTGAACTATCGCAGCTACTAGAAAGCGTAAATCAAGGCTGCAAAGACCTTAATCAATGGTTATTTGAACAATGCGATCGATTACTTCAGCAAGGAAAACGAGTTGCTGTAGTGGGTGGAGATCATAGTGTGCCGTTGGGGTATTTAAGCGCGATCGCACAACACTACGAAAACTTTGGAATCTTACATATCGATGCTCATGCGGACTTACGGGAAGCTTACGAAGGCTTTAAATATTCGCACGCTTCAATCATGTATAACGTGCTGAAACTCCCGCAAATGACCAAACTCGTGCAAGTTGGAATTCGTGATGTTTGCTTAGATGAAGTGAATTTGATTCGCGATTCTAATGGGCGAATTTCCACTTACTTCGATCCGATGTTGAAACAGAAGCAATATGCGGGGGTTCCTTGGCTCGAAACTTGTCAGCAAATTGTTTCTGAACTGCCGCAAAACGTCTACATCAGCGTTGATGTGGATGGATTTGATCCGAAGCTCTGTCCGATGACGGGGACTCCTGTACCGGGCGGACTAGAGCTAGAGCAAGCGTTTTGTTTGTTTCGCGAAGTCGTGAACAGTGGGCGAAAAGTGATCGGCTTTGATGTGGTGGAAATTGGTAATGCGGAATGGGATGGGAATGTCGCAGCAAGAACAATCTACAAGCTGTGTAATCTAATGGATTTAACTTGGAGAAATTGATTTTTTCAAGGAAATCGATGGAGGAATGATTCAGCTTCTGTTCCAGATTGCGGTAAATAGATCATTTGCGATCGCAGTTCCCAATAGAACAAATCCGCACCCTATAACCATCGGAACTGTTACACTTTCTTGCAGCACGATCGCTCCCCAAAATAAGGCAAATAATGGAATTAAGTAAGTTACAGTTAACGCTTTAGTTGAACCGATGTTTTGAATTAATCTAAAGTAAAGAATGTACGCGAACGCAGTCGAGAGAAGTGCTAATGCGATCACTGAAAGGATAACTGCGATCGATGGTGTTTGCTGTGGAACCGTCCAAGGAAGCATCGGTAAGAGTAACAATGCAGCCCCTAACTGACTGCCCGTGGTGACGACGAGAGGAGAAACACCTGCTAGGGATTGCTTGATGTAAGGGGCTGAAAGAGCATACATCAAAGCCGCAGATAACCCAGCGAAAACGGCAACCCAGAAACTGGAAGTCGCGGTCAGCCCTTTCCAACCAACCAGGATGACGACACCAATAAATCCCAGCACAAAACCGATCATTCGAGCGATCGACAATTTTTCTTTCAGCCAAACAGTAGCAACGAGTGTTCCAAATAAGGGCGTAGTTGCATTCAAAATCGAAGTAAATCCTGCTGGAAGGGATACAGAAGCGAAAGCAAGCAGCGAAAACGGAATGGCAGAATTAATCCAACCAATCACAATCAATACACTTGCTCTTCTTTGAAGCTCTCGCAGCAAGTTGAGTCGGATCAGAATGGGTAGGAGGACTAATCCTGCTAATAGTACGCGGAATTCAATTAACCAAACAGGACCTAAAACGGGAGCTGCAATTCGCATGAAGAGGAATGACCCACCCCACAACGCCGCTAGCAATAATAGCTCAACGGTATCTGAGAATTTCATAGCGTTTGATCAAATAGAGAGGACTGAACGGGAGTAGAAGAAAAAGTGGCTTGCTCGTGTTGAAGGAGCCATTGTTTGCGATCGACTCCTCCTGCATAGCCTGTTAGTGTTCCATTTGTGGCGATTACGCGATGGCAGGGAACCACGATCGAGATCGGATTTCGTCCATTTGCGGCTCCCACTGCGCGGGATGCGGTTGGAACTCCGATTCGCTGGGCTAATGCTCCGTAAGAGATGGTTTCACCGAATGGAATTTGGCGTAACTGTTCCCAGACTTGTCTTTGAAAGGCAGTTCCAACCGGATCAAGGGGTAGATCAAAGTGTTGTCGCTGATGAGCAAAGTACTCCCTAAGCTGTTTTTCAGCTTCGATGAACACATCAAGTTCAGCCGATTCTTTCCAGTTTGATGGTTCTGGAAAGTGTTTTTGTCCTTGCAGATAGAGTCCGGTTAGGGATTGACCCTTTGAAGTGAGTAACAATTTAGCGATCGGACTGTTTAACCACTTGTAGTACATAATTCAGATTGCTCCAAAGATTTCCAGAGTGACATTGCGGCGTAAGCTCTCCAAGGTCGCCACGCTTCTGCAAGTTGTAGAACTTGTGCTGGCTTCTCAAGCCTCAGAGCGCGACGTAGTCCCAAATCAGAATGAGGAAACGCATCAGGATAGGCGAATACTCGCATCGAGAGATATTGTGCTGTCCATTCTCCAATTCCTGGAAGGGTTTTGAGTTGGGCGATCGTGCTTTCAACATCTGCACAATGCTCTAGTTGCAACGTTCCGGCTGTAATTGCTTGAGCGATCGTAATGATAGATGTTGCACGACTCGATAGTATTCCCAGTTGGGTCAAGGCTTGAGGAGACAGATCCGCAATTTGAGCAGGTGTGGGAGAAAGATAAGTTAATTCAGCGATCGGGGTTTCAATCGGAGTTCCAAAAGTTTGCACAACTCGTTTCATCAAAGTTGTGGCTGATTTGACGCTGACTTGTTGACCGAGAATGGTTCGGAGAGTGACTTCAAAGCGATCGAATGCACCTGGAACTCGTAACCCTGGGGAACAGAAGGATTGCAGATGATTCGCGATCGCAACCGGATCGGCAGCTAAATCAAATAAAGCTTTAACTCGCGTTAGGACAGGTAGAATTGCTGCAATTAATGATGCAGACAGTTCTACCTGTAATTTATCCTGCTTTGGAATTAGGGAAACACGAACCCAGCCTTGATATTCACCGATGCGAACGGTTCGTAGATAGCAATGATCTTTAATGTGTTCGACTCCTTGAATCATTCGAGCTTGCAGAAAGCGAAGTAAGCCTTGCCAATCGAGCGGCGGACGATAAGCAAGCTCACAACGCAGAACATCTTGAGGAACATTCGTAACTTTGCGAATCGAGAATGGATTCAATCGGTAGCGTTTTTGAAACAAAGCATTCAACCGTCTTACACTCGAAAACCCGCTTGCAAAGGCAATCTCTGCGATCGACAAATGACTATCGGTGAGTAACCGTTTTGCCAGTAACAATCGTTGGGTTTGTGCGAGTTGAATCGGGGAAACTCCAAATTCCTGTTGCAACACACGGCGCAAATGTCGATCGCTGACTCCGAGAGAATGTGCTAATTCACTTACGGATTGTTCTGTTAAGGCTCCATCTTCGATCCGACTTGCTGCGGCTGCGGCTAACCGTCCTACTGCATCAATTTTGGCTTGTCCGGGAGCAAGTTCAGGACGACAGCGCAAACAAGGACGATAGCCTGCTTGTTCTGCGGCTGCGGCACTGGAATAGAACGTACAATTTTCGCGACGCGGCGTTTTCACTGTACAAATCGTGCGGCAATAGATTCCGGTACTGGAAACGCCCACGAAAAAAACACCATCAAATCGTCGATCGCGGCTCAAAATTGCTTGATAACATTGATCATCGTTCAGCATAGTTCCGATGCAGATTGAGCTTTCCTCAGCCAGTATAGAAGTAAGCTCGATCTCCGTCTCGCCATTTTCGGACATTAAACAAACAAAAAAATGGATGTCCAATGACTGAACATCCAACGACGATCGAGATTGAATCAATTCGTACGAGCGATCGAACCGCGATAAATCCGCTGCGCCTGTTCAGGAGTCAACCAAGGCATCGAATCGACCGGGATTTCCGCATGTACGGTTTGTGACATGGGTTCAAGCGATCGAGCTGATCCAGACTCAGCGACCGGAGATTGATGCAGCAATTCGCACGCGACAGGAGGAGCGCTCGTTCGCTCATATTCTCCAGGAGCAAATCCGCCTAATTCCCGCAGTGAAAGCAGGCTTTGAGGCGGAACATACGAATGAGTCTCAGGATCGAACGCGAGAACTTCTCCGGTTTCTAAGTGATAGATCCAAGCGAAAATTTCGAGTTTGCGCTGATACAGGCGGGAATGAACGATCGGATAAGTCTTCAAGTTCTCGATTTGGGTGAGAACATTTTCAGCGATCGTAATTTCTAACAGTTCCTCGCCGCTGTATTGAGTGTAATTTTCTTTCACTAATCGTCGAGTTGCTTCGGAGTGCTTGAGCCAGTCATAGACGAGCGGCATTTCTTCTTCGAGCTTTCCAAGCTGGAGCAATCCTTTCATCGCACCGCAGTGAGAGTGACCACAGACGATGATCTGCTGAATGTCGAGCGCGTTGAGAGCATATTCGACCGCTGCACCTTCCCCACCATTCGCAGCCCCGTAAGGCGGAATGATATTACCTGCGTTCCGAATCACGAAGAGTTCACCGATGTCTGCTTGCGTGATCAAATTCGGATCAATCCGAGAATCGGAGCAAGTAATAAACAATACGCGCGGCTTTTGACCGTGCGAAAGTTCTTCGAGCTGATCAATGTGTTTCGGAACGTAACTCTCTCGGAACCGTCGGTGTCCTTGAATTAACTTTTTCATCGCGCTCCCTTCCTGTTAGGATTGCCACTCGTCGATGGCTTCGTCTTTGGTGTTGGTTCTTCGGCTCGGAGTCTCGCGGGTGAACTTCAGGTGAATCGATCGCGTTTGTTCGCCGTCTTTCGCGACTGCCAAGATCGGATAATCGAGTAATCCATCTTGGAACGACAGTTGAAAACGGAAGGTTCCGTCCGGACTGAGCGGAATTGTTTCGCCTGCGATCGTCACCGTAGCATCCGGTTCGGTTGCACCGTAAACAATCAGTTCCGCATCGGCAACGAGCCAGAATTTGCGGGGACGAATCGGAACGGCTCCACCACCGGAGAAGAGTCCGATTCCCGACATTCCGATCCCAGACATTCCCGACACGGTTGGGAGTGCTCCCATTCCGACTCCAGACGGAAAAACATACGAGCTAATCGATTCCACCGGAACTTGCTGCATCGAACCGAAGATCGATCCGGCAATCCGTTGAAGTTCTGCGCCCTGAGATAAGTCGAAAATTCGATCATACATTCCATTCGGGGCAGAGACCAGTTCTGTATTCGTCTGTGATTCTAATTTGAAGAAGGTTTGACCCTTTAATTCGGTTTCCCAGTCGATCGTTAAAAATTGATCGTCTTCCCATCCGGACGGATACACAGGCGGAACTCGAACGGGCTGCGATCGCGCTAACATCAACCAGCGTCCGTCTCCGGCAAGGTAGCCAATTTCAACCAGATAATCGCGATCGCTCACTGGAATCGGTAAGTACCAATCCCGCGCCAGTTCATCACACTCGAATTGCTGCAAATTATGCGGATTCTGATGCTCTAGATCAACATCCGTGACATCATACAGCCGCAAACTGAGTCTCTGTCCGCCTTGATTTCTCAGTTCAGCCTTGTGCTCGTTCGGAATGTCCCAGTACGCATACGCCCATTGCGGATCGCGCGGCATCAGAACAATCCGACTTTCACCGTATCCATCCGGCAAATCAGGTAAACCTTCATCGACCGAGGCTAACGTTTCACTCGACAGATCCGTTTGTCCGACATCGAATCGAGCGGCTTCTACATTCGTTTGAGACGTATTTTCTCGATCGCCCATTAATCCCGCTGCGAGTCCGAGTCCTCCCACTGCCGTGATTCCAGGCATTGCCGCCTCTACGATACTCGGTTCCGAGTCAGGAATTTCTAGAACGGTCGGGGGTTCTTCTAAAATCGTGTCGGGTTCTTCTGCGGTAATCTCGGCAAATTCGGCGGTTTCTAAATCAGTTCCGGCATCGATTTCCGACAGTTCTGGTTCCCCGATCGCTTCGATTTCAGATTCAGAAGTGGCTTCCACAATTACCGCATCTTCAGGCTGATCGGTTGCTGCCATTCCTGCAATTCCGAGTGCTGCCGCTCCTCCCATTGCTGGGAGTCCTGGAATCGCGCCCTGAATTAGATTTGGATCTTCAACCAATTCATCTGATTCTGAAATCGGTTCTATAGATTCATCCAGAATCGGATCTGAACTCGATTCGATTAGCGGGAGTTCTGCGCCCAAATCAGTTAGAGTCGGTTCTGAACTCGATTCGATCGCGGTGGGTTCAGAAACGATCTCCCCGACCTCAACGATCGTTGGATCTGAACTCGACTCGATCGAAGATTCAACCCTTCCTTCTGGTAAATCCGTTTGCGACTCAGAATTTTCAAGGGCTGCAAGTCCTGCCGCTCCGATCGCGGTTCCACTCACGGCTGCAATTCCTGGAATCACACCCTGAGCGAAATTCGGATCTTCCACGATCGACGGTTCGCCCGCCTCGATCACGGGTGCTTGAAGTTCGGTATCAAGATCGAGTTGCGTGTAGTTCGTATCTGGGATCGGCTCCAATTCATCCACGACGGTGGGAGCATCATCGACATCGAGTTCAACCGGAGGGAGATCGAGCGGGGCATCTTCGACCTCATCTAAAGGCTCGATCGCATCGAGGGACGAGAGCGGTTCCGCTTCGGGCACATCCGTTTCAGGGGAAACACCCGATCGTGTCCGATTGATCCACGCCGCACCAAGTCCCGCCGCTCCTAATCCAGCCGCACCCAGAATTGCGCCATTCGGTACATCAAATTCAGGTGGGGCTTCCGGTGGTTCGATTTGAGTTGTGGGAGTCTCGACCGAAGGCATTTCCCGAATCTCAACTAAAGGTCGATCGGGAACTGGAATCGATTCTTCAACGATCAGCGGCTCAACGGGCGGAATTTCGGCTTCAACAGGTGGAATTTCAGTTTCAACGGGTGGCGGTTCAACAGGCAGAACTTCATCGACTGGTGGCTGAGTTTGTCCTGATCCGATCATTGAAGCGGCTCCGGCTCCGGCTAACGCTGCTCCACCGATCGCAGCCGCAGGAGGAATGGTAGGCGGTTGAACTTCTGAGATCGATTGTCGATCGGAGTTAATCACCGATCCGGTGCGCGATGCCAAAGTGCCATCCGATTCGGTGGGATTCATCAAAGGCGGAGGCGGCGGAGGGGTGACGGTTGTGGGCGGTGCGGGCGGAGGCGGAGGAGCAACGGGCGTTTCTGCTGGAGGAGCGGATCTGCGTCGTAGCCACCAGCCGAGCAGTAACGCACCGATTCCGAGGGGTAACAGCCACCAGAGCCAGCCTGGAATCCCGCCATCGTTCTGTCGGCTTGTATTTTGAGCGACTGCTTGTGATCCTTCAGCCGCCGCAGTCGTGCTACCTGCTGGGGAAGCGGTTCCTGAAGCTGCGTCGGGAGAAGCGGCTGCGGTGGGGGATGGAGATGATCCGGCTCCCGCCCCTAGCGATGCGGCTCCGGCACTTCCAGCGGCGAGGAGGGCAGTCGGATTGAGGGATAACGAGGCGGGATCAGATTCAGTCGTTGCGGCAATGTTTTGCCCGGATTCTGAAGCGGCGTACCCTAAGAAAGCAGCAGCACCGGGAGAGGGATTGGCTCCGTGGACGTAGTAGAACGGCTGCGAGAAGGGATAGCGCGGATCAGTCGGTAACGTGTTGTGCATCGGCACGATCCGCAAACTCGGTTGATTGAGAACCTGGTTCGCGGGTGCGAAACTGAGTCCGTCTTTTCCGAGTTGTTGTGCGATCGCGCTTGTACTATCTTCTCCGGTTCGAGTCGCAGTGCTGCCAAGTTCGTAAGGCGTTTCGATGAAGACGGAATAGTTCCGAAAAGCGGCGCGGGTATCGCTCAAATCGGGTCGATCGACAAAGCGAATTTTTCCAGGCGGTCCTCCGAGTTCTGACCAGTCGGTGATTTCTCCCCGCACAATTCTCACGAACTGTGGAACGGTGATACTGCCTTGAAACGGATTATCCGGGCTGACGATCAGGGCAATTTTGCCGCGTCCCATCGGAACGGGAACGAGTCCTTGAGCGCGTTCGGTATCGGTGAGGGGTCGTCCGATCGCCGCAAGATCCGCTTTACCCTCGCGGACGGCTTGAAGTCCGGTGGGTGTCCCCGAATAATTGAGATTCACAGTCGTGCCGGAAAACTGACTTTCAAACCGCTGTTCGAGGGCTTGATTAATCGCTGCCATGCTGCTCGACCCGTCGATTTGCACCGTCGTTCCAGCGGGCACAGAAGTGGGGAGCGGGAACGGCGCGGCTTGAGCCAAAATCGGAGGAACAAAGATCGAGTCGAGGGGTTTTACGGTTGCAACAGTGGTCAGCACGATCGCAAAACCAAGCGCGGACGATTTTTGATTTGGCAACATTAATTCAAACGCCTCTTACACCAGTTCAGATTCAGAATTGCAAGTATTATATAGCGATCGCTTGAAATCCGCCTCTATCAATGCGTTGGGGATCACTGAACAAAGAAAAAAGAATGTTATTTAGAGCACCCGTGACCCTGATCAACGACAGTTCAAAGGCGGGCACTCTATCTGGGATTCCTGTTTGAAGATTTGGTGATGAGTATTGATAATGTGGCTGTGAGCGATCGCAATTATCAGATTCTGCTCGAAGCGATTCCTGATTTGATGTTGCGATTGAGTCGTGAAGGCGTGTGTCTTGATTTTCGATTACCGCGATCGTTTCGGGCATGCAGTGCTGATATGGACTGGCATGGTAAATATCTTTGGGAATTCATGCCGCCAGAGTTGGCACATTTGCGGATGGACTATGTCGAACGCGCGATCGTGACGAACGAGGTGCAAGTCTATGAACAAGAACTCGACTTTGATGGCGAAGTGCAATACGAAGAAGTGCGCGTGATTCGCTGCAATGATCAAGAAGCCTTAGTGATTATTCGGGATATTAGTGCTCGAAAATACGCAGAACAAGCTCTTCAACGCAGTGAGACTCGCTTTCAGAAGTTAGCGGCGAACGCGCCTGGAATGCTGTATCAGTATCGGCTTGCACCTGATGGAACCGCTTCATTTCCGTATGTGAGTGCGTTTGCTCAGGAGCTATGGGAACTGGAACCTGAAATGATTTATCAAGACAGCACGCTACCCGTCCAGCAAATTCACCCAGATAGTCGTGTAGAATTTGAACGATCCGGTCAAGAATCCGCAAAGACGCTTCAGCCTTGGACTTGGACAGGGAAAATTACCACGCCTTCTGGCAAGTTGAAATGGATTCAGGCACAGTCGCGCCCGGAATTGCAAACCGATGGATCGATTCTTTGGGATGGGATTCTGATCGATGTGAGCGATCGCGTTCAGATCGAGGAAGAACGTAAACGAGCCGAACGCGCGATCGCAGAAAGTGAAGGTCGATTTCGGAGCTTTGTTGAAAATGCGAATGATCTGATTTTTGCGTTTTCGCCCACGGGTGTCTTCACCTATCTTTCTCCGAAAGTGACCGAGATCACGGGCTTTTTGCCGAATGAACTGGTCGGAAAATCGTTTGCTGACTATATTCATCCGGAGGATTTGTCGATCACTCAAGCTTCGGTTGAGAACTTATTGAAGACCGGGGAGCGACAAACAGAAGTAGAGTTTCGAGCGAAACGCAAAGATGGCACTTGGTACTGGGCACTGTCGAATACGGCTGCGATCAAAGGCTCGAATGGCAATGTGATTAGTATTCTGGGGATTGTTCGGGATATTAGCGATCGTAAAGCGAATGAAGAAGCGCTGCGGCAATCTGAAACCCGACTGCGGCAACAAACGATCGAATTAGAAGTTGCATTGCGAGAATTGCAACGGACGCAAGCGCAACTCATTCACAGTGAGAAAATGTCTTCGCTCGGTCAACTCGTGGCGGGAATTGCTCACGAAATCAACAATCCGATTAGCTTTATCTACGGCAATCTGAGTCATGCCAGTACCTATATTGAAGACATCACCGCACTGTTGAATTTATATCAGCAACACCATCCTGAGCCGCATTTAGAGATTCAGCAGTGGATTGAAGAGATGGATCTCGATTTTGTATTTGATGACCTGACGAATTTGTTTGAGTCGATGCGAACCGGGGCAGAGCGGATTCGAGCGATCGTGTTATCGCTGCGAACCTTTTCTCGACTCGATGAAGCAGAATTCAAAACGGTCGATGTGCATGATGGCATCGAAAGTACCTTAACGATTCTGCACAATCGACTGAACCAGATTCGTTTGGTAAAGCACTATGCTCCGTTACCTAAGATTGAGTGTTTTGCAGGTTCGCTGAATCAAGTGTTTTTGCAGATGATTACGAATGCGATCGACAGCTTAGAGGCTGCGATGAAAGACAATCAATGGTTAGCAAACTGCTGGATCGGCGGACAGCAGCAACCCACGATCGAACTTTACACCGAGCAAATCGATGCAGATCAGATTCGGATTCGGATCATCGATAACGGTGTGGGGATGTCTGAAGCGGTGCAAGCTCGAATGTTTGATCCGTTTTTTACAACGAAACCGATCGGGAAAGGAACCGGAATGGGATTGGCAATGAGCTATCAGATTGTGACCGAGCAACATCAAGGACGATTAACTTGTCGATCGGCTCCGATGCGGGGGGCGGAATTTGCGATCGATCTTCCGATTCGGCAGAGGGAGTAGGGAGTAGGGAGTAGGGAGTGGGGGGTTAGGGTATCGTTTGTTTCTACTTCTTGTTGCTTACATCCGGCAATCGATCGAATCACTATAAACTCTCATCCCCTACTCCCCACACCCCACTCCCCACATCCCCCGAATGGTGAACTTTTCTGAAGCAATTGTCAGAATCATCCCCAAGACATACTTAAAATAAATCTCGAATTCTTTTTGTTCTCTTCAGAATCATTAGGAAATATTAAGATATGGCTGACGAGCTTATTAAACCGTACAACGGCGATCCGTTTACCGGACATCTCTCGACCCCTATCAGTGATTCTGCCTTCACCCGCGCCTTTATTGGCAACCTGCCCGCATACCGCAAAGGACTTTCTCCTCTGCTGCGCGGCTTGGAAATCGGGATGGCACATGGTTACTTTTTAGTTGGTCCTTGGACATTGTTAGGACCCTTGCGCGATTCAGATCAAGCTGCTGTCGGTGGACTGATTTCTGCGATCGCACTGATTCTCATCGCCACTGCTTGCCTGTCGGTCTATGGTTTAGCAACCTTTCAGAACGACGATTCTTCCTCGAACTCGCTGCAATCGTCGGGTGGTTGGAGCCAATTCGCAGGCGGATTCTTCGTGGGTGCAACGGGCGGCGCGTTTGTGGCTTATCTACTGATCGCGAACTTCTCGATCGTGGACAAAATCTTCACGGGCGCATTCAATTAACTCTATCGAACTGAAATATCTTGCCAATGGCTCGATCACACATCACGATCGAGCTTTTTTATCAGATTTCTGCGTCGTATGAAGAAGTAGCAGATAAAATCGCCAAAAGTAGGTTGACTTACAGTACCCTATTAACTGCAAAACCTGGTGAAAGCTTCTCCGACCTATGCCTGAACTGCAAACCTGGGAATTTTTAATACAGCATGACGGCGATCGCGCTTGGCTCCCGTTGGATGGTTCCACTGTTGAAATTTTGGAAGGTCGGTATCGCATCGCTGCGAAAACGAATCACCAGAGTACGCCCGTCGAAGTCCGAATCCAGCACGATGCGATCGATGAGGTTCCCCCAAAGCGCCGCACTCAAACCCGAACGCATCAAACGAATCCAAAGGGCTTGATGCCTGTGATTCCCTACACGCGCCTTCAGCCTGGAGTTTGGAAATTTCAATGTGCACCGAAACAAGGATCGGCACAATCAATTCAGCTTCGGGTGTTGTCGATCGAATCGGATATTGTCGAAGATTGGAACCCGAATTGGGAACTCGAAGAGCAAGCCGCATTTGAGCTTCCAGCTTCGGCAGTCGAAACGAAAGTGATCGAGGCGGATCAGGCTTCGATTGAAGAATTTTTGCGGCAGGCAGACCAGGATTCGAGCACGATCGCGGATGAGATTTTGGCGGAATATGGCTTGGTCGCAGAAGAGCCGTATGAAGAAGATCAACTTCCAAATGTCAGCGGTTTCGGGGAATTTAAGATCTCGATCGAGCTTGCTCAAGAGACCTACATTGCTCATCGCGGTGAACCGCTCTCGGTTTTGGGTCAGATTGTTTCAACTGAATTGACGCATTTAGATGGTGAATTGCGCGTTTGTTTGCGCGATCCACAGACTTCTAAAACGCTCTTAGACACGCATGAGATCCTAGAAAATACAGCTTTGCCGTTTGAATTAAGCTGCCGGGTGACTTTGCCTGTTGAGCTTGAAACTCAGTTAATTTTGGGCGAAATCACGCTGCATGATGCCAAAGTCGAAGGCAAGCCAATTCTGGCGACGGAATCATTTACATTAATGGCGGATGTGAATGAACTAATGGATGCAATGCAGCAAGCGAGGAAAGACGATCGTGCTGTTGCAGAAGATATGTTAGATTTGCCTGCGACGAAACCTGCTGTTCCTCAACCGCTGAACCTCGCATTTCTCAATCTCGTTTCGGCTCCAAAAGATACTGAAGCGGTGAATTTCACACCGAAGGAATCACAAACTCTTCCGCCTCAACTGCACGAACCGAATCCTTACAATCGTCGAAAGCTCGATTTACCGACCTTTGGGGTTCAGCCTGAGATGGTGAGCGATCCAGAAGCGAAACAACTCGAAATTCCTTTAACGGCGGCTCCTGTTCCCGTCGAACCTGAAATCGAGGAATCTGAAGCACCTGTCGAGGAGCCAATCTTTGCACCTGTTGAGAAACCTGCTAGCGAATTCAAAGTTCAGGCAGACGATCGAGATTTATTAGTCTTAGACGAAGCGACACTTGACTTGCAACCCAGCCCCGATCAAGTGATTGATGAATTCGTGGTGGATGATGAGCCGATTTTGCCGCTGGCTGATTTGATTGTTTCGCGTCGTCAGGGACAGTCAGAGCGTGTTCAAAATCCGTTATTGTTGCCCGAATCCGAACCTGTTCCTGATCCGATCGTGTCGATCGCAGAACCAGAACTCACCAGAGGAACGACTGTCAGTGTTCGGATCAAACTACCGGATATCGTGCCGAAGATTTATGTGAAAGCTTGGGTCAGCGATCGACAAAGCCGCAGTTTGATCGAGCCGCCGCGATGGATTCTTGACTTTAAGCCGGATGGGCATGGTGCAATGGAAACGATCGCTGAAATCAAAGTGCCATTTGATAGTGTAGAGATTCGGATCGAAGCGATCGCCGTTGAAGCGATGACTAATCGTGAAAGTCGGAAAGTCGTAGTCGATCGACAAATCATTCCCGAAGAGATGCCAGATTTGTGGATGGATGATCTCGATGCAGATTCGATTGTTTCGCCCTGAAGATGCGGATCAGATCGCGAAATTGTTTCACGATACGGTTCGTGAAGTAAATGTTCAAGATTATTCGATTCCTCAAGTGCAAGCCTGGTCGCCGGATGATTTATATTTTCGAGATTGGGCGACGGTTTGCACTCAGCGATTTACTTATGTTGCTGAGTCAGAAGGGCTGATTTTGGGATTCGGTGAGCTTGAAACGAACGGGCACATTGATTGTTTTTATTGCCACAAAGATTATCAGCGGTGCGGAATTGGGCGATCGATCTATCAAGCGATCGAATCTAAAGCGCGGGAATTGAATGTCGATCGACTATTCACTGAAGCGAGTATTACGGCAAAACCCTTTTTTGAATCGCTTGGATTTACACTCATCACAGCACAACAAGTTCTTTGCCGAGGTGAAACCTTTACAAACTATCGAATGGAGAAAACTCTTTAGTTAACACGGTTTCGTAAATCTTTTTAGCAATTTTGTTCATCTTACGATTACACTCATATTACGAGTGCTGGTGTACTTTCGTGCACCAGTACTGATCTTTTCGCAATCCCCGCGATGATTCCGCAACGACTCACACTCCGTAATTTTTTAAGCTACCAGGAAGCCATGCTCGACTTCCAGGGGCTTCATACTGCGTGTGTATGTGGAGCAAATGGCGCAGGAAAGTCTTCGCTGTTAGAGGCGATTTCTTGGGTGCTTTGGGGAGAAAGTCGCGTTTCTTCTGAAGATGATGTGATTCACACGGGCGCAAAAGAAGCTCAGGTCGAGTTCATCTTCCAAATGCACCAGCAGACCTATCGGGTGCTGAGAACTCGACAACGGGGGCAAGGGGTATCGCTCGAATTTCAAATCATGCAGGGGAATGGATTTCGATCGCTAACCGCAAAAGGAATTCGATCGACACAGCAACTCATTCTTACGCATCTGAAACTCGATTACGAAACCTTCGTGAATTCTGCTTATTTGCGTCAAGGTCGAGCCGATGAGTTCATGCTAAAACGTCCTGCCGAACGCAAACAAATTTTGGCAGACTTATTAAAACTGCACCAATACGATGAACTATCCGAGCAAGCGAAAGATAAATCGCGACAGTTCAAAGGACAAGTCGAACTTCTAGAACGAAATCTAGAATCGATTCGAGAACAGTTACAGCAGCGAGACGCGATCGCACAAGAACGTGCTGAACTCGAAACGGTTCTCAAACAAATGCAAGCCCAGCAATCGGCAAATCAACATCAACTACAACAATTCCAAGCGGTTCAACATCAGCGCCAAACCTGGCAACAACAACTCAGTTGGCAACAACAACAACAGCGGAATCTGAACCAGGATTGTCAGCGATTGCAAAAAGAGCGATCGCAAACCGACGGACAGCGCCAAACGTTGGAATATCTTTTGCAGCAAGAAAGTAAGATTCACGCAGGCTATCAACATTGGAAAGCGCTACAAGCCCAAGAAGAGCTATTTTCAGCAAAATTTCAATCCCATCAAGTTGCTCAATCTCAGCGGCAACAATTCGAGCAGCAATATTCTGAGAAATTACAACAGTTACAAAATCAGCTTCAGAAAGTCCAAGCACAAGAAATTACGCTGCAAGAACAATTACAAGAATTGCAAAAATCATTGAGCAAAGAAGCCGATGTCGAATCTGCGGTTGAACAATTAAACTCAGCCCGACGAGACCTACAACGATTGGAACAACTTCAATTACAAGCTTCACCGCTTCTTCAGCGCAAACAACAAATCCAGCAAAAGCTCGATCGTTCTTTTACTCGTTTGTCTGCTCGATTAGAAGAATTGCGAACCTCTGCACGTCAACTCCAAACCCAACAACAACGCCAACCCGTTCTGCAAAAAGCCGCGATCGAGGTTGCTGTTAAAATTGACGAACTCGAAAAGCTTAGAGCATATCAAGATCAAGTTCGGGAGAAAGGCTTAGAGCGTCGAAGCTTCATGGAACAGTTGCAAGCTCATCAACGAAACTATGAAGCTCAACTTGCAGAGATTGATCACAAGATTCGGATGATGGAACAAGAACGGGCATCCACCCTGATCGAAGAAACTGAAGGAACGACGATCGTTCAAGTCAAGCAACCGGATTTTCCGCCTTGTCCCTTGTGCGATCGACCTTTAGACGAACATCACTGGCGATTGGTTCTAGAAAAACAACAATCTCAAAAAGAAGAGATTCTTTCTGAGATTTGGGTGATTCGTGAACAATTAACCACTTCAGAACGTGAGATTCAAGTTCTGCGAGAAGAGTACACCAAAATCGAAAAGCAATTGGCTCAATACGGAGGGACGTTAGAACGACGCGGACAATTACAAGAACAATTACAGAATACTGCTGAAGTTCAAGAACAATTGCAGTTCATGACTGCTGAAGCACTTAAGCTTGATGAGCAGCTAAAAACGCGATCGTTTGAGCCAGAATTGCACGAGGAATTGAGCATTCTTGATCGCTCTTTGCAACAATTGAATTACGATGAGCGCGATCATGCTCTCGCGCGTGGAAGCGTCGATCGCTGGCGTTGGGCAGAAATTCGTCAAGCAGAAATCAAACAAGCTAAACGCAGACAAGCGAATATTCTGTATCGACAGCCGACTTTGAAAGCGCAGATCGAACAATTAGAACAACAGCGCGATCGCTTAACCGCAGATTTAGAGCGGGGATTGCAGAAGTACGATCGACAAATTCAAGAAATCGGCTACCACTTAGAGCAACACAACGCGATCCGATCTGCGCTCCGACAAGCCCAACCTTGGCAACTTCGCTATCAAGAATTGCAACAAGCTCAGCAGCAATATCCCCAAGTGCAACATCGCTTACACGAGCTAACACATACTTTGCAAACTCGGTACACCGATCTGCAAACCATCACGCAGCATTGTCAAGAACTAATCCACGCTCTAGAAAAAACACCCGATCTCAGCGCCCATCTTCAAGCTCTAGAGCAACAAATCCAGCAACATCGCACCAAACTCGATGAGCATCTAGCAAAACTCGGACGAATCCAACAGCAACAACAACAACAAGAACTACTCAGCCAACAATTCGGAGAGATCAATACGCAACTCAAAACCGCCCGTCAACAATGCCGAATTTACCAAGAACTCACCCTAGCTTTCGGTAAAAATGGCATTCAAGCATTGATGATCGAGAACATTCTGCCGCAACTCGAAGCGACCACGAACCAAATTCTGTCCCGCCTGAGTGCGAATCAGCTTCACGTCCAATTCGTGACTCAACGAAATCGCAAATCGAAAACTGCGAAAGCGATGGAAACGCTCGATATTCTGATTGCAGATGCCTATGGCACTCGACCGTATGAGACCTATTCAGGCGGAGAAGCGTTTCGGGTGAATTTCGCGATTCGGTTAGCGTTGGCGCGATTGTTAGCTCAGCGATCAGGAACTGCCCTTCAAATGCTGATTGTCGATGAAGGCTTCGGCAACCAAGACCAGGAAGGATGCGATCGCTTAATTGCCGCGATTAATGCAATCTCGCCCGACTTCGCCAGCATCCTCATCATCACGCACATGCCGCACTTCCGAGAAGCCTTCCAAGCCCGCATCGAAGTCGCCAAAACCGAAAACGGCTCCGAATTAATGCTGTGTTTGTGATTCGATCGTTGCAAATTCCCCAGACTCCTTTAGAATAGAAAAGCTGTTTAAATACGATCGCCTAAATTATGGCTGTTCCTAAGAAGAAAACTTCCAGCGCCAAGCGGGATCAACGCAAAGCAACTTGGAAGCGCAAGGCAAACCTGCAAGCTCAACGTGCCCTCTCGCTGGGCAAATCGATCCTCACCGGACGGGCAAAAGGATTCGTCTACCCGACCGAAGAAGAAGGCGGCGACGAAGAGTAATGAAAATGCGTGATTCCGTCGAATGAGAGAGTCACGCATTTTCTCTATGTGATTCATACTTAAAAGTGAAGCCTTCTTAGGAGTCACTGGAATGTTAGGCAAGTTTTTTAAAAAGCCAGAAGCGGAGCACAAAGATCGCGTTCCTCCCGGTCAGAGACTAGCAACCGGATTTCCCGTCCTGACCTATGGACCTACTCCACAAATCGATCGTGCGACTTGGCAGTTTCGTGTCTGGGGACTCGCGCAGGAGAAGACTTTTTCCTGGGACGATTTTATGGCAATGCCGCAGAGCGAGTTCACTGCTGATTTTCACTGTGTCACTACTTGGTCAAAGCTCGATGTGCAGTGGGTCGGTGTGAAAGTGACCGATTTTATGAAATCTATCGAGGTCGATCCGAAAGCAGTGCACATCATGGAGCATTGCTACGGTGGCTACACGACGAATATTGCACTGGATGATTTCACCCGTGAAGAGAACTTCTTTGCTCATACGCTCTTTGGTGAGCCGCTACCAGACGATCACGGGGGTCCGCTACGGTTAGTAGTTCCTCATCTGTATGCTTGGAAAAGTGCAAAGTGGATTAATGGCTTAGAGTTTCTGTCGAAGGAAGACTTAGGATTCTGGGAGCGCAATGGCTATCATCGCCGGGGCGATCCTTGGAAAGAAGAGCGCTATAGCGGCAGATTTTAAGCTATCTAATCGATTTTAAGCTATCTAATCATAGTGGGGCGGGCATCTTGTCTGCCCTCTTATCTATACACAGCCGATGGATCTCAATCAGTTTGATTACTACTTAGTACTTGATTTAGAAGCGACATGCTGCGACAAAGACACAATCAAGCGCCACGAAATGGAAATCATCGAAATTGGAGCGGTGATGGTTGAAGCAAAAGAGCTTACTACGATCGATGAATTCCAAACCTTTATCAAGCCTGTTCGAGTTCCAGTTTTGACCGAATTTTGTCGATCGCTTACCTCAATTACGCAAGCCCAAGTCGATCAAGCACCGGGATATGTCGATGCGATCGCACTTCTGAAAAAATGGCTCTCGAACTATCCCAATGGTGTGTTTGGCTCTTGGGGCGACTTCGACAATACGCAATTCAAGAAAGATAGTCGCTATCACAATGCACCTTTTCCGATCGCTTACCCGCACGTCAATCTCAAGAAGCAATCTACTAAAACTCAAGGCTTATCGAAACGATACGGAATGTCGGAAGCTTTAGAACTTGCTGGAATCAAGCTAGAAGGAACACATCATCGTGGGATTGATGATGCGCGGAACATTGCAAAACTACTTCCATTTATCTTAGGAAGAGAACCGATCCGACCGTAATTCGGTGAGGTAGAGGATCGACGTAGAACCGCACTAAATCAAGGGTTTCCCACACCAGACAGCGCTCTGTACATTTGCGATGATGAATTTGTCGATTGAAAGCGCACCTCAAATGAAAAAGTTCATCGCTCAACCTCTCTTCAACTGGTATCGCAAGCTGTTACGGAACTCGAAATATCGCTGGATTGTGATTGTGGGTAGCTTACTTTACTTGGTGAGTCCGCTGGATTTTGCGACTGACATGATTCCGGTTTTGGGTTGGATCGATGATGGTGTGGTGGTGAGTGTGCTTGTGGCAGAAGTTTCATCAATGTTGATGGAACAGATGAAGCAACGCAAAGCAAAATCAACTTCAACTGAAGAAGTTGTCACTCTCTAAGTCGATCGTCAACGCTCATTTCTCAAAAGGTGAACTATGTCTGAACCTCTGAAAGATCGCCTTAAAACTGATCTCGAAACGATCAAAACCGAAGGCGGAACTCGTACCACTCGCATTCGCGAAATCATCCAAAACGCTGCGGCTCAAACCTTGAGCGAACTGAAAGAAGGTGCGACTGAAATTCGATCGACTGCCAGTCAAAGTGTTTCCTCGATTTCTCAAACGTTGAATACTTCCGAGTCTTCTGAAACTCCCACATCTTTGTTTAGTTCGCTGCGGACTCGATTGATGGTTCAACTGCTGAAGCTTGATACAACATTGTCTAGTCGATATGGCGATCGCTATTCCACAATCAAACAACGCTTCGGACTGTTCCAAACCTGGTACAACAACACCAAAGCAAACGCAGAAGTTGTTGGAACGACTCCAGTTGAACAAAAGCAAGCTGAAATTGCACTGAAGGTCGCTGATCAAGGAACGATCGTGGCTCGCAAAGAACAGCAAATCCGCCAACAAGTGAAAGAACTGCTAAATGCAGCCATTTCTAAACGCTAAAGTCTTACTACCACGAGGTTAATGTTATGCAACTTCTTCGATACCTTCTCGCGATCGTGCTGCCTCCCGTTGCGATTTTCTTCACCTATGGTTTCAGTTTTACCTTAATCGTTAGTATCGCACTCACGCTATTAGGTTGGGTTCCTGGGATGATTCACGCAGTTTGGGCAATCTCGAAGCACCAAGAAAAGCTCAACGAATCTGCAACCTAATCGATTAAACAAGGAGAAACAATTATGCTTAGCTTTTTGATTACCACACTCACAACCGCGCTCGGTCTCTTAGTAGTTGATATTGCAATTCCAGGAGTCACGATCGCTTCTTTCCCCGCTGCTCTGATTGCTGCGATTTCAGTCGGATTGGTGAATGGCACGGTTAAGCCTGTTCTGTCGCTGCTGTCCTTACCGATTAACTTCCTGACACTTGGAGCGTTCTCGCTGGTGGTGAATGGATTGTGCTTCTGGTTGGCTTCGGTGTTTGTTCCAGGGTTTGTGGTGCATGGGTTCCTGGCGTTTATTCTCGCTCCAGTTGTGCTTTCCTTTGCAACGACATTCCTGAATCGCTACTTTGTTGAAAAAGGCATGGGTCAGTTGCCTGCTAAACAATAGATAGCTGAGAGCGATCGCATTATCAAAAGTGCGATCGCTTTTTTATTGCGCTAAATTCCGCTGTGAATCTTTCATTCCAAACACTCGTCGAACAATCGGTTTCATCACAGAAGGTACAACGTGAAACATTGCTGTCCAGAAGTTTGCAGTCCCAACTAAGACATCTTTTTTCCGATGTTCGATCGCATTTCTCAAAGTCTTCGCCACAAACTCTGGTGTTTCTAACACTGGACTATGAAACGCTTTGTACATAAACTCAAAGCGATTTTTCGCATCTTCACCCCGGAACAGTGCTCGCTCATATAGCTCTGTCCGAATAAAGCTCGGATAGATGCCACAAACATGAATTCCCTTCGGTTCTAGTTCCGATCGTAGCGACTTCGTTAAACCTGTTAATGCGTGTTTGCTTGTTGTGTAGGGCACTTGGTAGGGAATCGGATCAAGTCCACCAATCGAGACGACATTTACGATCGTACCTGCTTTACGTTGCAGAAAATAAGGCAGCAAAGCATGAATCGTGTGAATGTATCCCCAAAGATTTGTATCAATAATCGTATGCCAATCTTCCAGAGAAGCATCTTCGACAGGTCCCATATAGTAGATAGCAGCATTATTGACTAAGACATCGATTTGACCTGTTTGAGCGATCGCGCTTTTCACCATCTGTTCAACTTGCATCGAATCGCGTACATCAGTTGGAAGTACGATCGCTTTTTGCCCCAAACTTCTTACCTCAGCCGCTACAGTCTCAAGCCGCTCTGGTTCACGCGCCACAAGGACAATATCGTAACCGTGTTTTGCAAGTTCCAGAACGGTTGCCTTTCCTATTCCTTGTGATGCACCAGTAATCAGAGCAGTTTTCGCCATTGTGCGCTTATTCTTAAGGGTTCGATGGTATCTTAGTGAATTAGTTCTCTAAACTGCTTGTACCGTTCGGATGAATTAACTCCCATCATCAGATAGAGCACCGTATGCAATATCATTCTCTTGGTGAAAGCAATCTCAAGGTTTCTGAAATCTGTCTCGGAACAATGACCTTCGGACAGCAAAATACGATCGATGAAGCTCACCAGCAATTAAATTACGCGATCGATCAAGGTGTAAATTTCATTGATACCGCTGAGATGTATCCGGTTCCGCCACGCGCTGAAACTTATGGCATCACAGAGACATACATTGGTGAATGGTTAAAACATCAACAGCGCGATCGATTGATTGTTGCGACGAAAATTATCGGAGCGGGACGCGGCTTTAAATGGGTTCGCAGCGGAGTCAATAAAGTCGATCGACAAAACATTCTACAAGCCGTCGATGATAGTCTTAAACGGCTCCAAACCGATTACATTGATCTTTATCAAATTCATTGGTCAGATCGGTATGTTCCGATCTTTGGTCAGACTGTTTTTGATCCAGAACGAGAGCGGGAAACTGTTCCGATCGCTGAACAGTTGGAAGTTTTTGCTGAACTGATCAAAGCTGGAAAGATTCGCTATTTGGGAGTCAGTAACGAAACGCCCTGGGGAATTACAACATTTAGCTATCTTGCCAAACAGCTTGGACTGCCTAAAATTATCACCGTTCAAAATGCTTACAATTTACTTAATCGAGTGTTTGATTCCGCTTTAGCAGAAGCTTGTTATCGGGAGAAAGTTAGCTTACTGGCTTATAGTCCATTAGGATTTGGATTATTGTCTGGAAAGTATGTACAAGGTGATCCTGGACAGACTCGGATTACAATGTTCGATCGCTTTGCTCAACGGTATCTGAAACCTAGAGTGAACGAAGCAGTGGCGGCTTATGCAGAAGTAGCTCAGCGGTTTAATTTGAGTCCGACAGAGTTAGCGATCGCATTTGTTCGCAGTCGCTGGTTTGTAGGCAGTACAATCATCGGAGCAACTACGCTAGAGCAGCTAAAAGAAAATATTAATGCGGCTCAGGTCGAGTTAACTCCTGAGATTTTGAAAGCGATCGACGAAGTTTATACTGAGTTTCCAAATCCCGCTCCCTAGAGGATGTTTGAGGAGTATAAAAAGCGGCTTTGCTGCGTTACAAGTTCGCCCGGAAATGAATCTCCGGGCTAATGGAAGAAACTCCGCTGAAGCGGACTGAGAGCGCAACATGGAGTTCTTAGCCCAGTTTAGTGGGCTTCCCCTGATTAGCCCGGAGATTTATTTCCGGGCGGGTGAATGCGCTGAACGATTGCTTTTCAAACATCCTCTTAGTTCATTTCAATCGTTCAATCAAATGATCTCCCACCCGTAACGCATTCGCCATCACGGTCAGTGCAGGACTGATACTCGAACTAGACGGAAAGAAACTACTATCGACCACATAAAGGTTATCGACTTCATGAGCGCGACAGTTCAAATCCAATACTGAAGTCTTCGGATCTTCTCCAAATCGACAAGTTCCACATTGATGTGCCACCACTTGAACGGGCATATCGCTTCGAGGATGTGTCACCCGATTGAACATTCCAGGATGGAGTGCTTCGACTTGTTTGAGAGCATCAATCCAGCGATACACTAATCGATCGTGTGCTTCAACATTGCTCGGTGTAAAGTCGATGTGCAGTTTATCGCCGACAAATCGGATGCGATTGTTTGGATTTGGTAAGTCTTCGGTTTGCAGCCACCAACCGAGCGATCGAGTCGCTAATTGTCGAATTCCTACACCGGGTAACAATCGCGAAATCGGTGAAAAAATGGGCGGTGCTTCGGTAAAGATCACATCGCGCAAAATGCCGCCTGCGTTCTGTACATGTCCCATCGGATAGTGATAGTTCTTGTCACCCCAGTAGAAATCATTGATACTCACAGTGCGTTGAAACAATGCGGAATTCGGATCAGCCGTGAGTTGAACTACAACTGATAGCTGTTGTTTCATCAGATTGCGTCCCACTTGATCGGAACTGTTGGCGATACCGTTGGGGTGCTTTTCGTTTTGCGATCGCAACAATAACGCCGCTGAGTTAATCGCTCCACAAGATAGAACAATAATATCACCCAAAAATAGATAAGACTGTTCCCCGATCTTGGCTTGAACGGCTTTAACGGCTGTCCCTGAAGGATTCGTGTGCAAACAAACCACGTGAGCCGAAGTCTTCAGCGTGACATTCTCGTATTTGAGCGCGGGTGTGATTCCGGTGTCTTCTGAATCGGTTCGACCTTGATCGCCTAAACCGATCGGTAAATAAGCAGAATGAATGTCTTGTTTGGATAATCCATCGACGACGGTTTGAATGTGCGATTCGTGTTCGACTGGTGGAAATGGATAGTCTTCACTGTGAGCAGGTTCGGTCGGATCGTCGCCTAACTTGCCGTGGACTTGATAGAGCTTTTCGGCTTCGGTGTAGTACGGCTCGAAATCCGAGTACTTTAAGCCCCAAGCAGGAGAAACGCCGTCTTGGTGTTGGACAGATTCAAAATCTCGATCGCGCATTCGCATCAATACGCCGCTATAGATCTTCGTATTTCCTCCCACACAGTAGCTAGTTTGCGGGCGAAATGGTTCTCCGTTTTCGTCGTACCATTGTTCCGGTGCGTGAAAGGTTTCTTTCTTGAAGAGTTCGATATCTTGAGCTTCAGAGCTTTCTCGCAGCGGGAAAATGCCCCGTTCGAGAATCAAAATCTTTTTACCTGTAGGAGCAAGCTTTCGTGCTAATGTTCCACCTCCTGCACCCGTTCCAACAATAATCACGTCATAGTATTGATCATCGACAATCATCGCATTGCTCCTACTGCCAAACGTAAATTAGAACGTACAAGATAATCCAAATCACATCGACAAAGTGCCAGAATAGCGAGGTTGCTTCGACTCCAAAGTATCCACTGTCATAGTTACTCGGAATAAACGATCGACCCAGCATGATCGTTTGCAGCAAGATTCCGGTGAACACATGTAAGCCATGAAACCCGGTTAGTAAATAGAACAGACCACCGAAGATACCCGAAGTAAATCCGAAACTTAGATTACTCCATTCCACTGCCTGACCATACAAGAAGTAGCCGCCCATCGCCATTGTTGCCAGTAGGAAGAATCGGAATCCCCACAGCTTTTTATCGTGCAAATAGCGTTCAGCCACATAAATAACAAAGCTACTCGAAACAAGAATGATGGTATTGAACTGCGGATCTTTGGTATCCAGTCCAGTCACTCCAGGCGGATACCAATCCGGCAATGTTGTTTTATAAATAATGTAGCCTGCAAAAAAGCTCAGAAAGATAACTGTTTCCGACAGCAGAAACACAATAAAGCCGAACTTGCTATTTTCTGCGGCTTCATGTGCTTGTTCCTCGCGGATTTGGGCTTCTGTCGATTGAGCGATCGAACTTTCTGTCGTCATGTCGTGACTCCATCAGCAGGAACAACTTCAGCTTGATTTGCGATCAAAGGCTCATCTTTGCCATATCCATACGGTGGCGAAATCACAGTCGGAATCTCTTCAAAGTTCTCGACCGGAGGCGGCGAAGTCGTGAGCCATTCAAGCCCGATCGCTTTCCACGGATTGTTCGGTGCTTTTTCGCCCTGAATCCAAGAACTCACCATGTTGAGAATAAACGGTAGCGTAGACATTCCGAGCAGAAAGCCTCCCAGACTTGCTAACACATTCCACAGCGCAAACTCTGGATCATACGAAGACACCCGACGCGGCATTCCCATCAATCCAGAAAAGTGCATTGGCAGAAAGCACAACCAAGTTCCAGCAAGCGTCAGCGCAAAATGAACCTTGCCCAATCCTTCGTAATACATTCGCCCCGTCATTTTCGGGAACCAGTGATACAAACCCGCATAGATTCCGAATACGATCGCACCATAAATCACATAGTGGAAGTGTCCGACCACAAAGTAAGTATTGTTGACGTGAATATCGATCGGCACTGATCCCAACATCACCCCGGTAATTCCAGAGAACACAAAGTTCACCAGTCCACCCAGAGCGAATAACATTGCTGTATTCAATCTCAGCTTTCCGCCCCACACGGTTGCCACCCATGCGAATACTTTCACTCCGGTTGGAACGGCAACCAGCAAGGTCGTAAACATAAATAGAATTCGCATCCATCCCGGTGTGCCACTCGCGTACATGTGATGCACCCACACCAATGCACTAATGCCCGTAATCATCACCGATGACACCGCAACGACTCGATATCCGAACAATGGCTTTCGAGCATAAACTGGGAAAACTTCGGAGAAAATTCCAAACACAGGCAGCACCATCACATACACGGCTGGATGCGAATAGAACCAGAAGAAATGTTGATACAAAATTGGATTACCGCCGCGCTCTGGAGCAAAAAAGCTTGTTCCAACTGTCAAATCGAGCAATAACATCACTGCACCTGCGGTCAAGGCAGGCAATCCATAAAGCTGAATTAACTGTGCGGCTAATACTGACCAGACAAAGGCGGGTGTTCTAAACCAGGTCATTCCAGGAGCACGCATCTTAAAAATCGTGGTGACAAAGTTCACGCCACCCATAATCGAAGAGACCCCTGAAATCGCAACCGCTAGAATCCAAAGGACTTGACCATTGATCAGATTCCCGGTCGGATTCTGCAAGCTCACAGGCGGATATGCCCACCAACCGGACTGAGAGGGACCTCCCGGAACGAGAAAGCTGGCTAACATGAGAATTCCAACGATCGGGATCATCCAAAATGAAACGGCATTCAGTCTAGGAAATGCCATGTCTCGTGCTCCGATCATCAATGGAACCAGATAGTTACCAAGTCCCACTAATACCGGAAATGTCCAGAGAAACAGCATGATCGAACCGTGCATCGTGAACAATGCGTTATAGATCGTTCGATCGACTAAATTCGCTTCTGGTGTAACCAATTCCCCGCGCATGATCATCGAGAGCAATCCCCCGATCAGGAAGAAAATAAACGAGGTCACAATGTACTGAATCCCAATCACTTTATGGTCAGTACTAAAGGTGAAAAATCGTTTCCAGTTGTCGGGCGCACCGGGATAAGGCTGTCTTCGAGCGATATTGATCGCTTCGGTTGGAGCATTTGTCATAGTTCTTTCCTATTCTTTTATGCGATCGCAGAAATTCTATGCGGGAGGGCTAGTCGGCTCTTGTTTCGGAGCAAAATTGACTACAGGAGGTGGTGCAGGCGGAACCGATTCCCAACCCCGAACTAAAGTCTTTTCACTCGCTCGGTTATATTCCGCTGAAGCTGGATTGTAGGCGGGTGTGGGCGTTTGATTTGCCGCCATTGCTAACCATCGATCGTAATCTTCTGCCGACTCTACAACGACATCTGCTTGATTCGCGGCAAAATACGTACCACTGTACAAAGAATCACGCAATCGATACTTACCCACTCGAATCGGTGTGAACTCGAAATCAATGGTTTTATTCGGAATCACATCTTGCTTTAATCGAAAGGCAGGTACATAGAAGCCATGTAGAACATCATCAGAATGCAGTGCTAATCGAATTCGATGATCGACAGGTAAATGTAATTCTGTACTTGTGACATTATTCGGATAGCGAAACACCCAAGCCCATTGTTTCGCAGTCACATCAATTTCTTCGGTTGGTAACTGCGGTTTCACTTCATCGAGTGGAACGGCTAATGCTGTTTTCATCTCCATTGGATTGTGTAGATGAACTAGCTCCATCGGACCTCGAACCGCCATCGTATCGTAGATTTGATAGCTATAGGTTGCAATCCAAAGCACTAATCCCAGCGGAATGATTGTCCAGATAACCTCGATCGCGGTATTTCCCTCGATCGAAGGACCATCGCCATCGTCATATTTCGCAGCACGTTGAAAGAGCACCGCATACAGCAGCACTAACGCAATTCCTAAGAAAATAAAGGTTCCAATGCCGCTCAGAATGCTAAATAGCTCATCGTAGAGTTTAGATTCCGCTGAAGCTTGTGGAGGGAACCAAGAAGGAGCTTGTCCCGCGACCCAGAAGCTCGCGATCGTGAGAAACGCAACAAAAATACTAATCGTTAGAATCGCGCGAATGTTCATAGTTCTAAAGTCGAAGATCCGGGTTTTCGCCTACTTGAATCAATTGATCAGCGGTCGTGTGAATGCCAAATTCACCGCCTAGATGTGCGCCCAAAGTTCCCTGCAAAAACATGATGCCAAAGATCACCAGTCCAACTGCGATATATCCCCATTGCACCTGACGCGCCATATCTTTACGCCATGCAAATCGCTGAAAACCTCGCCATACGGTCATTCCGACAATCAAGGTCAGCAGCAATACACCACCCACCCCATGCCAAACCATCGTATCGAGTGCCTGCAATCCCCAAGCACTTTTTACATCAGGAATCGGATCAGCCAAAATCATCTCATAAAAGCCTGAAGCTACTGTGAAAAAGGTAATCACAGCCGCTCCGAGCATGTTGTACCAACCCACATCGAACAATCCCGATCGCGTCACCGGAATCGCCAGATATTTGAACAATGCTTTTTCAACCGGGAACAGCACCGCAACAATATCGAATGAAATCGCAACAATGAACAATCCCAGTGTCAAATGGACTAAATTCGGATGAATCGGAATCACATACGGCAAATGATTCGCCCCTAGATCCATCTGTTTTAACAGTTCAGTTTCAGTGCTCATAGCGTTCCTCCTCTTGTCGCTTCGACAACCGGAACCGTATGCAGTCCATACACCCAGACTAAGAGATCACCCAGATAAGTTTGAACAATGACTAATCCAACAAGCGCCACACTCGCCACGAGATACGGCATTGGTAACTGGGGTTTGTTTTGCGATCGAATCACATATCGCCATCCGGTGATCCCCGCTAGAATTCCAGACAGCGACCAGCCGATCAGCGTATGTAAATTGAGCGTCGAAACCGCTGCACTATAAGGTTCAGCCAATCCCGCCTCAACTTGACCGAAGATCACGGCAATGAAAATCGCGATCGTTGCGAAAAATAGATTCCACCAACTGACCTCAGCGAGTTTCGGATTGCGGGTAAAGTAGCCGACAATATCACACACAAACGCGAATAACACCATTGCAATGACAAAATGCACCACGATCGGGTGAATCGTGTCGGGATAAGGGAGATTGTGCTCGTTGAGCGGGGGTAAAAGAGAATCAAGCACGAGATTTCAAAGGTACAACTACGATTAAGTTAGGGGACGATCCAAGACTTGGAGAGCGCTCTACAGTAATGTTTTAATCTTTGATGCTCGGTAAAACTGACTTAGAAACGACAAACCACTTGGAGTGTACCGCAAGGAATAGCCTGGAAAAATCCATCTAGAGAAGGGAAGAGAAACGTCGATCGCCAAATTTTCTTCCGTTCAAACTTTTCTTACAGATTCACGCCGCATTCTAGCTCAAATGAGTATCATGAATTACTTTTAACCTTCCTGGAATCGTTCTCTGATTTTCTGTTGCATCCGTAGATTACCTATTCACGTTCAAACGTTATGGTTCAAGCAGGCTCTCCCATTCTTTTTGTCAATCCCAGTAGCGGCAACGATAGCGCGAACGGGTCTCAAGCATCTCCCCTCAAAACCATCACTCGTGCCCTTCAACAAGCGCGATCGGGAACGACGATTCAACTCGCTTCCGGAACCTATAACACCAATAGCGGCGAGGTTTTCCCGCTGACCGTTCCCGCAGGTGTGGCAATTATCGGCAACGAAGCGAGTAAAGGTAGCGGTATTTTAATTCAGGGCGGCGGCAGCTATCTCAGTCCGACTTGGGCAGGGCAAAATGTCACGTTGCGAATGGAAACGAATGCTCAGTTACGGGGCGTGACCGTGACGAACGCGAATACACGAGGAACAGGCGTTTGGGCAGAATCGAGCGCACCTGCGATCGCGAATTGTACGTTCACTCAATGTAATCGCGAAGGCTTTTTCGCCACCGGAACCGCAAACCCGATCGTCAACGATTGCGTCTTCACTCAAAACGGCGGGAACGGCGCTTCATTTTCTCGCAACTCTAAAGGCGAATTTCGGCGCAACCTGTGTCAAAACACCGGATTTGGTCTTGCTATCAGCGATAATGCTGCGCCTTTGATCATTGAAAATACTTTAACGGCGAATCGTTCCGGGATCATTGTGAGCAATGCGGCTCGTCCGGTCTTGCGTGGAAATACGATCGCACAAAATACCGAAAGCGGTTTAGTGGTTCTTGCCAGTGGCGCACCGAATCTGGGCAGCGCTCAAGATCCGGGCGGCAATATTTTCCGCGACAATGGCACGCTCGATGTCGAAAATGCAACCAATCCGCAAATTACGATCGTCTCTGTCGGTAATCAATTATCTGCGTCGCGAGTCCAAGGTGCAGTTGATTTTGTCGTGAGCCAAGTTCCTACTCCAACTCCGACCCCGATTCCAGCACCCTCACCCACGCCAACCCCCACACCGACTCCCAGTCCAGCCCCAACTCCGACTCCGACCCCGACTCCCAGTCCAGCCCCAACTCCAAGCCCCACTCCTTTACCGCCCCCAATTCCGATTCCACTGCCCACCCCAACTCCGACCCCCGCGCCCACTCCAGCCCCTGCGCCCACTCCAACGCCTGCACCAACGGCTGGTTTAACCGATATTCGCGGACATTGGGCACAAGCATTTATTCAATCGTTAGTCAGTCGCGATCTGATTACTGGATTCCCAGACAATACCTTTAAGCCAGAAAACTCTTTAACTCGCGCTCAATTTGCTGCGATCGTGGCGAAAAGCTTCAATCTGCCTCCCAAACAACCCGCGACGAATTTTTCCGATGTGCCCTCAAACTTCTGGGCAGCGGAAGCCATTACCAAAGCGAACCGCATGGGCTTTATCACTGGATTCCCGGATGGAACATTCCGTCCTGGATTGAATCTCACGCGGACTCAAGCGATCGTGGCTCTCGTCAATGGTCTCGGACTGACTGGAGGAACGCCGCAACTGTTGGGACTGTACAGCGATCGCGCTCAAATCCCCAGTTTTGCCACCGAAAAAGTCGCCACTGCAACCCAACGCCGTTTAGTCGTGAACTATCCAAATGTGTCACAACTTCGACCGTTGCAAGAAATTACTCGTGCTGAAGTGACGACATTTATCTATCAATCGTTAGTTGCCTTGAATCAGGCGCAAGCGATCGCATCAGCTTACATCGTGAATCCGGATACCGCCAACACTGCATTTGTAGATGTGACGAATCACTGGGCAAAAGATTTCATTCTCGGCTTATCCGGTCAGAACTTGATCCAAGGGTTTGCGGATGGCACATTCAAGCCGGATGCTCCGATGACTCGTGCTCAGTATGCGACTTTAATTTCGCGATCGTTTAATCCACAACCGAGGCGACCGGGAATCAGCTTTCCGGATGTTTCGAGCGATTTCTGGGCGAGAAACGCGATCGACCAAGCCTATCGTGCTGGCTACATTTCGGGCTTCCCAGATGGCACGTTTAAGCCGAATCAAAACGTCACGCGATTACAATTGGTTCTATCGCTGGTGAGTGGATTCGGTCTCACTCCTGCGAATCCTAGCTTGTTGGCATTGTTAGACGATCGTAATGCGATTCCTCAATCGTTCCAAGATCGAGTGGCATCAGCAGTACAAGCGGATCTTGTGGTGAACTATCCGAACCAAAAACAGTTCAATCCGAATCGAGAAGCGACTCGTGCGGATGTTTCGGCAATGGTTTATCAAGGATTAGTGAGAACTGGACGAGTTGCAGCGATCGATTCTCCGTATATTGTGACGGCGTAGCTCTGTGGACTGATCTGGCGAATTCTATTTGCTAGGTCAAGAGTCTATCTCATGCAATGTGAGTTCGATGAGTTCACTTCGATGCAATCCCGCCCCGGAATGAATTCGGGGCTAACAGAACGAAGTCCCTTCAGGACTGAGAACGTCTTGCAGTCCCCTTTAGTGAACTTCCCTACATTAGCCCCGAATTCATTCCGGAGCGGACGGACAACGCAGCGAGAGAACTGCTCGAACTCACATTAATTCACGATCGCTGAACGATCGATAAACTCAATAATCTTCTGATGCAATGCTTGATCGATCAAATAAGACGATCGATCAAGCATTGCACCAATGCTGAAAAAGGCAAATTTTTTCTTTCGGGTCAGTTTCTTCAACATTGTTTTTTCGGATTGATACGTACCAAATCGATCATTTGACGCATCCCATTGATGAATGGTCGTTCATGGCGCGAAATCCGGGTAGAGACGATTCGGCGAATCGTCTCTACGTCGTCGGGTAAACGCAGGATGTGTTGATTGTTCCAAATTCATGCGACCCGATCGACAACCCAATACCAAAAAAACCGTAGAAACGAAAATAGGTTTCTACGGGGTTACGTGATTCTATTCAATTAACAAAGACGATCGCGCTAAATCGAAACCGTTGTCTCTTGATACAAACTAACGATCCGATTCAATACTTCTGCCACAGTCAAGTTATCCGATTGAATCTCGATCGCATCATTCGCCTTTCTTAACGGAGAAATCGCACGAGTACTATCTTTGCGATCGCGCTCGAAAATCGCCTGCTCTAATTCCGCTAAACTCACTTCAGGCTGTCCGAGATTCTTCAAATCAAGCTGTCTTCGACGCGCCCGTTCCTGAATCGATGCCGTGAGATAAATCTTCACTTCCGCATCCGGAAATACGTGTGTACCGATATCACGACCATCAACAACGATCCCGCCCCGACGACCGTAATTCTGCTGCTGTTTCACTAACGCTTCCCGCACTGCCGCTTGAGCCGCGATCGTAGAAACATGCGCCGTTACTTCCGGAGTCCGAATCGCCTGAGTCACGTCTTGACCGTTCACGAATACGATCGGGGTCGCCGTATCGGTCTGAAAATCGATCTCACACTGATGCGCCAACTCTGCGACAGTCGGTTCATCGTTGAGATCTGCGCCCGATTGCAGCACAAACCAAGTGAGCGCTCGATACATGGCTCCCGTATCCAGATAAAACAATCCCAATTCAGCCGCAACAGCCCGTGCCACCGTCGATTTCCCCGCACCCGCAGGACCATCGATCGCAATCATCGGACGACGATCGCGCAGTGTGCAGTTATCAATCAGGCGGGTCGAACCTAATCGCGCAGCCAGCGCTAACAACCCTTCATCGGTCACAGTCTCTAATGATTTCAACGTCATCGGATCAACAAGTTCGATATACTCCGGTCGCAGGTCAGGCACTTTTTCGAGTTCCTGTTTCACTGCCTGAACTAAGGTAGCACTTACACGCTCTCCAGATCGAAACAGTTTTTCAGCTTGTGACAATCCTCGATATAGTGCAGTCGCCTTTAATCTTTCTTCATCTGAAAGATACTGATTCCGGGAAGAGAGCGCTAATCCGGTTGCTTCTCGCACGATCGCACAAGGGACGACCCGGATCGGTAAATTCAAATCTTTAACCAATTGCTGAATAATCGCCAATTGTTGTGCGTCTTTTTGCCCAAAATAAGCGCGATCGGGCTGCACAATATTGAATAGTTTCGTCACGATCGTAGCGACCCCTTCAAAATGTCCCGGACGAAATGCGCCACAGAGTCCAGACATTAATGCTTTCGGGGGCTGAACTCGTGTCGGGGTGGGAGGATCAACGCCCATTTCTTTCGGATTGGGGACAAAAATCGCATCGACTCCGGCTTGTTCACAGAGAACGCGATCGCTTTCTAATGTCCGAGGATAGCGGCTCAGATCTTCGTTGGCTCCGAATTGCAGCGGATTGACGAAAATACTCACAACGACGATCGTATTTTCCTGACGTGCCCGTTCAATCAGGCTCAGATGTCCTTGATGCAATGCGCCCATTGTTGGAACAAACCCGATCGACGATCCCACCGCATCCGTCGAGCGTTTCTGCTGTAACTTCAAGTAGCACCGCAATCCCGCGACGGTCGTAAACAGGCGCACAAGTCATCCATCCCTTTTATACAAATCTCTTTAAGTTTAGTGAATTCGTGGGCATTTGATTGCAACGAGCGCGATCGTGAATCCCTGTGAACAAACTGAACTTTTCATTAGACTGAGGAAGCTACCTCAAGAATTCGCAATCTTAATCAAGGCGATCGAGCAAGTTAAATACGCTTTTATGAATAACGAACAGTTTCAAACTTATTCTGAAATCATTCGCCAGCAGATTTTAGCCTTACAACAAGAAAAAGCGAAAAGTCTAGAAGAAATTAATCGCGCGATCGAACATCTTCTCGTTCTCTACCAACAGGCACAAACCAGCCTCGAAGAAGCCGAACAAGTCCAAGAAGAACTGCGGCAGCAAAATCAGCAACTTTCTGAAATGTCTCAATATTTTTATGATTTATTTCAGTTTTCGCCGATCGCTTCACTCGTCACCGATGCGAATGGGATGATTTTGGAGGCAAATAGCGCGATCGCGTTGTTGCTGAATGTTCCGCAATACAGTTTACTGAGGCGATCTTTGACCGAGTTTGTGGCAGAACGCGATCGACCCGCGTTTCAGACACAACTTCAAGAGATGGCGCACAAGCGCGGAGTTCAAGTCGCACAACTCACGCTCTGTCCGCAAGATGAATCTTCGCTTCCCGTCGGCATTCAAATGGATGCGGTGCGGAATGATCAAGGTGGAGTGGAAACGCTGAGAATTGGACTTTATGCGATCGATCCGGCTCGGACAAGGACACCTGATGCGATCCCACCGTCGCTCGATGGCTTGCAAGTGCTTGTCGTTGATGATCAAACTGATGCGCGAGAGTTTATCACTGCAATCTTGGAGCAGTCTGGGATTAGAGTTCGAGCCGTTGAAAGTGCAGAAGCCGCATTAACCGCGTTAGAAGACTATCGACCGGATGTGTTAATCAGTGACATTCGGATGCCCGGAAGCGATGGCTATCGATTAATTGAGCAAATTCGAGAAATCGAGACGCAACAAGGGCGACATCTTCCCGCTGCTGCAATCACAGCGTATATCGATGAAGACCAGGAAAAAGCGATCGCTGCTGGATTCGAGGCGTTTCTGCATAAATTGGCACAGCCGAGCGAGTTTATTCAAGTGGTCGCTCGATTAGCAGGACGAAGTTCGGACGGTGAAATCCAGGGTTGAAGTTTAAACCCTCGGCGCTTGCAAATTGATCTCTTGACTAAGGAGCGCGAAAGAATGACCGCAGAGTTCCCTGATTCTTTGATCGAAGCGATGGTTGCAGGCGGTGGCGAGATGGGAGCACTGATTCGATCGCATGATTGGGCAAGTACTTCATTGGGCGCGATCGAAACCTGGTCGCCCAGCCTGCGGACTTCTGTGAGCATCATGCTTGCGTCTCCTCTTCCCCAAGGCATTTTCTGGGGGGATGACTACATTCAGCTTTATAACGATGCCATGACGACCCTTTATGGCGCAAATCATCCACAGGCACTAGGGCAGCCGATTCGCGACACTTGGTCAGAAGTTTGGGACGATCGAGCGAAACCAATGTGGGAGAGCATCAAAAATACGGGCAAACCGATCTTTGCAGAAGATCAGCTTTATCCTCTCTTGCGCTTTGGCTACCTGGAAGAGGCTTATTTCACCATCTGCTATAGTCCAATTTGGGACGAAACAGGCAGAATCCGTGGGATATTCTGTACCTCGCCGGAAACCACTCGGCAAGTGATTAGTCAACGTCGCTTAACCATGCTGCGAGAGTTAGCGACTGCTGGAAATAGCGCAAAAACACTACAATCCGCCTGTCTTGCTGCTGCCGATGTCTTCAATCCATACGATATTCCCTTTGCCTTGTTTTATCAGGTCAATCTCCAAGGCAACGTGGCAGAACTGGTAGCAACCCGTGGGATAACCCAAGACAGTGCCGCTGCCCCTTCATCCATTCCGCTGTCTCCGAATGATTCAGGGTGGCAACTGGCTGAAGTGTTCCAGAACCGTGAGCCGCAACTAATTACCGATGTGATCGATCGCTTCGGTTCGCTCTCTGTGGAACCATGGTCTGAAAGTCCCCGTTCTGCCTTTATTTTGCCGATTCTGACTCGCAACAAAGAACAGATCGAATGTCTGCTAGTGGCAGGAATTAGCCCTCGACTTGAGTTTAATGCTGACTATCGTTCTTTTCTCGAACTCGTCGCACAACAAGTGGAAAGTTCGATCGCGACTGCCCGCAGCTACGAGCAAGAACGTCAACGCGGCGAAGCACTCGCAGAACTCGATCGAGCAAAAACCACGTTCTTTAGCAATGTGTCGCACGAGTTCCGCACGCCGCTCACGTTGATGTTAGGACCTGCTGAAGATGCGTTATCTGCTCAGGATGATCCCCTGTCTCCGAATCAACACCAACGCCTTCAAGTAATCCACCGCAATGGATTACGCCTGTTGAAACTGGTGAATACGCTGCTTGATTTTTCGCGCATTGAGAGCGATCGCGTTGAAGCAGTTTACGAACCGATCGATTTATCGAGATATACCGCCGAACTTGCCAGCGTTTTTCGATCGACGATCGAACACGCCAATCTAGAATTCACTGTTGATTGTCCCCCGATCGATGAATTGGTGTATGTCGATCGTGAACTGTGGGAAAAAATCGTACTTAACTTAATCTCGAATGCCTTCAAGTTCACGTTTTTTGGTGCGATCGTCGTTCGCTTATATCCAGTTGGCGATTACATCGAATTCAGCGTGGAAGATACCGGAACTGGCATTCCAACCTCAGAAATTCCGAATTTGTTTGAACGATTCCATCGCGTCAAAAACTCCCAAGGACGCACCTTTGAAGGATCAGGCATCGGTCTATCGCTCGTGCAAGAATTAGTCAAACTACAGGGTGGAACGATTCGCGTCGAGAGCGTGGAAAGTGAAGGAAGCCGATTCACCGTCTTGATTCCCAGAGGATCTGCCCATCTGCCAGCCGAAAAAATTAATACTCCTTGATCGCACGCTTCAACGATGACTGCCCTGTCATACACCGAAGAAGCATTCCGATGGCTCCCCGAAGAGAACGCGATCGCAGAATCCCCTGTTCGCAATTTACCTCAATCCCCAACGAGCGGCGATCGTATTCTCCTCGTCGATGACAATGCCGACATGCGCGATTACGTGAAACGATTGCTCGATGAACGTTGGGAAGTCGAAACCGCTGCTAATGGTGCGATCGCGCTTGATCTCATTCGTCAAAATCCCCCGAACCTAGTCGTCAGCGATGTAATGATGCCCGAAGTGGATGGGTTTCAATTGTTGACTGCGATTCGAGAAGATCCTCAAACCAAAAGCATTCCGGTGATTTTACTTTCAGCCCGTGCAGGCGAAGAATCCACGATCGAAGGATTAACCGCCGGAGCCGATGACTATTTGATCAAACCCTTTTCCGCCCGTGAACTCATTGCACGAGTCGAAACGCAACTTCAAATGTCCCGACTGCGCCAAGAGCGATCGTCAAACCGCTTCAAAAACGAATTTCTCCTAACTGTGACTCATGAGTTGCAATCCCCGTTAGCGACGATTCTGGCGTGGGCGCGACTCCTTCAAACTCACCCATTCGATCAAGATCGAGCGGCGCGTGCCCTTTCTGCGATCGAACGCAACGCCGAAGTCGAAGCCAAACTGGTTCGCGATCTCCTCGATGTGTCAAACATTCTTTCCGGCAACCTCCGCTTAAAGCCCCAACTGGTCGAACTCAGTCCGTTAATGCAAAATACGATCGCTCAATTTCGTCGCGCAGCCGAGAGCAAAGAACTTCAACTCCTCGAATCGATGGCAATCACAGCCAATAGCACGATCAAAGCGGACGGCAATCGCTTACGGCAAATTGTCGCCATCCTGCTCGAAAACGCGATCAAATTCACTCCCGCAGGCGGACAAATCGAAATCCAAATCACCGGAACCCGATCGCACCTTCAAATCATTGTTAGCGATACCGGAATTGGCATCACTCCCGAATTTTTGCCGCATGTGTTCGATCGCTTTTCTCAAGCCGAGGTTCCGAGCCGTCATTCGCCGGGAGGAGTCGGATTGGGATTAGCGATCGCGCATCACCTCGTTGAACTCCATCGCGGTACGATCGAGGTACACAGCGACGGAGAAGGAACAGGAACAACTTTTACCGTTAGACTGCCATTAGAATCCGATTCCACCCCAACCGTATGAGCAAAGAAGAGCAACTCTTAGAATGCTGGCGCGAACTTCCTCCTGAAGCACAGGATCAAGTGCTTCACCTGGCTCAGTCGCTCAAACCGGAGCCAGAATTCGTGCCGCAAACGCCTTTAGGTAAGAAACTTTGGGAAATTCGGCAACGAATTGTTGCCTCCGGTGTCCCTTTATTAAACGAAGAAGAATTGGAACGGGAACTCGCAGAACGGCGCGGCGGCTGGCGGGAAGAAGACTAAATGATACGATCGTTTATTGATTCCGGTGTGTTGATCGCGGCGGCTCGTGGCAATACAAATCTCTCGTTTCCGACTCTTCGCATCTTGACCGATGGAAATCGCGAATTTGCGTCGAGTGCCTTCGTTCAGCTAGAAACTTTACCGAAGGCTATCTACCATCAACAGCAAGACGAAGCTGATTTCTATCAGTCTTTTTTCAGTGGCGTAACGCTTTGGGCAACTCAGCTAGACCAAATTGTGCAAGAGGGAGACCGAATTGCCTCGACGTACGGACTCGCAGCCATTGATGCCCTCCATATTGCTGCGGCACTTTCTGTAGAAGCAGACGAACTCATTACAACCGAGAAAACGACAAAACCGATGTACCGAGTCACCGAGATTCGAGTAATTTCGATCGCAAATTCATAATCAGCGATCGAAGATTTTCTCCTGCATCGGCTGACAAAACGGTTCGACTCCCGTTTTAATCACATAGATCGCAACTGGAACGGCTAAGCGCATCGGTAAACCCGTTTGAGCCACGATCGTATCGAGGACTTCTCCCGACAAGCCATCCTCTAACTCTTCTCTCAACTGCGCTTCACACAAAATATGTCGCCATCGTTTAGCAAGTCCCACGATCCAGCCTTCATTCTCTTCCGGAAGCTGTCCCGATCGAATTGCCAAAGAAATCGCCGCATCTTCGAGATCGCCATCACAATCTTCGATCACGTCCAGTGCTGCGATCGCAGTGGGATGATCGGCAAGTTGTTCACGAAATAGTTCAAGGTCTTCGGGTGAAACGATGATCGACATGAGGCAATCCTGAAACAGAAAGCTCGATCGTAACATTCCAAACAAGTTGAAATACCATCTGGATATGAGCAAAGAACCTAAGATCGATCGACAACGAGAACATCAAGCGAACGAGCGCACTTTTTTGGCTTGGTTGAGAACGTCGATCGCATTAATCGGATTTGGATTCGCGATCGCTCGCTTCGGATTGTTTCTGCAACAATTACAGCGAACTCTTGCACCGGAAGATCCTCCAATCGATACGTTGCTAAGTTCAGAGAATTTAGGCATCGGTTTAGTGGTATTTGGCATCGTGATTATTGCGGTTGCTGCATGGCGATACAATCGAGTGCTTGGTCAGATCGAACGGGGTGATTATCGTCCGAGTCGATTAACGATTTGGGTGGTAACGGCTGTGGTGATGATTTTAGGAACGCTGACGATTCCGTTACTGCTTTTACGATCGAGATTGCCAAACACTCCCCCTGCTGTGCCACCTCAATCGAAACGCAGCATTCAGTAGTCAAAGAAATTCTGAGATTTTTCGTCGTCAGAAGTGGTTCATTTTAGAGTGAGTTGCAGTTATTCCAGAACTTGGAAATTATGACAACTTCACCGATGTTGCTCAGTCCGTTTCAGCTTGGCGATCTCACGCTCAAAAACCGTATCGTCATGGCTCCAATGACGCGATCGAGATCCGGATCAGACCGGATTCCCAATGCACTGATGGCAGAGTACTATGCACAACGATCAAGCGCTGGACTCATTCTGACTGAAGCAACTTCTATTTCTCAACAAGGACTCGGCTGGCTCAACACTCCTGGCATCTATACGAATGCTCAAACCGAAGGCTGGAAACCAGTCGTCGAAGCTGTTCAGAGTCAAGGAACGCCACTATTTTTACAGCTTTGGCACTGTGGACGAGCTTCACACAGCACCTTTCAAGAAGGCGGACAATTGCCTGTGGCTCCTTCTGCGATCGCAATCGAAGGCGATGGAATTCACACCTCGATCGGGAAACAACCGTATGAAGTGCCTCGCGCTTTAGAAACAGATGAAGTTCCGCAGGTCGTTGAGGACTATCGCAAAGCCGCAGAACGGGCGAAACAAGCCGGATTTGCAGGAGTCGAAATTCATGGAGCGAATGGCTATTTGATTGATGCGTTTTTACAGTCAGTCTCGAATCATCGCAGCGATCGTTACGGTGGCAGTATCGAGAACCGCTACCAGTTCCTGAAAGAGATTGTGGAAGCGATTCTCACGGTTTATCCCTCAGAACGAGTGGGAATTCGTCTTTCACCAAATGGCGTTTATAACAGCATGGGATCACCGGACTATCGCGAAACCTTTCTGTATGTTGCACAACAGTTGAACGCTTATAAGCTGGCTTATTTGCATCTCTTAGATGGTTTGGCTTTTGGGTTTCATGAACTGGGCGCACCGATGACTTTATCGGAGTTTCGCGCCGTGTTTGATCAACCGCTGATGGGGAATTGTGGATACACTCAGGCAGATGCGGAAACTGCGATCGTGAACGGATCAGCAGATTTGATTTCTTTTGGGCGACCGTTTATTAGCAATCCGGATTTAGTCGATCGCTTTAAACATGGCTGGGAGTTGAATCCACCCTCTGATGTCAGCCAGTGGTATTCCTTCGATGCGGAAGGGTACACCGATTTTCCAACTCACTCCGCAGCTTAAAAAAGTCTCCAAATCGCGCTTTTCCAATAAGGCGCGATTTTTTAGTGCAAAACTTTGATGATTCTTAATAGAGACAGATTCGTTCACAGGTTCTCCCGAATAGAGTTCACCACAAGCCAAGGATTGAACGGCGATAAAACTTCCATTTGAAGCCAGATTCAATAGATTTTGAGTAATTTGTTTTTTGTTCTTATTTATATAAAATCTAAAACTTAAATCTAGTTCTGAATGCTTATTTTGAATTAAAAAAAGATCTATTGGCATTGGTAGAGCGATCGTCAATTTTTCTTTTTATCTCTTTTTTTATCGATGTAAACTCTTTTTTCAACCCCTAGGCAACGCCGTCTAAATCCACAACAATGCAAACAGAGACGTATCCGCGCTCACCCCTTCAGAGACGACAGGAGATCCTAGAGTGAAACTCGCAGTTTACGGAAAAGGCGGCATCGGCAAATCAACCACAAGCTGCAACATCTCAGTTGCCCTTGCCAAACGCGGTAAAAAAGTACTGCAAATCGGTTGCGATCCGAAGCATGACAGTACTTTTACCCTGACCGGATTTTTGATTCCCACGATCATCGACACCCTGCAAGAAAAGGACTATCACTACGAAGATGTCTGGGCAGAAGATGTGATTTATAAAGGCTATGGTGGCGTTGATTGCGTAGAAGCTGGAGGACCGCCAGCGGGCGCAGGTTGCGGTGGTTATGTAGTCGGTGAGACAGTCAAACTGCTCAAAGAACTGAATGCGTTCGATGAATATGATGTGATTCTGTTTGATGTCTTGGGTGACGTGGTTTGTGGCGGATTTGCTGCACCGCTGAACTATGCGGACTATTGCATGATCGTGACCGATAATGGCTTTGATGCCTTGTTTGCTGCGAATCGGATTGCGGCTTCCGTCCGGGAAAAAGCTCGAACTCATCCGCTGAGATTGGCTGGACTGATTGGAAATCGCACCGCAAAACGGGATTTGATTGATAAATACGTCGATGCGGTTCCGATGCCTGTTTTGGAAGTATTACCGCTGATCGAAGACATTCGAGTCTCGCGGGTGAAAGGAAAAACATTGTTCGAGATGGCAGAATCCGATCCTTCTCTGAACTATGTGTGTGATTACTATCTGAACATTGCGGATCAGATTTTGGCGAATCCTGAAGGCGTTGTCCCGAAAGATGCTCAAGATCGGGAATTGTTCTCGTTGCTGTCGGACTTTTATCTCAATCCGAAACCGACCAAAGCCGCTGACGAAGAACTCGATCTGATGATGGTCTAAAGAAACTCTGAAGGGTAATGGATAAAGCAGCCAAATCGCGTTATGTGATTAGATTGAGGCTGACTTTATCGTTATCTTGATTTGACTTGTGAACATTGATCAACTGCGTCGATCGCTCAAAGATCGCTGGCTCGATTACTACCAAGAAAACCGCGCGTGGATTACTCGTTTATCGATTTGGGTGAGTTGTGATGGACAGCGGCGACCGTCATCGAGCTTTATTCTGGGCGCACTCTCAACGCTAGAACCCCGACTGATCGATCTCTTGCCGCTGATTGTCGATCTCAGTAGTCATCCCGATCGCATTGTGGTTGCGCTCGGTCTGAACTTTGATCCCGAACAAGAACTTGCCCATCTTAAACAGTTAAAAGCCGAAACCCCGAAATATCTCCCGGCTAGTGCCACCTCTGAAGTTAAACCGCGTCGTCCGGCTGAAGTTGACGAAGCCTGTGAAGGACGCGACCGCACTGAACGATCGCCTCGTCCACCTCGTTAGAAATCTCTTATTATGACCCTCGCTGATTCTCAACCCCAAGCTTTGCAATTCGAGTGTGAAACCGGGAACTATCATACGTTTTGCCCGATTAGCTGTGTCGCTTGGCTTTATCAAAAAATCGAAGATAGCTTTTTCTTAGTCATTGGCACTAAAACCTGTGGTTATTTTCTCCAAAATGCAATGGGGGTAATGATCTTCGCAGAACCTCGATATGCGATGGCAGAACTTGAAGAAGGGGATATTTCCGCTCAGTTGAATGATTACGAAGAATTAAAGCGACTGTGCGAACAGGTAAAACGCGATCGTAATCCCAGCGTGATTGTGTTTATCGGAACTTGCACCACTGAGATCATCAAAATGGACTTAGAGGGACTGGCTCCGAAACTCGAATCTGAGATTGGAATCCCGATCGTGGTTGCGCGGGCGAATGGTCTCGATTACGCCTTTACGCAGGGTGAAGATACTGTTCTCGCAGCAATGGCACAACGCTGTCCGACCAAGGCTCCGACAGGAGAAACCGAAAAAGAAGAACGCAATGCGATTCAGAAGTTGATGAACTTTGGACGCAAACAGGAAGAGATCAAACAACAAGAATCGGAGTACGCGGATCACCCGCCGCTCGTGATGTTTGGATCTGTGCCTGACCCGATCGTGACTCAGCTAACCTTGGAACTGAAAAAACAAGGTGTGAAAGTTTCTGGATGGTTGCCCTCGAAGCGATACACAGAACTTCCCGTGATTGAGGAAGGATACTATGTTTCGGGTGTGAATCCATTCTTGTCGCGGACGGCTACTACTTTGATGCGGCGGCGGAAAACGAAATTGATTGGTTCACCGTTCCCGATCGGTCCGGATGGAACTCGTGCTTGGATTGAAAAAATCTGTTCGGTGTTCAATATTGAGCCGCAAGGTTTGGAAGAGCGGGAAGCTAAGATTTGGGAAAGTGTTGAGGACTATCTGAAGCTGGTTCGTGGAAAGTCTGTGTTCTTCATGGGTGATAACTTGCTCGAAATCTCTCTAGCACGTTTTCTGATCCGCTGTGGGATGACTTGCGAGGAGATTGGCATTCCTTACATGGACAAGCGCTATCAAGCAGCAGAACTCGATTTTCTGGTGAAAACCTGTAATGAAATGGGAGTTCCAGTTCCGAAGATTATTGAGAAGCCCGATAACTATAATCAGCTTCAACGCATTCATGAGACTAAGCCTGATCTGGTGATTACTGGAATGGCTCATGCAAATCCGTTAGAAGCGCGTGGGATTAGCACCAAATGGTCAGTGGAATTTACCTTTGCTCAGATTCACGGGTTTAGTAATACTCGTGACATTCTGGAGCTTGTGACTCGTCCGATGCGGCGGAATAGTGCACTGCAAAGTATGGGATGGGAAAAGCTTGTAGAAGAGGCGAAGGTTTAGGGTGATTGAATGTGAATGATGATTGCGGGGCAGATACCTTTTCTGCCCCGCAATTTTTTTGGTGATTGATCTAATGCCAATTCAAACAATGAATGCGATCGATTGTGCGTTGACCCGACGACGTAGAGACGATTCGGCGAATCGTCTCTACCCGGATTTCGCGGTGGGGCGATCAATTCCTGAATGCGTTAATAAACCGAATTGGTATAGATTTTACTTATCGGAAAGCAGGCGTAAAACCCCGCTCGTTCACGACGGGGATATAAGCCGAAGCGCGTAAGCGCTAATCTCTTAGATATCAACACAGACAGGTTATCAACACATCTTATGATGATTGTGCTATCATAAGAATATCGTGATTAGGTCGGATCATGCTTGTTTTAGAGTTCAAAAGCTACGGTAAAGCGTCACAGTTCAACGCCATTGATGAAGCGATTCGGACAACTCAGTTCATCCGAAATAAGTCGATTCGATTGTGGATGGATGGTGGCGCTAAATCCTGTTTTGACCTCAATAAATACTGTGCTGTACTGGCAAAAGAATTCGACTTTGCAAACAGGCTGAATTCACAGGCGCGTCAATCTGCATCAGAACGGGCATGGTCGTCTATCACGCGATTCTATGACAACTGCAAGAAAGGGATTCCCGGTAAGAAAGGGTTTCCGCAATTCCAGAAAGATTGTCGCTCGGTTGAGTACAAGACCTCTGGATGGAAACTCTCAGATGATCGCAAATCAATCACCTTTACCGACAAGTGCGGTATCGGACGATTGAAATTGAAAGGAACGCGAGATCTGCACTTCTACCAACCTGACCAAATTAAACGAGTAAAGCTGGTGAAACGTGCAGATGGCTACTATGTTCAATTCTGCGTTTCGGTTGACCGTGTTGAATCGGTAGAGCCAACGGGAAAAGCTATCGGGTTAGATGTTGGATTGAATGACTTCTATACCGACAGCAACAATCAGACCGTTGATAATCCGCGCTTTCTCCGCAAGGGTGAAAGACGGTTAAAGAAGGCTCAGAGACGAGTTTCTAAGCGCGTCAAAGGCTCGAACAACAGACGAAAAGCAAGACAGATTTTAGGTAAGCGCCATCTCAAAATAAGTAGGCAACGTAAAGACCACGCTGTAAAGTTAGCGCGGTGCGTCATCACGTCTAACGACGTTGTAGCCTACGAAGATTTGAGAATCAAAAATATGGTGAAAAATCATTGTCTTGCCAAGTCGATTAACGACGCATCTTGGTATCAGTTTCGTGTGTGGATGGAATATTTCGGCAAGGTATTCGGAAAGATTACGATCGCCGTTACTCCCAATGGAACCAGTCAAGAATGCTCTCAATGCGGCACTGTGGTCAAGAAAGGACTATCAACTCGCACTCATGCTTGTCAGTGTGGATGTGTGTTAGACCGTGACCACAATGCAGCGAGAAACATCCTAAGTCGGGGATTAAGTACGGCGGGGCACGTCGGAACTTCCATGCTAGACATGGGAATCGCTTGGGGAGATGAAGCCTCTACTCATGTTGGTTCACGCCTGCATGAGCAAGCCTTGTCGTAGATCCAAGAATCTCCGTGGCTTCAGCCCGGAGAGTGTCAACTACAAAATCTCCACAATTCCTTGCTGCCCATCAATCCGAACCCGTTGCCCATCCTGCAAAATCTCAGTGGCATGAGTCACATCCATCACCGCAGGAATTCGATATTCTCGCGCCACGATCGCGCCATGTGATAACCTTCCTCCCACTTCCGCAATTAATCCGCCAACCCTAGCCAACACAGGCATCCAGCCCGAATCCGTGTAAGGAACGACGAGAATCGTATCTCGATCGACATTCACCGCACCATTGATTGATCGCATGACTCGAATCGTTCCTTCAACTTGTCCCACACTCGCTCCAATTCCTTGCAGTCGATTTGAAGCTTGCCAGGTTGGAAGCTGCGGGATCGGTGGATCATCGCCATAGACTAACTGTGGAATCGGGGAAAGTTGTCGATCGTATTCAAAACGCGATCGACGTTGTTCAATCCATTGTGTCTCTGAACGGCGAACCTCATCGTAAGTAAGGAAAAAGAGATCACCCGATTGTTTTAGAAGACCGGAATTGATCCAGTGATGTTCGATCGCAACGAATCTCCAGCGTAGTTCTGCTAACAATCGACTATAAACCTCTGTAACTTTGCCTTTTAATGCAATTCGTCGCTGAACCCCTTTATTTTTTATTTGAGGTGTGGAGCGCTCTGGAGAAGGATTGAGACAAAATTGCTTGAATAGTTCTCGAACGGGTTCTGGCTCTTCTCGCCAAGTGGGAACGGCAATATCTGTACCGACTTCGCTCAAATAACCGTATTGATTTAATAGTCGATCGAACTTTTCTAAAATTGCTTGTCCTTGAGTCGATTGTTTCAGTTGAGCAAAAACATCTTCATCGCTGTTCAATAGAGGTCGAGCTTGAACTGCTAAATCAGAAAGCGATCGTAGTGCTGCAACTTCTGGTGTATCACTGTTATCGAGGGCTTCGTCTGGAACTTTAGCGATCGCTTTTCTCAGTGCAGCACTCAACGGAGCAAGAATACTGTAGTAAGTGGCTCGTTCTAATAGCTCAAGAATTTGTTCAATTTGTTGTAGAAGTTCTGGAACCGATTGATTTTCCAGCGGTTGTTCTAACTTCTGAAGCATCGGTTTGAAATAAAGCTGCTCATCTTGCGAAAAATCCTTTTCTAATCGCATTTCTCGCTGGAGTAATCGAAGCAATCCTGGTAGATTTGAGAGTGTCGATCGCACAGGTGGTTTACTAAATTTCGCACCTCTTGTGAGAAACTCTAAGCTTTCTGGCGGTAAGCCCATTCGTCGAAAGATTTGTCCGAGTAATGACGCATTGAAGTAAGCATGTGAATAATGCAAGGTTGCAGTTTCAGTAAAATCTAGACCGGAAGCACGTTCTCCTAGAACGATCGTAAAAATTTTCCCCCATACCCCACATGTGAGCGGGCGATTAATTGACCAAGTTAAAGGGCGAATCGCGCCCGGAATTACTTCTGCTGCGATCTTACGAGTCCAGATAGGATAAAGCGTGGTAATCGATCGAGATTGCAACACCCATAATTGTTCACCATCAAAGCTCCACTCAACATCCTGTGGGACACCATGAAAATGTTCTTCTAAGTGTCGTGCTAGATATGCCACTTGCTGAATCACTCGTGCGGGAATGGTTCCGGTTCCTTCAACTTCAAGAGTCGCATCTTCCGGTAGTTTCCAATCTGTCCCAACTTCTCGAACCTTGACTTGATAGCTCTCTGGAGTGACTTGTCCTGAAACCACGCGATCGGCATTTCCCGGTAATGCCTCAATCACAACCGCATCCCCTTGTCTTGCGATCGGATCACGACTAAATGCCACACCCGAATACACCCCTCGAACTTGGTTCTGCACTAACACCACCATCGAAGCATCAGCAACATTACGATCGCGGCGATATTTCACAGCAGAGTCTTGCTCATAAGATTCCAAACAGCGCACGATCGCAGGTAATAGTAACTCTCGATGTGTAATGTTCGGAATCGATTCATACTGTCCCGCTGAAGAAGCCGATTCTGCATCTTCACCGATCGCAGACGATCGAACAATCAGCGGATTGTCTCTTGAAGGGTTCAGCGATTCAATCAATGGCTTTGGATCATCTCCGGGTAGTAACACCCAAGCATTCGGAACCGGATAGCTCGATCGCTTTAATGCCGATAGAGTCGCCGCCTTTTGTCCAACTCTCTCAGCTTTCAAAGGTTGATCGAGTGAAATGAAAGATCGATCATCCCGAAGAAATTGAAACATCGCTTTCGAGCCTCTTTCTGCGTTTTCTGATTTCAAATCTAAGTCATCTGGAATTTGGTTATAGATCCACCACAAAAAAGCTGCAAGTCCGATTGAACTCAAAATCAACGGCGTTTCCTGTGGGTGTCTTAATGCCGTAATCAAAGGAAATAGTACTAATACGCCGAATTTTCCTGATCGACGTTCTCGCATGATCGTAAAGCTAATTCCCCCAATCAGAAACACGAGAAACGACACGATCGGATCATGGACGACATAACCCCAAACGACATTCGTTGTGCCTGCCCCTTTCCCGATAAAGTACCGCCCATAGACCAGCGCAATCAACGCAACGATCTCCCACTCCGGGCTATTTGGGAAGAACGATCGCGCCAACAGTACCGCAAAAATTCCTTTCAACGCCTCAGACAGTACCGCCAGAATTCCGACCAGTTTCCCCCCGTGATAAAACGCGGCTGAAACGCTAAGATTCCCGGTTCCCAACTCTGACAAGCGTTTTTGACTCAGCGCCCTTGTGATCCATCCAATCAGCGGCAACCCGCCCAGAATCGGACACAGGATAAAAATCAGCAGAGAACCCCATACAGGCATCAAGGTCATATTCGGACAAATCCACGACAACTTCTTGAAGTCTAGCGATTCTGATTGCTCGACCTCCGTTAATTTGGCGTAAAATTCTGAGGCTGAATCAGCGCACCTTACCTCGCTTCCAATTCCTGCCAAAACTTCCAAATCTCCCGCATCACCGCAGAATGGCATCGCAAGTCTGAGTGAGAGACCCCCGAAATACAAGCAAACTCTGCACCTCGAACAACCGTCGATTCTACAGTGACGACTCCATCATCTCCTTTGCCACAATCACTTGCAATCACGAGCGTCGGGATTTCTGCGGCGATTCTGTGAGCGATCGCACTTCGATCGATCGCCAAATCCCGCGCAATCCCAATTCCCCAACCGTACGGATCAACTTTCCGAGCAATATGCGATCCGCCGATCGGTGAACCCAGCAACACTAAAGAATGCACTCGCGACCACCACTCCGAATGTCGATCGAGCAATTCCACCCACAACACGCCACCCATCGAAGTCGCAATAATCCGAATCGGTACATCTGGATACTTGCTCAAAGTTTCTAGAACAACCGCCTGCACACTCTGAATCAGCGGTTCTAGATAAAATAGCGTTCTCACCCAATGCAGTTCGGGTGCGACAACTAATGTATCTTTCAAATCGAGCGCGTACGCCAAACGGGAAATTGTTTGACAGCCAGACAAATCGGTCATTCCATGCTGAGCAAAGAGAATCGTTTGAGGGTGAAGGCTCATACGAGAATCAGAAAGGACACTCTCCACTTTACCTAAAGTTGATTTCTTGCCTTCAACTGAAGATATCGATCGACTAATTCTTCAGTAATCTGATTCGCAGGTGCATCCAGCACCAACACGCCCCGCTGTTTCAAGGTACTAAATGCAAGTTGCCGTTGAGCAATCAAATCTAATGCGACCGCCCTTTCATACGTTGAAGGTAAATCTTCTGTAACCGTATGCGCTTGTTGATCAACCTGTGGATCGCGCAAGGTAACACAGAACGGGAGATACCTCGGTGTCAATCTTCCCAAGGCTGCGAGCAATTCAGAAGAAGCCGTTGTATCAACAATATCAGTAATCACAACAACCAGAGCACGTCGCGCTTGTTGATTGACGATCGTAGTGACTGCACCTAAATAATCTGGCTCTAGAATCTCTGGCTGAATCGGCGTTAACCGTTCGATCAAATGATTGAGATGTGCTTGTCCACGTTCGGGAGGAATCCAGGTTTGTACTTGTCGATCGAACACGCCAACCCCGACGCGATCGCCTCGATGCAATCCCGCTAATGCGAGTGCTAATGTCGCATTCAATCCCCAATCAAACCGCGATAATCCTTTCACTTGCGAAGTCATCAACCGACCTCGATCGAGCAAAATAATTAAAGTTTGCTCTTGTTCCGGTTCCAAGACTCGCACCAAAGGTTGTCCGCGTCGTGCGGTCGCTTTCCAATCAATAAAGCGCGGATCATCACCAATTCCATATTCTCGAAGCTCAGAGAATTCGGTTCCAATGCCTAATCGACGGGCGCGACGAATTGAGCCAGAGGATTCTAGAGTTAGTCGAATCGAAAGCGATCGTAGTCCAATCAAGTCTGGATAAACTGAAACTTTCTGCTCTTGCGGAATTTTCCATCGATGCCAAGCTAAACCCCACGGACTTAACTGTTGTACTTGAATGTCTTTCCAGTGATATTCGCCTCGATATGAGGGATTCACAGTATATGAAAGTTGCTGTTTCAGGTTTGCTCCCAGTTTTAGAGCGAGTGGCATCGATGAAACCGAGAACTCGATCGGGTATTGGTCATAGATGCGGACATCTGCGGATTTTGTGCCTGATTCTACGGTTAAGCTCACTAAATTATCGCGACCGATCGACAATCTCGATGCCACTCGTCGATCGACTTTCACCCGATGCGGTTTGACTCGTGAACTATCCCAAAAAGCAAGCCCTAGAACAATCAAATCGAATAAGAGTAAAAGTGCGATCGACAATCCTGGATTGAACCAGAATAAGATAGCCGCGATCGCGCCACCGACTAACAATAATCCGTAAGTTCGACGTGAAGGAATCATAGTTATCGAGGAACCGCAACTTGCCTGAGAATTGCATTGATCACTGAATCGACATTGACTCCATCTAACTGAGCTTCAGGACGCAGAATCAATCGATGTCGGAGTAGGGGAGGTGCAACTGCTTTAATATCATCGGGAGTGACATAGTTTCGACCTGCTAACCAGGAGTGAGCTTTACTGACATTCAACCAAGCAACCGCCGATCGTGGAGAAGCTCCCAGAACTAAATCAGGATGTTGACGAGTTTTCTGCACCACCGAAAGTAAGTAATCGAGAATTGGTTCTTCGACGGTTAGCGATCGTACCAGTTGTCTCGCTTTGAGAATTTGTTCCACCGTTGCTAAAGGCTGAAGTCGGCTCAAATCGAGTCGTTTTGCCTGGAATCCCGCTTGATGATTCAGCAGCATTTTCTTTTCTGCGGCTGGATCGGGATAGTTCGCCATTAGCTTGAACAAAAAGCGATCGAGTTGTGCTTCGGGTAAGGGATAAGTTCCCTCAAACTCTAATGAATTCTGTGTTGCAATCACCCAGAAAAACTCAGATAAAGGCAGACTTTCGCCATCTAAGGTCACTTGCTGTTCTTCCATTGCTTCGAGGAGCGCGGACTGTGTTTTGGGTGGAGTCCGGTTAATCTCATCAGCTAATAGAATTTGCGTGAAAACAGGACCTTTTTTTAGCAGAAAACTACGAGTATTCAGGTCGAAAATATTTGTGCCGAGAATGTCCGACGGTAAGATATCCGGAGTCAATTGAACGCGGCGAAACTCTGATTGAACGAGTTGTGCCATCACTTTAACAAGTAGCGTTTTTCCAGTCCCCGGAACGCCTTCTAAAATCACATGTCCTCCAGACAACAAGGCGACTAAAAGCTGTTGAACAAGGGCAGTTTGACCGACCACAATTTGATCAAGAGCTTGTCTCAGGCTTGAAAATGTTGCTTGCAGATCGGACATACGATCGAACCGGGTAACGAGGGCATGACCATCTTAATTCAGATTCGTAAAACGGGCTTTATTTCTCGCTAAATGCCCAAGCATCTGTCCAATTTTCGGGGATTCCTCGATCGAGCAATGCCAGCACGCGATCGACATACAATCGCGCGGTTTTATCGGCTGGATTCGCGGCAAGAACTCTTTCAAAACAAGTTCTGGCTTGATCAAACTTCTGTTGTCGATAGCATTCAATGCCTTGATCATAAGTCGATTGCGTTTGTAGTTTAAGGTGGCGATTCTCTTCTGTTTCAGCATCGAGCACTTCGTAAACGGTAATTGGCTCGATTCGACCTTTGACGATCGCTCGATCGAGAAACCGAAACTGATATTGATCCGGATTGCTCAAATACTCTAAAGTCTGTCCAGAAATCAGCATCGATACGCCGTAATACTTGGTCAATCCTTCTAATCGAGAGGTCAGATTCACATTATCTGAAAACGCATCGCCTTGAATTCGATTCGTTTCTCCGACCATTCCTAGCATCATGTGACCGACGTGAATCCCAATCCCGACTTGAACAGGTAAATAGCCCTGTGCCATTCGCTCGACATTGTATTCTTGCACTCGAAGCTGTTTTGCAACGCCCGCTGAAACTGCATCATCGGCTCCATCTGGAAACACTGCCATCATGCCATCGCCTAAGAATTTAACAATGATGCCGTAGTGATTGCGAATCTCTGGACTCACCCGCTTTAGGTAAGCATTCACGAACGCGAAATTCTCTTGTGGAGTCATCGATTCGGAGATGGAAGTAAACGATCGAATATCACTAAACATCACTGCCATCGTTTTACTTACATAGTCTCCAAGTTGCACCTCAGTCACCGATTCTTTTCGCAAAAATCGGAGATATTCAGCCGGAAAAAATCGGGCAAACGACTCATTTAACCGCTTTAATTCTTGTTCACGAGTGCTTATCGTATTGACCATTTGAACAAAGACTCTAGAGAGTTGTCCGAGTTCATCATGTCGATCGCTGACTTCACTCAAATCTCCTGCTTTGAATGTATTTTCTTCGACCGCGACCGCCGCCGTTGTTAGCTTATTCACTTGTTCAATGTACTGTGCTTGTCGTAAGTTCTCATCGCGCAATTGGGCTTCCGCTTCTTGACGTTTGAGTAAGTTGATATAAGCTTTCGAGTGATAGCGAATGCGAGCAATTAGTTCAACCCGATCGGGCAATTTCACTAAATAATCATTCGCGCCCAGTTCAAATGCTTGAGCTTTAATCACAGGTTCTTCTTTGCTCGATAGCACGATTAGAGGAACATCAGCCGTCGGGGCATCTTGCGATCGCAAAAATCGCACGAGTAACAATCCATCCATCTGCGGCATCACTAAATCTTGCAAAATCACAGTCGGACTGCATTGTTTTGCAGCTTTGAGCGCCTCTAACGGATTGTTGCAATAGTGGAACGTAATATCCGGTTCAGGAGCCAACATCTTCTGAATGGCTTCGCTGATGATCGATTGATCGTCGATGAGGAGAACAGTAATAGAATCGCTCATGACTTTTGCTGAGAACGCTTCAATAAAGTCGTTGCGATCGCGTCAGGACTCAGAACATCGATCGCAGCATCGAGATCGATCGCGGCTTTGGGCATTCCATACACGACACAACTCGATTGGTCTTGTGCGATCGTATACCATCCTCGCTGTCGTAATGCTTTCAATCCTTCCGCTCCGTCTCGTCCCATTCCAGTCAGTAAAATCGCTGTACCTTGATCGTTCCAATACTGTGCAACACTTTTGAAGAAAACATCTACCGAAGGACGGTAAGGATAGTTCAACGGATAAGGCGTGTAAGTTAAAGTTCCGTTTGACTGTAAGCAGAGATGATCATTCGAGGATGCAAATAAAACAATTCCTTTCGCGGGTCGATCGCCAACACTTGCTTTTCTGACTTGCAATGCAGTTTGTTGATCTAACCAATCGATCATTCCGGCGGCGAATTGAACATCGACATGCTGCACAATGACGATCGCGGATTCAAAATCTGGGGGCAACTGAGACAAAATGGTGACGATCGCTTTTGGTCCACCTGTGGAAGCTCCGATCACGATCAGCGGCACTCTAGAACGAAGTGGCACAAAGTTAGATTTGCCGATCAATTTGCCGATCGTATGAATTTTCGACAGCAATAAATGAGCGTCTTCTTTACCAAACGTTGGAGTATTCACCGCATCGAGCGCTCCATATCCCATTGCCTCGAACACTTTTGCCGAACTATGGTGCACATCTGCTGTCACTACCAGAATCGCGCAGGGAGACTGCTGCATGATGCGTTTCGTTGCTTCAACCCCGTCCATTTCTGGCATGAATAAATCCATCAGAATCAAATCAGGGCGATCGTGGGCGCATTTATCCACCGCTTCTAATCCGTTGTAAGCAACCCAGGCAATTTCGTGCTGTGGCACTTGCTTTAAAGTTCGCCGCAGAGATTCCACTGCCAAACTAATATCATTGACGATCGCAATTCTCATCGCTTATTGCCCAATCAAATCGACGACAGCTTGAATTAAAGAATCATCTTGAAAACTATTCTTGGTTAAATAATAATCGGCTCCTGCATCCAAGCCTTGAAGTCGATCGCTTTCTCGATCGCGATAAGACACGACAATCACCGGAGTTGATCGCAGTCGCGGATGAGATTTGATTTCTTGAATTAGCTCGATTCCGTTCATTCTAGGCATGTCAATATCACTAATCACTAAATCATAAGTCTGATTGCGAACCGCATTCCAACCTTCCATCCCATCGATCGCGACATCCACGGCATATCCTTGTTTTTCCAGCAGTTTGCGCTCAACTTCCCGCACCGTAATCGAATCATCAACCACAAGAATCCGCTTTTTCGACTGTTCTGTTTCAACCGGGCGTGGAGCACTAAGCTTTCCAGCATCTAATAGCTTATTAATCGATCGAACTAAATCCGAAACATCCACAATCAATACGAGCGAACCATCGCTCATCAGAGAGGCTGCATTAATATCTTGAACTTTTCCGAGACGCGGATCGAGTGGACGCACGACCAGTTCTCGTTCTCCGACTGTACGATCGACAATTAAACCATACTGCGCTGATTGATAACTGAGAACAATCACACACAGCGATTCAGCCAACGCACTCGATTGAGGTAAATCAAAAACTTGAGCAAGTGAAATCAGACCAATGTGCTGATCGTTAAAGGTAAAGTAAGATTGATTTTCGACTACAGAAAGCGAATCACGATCGAGATTCAGAATACGATCGATCCGCGACAACGGAAACGCATATTGCTCACCGGAAATTTCGACTAACAATGTTCTCACCACTGAGAGTGTCAGTGGCAACTGTAAATGAAAGCTCATTCCAGCATTGGGTGAAGAAGCTGCCCGAACTGTTCCACCCACTTCTTGCGCCATTGCTTTCACAATATCTAATCCAACTCCTCGCCCGGAGAGTTCTGTCACTTGCTTTGAGAGCGAAAATCCAGGCAAAAACAGGAACTCCATCAGTTCACTATGACTCATGCGTCGTGCGAATTCTGGTGGTGCAAGATGACGGCGAATCACTTGTTTTCGGACTTGATCTGGATCAATCCCTTTACCATCATCGGAGACGGTAATCATTAACATTCCGCCGCGATGTGACGCTTCAAGTTGAATTGTTCCCTCCGGTGATTTTCCAGCTTTGATGCGGTCTTCTGGCATCTCGATTCCATGATCGATCGCATTTCGCAAGATATGAGTAATCGGTGCTTCGAGCTTGGTTAAAATATCTCGATCGACAGGCGTATTCTCCCCAAGAATCCTGAATTGCACTTGTTTGCCAAGCTGTCTCGCTAAATCCCTTACCATTCGCGGAAAGCCTTGCACCCCATCAGCAAACGGTCGCATCTGAGATTGAATCACTTCTCGATACAATCGATCGGATAAATTATCGGTGCGACGAATGTACTCACCCAATTCAGAAATGCGATCGCTCAATGAGTCTCGACAGTCTCGCTCTTGCTGACGGAGAGAATCTAACTGTGCAAGTGGATGATCTTGCTGGAGTTCTTCAAGGGCTTTAGCAAGGGCGAGTTGTTTCGATCGAAGTTCCATCAAAGATTCTGCAAACGGCTGGAGCCAGTAGGCTTCGACCATTGATTCTCCAGCAAGTCCAACAATTCGATTTAAGTTATCAGCACTGATGCGAACCACGCGGTCACGCTGTGTATTTGCTTCAGGCTCTTGAGGTTCAGGAGGTTGAGAAACGGGTTGCGGAGATGGAGCGGGTTGCGAAGGTGCGATGCTTGTACTACGCTCCGCGATCGCTTGTGGGACTGGTGCAGCATCGGGCGCGAGTAATTGTCGAACGGATTCTAGTTCAGAACGGTTTTGAGAAAGCCAGTGTTGAACATTCTGTGTTTGGCTAATCGATTGAATTAGATCAACGCTACGGAACAGGGCATCAATTTGAGCAGCATTGAGTTTAAGAGATTGCTTTTGGGCTGCAACAAAACAATCCTCCATCTGGTGAGCTAATTCGACTGCAATATCTAGCCCAACAATCCGAGCGGCTCCTTTGATCGAGTGAGCGGCTCGCATCAGGGATTCGAGTTCTTGGCGCGAATTGGGATGAGCTTCGATCGCAACTAATCCCCGATTTAACGTAATCGTTTGAGCTTCGACTTCTTGCCGAAACAGTTCCATTAATTCGGGGTCAGTTTGAGCGACGTTTTGAGCCGAAGATTGAGTGGGTGACGGTTCAGGATCGATCTTTTCAGGTTGATCCTCTACAGGTGTGGAACTTACCTCAAGAGAGACAGCACTGAAATCTGGTTCTTCTTGAGGTGATGTGAGTTGTGCCACACTTTGCACAGAAGGAACTTGCTCTTCACTGATCAATCGCTGTGTTTTTTCTAAATCCTCAGCATGATTCGACACCCAGTCTTTGGTCTCCTCAAGCTGACTCATTTGAGACAGCAATGTACATCCATGCAGCAGTGAATCGCTCGTATTCGTTGATAAAGAAATCCGACCTTCGTAAGCTGCATTTAAGCAAGATTGCATCGCTTCAGATAAATGAATCGCTGCCTCAAACTCAATTAAATGAGCCGCACCCACGATCGCTCGAATCGATTGCAACGCCGCATCAATATTATCTTTATGATCCGGATGTTGCTGCAACTCGGTAAAGTAGTGCTTTAAGCGATCGACATGGGTTCTCGTTTCTTGCTGGAACAGATCGCGCATTGAATAGCTCATAGCAATCTCCGATCGAGCGTATCAACCAGCAATTCTGCATTCAAATAGTTTACCTTTTGATCGTTCCAGGTGAGGATGCCTTGCGTGTAAGCTGCATTCGTTTTCAATAGCACAACAGGCGGATCTTGAATGTCGTTTAGTGGACAGCGCTGAATGCCATATACTTCATCGACAGGAAAGACCCACCTCCGCGCGGTTGTTCCGACAATCAGCATTTGTTCACGTTCAGAAGAATCAGCAGGTTCTAAGTTCAAAAAGGCTCTCAACGATGCACAAAGTAGAATCTCACCTCGAATGCTCGTTAAACCGAGAAACAAATGATTGCTGCGATGCGGTAATGTATGAATCTTAGTCGGACGAATGACTTCTTGTAGCGATCGTACTGAAATCGCAAATCGCTCATTGCCTAATCGAAACAGAATCAACGACAGCATTTCCTCGGTTGATCGCACACTCAAGGCTGATCCGCGTTCTGCGATCGTATCTGTCCATTCCTGAACGTAATCGCTCGGAACTTCCCGTTCTAGTAACAGTCGTCCAGATCGAGAGAACACTGAACAGTTATGACAATGCGTCACTTGTCCTAGTTGATCACAAGTTCGATCGCCCTCGACACCAATTTGATTCCAACAATCATTTATTTCTTCGATCGTAATCATGGCTATACCTTGAACTGTGAAATTTCACGCTGTAAGCCTTTTGTTGCATCGTCTAATTGTGTTAAAGCATAGTTTGTTTCCTGAAGCGACTGTACCGTTTGCTGTGACGCATCTCGTAATTGTGCGATCGCAGTACTAATCTGCTCGGCTCCTCGATATTGCTCATCCATACTTTGACTCACATTAATAAATTTTGGCGCGAGTCCCTGAACTTCACCGATGAATCCAGCAATCTGTTGACTCACATTTCCCACTTCATCCACATACTGTTTCACCTCCCCACGAAACTTATCGACCTCGATTACGCCTCCTGATACTGACGATTGCATCTCTTTGACCATCTGTTCGATTTCGAGAGTCGCTACCGCCGATTGGTCGGCTAATCGTCGTATCTCACGAGCAACGACTGCGAATCCTGCTCCATATTCCCCAGCTTTTTCTGCTTCGATCGCAGCATTGAGCGATAGTAAATTCGTTTGATCAGCCACTTTGGTGATGGTTGTGACGACCGTATTAATATTGTTCGCTTTCTCATCCATGATTTTCAACTTAGATGAGATGGAATTCGTCGCGTATGCGAGACGTTGCATCGCTGACTGGATCTTGTCTAGATTTGTTTGACTTTCAGAAGCAGCATTTGTCGTGACTTGTGCAGTTTTCACCACATCATCCATCGATCGTGCTAAATTTCCCGCTGTCATCGCAATCTGTCGCGCGGTTGCGTTCACTTCATTCATCGAGGCGAATTGTTCATTCACAGTCGCTTCGAGTTGTTTTCCAGCGGCGGCGATTTGTGTGGTTGATGTACTAATCTGAATTCCCGATCGCTGAGCTTGAGAAATCAGACCGTTCAAGCTTTTGATCATATTCTGAAAAGCAGCTAACAGTTGTCCGACTTCAGTTCTATCCTTTGTTTGAGCCAGTGAATAAGTAAGATTGCCATCTGCGATCGCTTCCGCTGCATCGACCACTCTCGGCAACTGTCGCTTCAGCGGCAAACTATTGAGCAAACCAACCACGATCGTTGAAATTAGCGCCAGTGCCGTTCCGATCACAATTAATCTCAGCAAGAAATTCTGAGAATCTGCCACAGCTTGATTAATTTGATTCAATTCATTTTCAAGCTCACTCACCACCCGATTTCGCCGCGATAACACATCAACAATTCTAGGCTTCGCGAGTTCTGCTCTAGCTTGTGGAAGATTGCGCTGATTGATCGATCGAAACGCACTTTGAAAAATAGCATCGTACTGATCAACTAGCTGTGTGAGTTCACCCACTGAATTTCGGACTGTTGCACTCTCGGCTGATTGCAATTCTTGAGCTTTTTCGGCTGCCTGCTTTCGTCCTGCATTGTACGTATTAAGAAAGTCCTGTTGACCTGGAAAGATATAGTAACCTCGACCCGCGCCGATCATGCGATTAACTCCATCCACCAACTCATCGGTCTGCCGAATATTGCGTTCAGCTTGTTGTGCTTGTGCTTGTAGCTCAAACGTGCGCGTTGTCGATCGATAAACAATCGCGCTCAATACAATCAAAAACAAGAGTGGAATAGAATATCCGAGTAAAATTCGATTGGTGATTTTGTTTAACATAGTCTTTCGCTATAAGTTGAGCAGCCGTTGAACTCTCGATCGAAGAATCTTTGCGGTGGTGAAATCTCCTTGTTGTTCTTTAAGGACAGCTAATTCGATCAGTGCATCATAAAATTTAGGATTGAGGTAGATTGCTCTTTGCAAGGCTTGTTCTGCTTCGGAAAACTGTTGTAACTCTTGATAGATTTTGCTGAGTAATAGATAAGCCTCGGTATCGGTTCGTTCTAAGCTGAGATGTGCTTCACAAAGCTGAGCCGCTTCGATCAGTTGTCCTCGATCGAGAGACTGTTTCGCCTGCTCTAACTTGGAAATTCTCGGAATCGGTTTCGGTGGCGGTAATGATTTAACTTCTGCAACTTTCAGCGGTACAAGTTTGGGGCGTTCTACTTTTCGATAAGCAAATGCGGCAGGATGATTCATCAACTGATAGTGATCAGGTGAAACTTGTGAAGTCTCAGCCGCTCCAACAAACAGTAATCCGGACACGTTCAAAGCTCGATCGAGTGTATTTATTACCTGCGATCGCGCTTCTGTATCCAAATAAATCAACAAGTTCCGGCAAAAAATCACCTCATACTGTCGCCCTAGTAAGAAACGGGGTTCTACAACATTTTCCCGAATGAATTGCACAGTGCGACGAATGTGCGATCGTACTTGATAGCGATCTTCAACTTCCTCGAAATATCGTAAATCGATCGAGGTTTTCCCGCGAAATGCTCGCTCTGTGTAAGTCGCTTGTTTTGCTTTCTCTAAGGCTGGCTGACTAATATCGATCGCATCAATCCGAAATTGTTCTGTCGATAATCCTGCCTCTAACAATGTAATCGCGATCGAATACGGTTCTTCTCCAGTCGAACAAGGTGCAGATAGGATTCGCAACGGTGTCGTTGGTTTCCAATCGCTTTGAATCCATTGTTTCAAGCAAGCGAACGGTTCTCGATCGCGAAAAAACCAGGTTTCAGGAACGACAACGGTTTCGATCAAAGCATTCAACTCTTCAGACGATTGCTTTAATCGATCGCAATACTCTTGTAAAGTTGGAGAACCACAGCGCGATCGACGCTGATCGATGGCATACGCGATCGCGTTTGATCCGATACTATTCGCATCTAATCCGATCTTTTGTTTTAGCATTGCTTCAATCGTTGCTTGCACCATTCACTTCCTAAGTTCCTCCAGCAATCAACGCGGTATTTTGAACATCAGAAATTAAAGGTTCCCAACGAAATTGTTGAATCATTTCGCCTTCATGCGTCCAAACTTCGCCCAAATAAGCTCGATCGTGACTTTGTTCTGAAGGGACATAATCCGGTCGATTCAGTGTTTCTGTCACTCGCTCAGCTAACAGCCCCACGTAAGCGTTTTCCCCGGTTCTGTTCTGATATTGAACCATGATAATTCGAGTACTAAAGCGCGATCGACTCGGTTCGCCTCGAATCAGCTTGCATAAATCAACGACCGGAACAATGCAGCGGCGATATCGGAATACTCCAGCAACGTGATCGGGCACTTGATACACTTTTCGCAGCATCACCAGCGGTAGTACTTCGACAATGTGAGTACTCTCGATCGCATAAATATCTTCATCAATATGGAAGAGTAACAGTAACATTCACGATCGCCGCAAGTGGTTCGTAGCCGAGACTAGCGTAATTTAACGGCTCTTGGTATCTATCTCAAGACGGGAATTACAGATCGAAAATCGATCGAATCCGCTTCCGAATCAGATCGAATCGCGTTTCTTCTTTGGTGGCTTCCATCACAGTCACGCCCATACTCTTAAGCGTTTCTTGTCGCTGTGAAAGTTCTTCTGCAATTTGATCGGCTAACTCTCCATGACTACTGAGTAAGCTCTGTAAATTGCTATGATCAACCACAAATAAAATCGTATCTTCAACCGTGCGTAATGTTGCACTCCGAGGCGTTCCCAACAGCAGCGACATCTCCCCGATGAACTCCCCAGCACGTCTAACGGCAACTTGTCGATCGATAGATTCGACCACGACTTCTACTGCACCCGACAAAATCAGATAAAAAGAATCCCCCGGATCATTTTCTCGCGCAATCACTTCACCCGCTGACAGTTTTTTCCGATAGCCTTTCTCAATCACCTGCCGCAGTTCCACATCAGAGCAGTGTTGAAAATAGCTGACTTTTCTGAGCAAATCGCGCAACAGCCAGCCGCTAATCGGTTTGTCAGGTTGCACCACGGGAACTGCTGAACCATTTTGCGGCTCTGTTTTTTGAAAAAGTTGAACGATCGTCGGTAAATCATTCAGAGTAATATCATTCGGAGCCGCTTTGGTATCGAGATCGCGATCGCGAAACTCAGCTTCAATCAGAAAATACAAGGCGCTTTTGATCGAGTCCATCTCGATCGGATGCTTGATCCAGACCAATAGTTCAAACTTCAACATCGAATTTTCCACATCCAACCCCTTGAAATACACTTCAGGAGAAGGAGAAGATAACACTCTCGGTTCTTGACGGGCAGCCGCTAACAAGGCTTCCATCACTGTCAAAGAATCACTTTCATCCACCACTGAAACGGGGACTAATAAACGCGACTCTGGTTCGCGATAGCTCCAGTTCACGACGCTGTTATCGAGAAATCGACTATTTGGCACAATCACATACACTCCGTTAATCGTGCGAATCGTAGTACATCGAATCGAAATCTCTTCAACAATTCCCGCCATCTGATCGACTTCAATATAGTCCCCGACTTTCACGGGCTGTTCAAATAACAGTGTGATACCACTGATGAAATTACTGGTAATGTTCTGCAAACCAATCCCGAACCCGATCCCGATCGCACCTGCGAATACCGTGAGAGAACTTAGATTAATTCCAGTCGTTTCAATAACAATAAAAAATCCGATGATCGTGACAATATAGCTCACGATCGTGGAAAGTGATTCGCGAGTTCCCACATTGATTCCGAACCCTGGAAACACGCGCTGTTTCAGAACTTGCTTCGTTAAGTTAGAAATAACGAGAACAACGACGACTTGAATCAGAATCTCGACCACAGAGCCGATCGAGAATTGCTTTCCACCGAACGTAAATAGCTTCGTCGCAAAAAAGCTAGATAACTCTTCAGATAAGCCTTGAATCAATATTCCGTTGAAGAGTTCCTGTAGTTCCATGACCGCGACATGCTGGACTTCTGCCTGAACTTACCTTCTCTGCGACTAGAAAGTTTCCACCTGAAGAAAGATTTTCAATAACAATTGCTTTATTGAATCTTCCTAACGCCGCAGAAATTGATTGATCCATTGCATCGCCAAAGAAAAGAGAGCCGCGATCGCACTTCCCATCACCACCAGAATTACTAGCGATGCGATCGTACCAAAAACAACTAGCACTCCATCCGCTTCGATCAATCCAAGACTAATCACCACAATCGCGATCGCGGGCAACATATTCCCCAACGGAATCGGCAGCATAATCACAAATGCCAAAATCAAAAACAGTAATCCTAACAATCGCTCGACAAACGGGGTCGTCGCAAATTGCCAACGCGGACGAATCACTTTTTCAAATCGAGCCAGATAACGCAGAATGTAATTGATAATTCTCTCAAAGTCTTTCCGCCTGAACTCCTTCTTGGATAACCATTTCGGAATTCGAGGCTCCCGATATCCCAGCAATAACTGAAGCGAAAAGATAAACAATGGCGTACCAATAACCGCAGATACACCCGCAACAGGTAACGGTAGCGCCTCTGGTAATGCACAAAGCAACAGCGTCGGACCAAACGCACGACTCCCCAAACTCCGGATCAAATCCCCTAATCGAATGGTTTCTTCCGAATGCTGCTCCAACAAATTCCGCAAAAGTTCAGAGGTGTGTAACTGGGGTGAATCTTTACTCATGGAACTAATTTTCGATCGCAGTTCTCAGCATTCCACTCGCTCTAGAGACAGATTTTCTGCAACGCATCAAGATTGCCCTCATCTAAACCCTTTCACCAGGAATTTAGACAAGGGCAAAAATAACGGAACCCAAACCTATCTCGGATTCACTTTCCCGATCGTTCTCAACTTGCCCGTCGGTTCAACCGTCCAGACATCATAACTACCGACAACATCCCCCGCTTCATCAATATCAACGTTACCGCTTGCTCCTTGATAGTTAATGTCTCTTCCTTGGCGCAGCAATTCCAATCCTTTGCACACATCCGAAACTTCCTCCCCAGGTCCGTTCGTCACCTCGCGCAATTTATCCTTAATTGCTTCACCCGTATTCGCTTTTGCGGCTTGTGCGGCTAACGCTAAAATCGCTGCTGCATCGTAAGCATGAGGAGCGTACGCGGGTAGTGGACGTTTTTGCTTTTCCTCCCACAGTTTGGTGAATGCTGCTAATCCTTCACCACTCGCCCCCGGAACCGTTCCCAGCGCACCCGCCAGAATCGATTGTCCGTTCTGTCCTTTTCCGACTTTATCCACAAAGTCCTGAGAGTAAACACCATCGGTCAGCAAGAATGTAGAATTTTGGCTTCTTCCTTGCTCATAAGCTGATTTCACGATCAAGCTTCCCGTATCCGCATACAGAACGGCTGCAACCGCTTGTGGATTTCCAGTAAATGCAGCCGCAGCTTCGGTCTGAAACGTGGTGGCTTTCGGGTCATATCGTGTAGGTTTGCCTTGATTGGTAATCTTCCCGCCCAATCCTTCAAACGCTTTCACGAACTCACGCTCGAAACCAACGCCGTAATCATTGTTAATCACGATCGTGCCTGCGGTCTTCAAGTTACGCTCACTCGCCAATTTTGCCAACGCTTGAGCCTGATACGTATCCGGTGGAGCCGTTCTCGCCCAGTAGCCCTGAAACTTCCCTTCTTTCGCTTGTTGCGTAAACACGGGGCTGGTACTTCCAGGCGAAATCAGCACGACCTTGTTCCGAACTGCGATCGGTAAAGCAGCAGTCGAAACACTACTCGCAAACGATCCGACCACGCCTGCGACTCGTTCCCGTTCTGCAAGTCGAGTCATCCCTTCTGCACCTGCGGCAGGATCGGTCTGGTCATCGACTTGTACAAGCGTTACTGGTTCACCATTCACACCGCCGCACTGATTCACCGTATCAACCAGCATCGGGACAGCCACAACCATTTGTTGCCCGATCGAGGCGAGGTCTCCGGTCGAAGGCAGAAGTGACCCAATCTTTAAGCCTTTGGTAGCGGTTGGGGAGGTATTGCCAGCGGGGGTGCTAGTTCCGCCCTGTCCGGTGGGGGGAGCGGCTTCTTGACAAGCAGCAGCGAGTAAGCCGACTGTAAAAGTCAGAACTGCGAGAGACAAGGCGCGTCTGATTTTTAAACGAGCCGGGGAAGCCAGGTTACTCATTAAAGGTCTACTCCTTTAGAACGATCGAGAATCTGAGGATAGTAAGAGCCGATTGTAAACCCAAGTTCCCCGCTTTTTTGCATTATTTAGCAAAGTTTGTAGATTGTTCGAGTAGCCACCAGAGTTCGCCTTGCGGTTTGATCAGTCTCGCTGGGTAAGTTGTTTCGTCTGCCTCCTCTGCAAAAATCTGTGTTAGCGCATGGTGTTTATTTGCACCTGCTACCATGAAAATCACCATGTGAGCCGCATTGATCAATGGGGCAGTGAAAGTGATTCGGGGATTTCCGTCTTTGTTGCCGACTGTGATTAAGCGATCGCGAATTTTCAAAGCCTCCGTATGCGGAAACAGCGAGGCAGTATGAGCATCATCGCCAATTCCCAGCAAAATTACATCGAATGCAGGGAATTCTCCAGGCTGGGATTTGAAGAAGGCTTGTAACTCAGCTTCATGCTTTTGAGCCGCGATCGCCGGATCAGCTTCCTCGGTTTGCATCGGATGAACGTTCTCAGCGGGAATCGGAACGCGATCGAGCCAAGCGAGTCGCGCCATCCGTTGATTGCTGTCGGGATGATCAGCGGGAACATAGCGTTCATCCCCCCAGAAAATGTGCAGTTTATCCCAGGGTAAGTCTTGCTGAGCGAGTTTTTCGTAGAGCGGTTTTGGAGTGCTACCGCCCGCGAGTGCGATCGTGGCAATGTTGCGAGATGCGATCGCGCTCTGGAGTTTTTCGAGGACAAGATCGAGCGCTCGATCGACGAGTGCAGGCAGATCAGCGAGGACTTCTACATGTGGATTCATAAGGCATTGATCATTCTTCTCCGTCAGAATAAGGGAAGAATTTTGAAATCTCTGCTCTCTTTAGATCGATGTAAGAAGTTTCTGCTGTTCAAGAATCATACTAGAACGCCTTCTCTTCGTACGTTCATGAAAAAAGGTGAATTCTCATGAGCAAATCGATCGTGACTTGCAAATGCTAAAGATACCAAAACTGAAAATTCTAAACGCAAGTCGGAAAGGAAAATGCTGGTTCGTTGAATCTCTTCAAAGTAGTTAAAAGGTGAGTCCAACACAGCTAAGACATCAATATCAGATTCATCCGTTGCTTCTTGTCGTGCTTGGGATCCAAATAAAACAAGACAGACTAATCGATCGCCGTATTCCTGCTGCAAATACTGTCGAAGCTGCGACAAAATTTCGGGTAAATCGGGGTGAGTCATAAGCGCTCGATCGACATTCACCCCCCAACTTTAGGCTACTCTGTCAAGCCCACAGGCGGACGCTCGATTTCGCCTTCGCTGTATCCGAGATCATAAAAGCTTGCGGCTTCAGGATCATGTTCTGGGGGTTGCTTCGATCGACCCGCCCAAGCATCTTCCTTTCCGCGATCGAACCATTCTTGCTGCACCAACAACGCATCAGTCTCGTTCATGACTTGCAACTCCAAAAACGATCGATTTACTTTAGATCGTTGCAAGTCTGAAATCTATCTTCCAATGGTCTAATCATCGAAAAGCTGAAATTCCTTTACCGCCGGAAGAAAATTCGCATTCTCATGACTCGATCGACTCAGCTTAATTAATACAAATCGCTGAATCGGTGTGAGTGCTTGCCATTGAAATTGTGTGATCGTAATTCCAACCTCTTCAGCTTTAGCAGCCACGCTCTCAGGAACAGTTGTCGGATCATTCCACGGCGGATTGTTGTCGATCGCTAAATCAGTTGCGGTTTCTCCGGTGCGCTGCTGGATCAAGTCATGCAAAAAATCGTGATAATTGCGAACTTCCTCTGCTGTGCTGCAAGGCATTTCGACCGTTTGATGTCGATCGTGTTCTGTAAACTTATTCCATTGGTGTAGCTTCAGTTTCACGCCGCAGGTATCGAGCTTAAAGCGCACCGTCATCGGAATACAGCGGAGCGAATCGACAAAATCAGATTCAAATTGAAAGAAAGGATTCATCGATCGATTCCTTAATGGGGATTCTTAGGGGTAACATTGCGAACAATCCAATAGCTCACAGAAAGCGCAAAAATCGCCGTTGCGAGTGCAATTAGATCAATTCCTGCCGTTTTTTCTAAGTCCAAGATAATAATCTTTCGAGCGACGGCTATCAAAGAAGTAACAATCACTAACTCTAATTGGATGACGTGCTTCTTTAAGTAAGCTGTAATGTTCTCTAGAATTTCAAATGCAATTAGAACATTTAAGAACAAACCAAAAATCGTAAATAAAACTCTTGTGGAATAGTCAAATGGCGAGACTGAAGTCAGTTCAACAAACAAAACTCTGCCGAGTTGAAAGACTGAAAGAAAGATCACGAGCAGCATCATGATCGACAAAATTTTTGCCACCCAGCCTTCGATGCGTCCCAGGAAACTGAGAAAATTTTGGTCTTTCATTCCTTCTCGAACTGTTTTCCACGGAGAACGCCGCATAAATACCTACCACCTCTACTGCTGTGAGCATACCCAGACAGTGCGATCGGAGTAAAGCAAATCGTGCGCTTCGTTACATGGAGGATCTTAGCAGGAACAATCGAGCAAAGTCTATGTCTACTTTGTCACGCTTTGTTCAAACTGGAAAAAGTTACCCGGATCATACTTTTGTTTCACTTGTTTAAGTTTCTGCCAATTGTTGCCATAGTATGCGGTTTGCCAGTTTTTGAGATCGCGATCGCAGTAATTTACGTAACACCCGCCTGTGACATAAGGCTGCATCGCGGCTCGAAAGTTCCGTACCCAATTGATGTGTGCTGTCTGGTCTTGTGGCTTTGTCCAGTAGGTTTGATATTGAATGTTAAACAAAACTTGCCGATGCGGGAAAGCAGTCGCATCTGAAGGAATTTTCGCGATCGCGCCTCCATAACTATCAAATTGCAGCACGATATTCTTACTCGGTGTTTGCTTGAGAAACCTCACCACCGTTGCAATTCCGTCAGCATTTAAAGGACGAGCGACATAGTCGGAAGCATTCTTAAACTTCGTCTGCGAACCATGCCAGTGAGCTAATCGCTTCGGGTAGCCCGGTTTCAATCCAGCAAACGCATAGACCGCTTCAATATAAGGTAATGTCTCGATCGAGACTGCTTTCGGCGCGAGTTCTAATAAGGGTGCTAGAACTTGACGCAATTCTGCCTCAGTTCCCACGAATTGCCCCACAACGAACACAGAGTCAACCGATTCAGGGACTAACTTGAGAATGCTAGTATGTCGATCGTCGGTTTGTGATGCCCAAGTCTGCCAGAACTGGACAATCCGCTCAATTTCTGACCAATTCCAACTGAGTTGATAAACGGTTACTTTATCGATCGAATGCGCTTGATACGTCAGTGAAGTAATAATCCCAAAATTCCCGCCACCCCCGCCACGCAATGCCCAGAACAAATCTGCATTTTGGCTAGAGCTTGCAGCAATTATTTTTCCCGCTGCGCTCACCATCTCAACTGATAGCAAACTATCACACGTTAATCCTTTCCATCTTGCTAACAATCCATATCCGCCCCCTAACGTGAGTCCTGTAATACCAACACTCGCACAAGACCCACCGGGAATCGTAACACCTTGACTACTAAGCGTTTCATAAATCGGAACCAGTTCGGCTCCTGCTTGAATCGTAACTTCTCCATCATCAATGTGAATCTGCTCCATCTCATTTAGATCAATAATCAGCGCATCATTTGCGACTGAGAATGCTTCATAGCTATGTCTTCCACTTCTAACTCGAATTGGAATACCGCTCATCTGTGCCCAATTCACAGCATTGATTACATCTTTCACCGACTGACAAAAGACGATCGCAAACGGTGAAGCTGAATATCGAGTATTAAAATTCAGTCGAGCATCCTCATAGCCAGCTTCGCCCGCATAAATCACTCGTCCTGTTAGTTCCACCATTGTTTGTTCTGCGATCTACTGTGGAGATGGACACAGTAGATCGCGTTTCATTTCCGATTTTTCGCCCATAAAGCTTATAATTCAATTGTACTGTTACCAACTCATGGAATGGCTCAAAATGCTTTCGACCAGCTTTCCAAGCAATATTTAGAAGAGTTTTTAGCTCCAATTGGAACAGTTCAGCGTCAGTACGAAATTCCAGGCGAAGCCAAATTTGTCGATGTTTGGTTTGTTCCCGACCCAAACCGAGTTCAGCCAGATCTAGGACTGTTAGGGCAAATGGTGCAATCTTCCTGTTTGCTTGAACCTTACCGCAATGCACCGACAAGAACCGAAGTTAGAGTTTCGGTAATGAAATTGATTTGGATTCAGGAAGACGAGCGGCGCAAAGCCCAGAATCCGCTACCTGAATCAGACCTTCCTACGCTTTGGATTCTGGCAGCAACAAGCTTTAGACCTTTGCTGGAAGAAGCAGGGTGTTTCCTTAAACCTGATTGGATACCAGGAATCTATTTCATGGCGGACTTGCTAAAAACTGCGATCGTCGTGATTGATCAACTTCCAGAAACCGAAGAAACGCTATGGTTAAGAGTCTTAGGACGAGATGCAACTCAAGAACGAGCCATTCGAGAAGTCTTAGCGTTGCCCTTAGATCATCCTTGGCGCGATCGTATTCTTCGATTGCTGGCAAGTTGGAAAGTTAGAATAGACCTAAATGAGATCGAAAACTTTAGCGGACAAGAGGCACTCATGGCACTTTCAGAGGCATTTTTGCAATGGGAACAACAGCACGAAGAACAGGTTCGACGAGAAGAGCGTCAGGAAATCGCACGAAATTTGCTTAGAACTAATATGCCGCTAGAAACGATCGCTGAAGTGACCGGACTTAAAATCGCGCAGTTGCAACAACTCCAAGCCCAGCAGGATTCCTAAGACGGTGTAGAAGCGAGAACTTGCGTCGGAACACTGCGATCGCTGATTTCGATCGCGCGAACCGGAATCAGTTGCACCGCACACGCTTTCAATTCGGGCTGTTTCGAGTCAGGACACGCCGCTTCATGAGTTAACGCATTTGCTTCTGCTTGATCTGCCCAGAGTGCGCCCCAGTGCATCGGAACAAAAACGGTTCCGGGAGCGATCGCTTTCGTCACTCTTGCCGGGAATCTTGCCATCCCGCGACGCGATCGTACTTCGAGCAATTCATCAGTTTGCACCCCAATCTTCGCCGCATCTTTCGGGTGGATCTCGATGAACGGATTCGGATACATCTGGCGAATTTTCTCGATTCGTCCAGTGCGGCTCTGAGTGTGCCAATGTCCGTATAATCTTCCGGTTGTTAATACAAAGGGATAGTTATCATCTGGCGGTTCTGCTAGTCCGCGTGAGTGGACAGATGAGAATCGTGCTTTGCCGTCTGGCGTGTGGAATTTTAAGTCGGTATAGAGCCGCTTTGCTTTCTCAGTCTTTTGTGACAGGGGTTCAGCTTTGTTGGAAAAAGGCCATTGTGTTGCACCCATTTCTCGCAGGAAAGTATGGCTCAGACCGGATTGATCACACGGTCGATCGCGCGTTAAGTGCACAAATTCTGCGTAGACTTCTGCTGAATAGTTAAACGCAAATTGCTTTTTATAGCCTAATCTGCGTCCGACTTCTGCAAAGATTTCCCAATCGCTTCGGGCTTCACCCGGCGCAACCCGAAACTGTGGGCACACCGTAACGCGACGCTCGGAATTCGTCATGACTCCAGTTTTTTCGCTCCATTGCGTAGTGGGTAACACTACATGAGCATAGTCCGCCATCTCGGTCGGATAGTAACAGTCTTGATAGACCGTGAATGGCGATCGACGAAGTGCTGCTTTGGTGCGCTCCAAATCGGGCATACTCACGGCTGGATTGGTTGCCGCGACCCAGAGCATTCCAATCTCGCCCGTTTCAAGTCCGGTAATCATATCCCAAGCGGTTCGCCCTGGATGTGGAGAAATCGAGCCTGCTGGGAGCTGCCAGAATCGCTCAACCTGGGCACGATGGTCTGCATCTTGAACGAGTCGATATCCGGGTAGTAAATGAGATAATCCACCTGCTTCGCGTCCACCCATTGCATTCGGTTGTCCGGTAAGCGAAAAGGGTCCGGCTCCAGGCTTACCGATCTGCCCAGTGAGCAAATGTAGGTTGATAATTGATCGAACTTTTGCCGTTCCTTCTGAAGATTGATTGATCCCCATCGACCACATGGAAATCACACGCTTCGATTTGCTCCAGTAGTGTGCCGCTGTGAGCAAATCCGTTTCAGCAATTCCACACCGAATGGCAACGACATCAGGCGGATAGTGCTTGATCGTTTCTTTGAACTCTTCAAAGCCATTCGTATGTGATGCGATGAATGCTTTATCAATATCGCCCCATCGCATCAATAAATAAGCAATCCCGTACATCAAATCGATGTCTGTACCTGGATTGATCGCTAAGTGCAGATCAGCCGCTTCCGCGGTTTCAGTGCAGCGGGGATCAACGACCACCAATTTCACATTAGAGTTCTTTTTGTGGTAGCGACGAAAGCGATTAAACACGATCGGGTGACATTCTGCTGTGTTCGTTCCAATCAGAAAGGCACAATCAGTTTGCTCTAAATCTTCATAGCAACAAGGCGGACCATCTGCACCAAAGCTCTGAATATATCCCGCAACCGCAGAAGACATACACAGCCGTGAATTTGCATCAAAGTTATTTGTTCCGAGACACCCTTTCATCAGCTTTTGAGCGATGTAGTAGTCTTCGGTTTGGAACTGTCCCGAAGCATACATTCCGATCGCATCTACGCCCTGAGTGAACTTTACCATGCGAATACGATCGACAATCTTCGTCAAAGCCTCTTCCCAAGTCGCTCGACGAAATGGTTCATCCAGTGAATCGCGCATCATCGGGTAGCGGAGGCGATCTTTGTGGAGGGATTCAGCGATCGTCGCTCCTTTGACGCAGACCATTCCCTGACTCGATGCGTGAGCGCGATCGCCCCGCACATTCCAAATCGGTGTGCCGTCTTTATCGCGGTTGACAGCTTTTCCCGGTATTGCAGGCGGCAGCACCTCTAAGCCGCAACCCACCCCACAATAAGGGCAGAGCGTTTTAGTTGGTTCAACCATGACGGTGTTCTCCCTTATGTCTCAAGTTCTGCTGAGTAGCGTTGTAGGACTTGTAGCTGCTCACAGGCGATCGTTTGAAGTAACTGCAATCCAGTTGCAGTATAAGTATAAATCTCTAGCAGTCCTTCTGGTAAGGCTTCAAACATAAATTTCTCACCAGGGAATACAATGCGATCGAGTGATGAATCCTTTTGTAATCGAATCTGCTGAACGGCTTTAGAACGGTTAGTGTAATAGCACAAGATTGAGGTCATGAATCGGAGGGGGAATTCACCCGTGAAAGAGGACAAGTCGAACCGGGAGCAGTAAAGCGAACAATTGCCTCGGACAGCGGTTGTGGAAAGTCGTCTTGAGTTGAATCAACACCGTTCATTCTGTGTGGATGAATGCGAATCGAACTGTGTTGAACGTTACGGGCTGATAATTTCGGTCATAATTTCCCAATCTCAATCCTGTACTTTTGCAAGAAGAAAATATACAAAACTGAATCAATGAATGCAGAAAAACTGTTCTAAGACAGGCGTTTTAGAACTTTTGCTACTGTGTAAAACTGCTACATCAACCGCTTAAAAGTCATATTCAAAAGTGTTTCTTTTTTGTTGCGATCGTATACAGTGTTTTGTTCACTTCATACGATCGCGTTTCCATTCACTTACTCATCGTGAGCATATCGACCAAATAAGAAATCGAGTGCCTGATTTCTCAAGGTGTAGTACTGCGGATCTTCCATCAATGCAGCACGATCTCGTGGACGTGCAAATGGAACGGTCATAATTTCGCCAATGTTCGCCGCAGGTCCATTCGTCATCATTACAATGCGATCGGCAAGGAACAACGCTTCATCAATGTCATGCGTAATCATCATGACAGTAACTTTGTGCTGTGCCCAGATTTGCAGGAGTTCTTCTTGCAATTCTTCTTTGGTGATCGCATCTAACGCACCAAACGGTTCATCGAGAATCAGCACTTCCGGATAGATCGATAAAGCACGAGCGATCGAGACCCGTTGCTTCATCCCACCCGATAGCTGTCCGGGCTTTTTATTTGCAGCTTCTTCCAGTCCCACCATTGCTAAGTGCTGATTCACAATCTCAGTTTTGTCAGCTTTGGATTTGTCGGGATAAACAGCATTCACTGCTAAGTAAATGTTCTCGAATGCGGTCTTCCAAGGTAAGAGCGAATAGTTTTGGAACACTACCATCCGATCGGGTCCTGGTTGTTCGACTCGCTTTCCTCGAACGCGCACTTCACCGGATGAAGGCTGACGGAAGCCAGAAACCATATCGAGCAATGTAGACTTACCGCAGCCGGAGTGACCGATCACACAAACGAATTCACCTTCAGAAACAGTGAGATTAACATCCTGAAGAACAATGTTTTCACCACCGTCTCGCTTTGGATAAACCTTAGAAACTCCCTCAATCTCGACAAAGGGAGCGGCTGATTGAGCTTCGGTTTGAGGGGTTTGAGTTGAGAGAATTTGCATAAGGTGCTGGGTGCTAGGTGTTGGGTGTGGGGAGGATCAGAAATGGTTCTGATCCTGAGAGATTAGGAGATTGTGGATCTCGGTTTGTTCGTTCATCCGCTATTTCGCCCGGAGGTAAACGCTCCGGGCTAATGGAGGAAACCCCACTGAAGTGGGCTAAAACTGCTGTCTGAGGGGGCTTCAGCCTCCTTTCTCTCATTAGCCTGGAGCGTTTACCTCCGGGCGGACTGAATCGGAGCGACAAACTCAGATTCAGCAGCGGTAACTTTGTCGCCTGCAGCAATCGACGGTTTCGTTTCAACCGGATCAATGTTCACTTCTTCAATACGAACATCGCCCTTAATTTCAAAGCTATTGAGATAGCCGATCGGATCATCCGGGTTGAAGACTTTGCCATCGAACAACGCGAAGGATTTACGATCGCCTTCATTATCCGGGAAGCCAACTTCACGTGCGGCACGACCATAGAGATCGACTCGACGAACGCGCTCAGTGATTTCGATCCAGTTACGCGGGAATGGAGTAATGCCCCATCTTGCAAGCTGAGTTAGAATCCAGAGTCCTTCAACGCGACCCGGACAGTTTGCATTGTCTACATGGAATTGATTAAACCGGAGAAGATGTGCAGGCGGTTCGCCTGTTCCCTTGTCATAGTCGTCGATCAATCCAGGGCGAGCAAATTCTGCCGCTGCACCCACGTACTGAGGACGAGCTAGTAAGCTGAGAATTTCTTCGCGATTTCTGCGATCGTCACAGTATTCGCAAGCTTCAAGGAGCGCTTTCACTAACGCATTGTGCGTTTCAGGATGCTGATTTGTCCAATCTTCACGAACTCCCAGAACTTTCTCCGGGTGTCCTTGCCAGATGTCCATATCCGTCGCGATCACATAGCCTGATTCCTCTTTGACTGCACGAGAGTTCCAAGGCTCACCCACACAGTAACCATCGATATTACCTGCGACCAAGTTCGACACCATTTGTGGCGGTGGAACAACCGTGAGTGAAAGGTCTTGATCCGGATCAATCCCACCCGATGCTAACCAATATCGCAGCATCAAATTGTGCATCGAAGTCGGATAAACCACACCTAACGTATGAGCGCGATCCTGACTTTCTGCTAAGAATCGCTTAAAGTCAGACAGCGATCGTACTCCTGCATCCAACAGCGATTTCTTTAGCGTAATCGCATTCCCGTTCCGCGATGTGACCAATGCGGTCGTCACAGGCAGGGGAGCATGACCGCCATATCCGAGCGTCATTGCGAGCGGCATCGCTGCAACCATTTGAGCCGCATCGAGTCTACCCGTCCGAATGCCTTCAGAAATTGCTTTCCAGCTTGGTTCGCGGCTGAGAGTCACATCTTCAAGTCCGTGTTTCTTGAAGAAGCCTTTTTCTTGAGCCACAATCAGCGGCGCACAATCGGTTAATGGGACGAAACCGATTTCGAGATTGACCTTCTCTAAGCCGTTTTTCGCGATCGCAATTTTCTCTTTCGCCTGACGTTTCTTTGCTCGTTTCTGCTGATTGAGGAAGTAAATCATCTCGTTTCTGAGCGCGTAATAGCTCGGATGATTCACCACTTCCAAACGGTTTCGGGGTCGGGGAATAGGCACAGACAAAATTTGTCCGATGTGGGCTTCGGGTCCGTTGGTTAGCATCACAATACGATCGCTGAGCAACAATGCTTCATCCACATCGTGCGTCACCATAATGCAGGTCACATTATTTTCTTGCGCGATCGACATCAATTGCTGCTGTAGATTCCCTCTGGTCAGTGCGTCTAATGCCCCAAACGGTTCATCGAGTAGAAGGAGCTTCGGACGAATTGCCAGCGCTCTTGCGATCGCAACCCGTTGTTTCATCCCACCGGATAGTTCTTTCGGCTTCTTATCTGCCGCGTGTCGCAGTCCCACCATATCGATGTGACGTTCTACAACCTCGCTCCGCTCAGATTTCGGTGCATCTTTCATCACCTTATCGACTGCGAGCGCAATGTTCTCGCGTACCGTCTTCCAAGGTAAGAGCGAATAGTTTTGGAACACCATCATGCGATCGGGACCCGGTTCGGTCACTTGCCGACCTTCAAGAATCACACCACCCGTCGAAGCCTGATCCAGTCCAGCAATAATGTTCAGCAGTGTGGATTTCCCACAACCCGAATGTCCGATAAAAGAAATGAACTCGCCTTGCTTGATCTTCAGTTCAATGTTCTTCAGTGCAATGTATTCGCCGCCATCCTTCAGCGGAAATACGCGATCTACGTGGTCAACTTCTAGAAAAACAGACATAAGCAGTAATCAAAGGTGAAGGGTTTAGTGGTCAGAAGTGATGCGTGTACCAAGCCAGCCAACAAAGCGATCGAGCGCTAACCCAACTAAACCGACATACAGCACACAGATGATGATCTGGCTCATGCTGTCTTCGTTACCTGCGTTGTAAGCATCCCAAATCTTGAACCCGATACCACCCTCAGCTTTCAGCATTTCTGCTGCCACGATCGCTAACCACGCCAAACCGATCCCGATTCTCAATCCACCAAACACATACGGCACTGTAGACGGAACCAGAATGCTAAAGAAATACTCTTTGCCCGATAGCTTCAGAACTTTCGCCACGTTGTTGTAGTCTTGCGGAATCTGTTGCACACCCACTGCGGTATTGATCACGATGGGCCAAATCGCCGTAATGAAAATCACGAAGATTGCAGCCGGGTTATTGTCCTGAAAGATGCCCAATGAAATCGGCAACCATGCCAGCGGCGGAACCGTTCTGAGGACTTGCACGATCGGGTCAAGTCCGTTCTGCATAAACTTGCTCACCCCTAGGAGAACACCAAGCGCGATTCCCACGATCGCTGCCAGTGTGTAACCCAATGCGACCCGTTGCAAACTGATCAAGATCTGCAATCCTAAGCCTTTGTCCGTTCCGCCATTGTCATAAAACGGATCGAGAATTAGTCTCCAGGTTTGTTCAATCACTTTGATCGGTCCTGGCATTTTCGATTCTGGACTCAGGGTCAAAACTTGCCACAGGAACAAAGTTACAGCGGTACAGATCAAAACAGGAACAACGACACCTTTGTACTTCTGGAGTGCTTCTGCAAATTTAGAAGGTCGAGCCGGACGGATCGTAGAGTTGATAGTCATGGGTTGAGGAATCTTGTAGGAGAGCAGGGAAAGAAAGAAGCATGATTAGGCACGCTCATGCTTCAGGACTCTTTGGACTATGCTTTTTTGATTTTGAGGCTGTCGAGATAGCCTTTGGTGTTTGCCGGATCAAAGGTCACTTTGTCGAAGAAGGTTTCAACGCCGCGAGAATTGGCATCTTTGGGAATTGCTGCTTGTTGACCGATCATTTTAGCTGCTTCTTGCCAGATGTCCGATCGATTCACTTTATCGACTAAAGCTTTCACATCGGTATTGGCATCAAACTTACCCCAGCGCATGTTCTCAGTGATGAACCAAGTATCGTGACTCTTGAACGGATAAGCAGCATCTTCGCGCCAGAACTTCATTAACAGATCGCTGTTCTGCAAGGTGCGACCATTACCCATATCGAAGTTTCCTTTCGCCCGTTCGATAATATCTGCAACAGGCGCTTTCACATACTTATCAGCGGAGATGATCTTACACATCTCTTCTTTGTTTTCGTCCTTGTCGCACCAGATTTGAGCTTCTTGGATTGCAGCCATTAATGCTTTTGCTGCTTTCGGATGCTTATCGACCCAATCCGCTCGCATCGTGAAGGACTTCTCAGGATGGTTCTTCCACAGTTCACCCGTAGTAACTGCACTGTAACCGAGCTTTTTGGTGATTAAGCGATCGTTCCAAGGTTCACCCACACAGAATGCGTCCATCGTCTTGGTTTCCATGTTGGCAACCATTTGAGGCGGCGGTACAACAACCAAGTCAACATCTGAATCTGGATTGATGCCACCCGCAGCCAACCAGTACCGCATCCACAGATCGTGAGTTCCACCAGGGAAAGTGACTGCAACTTTGAATTTATTACCTGCTGCGGCGCGTTCAGCAATTTTCGCTTTCAAGGGTGAGCTATCTGCTGCCAGCTTGAGATCTGCAAAGTCATTCGAGAGCGAAATGCCCTGACCGTCGGTATTCAAGCGACCCAAGATGTACATCGGAGTCGGATTTGCAGCGGTTGACATGATGTAGGGCATCGGAGTCAAGATGTGAGATCCATCGATTCCACCTTTTTCTGAACCCAGAGCCAAGTTGTCACGCACCACTGCCCAGGAGGTTTGCTTGGTTACGGAAACGTCTTTCATTCCGTACTTCGCAAAGTAGCCCTTTTCTAAGGCAATGATCAAAGGTGCGGAATCGGTCAAGGCAATAAAGCCGAGTTTTGCGGTCGTGACTTCGGGTGCATCTGCTGCACTGACATTGACGGGCGTTGCAGCAGGAGAAGAAGCGGTGCTAGAGCTAGTACTGTTCAATCCGGTGCTACAACCATTCACAACGATCGCACCAGCAGCGGTCGCACCAGCAGTAAAGAGAAACTTACGTCGGGAGAGATTAGACATTGAATCGTCCTTGGGAAATGTACTGGGGAGTTAAGGGAAACTACAGCAAAGTGCTGTGAGTGTGGGAGCGAACAAACTTGATCAGGGATTAGGCATCGAGAACGATGCGACCCACGGGGCGAGCGATGCAGGTGAGGATCTTACCAGAAGCTCGATCGCTATCGTCGAGTGCATCGGGTTCTCCGTCGTAGCTGACTTCGCCTTCGAGTAAGGTGCATTTGCAACTTCCGCAAGTGCCCGATCGACAAGAGCTATCGATCGAGACTTCTGCTTGATCTGCGACATCCAGAATGAAATCATCCTGCGTACAGGTCACTTCCTTACCGGATTTAGCAAAACTTACCGTTGCTGGAGTGGCTACTACTGTCTCTTTCTTTACAGTCGGTGGCGCACTCAGCACATACTCGAATTCTTGTGTGGTTGATTTACCGTTGGGCGTTTCGACTTGGGGTCGCTCTAAGGTAATCAACGCAGTCTGAGCGGGACGCATCGACTCTGGCATTTCTGACCAGGGACGTGCTCCAAACTGCTCGGTCAAAATCTGGGTCAGGATCGGCTTGAGGTCTTCACACGGAATCCCTTTTCTCACACAGGTTCCAAGTTCAGCGTGTTTGCCGACTTTACCGCCCATGTAGAGATCAACACCTTCAACAGTGCGACCATCCTTGCGAACTTTCGTGCCCATCATGCCGATATCTGCCACTTGCGGCTGTCCACAAGAGTTCGGGCAACCAGTCCAATGAATCCGAACGGGTTTGGAACAGTACAAGTCTTGCTCTAGTTCTTGAATCAATGCGACAGCACGATTCTTGGTTTCAATCAGGGCAAAGTTACAAAACTGTGAACCTGTACAGGAGACTAACGCACGAGAAAGGGGTTGAGGCTCGATCGAGAATCGTTTAACCAGCGGTTCTCTTAGCAGTGCTGCAATTCGCGAATCGGGAACATTCGGAATGATCACATTTTGTTCAACGGTAAAGCGAACTTCGCCACTTCCGTAAACTTCTGCAATCCGAGCGAGGTCAAAGAAGTCTTGAGCGAATAACCGTCCCACCGGAACGTGCAAGCCCACATAGTTCAATCCAGTTTGTTTCTGAGCATGAACCCCAATGTGATCGCGCTTGTCCCAGAGGATTTCATCTTTCGGAGCAGCAGGCGTAAATGCGTATCCTAATTGCTTTTCAACGGTTTCGCGGAATTGATCTAAACCCAATTCATCAATCAGCCACATTAACCGGGCTTTCTGACGATTCGCTCTCAATCCCAAATCGCGATAGACCGTGAGAATCGCTTCGCAAACTGCAACCACATCACGCGGATCAACCCAAGCATTTAAAGGAATTGCTGCATCACATCGTTTTGCTGAGAAGAAGCCACCCACCAAGACATTAAATCCGAGCGTGCCATCTTTGTAAGCCGGAACGAAAGCGATATCGTTGATTTCTGCGTGGACTGAATTATCGCGGCAACCTGCGATCGCAATATTGAACTTACGCGGCAGATTACTAAAGCTCGGATTCCCACGACCATTGTTCGTGATCATATCCTGCACTTTTCTCACCAGTCCGCGAGTATCAATCAATTCATCCGCATCAATCCCTGCAACAGGCGATCCGGTGATATTCCGAACGTTATCCATCCCAGACTGAATACTGGTTAATCCAGCCTGATCAAATTTGCGAAAAATTTCTGGTAGATCTTCGATCCGAATCCCGCGCAGTTGAATATTTTGGCGCGTGGTGATGTCCGCATTGCCGTCATCGCCGTACCGCTGTAGGACTTCTCCTAACACGCGAGTCTGTCCACTGGTGAGAATTCCATTCGGAATCCGCATCCGCATCATGAACTTTCCTGGAGTGACCGGACGGAAAAACACACCCAGCCACTTTAAGCGATGATCGCGATCGGTTTCATCCATTGCTTCCCAGCCGAGTCGAGCAAACTGCTCTAACTCTGCTTTCACTGCAAGACCATCTTTCTCTGCTTTGAGTTTTTCAAACTTATTCAAGCTAGGCGCAGATGTAAGGGTGTCTGTCATGGATTGAGCCTATAAGTAAAGGTGTTCCAGAGCGAACACAAAAGCGGTCTTTTCGCAACCGTGATTCGGTGTAACGCTGACCGATGAAGTAAAGGTAATGGGGATTCCAGAGGAAATTCGTATCTGTTGTTACAAAACTTTTCGTAGTATGACGTTTTTGCATAAACTCGATTCGGTTTCGTCATCTACCCCCAGAAATAGGAAAGAGCGCGTACCTTAGAACTAAGAGAAATCGGAGAACACTATGCACCGTCGAACCTTTTTATCGTGGGCTTCTGTGGGTTGGTTGATGAGTCGAATCCCGGCTGGGTTAACTGCATTTCTGGCAGCGTGTACGGGTCAGCAAAAAAGCGCAACTGGATTAGAAACTGTGGGCACGATCGCGGATTTAGATGCAAAAGGCGTATTGCAAACGGAATCGCCTGCACCGATTTTGGTGATTCGCAATCCGGCTGATCCGAACGCATTGATCGCGGTAAATTCGACTTGTACGCATCAGGGGTGTCTAGTGGCTTGGAATGCGGAGCGCAAATCGTTTGTGTGTCCGTGTCATGGGGCGGCGTATGGGGCGGATGGGTCGGTGCAGAAAGCGCCTGCAACGAAACCGTTAGCGACTTATCCGGTTCAGGTGGATGGGCAGAATGTTCAGGTGAAGGTAGGCTAATGCCTATTTAGGTAGAGGAAGCTCGATCGACATTGATCCACCGTTGAGTTAAGTCTAATTACTGGAGATTTGACCATGACTCAAGCAGCAACACAAAGCGATCGCGCACTTAGCAATCTCGAATATGATTTGCTGACGGCGCTTCAAAATAAAGCAGAAGCAGTAAAAGCATACGAAACCTACATTCAAGATGCTGAACAGCAGCAGTCTCAACCCTGTGCTGAACTATTTCGCAAGTTAAGAGATGCGGATATTCAAACGGCTCAAGAAATCCGCCATCACCTCCAACAAGTGATGCAAAACGGTCGGATGTAGGATGATTTAGGCGGTAGGGAGGAATTCTCTACCGCTTTCTATGTAAAGAGTGCAATCGATCGATGCTCGGTTTGCAATTGTTCTCGCACGATCGTTCAGTTCTATGGCAAAGTAATCAACAAGAACGAACAACGGACGAAGATTGTGCAAAAGCTGAGTGATACCGAAATTTTAGAACAAGCGCAAACTGCCGCAACGCATCAAGATTGGGGGCAGCTTAGCCAGGATTTGCAGAAAATTCTCGCTTCTGAAGATCAGTCTAAAACAGCATTGTTCTCTGATCCGAACACTACACCGATCCTGCTTGATCTAGCAATGCAAGTTCTAGAGTCGGGCAGTTTTCAGGATCGATGGGAGATTGCCAAGCTGCTTCCGAACTTTGGAATTGATGCGATCGCACCTTTGATCGATCTCCTAAACGATGAAGAAGTCGATCCTGAAGCTCAATGGTTCGCTGTTCGGGTTCTGGGTGGCTTTAACCATCCGCGTGTAATCGAAGCCTTGATCGAATTGCTGAAAACGTCTCAAAGCGAAGACCTTAATTCGATGGCGGTTTCGGTTCTAGCCAGCATGGGAAAAACCGCTGTCTCAATGCTCGAAACTTTGTTAGCTGATGATTCGACGCGATTGTTTGCGGTTCAAGCGCTCGGACAAATTCGACGATCAGAAACTGTTCCGCTCTTGATGCAAGTGGTACAAGATTCGGAAGTTCAGATTCGTGCGATCGCAATCGAAGCCCTCAGCAGTTTCCATTCCGACGAAATCACGACCGTTCTAATCGGAGCGCTACAAGATACCGCTGTTCAAGTCAGACTGGCAGCCGTGACCGGATTAGGATTTCGCTCAGATTCTCCGAACTTAGTCGGACAGATTCGCCCCTTGTTGTTTGATTTGAACTTAGAAGTGTGTCGGCAAGCTGCGATCGCACTCGGCAGACTCGGAACTTTACAAGCTGCGATCGCACTCTATGAAGTGCTGCAATCGGAACACACACCGGAAAATTTGTCGATCGAGCTTGTTCGCGCTCTCGGTTGGATTGCTCTACCTGAAGCGTTGAGCTATTTAGAAACTGCATTGATAGAATTACCTGAAGTAGTACAACTTGAAATCGTTCAAACCTTGGGGCGAGTTGATGCGGTTGAGTTGAAATCTCAGGCGACAGAAATCTTATTAAGTAGATTACCAAAGCTCGAATCGGTTGGAATTCGACAAGCGATCGCGCTTTCTCTCGGTCAGTTAGGCAATCCAGAGGCGATCAATGCGTTGGTGGCACTGCTAGCGGACACCGATGATGGTGTACGATTCCATGCGATTTCAGCTTTGAAAACATTAGATGCTGAACTATCTCATCAACATTTAGAGCGACTTGCGAAGATTGAGCCAGAAGAATCGGAACTGGGGCGCGGAGTTGCGATCGCGCTTCGAGAATGGCACTTCTAAATCCATATTTTTTGCACAGACTCTTTCTTAAGACAGTCTTAAAACTATTGCTTTCGATTCGCTGCGACCGTTCCAAAAGAATGATGTAGCCAAAAATTAACCCCTTTATCGTAATAGTTATTCGTGATTACACATGAAATAACTACTATGGCACTTCATAAGATTAAGGACTTTGATCCTGACTATCGCACTCATTTCGATAACAATGATGTCATTGGATTTGATCTCTATTCGGGTAACGACAAAATCGGCTCAGTCGATGATGTTTTAGTCGATGACACTGGATCATTCCGCTATCTCGTGGTCAATACGGGAATTTGGATTCTCGGTAAGAAGGTGTTGATGCCGATCGCACAAGGTCGGATCGATTACAGCGATCGCCGAGTTTACGCGAACAGTCTCACCAAAGCACAAGTCGAAGACCTGCCAGAATACGATCCGGATCGTTTGGTGGACTACGAATACGAAGAGAATGTTCGTGACGTGTATCGTCCGGCTGCAATGGGTGTCGCTGCGCCTGAAATGACCTACGACCGCGACAGCTACGGATACGATCGCGATCCGGATCTCTATGCGTTCGATCATGATCAAACTCTACGCCTGTATCAAGAACGCTTGATCGCTAGCAAAACTCGCATGAAAGCGGGCGAAGTCACTGTCGGTAAGCACATTGAAACCGAAACGGCTCGTGTTTCTGTCCCGATCGAGAAAGAGCGCATCGTAATCGAACGCACTCCAGTAACAGGTGGAATGCCTGTGACTCCAGGAGAAGTAGATTTCCATGAAGGCGAAGTCGCACGAGTGGAAGTTTACGAAGAAGTCCCCGACATTCACAAAGAAGCATTTGTGCGGGAAGAAGTGCGGGTGAAAAAGGTCGTCGATCAAGAGGTCGTCACCGCAGAAGATCAGATCCGTCGCGAAGAATTGGATCTCGATATCGATGGTCGTCCGAATGTAGAGAAGAAACTCTAACTCTCAGTACATCAGGAAGGGTGAAAGATTGATTTCATCCTTCTTTTCATCCTTCATTGTTGCCATGACTCCACTTGATGAAACCCCGACTTCCGAAGTGCTGACTCCCGAAGAAGCAATCCAGCTTCTAGAAGAACGGTTAGTTGTGCGATCGCAAAAACGTAAAGTTGGCGAAATTGTGGTTCGCAAAGAGATCGAAACTCGGATGGTTGAAGTTCCAGTTCGGCGCGAAAAGCTGATTGTGGAACGAGTCGATCGAGGATACGAACGCATTGCAGAACTGGATATTGGCGAAAGCTATTCCAACGGAGCAATCGCAAACAAAGCAAACACTGTTTCGGGTGAGTTTCATTCTCCGAGTGTTGCGCGTGATTTGCTTGATGCGATCGCTAGAACTCCCGATCATAACTGTGCTGATATTCGTATCGAAATTACTCTGAAAGACTCGAAACACCAAGACACTTACCAATCTTGGTTTGATCGCTGTCGCAAATCTTAGAGGACATTACTACTATGACCACCCAAATTGAAGTGCAATCTAGCTCAGCGATTGACACTACTGAGCAACAGATCATTGAGGCGCGTCGCTTAGCAGCATGGGAACGCGATCGTGCTCAGATCGAAGACTTTTTCAATGACCCGATGAAGTACGTTTCGACGTTCTGGCAAGAATATAAGCCGATCGTGTACATTCTCGGTGCATTCCTCGCCACACTGTTCACGCTCAAGGTCGTGTTCGGAATCATTGGCTTTGTCACTAGCTTACCGATCATTAGCGGATTGTTGGAACTGGTTGGAATTGGTTACACCATCTGGTTTGTGAATCGCTATCTGTTGAAAGCTGAAACACGTCAAGAGCTTTCACAGAAGATGGAAACCATGAAGCAAGATGTGATTGGAGCAACGAAGCCTGCTACGGATGAATTCAAGAATACAGTTCAGCCTGTCTTCGAGGAGCTAAAGAGCGCGATCGAGCCTGATCAATCTCCGTCCTAAGAGGAATTTCGCGTCCTCGATAGTTTTTCTATTCTGATCTCGTTGTCTCAAGGAAACGCTGTATGTTGCTACAAGAAAAAGAAACTGGAAACTTACTCGAAGTGATCGACGTAACTCTGCTAGTTGATCCCACTGAAGATAAAGTTCCTGCTCGCGACCAAGCAGGACAGGAAGAGCAAGACCCAGAGAAATACTCAAAAACTTCTTTGGTGTTCCCTTCTGGTGAATCACTTCCCCGCTGTTGGGTAGATGCCAACTATCGGAATAACTAGGTTTAATAATGATCTCCAGCACGAACGCTGGGGATCTTTTTATTTGAATTTAAGAAAATGATTCGAGACTGTTTTTTACTATTGATGGACATGCGGCGGAAGCAAGCACCTCGATCGCTAGAACATTGCCTTGAACTTTGTTCGGATTACAAGGACTCACCCGATGATCCCGATTGCTGCGCTGAATTAGAAGCGTGTTTAGCGCTTTATCGCAGAAATCATAAAGCTAAACGGCACTAAGTGCATTGACGGAACTCGACATAATCTCGATCGATAGAAATATTGCAGTCACCAAAGAAATCGTGACCGAGTAACCCCACATCGAGCGGACCGATCGACACCGGAACCTCTCGAATGGTATTTCCTGCGATCGAGATCGATTGCACGACCGCAATCTGCACTGTTGTGATTCCTGCGGCAGTCATCGCCTGAGTTTCTCCCACCACTCGCGCTCCCAATTGCCGCGCCATCTCTTCTGTAATCATCGTGGCAGATGCACCCGTATCCACCATCATTTCAAAGCGTTGATTGCCGTTGAAGGTGACATCGATTACGGGAATGCGATTTTTCCGGTATTTAATTGGCACTCGGATACCTTGTTCTCTTTGAGTTGCTGCGGTTGCGATCTCTTCAGGTGACATTCGACGATCGATACGAATTCCCGGATCTTGAGCAGCAATTTTTTCTTTTCCTGTGTTCGCCGCTCGGTCTTCTGCTTTTTCCAAGGCTCGATTGAATTCGGTTAATTTCTGATTCGCTCGTTTGTGATTGGGATCAGTCTTGGGGACTCGTTTGAGCGATGCGATCGCATTTTTCCACCGACTCGCGACCAATTGCCAATCTTCCGGCGACTGTGCCGACTGGCTAATCGTTCGGGCACTCGCGGCACGATCGAGCGCCGTTTGGTAAAAATCTTCTCCGATCGATTTCGCTGAAGGTGTTGGACTCGCTTGAATCGGAACAGCGACAACTTGCGGCGATTGTTTTTGTCTTGATTGCATTCGACTACAGCCCACCCCGATCGCGGCTGAAGTTGCCATCAACAACGGTAGAATCACTCGAACACCAAATCTGAGCATAATCCGAACTTCCAAGGGTACATCCCGACCTTGTTAGAGTTCCCTTAAATTCTGTGCAAAAGCTTAGAGACCCCTTGCAACTCGGAGCGGACATGATAATAATGATGAGATCTTTGTAGTTGCCTCTTGTTTATGTCCTCTGCTCAACCTGCGTTACTTGTGCTGGCTGACGGCACAACTTATTGTGGTTATTCGTTTGGCGCAACGGGAACCACGATCGGAGAAGTCGTGTTTAATACCGGAATGACTGGGTATCAAGAAGTCATGACTGATCCGAGCTATCGGGGTCAGATTGTGACATTTACGTATCCAGAATTGGGAAATACGGGCGTGAATCCGGATGACGAAGAATCGGATGTGCCGCATGTCCGAGGGGTGATTGCCCGAAACATTTGTGAACGTCCGAGCAATTGGCGATCGACGGAATCCCTCCCCGATTATCTGAAGCGGCACAATCTTCTCGGAATTTATGGAATTGATACTCGTGCCCTGACTCGGAAACTGCGATCGGTTGGTGCAATGAACGGCGGTATTTCGACCGAAATTCTCGATCCGACTGAACTACTCGAACAAGTTCAAAGCGCACCGAGCATGGCGGGATTGAACTTGGTGAAAGAAGTCAGTACGACTAAGGTGTATGAATGGTCTGAGAAAACCGAGACGATTTGGGAATTTAGTGCAAATTCGAGCGATGGAGATCAGCTTACGGTTGTCGCGATCGATTTCGGCATCAAACGAAACATCCTTCGCCGTCTAGCAAGTTATGGCTGCCGTGTGATCGTCGTTCCCGTAAATACGCCACCCGAAGAAATCCTCAAACACAATCCGGACGGAATTTTCCTCTCAAATGGACCTGGAGATCCTGCTGCGAACATCGAAGGGATCGAAACCACGAAGGCATTATTAGAAGCTGAGAAACCCGTTTTTGGAATTTGTATGGGGCATCAGATTCTTGGACTATCATTAGGTGCAGAAACGTTCAAGCTGAAATTTGGACATCGTGGACTGAATCAGCCTTGTGGTTTGAGTCAACAGATTGAGATCACCAGTCAGAATCATGGATTTGCGATCGATGCCGACTCTCTCCCCGATGCGACCGTTGAGATCACTCACTTGAACTTGAACGATCGCACCGTCGCCGGACTCCGCCATAAATCGCTGCCGATGTTTTCAGTCCAGTACCATCCAGAAGCCAGCCCAGGACCACACGATGCCGATTATTTGTTCGAGAATTTCGTTCAATCGATGCGCGAACACAAAAAATAGCAAATATTACTGCAACAGTGTATACTGGAGCGTCGAATTCATTTAGATTCTCAACGCAGGTAGGAGGGGGCTATTCCTGAGCAACTAACCCTAACAGTCAGTCTTCGAGGCACACGCGAAGTTAGGGACAATACATACCAACTCTTTCGCCTCGTAGGGCAACTCGATGCCTTTTCGGAACCGACCTTTCGGAAGGTGCTGACAAAATGCGTTGAGGATGGTCCTAGACACGTCATTTTAGATCTGTCCAAAATCGATTTCGTCGATAGTTCCGGTTTGGGTGCTTTGGTACAAGTTGCCAAAAAAGCACAGCAAGCCGAAGGAACACTCCAGATTGTGACCAATGCTCGCGTGACCCAAACGGTCAAGCTCGTTCGCTTAGAGCAATTCTTAGCGCTACAGCCGTCCGTGGATCAAGCGATCGAGAACGTTCAATCTGCCTGAATCGAATCCACTTACTAGAAAAAACGGCTGTCCTGTTTGATGGATAATGCGATTGCCGTGGCGAATCGAATTCGCAGTACTACATTTCTGTCTGTCAAAGGCAGAGCAAACGAAGTCCACCCCCGTGGACTAAGAAATTTTGGATTCTCTTAACCTGCAACGGCAGGCTTTGTTTGTGTAGACGCGAATTCATTCGCCACGTCAACCCTAAAATCATTGGGATAGTCGGTTTTTTCGTGGTCTGCTAGGATAAATAAGCTTTGAATATAGAGCGGAGTTGGAGAAAATGTGATCTCATCGAATGAGTTAGGGATTTTGGACATATCTACAGTTTTGCCTGTACCTTCCTCGTCTGAGATCCAGCGGCTTTCTCCGGCTGCACTCGCCTATTTAGGGGACGCAGTTTACGAACTGTATATTCGACGGCGTTGTCTCTTGCCACCTAAGCGGTCAGAGATTTATCATCAACAAGTTGTGTCACAAGTAAGGGCGGAAACTCAGGCATCCCATCTACGATCGCTCATGCCCCATCTAAGCGAGTCTGAACATGAGTTTATTAAACGGGGTCGGAATGCTGCCTTGAATCGCCCAAAACGACTTGACCCCGAAATTTACCAAAACGCCACCAGCCTAGAAGCTCTCATTGGTTATCTCTACCTGACTGACCCAACCCGTTTATTTGAGTTGTTAGGATTTCTCAGCTTTGAATAATAAATCTAAATAGTCGATCGCTATCTTTTCGCCTGTTTTTCCGACTCTTCAACCAGGACTACAATTACTATGGCTAACCGGAACGCTGACTCTCAAGGTCGGTCAAATCGCGACTTTGGCGGCAAAAAACCAAGCTTTAAGGGCAATCGGAACAGCCCCAAACGCTTCGATCGAGATGGCGCAGGCGATCGATCCCGCGATCGTAATTCCGATGGGGATCGTCGCAGCTTTGACCGCTCAGACTCGAATGGAGGATATGAGCGCAAGGAAAGAAGCTTTGATCGTCAAAAAAACGAATCAAAAGGACGATTCGAGAAACGCGATGGCGATCGTCGAAACTTCGATCGTCCCAAAGGCGAATTCAATGGGGAGCGTCGAGATCGGAATTTCGATCGTCCCAAGGGCGAATTTAACGGCGAGCGTCGAGATCGGAACTTCGATCGTCCCAAACGCGAATTTGATGGAGAGCGTCGAGACCGGAACTTCGACCGTGGAGAAAGCCGCAACTTCGATCGTCCCAAGGGTGAATTTAACGGTGAACGACGGGAGCGCAATTTTGACCGTCCTAGAGGTGAATTCAACGGAGAACGACGGGAACGGAACTTCGACCGTGGAGAAAAGCGCGATCGGAACTTCGATCGCCCTAGAGGTGAATTCAATGGAGAGCGTCGCAACTCTGATCGTCCCAAGGGTGAATTTAACGGTGAACGACGGGAGCGCAATTTCGACCGTCCTAGAGGTGAATTCAATGGAGAACGACGGGAACGGAACTTCGACCGTGGAGAAAGACGGAACTTCGATCGCGATAATCGATTTGACGGTTCTCGCAACACCGCGAAACAAGATCGTTTAGCAGAACAAGAACGGGCTGATATTCCTCGGCATTTTGTTTCGCAGGATGAACCGTTCGAGAGCAATGAAGCGCCCGATTTGATTTACGGTCGTCATCCGGTGCTGACTGCAATGCAAGGAGAACGATCGCTGAATCGAATTTGGGTCACAGAGAAACTACACTATGATCCCCGCTATCTTTCCTTAATCAATCAAGCGAAAGCAAACGGAACCGTGATTGATGAAGTGACACCGAAACGACTCGATCAGATCACACATGGAGCAAATCATCAGGGGATCGCAGCACAAATCGCAGCTTACGAGTACACTGATCTTGGTGATTTGATTGTTCGAGCGCAAGCAGCGACAGATCAGCCTGTGATCGTGGTTGCAGATAGCATCACTGATCCCCATAACTTAGGGGCGATCATTCGGACAGCAGAAGCTTTGGGAGCGCAAGGAATCGTGATCCCGCAACGTCGCGCAGTGGGTGTAACCTCTACCGTGATGAAAGTAGCGGCAGGCGCGATCGAGAAAATCCCCGTAGCTAGAGTGGTCAATCTAGCGCGTGCCCTCGAAGACCTCAAAGCCGCTGGATTCTGGATTTATGGCACTGCTTCGGAGTCGAGCCAGCCGATTCATACGGTAAAATTTGCCAAAGCTTCGGTGTTGGTGATCGGAGCAGAAGGGGAAGGTTTAGGATTGATGACGCAGCGCGGGTGTGATGTACTGGTTTCAGTTCCACTACATGGCACAACGCCCAGCCTCAACGCCTCTGTTGCAGCAGGAATGGCACTGTACGAAGTGTTCCGTCAGCGGTGGGAAAATACCATTCACCTCGACGGATTCAAGACATCGATCGGATTGAAAAATCAAGTGTAACGGAGTATAAAGAAACTTGAACTCCGAAATGGAGCGTCAAGCACAGCAATGTCCGGGTATTTTGTTGCAAGATTGAATCATGCGGCGATCGACTGTTCCGCTCTGACAATGTTCGCTCCTGTTTGCGGGTAGTTCTTTGATTGAATTAGCAAGCTTATGAATGAACTTTTGACTCGTTTTCTTAGCGCGATCGGTTTTGCTTGGTGGGCTGAAATTACCACAGATAGTCCCCGATGCGTCTACTATTTTGGTCCGTTTCTCAGTGAGAAAGAAGCCAAATCCTACCAAGGTGGCTATGTTGAAGATCTTGAGCGCGAAGGTGCAACGAATATCAAGGTCAATATCAAGCGGTGTAAGCCCTCGAATCTAACAATCTACGATGAGAAGGCGGACACGGGATTTAAGTCGATGAGCGGTATGCTAAGCGGTCAGTATTAAGGTTCAAGCTTGTTCTAGAACTCCGATTTTTTCTCAAAGGTCGGAGTTCTTCTACAGGAAGGGATCAACGATTAGCGCCAAGCTTCGGGATGTCGATCGAGCCATTGATCGATGTCTGACAAGATCTGATCCGGAATTTCCCAGGGTAATAGATGTGCGGTCTGCGGGTAGACTTTACACTCACAGTTTGAAAGATATTCTGCGGTGTAACAGCTTGAGGAGGCATTGATATGTCGATCGTGCTCTCCAGCTAACATCAGCACCGGACAAGTAATTTTTTCTAAGTTCTCAACTTGATAAGCGCCTCGACTGATTGCGGCAGTTAGCGCTCGATTGGCGGCGGCTGAAGTGTTGAGAAAGGCATACACGGCATCGCTGGCAATGTATCGATAGGTTTCTGGCGTGTGTTGTTGGATGAGATGGCGAAACAGCGATCGTTTTGCAAAGGTCTCGATGTTCCACTTCCATCCGGGTTTGATGATATTTAGCAATGCTGCGATTCCGGTATAGAGATTGTCTTGCAAGCTAATCCTAGGATGATCACCCCACGGACGTGCAGAAGTGGCGATGAGAATTAGCCCGCTCACTTTCTCAGGAAATCGGGCGGCAAGTTCTAGCGCGACGATGCCACCGAGCGACCAACCGAGAATGAGCGCGCGATCGATGCCGTATTGATCGAGCACTCCCTTGAGATCATCCAAGTGATCGAGCATGACAAAATCTTCGCGCGTCTTCGATTGACCGTAGCCTCTAAGATCCGGCGCGATCGTATGAAATCGTTTTGATAAATGCTGAGTAAAAACGCTCATACTGCGACCGGAACCGGGATGCCCGTGGAGACATACGATCGGATAGCCGCTTCCATCAATCCATACCTTTAAAGAAAATCGATTCATCTCTACTCCCAAATCCCGATTCTCGACACCCGCTCTTGGTTATCATGAAAGACGAGTACTCGCAAACAAACTGGTGTTATGGCAACGGAAGAAACCAAGCCTCAAGGCGAATCGGAACTCCCACCCACAGTGACAGATACCGTACCTGATGTGGTGAAGGAAAATATCAGCAGTGAATCTGAACCTACTGCGACAACGATCCCATCCGCAAATGCGCCTGATCCCACTGCCGTAAACGATGGAGATAATCCTAACGCAGCGAAGCCCAAAGCCGCTAAACCTGAGAAAGATACTCCCACGGATGAGGCGATTAAGCCAGCGAAGGCGAAGAAAGCAAAGGCTCCGGGCGTTGAAGATAAGCCGTTTGGGGATTTTATTCAGCAAGACTATCTCCCTGCTCTGAAGCAAGGGTTAGAGAAGTTGGGAACGCGCTCGCTAGAACTCCATTTCGAGAAGCGCAAGATTCCAATCAAGGGATATGATCAAGCTCCGGAATGCTGGCAAGTGATTGGGAAGTGGCAACCGAGCTATAAACAGTTGCGCGAGTTTAACATTTATTTCTTTGAGGAAAATATCAATGCGCTGAAAGGATTTAGTTGTGCTGAGGGCGATAATTTCAGCACGATGGAATCTTTTCTGATTGATGAACGGAAGGTGTCGTTGGATCTGCTGGTGTTTGGAGCGGTTCAACGGTTGAACGGACAGAAGTGGTTAGCGTTGAATTAAAAATGGGAAAATCCCTCGATCGTGTGTAAATCGATCGAGGGGTTTTCTGTTTAAAGTCGCCAAGCGGCTTGGACACCAATGATATTCACATTGGAACTGTATTTCCCGCGTCATCGATCGCCTGTTGATCCTCGTTGATCGATCGACACGTCCTTCACGAACAATGGAGCTAGAAGCATTACTCGAACAGCGGCGATTGATCCGAGCGATCGGGTTTGATGATGCCCCGTTTATTCGCAAGGCAGGAAAACCTGTGTCGATCGCTGGAATTGTCTGCGCGGGAACTCGATTTGAAGGCATGTTGTGGGGTGAGATCGAACCCGATGGCTGGGATGCAACGGAAACGATCGCGACGATGCTCCTAAATAGTAAATTTCTTCCTCAAGCGCACATTGTTCTACTTGATGGCATTTCCCTCGGTGGCTTTAATGTGGTCGATTTGCCTGCGTTGTCGGATGCGCTCGCGCTTCCGTGTGTGAGTGTGATGCGACGCTATCCGAAATTAGAAAAAGTGGAATTTGCGCTCAGACGATTACCTGAACCAGAACGTCGATTATCTCTAATTGCCAAAGCTGGAGAAATTTATCAGTCGCCGCCGTTTGTGTTTCAAGTTCAGGGAGCAAAACCGGAAACGACTGCACGAGTTTTGGCGAGATTAACCGATCGGGGTCATGTTCCTGAAGCGTTGAGACTGGCTCACTTGATCGCGTCGGCGGTGATGAACGGCGAAAGTGGTCGTCAGGCGTAGATGCGTCAGCCTTGCTGCACGGGTACGTGTTCACGATTGTGGGGTGCGAGTAGGTTTTGGGAATCGCTATCGATCGGGATAATTCCGCCCGGATTTAATGGAAATAAATTACCGTAATAATCTCGTTTTACGGCTTGTAAATCACACGTTTCTGCGACACCCGGAAGCTGATAGATATCTCGCACGTAAGCGCCTAAGTTTGCATAATCTTGAATGCGGCGACGACTACATTTGAAAATGCCATAATATGCAGCATCAAAGCGAAATAGCGTTGTAAATAATCGGACATCAGCGAGTGTTAAGGTATCACCGCAGAGGTAACGATTGTTTTCTAGGGTTTTGTCGATCGTATCTAACATTGCGAATAATTCATTACAAGCTGATTCATAAGCTGCTTGTGTCTGAGCGAATCCACATCGATAAACGCCATTATTCACTGAGTTGTAAGTTTTTAGATTCCAACTATCGATTTCATTGCGTAAATGGTCTGGATACAAGTCGATTTCTGGATGGGCTGAAAAATCGTCAAATTCGACGTTTAACACTGCAATGATTTCTGAACTTTCATTATTGACGATCGTATTTGTCTCGCAATCCCACAATACCGGAACCGTGGATCGTCCTTTGTATCCTGGTTTCGCCAATCGATAAAGTTCTGCCAACGTTGTACAACCGAATTCGGGCTGATCAAGAATCCAGCCGCCATTTTCGGGAGAGGGAGCCACGATCGAGACATTGATCGTACTTTCCAATCCTTTTAATGCCCGTGTAACTAACGTTCGATGCGCCCAAGGACAACTCATTCCAACGAACAATTTATAACGCCCCGCAGCCGCAGGATAACGTTCTGAACCAATGCGATCGCGAAACTGACTTTCTGGACGAACATAAGCCCCAGACGCATCACGTGGAGCTAATTTGGACATCATAATCCGCCACATCGTCGTCCAAACAAAGCGACCGAGTTGAATGATCAGTTTCGGGGGCATAGGATAAAACCAACACAACTATCTAAAATTATGAACAACAAACCGAAAAACGTGATTGATGTCGATGCTGGAACGTTGTTAATTGTGTTGATCGCTATCCTGCTTGTACCGTTATTACTTGCGGGATTCTTTTCTCAGTAAACAATTTCTCTAGACAATGCTCCATTCGCAAAGTAAATAAACTGCGCGAGACTGGCGATCGAAATATAACCGGAGTTTGTAAATACTGCGAATCAAGCTTAAATAAGGGTTCAAGTTCTTCTTGCAAAACACGATCGAGATCAATCGCAATCACAGGCAAAAAGGGTACGAGTCGCGGCTTCAATCGATCGATTAATCTCGCTTGAATCGTCGATCGTAGTTTTGCTAATTGCAACAATCGGACAATTCGATACTGTCCAGGCAACCCAAGCTCAACCGCAATCGATCGCATTGTTTTCTGCTCACAGTACAAACTATACAGCGAGACTAAAAAATATTGTTGCTGCATTCGAGCGGTTAAAACATCCAAAATTGCAGTATCTAGCTCAGTAATCAATGCCTGACGGTAGCGACGGAGAAAACGAGTTTCTAAGGGACAGATTTGTTTCTCGATCGACACGGGCGGGATCACCACAGAATCAAGCGAACAAGTTAACACTGATCCCCGTTTGCACTATATACGATACTGCCTGACATAGGTTCCGAGGCGATTCAAACGTGACATCAAGTGATCAGTCGAATCGGAAGATCCGAGATATTGAGCGATCGCTTTTAATTGCGCGATCGACGGCGGAACACAGCGACCTGAGCGATTCGGATCATTGCGATAAACCGTGTGATAAGCATTGAGAAGCGCGATCGAGCGATCGATTTCTTGCGGCGACAATCGATAAATTTCACTGAGAATCCGACAGAGTTGTTTCTCTGTCGTGTCATTGAGCAGTGCCCAGTTACTAACCAGCAGCAATCCTTGTTCCGCCAAAAATCGAGTCAGAGCGGGACGCTGTTGAACAAATCGAGCCGTCCAAATCGATAAGCTACCTTTTTCGGGCTGGAACGATCGCACAATTTCAAACGGTAATGTTTTTCCCGGAGTTCAGTTTGTCCTTCGTCGTGGAGAACAAGCGGGAGAATATCAGTTAGCTTGAACGAATAGCGATCGCCAAATCGCTCAACGAGTCGCATACAAGTTGAAACAATTTGATAGGAAACATAGCATCGCAGACAAAGTAAAGCGAGACGAGCTGAATCATCCGAACTTTGACTTAAAACAAGTAGTTGAGATTGAATCGATCGAGCATCTTGGTTTTCAGCGAATTGTTTTTGAAAGAACGATTTCGCAGATAACATCAACTTCGGAATTGCTCGACCAGAAGCACTTAAAAGGAATAGAGTCCAATAATTCGATGCGCTCATTTCTGTTTCCCAGTTGCAGCCTTGTTGAGCAGCATCGTAATCAATGAAATCAGGGTCTTGCTAGATCGGAATTTGGGTCACTTTTGGGTCAGTGTAAACATCGCATTTACCCGCCCCGACTTCCAGTCCTATCCATTAGGCAGAAGTCAGTAGAACAAGCTGTTTGCCCAAAATCGATAGATACTTTGGCTCTGACTCGCGCTCTGACTCGCTTGCGGCACACTCTCATCGGGATGCTCACTCAATCAGCGCACTGTTTTGTACACTCATTTGCTGTGTTGCAGATCCTGGAACGCTTGTGAATTGATCTCCTAGCTTACCCAATCTCGCATCTGGTTCTCCTGTTTCGAGTGTTCGCTTCATTGTCCTAAATTTTTCACTTCTGATTTCCTCACAGCAATGCTTCTACACACTTCTGCCTATTGGATAGGAACGGAAAAGGAGGCTGTTTTTTCATAGGAATTTCGTGATATAGCAGCAGAAGTTTAGATTAGGACATGCTCGGAGTTGCCCCCAAACCCCCAATTCTGCGTGCTCAAGACTCTTGCTCCCCCAAACTTGGGGGCTGGGGGGCGTGCTCGAAGTGTCCTCACTAGAGTAAGTACTGCTATACCAATCGTCCGAAATCTTCCTCGAACACGCTAAATTTATTAGTGAGATTGTTCTGAGTGTGCCTGGAGACGATTCTATGCGTTGCCCAAGATTATCCGACCTTCCCACGCCTCCTCCCGGCAAAACTGGATTTCCTTGGACAGAAGAAACCGCACCGCTTCCGGACACTCTGCCCAACGGTCGATCGTGGCAAAAAATTAGCATCGTTACTCCGTCTTACCAACAAGGCGAATTTATCGAAGAAACCATCCGCTCTATTCTGCTGCAAGGTTATCCAAACTTGGAGTACATCATCATCGATGGGGGTAGCACCGATGCAAGCGTTGAGATCATTCAGAAATATCAGCCATTTTTAACGGACTGGGTGAGTGAACGCGATCGCGGACAATCTCACGCCATCAACAAAGGATGGAAAAGAGCAACCGGAGACATTCTGCATTTTTTGAATTCTGATGACTTGCTATTGCCCAGAACGCTTGCGATCGTGGCACAAACCTTTTCTCAAGATGACACGATTCAAGTCGTATCAGGGGTTTGTCCGGTCAAAGATGAAGACTTGAAAGAAGAATTGCGATCGAAGCCTCCCAGAGATTTTGATTTGGCGTATTTTTTGCTCGATCGCGAAGGACCCGGACAGCCTGCAACATTCATCACGCGCGAAGTCTACGAGAAAACGGGCGGCATGGATGAGCGTCTACATTACACAATGGATCGCGAATATTGGATGCGGGTGAGCTTGCGCTGTCCTGGAGTCAAAGTTGCAAAATTAGAGCAGCCTTTAGCGATTTATCGTTGGCGATCGCAGTGCAAGTCGGCTCAGGCGGAAGTGCCTTATTGTGAACGCGAAAAAGTTTTAGACATCTATTTCTCAGAACTATCGCTTCCTGAACATCTTCAAACGCTGAAGCGACAAGCGTATACGATTTTGTGTTTAGCGGCAGCAGGCTTATGTCAACGTACGAGAGCTAGGGGCAAGGCAATCCGATTTTTTCTCAAAGCCTTGTACTGGAATCCTCGATTGATTAAGTCGGCTCCTCGATTTTTTCTTGGATTGGTGAGCTAAGCAGAGAAAGTGAGTTACTAGCAAAATGGCATAGTGCTGTTCCTTCGCCAACCGTTGCAAAATATCCACAACATTTCGACTCGTTTTGCGACACAGCCCATCTGGGTGACTGTTCTCAAGGACTTCTATCGAGCCTTCAGCAATTGCTCGAATTCGATGAGATACTGTTGTGCGATCGACTCATATCCATATTGCAGTGCCTTTTGTGCAGCATTGTTCGCAATCTTGCAGATATCTGACTTATTTAAGAAAGCTGTTTCTAAAGTAAGAACTAATTGATTGATAGACTGAGTGCTTTGGTGATCAAAAATGTATCCTGTTTTCTTATGCTCAATGAAGTCTTGAAAGCAGGCTAAGTTCGAGACCACTGGCACGAGTCCACACGCCATCGCCTCAAGCGGCGCAACTCCAAAGGATTCTCCTTTTTCAGCAAGCGAAGGATAGCAAAATAAGTCTGCATTGCGGTAGACATCAGCAAGTTGATGCGGATCAAAGATAGAACCGACGAATTCCACATCTAATCCACTGGCTTTCTGTTTGAGCATCGTCAAATACTCGTCTCCGCCTCCGCCTTGATTGCCTTTCGCAGGACCGACAATTCTCAACGTGACATGGGGAAATCGTTGAGAGAACTTGGCGAAAGCATCAATCAGCAAATGAACGCCTTTTTCTGGGTGAAGTCTACCGACATAGAGCAGCACTTTCTTGGAGCGTTGAATCGGCGGGCTTGGATTGGGGTAGAAAATACTGGTGTCGATCGCATTCGGAATCACTCGCATTCGATCGTTCACCGCTGGATATTGTTGAGCAATTGCAGCTTGAATCGGGCGCGAAACTACTGCAAACTGATCTACATACTGATAAAGCCGAAATTGTCCTTTCGGAAAGCGAGCAACATTGACCACGACCTTATCAACCCAAGGGTGAAACTGAGCGAAAGCCGGAAGCCAAAAATCGTTAATCACTAACACATCGCTTCGCGGTAGTGTGGGTGTGGTTGTGATGGCATAAACGAGATCTTTGACTAAATCGATCCAGATGTTTGGGCTTTGAGGAAAGCCGCCGCGACGTACATATCGAACTCCATTGAGAACTTCATCATCGGGTTGCTGTGGATGCCGCCGACACAGCATCGTGACTTGATGTCCAGCAGCCGCAAATTGTTCTGCTAACCCCTGCCAGAATCGAGGAACCGCTCCACCCTGAATTGCAGGAACCGGAAACCAGGGACCCATCGCGATCGCAATTCTCATCGTTTCTCAATCCTTCTCAAAGTTGAACACACTCTGGAATTGCTCCGCCTTGTAGTATCCAGCGGTAGACTTCTGACATCGACTGAGCGATCGCGCTCCAAGAATAGTGTGAGGCGACAAATCTTCGCCCGTTCATGCCCATTGCTTGCCGCTGGTGATCAGAGAGTTGGAATGCTTCGAGCAACGTCTCGCTTAGAGCAGCGGATTGACTTGGAATCCACCAACCACAGTTAGACTCTGCTACAGCTTGCCAAGGTGTTCCTTGAGTCGTAATGACGGGAACTGCATGAGCTAAAGACTCAGCCACTGCAATACCAAAATTTTCAGAATGCGAAGGGAGGATGAATAGATTTGCGTTTCCTAAAGCAGCAGCTTTATCTTCCCCAATTAGCATTCCCGTGAACGTGACTCGATGCTGAAGATGGAGTTCCTCAACTTGCGTCGCTAAAGTGGCTTGATAACCGATCAAATCGGGTCCTGCAATCACTAGCTGCCAATCCGGAAATTGATCAGCGAGTGTTTTCCAAACTTGAATCAGCATATCCAACCCTTTCTTCGGATGTAGTCGAGAGAGAAACAGTAACCAACGTTTGTTGGCTAAAGATGGGAATTTTTGCGTGAGCACTTCGCGGGGAGGAATCGTATCGATCGCAGGAATTGTTACGCCATTGGGAATGATTGCGATCGGTTGCTGTAATCCAACTTGTCGAATCGATGCTGCTTCCATAGTCGATGTTGCATGGAATAGCGTTGCAGAACTCAGATTTTTGCGTTCGTAGAGATGCCATGCCAGCCATTTGCGACTTTGACTGTGTTGAAGTGACCAAGCTTCTAACATGCCTCGTGGTGAAATGACTAAGGGTAGATTACTCCGATGCGCAGCTTGACGAGCATAAAGATTCGGAAACATCCACACTCCATGATTGTGAATTAAATTTAACTGGCTTGCAGCAAGTTGATATAAGCCCTGTCTTGCCGTTCGCTGCCATCCTCGGAAGTTTTGAGATAAGAATGTAGCGGGATAGCTGTGCAAATTCACATTCAGGGGCTGAAGCTGCTTGCCTAAGTTCGCATAGTTTAGTGTCCACAAATGCGATCGAATCTGATGATCAGTCAAAGCTTCGGCTAAACTGGTAACCGAAAGCGCTGGACCTCCTACATTCTGATTGACAGAAGCAACGACATGGCAGACTTGAGGCAAGTAGGCTATCAAGTCATTTGAATGGATCGAAGTGGAGGCGGATTTAAATGAATTCACGGTCTGAGTTTGTAGCGCTTTTGGCAAAGTAACCACTTAGAATTACGAGCGTTCATGCTCGAATCAGGATAAATTCAGATGTGAGTTCAGCGATCGCATAAAGGACTCAAACCCAAATCGCTCGATCGTCTTCTGGCGGAGTTGTTCAGGTTGATATAAGAGCGGGTGCAATGATCGATGCTGTAAGATTTCAACCAAGGTTTGAGTAATCTGATCGATGTTATCTGGATCGATTAACAGTCCGAGTTCACCTTTTTGGAGTGCATCGATCGCACCGTCTCGATTGCCGCCGAGAACGGGTTTTCCACAAGCCAAAGCTTCGAGGTAAACTACGCCAAATCCTTCTCGCTGACTCGGCATCGCAAAGACATCACAAAGATTGTAGTGATCACAGAGTTCATCCTCTGAAACAAACCCGGCAAGTGTGACACAGTTTTGCAACTCTCGCTCAGCAATGATGGCTTCGATTCGCGATCGATCCGCTCCTTTTCCAGCCAGAATGTATCGAACATTCGGAACTTCACGCCGAATTTGCGGGAGTGCTGCGAGAATCTGATCGTATCCTTTGGCACGTTGAGGATCGGCGAGACGGCAAACGGTTAGAATCACAGGCTGATCCGGTTCAAGCTGATAACGTTGGAGTAAGTGCTTTGGTTTTGGAGCGATCTGAAATTGTTCGGCAGCAAAGGTATTGTATAGAACGGCAATTTTACTCGGATCAATCGATTGTTCTTGAATTAAGCGATCGCGGGTGTAGTGACCGACTGCCAAAATTCGATCGGCGTGGTGCAAGGCGTTCTGCAAGCTTGGGCGCGTGATGTCCCAAGCTTCTATCCCATGCGCGATCGTCCAGTAAGGAATCTTTGCAAGTCGCCAGAGTTGGTAAGCTGCTTCGGTAAAGTTGAGATGTGTTGTAATGACGAGATCGGGACGTTGCCAGAGTCCATAACTCAAAAGCTGTGCCGCAAAAATCGGAGTCCGAATCGATTTCGGGTAAGCGCCTGCACCCCGAAAGTTAGGAAGATTTGAACGCGGATCATGCTTAGAAAAAACTTCAATCTTTGCTTGAGGAGCAACCTGCTGTAAAGCTTGAAGGAAATATCCAGAATAAGCCTGAATACCGCCTTTTGTTTGAAATAGATCCGGAATCCAAAGATGAAATCGGGCGCTGTGTCTCATTGAAATTAGCCGTTGGGTTGAAGAGATGCGATCGCTTGAAACAATCCGTCGGTTGCTTGTGTATAGCTATACTGAGCAATTCGTGCTTGGCTTGCAGCTCCCCAAGCTTGGAGGCGCGATCGATCTGAAAAGGCTTCTCGTAAACAGGCTGCGAGAGCATCGGTATCTCCAGCAGCAAACAGGAGTCCATTTTCAAACGGAGTCACTAAATCCTGAGCACAGCCAACATGAGAGCTAACAACGACGGGACGAGCTAAACACATTGCTTCATTAATCGCCAGCCCCCAAGTTTCCCAAGCCCCATAGCTCGGCAGCACAAACAAATCCGCGATCGCATAAGTTCGAGGCATGAGAGATTGATTCTGAAACGGCGCAAAATAGACATTTGGAGGAGCTTGCGATCGCAGTTCTGATTCAAGCTGACCTGCTCCTACAAATAATAGTGCGACATTCGGTAAATTCGCTTTTACGAATGCTTGTAGTAAATCCAGTGGACGCTTTTTCGCTTCTAGCTTTCCGGCAAATAAAATGACAGAGGTTGCGGCTGGAATGCCTAAAGCGTGCTTCCAGTCGATCGCAGTTTCATGAGCGGTTTCGATTTGAGACATAAAGCGCTGATTGTCGATCGCATGAGGCGAAAAGAACAATCGCTCTGCTGGAACTCGATGAAATCGCAAGTACTCGTAATTTGCTTTTCCCACATAGAGACAGGCTGAGAATTTCCGATAGATTTGCGAAATTACTTCACGGCGAAGTGTCGCTTTTAGTCCAGAGGTGGGAATCAATCGATGTGAATCTCCCCGAAACAAGAGGGGCGCCCAGTCCGAATTCCATTGCCACAAAAATCGGTACAAACTTGCATAGTTATAGTTCATCATCAGCACCGCATCTGGCTGAAATGCTTTCACTTGATCGATCAGTGTCGGATTCTGTAACCCCCAGAAATGATAGGTTCCAGGCGCTGAACTCACATTCTGAACAAATTCGTAATCATACCCAGACAGCAAAGGAATATCCCACTGTACGACTTGTTGAAAACCTTGATCCGCTTGCTCAGTGATGCCAAAATCCCACAGATAAAACACACGAATGTTCGCTACGGTCGCAAGATGGCGAAACCAAGGAGCGTAGTACTGAATCGGATGAGAAGTGACGATCGCGAGTCGCTTCATTGTGAATCTGCTTGGTAGACAACGGGGATCATCACGGGAGGAACGCGATAGTTTTCCATAAATACAAAAGCAATGATGACCAGGACATAAGTTGACTGAGTGAGGGAAGCGAGATAGGTTCCAGCCGCCCACTCTGACTGAAAGGAAAAGGTGAGTAACAGAACAGAAAAAAGCGATCGGAATGACAATAGAGGTGCATGGATGCTCCAGCGAGTCGCCTTTCCGTAGAATGTCCCTAACACTGCTCCCAAACCGAGACAGCCCAAAACCCCAAAATTGCCGTAGGCTTCTGCCACTAATCCCCAACCGATTGTTGTGACTTGTGTGGCTTCTGCGGTTTGTAGCCCATAGTGAACGCTGAGCATGTGTGTTCCTTCTTGACTGCGAATCCGATTTTCGTTGAAGATCCGAGGCACGAGAATCTGCGGAATAATGCTGTAAGTCTGTCCTTGTAAAAAGGGGACTGGATCAGGACTTTTGGACTGCGCGAGTAAGAGCATTTGCACCACACTCACGCGCTCTGTCACCGAACCTCGCTCTTCCTCAGTCTCTTGATTTCTGCGCTGCTGAATATAGTTGAGTGAATAGTCCGCCCATTCGCTGTAAACCGCCAAATATTGCCAGGGGGCGACCGTTGGCTGGAGATCTGAAAACCAGTACTTCGATCGCATATCTGCTTTGCCATAATTGAGAAATGTCAGCACACTAAAGATGAGTGCAATCACAAGAACAGGAACTCGCTTGCGTCCGATCGTGTAAGCGCTGATCGCAATCAAGCTAATCGAAGCAGAACCCACCAGCAAAAAGCTCAGTGCGTTTGTCACCATAAACCCAAAAATTAGAGCAACCAGGAAAATACTGTGTTGCCTTGATAAGACACGTTCCCCGAAGCGGTAACACAAGATAAATGTTGACAGCGCAGTCAGTCCGAGTGCACCGTTTCGCACCATTGAAAAAGCGACTCCAGATAAGGTAATCCAGCCCGCCGCATTATAGATATTGAACACGACGCTTGCAGTCAGTGAGGCTAGAAAAAACTCATCTCCTTTGCGGTTTCCAAGCGTGCGATAGTACTGAGGTGGAGTCGGAGCCGTGCTGACAAATCGATACCAAATGAGTGTTCCCACAAGAAGACACCCTGCAATCGTGGCTCCTGCACTCAAGTGGCTACTGGGAGGATACGTCATAATTCTGGGATGATGGCTCACTAGGGGTAAGCCGTAAGTCCAGATAAAACTGAGGGCAAACATGGGAAAGACAGGCAGTCCTAATGCTCGACCTGAACACCAAAGATAGAACGGGATCAGGGCTGGAATTGTCACGAGGATCGCTGCGGCTTGACTGAGAATCGAATCCACCTGAACAACGTAAATCTCATAGAGCAGTAACGCGATCGCACCACACCAAAACACATTCTCTAGCGAATTCTCGCGGGAGGTTGGCAACCGTACGGGAATGGATGGGGTCGGCTTTTGTTCGTTCACGACACACCTCCCGCTGAGGTCATACAGCGATCGAAGATCGTACATTGCTGTTGAGTCATGGCTTGAGCCGTGTAGGGTTGAAAAAGGCTCCAGTCAGTGTCAGGTTGATAACCCCGATCGAGACGGGTGAGCCAAGTGAGTTGGGCAACGACTTCAGATTGCAATTGTTCAGGTTGACAATTTGAGGTGAAGGTAACAGATCTTCCAGCTTGAATCGATCGCAGAATGGACACGACTGAACTCTTTTCGTGAAAGATAGCAAGAATGGGTTTACGAGCGAGTACACAGGGATAGAGCTTTGATGCAGTGTAGCTTGAATCGTTTGAGCCAATTAGCAGAATCGCATCACTGTCTACGAGTGTCTGTAGTGCTTCAAAGTACGGAATGCGATTCGTATGTTCGCTGACGAGATCTCCGACTCCCAACTCTTGAGCGATCGGCTCGATCGTTTTTTCAGCGCGATCGCTGGGTGCGTAACTTGTTCCTACGAAGTGCAATCGAATGGTTTCCCAAATTTCAGGAGAGTGCTGACGAGCTTCTCGAATGCCTAAAAACAGCGATCGCAGTGCAAGGTTCATATCTTTGCCACCGCGTCCAACATAGACCCAGTGCCGTTTGCCATCGGTTGGATCGAAGATCCGTTGCTGAATCTGCAAGGTAGGTAATCGCTGAAAATCTGTTTCCGGCGCACCAAAAGGTAATACTGTGAACTGCTCGGCGTTCAACCAAGGGTAACGATGCTGTAATTGGTCGGGGTAAGACGGAGAGACGCTGATCATGTGGCTTGCTCGACGCAGGGCTTTAGGTTCTAGAATTTGTGCGATCGTTTGAGCAAACCCATACTTGAAGCGACCCCCTGGACGATAGCTTGTCTTCGTGTGTTTGTAATAGTCGCTGAGCCAAGGATCTTGGAAATCCAGGACATAGGGGACTCCAAATCGCTGTCGCCAACCTGCGGCTAGACCCATCGTGAGAAATACTGTGGTTGAGAAATAGATCAAATCAAATTGTTGCTGACTGAGTAAGCGATCGCCGATCTGCTTGAAGTAAGGCAGACAGCGCCATCCGATGTTACCAAGTCCGATTCGCTGGGTAAGTTGGATGGGAAGAACGGGAGTGCGTGTGATTGAAAGGCGATCGGGAATCGTTTTGAGTAGTAAGGGGTCTTGAGTTCCTACGATCGCATCTTCCTGCACCGTGAGAATCCAAGGTTCCCAACCAAAGTCTTGGAAGTAAGGCAAGGACATTCTTACCCGCTGATGATCGGGCGCGTTAAAGGGTGGGAAATGGGGGCTGACAATGAGGACTCGACGGCTCACGATCTATCCTTGGTGAATTTTGTTGGGTAGAAACAGGGCATTGACTCGCTCAGGCAATTGAGCAGGCATATAGAGGCGATGTCGATCAATTCATCGATTGCAGCCAAGTTAAAGATTTTGAAAGTACACAAAGGGAAGGCCTGCTGTTAGAGATGATCATTCTGTCGAGCCTTGCTGAGAAATCTATCCCAAACTACAATTCAGTTCGTCGCACATCAGGATAGTTTACCGATCAACTTTGTTCGGTTTTATACATTTGAAAGTGTGGTTGTAGTATTTCTTCGCGACACAGGATTGAGTCTAGCTGGAAGCCGTTTCTCTCTTGTGACACATTCAACGGTTTCTGCAATCAAGGGCAACATCGTTTTTGCTCCTAAGCCAGTGCAGGAATGTTTTGATCAACTAATTGGTGATAAAGCTGTTCATATCGATCGACAATCACACCCGCTGAAAAACAGTGTTCAGCTCGTTGACGACAGTGAGCGCGATCGAGAGTTGAAATTTGCTCGATCGCGCTGCAAGCCTCATCCAAAGAATGAATCAAAAATCCATCCACTCCAGAACGAACAATCTCAGGTAACGCACCTCGCGGGCAGGAGATCACAGGCGTTCCACAGGCGAGAGCTTCTGCAAATACAATGCCAAAAGGTTCCTCCCACTCGATCGGCACAATCATCGCGGCTGCCTGACCGAGCAATTCGTTTTTCTGCTGATCATTCACCGTACCGACATACTCAATCCCATCTTTACCGATGTGAGGCTCAATTTCTTCGTGCCAATATTGTCCCGCCTCACCTGTTGTCGCATAGTTCCCAGCAATCAATAATCGCCGCCCCGTTTGACGCGCTGCTGCGATCGCGGTATGTGCACCTTTAATCCGTTCAATTCGACTGAGAAAGACAAGGGGTGCATCTTCTGGAACAGTTGACTGAAAGGTATATTTCTCGATTTCTACACAGTTGTGAATTGGATGCCAGATGCCTCCAGAAACGCGACCTGTTCGACAGATATAATCACTACAGCCTGTAAAGGTCAGCGATTCTCTAGCCAGTTTGACCGCCCAACCCGTCGTTCGCGCACTCGGATAGCGCTGATACGACATGACTTTAGGAATTGGCGATCGTAAGAGTGGCAGCAGATACAGAATGCGAGAGAAGCTATGAATCAGATCCGGCTGAAAGGATTGCACCGCAGATTGCAGCGTGAGTGTGTTTTGCAGCGCATCGAATTTGTGTTGCGATCGCACCCCTTTCCAGGCAAATTGTCGATCGGCAAGCGTTTTAGAGTCTCGGTGAGCCACTAACCCAACGGTATGTCCACGCTGTATAAGCTGCGTAATTAACAGATCCACAATGCGCTCGATTCCGCCGTAAAACCGAGGAGGAACTGGAAGTTCAGGATCAGCCGTTAGTAAAATTCTCATAGCAAACTTCCAGTAGCATACCGACTAGGATGATAAACTAGCAACTCATCAGCACTTTCTAGAGGTTTACCCCCGATCACTCGAAACTGATAGCCCATCGCCGTTAACAGTTCGCGGCATTGTCGCTGAATGTCGTCTCCGTGTGTGGCGAGCACGATCGTCGGATGCGATCGCGCTAGGATTGCTTTCATTCCCTGTAATGCAGCAACTTCTGCCCCTTCAACATCCATTTTGATGTAATCAGGCAGAGGGATTTTACCTTGTTCTAGTAGACTATCTAGACTCACAGTCTTGACCTGTAAGCTCCCTTGCGCGGCTAAATGTCCATGAAAGCTACTTGCAGATAAGTCAAACGATGCGACTCCATCGGTGTCAGAAATCGCTGCCTCAATCACAGAGACATTCTGAACCTGATTCATCTCTAAATGCTGCTTCAAATAGTGTAAGTTTTTCGGCATTGGCTCGAAGGCAAACACCCGTCCTGATGAACCGACGAGCACCGAAGCTAACAACGTGTGAAACCCTACATGAGCACCCAAGTCAAACACAATGCTTCCTGCTGGAATCGTCTGTTCTAACAATTGCTGCTTATCGTATTCGTAGCTTCCCAACCAGCATCCATGCTGACTCGATCCAACGATCCATCGTTTGCCCTTGAGCTTCCCCTGCAAAATCGTCATTTGCATTTCTTTGGGCAACCACTGTAATGGCGATCGTAAAAGTTTTCCGAGCGGCGATCGATAAGAAATTCCAGAAAAGTTCATTGCAGTGCTCGGTGGACAACAGATAAAAAGCGATGCTGTTCGATCTCCCAGTTATATAGGCTTTGCCCTAACTGCCAAGCCTGCTGACGAGCTTGAATCAGATGATCTCGATTCGATAACCAGCGATCGACTGTTTTCGCGATCGCAGTTGGATCACGGACATCTATTAATACAGAGGCAGATCCGAGTCGTCGGGATAATTCTGATTGAGCTTGTGTTATGCTCATCAGCACAGGTAGCCCAGCTAACAAGTAAGTAAAAACTTTGTTGGTTAGACAAATATCACGATTGAGCGGCGTTGCCAGTTCTAGCGATAAACCAATGTCATGCTGCGCTGCCAGCTTGACCATCTCTGGAGGCGGTGCAGAAGGGAGAAAATGAATGCGATCGTGTAGGTTCATCGAAGTTGCTAACTGCATCAGGTAATCCACATAGCCATTTGCTGGAATGCCGCGCAGATAAAGCTCCACAGGCGTTTGCATTTGTCCCATTGCCTGCACGATCGCTTCAATGCCCCGACCCGCTCCAATCGTCTGTGAGAACCAGTAGAGCGAAGGAACGGTTCTAGACTGCTTTGGGGGCAAATCCGGTGCTTCGGATAATGGAAATACATTTAAGATCGGTTCCATCCCAACTCCATAGCGTTTTGCGTAGGCATTTGCAATTCCAGGTGAAGCTGCGGTGAGGTGATCACAGTGAGGCAGTAAAGTGCGTTCAATGCGATCGCGGACTCGAATTTCTGCTTGATTTTCGGGTGTTTGTTCCAGTTCGCCAATATGAAAGTCTTCGGCATCAAATCCCAATCGAGCATGATGATATTTGGCTGCGATCGCGGCGGCAGGAAGGGCAGCTAAACAATGGGCGATGTAGAGATCAGCAGGTTCTGCCATTGCTGCTTTTGCGAGTCGATCGCTGATTGGACTATGTGCCCAGACTGCCCAAGTGAGATGAGGCAACATCTGAGCCAGCTTACGAGATAATTCTTGGCGAATTCGACGGCTGAGATAGTCCAGGCGAGAACCCAGTCCAACCTGCACCCAAGCCCAATCAACCTCAGATAGAATTGCAGCATCCAACGGACGAACTTCTGCCATATAGTCACCTGCCACAACTCGCACCTGATACCCTGCGGCATGAAGACTATTTGCTTCTTTGACCAGTCGAGGATTAGAGCCAACATGACCAGGACTTACGAGACAAACTCGTTTCATAGCTCAAATCCTGCGGCACTCAGTCCATCTTGTAAGTTCTCAATCAGCGATCGACGATAATCCGACCATTGCCATTTTGCTGCGGTGTCCAAAGCGGCTTGTCGCATGGCTTGAAGTTCTGTACGATGCGTGATACACCAGCTCAATGTCTCGACCAACGCTTGTGAATCCCCTGCGGGAACAATCAGCCCATTCACCCCATGTTGAATCAAATCAGCCGCTCCAGCCCGATCCGTCGTGATTACAGGTAGTCCCTGAGCAAACGCTTCAGTCACCACCATCCCAAATCCATCACAAAGCGTGGGAAAAACCAGAATATCCGCTTGGCGATACTGTTGATACAGTTCTGAGCGCGGAACGGTTCCAGACAGATGAATCGACTCAGGAATATCAGTGGTCAATGTCGCAGGTAGTCCCATTGATCCAAAGACTCGAAGCTGGGCATTTTGGGGCTGTAATTGTTTCCATGCTTGCAGTAAGTAATGTGCCCCTTTGCGAATGCTGAATGTTCCTGCCCACAGAAATTGTAGGGGCGTGGTTCGCGATCGCGGTTCTTGCAATGCTGCTAAATTGACAGGCGGCGCACCGTATGGAACAACTCGAACTTTTGTCACCTCTAACCCAGCCGCCGCATAAGACGCTTTCGTAAATTCAGAATTCGCAATGACTACATCTGCAAGATTCCATTCTTGTCTGCGTCGCTGTGTGCGTTCTGTTTGCCGCTGTTTGACGTACTGGCGATATGGTGTTTCTAGCTCTGGATAGCTCTGGAGTTCTTGAGCCAAAAGCGTTTCGACAAACTCATGCTCTGGTGCAGGAACATCATAAATACAGGCGATTCCTTGCTGTTTTGCAGCTTGAAACGTTGCGAGGCAAGCTGTTTCATATCCATAAACCGCACTCTTCGATCGAATCACTTGCTGAGCCACCCAACGATCGTAAGCATCAAGTCCCCGATGAAACAACCAATCGCTGAATCGTCGATCGCGATCGAACCGTCCCACCGCTAACTGCAACACTTCATGCCACGGATGATCTTTGACCAAGCTTAATGGAAATTCGGTCACGGCTCTGCGCGATAGCTGTTTTGCGAGATCAAATCGAATGCGATCGCTGATGGCAGTGGCTGCTTTGGTCAGACTATGATTTGGACGATACACGATCGTGGTTGTAAATTGTTCTAATCGGTCTGCTTCATAAAGTGCTCTTCCGACTTGCTGCACAAATGGAGTCGGCGCTGGATGAGCGAGTGTCACCGTATTGACAGATTGAACCACCCTATCTTTAGGCATGAGATTTAGGCAAAAGAATTGGAGAAAGCTTGGCGCGAAAAATCGGTTGTAGGACTCGTTCTAGAAGAATAGAAAGCGCGATCGATACTCCGAACCAGATCACCAATCTCAGCGTGTAGCTCCAAACGGTTCCTTGCCAAGGAAAGTATCGATAAAGCAGTTCCATCACAGGCAAATGAATGACATAAAACGCATAAGAGATTTGTCCGATCGGTGCAAAGAGATTCATCACACTGGGCGGGTGTCTAACTCGCCAAAACGCGACGCCATCCCGGTAAGCACCGCCAGCAGAATCCAAAAATCCTGCTGAAACAGACGACCTCTCAGCAAGAGTGGGATCAGATTCGCGATCGGAACCAATAAACAAATCACTTGCAGCCACTTAAATCCGGGAAATTTTCGCTGTGTCACTCCAGCAATCAGCAGGAGACAAATCGGCAACCATCCCACAGTCGCTAAATTCACTCGGTCAACCTGTGAATTTGTCCAGCCTAAAACTTGAAACAAAAGTCCAAAGGGTCGAATGTGAAAAAATGCGATGAACAAACAAAGATAGCTCACCAGTGGAATTGACTTCTCGTGAGCGGGAGGTTCAACTTTCCAGGCAAGCCACAAGCCAACAATCCAAAATAAAAAGCCTGTTAAAAAACTTGCAAAAATTTGTATTCCAAATGCTGAAGTAGAAATCAGCCATCCACACAGGCACAGTCCAAAGACGATCGCAAAAACAGCGACGACTTTTGGTCTAAGCCACCAGATGAGGAGAAAGAGTAAGTAAAAGACAACTTCATAACTCAAGCTCCATAATGCCCCATTTCCAGCGATGACGGGAACGGTTAGCCCTTGGAGAAAGAGCGCATTCCCAACGATTGTCGTCCAATGATCTGTTTCTGAGAACGGAATCGAGCAGGCGATCGCGAGCCAATAAATCGGCACGATCCGAATCACGCGGCGCATCAGATATCGAATCATTGCTTGCTTTGAAAATGCGCCTGTGGTACTTAGACCGATGACATACCCAGACAGAATAAAGAACAGCAATACGCAAATCGGTCCAGGATTGAGATATCCCAGCAACCGATGAGGCTGAAATCCTGGATCTAGATCTGGTCCCAAAGCATGGTAGAACCCGACTGCAAGAGCAGCATACCCTCGCAATTCTTCTAATGCCCAATCAAAGGCTCGACGAGGAACATTTTGAGGATTGGGTTGAAATAGACCGAAAAGCTCTAAATCTCTCAAAGCAGTGCTGCCAATCATATCGATTTTGCCTGTTGTCTTGGTGCATCGCAAGTCGTTTTGGCAGATTCTCGAAGGCTAGGCATCATGTCCCGCTTCCTTCAGCAGATCTAAATAGCGTTGCGCTCCTTGATCCAAGCGTAGGTTCTCTAACACATAGTCACGCGGCGCAAACTGACCCTGATGCAATTTCTCTAAGAACAATCCTAGTTGAGCTTCAAAGTCTGCGGCGATCTGAAAATCAACCCCGCAGCGATCGTCCCAATACGGAATTGAGGTCGCTGCCACATCATTTAAGCCATAGTTCAGTCGATTCGGATCACACCATTTGCCATAGTTCCAAGCAAGAATTGGGACTCCTAAACTCAGCGCTTCATTGTAAGCAAATCCCTGAGTTTCGTTTTCGCTGAGATACAACATCGCTTTACACTGCCGCAGCATACTATGGTAGGCATTTTCCTTGCCTTTAGGGTATTGCCCATAGCGAATGTAAAGACTGGAGCATCCTGCTTTCTCTAATTCCGCTTGGCAGGTTTCTAGAAGGTTGGCGTAAGCGGGAGTATCACGCCAGCGAATCTTGTCATAAATCAGGAAATCAAATTGCTTGGGATCAGTCGAACTCGGCGCATACTTCTCATGGTCAATTCCCATTGCCCAAATCTTGACGCGATCGCCATATACCGGACGATACATTGCCGCAGCCCACTCACAATTCTGAATGTTAAACACAGCCGGAGAAGCAGTAAATAGGTCACTCCATTCTTGGGGCGAGTTCAAGATTCCAGGTCCTACAATGCACTGACCGACTTTTGCAACCTGCTCACAGAGGGACTTAGGACCATGCAAAATTCCGAAAACTTGACCTTCAGGAGGTCGTTCTACTCGTCGGTGAAGTTGATACTCAACACCTAGTTTTTGTAAGCCCAAAATCAGATTGGTCGTGACCTTCGCCAGTCCACCAGGGGGTTTACCTCGAAGGGGCTGTAAAAGTTTTCGGACTTCTTTGCGGATGTACTGGTCTCCAGGTATCCAGCGAGAGGTCTCAGGGAAAGCAATATCGTATAGATAAATCGGTTGTGATCGCATCATGGTACAAGGTGAATGGTAAGAGGGTTAAACTTATCTAAGATTGAGAGCTGTGCAAATTTTTTCAAGACTTTTAGCGATCGTGTGATCAGAGAGGACTCGCTGTTGTCCTCGACGACGGATCTGCTGTCTCTTTTCAGCATCGCGTTGAAGCATTCGGATCTTTTCGATCATTTCTTCCGCAGTTTTGTAAGTTTCGATTTCTTCACCTAAGTCATAGAGGTGATCTAGTCCTTCAGTCCATTCAGTGAGATAGCAAGCTCCCATCATCGGAGCTTCAATGTCTCGCATTCGCGAATAAGTATTCGGCTGAGTGAAGGGATAGTGATAGCTGGGATAGCGATTAATGCCCAGAACAATGAGGCTTTGTTGAATAATATCAATGTATTCTGCACTGTTGGGCTGGTGACGAAGGGCTGCTGTAAATAGCTCTGCTGGTGGATCGCGAAGAGATTTTTCCTGAATTTTGCGAATCCAAGGAATGATTCCTTGGCTGCGAATGAACTTCCATTGATTTTCTAAGGTTTGAACTTTGGGATGAGTTTGGACTGCTTGGGAATTTGAGGACTTTGCTTGCCATCCGGCTCCTCGAATCTCAAGTTCAACTCCCGCTTGCACAACCTGTGCTAGAAGATGTGCTCTTTGGGAGTCACGAGAGCCAATAAAGCTGATTCCATACTGTTCTAGGTGGTCTGTCACTCGTTGTGCAGGTGGAATCCAGACTGGCATCGGTGCATAGAGATGGTTGAGGCTTGCTTTTTGATAGAAGGTGAGTGCTTTGAATTCAGGAACCCAGTGCAGGTCAAACGGATAGAACACGTTTGGAACACGATTAAAGTCGCGAACATTATCGCAGTAGAAATTGACGCAGGGAATTCCAAGCGCTTGAATCTCGGCAATTGCACTTGGCTCTACCTGTTTGGGAAAGAGATAGCTGAGAAATAAGTCAATTGGCTGGGCTTGATGTTGTCGTCGAATTTCGTCGATCGCTTGGCTCCAAGTGCGATCGCGCCAAGCCTTTAACTCCGATTCATCAGAATAGACCAAGCCTTCTGCCCAGTCTACGGCTTTCGCTTCTGTCCAGTGATGACCTGCTTCCAGAATTCCAGCTTTCAAGTACGTTTCCCAGAAGTGATAGGCAGGAACCGGATGCTGGCGAGTGGCTTGCTGGCAACTTAGAAAAATTCTCATCGTCCGACTCCATGAGAGAGTTCTGGTTTGCTGCGCCAGCGTTGGGCAAACCGTGCAATTTTCCAGCCGAATGCTGCTTTGTGATAACCATAGCGGTAGGCAAACCGTTGTAATCGCTTGGCTCGTTGCCAGCCCAAGAGAGCGCTAATTAGTTGAAGTGCGGGTCCTCCTGTAAATGGCAAATCTGATCCACCGAGTTGTTTTACTTTTGCTTCTGCTTGGTGTCGGAGATCTGCCGCATCTGGATAGACTTCATAGATCAATCGTTGCAAGACAGTAGTGCAAGCATGGCGAGTCCGATCGCTATTTTCATGAGCAAGCAGATGATCGGTGCCGAGATTCATCGCGCGGAATGCGGAGCACCAAGCTTGATCGGAATTGGATGCGCTCAAGCTACTAGAATTGCCGGAACGGTAGTAGCTTCTTGCACCCTGGCAGAAACGAATCCCTTCACTGGCAAGCAACAGGCGGCAGAAATAATCGAAGTCGTTAATCAAAGAGAGTTCTGGATTCCAAGAGCCTGCTCTATCTGCAATTTTGCGAGGAATGAGCCACGCTGCTCCGTGCATCATGCCACCTCCTTCCCAGGATCGAATCAACCAATCAACAGGTGGTAAATCTGCCCAGACAGGTTCAGGAATAAAGCAAGCGTCTTCAGGAGTCTGAAAGAATCTTGCCCATTCGCCTGCGGCAACATAAGAAGCGGTATGATCGCCTAATAACTGTATCTGTCGCTCGATCTTGTCCGGTGCTAACAAATCATCTGCATCTAGATATTGGATAAAATCGCCTTGTGCTTCTTGGAGAGCGCGATTTTCTGAGGCGCTTTGTCCTTGATTGGATTGAGAAATGACTTTAACAATGTTGGATTCGTATTGTTTAGCGATCGACAAAGTATTGTCCATAGACCCATCATCGACAACAATAATTTCAATGTTGTCCCAAGTCTGTGCGAGAGCAGAATCGAGCGTTTCTGCTAGGTATTGTGCGGCGTTATAAGCAGGAATCAGAATCGAGACGAGCGGCTTCATAGAATGTTATGCAGGTGAGATAGAGTAGCGGCGTTTGAGGCGTTCGTACCAGCAATTAGCGCTGTAGGTCGCATTTTTGTCAATCTGATTCTGTCGCCAGATCTCATTCCATAAATGCAGGGCATAGCTTTTATGAGTGACTCGTCCTGGATTGGTATGAGGACGAACGATCGGACGAATCTGATCTTTCACGGCTTTAACAAAAGTTTGCGGGGTCAGAACAGAATCAGGGCGAACAATCTTGTTAACGGCTCTCCAACTAATCGGGCAGAAAGTTTCAGGGGATGCAATATTTTGTGGATGGCTCAATTCGGGTAACAGTCGTTGTAGCAAGATTGAACCTGTGTCGCCGTAACCGACTTGGGCAGGATCAAGACTGTCGCAGCGGGTGACTAACTCTGTAGTTAATTCACTTTTCTGAACGAGTTTAAGTACGCAAATATTGGCGCAATTTCCCCATTCGCCTTCGTAGCTCGAAGCAATCACAGAGTCTGCCTCAAAGTCGAAAGGTTTTAAGCAAATCACATCGGTATCTACCCACCATCCGCCTTTTTTATGCAGCAGATGGAAGCGAAACAGATCTGCAAAGCCCGCATAGCTCCCTTTACCAAAGCCAGATTGATACGTAAAAATGCGATCGCTGGATAGAACCTCGCGTCCATCTTTGACGATCGTGCCCTCCGGAACGTTTTGAACAGGCTGATAAGTATAGAGATGATACTCATGCCCGTTTTGAAGAAATGACTGAATCGAAAGCTGTTCCATTGTGGAAAGCTCCCCACCAATCCATAATCCCTGAATGACTTTATTTGTATTTTTCATAGTGCAGCAATGTGTTTCCAGGCGTAGCGGAAGTACCAAGGCTTAGAATCTGCGACATAGTGATGTAGAACCGCTTGAGGGTGAACGGCTTCTTCGCGATCGGGCTTCACAATGTAGTCATGGGTGGGTGCGATCGTGCAAGATTTTCCTGCCATGAGCATCGCGACTAAGGCTTGTTCCTGGTAGTAATGCGTCCCCTGCTGCTCGATTAGTGTTTTACACCAATACTCTAGTTTGTCCCAGTCGATGTCATCGCTGTTGAGTCCACAAATTCCAACATTGAGTTGGTCTGCGATCGTGGCTTGAGCGAGTTCGGTCATGAGCGTTCTGGAGTAGCCATACGATGGCTCAATATCAATCATGTGACAAGGACGCTGCGGAGATTGTAACCAGTCTGTCAGTATCGTTGGCGATCGGAAGAACAACATATCTGAATCGAGAACGAGCTTCCAGCCTGACGAACCAGCATGAATGTCTGTAACTTTCCGGATATGGGGATAGTTCGATCGACGTTCTCGCAGGTAGGGAAACTTTGCGATCGGGAGCGCTGCTTCAATCTGGTCTTCGACCTCTGAGTTCAATACGAATTGGACATTGGGAAGGATGCGACGTAGGGCAGCTTGATAGGATGGCGCTAGAGAACCATCATCATAAATCACGGGACGCAGCGGGATCGAACTGTGTCGCGCCATCGAGTAAGCACAAAAACAAGTTTGATACCAGAATTTCTTGCCACTCAAAAAGTAAATATCAAACGCTGGATCAGTTGAAACAGGTAACGGTTCTAGTTCATTGGCAGCTTGCTCCATTTGTGACCTTGCTTTGTTGTTAATCGATCGTGCGATCAATCCTTCACGCCTCAGTGAAGTAATAAAACCTTTGGGCGCGTAGTAAAGGTGATAGAACAACACCCCTAGCTTTAATTGTTTGGAGAACTGCCGCAAATTTTGATTCGGAGTGTTGGTCATCATCGGCGTTAGAGAGTTGAGAGGGGTTGCATGAGTGTATTAAGAGTTTGGCGATCGATAGTCCGAATTTTGGAATAGTCAGGGCGTTGAATGCGCTTGAGTAGTCGTGCTGTGTTTTCGATGCCAATGAGCTTGGCAAGCTGTTGGAAAAGACGACCGCCTAAGTTCTCGATCGGGGTCGGCGGTGCGGTTTTCCAAATTTCTAAAACTTTGGATTCAAATTCAGCATGAAAATTTCGGGGTAGTTTACGCCAAGAGACTAAGGCAGATTCGCCAATTTGTCTGCGAACAGGCAAGGTAGACTCCTTGTTAGGACAGTGCTTGAGAAAGATTAGCGTCATCCGTAACGAAGCAATTCCGGTCGCTTCCCAGCAATTCGAGTAGCGATCTTGATCGTGCTGAATGTAGATAGCGTAAGGCTGATCGACTTTGACGATTTTAGCGGGATGAATCATCAAATTGTAGTAAATCCAAGTATCTCCAACAGGTGATAACGATCGTTCTGGAGGCACGATCGGATGAGCAAAATGCTGGGTGAGATACGCTCTGCGAAAAATCAGATTGCCTGGAGTTGGTTGGATCTTCAGATAGAGTTCAACGGGATCAGTCGTTAAAGGCAGCGATCGTTCAGACACGATCGAGAGTGTAGACTGATCGGCGTTAAAATGTGCAACACATTCATCCGAATAGCAAGCATCTGCCTGATGCTCCTCTAGGCAAGCAATCTGAACCCGAAATTTGTCAGGATGAACATGATCATCTGAATCAATAAAAAACACATATTTGCCATTGGCATGAGCTAACCCATGATTTCGAGCAATCAGCGATCCTTGATTTGATTGGCGAATGAATCGAACTGAAAAATCGATCGTACCGGATAGCTGTTTCTCTAAAGGTTCTGCTGATCCATCATCGACCACAATAATCTCAGCATTGAGGCTTTGAATTGCTCGATCGACACTCCGGAGCGTTTCTCTCAGCAATTCAGCCCGATTGTAGGCAGGAATAATGATTGATAAATCAAGCATCGTCATAGGATTTCTGGGGGCGGGAGTTAGATCGTCAATCTGAGAGTAAGCTTTGTCCTTCAAAGGCTCCGCAAGCTCCTTGCCAGCGAATGTACTCGATCGGGCTTTTCCAAGGTTGATAAGACATCACAGCTTTGAGTTGCCTGGGTAACACACTCCAGCGGGGAATCTTGCGCCAAGGTCGAATCTGATGAGCGTCGAGAACTTGTATCCAGGATTTCGCGATCGATCGGTTTAATCGCGCTAAATATGGGGTAGTTAACCGATTCGCAGAAATCAGATGCGTGAGTTCAAGTTGGGGAAAATATCCCACACCCCAACCGAGATTAATCAGAGTCAGATTGATGTCACAGTCTCCACCCGATTGCAGGCTGCGTCCGGTGCGATCGAGCGCTAATCGAGCAGGATCATCCAGAATCATCTGAACGTATTGTGTCGCTGCCGATCGCTGGAGTGCCATTCCTGCCCCGATCGGGGCAAACTCTGGATGCTGCTTCGTTTCTCCGAGGTTGGCATCATAGAAATAAAGTTGCTCAGTGTTGCCTAAGTCGCGCAGTGCTAAACATCCCCAGAATGTCTTAATCCAAGGTTCTGGCTCGATTTCAAATTCTGGAAGCGATTTCCCCCCGATCGCGCCGAGTGTGGGATGCGCTTGAAAAATCTCGATGATATGTTGAAGATAGTTCGCCCCTAGGACATTATCATCATCGACAAAGACTAAGTACTGTCCTTGACTTGCTTGAATTCCTGCGAGTCTAGCGCGGGTGAGTCCGAGTTGATTTTCTTGAATCGTGCGGGCGTTTGGATGCCAAGTTATATCAACTTCGATCGAGCCGTCTGAAGCATTATCGACAATCAGAAGCTCCCACTGGGCATTCGATAGAGACTGCGATCGCAATCCCGCGATCGTGCGCTCAAGCCGCATGGGGTTCGGATTATGCGTGGGGATGATGACTGAGATCAGGGAATTCATGGCTTGAGATAGTTCAGGAGTCGTTGGGCTTGGGTGATCGGAGAATAGTGTGCGAGTGCCCACTGTTTACCTTCAAATGCGATCGTTTCAAGATGATCTCGATCGGCTTCTAAAAGCGCGATCGCACTTTGCTCATAGTCGAGTTTAGTCACTCCCCAATAGTGTTTGAAGTTCTCAGGCATCATGGGCAGGATGAATCCGTTTTCCTCAAAATCGAGATGAATCGGAACAGAGTTAGAAACGAGCGCTTCCCAAAACCGCCAGCTATCAAATTGATTGATGTAGTACTGCTGCTGATATCGCGCAATGAAGTCAAGGTACTCATCATAAGTCTGAGGTTGAGCAAGTTGCTTTAACAACTTTTCTTTGGTTTGAATCCATTTTTTGCGGAGCTTAGAAGGGAGGTCTCGATATAGCGGCATTTTGAGTTGATAGTTTCCTCCAAAGCAATAGGTTAGTAAAGACTGGTTCAAGCGCTGAAAATACTCTCGATCGTGTCTCCCTTTCGTTTGTTCATGAGTAAGCTGATCTTCTACGATCGTAGATTGAGAAGTTTTTTCATAAATGACATAGCGCTGTTTAAGCACTGGGGTCATTTGAGCCAACGCAAGCCGACGAATATTATGATCATGACGAAAGCTAGAAAACACTCGCTCTTCTGGCTGGAGTGTGTCTGATTTTCGTAATTGACTGATAATTCGTTGCGTTAGTCCAAACGCCCAAGGTTTGACGAATTTTGGATAAGACTGATCTCGATGATAGTGAGCACGAAGAATGAGATCGACGTTTTGTAACTCCGGTAAGTAGCAAGACAGTCCAATTCCATCGTTTGTGTCAATCACAATATTGATGTGATCTGGGCTAATCTCCGAATATTTTTTAGGATTGTTTTGAAAGTAATAGATGCTAAAAATATTGATTGTCGATCGAAATGTATCCTCTGCTTGTTGAATCAAAAACGTAGATGTTTCTACTTCTTGCCAATAGTTAATGTTTCCTCTAAATTCAATTCCCAATTCACGAAACCCTTCTGCCAGCGCAACACAGTCGTGAAAATAGAACTGATGCGATAAGGCTTCATTTGGAGCTAAGAAGAACTGAATTTTAGGACTCATGCTCGTGTCCTCACGATTTTTGCAGGGACACCGACTGCGATCGAATAAGGGGGCAAATCTTTTGTTACGACTGCTCCTGCACCGACGACGCAACCATTTCCGATCGTCACTCCTCCTAACACAGTGACTCCTGCACCCAGCCAAACATCTTCACCGATCGCGGTGGGCAAATGCACATCTGATTCCCAACGAATTCTATGAGATCGATCGGGAATCGCATGATTAGAAGAAAGAATACGACAGTGCATCGCGATCAGTGAATCTTTCCCAATCGATACGCCGCCATGTCCATAAATGACTGTGTAGGGTCCGATGAACACATCTTCGGAAATCGAGATCGAGCCACCCCAGGCATCGAGCACAACCCCTTGTTCAAGTCGCGATCGCGCTTCAATCTGAATGATTCCAATCTGATTTCCAGCAACACCTAACCGCCCCATTACGTTTTCACTGATTAAACAGGAAGGATGAATCACAATCCCATTCATTCTCAGCTTGAAGTGTCGCCAAGCATTTCGGACTCGCTGTATTCGGGAAAAGAGTGATCGAAGCTTTGATGAACTTGTCATCTTTGTTGTTGGAGCAGATTCAAGCGTCGGGGTTAGCATTTTTCCAACTCCTACTAGATCGAAAAGAACTTTGGATTTCTGATCCACTGTTGAAGATAGAGCATCTGTAGAGTTGGTAAGAACGCTTTGAGAACTTTCAGCATTGGATTCTGTGTGGTAGGAGGACGTTGACCGAGTGATAGACAGAGTTCTACGGCTCGACGGGCTGTTTGCAGGTCACGTAATTGCATCAATGCGTGGATAGCAACTTGCTCTGCTTCTGCCGCAATGCTGGAGTGCAATCCTTCAAACTGATCTGCATAGGTTTGAAGCAATTGCAATCGACATTGTGCACAATTCACTTGATTGCGACTCAATCCACGATCGTGCCGCAAAGAATACGCTAGAACCGTGTCTACAACACTAAATCTTGCCCCGATTGCGGCTAATCGGACATGCAAATCCGCATCTTCCCAACATTGAAAAGATTCGTTGAAGCCTTCGATCGACAAAAATACTGCTTTGCGATAGAGACAACTAATTACCCCGATCGGATTTGTGATCGTCGCCGCTAGAGCATCTTCTTCTAGAGCTTGCTGCCTGTAGCGACGCGGAATTAAAAGGTCTCGTGTGATTTCTTCAACCCAATCCGCATGGCACACGATCACATCAATGCCAGATTGAATCTTCGCTTTCGTCTGTTCCAGAAATTCAGGGTGCAGGGTATCGTCCGCATCATGAAAATGAATCCAAGAGCAAGTCGCTGCTTCAGCGAGTCGATTACGAGCAAAAGCGGCTCCCCGACAAACTTTGCTGCGAATTACGGTTGCACCCAGTTGCTCTGCAATCTCAGCCGTGTTGTCTGTACTTCCGTCGTCGTAACAAAGAATTTCATCGAATGGAATGGTTTGCGATCGAATGGTTTCCCACAGTCGAGGCAAGTACTGAGCAGCATTATGGCAAGGGATCAGTAGACTACACGAATTCATAAAGGGTTTGGGGGTTTAAACCAGGAACGATCCTAAAGGGATCTATGAAGCAGTGCGCGTCATTTAGTTCTTCAGTACAATCTACGCAGGGAAAATCAGGATCATTACTGAATCCTTATCTGTTCTTTATAAATTTAATACTCAGTATTCAAGACCTAAGCGGGGAATGCTCTTCGGATACGCTTGATGACTTTTGTGTGAAGTCCAGGTTCACGTGGATCAAGTGAAATTAAGTCCGGTTGACGCGGTGGTAGACAGAGGCGTTGAGGAATCTGGATCGGTTGTCGTGAATGATTCGTCGATCGAAGATGCCGCAGTCGGTTTTCCCACGCATCCACACAGCGATCGTGAGCGTAATCTGCGGCGATCTTAACTCTCGCTGCTTGAGAGAGAGTCTGCCACAGTTGAGGATTGTTTCTCAATTGCCGCACTGCTGCAACGAATGAATCTCCACGATCGTTGACTAACAATCCATTGACTCGATCCGTGACGAGTTCTGGAATACCGCTTTCAATTTGCGAACAAATCGGAACCACACCACACGCCATCGCTTCCATCAGCGCAACTGGCAAACCTTCGTAGTCAGAAAGTAAAACGATCGCATGATTCTCTAAGAGGCGAGACTGCATCTGTTCACTATCGACTCGTCCTGCATATCGAATGGGTAATCCCGCGCCTTGAGTATGCAAAATCTGTTCAACCGAAGTTTGTGCAGAACCTGAACCATAGATAGTAGCTTCTGTTCCAGAAACTTCTCGCACCGCTCGACAAAGCGCCTGAGTGACTTCAGAGATACGCTTTTGCTCTTCTGATAATCGACCAACATAAACGAGCTTGAATTGATCCGAAAACGGCTGAACGGTTTGTACTGGAAAGGGAACGCCACAGGGAATGCGATCGACTTGAATTGTTTGCGGTGAGCGATCAAGAATTTGCTGCTCTAGAGTTTGTGAGACAGGCACGATCGCTGAAAGTTGATACTCTGGTCGTCCAAACACGAATTCAGCTTGAATACCGCGATATTCTGTATCGTCATTGTGTAAAACCCCAATCGTTGGAATTCCTGCGGCTCTGATCCAACGCGCTGCATAAAGTGCAGGAATCATGTAATTGGGGACAAAGACATCTGGAGAATGTTGGGCGATCGTTTGCAAAATCCAACGAATGTGATGCTCGGTGTAGTAGGGCAATGGGGCAACATGACATTGAAATCCCATCTGTTGTAATGCGGGCAGGGTGGTGCAGTTTTCGTCTTTTGCCCAGGTGATAAATAGAACCTCAGATTCAATACCACGATCGCGTAGAGATGGTAATAATCGTCTTAACCAAGCATTGATGCCATTGATGCAGTTATAGCCATCGTAGGTGCAAAATGTGACTTTCATACTATTCCACTGCAAGCCGCTTCTTTCGACTGATTTGCCAATAGAACTGCTTGAGCAGTCTTAATTCGACCCAGAGATCAAACTGTTTTGATGTTTTATAAAGTTCGATATTGCGCTTCAGGCTGATGGTCTGTTGTTCTAGAATGAGCGAAGCCCAAGAATAAACAAATTGTCCTTTGATTTTTTTCTCAATTTCTCTAGAGAGGTGCAGATTTCGTTGCAAGAATGCAAAGGTTTGCATCCGCTCATAGAGATCTAAAGCATCCGATCGAGATTTGGATCGGACTGAGGCGCTCGAATAGCGGTAGTAATTCAAGATTTTTGAGCTAAATGCAAGATCCGCTTGGAGCAGGATTTTGATCCAGGTCATCCAATCGCCGCAAAGAAAGAGTGACTCTTCTGCATAGTCGATCATTTCGAGTGATTGCCGCCGAATTAAAACTGCGCTGGCATTTGGAATCGTATTCTTGAGAGCTAGATAGGTTTTACATTCCTCGATTCCACGGTTGATAAAGTTGTTTCGCCATCGCCGATCGTCTAGATCATCTGTCCAGCAGTGCATGGTTTTATCTAAATTTCCTGCTTCATCGACCAGTTGCGACTGACCATAAGCAATTCCAACTTGCGGATGCTCATCTAGAAGTGGCACAAGCGTTTCTAGTAGGTTTGGGGCTGCATAGTCATCTGATTCTGCAATCCAAATGTATTCGCCCGTTGCGGCTTTAATACCTTTGTTCCACTGCTTGAACGGAGAGCCGCTATTTGTTTGATTCAAAATAGAGCGAATTCGTCGATCGTTGCTAAATTGAGCAAATACTTCGTTACTATTGTCTGTCGAAGCATCATCAAGATAGATAATTTCAAAGTCCTGATACGTTTGGTTCAAAATGCTTTGAATGCGCTGCTCTAAGAACCGTGCATGATTGTAGTTCGGAATGATGACGCTAACTTTAGGCATGATCAATCAGGATGATAGTGAACAAGATAAATATCTTTTCTTTAGAAATAAGACGAGTAACACCAATCATTAATAATGTCTGCCTGATAGAAACGTCGTCTCACTTGAATCTTCTTAGTTATCAACTTCTGCTTTAGAATTTCAGCTTTCTTCAAATTTAGTTCTGGTAATATATCCAGCATATCACTCCAGATTTTAGTAACTTTGCTAGCCTCAGAATTTGATAAGCCCTTTCTGATAAACTTTGCTCTGTTTGCTTCAACATACGCCACTCTTAAAAACCTCTTCCTAAAATCTATCGGATTCTCAGATTTAGATGCTGCTTGCCTTAAGTTCTCATAGTCAGAATGATACGCAAATAAATGCAACATAACTAAGGGATCTAGGCTGCGGCGAAAATCATTTTCGGTATGGTTCATTTGACTGGTGGATTTCTGATGCACACGAAATGCTGCTAAGGATTCTGGTACGTATGCAATGCCTGTATGACTTGCGATTCTTGTCCAGTACTCTAAATCGCAGAGCTGAATAAGATGTGGATTGAATGCTCCAAACTGCTGGAACACACTGCGGTGTAACAGCATAGAGGTTGGTTCTCCAATAAAGTTAATCCACAAGTTATTGAATACGCTCTGACAAAACTCCTGGGATGTAATCTTGCTAGCATTTGGAAGAAATTTTTCAGGTAGTTGTAAATCTCGATAGTAGCCCTTCAATTCCTCTGAGATACCCTGCTCGAAAATGAACTCTCTACGACAGAAAAGAATCGGAACATTTAGTTTAGTTGCCTCAAGTAGTTTTTCTAAGCAATTCGGTAGAATGACATCATCTTGAAAAACGAACTTAATCCATTCTCCACTCGCTAACTGAACACATTGATTCCAATTACCAACTAACCCAAGGTTAAACTCATTCTGAATGACTCTAATCCGCTCGTCTTTCTGAGCATACTCAAACGCGATCGACATTGTGCGATCGCAGGACTGATCGTCAACAATCAACACCTCAAAATTTGTAAAGCTTTGAGCTAAAATGCTGTTTAAGCATTCTCGAATATATTGTTCTCCGTTGTAAGTCGGAACGCAGATACTCACAAAACTACTCATATTTCTTAGGTGACTACTTTGGATTTAACTAGCTGAACTGTGTTCCAATCTAAGATGGGTCGAACCGCACCAGGAAATGTGCCTAAAAATGCCCCTCTTGCAGAAGCGCCATCCATTGAATCAATGACGTTGAATGCCGCAGCATCTAATTCATGAAAATGTAGTTTAAAAGGCTCCTGCTCTAGAGCCGCAACGCTAATAATTGTGAGTCCTTCCGCTAAGAAATTTGCTGGAATCCACATCGTTGATGCGTAAATTCCTCGATCGCGAGGCTTAGTATCGAATGCTGAATCTAAATCATGTGAACTCAAGATATGAATTCCATGACTATTAAATAGATTGATGGATTGAGTAAATTTCTGATTATCCTTGAAAATCTCATAAACCATCGTAATCCCGATCGGCTGCGTGATATCCAAGTTCTCTTGAATGACTCCAGATTCATCATGAATTTTCACTTCAACTAATCGCACAATGTCATTTCCTGGAGCATGATCGCGATCGAGCCACTGCCTTCTCGCAGTCGTCCCCTGTCCAGTCTTCAAATATAAATTTACTGCCTGTGTCGTATTCCCATTAAACTGAACTGATCCTTTATTCAGCAAAACTGCTTTATTGCAAAGTCGCAGTACAGTTTCCATATTGTGACTGACGTAAATCACAGTACGTCCTTCCTCTGCCACGTCCTCCATCTTGCCTAGACACTTCTTCTGGAACTGAACATCTCCAACCGCGAGAACTTCATCGATGATCAAAACCTCTGGCTCTAAATGTGCTGCAACTGCAAATGCCAACCGCACATACATTCCGGATGAGTAGCGTTTAACAGGTGTATCGATAAACTTTTCAATTTCAGCAAAAGCTACAATCTCATCAAACTTGCGTTTAATCTCCGCTTTGCTCATTCCCAAGATTGCGCCGTTGAGAAAGATATTCTCTCGCCCCGTGAGTTCAGGATGAAATCCAGTGCCCACCTCTAATAAGCTTGCAACTCGACCCTTAATCCGGATCTCGCCGCTCGTCGGTTCCGTGATTCGACTCAGAATTTTTAACAGCGTTGACTTGCCTGCCCCGTTGCGCCCGATAATACCAACTCGATCGCCTTGCTGAATCTCAAAGGACACTTCTTTAAGTGCCCAAAACTCTTCAGTGTTGCTCTGATCTGCTTTCTCTCCACGCTGAAAAGAACGAGCAAAAGCAGAAAATTTATGACTCAGTGCATCTCGCAAGGTGGCATAACGCTGCGGCTCTTGATGAGTTAACGTGTACCGTTTACTGAGATTCTCAACCCGAATTATTGGATCACCCATACTCGTTGCAACAAAGAAGCAGTATAAAAAACGAAACACTGACTCTCTGTACAGAGATCTGAATTTCGATCAGGACAATTTCTGAACTGACCGATCGCTTTTTTATTCCTTTATACTGAGTTGTCCGGAAGTTTACAGAGATGAGTCAGGATAATCCCGGAGAAGCTCAAACTCCGAAGAAAAACTAAGTAAGTTTACGATCGCTAAAAACCACACGCTTGCTTAGCCCCCGATGAACACTTTACAAACCCGGCTGCCAGATATTTTGATTCTTGAGCCGCAATTTTTTGGAGACGATCGCGGCTTTTTTTTCGAGAGCTTCAATCAGCAACAGTTCGATCGACTGCTCGGCAAAAAAGTACAGTTTGTGCAAGATAATCATTCCCGTTCCACTGCGGGTGTTCTGCGCGGATTGCACTATCAGATTCAACAACCTCAAGGCAAATTAGTCAGAGCGATCGCGGGAGCAATTCTAGATGTCGCAGTCGATTTACGGAAAAGTTCGCCGTATTTTGGACAATGGATGAGTTGCTTGATCAGTGCTGAAAATCGACGACAACTTTGGGTTCCCCCTGGATTTGCACACGGATTCTTAGTGCTGTCTGATGCCGCAGAAGTTCTCTACAAAACCACAGATTACTATGCGCCGCAGCATGAACGCTGCATCGCTTGGAATGATCCCGATCTGGCGATCGATTGGTCGATTCAAACCCCGATTTTGTCAAAAAAAGACCAAGCGGGACAACGATTGATCGATGCTGAGGTCTTTGTATGAGTGTGGTCTTGCTGATTGGCAGCAATGGACAATTGGGACAAGAACTTGCGCGATCGCTCACTGCAATCGGAACCGTCATTTCTACTACTCGCAACGAATTAGATCTGACACAACCGGATCAAATCACAACTTACATTGAAACCATCAAGCCTCAGATCATTTGTAATGCGGCAGCTTACACCGCAGTCGATCGAGCCGAAACAGAACCGGAACTCGCTCAGACCATCAACGCGATCGCGCCAAAAGTCATAGCAGCTTCAGCCGCTCGCATCGGTGCAACACTGATTCACGTTTCTACGGATTATGTGTTTGATGGAGTGCACAGCATCCCTTATCAAGAAAGCGATCGCGAAAATCCCCTCAATGTGTATGGACACTCGAAGCTAGAGGGAGAAACTTGGATTCGGCAACTGTGCGATCGCCATTTGATCTTGAGAACCGCTTGGGTTTATGGCGGACAAGGTAAAACGAATTTTGTGAAAACGATGCTGCGATTGGGGGCTGAACGAGAAGAACTGCGAATCGTAGCCGATCAAGTTGGTACTCCCACTTCAGCGAACTCGATCGCTCAAGTAATCACACAAGCTGCACAGCAATCGGTGTTCGGAACGTATCATTTTACAAATAGTGGGGTTGCAAGTTGGTATGACTTTGCGATCGCAATTTTTGAAGAAGCACAACAATTAGGAGTTCCGCTACAAGTGAATCGAGTAACTCCGATCGAGAGTTCAGACTATCCGACAGCGGCAAAACGCCCTGCTTACTCAGTCCTCTCATCGCGCAAGTTATCTCAAGCGATCGAGTTCGTTCCGATTCATTGGCGGCAAGAATTAAGACAGAGACTTCCAGAATTTCAAATGATTCATCCCGGTGATGCACGATGAAAGCAATCATTCTCAGTGGAGGGAAGGGAACGCGGTTACGCCCGCTGACTTACACAGGCGCAAAACAACTGGTTCCCGTCGTCAATAAGCCGATCTTGTGGTACGGCATTGAAGCGCTCGTCGCAGCAGGAATTACAGAGATTGGGATCATTATCAGTCCAGAAACCGGGGAAGAAGTCAAAGCAAAAACGGGAAATGGCGATCGCTTTGGAGCCACGATTACTTACATCTTGCAAGAGCAACCTGCTGGGTTAGCTCATGCGGTGAAAGTCGCACAATCGTTTCTCCAAGATGCGCCATTTGCGATGTTTCTGGGAGATAACCTGATTCAGGAGAATCTACAAGAGCTATTATCAGAGTTCAAATCTCAGAAGGCAGAAGCATTGATTCTATTGCGCTCTGTTACAAATCCCTCAGCGTTTGGAGTTGCTGAAATTGACGATCGAGGACGAGTGCTGAGACTGGTTGAAAAACCGAAAAATCCACCCTCAGATTTAGCATTGGTCGGCGTTTACTTCTTCTCACCTGCGATTCATGCCGCGATCGATCAAATTCGACCTTCTGCACGCGGAGAGTTAGAAATTACAGACGCAATTCAATATCTGATTGATCAACAGTGTGCGGTTGAAGCTCGTCAGCTTCAAGGATGGTGGCTCGATACAGGCAAAAAGGATGATCTCTTAGAAGCAAATCGGATTATTCTAGACACTTGCTTGTGTACCGAGATTCGAGGCGAAGTGGATGAAACGAGCCAGATCATCGGACGGGTTCAGATTGGAGCGGGATCAAGAGTCATTAATTCTACAATTCGAGGTCCCGTGATTATTGGCGAGAATTGTCTGATCGAAAACTGCTTTATCGGTCCTTACAGCAGTATTAGCGATCGGGTGATGCTTTCGGAGGTGGATTTGGAGCATAGCGTTATTTTGCATGATGCGAAGATCTGCATTCATCGTCGAATTGTCGATAGCGTGATTGGACAACGCGCCCAGCTAATCCGTACTCACCGTCCACCGAAAGCCCTGAGATTCCTCATCGGGGACGATTGCCAAATCGAGCTTGAATCCTAAAAGATCATGACCCAACCTATCTTAGACTCACGACAACCGCGACGATTGTTGATTACAGGCGGAGCGGGCTTTATTGGTACGAATTTTGTGCATTACTGGTCGCAACACTATCCGAACGATCGTATTGTTGTTCTAGATGCGCTGACCTATGCAGGCAACCGTGCCAATCTGCAAGCCTTAGAACCGTCTGACAATTTTCGCTTTGTCCACGGAGATATCTGCGATCGCGCTTTAGTGGATCAGCTTCTTCAGAGTGAGGAGATTGATACGATCGCGCATTTTGCCGCAGAATCTCATGTCGATCGATCCATTCTGAATCCATTGGCATTTGTGCATACCAACGTGATTGGAACGTTCACGCTATTGGAAGCCTTTCGACACCATTGGCAAAATCATCGATCGGCAGAAACATTGCGATTTCTGCATGTGTCAACGGATGAAGTGTATGGAAGTTTGGCAGCCGATGATCCTGCATTTACAGAATTGACCTGCTATGCCCCCAATAGTCCCTATTCCGCTTCTAAGGCAAGCAGTGATCATTTTGTACGGTCATACTTCGAGACGTATGGACTCCCGACGCTGACGACTCACTGTTCAAATAACTATGGGGCGTATCACTTCCCAGAGAAGCTAATTCCATTGATGTGTATCAATATGCTGTTGGGTAAACCGTTACCCGTGTACGGCGATGGGCAAAATATTCGCGATTGGCTTTATGTAGAGGATCACTGTCGCGCGTTGGATTGCGTCATCCACCAGGGTCAAGCTGGCGAAACTTACAATATTGGCGGTTGCAATGAAATTAGAAATATTGATTTAGTGCGATCGCTTTGTCGATTGATGGATGAACTTGCACCGGATCTACCGATTCGTCCTTGTGAGCAGTTGATTACCTTTGTGCGCGATCGTCCAGGACACGATCAACGCTATGCGATCGATGCGACGAAGATGAAAACTCAGCTTGGTTGGCAACCGCAAGAAAGTCTTGAAACTGGATTGCGAAAAACAGCGCAGTGGTATTTGACGCATTCGCAGTGGTGGCGATCGCTATTGTCGGATGAACTGCAAGCTTACTATGAGCGGGTGTATGTGATGTAGCAATAGATAACGCTCTAACCAGGTTGGGGATGATCGCATCCCCACATTCTGGTTTCACGCTATATCAAATCAATAAAGGTGCGCTCAATCTTGCGAAAATAGCGAATTCCGGTCAGAAACAGTATCAAGATCAGTCCGATCGATAAACTAAATCCCAACGGGTCGATCGAGACATTGCCCATGATCGCCCAGCGGAAGCCATCAATTACTCCAACCATTGGATTAAGTGAATACAAGAGCCGCCATTCTGGAGCAATCACACTCGTTTGAAAGCCAACGGGTGAAATATACAGCCCAAATTGCAGAATAAACGGCAGAATAAAGCGAAAATCGCGGTACTTCACGTTTAACCCTGCCATCCACAGTCCAACGCCCATCGCAGAAATTGCAGCCATCAATATAAATAGCGGCAAGGTCAGAATCCGCCACGAAGGGACGAAGTTATACCAAGCCATTAAGCCGAGCAAAATCATGCCTGAAATCAGGAAATCGACAAAGCTCACCGCGATCGCTGCGATCGGCACAATTAAGCGTGGAAAGTAAACTTTAGACAAAAGGTGAGCATTACCTACGAGACTATTACTACAGTCTGACAGGGCACTCGCGAAAAATTGCCACGGTAACATCCCGCTGAACACCAGAATGGGATACGGAACTCCATTCGAGGGGAGTTTGGCAATGCCGCTAAAGATCACCGTGAAAACCACCATTGTCATAAAGGGGCGAATCAGTGCCCAAGCAACTCCGATCGCGGTTTGCTTGTATCGCACGATCAAATCCCGCCAAGCCAGGAAATACAGGAGTTCTCGGTAGCGCCAGAGATCTTGCCAATATTGGCGCTCGACTCGATTTGCAGAAATAACTAACTCAGTCGGGGGCGGACTACTCATAATTTCAGCGGTTTCACATCACGGATGTGCCATTTCTCTTTCTTATACAAGGCTCTCTCTCAGGCTCAGGAGAAATTTCGGAGAAAGATCATGTATTATTCGTGAAGGGTAAAAGAAAAAGTACGGTATTTACGGGTGCTTCAAGATACGGTTAGAAAGTAAAAACAATGTAAAGTTAGAAATTACACGTGATTTTCTGGAACATACTGAGTTACATTATCTCTGTCGGTATGCTATTGGGTGCGAGCGACCGGAAAATTACTGTAGTTCGATTGAATTGGTTTGATAGTTGTAGGACTGCGATCGCAGTTCTCAGGCTCAGGGTGATGCTAGGCGAATGACCTCTGCTCATGACATCTATTCAGCAGGGAACGTTCACGCAGATGCAATTTAACGATCATCACTGGAGCGATCTATTGTTATGAATTTGAGGAAAACGGTAAAGCAAGTTGCACTGGTCGCGGCTGGTGCAGTGTTGGCAATGGGCGGCTCGATGGGGTCTGCTCACGCTTTTAATTTTTTTGAGGGGAACACTTCTGGTGCGAATTTCGGCAATCCTGACGCTGGCGATTTGTTCGGCGGCGATGGAGTCAGCGCAAGTGGAAGAAATGCACAGACTGTGACAGGCTCATTTGACCTGGGAGCGAATACAATTACTGGATTGTTTGGCGAAAACGGGAGAGGCGCGGATCTGTTCAAACTGCCCTCTTTCACAGGTGTAGCGCGTAATATTACTGGAGTGTTACAAGCAGCGCAATTGAACACAACTAGCTCAAATCCGACTGGACTTGGCGCTCAAGGTACACCAGCAAGCAGAAATGTATTGCTTTACTTATTTCAGCAGACTGGAACTTCAGGCGGGCTACCCGTCGCCACATTAATCACAAGTGGAACTGGGACGAATCAGCAGTTTTCAGCAACCTTACAAGCAGGTGTAACTTACTTCCTGGGAGTCACTCGTCAGAACAACCAGCCAACGCTAGTGAATGGAGTACTGACAGGATGGGCACGTGGAGTAACCGATCCAAGCACCGCCTATCGCGTCGGCATTACTGCAACTCCTGTGCCTGAACCATTCACGATGTTAGGTGGTGCGGCTGCTGTGGGTGTCGGTGGCATGATGCAGCGCAAGCGTAAGCAGAAGAAGTTAGCGGCTCAAAAAGCGGAATAACGTTACACAGATTGAAAGGCGATGTCAGTCAGTTCTTCTGCATCGCCTTTGTTTGTGTCAATCAGTATTCAGCGATCGCTGACATCGAGATAGAAGTTTATGAAACCTTCACGATCATCTCTGAGAATTCAGGCGAAACTATGGTTGATTTGATACAGGCAACTACTGTCACATACTGAGGCGATAAGTAAAGTATGCGTTCAGTTTGTTCCGTCAGGGATTTTCTGCTCTCTACCGCTTAGAACTTAGGTGCATCGTCATTTTCATGCCGATATCATAGTTTGAGAGATTACTCTGATGGTTTCAACCCGGTTTACAAAACAACTCTCGATCGCTGCTGCCGCCAGTGCCGCCCTTTTGGTTGGCTCCGCTGAAATGGGTCGCGCTTTCAATGTCTCTGAAGTTGTGGACGCTCCTGACCTTGTGCAGAATGCGTCTTTTACTGCTGCCGCATTAGGATGGAACGCAGGAACAACCTCAGTCGGTGCAAACACGATCGCAGGACGGAGTGCAAGTTTTCTTGATCCTGCTGATCTGTTCCGATTCGTTCTGGGACAGAACAACGCAGCCGTTTCGTTTAGTGTGGCTCGGACTGGAGGAACGGTCACTAGCGCTGTTGCTCCAACCTTGGCGCTCTATCAACGAACGGTAGGAAGCTTGCTTGGACTGCCTGTAACGACAGGTTCAACATTGCTGAATTCTGGATCTGCGTTTTCTTTTGCTTCTCTTCCATCGGGAGAGTACTTTCTTCAGGTGCTTCGCCCTGGAACGAGTGGAGCAAATTTGGTTCGTAGCATCAATTACACAGCGACGATCAATGTGACTCCTGCTCCTGTGCCTGAACCATTCACGATGTTGGGTGGTGCGGCTGCGCTGGGTGTCGGTGGCATGATGCAACGGAAGCGCAAGCAGAAGAAGTTAGCGGTTCAGAAAGCGGACTAGGTTCGATCGCTGCTGACAAGATTGGGTGCTTTTTCATTGATGGACGCGATCGCACTTGAGACGATCAAATTGCGATCGCGTCTCTCTTCAGGGTGATGTACCAGGCAACGAGAACAGAGTGTCAGGCTGATGCTTACTGTTGTCGTTTCAGTCTGATTGTTATCTACAGGTTCGAGGAAGTCTCATGAGGGCTACGTTAAAGCGATCGATACCCGCGATCGCACTGTCTCTATTTACGATCGGCAATGTTAGTTCATTCACTGCTCTCTCTGCTGTGTTGGCAGGGATAGGAATTCTCAGTACCATTCAATCTGCTACAGCGCAAACTTTCGCAGGCTATACCGCTACAGGGGTTAATTACAATTTTGTAAATCCTTCAACACCCTGGACAAGTGTTAATTTTGGAAGCAATCTCAACGACGGAGTAGGTACTGCTACTCTTCCTTTTGCTTTCAATTTCTTCGGTGTATCTTATTCTAGTGGTTCCAATTTATCGATCGGGACAAATGGAGTTCTATCCTTCGGTTCATCAGGGATTACATCAGAAGATAACGTTAGTTTGACAGATCCCTCACCTCCTGTAACTCCTAATGTCCCTACGATCGCAGTACTCTGGGATGACTGGACATTACAGAACAATGAAAATAATACCAATAACCCAGTAGGAAGTGTTCGCTATCAAACGGCTGGAAGTCCTGGAAATAGACAATTCATTGTTCAATGGAATAATGTGAGGCGCGTTAGTGTATCACAAGCAGGACCCAATGAGACTGCAACATTTCAAGCGATTCTCTACGAAGGATCAAACAATATCCTGTTTTCTTACACCGATGTAAACGTGGGGAATCCCAATTTTAACAATGGAAAGGATGCCACGGTTGGGATTCGCGATACTGATGGGAACACACAGGTAACCAAGCGATTGCAGTGGTCGTATAACTCCACAGGTTCAGGCTATGTCGCGGGTGGCAAAGGAATTTGTTTTAGGCAAAACTCAAATCCTCCAACGCCTACTCCCTGTCCGTAGTTCAGACATTGTTCCGAATCTTCTCCGCCAAGTGGCGTAAGTAGTCCAGATTGACCTGATCCGCATCTGCACTGATAGTTAGCAGCTTGCTCTCCGTGAAGTTCGTCTCCCCCATGAAACTAACCCTCTCATCCCCAACTCAACTGCTACGAATTCCTAAATACTGGCTGTTGGCGATCGGTGCAGGCTTGATGGCAATCCATCTCTCACTCGTCTGGCAGAGCAACCTTCCAGAACTACAAGGCAACTGTTTTGTATTTTGGGCGGCGGCTGTCTCTTTAGTGTGGCGAAACCGTGACGATTTAGAGTTCAAAAGCAGCATTGTTGCAAGCTTGGTCGGATTTGGACTGATCGCGATCGCACTTCTCAGAATTCATCTACTACCCGATCTGGGATTGTTTCTCCGACTGTTCCCACTGGTCACAGGACTAGGACTTGCGCTACTCGCTTCAGGGTTCAAAAATCTCCGAGCCTACTGGCGCGAATTTACAACCTTTGTACTATTAGCCTTACCACCGACTGCACTTGCCTTCTTTGAAATCTCACCCATTACCGCCAGATTCACCACTGTTTTACTTTGGCTCTCAGGCTATGAAGTGCAGCGCCAAGGAGTCTACCTCACACTTTCTACCGGAGCCTCGATCGAGGTGTATCACGGGTGCTCTGGCATCGTGGTGATCTTACAGGTGCTCAAATATGTGGGACTTGCCTTTCTGCTCTTTCCGTCCAATTGGCTACAGCGAATCGTGATTCCGATTGTAGGAATTGCGATCGCATTTCTCACCAATGCAGTGCGAGTAGCAATTCTGGCAGTACTTTCGGCTCCCGGAAACGATGAAGCGTTTACCTATTGGCACGACGGCAATGGATCGCTTGTGTTTTCGATGTTGGCAGTCTCGATCGTCGGTGGAATCTGTTACTACTGGTTACTCAGAGACGAAGAGCCAGCCGTTGAAGAACAGGAGGAGTGGTAGAGTTTATGCGAAACCAAACCCCGCTTTGGCAATCCGCACGGCTTGGACTCTTAGGCGTTCTATTCTTTGCAATCACTTTAACATTTGCAAGAACATTGTTCCTGACAAAGCCAGCCACCGCCCGTACAGAGAATACAGCGATCGAACTTCCAGACTCGATTCCGCTCTCAGATTGGCAAGCAACAGACAGCAAAACAATTCCAAATGCAGGGCTAAAAGAACCCAGCGCCATTCAAAATCGGCAGTATCGCTATCTCAAAGATGGCATCCCATTAGAGATTACGCTTCGATACTTCCCCGTCAGTAATGGCGATGTCAAACCCATCCTCCAAACCTTCACGCCGCTGCTGAAATCCAAGAGCCAACTTGGATTAGAAGTACGACGAAAAGAAGAAATTGGGTTTTATGGAATCTTCGTCGAACAACAGAAGGCACATCTCACCAGTTGCATCAATGGTCGAGGTGAAAGCACCTTTACCGGAATGCAGTTTCAGCACAATCGCAACGTGCACGACTTACTATCAGAGCGTCCCTTGCTTTGGTTAGTCGGTCTTTCTGAACTGCGCGATCGACGCTGCCTCGTCGTTCATCTCCAAATGCCACTGCAAAATCGCACCCCCGAACAAGCTTATCAACTGCTCGAACAAGCTTGGGTCGAGTGGTATCAGTGGTGGCAACCTCGCTTCCAAAACACCTAAAACTGTCTTTCAGATTCTCTCACCGTCAGGAACCCTAACACATGAAAGCTCAAGACAACACAGATTACATGTCGATCGGTGCATTTCGCATGGTTGGCTATGGCTTAATCATTTTCGCGATCGTTGATTGGATGAATATTCTCTTCCCGGTTCGCTGGCTCGATGCTGCTTGGACTTTCAGTTCCGTGGGAGCCATTATCGAAAGAGTCGCCGTTCCGTTACTGGCACTGGCACTCATCTTTATGGGAGAAACCAATCTGCGCCAAAGATGGGAAAAACTGGTTGTCAAACTCCTGTCCTGGGGATCGTTGGTAGCGAGTGTCGCGTTCCTCTTGATGGTTCCGCTCCTGCTCGTGATGACCCTGCGATTGAACGTGCAGAACAATGCTCAAGTGAATGCTCAAGTGAATGCTCAAGTGACGCAGATCCAGCAATTAGAACAGCAAGTTGGAACAGCCTCATCTCAAGAATTGAAGGCGTTTTTGCAAAACGTCAATCGTCAAGGCAACCAACCCAGTAATATCACAACGCCTGAAGCCCTCAAAACTCAGCTACTCACCGAAGCTGAACAACTGAGAAACAATGTGAAAACGCAAGCTGAAACAGTTCGATCGAATCAAACTACTGCTTTGTATAAGAGCGCGGTCAAGTGGAGTATCGGCGCATTCGTCTCAAGTGTTTTGTTCTTTGGGTTATGGCGGTTTAGCGGCTGGTCGCGTCGCAAACGTCGGACAGGATTGCGAACTCCCGCAAATGTCGGTAGCTAACGGAATCAATTTTGTGGATGTGCTCTAGCAAGGTCTATAGCTTCTGTCTGGTTATCCTTTTTGACCTTCCCTTACAGTTATGAATTTCCCCCATTCTGTTTCCAGTGCTTTCCCAGATTCATATCATCCAAACAGGCTCGATCGAACTTCTGATGCTGTCCTCTCTGAAGCGCAAATTCAGCCTTCTCTGATTCGTGCTGTTTTGGCTCAGCCCAGCAGAATTTCTCTGTGTTCTTTTCGGGAGTTATTGCAGCTTCAGAACAGTTTCAGTTCGATGCGTCCCAATCCTGTCATTGATCCGCTTTATCAACAAGTTTTCACAGAACTGCAATCCCGTAGAAGCCAATATGAGACGCTGCAATCTCGACTGAATCAGAATTTACAGCAGATTCAGGGCTTGAATCCTGACTTGTACGATCGAGTATTTGCAAAGGTTGATTTTCAGTTTTTGCTGAACCGTGTGTTAGATGGGGATGCGATCGCGATTCAGCAAGAACTCATGAGCCACCAAGCAGCGATCCAGCAGTTCTATGAAGATCTGACGCTGCGGCAACTTGCTCCGATCGTATGTCAAACCCGGAGAATCTTACAGCGAACAAAGCAGATTGAACGGGTCTATGAATATCTGCCTGTCTTTAGCTTAGTGCTGGTCACGTTCTTTCTTCGCTTTTGGTTTACGTGGTCTTGGGCACTCATTGGAGCAATGTTTTTAGTGGGTCCCTTGATGATTTGGGTGGCATACCCGCGTCGGTGTGAGCTTCGAGCTTGGGTTGAACAAACCCGCCACGATCGACAAAAGACGCTCGATCAAAACTGGTGTAGTCTCAATACTCAAAAAGATCAGATCTTACAATTACTGTTTGTCACATCCGACGAACTAATCATTGAATCTAGTTCTTAAATTCCGTTGATGACAGTTCCAAGGTCAATCATCGTGGTTGACTTGGCTAGTGTTTGTAGCTCTCAGATTGAACTCGCTCCAAGTATCCTTTCTCAACTGCATCTCTTGATCACACCGACCCGAACGATCAACAGTTCGGTCTAGGTGTGTCTTTCCTTCAGTTCAATCCCTTCAGCTACACCAAGGAGTCATGGCATGGCAAGGAAAGTCCCTCTCGCCAAGCTCAGTTCTGCCCCCTCTTCAGAACTTCCCGCTGCACTCGTTCAACTCTCAATTCTCACTCAATTTTTTCCACCCGACTTTGCTGCAACAGGTCAACTGATCGAAGAACTGGTTCGGAATTTACAGCCTGAAGGGTTGTCGGTTCGAGTGTTCACAGGTCAACCGGGCTATGCGTTTAGTAAAGCCGAGGCAGCAGCGATCGAGCGATTTGATCAGCTTGTCGTTCGTCGTTCTCGCACGGCTCAACTGTTTCCGAGTCGAATTCGCGGGAAAGCTCTGAATGGTTTAATGTTCGTGTTGCGATCGACCTTGTATCTTTTGCGATCGCGCAATCGGGGCGATCTGTTGATGCTCACGACTGCACCGCCGTTTCTACCCATTCTCGGTTTCTTAGCCAACTGGCTGTTTGGAACACCTTACATCTGTTTACTTTACGATCTCTATCCAGATGTGGCGGTGGAGCTAAAGATTAAGCCTGCGAATCATTGGATTGTTCGAGCGTGGGATGCGGTGAATCGACGAGTTTGGAAACGGTCAACTCGCATTATTGTTTTAAGTTCTTCGATGAAGGCGCGAATTGTTGCGAAATGTCCTGAAGTGGCAGACAAAATTGCGATCGTGCATAGCTGGGCTGATCCAGACTTGATTACTCCGATTCCAAAGCAGGAGAATTGGTTTGCTCAAGAGCATGATTTAGCGGATAAGTTTGTCGTGTTGTATTCGGGTAACATGGGGCGTTGTCATGATATTGAAACGATTGTGGCAGCGGCTCAAGAACTTCGCGATGATCCGGTTCAGTTTTTAGTCATTGGGGATGGGGCACGACGAGAGCAATTGATTGAAAAGCTCGATCGATTAAATCTCAATAATTTTAAATTTTTGCCTTATCAAGACAAAGCTGATTTGCCATTTTCGCTAACAGCTTGTGATTTGTCGTTAGTCAGTGTGAAGCCTGGAATGGAAGGGATTGTTGCGCCGAGTAAGTTGTATTCTGCGTTGGCGGCGAGTCGCCCGATCGCGGCAATTTGCGAGGAGCATTCTTATCTACGATCGATGTTATCTGAAGCGAATTGTGGCGCTTGTTTTAACAATGGAGATGGCGTGGGATTGGCGAATTTTATTCGGTGTTTGGTGGCTGATCCGATGTTAGTTGAACAACTAGGGCGATCGGGACGACGCTACATGAAGGCTAAATTTACGCCTGAGATTATTGCTCACCAATACGCAAATGTGGTGTATCAAGCAGTGCTGAATGAGGAAGATTCAAAGATTTCGTTCCGCTCAATTCCTTCGGAAATGTAGCAAGTTTTTGTGATTAGAAATACAGCTTATTTTTAGCAGAGCCATTGGCAAAATAGGTCAATGGTTTTCTGTTTTTTGATATTAATACTGCTGAGTGTTTTATACTCAAAAATTTAGCTTTTCGAGTTTATTGTTACTACCAAGTTAATTAATAATATCTTTATCGAGATTGCATTATTTTGCGTGAACTTTCTGAATTTATCCTTTGCTAATGTGATACATTTTACATAGCATCAAAGAAAACAATTCTAGGTATTTCAGTTAAGATGCTGCAAATTTGATCGTTCTTTGTCATCGATCGACTGCTTTTCAAGATAAATCTACTACAGGGCGCATCATCAATCTCTGAACAATTGAACAGACTTAGACTGAATTGGTTCAGAAAATTGATTCAAGATGTACATTCAATCAATGGAACTTCATCAATGAAACTCAATTCTGTGTTGCCGATCGCGGCAGCAGCAGTTGGTATTGCTATAACCACAGCGGTAAACCCTGCTTCTGCATTTACGATCGGCTTTAACAACATTCCCAATGGTGACACAGCCGGGGACTCACTGGTTAGTAATTTTCAGGTTCAGGTAACCGACAACAGCAGTAATGTAAGTAATACAGTGTTGTTCAAGATCCTGAACAACTTGGCTCCAGGTTCACTGGCTGCAAATGCAGGTACCTTCATCAGAAGCGTTCACTTTGCGAGTGGAAGTTTGTTATCCAATTTCACTCCAAATGTTAACAATACTGGATTCGTGAGCTTTGATGTGAGCAACAGTCTGAACTTCCCTCAAGGTAACAATGTTCCTGGTGGCTTTATTCAGGTATTTGCAGCAGACAGAGCAACAGGAGGTCAACAACTTTCCAATAATGCTGGTGGCATTCAAGCAGGTGAGGCACTAGGAGTTCGATTTACTGGTAACTACAATAGTGTCATTGCTGCCTTGACAAATGGAACTTTGAAAGTTGGTATTCACGTTCAGGCTCTTCCTGGTGGTGGAAGCGATTCATTTGTAACAAATCCAAATCCCGTGCCCGAACCATTCACAATCGTGGGTTCCGGTGTTGCCCTCGGTGTCGGTGCAATGATGCGGAAAAAGCAACAGAAGAAAAAAGCGATCGCTAAAACTGACGCTTAATTCGATCCTTTTGACATCATTTCAACAATTACGATCGATAGGATGTCTTTTATCGATCGTTTTCTTCCAACAATTAGCTCTTTGTGTTAGCTTGATGGTGAGATTGACTTGAGAAGGCTTGTATAAGGGGATCTATCAGCTTCGTACCCTAATTCAACACGATTCAATCATGTCTTCCATCCTTTCTAAATTTACGATCGCTGCGATCAGCGCTGCCTCGATTAGTCTCGCTCTTCCTCACTCCGCTTCAGCATTCGGTCTTGTCACCTTTGACGATTTGCCCACGACTCCCGCTAACGACGGTTTGCCGATTCCTAATAACTATGCAGGATTCAACTGGGGAACAACAGGCTACTACGTCAGCACCAACACAACGCAATTTGTTCCATCCGGCTACAGTGTTGCTGCTGTTTCACCCTTTAATGTTGCATTCAACGGGTTTGATAGTCCGATTGTGATTCGTCGATCGAACGGCGAACGATTCAACTTCATCGGAGCTGCACTGACGGGCGTATGGAGAAATAATCTCAATATCACGATCGAAGGCTTCGTGAACAGTGCACTTCAGACCACACAAACTGTTCAGGTCAACACCACAGCACCCCTTCTAGCAACATTCAGCACTTTTAATAACATTGACACTCTCAGATTCTCTGCTTCGGGTGGCACGTTCGCTGGCTTTGCACAGAATGGGTCTCAATTCGCGATCGACAACTTCAACACCAGCGCCGTCCCTGAACCATTCACAATCGTAGGCTCTGGTGTCGCGATCGGAGTTGGAGCCTTGATGCGTAAAAAGCAACTGAAGAAAAAAGAGAAATCGATCGGCTAACAGTTCTCTTGAAAGCTAGACAGTTGGAAGAATTTGGACTTCCAACTGTTTCTTGCCGCTTGATCCCTCGTATTTACACGCAGAAGACTTCTGTACCTTCATCAAAACTTTGTCATTTTTCGATCGCTTCATCCTGACAAACCCGGACAACCCTTGTATCAGTACCCAGTGAGGAAAATCAGTATCAAACTTTGCTTATTTCGCTCAGGCTTAACGAGTGGTTGAATTATGCAGTCTACTCCCGTTCGCGTTTCCGTCGCTGTTCTCGGTACCGTCACAACCCTCGCCGCTTATGGTTGGGGTCGCACTAGCGCAAGTACAGCGGACACTTCTCAATCCCCACCCGATTCCAATAGCCAAGCCAAATCGCATCGACTCGCGGCATCCGTTCCCTCGATCAAATCGATCGCAGTTCCAGAAACGATCGCACCCATTGGTAAAGCTCAAAAATTTCAATTCGCCCCAATTCAATCCACTCCCACGCAAAACACCCCCCCTTTAACAAAACTCACCTTTGCCTCACTCCGGAAAGCTCCCGTTCAACCAAACATCTCTCGAATTCGAGTCGATCAACTCCCAATCGATGCCATCATCGCCGCTTCACTCCCTGCATCCCAACCCAAAGCAAAGCCAGCTAAATCACTGAGCGTTCAGCCATCTAGCCCGCTTCCCGCCCAGCCCGCCGCAGAAGTTCCCGCGACTCAAATCGATGATGCCTCTTATACCCTCGGAGCAGGCGACAGCATTCGAGTTGAACTGTTCAACGTTCCAGAGTACAGCCGGGAATATCGAGTCCTCGTCAATGGCATCGTCAATCTTTATCTCGTTGGACCTTTATCCGTGCGGGGAATGACTCCGCTGCAAGCCCAAGCCGCGATCGCTGCTAAATACGCCCCGATCGTCGAACAACCCAGAGTCGATGTCACCTTACTCGCCGCACGTCCTGTGAGAGTCGCGATCGCAGGCGAAATCACCCGCCCTGGAACCTACGCCCTCAGCACTCAAGAAAGCGGGAGTTTCCCCACCCTGACCCAACTCATTCAGCAAGCAGGCGGAATCACTCAAGCTGCCAATTCTCGCAAAATCACCGTCCGTCGCCCTCAAGCGGGAGGCAATTTCTTGACCATTCAAGCGAACTTGTGGGAACTGACGCAAACCGGAGACATGCGCCAAGATCTGACGCTACGAGATGGCGATACCGTCGTCATTCCCACAAATTCAGAAATCAATCTGGCAGAATCCGCCCAACTCGCGACCGCTAACTTTGCCACTGATAGTAAAAAAGCACTAAATGTCACCGTCGTGGGTGAAGTCATGCGACCTGGTCCGATTGTTCTTGCTTCCACGACCGGAGGACTGCCCACACTCAGTCAAGCGATTCAACAGTCGGGAGGCATCACCGCCCTTGCCAATGTACGCGAAGTCGAAGTTCGACGATCGACCCGCTCAGGAACCACCCAAACCAAGCGCCTCAACCTCTGGGAACTGCTCTCATCAGGCGATGCGACTCAAGATCTCGTTCTCCAACAAGGGGACACGATCGTCATTCCAAAAGGCACTGCGCTGACTGCGGCAGAGGTCACTCAAGTCGGGGGTTCCACCTTTGCGCCCACTGCGATTCGGGTCAATATTGTCGGAGAAGTCGAATCTCCTGGAGCCGTTCAAGTTCCTCCCAACAGTCCTCTAAATCAAGCTCTGTTAGCAGCAGGGGGCTTCAATCGCCGCGCCAATCGTCGATCGGTTCAACTCCTACGGCTCAATCCAGACGGAACAGTCTCGCGGCAAGCGGTTTCCATTGACTTTGCGCGTGGCATTGATGAAAAAGGCAATCCGATTCTTCGCAATAACGACGTAATTCTTGTCGATCGTTCGGGTGGTGCAAAACTCGAAGATACGCTCGATCGCGTTGGCGGTTTTCTTGGAAAAATCTTACCATTCGGCTTTTTCCTGCGTTAATCCACCTGTTTCCACGCTCAGTTTCAATCCCCGTGAATTGTTTATCTATCCTGTCCTGTGAAAAATACCAACTCCTCACCCGCATCTGCTGAGACGAATGGAAAGTTACTGCCGATTCTGACTTATCCCTCGACTCCCACCCCCTCGGCTGAAGAGGGCGGCTGGAGTTTAGCGCCGATTCTTGATGTTGTGCGGCGACGTGCGATCGTCATGATCGGAGTCGCAAGCGTGGTCTCCGGAATCAGTTGGTATCAGTCCTTTACGAAGCAGCCAACTTACAGCAGTGCATTTCAATTACAGGTTGAACCCATTACCGACAATCAAACATTGCCTGCTTTAACCGGAACAGGAGGGGGCAATGGTGGCGGGGCTTTAGACTATCGATCGCAAATTCAAATCCTACGTAGCCCCAAAATTCTGGAGCCGATCGCTCAAAAAATTCAGGCACAGTACCCCGGCTTCAACTATGGCACTCTGATTTCTGGACTTACGGTGACTCAGCCCCAACAAACGAAGCTGATTGAGGTGAGTTATCAAGATTCGGATGCTCAACGAGTCAAGTTTGTCCTGGACAAAGTTGCGGAAGGCTATTTGCGATATAGCCAGCAAGAGCGACAAAGTAACTTGCGTCAAGGCGTTGAGTTTGTCAATGATCAATTAAAGAAAACTCAGAATCGGGTTGATGTCCTCCAGCGTCAACTTCAAACCTTTCGCCAACAACGCACGATCGTTGATCCTCAAGCAAAATCAGGTCAGGTTGACGGTCAATTGACGGCTCTCGAACAACAACGCTTAGAAGTTAGCAACCAGCTTGCGGAAGTACAGCAAGCTTACAATAGTCTTGCAGATCAATCCGGTGCAAGAGCAGCCCTATCTCAAGCTTCGTCTTATCAACAGTTCCTAGGTGAACTTCAAGCATTAGAGCGTCGAATAGCGATCGAGGAAGCTCGCTTTCGAGGAGACAATCCCACGCTGAATGCCTTACGGAAACAGCGCGATCAATTGTTACCGCTGCTGCGCCAAGAAGCAGGTCGAGTCTTAGGCGATCGACTCTCCACGATCGAGAGTCAAATCGCAATCTTACAAGTTCGCCTGTCTGCGATCGATAACGCCACTCAGTATTGGCAGCAACAAGCTCAACAGCTTCCGGTGACTTCACGGCAATTCACCGATTTGCAACGAGAACTCACCGTCGCAACAGAAAGCCTCAATCGCTTGCTGCAAATGCGGGAAATGCTCCAAGTTGAAGTGGCTCAAAAAACTGTATCTTGGCAATTAATTACGCCGCCTGGAAGTCCACAAGTTCCATTCACTTCTACACCGCAAAATCTATTTATCGGCGCACTGACAGGATTAATCGCAGCAGCAGCCGTTGCCTTTCTGCTCGAAAAACTTGACAACACCTTCCGATCTACTGCTGATCTGAAAAAACAAGTTAAACTACCGCTGTTGGGTGCAATCCCTTTCTATCCCTCCCTATATGAGAGTTCAGGCTGGAATGCGATGTTTAATCGCCCGAACGCGGCAAACTCTTCAATGCAGTTTCTATTCTCTGAGGCATTCCGATCACTCAACGCCACGATTCGTCAACTCAGTGCTAAATCTCCGAGAAAGTCGATCGTCGTCAGTTCTGCTCAACCTGGTGACGGCAAGTCTACGGTGTCTCTGTTTCTCGCTCAAGCGGCGGCGGCAATGGGACAAAGAGTGTTACTTGTGGATGCGGATCTCCGTAGCCCCCAAATTAGTACATTGTTAGACCTGCCGAATCAGATGGGATTATGTGAGCTATTGCTTGACAATCTAGATTTCAACACGGTGATTTCTCAAATCGCCTCTCAAGATGGAAGTTCTTTGATGCGAATTGCAGGTCGGGGTGGACTCTTTGTATTGCCCTCCGGACAAATTCCGGCTGAACCCACCGAGTTGCTTTCGAGCCAAAAGATGCAAGCCCTGATGGAAGACTTACAAACGGCTTTCGACTTAGTCATTTATGATACGCCTCCGGTTCTCAACCTTGCCGATAGTAGCTTACTCGCCTCGCAAGCAGGTGGGTTGGTTCTAGTTGCGAGTTTGAGAAAAACGGTTCGTTCTGCTGTCACCGACGCGATCGAGAATCTAGAAACGGCTCACATTCCAGTTTTGGGTATCGTCGCGAACGGAACACGCGGACAAGCTTATGGAACCCCACAACAATACGCTGAACGTCCGGTCGCGACGAATGCGATCGAGAACTAGAAACTTACTGAGCACTACTCCGTTAAGTAGTCTTCCAGAAGGAATCGACTCGCAAGCTACTAGAACACGCAAACATCTTGCCGTTGTTCGAGCGAGTCTTTTCTTGTGCTGCGAAGATATGGTTCGCCAAATTCAACGGCGGCAAGTAAATTCAATCCGGCTGCAACTAAAACTGAAATCCTAATAGATTCCAGTAGGCTAGAAGCGGAATTAATGCGATCGCGGCTGATGTAATCAAACTATAGTGCGATCGATTTACAACTGACCAAAGTTTATTCTTCCAAGCAATCACAGTAAAAAACACCATTCCAATCGTTAGCGGTACTGTAAGAACTGGAATACAAAGTAAGGCAACGACGATCGCGGGAACACCATACACTAACTTCCATACTCCCATTAGCCAAAGTGACAACGGTAGACCTATCAGAAATACTAAGTTCAACATCCCCGTTAACCCTGCTAACTGCCAAGCTTTGCTCTCTTGCCGCTCTAGTCGAAATTGCTTTCTTCGCAACCAATGAACCAGAGAAGAGCCTGGATACACGATCGCGGCTGACAAGAAGAGTACCGCACAGGCGGCAATTATTCCTAAATGCAACCAGACATTTGCGTACCACGGCACACGCTCATAAGTGCCGATTTTTGCCCATAGCGGATTGAAGGCAAAAGCGATTTTCCCCTGTTGATCTTCGCCAAAAGCGGTCAAGGTATCATCATTAGCGTGCCGAAATAGCATTGGCTCGATCGGGACTAATTGAACTTGAGAGGTGTTGCCTAAAAAGAATAATCGAGGACGCTGAATCACTAAAGTTCCGTTTGCACCTTTTTTGATGTTGATTTGCTTAAACGGTGCACTGACTTTTGCAAAGGTATCGCGCGGATATTCTAAATCGCGGTAAGTTCCAGCGAAACGATCGAGTTGTGCATCAGATAAAGGATAGCGTTTGATTGGGGGCGCTTCATTGGCAACTGGAAAATAGCGATCGAGCAGTTGAGACAAAAGCTTATTGTGAATGCCGCTAAAGCTATTTGAGGCAATGAAAATACCAATATTGCGATCGGGCATTAATGTGAGTCAGCTAGAATATCCGCGCAAGCTACCTAAATGCCCAACCATACGGATATTATTCTCTAATCGTTCTCGAAAGCTGTAGCCTGTTCCTGGTAATTTTGGGTGTGGCGTGAAGTGCTGTTGGTGCATCAATTGCACTGTTTCTGGCTGCAAAATTTGTGAGCTTTCATACTGCCCCTTTAATAGATGCGCCAGCATAAAGTGAGTCATATCTGCTGTAGTTGCACTCATTGATGCACCAGGAGCAATATTCAAATATAGATATGGTACAGGATGAAACTGACCCTTGCGGTATTGATAGCCTACTGCTAAATCATTTGCTAGGGAAGGGGGTGGCGGTTGAAGAAAAGTACTGCGACTCATCTTCAGCGGCTGCAAAATGTTTCGATCGACATACTCAGCAAAAGGTGTATTAGAAACGCGCTCGACGAGATAGCCGAGCAGTGCAATACTGTGACTGGAATAGCTGTAGAGTTTACCAGGCTTCCAGACTATTGGAGGCATGTGGTTTGTTAGGTAATCTCCAAGCGGTTCCATTTCTGCTGCGGTGCGGGCTGCAATTCCGATTCTACGTTTTGTTGTGCCATCGGTGTGAGTCATTAACTGCGCCACTCGGACAGGTTCAGAAAACGGATTTTCGAGCTTAAATGATGTGAGGTATTGATCAACAGGCGCGTTTAAATCAAGCTGCCCACGTTCATAAAGCTGCATTGCGGCGGTTGCGGTAAAGAGCTTAGACAAAGAAGCAACCCGAAATAATGTTCGATCGACATCTACTGGAATCTTTTTCTCAACGTTGGCGTAGCCATAGCCTTTGGCGAAAAAGACTTTTCCGTCTTTCACAACTGAAATCGCGGCTCCAGGAATATGCGACTTTGACATTTCCTCATTGAAGAAACGATCGACAAACGCAGCAAACTCCTCCGGGTCGTTCAATCCGGGAGCAGATCGCGAAGGTGGAACAGGTGGCTCTGGTTGAAGTTGGTCGGATTGTGGCTCATCTAAGGGGAACAAAGGAGCTTTTGCGCCAGAGCAAATGAATTTGATGACAACAGAATTAGCAGGACTAGAACGATACTGGCGACCGCGCGATATAAATAGGAACGCCGTCGGTTGATAGACTTTCTGGAACTCATAGCCTTCGACTATCTCTGGTATATCTAATTCAACAGAGAGGCAATTTCAAGGATTGCCTCTTCTGACCCTCTTTACCTACCGATGAAGCCATTCAAATAAGCTTGCAGAAGCAAATGTGCCGATAAGATGTGCAGTCAATCCGGTCATGTTTGCTAAAGCAACAAAGATATCTAGAGAGCGAATCGTTCGGGAAGGGTCTAAGACACTAACGCTTTGAACTTGTGAGAGCGACTTCGCCAGTAAAATGCTTAAGGTGGTCATGCCACCAAAGACAGCAAACACCATTCCGATAAATCCCACGATCGCACCTAGACGTAAGAGTTGCGTCACTTCGGCTCTAGACGGATGTGCAACGGTGTCAGCGTGTTGGAGCCGTTTTGCAAAGCGAGTCTGACGATACGTTAAATACACACTAAAGAGGAGTGCCAGAATGCTACAAACTGCCCAGAAAATACCAATTCCCATTCCTGGAGTTGTTGCTGGAAGAGCCGGATTAATGGGCGCACCTGGGACTGGGTTAACAACGGCTTGATTGAAACTACGTCCCGCGATCGCGAACATTAGCATTAAGCTCGTTGCTGCTACAAACCCTAAATTTAACCAGAAACCGAACCATCCAGCAGCTCGTAAGATTGTTCCTACACTTTCTAGTTTCTTGTTGAGTGCTGTTTCTACTGTTGATTGCATAATAGAAGTTCCTATTGCTCTAATTCGTAACCACTTTTTTGGATTGTTCTTGAATCGACTTAAATCTCTTCTTCAACATAAGCACTCTGTCACTTTGTTTATCTCCACCAATTGATAGAACCTCTAATAAGCAATATAGATGTTCTATCAAATTGCAAAGCATTCACTTGGCAGCATTTCAAGCATTAATTCAAATCTAGAAGTATTGTTTTTACTGTATGACTCAAAGGTGGAAATTTAGTGGAAGAAACCTTAGTGATGTAGAAAACTTTTTGCAGTCTCAAGATGAGAATGTAGTGACTTCG
>ERZ1066124.12-NODE-12-length-238339-cov-22.435539_pt1 | contig 238339 bp, 228 predicted proteins | sample MGYA00382771_ERZ1066124 | MGnify/ENA primary metagenome ERZ1066124 (study PRJEB33369, sample SAMEA5778354) | biofilm metagenome | biome: Industrial cooling water; feature: Water cooling tower basin; material: Biofilm | place: United Arab Emirates | collected... | reverse complement strand
GGCTCAACTGGAGCAGAAATTACTCCAGCGAACTTTGCCGCCCTAGTTTTTTTTGCTGAGGGTTGGGTTTAGGCTGTGGTTTAAAGTTTCGCACTCCGTTGATTGACCGCGCTGAACTGAAAGTTCGCGCTAATCGATCGAAGTCCCCTGAAGAGACTGAGAGTGTATTGCAGTCCCTTTAGTGGACTTTGTTCTGTTAGCCCGGATTTTAATCACGGGCGGGTATAAATCGCAGCGAGGGGCTTTAACACCGAAGTACGTGGCATCCTTTCTATCTAAAAAATTGCAATATTAACAGAACGTTTCCACAAGATCGTGCCACACTAAAACTACATTCAATTCACAACACTACGGAGAATCGGAAAGGCTACGCTTTGTTTGTGTAAAATCAATCACAAGGCAGGGAACTTTTTATGTCAACAGTAACGCTGAAAGCAACGCAAATTCAACCAAGCGAACAATATTTATTCGAGAATGCAATTCTTACTACGGTTGATGATTTATACAATCAGATTAGAATCGCTGATTTCTATACTTCTTACCCAGATGCGAATTGCTGCTTTATGAAGATTGCGGCACTTCTAGCAGTTCCACAAACTCGATCGCATTCTGCAAATCTATTAATTACCGCAAGCGCAATCACACCGAAATTTGCACCCACTTTGATCCGATTATATGAACAGATGTCTGCTCCAAAATTTGTCATTAGTTTGGGAGCCTGCAATGCTACAAGTAATTCGATGCTTCAGAGTGTGAATAAGGTGATTCCGGTGAATGTGCATTTAGCAGAATGTCCGTTACGATCGCAATCCTTGATCGATGCGATCGCACATCTTCAATAGTGATCTTGTTCAATCCGCGCAAGATTCGTTTTCGGATAGTACCTCGCCAAAATTTGCTTATAGGTAAATCCGGTTTCCGCTAATTCCAACGCTCCGAGCTGGCTCATTCCTTTTCCTCGAAACGCATCTGCAACAATGGCATCCGAAGCTGCATATAGTGACTCCACAATTCCGCCTTTGTAGCTAATGAATTCTCCTGCGGTCTGATCGACAGCTTGATTCGTGCGCTCTGATTCTTTAGAGATGCCGCTGTAGACCTGGAAATATTCATCCGACCCCATGTGATACAGAGGTTGCGCCCGTCGGAAATAGTATGTCAAAGCATACGATCGAGCCGCGACCGCCTGCGCTTTCAAAGCTTCTTTGTTCCAACTCGGTGATACTTCACTCGCAACCACACTGTAGAGATAGTGGCGCAAATTAATATAGTTCACCACCCAGATTCGCCCGCCTTGAGCCGCGAGTAGAAATCTTCCTCGATACGGCTTGTCTCCCAGATACAACACTCCATTGGCTGGAGGCTGAACCATCACCATTCCTGGGAGTTGTTTACCACCGAAATTAATTTCATCGCCTGTTCCTTGAGCCGTGTAAGGCGTTCCAGCAGCGAGTTGACTCAGCGATCGACCATCTGCATCGACGATCGTGGCTCCTTGAGAAGCGGTGATCGATAACGTCGGTTGCCCCATCGCGATCGCAACCTGCATTTCAATCAGCGAATCAACCGTTCCAACCGAAGCCGCAAACGCCGCTTTCGCTCTCTCATTAATCGCAGCTTGCTCTTTTGTATATTTCTTCGGATCGACTGGGGTTAGCGTTTTCTTTGGCGTAGGAGACTTCTGAACGGTTGCCTGTGGAGGGGGAGAAGGCAACGCAAAGGAACTCGGAGCCGCAGAGGGAGTGATTTCTGTAAGAGCTTGTGAAGCTGGAGCGGTTTTGGCTTCAGTTTGGGTGTGCTGATTCAAATACATTCCTGCGATCGGAATGAGTGCAAGACACGGGACAAGTAACCAGGGACGTTGTTTCAGCCACTCAAGAATCGATTTACGCCACATAAGAAAGAACGATCGGAATTCAGAATTAAACGTCGGATAGCCTCTTCACCTTACCTCTATTCAATCCTGAATTCCGAAATCCGCTTACCAGCCTTGCTCAGATTTATCCAAAACGTACATCGCAACCGATTGGATCTGGTCTTCATTCAAACGACCTTTAAACGAAGGCATTGCACCCTTACCATTCGTCACTTGAGTCACGATCGCTTCAACCGTGTCTTTTCCATTTGCCACTAACGCATCTTTCTTCAACGTTTTTGCTCCATTAATTGCGTTTCCGCCGCCTGCATGACAAGCTGCACAATTGGCGTTAAACACTTTCGCACCTGCTGCCGCATCTGCCGCTAATGCAGATTGATTCATTCCCAACAGAAACAAAACTGAAAGTGCGATCGATACCAATAGTGTTCTCGTTCTCTGAATCGTCTTCATCATTCATCTCTCAAACATCAACTAGTGAGAAATACTCACCAGTGCTCATGCTGACTCTACGGATTTACCTTCGTCAAAAGACAGTATGTAAAACATTACATTTGCAAAAATTATCTTAACGATTAGTTACACTTTGAAATTTAGTATTGGAAGAATTGATCACCCTTAGACGGCTTCATCTATGTATTATCAAAAGCAATTATTCAAAGGGTCAGTATTTCGGAGAAAGCCCTAGTCGATCGCAACAATTGAATCTAATCGAATCTCACAATTTAACGTTTCTATACTCACACTTTGGTTGATTTAATCATTAGAAAAATGCCGAAAAAGCGCCAAAATTCGAGACAACTATTGATTCATCCCAATGCCAACCAAAGATACGATTAGGATGCAGTTAAATTTCTTATTGTTTGAATTTAGAATTCCTTTAGTTTCAAAGGCATTTACACCTAGACGGGTGTTCATAAAAACGATAATCTAATTTCAATCCAACAGTTGAATTTAATACATTCAACAGTATGGTTGCTCGGACAAACTAGAACGATTGATTCAACTCAATGGTTTCTGCAACGTCCAAAAAGACAGATATTTCTCTCGTAAAAATACGCAAGCGTGGTTCGTTCTTACTGACCGCTAATCACACATAAGATCAGCATTTCAAATTTGTCTTATCGAACAAAAAATGAAGGCTGAGGGACTGGTTTTAAGTCAATTTGTGACGAGCCAACTGCTTCTGTAAAACTCCCCGCAAATCGATCGATTTGTTGTGGGAGCCGCCTTGCTATCCTTGGAGACTCGACATGACCGAATTCAACTTCTTGACACGCCGAAAGTTCTTATGGACGGCTAGTGCAGCAGCAGGAGCCGTTACATTAAAGAGCTGTGCGATCAATCCGCCTTCTCCGTCTAATTTGTCTCCAAAAGCCCAAACTCTTTCGCTTTCGCCTGCCGAACTTCCCGAAACTCCTCGGATCAAACTTGGCTATATCGCGATCGTCGAATCTGCACCTTTGATCATTGCTCAAGAAAAAGGATTCTTCGCGCGGCATGGGATGTCTGATGTGTCGCTGGCAAAGCAACCTTCTTGGGGTGCGGCTCGCGATAACGCAGAACTCGGCTCTGAAAACGGCGGGATTGATGGTGGACAATGGCAAATGCCGATGCCCCATCTCTTGAGCGAAGGGTTAATTACCAAAGGCAACCGCAAAATCCCAATGGTCGTTTTAGCGCAACTTTGCACACACGGAAACGGGGTTGCAGTTGCCAACAAACATGCGGGTAAAGGCTTTGAATTGAACCTGGCTCAATCGGGAGCAGCAGACTACATTCGGGAACTGAAGCAAGCAGGCACTCCGTTTAGAGCCGCTTACACATTCCCCAAGGTGAATCAAGATTTTTGGATTCGGTACTGGATGGCAGCGAACGGCGTTGATCCGAACACGGATGTCAACTTGATGGCTGTTCCGTCTGCACAAACCGTTGCCAACATGAAAACGGGAACAATGGATGCCTTTAGCACAGGTGATCCTTGGCCCTACAGAATTGTGCGCGATGGTATCGGCTTTCTCTCTGTTTTAACCGCTCAGATTTGGCAGTATCACCCAGAAGAGTATGTTGCAGTTCGCAGAGAATGGATTGAAAAAAATCCGAAAGCGACCAAAGCAGTGCTCAAAGCAATCATGGAAGCTCAACAGTGGTGTGATAAGCCCGAAAACAAAGAGGAACTATCTCGCATTTTGGCACAGCGTCGTTTCTTCAATGTTCCTCCTGCGTTCTTGCGCGGACCTTATGCAGGCGAGTACCAGCTAGGCGACACCAAGAAAGCTGAGAACAATCCAGAACTTGCAATCAAGTACTGGAAGGACGGCAAAGGCAGTGTGTCTTATCCCTATAAGAGTCACGATCTGTGGTTCCTCACTGAAAGTGTGCGTTGGGGATATCTGCCGCAAGGAGCGATCGCAGAAGCCGATCGTATTGTGAACGAAGTCAACGGCGAAAAGTTCTGGAAAGAAGCGGCTCAAGAATTGGGCATTGCACAAGCAGACATTCCGCAAGAAACCACTCGTGGTGTTGAGAAGTTCTTTGATGGTGCGGAATTCGACCCGACCAAGCCCCAAGCTTACCTCGATAGTTTGAAGTTCAAGAGTTTGAAAGCCTAGTTGCGACTAGGAACAGGATGAAACACAAGTCTCAATTGCAGTAAGGAGAATCGACATGACAGCTACGTTGGGTAAAAGCAGATCTGGATTCGGTGGAATCAATTTGTCGAAGCTGGGCAAAGATCTTGTACCGCCTCTGATCGCGATCGCAATTTTCTTGATTCTTTGGGAATTGCTTTCTGCATCGAGAGTGATTCTATTGCCGCCGCCGTCGAGCTTGTGGACTGATGAACGGACTCGTGAGCTGTTGTTCTATCCGTTCTTCGATCGCGGTGGTACGGATAAAGGGATCTTCTGGCAAACCTGGGCGAGTCTGCAACGGGTGGCAATCAGCTACACCGCAGCAGCAATTGTCGGAATTGCGATCGGGATTCTAGTGGGAACCAAGCCGCTAATCGCGAAAGCACTCGATCCGCTGTTCATGTTCTTGCGTACGGTTCCGCCGCTGGCATGGGTTCCGATCTCGTTGGCAGCGTTACAGAAGAACGAACCTGCGGCGCTGTTCGTGATTTTCATTACTGCAATTTGGCCCATCCTGATTAACACCGCTGTAGGTGTGAAAGAAATTCCGACAGACTACAACAACGTTGCGAAGGTGCTGCAAATTTCGCCTAAGAAATACTTCTTCAAGATTTTGCTACCGTCTGCACTGCCTTACATCTTTACTGGATTAAGAATCTCGATCGGTCTTGCATGGTTGGCAATTATTGCAGCAGAAATCGTGATGTCGGGGATTGTTGGAATCGGTTTCTTCATCTGGGAAGCGTATCAGAATAACTACATCAGTGAAGTGATTCTGGCGTTGATTTACATTGGTGCGGTTGGTTTGTTGCTCGATCGCTTCGTGGGCTGGATTCAGACCCTCATCGTTAAACAGTAATTGCTAGAGGGAGGACAAGCACATGACAAGTTTCGTATCAGTCGAACAGGTTGAAAAGTCCTTCCCGCTTCCTGGCGGGGATGAGTACCTAGCTCTCAAAGGCATCGATCTGCAAATCAAAAAAGGCGAATTCATTTCTCTGATTGGTCACTCTGGTTGCGGTAAGTCTACGCTGCTCAACATGATCGCAGGCTTGGATAATCCGACGGGTGGGATTGTGACCCTGGAAGGATTAGCGGTGAAACAACCGGGTCCCGATCGCATGGTGGTGTTCCAAAACTATTCGCTGCTTCCTTGGTTAACGGTGCGCGAGAATGTTGGATTGGCAGTCGATGAAGTTCTAACCGAGAAGTCTCCTGAAGAGCGCAAAGAACTGACTGAGAAATACATCAAGCTTGTAGGATTGGCTCACGCGATCGATAAGTATCCTCACGAAATTTCTGGGGGGATGAAGCAACGGGTGTCGATCGCTCGTGGTCTCGCAATTCAACCGAAACTATTGTTGCTCGATGAGCCGTTCGGTGCGCTGGATGCGTTGACCAGAGGAAACTTGCAGGAACAGTTGATCAAGATTTGTGAGGAAAACCAAGTTACTGCGGTGATGGTGACTCACGATGTGGATGAAGCGGTGTTGTTAAGCGATCGAATTGTGATGCTCACCAACGGTCCGGGTTCCAAGATCGGAAACATTCTCGATGTAGACATTCCCCGCCCTCGTCGCCGGATGGAAGTGGTCAAACACCCTAGCTACTACAGCTTACGAAGTGAACTGATCTACTTCTTGAACCAGCAAAAGCGCGTGAAGAAGATTCGAGCACAGAAAGTTGCAACCGTCGCTCGTCACGGTTTAGAGAAAGTCAATCTCGAAATCGGATTCGTACCGCTAACTGCTTGTGCACCGTTAGCAGTTGCGAAAGAGAAAGGATTCTTCACTAAGCATGGTCTCGATGAAGTCTCACTCGCTCGTGAAACAAGCTGGCGCGGAATTGTGGACGGCATGACAGTGGGATATCTCGATGCGGCTCAAATGCCTGCGGGTATGCCGCTCTGGATCACTTTGGGTGGAAATGAGCGCACTGATAACCCAACCGTGATTACGTCGCTGACCATGACCCGCAATGGGAACGGCATTACGCTCGATCGACGCTTCAAAGAACAAGGCATCAACACCTTGGAAGACTTCAAAGCAATGGTCGATCGCTCTCCCGAAAATCCGCACCGTTTCGGAGTCGTTCACCCGTCCTCAATGCACAACATGCTATTGCGGTACTGGTTGGCAGCGGGCGGAATTGACCCCGATAAAGACGTGCATCTGCAAATCATTCCGCCTGCTCAAATGGTGGTGGACTTGAAAGCAGGCACGATCGATGGATTCTGCGTCGGCGATCCTTGGAACCTCAGAGCAGAGCGCGAAGGAGTCGGAACTACGATCGCATCAGACATCGACATCTGGCGCGGTCACGTGGGTAAGATTCTCGGTGTGCGGGAAGAGTGGGCAGCGAAGTATCCGAACACTCACATTGCATTGGTGAAGGCACTGCTTGAAGCTTGCCGTTACTGTGCAGACCCAGAGAACACCACCGAAATTCGTCAGATTCTGGCACGTAAAGAATACGTCGGAACTCAGGTAGACTATATTCAACTTGGGTTAGGAATCTCTGATCCGGCGCATCATCTATTCTTTGGGGAAGGCGCGAATCGACCGAGCCGGACAGAACAGCTTTGGATCATGACGCAAATGGCGCGTTGGGGCGATATTCCTCTGCCGCGCAACTGGGTAGAAGTACTAGAAAAAACTTGCCGTGTGGATGTGTTTAGTACCGCTGCACGTGAGTTAGGTCTTGCAGAACTGAGCTATGCCCGGAACAAAATTGAACTGTTCGACGGCATTCCGTTCAACTCTGAAGATCCGATCGCTTATCTCAACAGTCTGGCGATCAAGCGCGATTACACAATGGCAGAAATCGATCTACGACCTGTCCGAGCCGTTGCCTAGTTTGGATTGGGGCATCTAAACCATGCCCCGAATTGACTCTAGTTCCGCTGTCAATTCCTAACCTCAGAAGCTCTAATCTATGAATCTCCCCATTGCAATGAACACACAACGAACTGCGACCGTCGATGCTGTGCGGTCATCTCTAGGTCAACCGTTCTTAACACTGGAAAACGTTGTTAAGGTCTATAACACTCGGAGTGGTCCCCAAACGATCATTACTGATATCAATCTGGAAGTTCAGCAAGGTGAATTTATCTGTGTGATCGGTCACTCCGGTTGCGGTAAGTCCACGATGCTGAACACCGTTTCGGGCTTTGTGACACCGACCGAAGGCGAAGTGAAGCTGAAAGGCAAGCTCGTTGAGAAGCCGGGTCCCGATCGCATGATGGTGTTCCAGAACTATGCGCTGTTACCTTGGTTGACCGCGTTCGAGAACGTCTATTTGGCGATCGATTCGGTTTATCCCCAAAAATCGAACGCTGATAAGACCGCGATCGTGAACGAACACTTAGCGATGGTGGGATTGTCCGAAGCGGCGCAGAAGAAACCGCCTCAGATGTCCGGTGGTATGAGACAGCGGGTCGCGATCGCTCGTGCCTTGTCGCTGCGTCCTGAAGTGTTGGTGCTCGATGAACCGTTCGGAGCATTGGACGCGATTACTAAGGAAGAATTGCAGGAAGAACTGGCGAAGATCTGCCTGGATCACGGTTGTACGGTGTTGATGGTGACGCACGATATCGATGAAGCGTTGTTTCTTGCCGATCGCTTAGTCATGATGACGAATGGACCCGAAGCAACGATCGGTGAAATTCTCACGATTCCGTTTGCTCGTCCTCGCGATCGCGCTCAAGTGATGGAAGATCCGCTCTACTATGATCTGCGAAACGAAGCGTTAGATTTCCTCTACAACCGCTTCGCACACGACGACACGCATTAAGAAATGGGGAGTCGGGAATGGTTTGTAGGTATTCATTCCCGATTTTCTTCTCTGTGCTCTATTTATTCTCGATCGAGCTTTACTTTCAATTGACGATACTGGATTTGGAACGGTTCTAATGTTGCGATCGTTCCGTTTTGCTGTGCTATCTCTAAGTCATACGGCATTGTTGTACAAGGTTCCATGACCAGCACATAGTGATCGTTCCATCCGCCGTAGCTTTGGAACATCCAAACATAAGGAAAATCCATAAGATTAAAATTCATCATTAGAGTAGAACGCGATCGCGGATTTTTGACTCCACATTGCCCGATCGCTAATCCAGAACTGTAGTAGAACTCTTGAAGCTGCGAGGATTGCTCTGGCGTTCGATTGAGATAAACGACTTCGCCATTTTTGTCGATCGCGGTTGGAAACTTTGTCTTTCCAGGCTGTCCGATGATGCGGCTGAAATCGAGCACTACAGGTTCGATATCGCAATCAGGGAGAACGATTTCATCACCGGGTTCAATTGCGATCGCGGCGTGTTGTTTGAACAAAAACGAAATCGATTGATCTGAAAGATTCTGAAACTGATAGTTCAACTCAACCTGATTTCCTTCGATTCGGATTGTCTTCTCAACTTTCACAGGAACCGTTTGGCAAGTTAAGCCTAATCGGAGGCTAAATTGCCCTCGATCGAGGACTTCCCAAGCTTGTGACCAGAATTCCCCATGATCGACCAATTGCCGCCCTTGGAACTCGCCTGCGGCATCATTCGGGAAGATTTCATCCCAGCCGCCTGTCCAATGTCGATCGAACGATTCCCCGATCGCAATCGATCGTGTTTGCGTCGCGTCATATTGAGGAGGATGCCAGATCCAATCGTGTCCAGTGCGTTTATCAAGTAATTGATCGATTCGTGCTCCCAAATCGGGGCGAATCACCACTGCGATTTCTGCATTTTCTAACGTGATTTCAGTCTGCAAAAGTTCTTGTTGCAAGGATCTATCCTCAGAAACAGTCCTGCAAATCCTACCGTTATCCTAAAATTCTTCTCGTCTCTCTGGAGAAACAGGATTCCAAGAATTCGATTTTTAATATTAAGAAGGATTAAGATTACTAAGTTTTATGTATTTTCTCGGATTTCGCTTAGCAGGAAAGAGAAAAATCAGGTTAAATCTAAAGAAAGTATTAAGAATTATGAGAACGATTAGAATACCTGCCAAACCACTCTACCCTTTGCAGATATTCCAAACTATGGTTCTTGATCAGCGTTAACCCTTATTTCCTAGGAGCGGTTCCGATGCAATTAATTTCACGATCGTCTCAATCGGTTCCGTCTACCCAAATTCCCTTATCCAATAGCGCAGAGAGAGTCGTTGTTCTGATTGATGGTGCAAATCTGTTCTATGCAGCAATGCAGCTTGGATTGGAGATTGACTATACAAGACTGTTGCAGTGTTTAACCAAAGGTCGATCGCTAGTTCGCGCTTACTTCTATACCGGAGTCGATCGCACGAATGAGAAACAACAACGATTTCTCCTGTGGATGCGCCACAACGGTTATCGAGTGGTTGCCAAAGATTTGATTCAACATCCAGACGGCTCCAGAAAAGCCGATCTGAACATTGAAATGGCAGTTGATATGCTCACTCTTTCCCAGCATTGCGACACGATCGTTCTACTAAGTGGAACTGGTGATCTAACTTATGCAGTCGATCACGTTTCCTATCGAGGTGTGCAAACCGAAGTCGTGAGCTTACCAACCATGACGAGTGATAGTTTGATCAATGTCTGCGATCGCTTTGTTGACTTATCCAAACTAAAGTCCGAAATTGAGAAGCTCCGACCCACTCAAGCCCGAATGCCTGACTGAACTCGCCACAAACTTGCGTAGAGTCCATTCAGTTCAAGTAACTCTTCATGAGTGCCTTGCTCAACAATGCGACCGTATTCCATCACATAGATACAGTGAGCTTGTCTGATGGTTGAAAGACGATGCGCGATCGCGATCGTCGTTCTATGCTGTGTGATGGTTTCGAGCGATCGCTGAATGGCTGCTTCTGTTTCGTTATCGACCGCAGAAGTCGCTTCATCGAGAATCAAAATAGGCGGATCTTTGAGAATTGCTCTAGCGATCGCTAATCGTTGTCGCTGTCCACCCGATAGCTTCTGACCTCGCTCACCCACGATCGTGTCATAGCCTTGTGGTAACTGTGCGATAAATTCATGTGCTTCTGCTAGTTTTGCAGCTTGAATCACTTCGGCTCGACTTGCATCAAAACTCCCGTAAGCAATGTTTTCTGCAACCGTTCCATGAAATAGAAACACTTCCTGACTGACCCAACCGATACACCGTCTTAAATCGCGTAATTGCAATTCTCGAATATCATTGCCATCAATCAGAATTTGCCCTTGTTGAATCTCATAGAATCTGAGCAACAGTTTCACTAAAGTACTTTTCCCTGAACCTGTTGCACCGACAATTCCGATCGTTTGTCCGGCTGGAATGTGCAGAGATAGCTCTTTTAGTGCAGGAGTGCGATCGCGATATGCAAAAGTAATGTTCTGAATGTCTACATTACCCTTCACTTGATGCGTTGGTAAGGGTCGATTTCCAGTTGGAATCTCGATCGGTGTATCTAACAAATTCATCACACGATTAATCGATGCCATTGCTCTCTGGTACTGATCCATTGTTTGTCCCAATGTTGTAAAGGGCCACAACAATCGCTGAATGATAAACACCATAAAACCATAAGTTCCAACTGAAAGGCGACCATTCGCAGCTTCCAGACCACCGAGAAACAATGTCGCAGTAAATCCGATCAGAATCACAAATCGAATCAAAGGCACGAATGCAGCAGAAAGGTTGATCGCTTTTCGATTACTCGATCGATAAGCTTCACTCTCAATCCCTACTCGATCGAGTTCATACTCTTCCGCCGTAAAGCTCTTAATCGTTGCAATTCCCGATAAGTTATTCGCCAATCTTGCACTAATCAATCCCGATTTCTGTCTCACATCTGCATATCGCGGAGCTAACCGTTTCTGAAATACGATCGATCCCCACAAAATAAACGGAATCGGCAACAATGCCAACCACGAAACCGAAGGCGCAAATGCAATAAATGTTCCACCCACTAACAATACAGTAGTAAGGAATTGCAGAATCTGATTGATACCATTATCAAGAAACCGCTCAAGCTGGTTAATATCATCATTGAGAATCGCAAGTAGATTACCTGTAGTCTCAGTCTCAAAAAAGCCAAGCTCTAATTCTTGCAAATGTTGGTAAGCATCCAAGCGTAAATCATGCTGCATGGTTTGAGCGAGATTTCGCCATTGTCGATCGTACAAATATTCAAACAGCGATTCCGCTCCCCAAATGATCAGCGTCAACACTGAAATAAAGGTAAGCTGACCAATCAGATCAGTGATTCCGAGTGCAGCAATCCAAGAGCGATCGCGGCTCACAACAATATCGACTGCAATCCCGATCAAATAAGGCGGCGCGAGATCAAAGACTTTGTTGAGAATCGAGTAGAAACTAGCGCGGAAAGCTGAAGCGCGATAAATGCGATCGTAGTTAAACAATCGCTGGAGCGGATGAGGCTTGGCAGATGGCATAGTCACGAGAATCCAAGTAATCCCTCAATGCTACAACTTGTCGTTTTATTTTGCAGCGTTCAGACAGCAAGACAAGCCTGTTCACACAGAGAAGTTAATAAAGACTTGCTAAAGAGTTCAACAGTATTAGTTACCAAGACATTAAGCTAATTAATCAGTTTGATTTGCTTGTGATCTGTGATGGAATGCAATTTCTGCAATCAGTTATTTCCGAAATTAGTAAAGTCTCATATCATTCCGCGTAGTTTCTACAAAACCCTACGTGATGAGTCTAAGCCTTATTCTATTTTTCTTGAAGCAGGAAGTGAAAAAAATCATGAAACATACCATCAATCAGGCATTCATGACTCAGAAATAGTATGTGAAGCCTGTGAAAAACGGTTTGCGCCATTCGACAAACATGGTTATGAGGTTTTCAAGAAAACACTAGAAATTAGGCAACTTTATCAGGACGATAATGGATATCCATGTGCATATTTTATTGAGAACGGTGATTACACAAAGCTCAAGCTATTTGTTCTATCGATGCTGTGGAGAGCGCACGCCAGTTCTCACAAGTTCTTCTCACACGTAAATCTTGGTAAACACGCAAATATTCTACGCTCCTATATTGCCAATGGAGTTGCACCAAAACCTGATGAGTATGGCGTAATATTTTTCCACTATAAGGAGCAAGACTACTCCGAAATTCTTATTCCACCTTGGAGACATAGAATTGCAGGGGTTAACGTTTACAGATTTTATCTGCCTGACCTCGTAATTCTAATCAAAGTGGATCAGCGACCTATGCCCATGCTCTTCAAAAGGATGTTGTTACAGGAGCAATCGCCGCATTATATTGGACTACTGCCCGGTATTTCCGGCTCAGAGAAGCGGTACGTTGATGAAATGAAGAGACAATTTAGGAAAAACATGAGCAGTAAACAGATGTAAAGTTATGAACACCTACCCGTTAGAGTTGACTTAGCATATTACCAGTTTTTCTGCGGTCGTACCCGAATTACTCTGGGAGCGCCAGCAAAGTAGGTACATTTGAAGTAGTACCGTTCTAATAAGAAAAATGAGAAGTGACTTTTTCTTAGAATCTGAGATGCCGCCGCTCAGAAAAAACGAATTAGGAGCGATTCGAGTGGGAAATTCAAGAGTTCTGCTTGAATTAGTCATCCGATCGTTTCAAGATGGCGCTTCTCCAGAAACGATCGTGCAGCGATACTCAACGCTCACACTGGCTGATGTTTATGCAACGATCGGCTACTATCTTCGTCATCAGCAAGAGATCAACACTTATTTGAAGGAACGTGAGCAGCTAGCGGAAACTGTTCGTCAGCAGTTATCCACAACTCAGCCCGATTTAAGTTCGATTCGAGCAAGAGTCTCAGCTAGATTGACGACTGACTGAGTGTATTATCGAGTTTTTCAGCGATCGCACTTACCCAGTTTTCATCCTGGCGCGTATAACTCCGAGGCGCATTCGCTCCTAAAATCAAAACGCCTTCCTTCCCGATCGGCTGACAAATCACACCTTGAGTATTTTCAGGCAGATAATCGAACTCAATCTTTCCAGGATAAACATTCAGTGCGACGAGATAAATCGGTTTTTGCTTATCGAGAACACGCTGCAAGATTGCGCCCGGTTTTACTTCTTTATTTGGGCTGAGGATGCCGCGACGGAGAAGGACTTTACCGCGATAAAAAACGATCAGCGATCGCGTAACGGTATTTGTCAGCAAAATATGAGATGCCCAAGCCAACTCGGTTTTTACCTCATCCGGCAGATCTGGATCGAGTTCAAATCCTTCTTGTCCGATTAATTCCACGCTGTCCGGGGTGCGCGGTTGAATTTGCTGCCAGATTAAGCCAGTCAGAATCAGAATCGCGCTCAAAATCACGCCCATCACATCCGATCGCGCTTGAGAATCGGAGAGATCTGGGGTGAGAATTCGATTGGTGAATAACAAACTTCCGCCGAGAATGCCAACAGCGATCGGTAAAAGTCGTAAAATTCGATTCGGATCAGGCTTTGCCATAGTCAGTTGTTGAACGATACTCTTTTACCGTACAGGAGGATGTGATTTGCTGGATCTGTTGAGCGCAGGATTAGTATCTGGGTGGCTGAAGCTTGCCGGGTTGCCGTCTTCGTTTGATCCGAGTGAAATGTTTGCTCGTACAACGGTTCAAACTCCATTTTGGCAATCAACTGACCCAACAGCGGAGAAAGTCGTCAAGGACTATCTAAAGTTTCTCAATTCTCAAGGTCTGAAGTCCGAAGAACAAGGTATCTGGCTACAATCAGGCTCGAATTTGCTTTTAAGTAATCGCGGTACAAATCCGGTTCCTGCGGCTTCTTTGACGAAAATTGCAACTTCATTAGCAGCTTTGCAGACTTGGGGTGCGGGTCATCAGTTTGAGACGTTGATTGGTTCGACAGGTACGATCGACAATGGTACTCTCAACGGCGATTTAATCATTCAAGGTGGTGGCGATCCATTGTTGCTATGGGAAGATGCGATCGCGATCGGTAATGCGCTCCAAAAACAAGGAATCAACCGCATCTCAGGCAATTTAATCATCAACGGAAGCTTTATGATGGGCTTTCGAGAGGATGCAATCAAATCTGGTGAACTATTGAAAAAAGCATTGAATTCTAAAACCTGGGATGATGACATCCGAGATGAGTTCGGTACAAACGATATGATCCGCCCGACGATCGAAATAAAGGGCAATGTGCAGACTGGATCAGCGAACCCAACACAGGTTTTATTGAAATACCGATCACTTCCCCTAGTTCATTTGATCAAATATCTCAATGTTCACAGTCAAAATGAAATGTCGCAAATGTTAGCTGACAATCTTGGAGGCGCAAAGACTGTCATCGAAAAAGCTTCCAAAGCTGCGAACATTTCCCCAGATGAATTGCGCTTGGTGAATGGTTCTGGATTGGGAACAGACAATCGAATCTCACCTCATGCGGCTTGTGCGATGTTTGCGGCAATTGAGCGAACCATGCACCCGTTGAATTTGTCGATCGCTGACTTCTTCCCAACATCAGGAGTCGATCACAACGGAACTATGGAAACACGCGAGATTCCAAAACAATCTGTGATTAAAACTGGAACATTAAATCAAGTGAGTGCTTTAGCTGGCGTTGTTCCGACTCGCGATCGAGGTTTAGTCTGGTTTGCGATTATCAATCGCGGTACAGATATTCTCGAACTCAGACATCAGCAAGATCTACTCCTCCAAGCCTTACAAAAAGAATGGGGGTCTGATGTGGATTCAACTGTAATTCAGCCGAGTTCATGGTTAAAGGAAACACTACCGGAGCAACGAATTGAAATCATACAGAATCGCGGTTAAAAGCAAGACTGCTGTAGAGATGGAAGGCTGAACCCCATAATGCAGAGTCATAGGCTTCGAGATGTGCAGGAATTCGATCGAGCAAAATCGGGAACTCGATCGCGGTTTCTCCAAATGTTGCAAAATCTGACCACATGGGTTTCTCAGAAATCTGCTCAGTTAAAAAGTTCAGCAAACTATTCCAGTGCAGTCGATTAATTGATTGATCTAGCTCGATCGTGGCATCACCCATCGCACCAAATTCAATTCCTTGATCGAAGTGATATCGCCAATCGCACATTCGCAGAATGCAACGTCGCTGCGGCAAATGCAGATCACACACTTGCACATAATCTAATGTTTTCTCTTTGCGCTGCCGCTCAACGCCTTTCCGCATTGAACTATCAATGACCCGCTCAAAAATTGGTAGCTGTCCTTCAACGCGCTGACTGACTTCTGACCAGTCAAAAGTGAGTGATCCAAGCTGTCCGGTTTCGTTGTGGCAAACCACGATCGCTTTCGGTGCATAGTCGAGAAAATACAGCACTTCAAACACTGGGATTTCCTTTAATGCAGATTCAGTTGTGCAGAATGCTGGAATGTTTGCGGCTCTAAGTTGTTGCTGATAGAAATTTAGTTCTCCGATCGCGCCTAATCGATAGACTTTCCAACCTCGATTTGGCAAATGCAATCGAGCCGTATACATATCAAGATTGAAAATTCGAGCGAAGTCCTTTGCTGCTTGGGGGCGGGTTTCAGAGGAAATTGCTTCGAGAATTAGTAAGCCTGGTTCAGTGTTTTCTGGTGCAGATTTGGCTTGCTCGATCGCTTGTTGTCTGAGTGCCTGAGTTTTCGTTGCAATTCTCTGAAGTCCTTGTCGAGCATGAGACACAATCTTTGGATGCGTGACATTCTTCAAAAGCTTCTCGTAAATCGCCGTTGCGCCCTCAAAATTATCTGACACTTCAAACAATCGTGCTCTGTACAAATGTCCCCAAGGATTTTGAGGCGATTCTTGAAGAAACTCTTTGACCAATCGTGCCGCTAAATTGTAATCTTGGCGATCGAAGGCTGCCGCAATCTGATCCAGTGACATAATCCCACGCGAAAATCTGCGTTTCTAGGTTTCACTTCAAGCGCGACTTTCTACCATTCCGGCAATGAGCGAAACAGCCGCGATCGGAGCCGTGACCGCTCTTAAAATCCGTTTTCCCAGGGTTACAGGTTGGTATTGATGTGCGATCGCGAGTTCAATTTCCCCAGTTGTCCACCCACCTTCACATCCGATCGCAATAATTACCGAATTGCCAAACTCACAATTCAATAAATGCTGTGATGAACTTCGCTCTGCACAGATGTAAAGAGAATCAGCTTGTAACTGTTCTAATGCAACTTTGAAAGGCATCGGTTCTAGGATGGTCGGAACGATTTGGCGTTCGGATTGTTCAGCGGCTTCTTGAGCAATTCGTCTCCAGCGATCGAGCTTATTTCCACTTGGATTCAGTAAAGTACGATCGCTAATCACAGGTGCAATACAACTGACTCCTAATTCTGTCACTTGCCGCACCACATCATCAAATCCCGTTTTCGGTAGCGCTAACATTAATGTGATCGGAACTGGTAACTCTGATGATGCTTGTAGTGATTCGATTAGTGTTGCTTGATCGGATTCGAGAGCGGCGATCCAGGTTTGTCCTTTGCCATCGAGAGCGATAAAGCGATCGCCATTCTTCAATCTCAAAACATGACTTAAATAATGCCGCTGCTCAGTAGATAGTTGGATTTGTGTGTGATTGAATTGCTCAGAAGCAATGACTAATCTTTGAAGTTGCGCCAAGGTAGTTCCTAAGAGGATATTTGAAAAATATAGAAGATTCCTCGCTCCGTTCGATTTCGCCCCGGACTGGAAGTCGGGGCTATCGGTGCGAAGTCCTATGAATAGGACTGAAGACCCAAGCGAGAGCGACTGTGAGTCCCCTTCAGCGGACTTCGTTCAATTAGCCCCGACTTCCAGTCCGGGGGCGGGTGAGTGCAATGAACGATACTGCTCAAACATCCTCTATGAATGAATGCGTACTTCAAACTCTTCGAGAGCTTGACTGACACCGACAATTTTCGCACGTTGCAGAAATTGAGGAATCAGATCAATTACAGCAAAATCTGGAAAAGTTGGACTGACCGAAACTTCTCGATATTTGCCGTTCTCCAGAATATTGATCTTTAACGTTCCTTTCGCATAAATCCAAAGCTCAGGAACCCCTAACGCCTGATACGCGGACACCTCTGTTTTAGAAGTAACATCCGTTTCGATCGCTAAATCAGGCGGCGGATCAACAGATAAATCAATCCGATCTTTTCCAATCACTGATCGATAGTTCTGAATGTAAAAACAATCATCTGGCTCAATGCCCGCTAACATTTCCTCACGCTTAAACGTGGTTGATCCGAGCGGTTCCCATCGTCGTTTTTGCGCCCTCAGCAGAACTTTAACCAAATCCGCGATAAAAACCTTCGATCGCTCATGTTCCGGCAATGGAGCCATAATTTCTAACGTTTGATCCGCATACGCAATTCTTGGCAATCGTCGATCGCCTAATTCAGCCAAAACTTCCTCGAATCGCTGCCACGAAACAGGCTGGAGTGTCACCCGTTCCCCTGGTTCTAATTGCAATCGGATCGAAGTGGATAACATAGGTGCAATAAAAAAGGGCGCTGTTCACGCCCCTCTAGTTTAGAGGATGTTTGAGAAGTAATCGATCGCCGCATTCATCCGCCTGAAATAAATCTCCGGGCTAATCGTGGGAAGCCCACTAAACTGGGCTGAGAACTCCGAATTGCGCTCCTAGTCCGCTTTAGCGGAGTTTCCTCCATTAGCCCGGAGATTTATTTCCGGGCGAACTCGCAACGAAGCAAAGCTACTTTTTATACTTCTCAAATCTATACTCCCGTGAATTCGTGGATTCGATCTAAACCGTATCGATCGCAGAAATCCCCGAAACTTTCTCCCGGTTTGCGCTCTTTCTTGAACAGAACGAACACAGGCTCAAACACGGTTTCTAAATCATCCATGTTCATTTTCTCGATGAACACTTTCGCAAGTCGAGTCTGATTCGGAGCCGCACCCATCCAAACTTGATAGGTATTCGGACCATTTCCCACAAACGCCAACTCTGCTAAATACGGACGGGCGCACCCATTTGGGCATCCAGTCATCCGCACAATAAATGACTCATTCGGTAAACCAACTTTATCAAGCAGCAATCGAATTCGAGTCAATACAGGCAAACTGACGCGCTCTGATTCCGCAGTCGCCAACCCACAAGTGGGTAACGCAGGGCAAGCCATCGCATCTCGAACTAGCGGATCGATCGTGTCTGGACGCTCGACTCCATGTTCTCGCAGAAGTCGATTGATGCGCTGTCTGTCTTCGGGTTTGATGTCGTAGAGCAGAACATTCTGGCTCGGAGTCAGCAACATTGGCAGATTAAATTTACTGACAATCTTCCGCAGTGCAGTTTTTAATCTAAAGCCACTGTCATCTTTGATGCGACCGTTTTGAATCGAAATACCGTAGAACAGTTTCCCGTCGCCTTGAGCGTGCCATCCGAGATAGTTCTTGAATTCAAATTCTGGTAAGGGTCGAGAAGGCTGAATTGCTTTGCCGAAGTATTCTTCAACTTTGGCGCGGAACTTCTCGACACCCCATTCTTCCACGAGGTATTTCATCCGGGAATGTCTACGATCGCTACGATCGCCATAATCGCGCTGTGTTGCCACGATCGCTTTCACGACATCGTATACATCGGCTTTGTCTACATACCCGATCGGATCTGCCAATCTCGGAAAAGTCTCTTCTTTCCCATGTGTCCGTCCCAGTCCGCCACCCGCGTAAACGTTGAATCCTTCAAGCTCACCTTGATCATTCGTAATCACGACCAAAGCCACATCTTGAGAGAACAAATCGACCGAGTTATCCCCCGGAACCGTGACGCAGATTTTGAACTTACGCGGTAGATAGTACGTTCCATAAATCGGCTCCGGTGAATCTTCGATGTTCGAGCCGTTAATATTGCGCTTCCGGGCTGCCACGACCTCCGGATCTTCTTCGCCCGTGACTGCTTTCTCACCATCAAGCCAGATTTCGTAATACGCGCCTGCTTGCGGTGTTAATAAGTCCGCAATGTTATTCGCATATTTGTGAGCGTATTCGTATTCAGGGCGATTTCTGTACGGAGCAGGGGGAGCCATCACGTTTCGATTCACGTCACCGCAAGCACTCAGGGTTGATCCCATGCTTTTAACGATCGCGCTAATGGTCGCCTTTAAATTCTTTTTCAATACGCCGTGAAGCTGGAACGCCTGACGAGTCGTAACCCGGATCGTGTGATTGCCGTATTCGTCGGATAAGCGATCGATTGTTAAATACAATTCCGGCGGCACGAATCCACCGGGCGATCGCGTTCTCAGCATCATCGAATAGTCTTTTTCCTGACCTTTGACGCGATTATCGCGATTGTCTTGCTGATAAGAACCGTGAAACTTGATTAACTGAATACCGTCATCGCTGAATGCGTTGGTGTCGAGCCGCAATTCTGAAGCAACAGGTTCACGCAAGAAATTACTGCGCTCTTTGATGCCTTCAACTTTGGAGGGTTTGCGGACGATGGGAGTAGAAGAAATAACCATTGAACTCTAGTGACTGCTGCGATCGTGTAAAGACAACAATGCGGCACTTGATCGCTCAAGTTGCCGTAAGCATTTATTCCCGGTAAACCGCTCGGAATTGTGTTAATTACAATTCTATCACGATCATCGATTCGATCGAGCGGAAGACGGCGTTAAGTTCTGTTCCTGAATGATGTGATCTAGCAGTCCCTGACAGGCATCGAGTAATAAATCGATCACGAAGTTAAAGCCTTCTGTCCCGCCATAGTAAGGATCTGGCACTTCTCTCAAGTCATGCTGAGTACAGAAATTACACATCAATTGCACTTTGTCTTGGTAAGTTCCCGCCGGATCGATCGAGCAAATCGCTTCATAATTATCGTGATCCATTGCCAGAATCAGATCGAATTCCTCAAAGTGAGATCGCTCAAACTGTTGCGCCCGTCCCACTAATTCAATTCCGCGTAATTTTGCCGCAGCGGTCATTCTACGATCGGGCGGACTACCAATGTGATAACTCGATGTTCCAGCCGAATCACAAATAATTTCCTTTTCCAATCCTGCCTGTCGAATCAAGTGATTCATGATGTTTTCAGCAGACGGCGATCGACAAATATTTCCCAAACACACAAACAACAAGCGATAAGGCATCGGTTTCTATCTCGAATTCATGCACGTCTAGAGTACCGAGTAAGCTGTGAATATGCAATTGTGGAGCGGAAATCGAATGATTGGAACCTCATCAACCATTAGCGTCTCTTCCGAAATCATGAGCGGGACTCCAGTTTTTGTAGGGACGAGGGTTCCCGTTCAAACGCTTTTGGACTATCTCAAAGCAGGAGACTCGATCGATGATTTTCTCGACGGTTTCCCAACGGTCACTCGTCAACAAGTCGTTAACCTGCTTGAAGAAACCGGAATGTGAAAAGAACAACCACAATAGATTTCTTGCATGAATCCGAAATGCCCACCAAATAGAATTCTACCGTGTTACATAAGTCTCTTCCCCTTCGTTGTCAGCGGGTCGCGCCCCCTAAATCCCCCAGAATGGGGACTTTGAGCCAGAAAAATTGCTCGAAGTCTGGAGCGCTTTCGATCTTCAAAGTCCCCCAAATTTGGGGGATTTAGGGGGCAGAAGCCGACCGAACCGAAGCGAACAAGGACTTATGTGTACACGGTAGCCGAATTCCATTCGCCAGGGCATTCAGATATCTAATGATTAGCTCAAATTGAAAAACCGAGCTACAAAACTCATAGCTCGGCTCAATTCGTTTTGATGAAATTTAACCCAATCCAGGCAAGTTCAATCCGCCTGTGAGGTCTTCCATCTTCTCGCGCATCGTTGCGGTCGAAGTTTCGTAAGCGCTCCGAGTCGCCGCCAAAACCAAATCAGACAGCGTTTCAGCATCTTCTGAGAGCGCATCCGGCGAAATCTCGACCTTCAGAGGCTCTTGATTTCCACTCATCGTCACCTTCACCAGACCGCCGCCGGATTCGCCCACGATCTGCATCTGTTCGAGTTCTTCTTGAAGTCGTTTTGCGCCTTCTTGAACCTGCTGCGCTTTCTTAATTGCGTCGGTCAGTTCGCGCATTTTGCCAAGACCGAAGCCAAATCCCTGTCCTTGTGACATAACGTTTTAAATCTAGTTACGAGTGGAATATGTTGCTCAAGGCAACCATCAAACAGATTCATTATGACACCGGGATGGAAAATCGACGCACTTGGAAAAGAGCGATCGCATTAGGGATTTCCCTACCCGATCTGAAATTCACCAATCATTTTCACTTCCGGTTCTAACAACAGCGACCACTCTTGATGTACCCGCTCTTGCACATGATGAATCAGTTGGAAAATGTCAGTCGCCGTGGCGTTTCCACAATTCAGAATGAAATTCGCATGACGTTGTGCCACTTGAGCACCTCCGATTTGATGCCCTTTCAATCCCACTTGCTCGATCAGCCAGCCTGCTTTATACGCTTCTGGATTGCGGAATACGCTGCCACAACTCGGTAGATGATAAGGTTGCGAATTCTGCCGCTGTTGTTTGTGATTCGCGGTCACAGCATTGACAGCAGTTGGATCTGCACCCGGTTGCAATTGAAAAGTTGCGTGGGTCACGTAGCGCGAACCGCCCTGTAAGGCGGAGGTGCGATATTCGTATTGCAAATCTTCAGGGGTGAGCAGTTCGATCGACCCATCCGGCGACAACACAGTTGCATTCACTAAAATTTCTGAAATGCTGCTGTGATGTGCGCCTGCATTCATCACGACCGCACCGCCCACAGTGCCGGGAATACCGACCGCCCATTCAAATCCCTGCCAACCTCGATCGGCGATTTTCCAGGCAAGTCGCGGTAACGGTTCACCCGCTCCGACGGTCACTTGCCCAGTCGCATCATCAAACTGCGTTAATCTTAAATGTCGCGTTGAAATGACAAGTCCTGGCAATCCCGCATCGCTGACGAGAAGATTCGATCCGGCTCCCAACATCGTGACCGGAACGCCTTGAGACTGTGCCCATTCCAAACTCGCCTGTAATTCTTCGAGCGATCGAGGAGCAGCGTACCATTCAGCGGGACCGCCCACTCGAAACGAGGTCAGAGAAGCAAGGGGAACATTGGCTTTTAACACAGCGTCAGAACCAGCGATCGGAATCGTGAGTATCTTAGACCGAATCGGTTGTTTGATCGAAGCGGAGGGAATCGATCGAGAAAAATCGGAGCCAGGTGAACGAACAGTCCGGGAATCAATAGAGAGTGTCATAACGTTTCTACAGGTATGGCTTCAACCTGAGATCTGTCACCGTGAGTGTCAAGTTCATAGGGTTCCAGATCTCCATTGCACGAAACACAACAAAATAGAGCAAGGGTTAGGATGCAGCTTTCTCAAGACTTTGCTGATAAGCCATGACATCAGGGATGATCTGATTCAGGTTGCCCGCTCCGAGGAAGATTACGAGATCTCCCGGATGCAGGACTTTGGCAAGGAAATCACCCATCGCAGGTAGCGAGGGCTGGTAATGCACACTGGTATGCTGTTTCGCGACTAGATTGGCGAGGGTCTGACCGCTAATGTCCCCCGGATTCGCTTCTCCTGCGCTGTAGATATCACTGAGAATAACTACATCAGCATCCCCAAAGGACTCCGCAAATTCCGTTAAAAAAGTCTGTGTCCGACTGTATCGATGCGGTTGGAAGATGGCGACCACTCGACGACGCGGATGGGTTTTGCCGGACTGTAATCGTGCAGCGGCTAACGTCACCTTCAGTTCGCTCGGATGATGCGCGTAGTCGTCAATAAAAAGAATGTCGTTGTAATCGCCCCGATGCTCGAATCGACGACGTGCACCCTCGAACGGCGCGATCGACATCGCAATCGTGTCAAACTCTAACCCCAATAACCGACCCACCGCGATCGCAGCAAGTGCATTACTTAAATTATGTTGTCCGAGAATTCCGAGTTTAATCTGTCCAAGGACTTGTCCCCGTTCCCAAACTCGTGCGATCGTGCCATCACAACCGTATTGAATCTGATCAACGGTGTAGTCTGCTTTGGTTGCTGGATCGAGACTATATGTAATGGTGGGCTGAATGCGATCGCGGACTGTTTCACAATCGATCGAACCAACTGTGATCTTGCATCGATTCGCAAAAGTCTGGAACGTATCCACAACCTGATCTAAATCGCTGTAGTGGTCGGGATGATCCAACTCTGCATTTGTAATAATCCCGATGTAAGGCGCAAATTTCACCAGCGATCCATCTGATTCATCAGCTTCCGCAACCAGATATTCACCGTGACCAATTCGGGCATTTCCTTGCCACGCTTTCACTTCTCCGCCCACAATCACGGTCGGATCAAGATTCGCGCCGTACAGCATATAACTGATCAAGCTGCTCGTCGTGGTTTTTCCATGTGTACCAGCGACGGCAATACTTTTATATTCTTGAATCAGTGCGGCGAGAATATCCGATCGATGGAAAATCGGACAACCCAACTCCAGAGCGGCTCGATATTCGGGATTCGCGGGATTAATGGCGGTGGAACAAACGACTTGCGGCAGAAGTGCGGTGTGTGTTGCAGGAGGAGTCAGAGTTGCCACCGATCCCACCGCTGCCGTTTGAGCAGCAACAGGACGCACTTTCAAGTGATCCAAATTCGAGGCATCTTGCCCGATAAAGATCTTCGCTCCCAAACTTTGTAGTCGTTCCGTAATATGGCTCGCTTTCAAATCCGAACCGGATACGGGCAACTCACGGTCTAATAACACATAGGCTAGGGCTGACATTCCAATTCCACCGATACCGATAAAATGAAATGGTCTGCCGCTGAAGTCAACTGAACTCAGCATTTTTGCTCCTTACACACCACACCAATGTCACGCGCTATCATATCAAGGATCTCTTTTTACCGATACGGTAATTGGAAACATTTTGATAGCTAATTTCAATGTCTGAAAACGTTGCTTTAAAACCAATTGAAAGTAATTTAGTCTATCGAAGAATTAACTCGATCGCAAAGTTACAATCAGAATTGGCTTCAATCAATTAGATACACTCTGATCCCGATCGATTCCAGACGAAATTTAGATTTTCTAATTCACATCCAAAATACGGAATCCAAACCGCTCCTAGGGTTCACTTTCTCACGTTTTTCATCTTTCAAGACTGCGATCGCGCGATCGAACCCATCGATTAGTTATTTGCAAAGTCGAGTAATGTATCACAGTTTGGGGTCTAAAGTTGCCGTCTAAATCACCTCCGAATTTCAGTCTTCTTAATCAGAGTGCTACAAATTTTGCCACAACTATTTTGAAATGGCATCTATTTTCAGGTTGACAGATGAATCTAAGGATTTGATAAGCTCTCCCAATTCCTCTGAGAATGAGTTAAGCCGTCTTAAACCCTCAGCCACTCGCGATGCTGGAATTCTCCCCTATTTGTCATCCCTCGTTGATCCCAATAAATTTGTTGATGCAAAGAGGGCAGCCTTTTACGGTATGATGTGACTCATCAATAGGTATTTATATTCAGAGGGCAAGACGCAGTGGTTAGAGTAGCGATCAACGGCTTTGGACGCATTGGACGCAACTTTTTGCGGTGCTGGGCAGAGCGGGAGACGACTGGACTGGACTTAGTTGCGATTAACGACACGTCTGATCCTAGAACGAACGCTCACTTGATCAAGTACGACTCGATGTTGGGTAAGTTTGGCGGCGAAGTGAGCGCGGATGAAAACACGATCACGGTGAACGGTAAAACGATCAAGTGCACCTCCGATCGCAATCCCGAAAATCTCCCCTGGGGCGCTTGGGATATCGATCTAATCATCGAATCGACAGGTGTGTTCATCTCGAAAGAGGGAGCCACCAAGCATTTGAACGCAGGTGCGAAGAAAGTTCTGATCACTGCGCCTGGTAAGAACGAAGATGGAACGTTCGTAGTCGGTGTAAACCACCAGGATTACGACCACCACAAGCACCACATCATCAGTAATGCAAGCTGTACGACGAACTGCTTGGCTCCGATCGCGAAAGTGATCCACGAAAATTTCGGCATCATCAAAGGCACGATGACGACAACCCACAGCTACACGGGAGATCAGCGGATTCTCGATGCGAGCCACCGGGATTTGCGTCGCGCTCGTGCAGCCGCGATCAATATCGTTCCGACTTCGACGGGTGCTGCGAAAGCGGTCGCGCTCGTGCTGCCTGAATTGGCAGGTAAGCTGAACGGAATTGCATTGCGGGTTCCGACTCCCAACGTCTCGGTTGTGGATTTGGTCGTGAACGTTGAGAAAAGCACGATCGCAGATCAAGTGAATGCAGTTCTCAAAGAAGCTTCCGAAACCTCGCTCAAAGGCATCCTGAAATATTGCGATCTGCCTTTGGTGTCGAGCGATCACGCTGGAACCGATGAATCCTCGATCATCGATGCTGCCTTAACAATGGTCATGGGCGGCGACATGGTGAAAGTTGTCGCTTGGTATGACAACGAGTGGGGCTATTCTCAGCGCGTGGTTGACTTGGCTGAAGTTGTCGCTGCGAAGTGGGAAAAATAAGAGTGTTCGCTCAATAAATGGAAAGTCCTCGATCGTGCAATGTGCGATCGAGGATTTTTGTTTGGCGTGTATGATGCAGATATTGAAAGACGAATTTTTTCGCTGCGATTCTGTCCCGCCCGTGAATGAAATTCCGAGCTAATGGAACGAAGTCTGCTGAAGGGACTGACAATTTACGATCGAAAAGTGCCTTGCTGATGAGTAACACCGCGAAAATGAACTATTTCGAGAAAGAAGATATTTTGCATCTCGTAATCTCGGATGAACCTGAGTTTGGCAGCGTTGAGCTTTGCCCTAACATCACCGCAGAACTAAACGAGGCTGGAGAACTCATCGGGGTTGAAATTCTGTCTGCAAGTACCTTCATTCGAGATGTGATCTTAGAATCTGCTCAGGGAAGGCTTTTGGGATTGTCGCGTACTTCTGCAAGTTGAGAAGACGATTGTTTAGGAGCGCAGCGCTTGATTTGGCTGTTTATTGTGCGATCGAGATTTTTATTGAAGATTGTTCTCCCCCTACTTCTGACAATTCCGCATTAATGCAGTAAAACCCGCTTGGGCGAAATGTTTGTCATAAGCAAGAGCCTCAAAGATGCTGTTTTCTTCCATGATGTTGAAGGAAACACAGTCGGTATGGCTCCACTGCTTGTCCTTGCGTTGAGTATAGAGGGCGAATGCTTTCTCAAACTGCTGAGAGGTTTGCGGGACGATCGTCAAATTGGGATGCGATCGCAAACTGCGAATGAAATCAGTCACGATATCTCGGAGGTATTCACCCCGTTTTGAGAAATCGTTCAGGACTTCTGTTAGTACCATTTCACTCGTCACAATATGTACGGGGTGTAGGGTCTGTTCCAAACGAATTGCTTTTTGGTGCAAGTTATCACCTGGATTCAACAAAGCGACCCAGTATCCTGTATCAGCAAAAATAAACCTCACGAATCGTCCCTTAACCCCTGGTAATAATCAAATCGCTGTGACAAGTCAGCAGGCACTTTTGCCCACTCCTCATCGGGAACTTTAGCAGAAAGTTGAGCAGCAAGTTGCCAGATCGGAATGGCATTCGGATCGTGCTGGATTGATTCTAGAGAAATTTTGTTTGGGCTGGGTTCTTCTTGGATAGGAGCGATCGGTTTGTTTGCGATCAAGTTTTCCAATTTGGTAATTGCTTCTTGCTCTTTTTGCCAAGCTTCATCACGGAGTTGATTTGCTCTAAGCACTAAGTTGCCAATCTCATCTCTAATTTTGGGTTTAGGGAGTGGGATCGGAATAGAAGCAAGCATCTCCAAGTCAATGTGAACGATTACTGATCCATAGGCTTGTCGAGTGATCAGGCGATAACCATAATCTGAGGCTAACCAAGTGTAGAGGTAGCCTGGATTCATGTCACTACTAGCTAGAATCCGGGTTGCATCCTCGCTGGCTGTCCAGTTCGCCATGTATGCAGGAAAAATTTGTACTCGCCCGATCGTTCCAGAGCGAGTAACAGCAATCATGTTTTCCTGTAGCTGAATCTCAGGTAGATCCTTCGTGTGAGCGCCTTTTGCTAGACGTTTGACATCGACTGGATCGATCTGAAAAAGCTGTTTACTACTGAGTAGGGGAATTCCACCTTTTTCGACATAAGTTCGCTTACGGAACTTGGTAATTGGTCTAATTTCTTTGGTAACTCGCGAATCACCAATCGTAGCCACTTCTACGGTTAGTTCTCTTAACTGGCTTTCAGCAGCGATCGCAGTCGGATCATGAAAACTGCCTTCTAAGCGTCCCATCAACTCGGAGGCTTTAATTTTCGCGATCGCCGATTCCTTACCGTTTGGTGCAATGTCTTTTAAGTAGGGTAAGTTTAAGCGATCGTGCAATAAGCGATCGGCTTCGTGTAATAATCGATTCGCCTCATCCCGCAGTTCACCCGCTTCGCACATCAGCCGACCAATCATAATTCGACGAATCGGCGGTAAGTTAGGAATCAAAACTTGCTCTAAGTGTTCAAGTTCCACAACAGGAGTGATAGAACCATGACCCAACCTACTTAATTGAGAACGACCGTATCGACTACGGAGGAAGGCAGCTACATAGCCAGCAGTATCAGCATCATTAACTCGAAGACGAATAGTATCTTCTGAATGAGCTTTACCAACAAAGCTCTCTGTGGCTAAACCTACATTTCCCACGATTCCAGAACGAGAAATAAGAATATCCCATTTTTGAATTAGGAGCTTCTCTAAATGAGGAGTCTTTTTGCGACTCAGATATCTGCTGGTTTCAGCTCGAAAACTGGTGATTTCTGAGCTTGAAATAAACGGAATCCCATGCTGGTCACTGTCTGCATAAATCCGCTTGAAACGAAAAGGGTAAAAGGTTTCGTTACAGAAACCATTGTTGCCATAAAGCGGTTTAGTGTCTAAGCCATTAATTTGTGAACTCTGAGGCTCACTATCAAACTTAGCTTCAATAATAAATCCAGCATCCAGTCGAAATTCAGCTTCAAGAAGGTCGCTGAATTTAATAATGTCGCATCGAATAGGGCTTTCTAAGTGCTCTAGGTCATTCTCCAACTTAGAAGAAGACGTGTCTAGAACAGAAGTGTAAGATAACTGTTCTGCTCCAACCTTTGGGAAAGATATCACTCTAGAGGTTGAAGTATGTACCAGTTGTGACTGAAGAGCAAAGTTTACCATCCCAGCACTACCTCCTTTTTCCAATCGAGAAACTCATCTGCAATCGCAGGCGTGTCATCATCTAGGATTTTTTGAAAGGATCTATTCGTCTTAATTTCTGAAGCCTCTTCTGCTGGGAAGATCTGCATAGTGTCATCGAAAAGTAACAAAATTTCTTCGCCCTCTTCGTTTCTTCTGTAGATAGGGTTGCCTCTCTTATCGTATCCAATGGATTTTACCTGAGCTATAAAAATTTCATAGTCGGATAGTCCTCGATCAATCTCCTCTTCAGTAAGCTTTTGAAGAATAAGAACCGAGGTTTTGACACCAGTAAAAGGCTGAAAAGTATCGGGATGTAAATCGATCGATGCCACAATCCGACAGTGCTTAATAATCCAATGACGCACATACAGCAATCCAGGCGCACCCAAAATCGCATCTGGGAGCACAATTCCCATTCTTCCACCCGGTTTTAGGAATTGCCAACACCGCTCGATGAACAGAATCTCTGGAGGTGCAGAAGTTTGCAATTGTTCGGTTGGCTCCCACCAACGGGACTCACCTTTTCGCCAAACGTGCCCAAGTTGGTACTGTCTCAGAGTTTCCTGGTCTTTAATGGGCAATTTCGATCCGAAAGGCGGATTCGTCGCAATCAGATCAAAATGGGCTAAATCTTTTTCGCTGCGAAGGCTCTTCGGATCAATCCCCAATGCTTCAGCAAATTGCTTACGAAAGCTATCTTCCCACTGATGCGGATGCAACAAAGAATCTTGTCTAAAAATATTTCCAGCCCCATCATTATTCATCACCATATTCATTTTTGTGGCTTTAACGAGGTCTGGATTAATATCAATTCCAAAGAAGTTTCTTCTCGCAACTTCTCGAATTTTGTCATTTAAAGCATCTCGCCACACACCCGATTGATCGCTCACTCCTGCTTGCTGTTTCAATCTTTCAATGACTTGATTCATCGCAATCACAAGAAATCCACCTGTGCCACACGACTGATCAAGAATTCGATCCGTCACTTTCGGATCAAGCATCCGAATTGTCATTTTCTGAACATTCCGAGGCGTAAAAAACTCACCGCGATCGCCTCTTAAATTTGCTCCAACCAGTTCTTCATAAGCTTTTCCCTTCACATCAATATTGGTACTAAGAAAACTATATCGTTGAAGTTCTCCGACAATGTAAGCGAGAGAACGAGGCTGAAGCTTGATTTCATCGTTCGCGTCAAAAATAGCTGAATACTGCTTCTTAACTGCATCAAAAATCTTACTGATTCTGTTGAAAACCGTTAATCGACCGTCATTGCTCTTCTTCTCGGAAGCTGTTGCATAAAACTCTAACGGATTTGGAAAATTGCGCTCGTCATGGATCTTGCAAAAAATAACCTTTAAAAGTTCAAAAAAGGCTGGTTGTTTTTGAAGTCCATCTGTCACATAAATGTGATCGTGGCAGATTTTGAAGGAGAACAATAAATTATCACCAACCGCATTCTTCAAAGACTCGCGAGTAGGTCGATCAACTTCTTCGATATTGCCATCTTTGGCAGGAATATCGTTTGGTTCCTCATATTCGATCCCTTCCTCTGTCCGAATGCGACGTAGGACAATTTTTTTCTTGCCGTTTGTCCACATTCCCCATTCTGAGTTGTCGCAAGCTGCCATATACGATCGAAGCTGCTGAACTCCGTCCTTACTGGCTGAAGGTGTGACAGAATCTTTTTTGCATTCGATGATGATCCAGACATTTTCCTGAGTATGTTGAACTCCCTCACGGAAAATCACTAGATCAGCACGAACTGTCTTACTCCCTTGCTTGATTGGGTACTCAACTTCAATCTGCTCTGGTGAATAGCCTAATTCCAGCACTAATCGTCGCTCGATATTCTGACGTACATACTCTTCAGGTGTATCATTGCGAATCTTCTGGTCGATGTAGTCACAGACCTTGCCATCTGGAAGTGTTGCTAAAAGCTTGGACATTGTGCTTACACCGCAATCTCAGAAAATTTACTCTCTTTAATGTTCTACCAGTAATTGATCTGCTATGATCACCAACTTATCTTAGATTTACAAGGTGACATGGTGAAGCTTATGTCCTTTATGACAACGGGTGGGGCTACTCTCAACGGGTGGCTAACCTGGTTAAAGTCGTTGCTGTGAAGTGGGAAAAGTAAAACCATTCGCTCTTTTTAGGGTTCTCGATCGTGCGTTGTGCGATCGAGGATTTTTGTTTGAATCATCTGGAAAACAGAATGCCTGAAATTAGCCGATTCTTCGGCATGATCATCACGATGTACTACAACGATCATCCACCTCCACACTTTCATGTGCGCTATGGTGAGCAGAAAGCAATTATCGAGATCGAGAGCTTGTCTATACTGGAAGGGAAGCTTTCCTCTAGAGCATTTGAGTTAGTCAAAGAATGGGCAACTCAACATCAATCAGAATTGCTGCAAAATTGGGAGCTTGCCAGAGAAAACGCGATCCTAGAGAAAATTGAGCCGTTGGAGTAGAAAATGCTGAAAGATATCATTGCCGTTGAACCTTTAGAGCAGTATCAGCTTTATCTGCGGTTTGAAGACGGCGTAGAAGGAATCGTTGATATTAGTAAGCTTGTTTCCTTCTCTGGCGTTTTTTCGCCTCTCCAGGATTTGGAATACTTCTCGACTGTTGAGGTGAATTCGGAGATAGGTACGATCGTTTGGTCGTGCGGTGCGGATCTTGATCCAGATGTGCTTTATGCGATCGTGTCTCATCAACCGATTCCAACCTACGAGGGTGCAAGCCGATTCGCATAATAGGACGACGCAATGATCAATCCAGCCCCAAGCCACTGTACAGCCGTGGGATGCTCACCAATTAAAACGATCGCGCTCGCGACCCCAAAGACAGGAACCAAAGCAATAAAGAATGCCGCCTGACTTGCTGGCAAATTTCGCAATGCAATGAGATAGAGCAAGAACGCTAGAGCATAATGCAGAATTCCTGATGTAATCGCTAGTAGCCAAAAATGCGGCTCAATTCCGGCAATGCTGATTTCGTATCTTGAATCGATCGTCGATAAGAGACCAAAGCACACAACAGTCATTACTAAGCCTACAGACTGCTGAGACACAACAAGTCGCAAAGGTTCAACTGCACCGATTTGCTTCTTGCTGACGAGAACATAGACTACTGCAAAAACTGTGCTTAAAAGGATCAGTAGATCACCGATAAAAGAAGCATTGTTAGGACTTCCATCTCTCAGCATCAACAACACTAACCCTAAAAAACTTGTGCCAGCCAACAAAAACTTGATGCGCGTTAGCTTTTCACCAAGAAATACTGCTGCGAAGAGAATGGTTAGAATTACTTCTGATGCACCGATTAAGGTGGCATTACTTGCAGTGGTCAGGCTCAATCCGATAATGCCCACCATGTAAGTAAGCGCGGGTTCAAATACGCCTGCAACTCCTTGCTTTAGGGTCGTTTGGGAGAACGGAAATCGCTGATGTTTGAAAGCGTAGATCACGGCTAAAAACGCCACGCCAGATAGTAATTGAATGATCAGAAGCGTTGTTGCTGGGATTCTCGAAAGTGCAATTTTGGTTAATGTTTGTCCGACTCCCCAGCAAAAGGCATAGCTCAAAGCCAAGAGTATATTATTCATGATTCATCATCTGACAGTATTGTTGTTCAACCGGACAGCGATCGCTCGGACAGACTTCCTCTTCGCAAAGCCGACAAATGGCGAATGCTTTTGATGGACTGGTGGTCATGCCGCTCAGCATTTTTTCTAAAAGCTGGGCTAATTGCTGACGCTCAGTTGAAGTGAGACCCTCGATCGCCTGTTGCAGCGGTTGTCGTCGTTCGCTCAAAATGTTTTGCCGCCGTTCCAAGCCTGCTTCTGTAAGAAATAAGGCAAGCGTTCGCCCATCTGCACCGGATCGCCGCTCGACCAGTCCTTCGGCTGCTAAACGATCGATTAACCGCACTGTTCCAGGGTGGGACAGATTCAAGATTTGCCGCAACTGATTGATTGAAAGTCCGGGTTCTGCACCCAATGTCACCAAAGCAGCAGGAGTTTCGCCGCCGTATCCAGCATTCGCTTCTACGACTGCATCGAGGCTATCAATTAGGCTGAGTGCTAATGCACCTAGAAGGTTTGCAGTTCTTTCGTCAGGCATAAAGCAGGTTTACTTCCCACTAATGTGTGTATCATACATATAAAACAGGTATGTGCAACACGCATATATCCTGAGACCGAGAAGAACGAAGCAATTTTTGACCTGTAGAAGAATCGATGACAGTTCAAATACGGCTTTCAAGGGTTGATCGAACGAATCGATCGCGAAAGAAGTTGGATATTCTGCGATCGCTCAATCCAATTTGCAAGCAGCATCCGATTCGACGATCGCGAATTTGTACGGGTATCTGAACAATGAAAATAAATCGCGACCATCGAATTCGAGTTTCGATCGCGGCTAAGAAAAGCGTCCTTTCAAATGCAGTTGAGCTACTTGTCGATCGGCAGCAATCTCATCTCGCTTTGCAACATAAACCCAGAGATCCTCTAAGTCCAGTTCAGCTTGCTCAGACAATCGATATCGGTTCACTCAGGATTGCTCCTGCTCTAACTGCTTCTGCCCACGCTGTTTAATCTTCAGAAATAGATCGGGCAAAGTCGCATCATCGTATTCTGTATATTGTCCATTCCGAAGCTGCTCTACACCGATCGCGATCTGTTGCTTCAAACTCTCTTGAGCATTTGACTCTGCTGCTTGAATTTGATGAATCAAAATTTCCCTTTCTTCATCGGTTAGGGTTGAAATGATTTGAGTTAAAGTCTCAATCAACCGAGTGTTGATCGCAGTCGTCTCGCTCATGAGGAATTAGAGGCTGGTGTGATGTTCGCTATTGTATCGAATGCCAAAGCGCGATCGCTCTACACTATACTCATCAAATTCGCCTGAAGTTTCAAACAATTGCGACCGTTGACCTGTAATTGATATTCCACCCGATCCATCAAGCGATTCAGAATCAGCCAGCCGTAGCCATGTTCCTGCATTGCTTCTGGAGATGGTGCGAGATAAGTAGACAGATCAAAACCTTGACCGTGATCCCAAATCTCGATCGCTAAATCTCGACCTCGTAATTCCAACCGCAGAATCACAGGCAGATCCGGTTGATTGCGATGGGCATGACGCACTACATTCGAGTAAGCCTCGACCAGTGCCAACCGTAAGCGACTCGACTGGCGCGACCAATCGACCTGATCACCAATCTCGATCGCTAAACTATCCAGTAGCCATCGCTCAACAATGCTGAGAAATCTTAAATCGCTGGGGATATGAAGCTCAGTTCTCATCGGTTATAGAACCTCCAGGGAAAGAATCGTCTGATCATCTTCTTGAATCGCGTTGTGTGCCTGAATTTGGGCAAGAAGTTGTTTGAGATCCAAGCATTCCCCAGCTTGCCGGAGGAGTTTCCAGAGTCCAGTTTGTCGTAACATGGCTCCTGCGGTGTCCATCGATCGACTCATTGCTTTATCGGGTTGAATGGTCGCTTCAGTAATCCCATCACTGGTCAGCAGGAAGATTTCGCCATCTTTGAGCGTGAGGTTTCCAGCGACCGCTTTCCAATCAGGCAGAATTCCTAATGGCACACCTCGAACTTTGAGATAGGTCGGTTCGGTATTGGCTTCGATCGTTTGTTTTGACCAAACCAGCGGATAGATATGACCTGCATTCGCATAGACAAGCTGATTGGTTGCAGGGGTGTATCTTGCCAAGACCATTGTGATAAAACAATTCGTACCCATCAGATCATCAGACAGAATGCTGTTTAAGTTTCGCATCACTTGATCCGGTTCTGGCGGTTTTTCCTGAGATAGCTCACGACGCAGTACCGAGATTGCACTTGCCATAAATAGCGCGGCTGGAACACCTTTACCGGAGACATCACCGACTGCTAACCAGAGATCGCCTTGAGGATGGTAGTAGACCTCAAAAAAGTCACCACCCACTTCACGCGCTGGATGGCAGCAGGCTTGCACTTTGAGCTTTTCTACAGTGGGAAGAGTTTGCCGGAGCAGGTTGGTTTGAATCTGGCGTGCGACTGCTAATTCTGCTCGAATTTGTTCGGCTTGTTGCTGTGTGCGGCGGTAGAGTCTAGCTTGTGAAATCGCTAGGGCGGCTTGTTCTGCTACAACTCCGATGAGATCAATGTCTTCGGCTGACCAGATCGGTTTGTCGATCGTCCGATGCAACGACAAAATCGCGAGTAACTCTTGCTGATAGCTCAACGGTAAGACCAGATGCGGCGGATTCTCAGATTTCACTTGAGCCGAACGATCGAGAAACACTCGCTGCACTAGTTCCGAATTGCGATCGCGTTCACAGTCCCCAATCGGCACATTTTCTGCACAATACATCGCAGAGTGCGATCGCAGTTGATCACTTTCAACCGGATGCAACATACAGCAACTCGCTTCAAAGGTAATGCCGATCGTTTCGACGATCGTTTGCAGCATGTTCTGATAGTCGAGCGATTCGCGAATTGCAGTCGTAATGGCATTAAATGAAGATTCGCGACGGAGCGCACGACGCAGATCAGCAGTTCGCTGTTTTAAGACTTGATAGGTTTCTGCGGCTTGAGCAACGACGACTTCAAGCTGTTGAGGTTTCCACGGCTTGGTAATGTACTTGAAGACCTTACCCGAATTGATCGCATCGACGAGATCTTCGACATCGGTGTATCCAGTCAACACAATCCGAATCGTATCGGGAAAGCGATCGGCAGTTCGACTGAGAAATTCGGTTCCCAGCATTTCGGGCATTCGCTGGTCTGAGATAATGATCGCGACTTCGCCTTGTTCGTCTAAGACTTTGAGTGCTTCGATCGCGCTTTTTGCCCGAATCACGTCATAATCTCGGCGGAACGTGCGGTAAAGCAAATCGAGATTATCTGGCTCATCGTCCACGATCAACAGTTTGAGCTTGGGTTTTGATTCCCGCCTCATGCAATTCCTCGGATGCGCTTGTAAAGTCTTTACGAAACGTACCCGCAGCATCCGCAGAACTAACAGAGAATTCGTCCGTAGTTACCGCAAGGAATTCCAAGCTTGAATAATTGTTTTGAGCGATCGCGGTAATTTCTCTTGTTCGATATCGGCATATTCAACGCTTCCAGTCGGACTCGTTAAGCGAACGATGAAGAAATCAGCCGCTCCGGGAGTGGCGGGAAAAGTCTGCTGGTTGAACGTTTGGAACTGTTCTCGATCGAGAATTGCCTGAAATTCCCGCACTTTCTCAGGTGCAACTCGCCAAGAACGAACTGGAGCATTTTTTCCGCCGTTTAGAGTAATCTTTTGCTGAACTCTACCATCGGTGAACAAAACCGTTTCATACGTTTGTCCTGCGAATCCGCCAGAGGACTGCGATCGAAACACGACATTTCTGGGCAAAGAAACGGCGCGATCGGCAGATTCTACTCTAAGCGTTCGACCTTGAGCATCAGTATGATATGTCCAAGTTTGTCGCCCATGTGCTATTACAATCCGCCAACCTTCTACTAATTGTTGAGCGCACATTTCATCCGGTGCGGCAAGTTCGAGACAAGCATCTCTCCAAGTTTGCCGCTGAGCTTCCACCACCCGCAGATCTTTTGTCGGAATTCCGACCCGTCGAGCTAAATCCCGTCGTACCCGCCAATTCAGCGATTTAGGATAGGCGTAATCAAGGAGTTCCGTTGTCGATCGCGTTGGAGCCGCAGATGCCTGTAAGAGCGGAATGCCACTCATCAGAGACAGAGTGCTGATTAACGCGATCAAGGAAATAAGCTTCAAGGGCAACTGGGGACGCATAAGAGGGAACCGACAAATTTCTTTCTAGGATAATGACGAGGAGGCTCGATCGTTGGTTTCACACTATTTTTGCTCAATCGTCTGGGGATCTCGAATCATCAGCGAATGTGCGACTGTCCATCCAATCGCCAATCCGCCCAGAATAATGAATACCGGAAGCAAACGATCGACCCACGGTTTTTGATACACCGGGTGCGGGGAAGACTTCGGAGATTCGAGCCGAGAAATTGAAGGGCGAGAACTGCCAGCCGTGGTTAATTGTAATGAGTGAGTTTGCATCGATCGTAGATGTTGCAGCACGATCGGGGGCTGTCGCTTACTCCGGCTCCAAGTTAGCAAAGTACTCACTGGAATACCTGTAAGATTCTCCACATTCAGGGCTTGGACTTGTTGAATTAAAGCGCGATCGTTCGATACAACTACGACTAATCGCCCGATACTCGATCGCGCTAAATCTTCAGCCGAATTCCGCACATCCAGGGCAAGTCTGGCGCGACGAGTCATCGGTCTCGATTCGGTTGAAATGAGCGTTCCCTTCGGGGTGCGCGAAGCACATCGAGTTAATTCCCAGTCGCTCTCAATCATGAACCGTCGGAATTCTCTAGCGATTTTAGACTCGATCGATTCGCTCCGACTTGTAGCCCAAGCATCTAACTCTTCGTAGACGACTTGCGGCACATAACAGCGACCGACTTGGCTAAATTCCAACCATTCATAGGGCTTACAGGCAAAGAACGTATTGAGATCAATGAGGAGGAAAATCTGAGGAGTATCGAGCATAATCGGGGGCGAGAAAGTAGTTTAGGAGGCAATTACCCACCAATTCCTAACCGTCCAGCGAGGCTTGGAGTCAGGGGCAGAAGAATCATGACCATCAGAAACAGAACCACTAATGCGATCGCGGCTCTTGCATCATCGGGTTCGCTGATTTCGTTCAAGCTCGGACGCTCTGGATTCCGTTGCAGAACGACAATGACGATCGCCCAATACAATGCCAGCGGATTCACGAGTGAAGCAAGACCGAGAATGACGATCGTTGCTACGGTTGCCAATCCTGCGGTTTTTCGTCCGTAGATCGCTTGCACGACTCGACCGCCATCAAGCTGTCCTGCGGGCATTACGTTAATTGCGGTTACAACTAACCCGATCCAACCGAGAACCACCAGCGGACTCACTTCTACGATCGGTTGTTGAATCGCGGTTCCCATGATCACTCGTGCCAGCGTGCCGACAAGAATTGATCCTTCAAAGAACTGCGTCGGCACTTTGTATCCGACTCCTTCATGGGAAAGAAATAGACCCGTGACCAACATTCCAAGCGCGACCAATCCACCTGCGATCGGTCCCGCGATCGAGATATCAAACAAAGCCGTTCGATTCGGAAGCAGCGAGGCAAACTTGGTAATTGCCCCAAACGATCCAATCTGCCAAGTCGGAATGAAAAAAGGTAGATTCAATCGAATTTGATACCGCTTCGCTACGATCCAGTGTCCCAATTCGTGCGCTAATAAAACACTAAGAATTCCTAAACTAAAGGGCAATACTTCTCTGTATCGTTCTGGAGCACTGTAGAAATCGAAGCCTTGAAGAATCCCTCCGGTTTCGAGACTAGCGGCAATTGTGGCGAGAAAAAGCACGATCGATAAAAGCTTTTGCGTCAAGTTCAACGGCTTCGGATCGTTTTTACTCGGTAACACCACGACAACGGGCTTTCCATCTTGGTTCTCGATCAGGAATAACCGATATCGATCACCCAATTGCGCCGTTAAACTTTCGGTTAATTTTGCCAAAGTCGGTTCTGGTTCGCCGCGCAGATTTCCACGAAAAACGGCTCCGTCTTGATACGGAATCGTTTCAGTCAGGAAAAAGGTATCCACTCCGAAAATGCTTTTGATCGTTTGCAAGTCTGCGTCAGGAATCGAGACCGAATCCGGTTGAGGAATGACAGGCGGAGGCGGAGAAGTTTCAGCTTCGGAAGAATCGGATAGAGCGGATTCGATCGCCACTTTTGCCGCCGCTCGTTTCGCTAAGAAATCTTGTCCTTCTGCACGTAACTGCCGTCCGATCCAGATATAAATCCCGGTCGAAACCACGAACAGCAGCAGCATTCCTGCCAAATTGAGGTAAATTCCTGCGGCAAACAAGCCAAAGAACAAAATCCACGGAGCCATCAGCACCACCGACTGGAGCCAAGCTAAGATTCCGAGCTTGCCGTAAGGACGTGCCCGATTAAAGCCCCATCCCAAAATCCCTAAAGCCACTACAATTGTAAGCGCAGTAAACATCTCAACCCCCAAACGCGATCGATGCGAATCAGTCGGAACACAATATCTACTGTATTAGATTCCGCTACATCAGGGATTTCCAGATTTTCTACACTGCTAGAGTGAAATTGCTACCTCACCGAATCCATACTCGTCTGAACTAACGAAAACAAAAATCACAAATCGTATCGAGTCTCGTAATAATCTGCCTGCTCACTGAAAAACCACGGTAAAACCTAAAGATAGTCTTGAGTTTCTCAGGGATCTGACCTGACGCAAGGTATAGCGACGCAATTTTCCTACACGACGAGCTTCTGGCAAGGTCGAAGCCAGACACCCCTGCGTTCGATTGCTCTATGGTGTTCTACTCAGAAACGGACAGGCTTTTATTAAACTCACCAATATAGTCTTATGCAACTTGTCCCTCGTCCACAACGTCGAGCGGCTCCCGTGATGGATCTAGCCGTTCCCCCGACTCTCGATCGCCCTTCTTCAAATTCTGAAGAACCGATTCGCGATCGCGTCAGCATCTTTATCGATGGCTCCAATCTGTTTTACGCCGCAATGCAGCTTGGACTCGAAATCGATTACTCGAAATTGTTGGGCTATCTGGTTCAAGGTCGCCGCTTGTTAAGAGCGTATTTCTACACGGGCGTTGATCCGCACAACGAAAAACAACAAGGCTTCCTCCTGTGGATGCGCCGCCACGGGTATCGAGTTGTCACCAAAGATTTGATTCACAATGCAGATGGCTCGAAACATGCGAATCTTGATGTCGAAATCGCCGTCGATATGCTGGAATTGGCGCAATACTGCAACACGATGGTTTTACTGAGCGGTGATGGCGATTTGACTTATGCGGTGAATACGATCGCATATCGCGGTGTCCAAGTCGAAGTGGTCAGTCTGCAATCAATGACGAGCGATAGTTTGGTGAATATTGCCGATCGCTATGTGGATCTTGCCAAAATCAAGGAATTGATTCAGCGAGATGAATTAGTCACGACTTGAAACAGAAAAGGGTGTTACAGTGCAACACCCCCGATTACTGACCCATATTGTTCTTTTACACTGTAGGCAAAGCTGAATCTGGGTGCATTAGTCCAAAGAGTGATTAAGCCATTCTCAATCCTAAGTATTGTAAAGAGGAGATTCTCGATCGTTGGGAACTCCTCTTTTTTCAGCTTGTTGCACAGATAAAAATGAAGCGATTCTCCCGACTTCCCAAACTGACGATTCTTCTCATTGCTGCATTGATTATTTGCGCGATCGTTATTATGATTCAGCCTCGCCTACAGACACCCCAACCCCCGCAGCCAGCCGTCCAGCCAATCAATCAGCTTTATGTCTTCGGAGATAGTTTATCCGATGTCGGAAATGTGTTCCGGGCAACGGGTGGACAAGTTCCCGCCCCACCGTATTTTGAAGGACGACACTCAAACGGAAAAGTCTGGGTAGAAGAACTGGCTGCGAAGTTAAATCTTCCAGGCGATCAGGTTGAGAATTTCGCTTGGGGCGGAGCCACTACCGGAAGAAATGGCTTGAATCAGGTTCCTGGCGTACTGGCTCAAGTGGAAACATTTGTGCAGAATCAACCCAAGATCGATCCGCAAGCTCTACTTGTTGTGTGGGCAGGCGCAAATGATTACTTGTACAGTACTGAAACGCCAACAGCTTCGATCGACAACCTTAACCGATCGCTGCAATCTCTGATTCAATCCGGCGCAAAACGATTGTTGGTTGCAAACTTACCTGATTTGGGACAGTTACCTGCAACTCGTAACAGTGAAGTCTCACAGAAGTTATCTAACTTTGCAGCAACTTACAATCAATCGCTGCAAACGATCCTTGATCAGCTCCGGAAATCAGATTTATCGATCGTAGAACTCGATGTGTTTCGCATCTATCAAACTGCAATCAACAATCCAGATCAATACGGTTTTACAAATGTCACCAACGCTTGTCTAGGGTCATCTGCAAACTGCGATCGCTATCTATTCTGGGATGGCATTCATCCCACGACCGCTGCTCATAAAGTCTTAGGTGATATCGCTTTCAAGCAAGTGCAAGCTGCAATTCGTCAAGCCAGTTGAGGCGTGTACTCGCTGGCTTTTCCGTAATCCCCCAACATCGAAAACGCTGCTTTGAGATTGCTCAGAATGTAGAGTTCTAACCGTTCGTCTTGATGTTGTCGAGCTAACTGCAACCGATCTTCATAACATTGAATTGCAGATTGAGTTTGTCCCAGGGCTTCGTAAGCCACACACAAACTGCCTAAAGCTTGCTCCTGAGTGCGATCGTCGTTCAGCGCTCTTGCAATCTCTAATCGATTCAAGTTATAGCGAATCGAATTTTGATGCTCTCCCATCACATTGCAAGCATTTCCTAAGTTTCTCAACACTTGCATTTCCAACCGTTGATCGCCTAACTGATGTGCCAATGCTAATCGCTGCTCATAATAGGAAATTGCTTGTTCAAAATCTCCCAACGCATAGTAAGCATTACCGAGATTTTTTAAAATCTGACCCGTTGCCACATAATCTTGCAACACTTGAGCAATCTCTAGTGCTTTCCGCTCACATTGAATTGCGGCTTGTGGATCATTTGCTGCTTTGTAAGCGAGTCCCAAATTGTTCAGAGCTGCCATTTCGCTACGTTGATCTCGAAGTTCTTGTGCGAGAGTTAAACTCTGTTGTTGATACTCAATCGCTTTGTCGTGATCTGCCAAATGTCGATACGCATTCCCCAAAGTCCCAAGAATCTTGACGCTGCTGAGATAGTGTCGAATTCGTTGCGCTAACACTAAACTCCGCTGCGAATATTCAATCGCTTTCGCATATTCGCCCATCGTGTAGCAAACCAATCCCAAAGCTTCTAAAGCCTGTTTCGTTCCCTGTTGGTCGCCCATTTCCCAAAACATCAGATGCGCTTTTTGCAGAGTCGCGATCGCCGATTGCAGTTCACCTCTTTGATTGAGTTCCATGCCTTGCTGCAAGAGTCGATTTGCCTCATTGACATCAGCATTAGGAGAATCAATCAAGTCGGGAGATTCTTCGATCGGCATCAACGTCTCACGCTCCGGGGAATTCAATTCGGACTGATCTTGGGGGGTTGTATCTAGGCTCATGGACACCCTCACTGTTTATCGACAGAGTTTCAGGATTTCAATCTAGAGACTAACCTGTCGAGCCAATGAGGGTGTTCCGTGAAACTGACTATTTCCCCAACTGTCGATCGAGCCACTGAATGATCAAGTCATTCACAACCTCCGGACGCTCATCGTGTGGACAATGCCCCGTATTCGGAATCGAAACGAATTCGACAGGCTGAGATTCAACCAATGATTGATAAATCTTTGAACCTGCGATCGGTGTCCACGGATCAGCCTCTCCCCAAATCACCAACAGGGGTACTTGGATCTGCGGTAGAAGCTCCGTCGGTTTTGGTCCTGGAGGAGCCATCAACACTGAAGCAAATACCTGCTGCGCTCCCGGATGACACGAAGGTTCATGCAGTAAATCTACTAATTCATCTGTAATCGCATCCGGATTGCGGTAAACCTGTCTCAAGCTATTGCGAATTCGATGTTTCTGCCGCACCTGATTAAACATCCAACCCCCGAACTGCTTCGAGCCAACGAGCTTAGAAAACGTCCCCATCACAAATCGCAGCGGCGGGTTTAATTCTTCGGGACGGTGATTTAATCCGCCTGCTGGATTGAGCAGTATGCCACCTGCTGCAATTTCAGGATGCTGAGCTAACACCATCATGCAGAGTAATCCACCGATCGAATTTCCCACAAATACCGCTGGACGCTGAATATTTGCTGCCCAAAAATCTCGCAGCAATTCTACCCACAGTTCAACGGTGTAATCCAAAGCAGGTTTATCAGATCCACCAAAACCGAGAAGGTCGATCGCAAAAACTTGATAACCTGCATCTGCGAGAACCGGAATATTTTTTCTCCAATGTCCGATCGATGCCCCGAACCCATGCACTAAAACCAAAGGCTGACCCGTACCCATGACCGTGTACTGGATCGAATGCCCTTGCCATTCCCAGGTGAGTTTTTCCAGAGTCGGAAGTACTCTTGCTTGATCAGTAGTCGTCATTCTTGTAAAGATTTCTTAACTAGGTCTGATCATAATACGAGCGACCAAAGAAATTCTAGAGCGTGATCGTTCGGATTCTGCTACTTTTTCGGCTCCGAAAGGGCGCGATCAAGTATGGTGCGGGCTTCTTCGGCTTGCGATCGCGCTTCTCGATATCTCAAATTCGTCTGTGCGTAATTCTTCAGCACCTTAAATCCTTCCTTCAGCCCGTTAATTTCTTCTTCAGTCACCGGATCATCCGTAAACAGGACATCGATCTGTTTACGAATTTGCATGGCTTCCGATCGCGATTCTTGCGCCTTCAATTTCAGAGTCGCCAGACTACTTAGAGTCTGTACCGCCTGAGTAATTGCGTCTTCATCGCTGGCAGGCTGACTACCTGGATCTTTGACTTCAATAAAATTCTGCGGACCGAATCCATCGGCTAAATCGGTCGGAAGTTTGCCCTCGTCCATCAATTCCATCAGTTGATCCATCGCCTTGTCTCGTGCTTTTGACGAATCTTTACCGGGGACTGTGAGAATGATTTCGGGGCTTTGGGCGAGGGTGTACTGAACCATTGAATGTAGCGTTATAAGAATATTCATACTAATCTTATCTCTGATGGCGTGAATTGACGGAATGAATTGCGATCGCGTTTCCAAGTTTTTTTATCAGTCTCGCTTGACAATCCCGGACAAGTCTGAGATATTAATAAAGTACTAAATGCGGGTATAGCTCAGTGGTAGAGCGTCACCTTGCCAAGGTGAATGTCGCGCGTTCGAATCGCGTTACCCGCTTTCTAGCAGAGGTTTCTCATAGCATTAATTTCACAGGCTTTCGAGCATTCTTCTTAATATTTCTTTGGCAGCAAGGTTAGTGCAATAGTACTGGCGTTTGGGTGTTTTTCAGGCGATTCTGGTAGTTTAACCTCAGCACGAAGAGGGCAATCAAACTGGTATTAGAGGCTTGTGACATCACCCTCTACCAAGATTCAGCCTCTTCTGGATAACGGGATTTGATGAATAATGCGATCGTCATTGTGTTAGATCAAGATTTGTACAAGCTCAGACCATAATTCCAATAAACGCAAATACTCCGACTAGAATGAGCGCGATCGCGACGACAAAACTAAGCGATAAGCGCGAAGCATAAGTAAAATCACCTCGATTGATCCGGCGTAGGTCTTGGCGGTGATTGAGAGAAGCGAATAACAATGCTAAAGTGCCGATCGCGATGAAACAAAGCCCGATGTTGCGCGAGAGACCTACCGCATTATCAGTACTGCCTAGACCCCGGATCGCTGACACAATGCGATCGATACCAAATCCAAAGGTAATCAATGATAAGCTCGTGCGAATCCATGCCATCAGTGTTCGTTCTGCTGCGGCTCGGTTGCGCTCTTTAGCAAGTTCGTCGGTGATGCTCATAGATATTGTTCTAAAAATTCATTGCAACAGCGAACATCTGAATTTAGATGCTTCTGACATTCCCTAAGCTCCGAATCCAACGGGTTTGCGCTTCACTTTTTGTTCTTGTTTAGATAACAATCCCATGACTTCATCCGCATAGCGCCCCTGACGCAGCAAGCTCACCATCATCTGCATCGGTTGGTTAATGTGGTTAAAAAATGCTCGATAGCCAGCACATAAGTAGTTTAGTCCTGATTCTCCATCGGGAGTGGTGATAAAGCGATTCTTCGGACAACCGCCATTGCAGGCAAAACGAACTTCACACTGTCGGCAGCATTGCGGTAATGAATCTTCTTTAGCTTGTCCAAACTGACGTTGCTTCTCGGATGCTACTAGCTCCAACATCGGGGTTTCTTGAATATTGCCTAACTTGTAGTCGGGTTCAACAAAGTGATCGCAGCAATAGAGATCGCCATTATGTTCCAGCGCGAGAGCTTGCCCACAGGTTTTGGCAAAAATACAAACGCCTGGTGTGACTCCGACCCAATTTGCTAAAGCGGCATCGAAGTGCTGGATAAAGACGGTTCCGACATCTCGCCGCACCCATTCATCGAATATGGTCATCAAGAACTGTCCGAATTGTTCTGGTTTTATCGATCGCTCTGTCACCTGATCTTCCACTAAGGTAGAACCATCTTCGCTCATACGTTCAACGATCGGAATAAATTGAATATGTCTCGCTTTTAACTTGTCCCGGAAAAAACGGTAGACCTCCAACGGATAGTTACCATTGGCTGCATTTACCGTACAGAGGATGTTGAAATCGACGTTGTGTTTTTTGAGAATTTTCCAGCCCTGCATCACGCGATCGAAGCTTCCTCGTCCTTGTTTATCCACACGGTAAGCATCATGAAGGGGCTGATGTCCATCAAGGCTCAACCCAATCAGGAAATTGTGCTGTTTGAAAAACCGCCCCCATTCATCGTCTAACCGAGTGCCGTTCGTTTGCAGCGTATGACTCACAATTTGCCCTGGTTTTTTGTAGTGTTCGATCAGGTTAACCGCGTGACGAAAGAACTCCAGTCCTATCAAGGTCGGTTCCCCTCCTTGCCAAGCGACCGTTACTTCAGGAGTACGATGAGCATCTAGAAGCTGTTGGATGTATGTTGCTAGCAGGTCATCTGTCATCCGAAACTTACTGCCAGGATAGAGCTGTTCTTTGGCTAAAAAGAAACAGTACTGGCAGTCTAGATTGCAGATTGCACCCGTCGGTTTTGCTAGGAGGTGAAATGCAGGCGGAGCTTGCTGAGAAGGGGTCGGTAGCATGGTTTGAGACTGGAGATTGTTCAAGATTTGAAGGAGTTTAACCGTTACTGAAGCGCCATTGCAATTTCTGTTTTTGCAGCTCGATCGTCAAACATTGCACCACTCAGATCGACTAGCACTCGCTTGATCGTTCCTGTGAAAGTAAAGGGAGATTCATACGCATCCGAAACCGGGCTGATCGTATCGCAACCGACATCGAAGGTTTCATTGAAGGTGAACCAATAAGGAACTTGTTTTTCAAACCGACCTTCGCCCACAATTCGATCATCGATTCGGAGGGTAACATTGCCACCTGTGCCGGGTTTGCCTTCCTCATCGACTTTTACTTCAGCAGAGACTCTGCATTGTCCTGGAGACAGCGATTCTGTTGAAGAAACACGATAGCGATCGCTCGTAAACCAGTTATGCTCCCAGTGCAGCTTGTTGTCTTTGATAAACAAGGTATAACCCGCCGCTAATCCGCCACAAGCAACTAGTACGCCCTCGGCTCCTCCTTCAGGAATGATTATTTCCGCCGCTAGAGTATGGTGAACATTTTTGGTGTTTGGAGAAGAAGCTTCCGGCAATCGCACTGTATTCGGTAAATAAACGAATTGCTGTTTACCTTTGATATAGCTCGGACGCAGGTTGGCATCGGCGCGGTTGGCAAAGCGATCGTCAAGTGGTAGTACATTGTACTTCGCAGCTTCGACCATAAACAGATCTTGTAACTCCCGCAGCTTCCGAGGATTTTGACTCGCGAGATCAGTTGCTTGAGAAAAATCCGTCTCGATGTTGTATAGCTCCCAGGTGTCTTCCTCGAAAGAAGTCCTGCCAGAAGACTGCCAGGGAAGTTTACCGTGGCGACAACCTGCTACCCAACCATTGTGATAGAGTGCCCGATTGCTAAGGATCTCGAAGTATTGAGTCGTGCGGCGACTCGGTGCAGTTTTATCATCCCAGGTGTAGACCATTGATGTACCCTCGATCGATCTTTGAGGTACGCCATTTACTTCGCGAGGTTCGGGGATACCTGCGACTTCTAAGATAGTTGGAGCGAGATCAATGACGTGATGGAACTGCGATCGCAGTCTACCTTTATCTTTGATTCTTCCCGGATAAGACACCACCATTGGATTGCGAGTGCCGCCAAAGTGAGACGCAATTTGCTTCATCCACTGAAACGGCGACGAACCCGCCCAACCCCAAGCAACCGGATAGTTGTTCTCAAAGCGAGGACTCCCAATCTCATCAATGTGCTTCAACATCGTACTCACATCATCTGGAAAGCCTTGCATCGACTTCATACCGTTGAGGGTTCCAGTGAGGGAGCCTTCAGGACTGGGACCGTTATCGCCCACGATGTAGATAATCAAGGTGTTCTCGCGCAGATTCATCGTCTCAAGCGTATCGACGACTTTACCAATCTGAGCATCCACATGCTCTATGAATCCAGCAAAGACTTCCTGCATTCGAGCATAGAGCTGCTTTTCATCTACAGAACAATCATCCCAAGCAGGAATCGAATCGGGGCGCGGTGTGAGCTGCGTATCCGGTGGAATCACACCGAGTTGCTTTTGTCGTTCAAACGTAATTTCACGCTGTCGATCCCATCCGTGATCAAATTTACCTTTGTATCGATCTGCCCATTCCTTTGCGACATGGTGCGGAGAATGACCTGCGCCCGGTGCCCAGTAAGCAAAAAAGGGTTTATCGGGTGCGGCAGCTTTCTGTTGAGCAATCCAAGTGATACATTTTTCCGCCATGCCTTCTGAGAGATGCCAGTTCGGGTCGTCCTGGGGCTTTTGAGTTGGCGTTGTGTTCTCGTACAAGGGTGGATTCCAGTTATCCGTTTCCCCGCCGTGGAAGCCCCACCAATGCTCGAAACCTAAGCCCGTTGCCCAGCGATCGAAGGGTCCCGCAATACTGGTTTCATAAGCGGGAGTCAGATGCCACTTGCCAAAAGCAGCCGTATTGTATCCATTCTGTTTCAGAATCTCAGCAATCGAGGCGCAGTCCTTTGGAATTCGACCGTCATACCCCGGATATGCCGTTGCCATTTCCATCACGACTCCAGTATGAGCCGAATGATGGTTGCGTCCCGTTAACAATGCAGCACGAGTCGGGGAACATAGAGCAGTGGTATGAAAGCAGTTGTATCGTAATCCTTCATCTGCCAATTTTTGCAAGGTTGGCGTATTAATCGGACCACCAAAGGTGCTAGCGTGTCCAAAGCCGACATCATCGAGCAAAATCACCAGAACATTCGGGGCATTCTCTGGTGCAGAGAGCATTCTGGAAACATCGGGTTCAGAATCTGTGTAGGTAATGCCGATCTGTCCCTGAAACGGACGAGGCGGTAGCGGCAAACGATCCGATCGACTTGTGGAATCTACCATGCAGTGTCTCCTAATCAATATGCGATCGACAGTATCTTTATCCTCTAAATCGAGATTCAATAAACCTCTGAACGGGTAACGAAGCAGAGCAGAACCAATCATCTGCTTCAGAAGTTAGCAGATATTGCAACAAGACTAGATAGGAAGTTGTAAACCTACGTCTTTCTAATGGAGGATTGCTTCTTCTGTTTCAAGTCATTACTTCAATTACATCGCCCAAAGCAATGGAGATTAAGGACTTTGCTACCCAATGGAATCCCGTCGTGACTGTTGAACCCACTTCTATGTCAAGCGAGTGATTGCCATACCGAAACGAACGCAGTAGACATGAGAGTGGTTCATTTGAGGATCGCTCGTTAGATCTTTATACAAAAGTATTTCCTGCAAATATATCAGGGAGCAGGATTACCACAATGACCCTTCAAGAACTATTTGGAACACTAGAACGGCTCGCTACGCTCGTTTTTGTCATCAGCAGTATGGCTTCATTGGGGCTTAGGCTCACCCTCTCTCAAATTGTGGCTCCGCTGATGTGGCATTAAGTGTGGGGGTCATGGTGCTGTTGATCTTGGTTTCGATCGTTTACATTCCCATCGTGTTGCCGTGGCTGCTGCCCGGAATATCCGTTAATGCCATCGAGATCGGCAGATCTTTGGTCGTTTTGATCCTGCTTCCCTTAGCGATCGCGCGCTTCATCGACTCCCGATATCCAGAGCTGGCTGAATCTTTAGAAGGCATCATGGCGCAAGCCTCCAACACCAGTTTGATCGTTTTATTTGTGCTGCTGCTCGTGTTACATTTTCCAACGCTCATTGGCACGATCGGGACTGGCGCAATCTTCACCACGATTTTATTTGTGGTACTTTCCTTTGTCATTGGCTATTTCCTGTCACCCTACCCGGAAGCCCGCTCCGTTCTGGGATTGGGAACCGCTCAACGCAATATTGCCGCCGCGTTGGTCGTTGCTACGGGCAATTTCGGTGATGATCCCAACGTGTTGACCATGATTGTGATTGGCAGCTTGTTGATGATGGTGATTCTTTTTCCTGTTGCTGGGGAACTCGGTCGGCGCAACCGCAGATCAGAGTTTCCCCAGAACTAGGCAAGTTTCAAGCGATTACATTCCGTCCCATAGTTCACTGAGCGTAACAGTACGATAATTGCGTCGCTTCAGTTCATCGAGAACCAACGGCAAGGCTTGTGCAGTTTGTTTCGATCGTTCAGTAGTGCCGCCGTGTAGCAGCAAAATGGCTCCTGGAAAGATATGTTGAGTGACGTACCAAGCCGTAAAGACACTATCATTCGTGGGCTTAAAGGTATCGACTGGCAGCATCGATGCCAGAGCAAACCGGGGAACATATCCAGGCATTTGCTGGAGGCATTGCAGCATGGTTTTATTATACAGTCCTCGTCCTGGACGATACCACCGTAGAGGTTGATGGTGCATCGCTGAAATATAGCGATGGGCTGCGCTTAACTGCTCGGCAAAAACTTCTGGACGCAGTAATGCTGTGGTTTGATCTGCGATGCCATGATTCCCGATTTCGTGCCCTTGTTCAACCATACGATCGAGCAATGTCGTTTCGTCAAACAGATGATCGGTGATGATAAAAAACGTCGCTCGAACGCGATCGCGATCAGATTCAATGCTTTGATTGTGAACCGCGATCGCATCTAAAATCAGTTGAGTGGATTCATCGTTTGTTTCGTTTGGGGTTGGCACATCATCAATGGTCAAAGCGACGACTTTCTCAGAAGTCTCCTTGTAGAACACTGCTTCTGGAAACATTCGAGCAAGACGGATTACGAGTCGCTGCTGAGGAGTTCGCTTGATGCTCGTCATGAGAAAGATTGATACTATAGCAATTTATTCTGAGTGCATTCAAATGAGGACTGCTCTAACCAGTTCAGCAAGCCCAACGAAGTCACACTTCCCACAAAGTGAGCGCCAATCAAGTTGACATTGGCTAACACAACAAAGATGTCTAAGGGTCGAATGAAATTTGTCGCAGTGTAAACAGCAACTCCTGGCGGGAGTGAAACAGCTTTGGCAGCAACAACCGCGATCGTAATTTCAGAAGCCAAAAAAGCGAGTAATAAACCGACTAGACTCACGATCGCTCCAGTGCCTAATAATTGAGCCACACTCTCTTTGGTTGGATGCAATTCACGATTGGGAGACTGCAATTGCTTGTCTAAACGCCTGTAGCGGAAAGACAAATAGAGTCGAAAGCACAGCACGAGAATGCCAGCAATTCCGACAAAAACACCAAAGCTCATCAGCGGATTCGTTGTGGCTTGAGGGGTAACATTGCGACTAAAAATTGATAATAGTAAAGCTAAACTAGCCACAGCACCTAAAAGCAACTGTACGGCAAAGCTAATCTGTCTAATGGTGTGAAAAGCGGTTGAAAATCGCCGTTTCGTTGGTGCTGGTAAGGAAACACTAAAAGGATTTAGCATACTCGATTCTCCCGTTCTGGCTAGAATAATCGATTAAAATAGATGAAACATACATAATGTTGCAACAAGCTGATACTACTGGAAGTGCTGATAGACGATCTACTGCTGAAGATAGACTATTGCGGTTTTGGAAAAAGTTGCATCTAATTGCTCTCGCCTAACTTTTGATAGAGGCTTTTCATAGTTGCTTGTGCGAATGTCACTATAGCTTCGTTAATGCGCCTAGTATTCAGGTTACGCTGCACTGAAAACAAGTTTAAAACTGTTATATCGCTGAAGACGGGAGCTTGTCCAGCAATTCAACATCTTTATTTTTGCCCTACTTAAAGTTTCTCACATTGCATCAAGAGAAACGTTACCGCTTGTCTTAATCTTAGTTTGCTAAATATGGCTTCCTTGAGCAAAGTCTCAAGATGCGATCGCACAACCACAAGATTGAAAGGAGATTCACATGAGAGTTCGAGAGTCTGAAACGACCGAACAAACCAAACCATCAGGAGGATGGGGAATTGCGGCTGGAATTATTTTGGTGATTTTGGGACTGGTTGCCTTTGCTCGACCGTTTTATGCCACGATCGCGACGACGCTGGCGTTTGGCTGGCTGTTTATTATTGCAGGAATCGGTCAGTTTATCTACACATTTGGGTCGCGGAGTGCAGGACAGGTCATCTGGAAAATTGTGCTTGGAATCCTGTATCTGTTGGCTGGGATTTTTCTCGTCGGGAGTCCGATCGCAGGTGCTCTTTCCGTGACACTTGTGCTTGGAATCACCATTTTCCTGCAAGGGGTCATTCAGGTGTTCATGGCATTTCAAATCCGTCCTGCACGTGCATGGGGAGGGGTATTAGTGAGCGGACTTTTGGGAATTATTTTAGGCATCTTTATTTGGTCAAACTTCCCCTTTAATGCAGCATGGATTCTTGGGCTTTTTGTGGGTGTGAGTCTGCTGGTTAATGGCATCTGGATTATCAGCTTATCTTCGGCATCGCGCTAAGAGGATGTTTGAAAAGTATTGTTTCTTGCCCTCACCTGCCCCCGGAATTTCATTCACGGGCGGGTGAACGCAATGAATGAGCACTTTTCAAACACCTTCTAAGAGATGTTAGATGATTAGAGTGTCATTGGTGCGATCGGTTCAATATCCGGATCGTTTCCTCCTACCTGATTCGTTCGCAATACCAATGCTGATCCGTTTCGCTTTAGAATTGCTTCCGTTACCTCATCACTAGTAAGGCGCGGTAGAATTGTGCGCCAACTTAATAAACTGCGGCGGATTTTACTCAGGGGACGGTCTTCGATCGTACTCCCCAGAACTTCAGCTTGATTCTTCCAATCAGCGCGGGCAGTTCCCCAGGGTAAGAGAAGCCGCTTTAAGTCTTTACTGAATTGTTCTAGTTCCTCTAAACGATATGATTGATCGGGATGTTGCTGTTTCCACTGCTCGATATTTGGATTCTCTTTCAGCGATCGTACAATTTGCCGCATTGCTGCATACAGGGCTTGATTGGAATCCTGAGTGCAATTGTATGCAGGTCCCACAAAGGTTCCACCCGTTCCATCTCCGATCCGATAGCGAGCTGCCATAACTTGGAGTTGATAAATTAACTGATCAAGGGGCGATCGCTTCCAACCGTCATCGGTTTGGTAGTCTCCGGTAAACGCATCGAGTTCGAGGATAGTATCGGAAACGGGGCGCAGTCCTAACCAGCCGAATTGTCGATCGCCCATGTAACGCGACCAATGCAAGCTTCCCGCAATCAATCCATCCTGGTTGTGCGTATAAATTTGGTGATAAACAATCTCAAACCGTAATTCATCCGCTAAAGGATCTCGCACCACTTTTGCAATTCCATAAGCAAAATGACCAAAGTAAAGCGGACTTTGTGCAGTAGGTTCGGTTTTTTTACCGCCAATTCCACCATAAACGTGAATCAGTAAGGCTCGTTTTCCTTCATAACAAGCGATCGTATTCTCAGTTTGATCACTTAGGAGAACTTTGCTGATTTGACCTTTCTGAGCCGTGAGATTGTTCCATGCCTCTTTTTTTAGATAGTGCTTGGCTGATGATGCACCGATAATTTGTCGATCGACAGATTCAACTTGCAACAATTTCCGGGGCGCAAGTGCCTGCACTACAAACCGTCCTGACTCGTCTGGCGCACCATAGATATACCATCCCGCATCATTGAGCGGAGACTGTTCAATGTTATGACTGGTCGATGAACAAGTCTCATTTTGATTTGCAATCACTTGCGGCAAGTAAACGATTTCTTCTGCTCCGGTGAACTGTCGAGAAGTTCGATCGAAGTGAATCACCCGAAACGACTCACTGGATTGAATTGGTTGTACAAATTTCACCAGTCCATAATAACGACCTGTAATTTGAATTGGATCATGCGCGATCGTCAAAACGCAAGTAGCTTGATCGACTACGATCGGATCTTGCAACATTACAATCACATCATCGATCGGGTGTGATCCTGCAAGAGATTCCAGCGGATTGACCTGCCTCCAGTGATTGAGGCGCGTGGGATGAATTCTACCCTGTTCGATGCTGTGTTCAGCTAGAGGACTCAGATGTACATCTCTCGTGACTGCCTGAATGTATGCTTGCACACGGGGATCATCGTCAAATTGCAGCGTTACAATTTGTCCAACTAAAGGATGAAAATCAACCGGGGCATGATGAACTTCAAATAAGACACCTTTGTGCCGTTGATGTTTGGACGGAAGAATCAATCGTCCCATCCATTGGGCAATGGGTTGGTAATGTTCAGATGAAACCGATTTCTCAATCGGATAGAACTGAGGCTGATTGAAAGCAGCTTGTCGATAGCGATCGTAGTTACTCAATTGCTTGGGAGTGGATTGATTAGAACTATCAGGCGTACTAAGGAGAATTTCTTCAACGCGATCGAGCGTTTGCTGGAGATGACTCCGACCATTGGGTAAAAACTGTTCTGGATCTAGCAATCCACCTGGAAGTTGATGCCCTACTGCACCCATCGAAATCAAGCTCACTTTTCCCATGCGTTTCGCACGATTCCAATAGGACAGAAAGAAGACTTTCCAACGTCCAGGAAACATCACAGGACCGATTCGCTCGACACCATCTTTGTCCCCAACTAAATGATACAGATGCTCGACATTCAGAATGTTGATATTGCCACTAATGACACCAGCCAGTGAAATGATCTCGATTGGAGCAATTAACGCTTGTCGTAAATACTGTGCGGCTCCCGCTGCCATTTGTCCACCGCCACTAAATCCGATCAGCGTAATCGGCGTATTTTGCTCGATCGAGTAACCGTGTTGAATTAGCGATCGATAGATAATCTGAGCAATGCCCAAGTTGTAGAGTACTCCGTAGCGTTTATCTGCCGAAACCGCAACCATGAGAACATTCCGAAGATTGACGAAGTAACCAAAGACGCTCGTTGGATCTTTGAGTCGAAACTGGTCTGCTAAGCGCCATAGAAAAGCAAGCGGGCGATTTCCACCCGTTAAGGGATTATTGCGAACCGAGTAAGGCATAATCCCCTTAATCACTTTGATGTCTTGGGGCAGATCGTGTTCTAAAGCATCGACAAAGGCTTGACTATCTGACAAGTAATCGAGCGTAGACTGTCCAACACCATCAAGATACACAACATATCGACTGATTGCAGCTTGAGTGGGAGTCTGCGGATCGGAAATTGTATCTAAGCGATCCTTCGGAACTTCATTGAGCGAATCGCCGTACCAACCAGCCCACCAGCCCAGCGTTTCCCAGGGAGCCAGGAGCGCAGCCGCGACGATCGCAATGATTCCAATCCAAACCAAATTTGTAATGAATTGAGAGAGGTTGCCAGACTGCTCAACCCCAGAAAACCACAAGGCGCGAATCGGCGAAAGTAGCACGATCGCAATCAGTGTGACTCCGATCAAACTCAGGTATCCACCCCCTTGAAATGCGATCGCTGCGAATCGACTTGAAACTTTAGAAGATGCTGAAGTGACAGCATCGGTCTGAAAAATTGCAGCAGGTTCTAATACACTCGGTGAAGGCTCGATCTCATCTAGTGCTTCGATCGAAGATTGAACAGAATTTCCGGTCGCTGCTATCTGTGCAGGAGACCGATCCCGAATTGGAAACTCGCGAAGATTTTGCTGCAAACGTCTCAAAAAAGACCGCCGTTTAATTACTAGCTCAACACCTGCTGCTTTACAAACGATTCGGTAGCCCAAATTCGCGATCGGTTGTCCAATCGTATGCTGCAACACCCAGAGCATCAGCCACCCTAATCCCACCGTGCCAAAGGCTTGCCATAGAGTGGCATGAGTCGCAGATGCGAACCCCACCACGATCGCGAGTAAGTGCCAAAACGACAACACAGATAGAATCGGTTGACCAAAGTAAGGCATCGCTCCAAACACACTAAAAATTTGAGGTGCGTAGCTTACCCCAAGGGTGCGACCAACCACTGTAAATGGAGCTTCGATCGTAAAGGGAGCAAAGCTAATGAGCCAGGTACTCAGAACCAGAAAGAGATACCCAAATGCAAAGAGAATCACGCCAATGATCAGCGTCAATACAAAGCGGAGCGGCTTGACTCGATTGGCGAACAGAATGACGCTCTGAGCTACAGTTTGAGACAGACCTGCTGCTAAAACAATTATCACTGCTGCGGTCGAGCCACCCGACAGCGTGTTAAGTTGCTCGAATGCTTCGGGACGCAGCGCTAGAATGTCTCCAAACTGCTGCCAAAGCTGCGTGAGAGTTTCATTGATCATCTATCGCTCATCCTGAATTGTTTCGCGTGGTCTTTGATCAATCGTGCGGATCTTACTAGGTTGCAGATCAAAGCGGTCTCTATCGATCGATAGAGACCTACTTTTTCATTGTTTAGTTAATTCTTGAACTGTTTTGACAAAGCCTGAACTACATAACACAAAGCTGAATCACGGGAAAACTGACGAAACTAATCATGGCAGCCTGAAGCGTTGTCTTATTCCAACGGTAGAAGTAAGTTTCTGAGCAACTTTGTAGTCTAACTGTGTCTTTCAAACTTCAACGCATCAGGTCTGTGTTCTCATCAACAAACAGGAAGCTCTTAAAATGCGTCGATGGATTAGCCGTACAGTTCAGCGGTTGAGTGGCACAACCACGAAACTCATCCTCCTAATCGGTGGAGTTCTTGTACTGTGGGGAATGGTTGCGCCTGTTACGACGATCGTTTGGTGGCTGAATCAAACTGCCGCAAGTCTCGGCTTAGAAGACGAGGAAGAAAAACCAGAGGTCTTGCAGCAACCTGTGATTGCTTTTCCGACCTCAAACATTGATTGTTATCTTGTGTATCTTCCGGGTGTGGGCAACTTCTCACCGGATCAGATTACTGAAGGTGAACGGTATGTGATTGATCAGCTTGTCGCTCGTCACTCGAACTGTGTAGCGGTGCGAGATGTGTTCCCTTACTCGGTACTCAATCGAGACCTCAGCGAAGGAATTTTAACGCCGCTGTGGGAAGCTTCAAAAGAAAGTGACGGATTGTTAGGCAATGTTTTGGTACAAGTGCGGAATTTATGGCGATTTGCGATTTCCGCCGACAGTCGATATGGTCCCGTTTATAACTTAAGCATTGCTCAAACGATCGTCGATCGTATGAACGCCGCCCATCCAATTGTTCGCTCGGATCGACCGATTAACTTAATCTTGATCAGCACGAGTGGCGGCACTCAGGTGGCATTAGGAGCAACAGCGCATTTACGGGACTGGATTCCCAACGCCCGGATCACGAATGTCTCGATCGGGGGCACATTCGAGGGCAGAGCTGGATTTAATGACGCGAACCATGTGTATCACCTGTATGGTGATCAAGACTGGGTAGAAACGCTGCCTCGGCTGGTCTTTCCGGCACGATGGAGAATTATCGTCGGGTCTCCGGTCAATCAAGCGAGGCAGCAAGGGCGCTACACGGTTTGCAATGTCGGGAATCAGGAACACACTGGATCTCAAGGGTATTTTGGAGAGGCGATCGCGTTTGGCAACACCTCTTATGCCAAGCTCACTCTAGAGCAGGTGAATCAGTTACCCATCTGGTCAATGGATCGACCGCTCACGTCTCAGTGTCCTACTCAGAAACCATTGCTTAACAAGGAATGACACACGAAAAATCAAAGATCTACTTTCTCACGATCAAACGCATAAGCTGCCATGCTTAACACGCCATAGGTAAAACTCGAATGGAGTTGCGTTGCTGTGCTGTCTTTTCCTGCGGCTCCCATTGCCACAAACAAGGGCAATAGGTGCTCATCCGTCGGATGGTTACGCACCGCAAACGGAGCCAGTTCGCGGTAGTGAAGGAGCGCCTCAGTTTTGTCCGCAACGATCGCATTGTCTAACCACTGGGCGAACTGTGTGACCCATTCAGGCGGAACCGCTTGATCAGTCGGGTTCAACTCTCGCAAATTGTGCGTTGCATTTCCACTGGCTAAAATCAAGACTCCCTCATCGCGCAAGGGCTGAAGGGCTTTTCCTAGCTCAAAGTGATATTGAGGATTGAGGTTAGGTTGAATCGACAACTGTGTGACTGGAATGTTTGCTTCTGGGTACATCACGATCAGTGGAGTCCAAGCACCGTGATCCAATCCGCGATCGACACTCACTTCACAATTTATTCCTGCATCTCCAAGTAATTCGACGACGTGATCGGCTAACTCAGGCGCACCTGGAGCGCGATACTGCATCTGGTAAAGTTCTTTCGGAAAGCCAGAAAAATCATGAATCGTAAGGGGATGAGTTGCAGCACTGACGATCGGGTGCTTTGTTTCCCAATGTGCTGAGATGACTAGGATTGCTTTGGGTGTGGGTAGGGTTTGACCGAGTTGCTTGAGAAAGTCGGGGACGGCTCCAGATTCTAGGGGCAGCGTGGGTGCACCGTGGGAAAGGAAAAGAGTAGGTAACTTGTCCATAAGAGTCCTTGCGAATGATTTGATCGGAAGCAAACTTTGAGACCTATTTGTTAAATTTCTGACTGTTTGAGTTCGTACATAAAGTATAGCGCAGGAAACTGTGAATCTATCGCTCAATTAGCACCGATGGAAGCTTCAAGCTTGCAAGAAATCAACAGCTAGACCATTGCTATGTTCATATCTACATATCACTTGCTTTTGCACTCGTTCTATATGCAAAGCGCGATATCATCCTTCAGCAATTAACAATGAACGAAATCATTCACATCCTATTCCGAAGGTAGACGTATCTTTCTGGGCAACTTCGTAGTCTGGCTATGTCACTCAAGCTTCAACAAATTAGCTTCCTTAAGAATAAACGGAAGAATTCTTAAATGCGTCCTATTTATCCTGTTCAAAAAGACTCAGCGACAGCACGACTCCAATAAAAAGATTATGAGAACTGGACAAGCGATCGCGTTAGTTATTTTTATTGTCTGTCTATATTTTTCCTGGCAAATTCGACAAGTTCTTTTGCTCGTTTTCAGTGCGGTCGTGATTGCGGTTGCATTGAATCGATTGGTACGAGTTTTTCAACGAGTGAGAATTAAGCGTCCGATCGCAATCTTTCTCTCGATTACATTGTTGCTCTTGCTGCTTGCTGGCTTTTTTATTCTAGTCGTGCCTCCGTTTCTAACCCAATTGCAAGATTTAGCGACGCTTGCACCTGAAGGATTAGAACGGCTTCGCGGTTGGTCAAGTTGGCTCCGAGACATCATTCCAGAACAGTTCGTTCAGGAGATTCGTACTTGGCGTGGATTGACCGAACAACTACGATCGCTGACGTTTAATCTATTCGGCAACTTCTTAACGTTGTTCACAAATTCATTGGGAGTGCTGTTAAACGTTCTGATCGTGTTAGTTTTAACAATCATGCTCCTGGCAAGTCCGACTCCCTATCGGCAAGGTTTTACGCTGCTATTTCCCGCGTCGTATCGTCCTCGTGTTGAGGAGATTTTACAAAAGTGTGAAAGGAGCTTGGGCGGTTGGGTGACGGGCACTTTAGCAAATATGCTGATTATTTCGGTGTTGAATGCGATCGCGCTATTAATTCTACAAGTGCCATTAGCATTAGCAAACGGAGTTCTATCAGGTGTACTCACGTTTATCCCGAATATTGGACCGACTTTAAGTACAATTCCACCGATATTACTCGCCCTGCTCGACTCTCCAGGAAAAGCGATCGCAGTTTTGATCGCATACATTGCAATTCAACAACTTGAAAGCAATGTTCTTACGCCTCTAATCATGCAAAAACAGGTCTCTTTACTCCCTGCTGTCACGCTGGCATCTCAGCTAGTTTTTGCGAGTTTCTTTGGCTTTTTAGGCTTGTTTCTTGCTTTACCATTGCTCGTTGTGACTCAGGTTTGGGTTAAAGAGCTGTTAGTTAAGGATGTACTGAATCAGCGTTAATTCAGTGTTGTTCGTCGCATCACTTCTTGTGAAAAACGACGGGGTAAGAGATTGGATGATGAGGTTATTTCCCAGGTCTCTGGAGATATCGCTTGAACGTTAATCATTTGAAATTGCGTTCTAGACAGTTGAGAATTCGAGCAAGCAATTTTGAATCAGAAATCGACTTATTCACACAATCATTTGCACCCGCTAAGAATATTTGATGAAGGGTTTCAGCATTAGTATGAACTGTGAAAAATAATACTGGGAGATCAGACCATCGCGGATCACTCCGAATCACCCGACAGAGTTCGATACTGCTCAGATGACGCATCTCGCCATCTAGAATCAGCAGATCTGGGGCGCGATCGTGGAGCACTTGCCAAAATTGTTCCGGTGATTCAAGTGTGGTCAGCTTTAGTGTTGAAGCTGCTAATCGCGATCGCATTCGATGTAGAACGTGCGAATCATCGCCTAGCATGACAATTTCTGCTTCAGTCCAATCTTTCTTCAGCAGTTCAGCGATATCCTTCAAAATAACATCAGGAGATAAATCCTTGTGTAAAAAGCGATCTGCACCGCGCCGCACGATTTCAAGTCGATCGAGTAACAAATCTCGCTCAGTCCACACGAAAACGGTTAATAGTTGCTCGGAGAGTGCGGATAGTAGTGTTAAGCTATCTTGAAAACTGGGGAAGCTATCGAGGTCAAGCAGAACAGCATCAGGATTTTGCGCCGCGATCGTGTGGAGAATTTGGTGAATATCGGTCTTTTCTGGAAAAGAAATGTTTTTGGCTTGCAGTTGATAATTCTCTGATTCCTTCAATAAAGGGTGAACTGAATCTAGATCATTGCTCAACAGCAGTAAGAGAGGATCAGCTATAGAGTCTTCGATCGTTGAAGTAAGATGGCAGCTTTGTTTTAATTCCGCAATTAGCTTGGGTAATGATTGATCGTGATTCGCAGAAGGTTGAGTTTTTAGCTTCTGCTCGATCGCTTTTGCAAGCTGAGAACCTTCTGGAAAGCCAAAGCCGCCTAACGCTCCCGCTAATTTGTGTGTCTCGTATTCTGCTTGCTGGCGAAGTTTCTCGCAGAAGTGACCTCGCTGAAGTCCAGAAATCGTTTGTTCTAGAGCTGTTAGACGATCGCTCAGTTTCGCTTTGAAATTCTCTTTGGCTTTTTGAATGGCTAAATTCGTTTGCTGATCGATCCAACTGGTTTCTTCAGTTTGAGTGGTTTGTTCTTCGATCGGCTTTAAGCGATAGCCCAATCCGTAAACTGTCTCGATGATGTCTGCGGGTGCGCCTGCTAAATTCAACTTTTGCCTCAAAGTTTTAATGTACGATTTGATCGTTGCTTCTTGCGGTGGATCGTCTAAATTCCAGAGCTGATCTACGATCGCGCTTCGACTAAACGTGCGATTGTGATGCCGTAGAAATAGCTCTAACAACCGATATTCAGTTGGAGTCAATTGAATAAGATACTGTTCATACGTCACCTCACAGGAGCTAGGATCGAGGCGTAAATTTCCCCATTCAAGGATTGGAAATACAGCACTATTTCCTCGCCGCAGTAATGCTCGAATGCGAGCCGTCAATTCTGCAAAATCAAACGGTTTGATTAAATAGTCATCGGCTCCTGCATCTAAGCCCAAGACTCTATCGGTTGCATTATCTTTTGCGGTGAGTAAAAGAATGGGTGCTTGAGATCCCGCGTGACGTAATTGGCGGCATACACTAATTCCGTCGAGTTTCGGCAACACAACATCGAGCAAAATCAAGTCGTAACTGACATGAGTGGCACACTGCCAGCCCATTTCGCCATCGGTTGCAATATTAATCAGATATTGCTGTTTTGTAAGTACATCTGCGATCGCTTTCGCCATTTCCTCATCATCTTCCACCAGCAAAATTTTCATAGATGGCTCTCCTCTAGCAAGATTGTGCTTCGTCTGTAGTCCAACCTGTTCGAGCAATAATAAGAGAGCGCATTTGTACTTTGTGTGCGAGCATCAGTTATTACAATGACCGCAGCACGAATGTTCAAATACGCTCTACACTTCTTATAAATCGCTTCTACAAAAATCCTACAACAGCCGAAAGTGACACATGGCAATAGATCTATCTTGAGTCGTGTGCTTATCGAGGCATTGAGAGTCTAGCTGGAGAGTTTATATCTCCATAGAAGTAGTTTGAAGCGATCGCGGCTATTCTCCACCAGTTTTCCACCCTTACTTCTTATCTTTCAATTTGTACTGTCCTGAGTCGGGGCTTTTTAAATCGTGAGCAATTCGCATCAGAAGCCTTTTTTCACAATTGAGTAGTGTTTAACAGTTTACGTTTATTTTTCGCAGGTAGAGGCTTGCAAGAAATAAACGTATTAAATCATCAATGCTACAAATTTTTGTCTTTATTTATTTTGCATATTTTAGTTCAAGCTATCCTTATCCAGTAATAGCGTAATACGGCGTTTACGCCTAGAAATACTGCTTATTTAACTGCCTTAATCTTTATGATTTATATGAGGCAGAATGCTTTCATAAAGGAGCTTTTAGAGTATAGTTGATATGATTTATCTCTTAAGTTCTATGATTATAATTTTGAATAAAGAACGTTTAGAAAAATTATAAAACTACTCAACTCTTTCAATGGGTAGATGGCTCAAATTTCAGGCTTCTCTACAACTAATATTGTAGTGATTAAGAGGCGAAAAAACTAATGCCACTTCTTAAACTCGAAGATTTTTATCCTGATTATCGCAGCGATTCAGACAACAAAGATTGGAAGAACTTTAGTGTTTATGCACAAGGCGATGACAAAGTTGGAACGGTGACTGATGTTTTGGTAGATAGTCAAACGGGTCGCTTCCGCTACTTTGTTATTGACACTGGATTCTGGGTTTTTGGCAAAAAAGTGCTGCTTCCCGTGGGTCCTGCTCAAATCGATTACACAGATGAGCGAATCTATGTCCCAACAATGACCAAAGATCAAGTTGAGAGCCTGCCTAACTATGACAACCTTGAAAAAGTAGACTATGACTATGAAGAGCAAGTTCGTCATGTCTACCGTCCTTTAGCGACGATTCCTGCAACAAAGACTGCACCCAGCTACGATCGCGATACTTACAACTACGATTACGATCGCGATTTGTACGACCTCAACGACCAAAACCACAACGCTCTCAAACTGTACGAGGAGCGCTTAGTCGCCAGCAAAACTCGTCAAAAATCTGGAGAAGTCACGATCGGCAAGCATGTAGAAACGAATACTGCTCGTGTTGAAGTTCCAGTGGAGAAAGAACGAGTGGTGATTGAGCGGACAGCTCCTACCAGTAGCTCAACCGTTGCTCCAGGAACTGCGTTCCAAGAAGGTGCAGTCGCTCGAATGGACGTGTACGAAGAGACTCCTGAAATTCATAAGGAAGCCTTTGTGCGTGAAGAAGTGCGAGTGCGGAAAGAGGTCGATCAGGATATTGCGACAGCAGCGGATACGGTTCGTCGGGAAGAACTGGATGTCAATACTGAAGGTCGCCCAGTTGTTGATAAATAAAACCTGGAACACTCTTTAGAAGAGCGTTACCACTTCGTCGATCGCTCTCCAAAACTGAGCGATCGACGAAAGCAGGGATGCTGATGACTGATACCAAATTGATCTTTGAGTGCTACAGATTCGGCAAGCCCCCTAACCCCCAAGTTTGGGGGAACAAGAATCAAAGTCCTCCTGATTTAGCTGGAGAGCTAGGAACGGGTTCAAGTTATGAAGAACGGATTAGCCGCGTCTACGGTTCTTTGTTCGCGACGACAAGCGTTACGGATACTGAGTCTCATCATCGAACAGACCTTTACACTGCAACCGGAAGCTTACATGAGTATGAGAATGAATTGCTTTCTCAGCGTATGGCTAGTGCAAACCGTAACGAACCATCGCTCTGATTAGAACTGAAGTCAGCGATCGAGCAAGTGTAAAGTCGTTCAGTTATATTTCAGCAGGGTAAGAACAATGGCATTATTGAAAGTCACCGATTTTAATCCGAACTATCAGGGCATTTTTGGCGATCGAGATATTATCGATTTCAGCGTTTATTCTGACGATCACGAAAAGATTGGCACTGTCAAAAATATTTTAGTCGATCGACAAACTGGAGAGTTCCGCTATCTCATTGTTGACATCGGTTTTTGGATTTTTGGTAAATCAGTGTTGCTGCCCATTGGTCGCGCTCGAATCCATTTTGATGAACAGCGAGTGTATGCGAAGGGATTGACCAAAGACCAAGCAGAACATCTTTCTGAGTTTACAGATGATTTAGAGATTGATTCAGCTTACGAAGAACGAGTGAGAGCGGGATTTCAGCGACCTGTACCTCGTGATGGGTATGGCAATCCTTTGCCTCAGGAAACACAGTCAGAGCTAATCAATCCGCCCGTGGCTCGTGATGGTTACGGCAATCCGATTCCTCCAAGCGTTCCTTACGCACCCTCGGCAATGAATGAGATTGCGACTTTATCGACACCATCTCCTCAAGCGGATAATTACATCTCAGACCTTGCAGACGAGTCCTCACAGCGCGATCTTTTTCGCTATGAAGACCATCCAGATTTGTACGGCATTAATGAGGCAGAACATCCTTCGATTCGGGCTTATTCAGAACGCTTAGTGAGTCAATTTCGGCACGAGAAACATTAAAAGCTGGGTAACTAGCAACACCGGAAGCGAGTCAAGTTAGAGCATCGATCGCATAACCTGAACTCGATCGTCATCGCCTAACCTACTTGCTCAAGAAGAAACTGAAAACTGGAGAAGTAGAAATGAAATCTGCTGAAGAAATACTTCTGTCTGATCCAACTCTTCTGAACCGACACGATACCAATGTCGCTCCATCAGACACGACCATAAGCCCTGGTGGTTCTATTCTTTTATTGCTGAGTGCGATCGGTTCGCTGGTGGTTTACTCGACTCGAAAAAAAGATTCTAAAGCAATCTGGACACAACCTGATGCTTCGAGTGACATTCCTTGCTACAAGTGTCAGTTTTTTGACAACAATCCCTATCTCAAGTGTACAGTTCGCCCTAGCGTGGTTCTCTCACAACAAGCCGTAGACTGCGGCGATTATTGTTCTCGCCAAAGCCAAAAACATTAGACTAAACCCAATTGTCTTAGAATGAAAAAGAGGATCGAGTTGACGATACTGAGAGCAATTGCACCTAAAATCGCGCTCCAGATTCCCCATCTCAAACGAAATCCCTCCACTAGCCACGCTGCCAAACCAAAGACAATAATGCTGCCGATGAGCGGGATCAATCCCAAGCTAAAGATTGCATTTGCAGTTCTAAACCAACCCGGAAACCAACCCCAAATCCCATTAAACGCTCCAATAATTGCACCTGCAATCAGCGCAATCCAAGCATTTTCTACCTCAACGCCCGTGGGTAGCTTTGTGATGATCAATAAGCTAACAGCAATCACAACCACAGAAATTAGAAAGCCAATCATTGTCGTATTCCTCCTGATGTTCAGTCGTCGATCGATGAAGTTCCAGCAATTGCTTGATCTCGATCAGATCAGTTTTGCGATAGGCTTGATATCAATGTTGCAACTAAACCTGTCCAACCCGTTTGATGGTTTGCTCCTAGTCCCGCACCATTATCGCCGTTAAAGTATTCGTGGAATAGCAGCAAATCACGCCAGTACGGATCAGTTTGAAATCGAGCATTGCCGCCAAATACGGGGCGCTTGCCGAATTCATTTCTCAAAAAGATGTTCGTGAACCGATGAGATAACTCAGTCGCAACTTCTGCTAAAGTCATCTGCTGACCTGATCCGGTGGGACATTCCACCTGCAACTCATCGCCAAAATAGCAATGAAACTTTTGCAGAGATTCAATCAGCAAATAATTCATCTGCACCCAAACTGGACCCCGCCAATTAGAATTTCCTCCAAAGGTTCCGTTTCTCGATTCCGCAGGCTCATACTGTAATCGAAACTCTTGCCCGTCGGTAAAGAAGACGTAGGGATTTGCTTCGTGGAATTTCGAGACCGATCGAATCCCATAAGGACTGAGAAATTCAGTTTGATCCAATAGTTTTGTCAGAATCTTTTGCAGCTTTTCTTGATTGACGATCGACAACAATCTTTTTGTTCCCTTTCCTTCCATACAAGCAATGTTCTGAGTGAGGTTCGGGCGATGTTTGATAAACCAGTCCACTCGCCGTTGAAATCCTGGAAAAGCCTGCATCTGCTCTAGATCCATTACCTCAATCGCAAACAGGGGAAGAATTCCGACCATCGATCGTACTTTGACATGTAAGCTCTGTTGATCCGGTAAATGTAGCAGATCATAATAAAAGCTATCTTGTTCATCCCACAGCGGCGTATTGCCACCGCCGATATGGTTCATTGCGTCTGCAATGTACAGGAAATGCTCGAAAAATTTGCTGGCGATGTCTTCGTAAGGTGGATTCTCTTTCGCCAGTTCTAGGGCAATTTTCAACATTGATAAGCTATACACTGCCATCCAGCCTGTGCCATCCGACTGTTCTAGATGAAAGCCGCTGGGTAGTTCAGCGCTACGATCGAAGATGCCAATGTTATCGAGTCCTAAAAATCCACCCTCAAAAATGTTGTTGCCTTCTTGGTCTTGGCGATTCACCCACCAAGTAAAATTCAGCAGCAATTTCTGAAACACGCGCTCTAGAAAATCAGTGTCTGCACGACCATAGAACTGTTTTTCGATTTCGTAGACGCGCCAAGCTGCCCAAGCTTCGACTGGAGGATTCACATCACTAAAGTTCCATTCGTAAGCGGGAATCTGCCCGTTCGGGTGCATATACCATTCGCGCGTTAAGCGATCGAGTTGCCGTTTGGCAAAGTCGGGATCAATCATTGCTAATGGAATCGTATGAAAGGCTAAATCCCAAGCTGCAAACCAAGGAAATTCCCACTTATCGGGCATTGAGAGAATGTCATCATTAAACAGATGAAACCACGCTGAATTTCTCGCATACTGTCGCTGTGGGGGCGGTTGAGTGGGATCGCCTTTGAGCCAGTCTTCCATCACGAAATGATAAAATTGCTTGTTCCAAAGCATTCCTGAAAAGGCTTGACGTTGGACATTACGGGCATCTTCTGAGAAGGGATTCGGAGTAATACGATCGTAGAATTCATCAGCTTCAGACTTGCGAACTTGCAGCACACTATCGAAGCTAGAGCCAAACGGATTAGGTAAGCTCTCAACATCACTCAATCGCAATCGAATGACTTCTGTTTGCCCTGCTTGAATGTTCAAGACGTAATAGCTAGAAACCTTCGTTCCAGTCCGCTCAGGATTGACAGCAGATTTCTCACCCTGGACGACATAGCGATCGATTCCATCTTTGACAAACGGAGAAGCATTACTCACGCCAAACAACCGTTCATAGTTCGTTTCGTTTTCAGTAAACAAAAGCGCCTTTGCTGGCTCACAGTACAACCATCGATCGCCTAATGTCGGATGAGATGCTTCGATTAGACTGAATTGATTGTCCGATCGTAATTGTTTGAGAAATGGCTTTTCGCTCGATGTATCCCACGACCAAGTATTCCGAAACCACAAGGTTGGTAACAGATGCAATGTTCTATCTTCATTGCCCCGATTGGTCACGCTAATTTGAACTAAAATATCTTCTGCGGATTCTTTTGCATATTCGATCATCACATCAAAGTAACGCTCGTTCTCAAAGATTCCTGTGTCCATCAACTCGAACTCAAAATCGTGAAATCCACGTCTCTGATTTTCCTCTACCAGTTGCGTGTAAGGAAAAGCGGAGTAAGGATACTTGTACAGATACTTCATGTAGGCATGACTAGGCGTATTGTCAAGGTAAAAATAGTACTCTTTGACATCCTCAGCATGATTCCCTTCAGGACCTGTTAGACCAAACAATCGCTCTTTGAGAATCGGATCTTCACCGTTCCAGAGCGCGATCGCAAAACACAATCGCTGATGGTTATCTGAGATTCCCGCAATGCCATCTTCACCCCAGCGATAAGCCCGCGATCGAGCATGATCATGTGGAAAATAGTCCCATGCTGTTCCATACGGGCTATAATCTTCGCGAACCGTTCCCCACTGGCGCTCGCTCAAATATGGTCCCCATCTCCGCCAGTGTGCTTTACGAGTGCGAGCTTCTTCTAAACGACGTTCTTCGGCTGTCATCGATTGTTACCTCAATTACATCGGATTGAACTGTTTCTGTTGAACTCACATTCAGCTATGCCGACCAAGCTTCTCGGAAGTCTGCATAGAGTGTCAGTCCACCATCAATAAAGAGTGTTTGTCCAGTAATGTAAGCAGCTTCATCTGATGCAAGAAATGCGACTGCTGCTGCCATTTCCTCGGCGGTTCCAGGACGACCCATTGGAATATGACTCGATCCGATCGCTTTCTGCTCAGGATCATTCGTCCAAGCTTCGTTAATCGGAGTAATCGTCGCTCCAGGCGCGGTAGCTCCGCTCCACGAAGTGTTCGCATTGACTCGAATTCCGCGATCGGCATACTCTAGCGCCAATGTCCTCGTTAAGTTGCCCATCCCACCTTTACTCATCGAGTAAGTGAGATACAACGGTCGGGGAATGGCTTCGTGAACACTCGACCCATTGATGATCGTGCCAGAACGGTTTTGAGATAGAAAATGCTTAATTGTTTCACGCGCACACAAAAAAGCACCGCGAAGATTAGTCGATAATACTCGATCGAACTCTTCGATCGGAATTTCGTGCGAAGGATATTCGGTTTGAATCCCCGCATTGTTGATCAAAATGTCAAAGCTACCAAACTTATCGATCACTGCATTGATCATCTCAAGAATGTCTTGCTCTTGAGAAACATCACCCTGGACTAAGAGGGATTGCACCCCACAGTCTTCAACTTGTCCACAAGCTTTTTGCATTGCGATTTCTTCGGTTTTTTCAGCATCTTCTACACTCTTGCGATAGTTAATTGCCACATTGCAACCTTCTTGAGCCAAACGAATTGCGATCGCTTGCCCGATTCCCGAACTTGCTCCTGTAACCAGCGCAGTTTTTCCAGCTAATCCTTTCATGTTTACTATCTCCAGTTGGTGAAAGTAGGGTGTAAATTCTCTAACTTTGACGGTTTTGCTGAGGCGGTAATGCTTGGGGACGAATGGCGACTTGTTGACTATTCCCGTTCCTATTAACTGTGACTTGCATCGGGTTATTGATTCCGGTTGCATCCACTTGCTGTTGAATTTGATTCGCGTTTTCCACTCGATTCCCATTCACACTGACAATTACATCTCCAGCACGCAACCCTGCACGAGCCGCCGGAGAATTGGGTAACACACTCAGCACCAAAATGCCTTGGTCTTGCGTCACCTGAAAGCCCGGATTACTTTGATTAATCTGCGATCGTATCTGCGGCGTAAGTGTTACCATCTGAATCCCAATATACGGATACTCAACTCGCCCGTTAGTCACTAATTGTTGAGAGATAGTCTTTACAGTATTAATTGGAATGGCAAATCCGATTCCTTGTGCTCCCTGGATAATCGCGGTGTTCACGCCTACGACTTGTCCGGCAGCATTCAATAGCGGTCCCCCAGAGTTCCCTGGATTAATCGCAGCATCGGTTTGTAGAAAATTGACTCGTTTATCTGGAATGCCGATTTCTGCAACCGATCGATCAGTTGCACTAATCACACCTTGAGTGACTGTATTGCTCAGACCCAATGGATTCCCGATCGCGATTGCCAATTGTCCAGGAACTAAAGCATCCGAATCTCCTAATGGAGCGACAGGTAGATTGTTTGCCTCAATTTTAATGACAGCAAGATCACTGATCGTATCAGAGCCAACGACGCGCCCTGGATAAGTTTGACCATTCCTTAAAACCACAGTAACCGTATCTGCCCCTTCAACGACATGAGCATTCGTGATCACTTGTCCATCAGCAGTGGTAATAAAGCCTGAGCCTGTTCCCCGCTGTACTTGCTGTTGTTCGGGAACTCTTCTACCGAAGAACTGCTCTAAACCAAAATCATTGATCGATTCTCGCACGGTGCGCGAGGTATTAATTTGTACTACCGCAGGTCCGACTCGTTCTGCGACAGGTGCAACCGCACTAATGTCATCTCGCCGTGCAGGAGCAGGTGATGCAACAGGATTCGTCGGTTGCTGTGCATTGCTACTGGTTTGCAGCGAAGAACAACTCGATAGATTAACGGCAACCAGTAAAGCTGAGAATAAAGCGGATGTTTTGACAAGCACAATTGAATCTCCAAATGAATACAAGTTGAGCGATCGAGAAGCAATGCTTTGAAAAGGTTTATCTTAGCGATCGAGGGTGCATTTAATCTCCTTGCGCTTCTTCAAGCTCTAACAAACTCACAATCACACCCGCGATCGGCACTGATAAAAAGACCCCTAACAGTCCTGAAACTCGTGTTCCAACTAGAAGCGCAAAAAATACAATGACAGGACTAAGATGAACCGTTGTTTGCATGACACGCGGCGCAAGTAGATTATCTTGTAATTGCTGTAGAATCACGCAAACTGCTAAGACCTTCAGCGCGGTTAGCCAGCCACTTTGAACTAGAATAATCAAGCAAACAACCGTTACGCCTAATGTTGCGCCAATCCCCGGAATTAAGTCAAACACACCAACCGTCACTGCAAGTAGAAATGAAAATGGAATTTCAAACAGTATAAAAACGAGAAAGGTTGCAACACTCAAGAGGAATGAAATGAGCAGTTGACCTTGAAGAAAGCCGACAAAATTTGTCTGCACTGCTTTCGCAACTCGATTTCGATGTTGAGAGGGAACTAACTTCAGCACGAGTCGCCATAGCTTTGCACCATCGATCAACATGAAAAAGGAAACGACTAGAATAATGATAAAGGTGAGGTAGTTCTGTAAAAGAATCGGCAGAGAAGTCAGCGCCCAATTTAGTCCAGTCGTGAATAGATTGCGAATCTGAACTTCGATCGCATCAAGATTGAGCGGAATATTTTGGGCTGCCAATGCGCTTTGCACCCGATCCAGTGGATTGTTTGAGGTATTGAGTATTTGTAGTAATAATGTTGTTAATTGCTGAATTTGATTTGTGAGCGTCAGCGCGATCGCAACCACGGCGACAAGAATAATGATCAAGCTCAACACAATGACAAGACTCAGTGCAATGCTTCTCTTTACAAAGCGCTGTAGATACTGTACCGGATAGTTCAATATCAGAGCGATGATTGCTGAAATCGCAAACACGAAAATGACATACTCAAAATATTGAAACAGGGCAACAAACGCCCAGCCAGATGCAAAGAATAGCAGAAAACGAACTAACGCATTCGTGCTAATTTGACTCCAAATCGGTGAATGATTCTTAGGTTCAGGCGATCGATTCATACTGTTTTTACTTGCTTGAACCTTCTACCGAGCCACAGAACGCGCCGTACCAAACGAAAATCCCCAAAATGATGTTTAAAATTCCGCTGACTAACATTACTCCCCAGCTTCGTGCCTGTAGCTCGAATCCCATGAACACCTGAACAATACCCTGCTCAAAAATATCTTCAACTCCCATTTGCACCTCCTTGATTCTTCTGACCTGCTTTGTAGATTGTCTTCCTTTGTAGATTGTCTTCACAATCAATCTGAAACAATAAGAGGGAATGGTGGAAAACTGGTGGAAAATAGAATCAACCCTTTCAATTTACTTCCACAGGCATAGACTTCTTCAAATAAGACTGACGAGTCAGGTTAGGGTTGTTTTTGCTCAGCGCGAGTGTGAAAAATCCGTGGAAAAACGTCGATCGACGTGGATGTTCTGCCTAAAGATATAGATTTACGCCTTGTGCTAGAGTTGCCACCGTACTAAGAGAAAGCAACGACCGATTAACCTTTGCCATCCAGGTCGTTTTTGCCAGCTTGACATCTCAATCCGCTTGCTCTTCTCAAACGCCTCCAGAAGTAACTTCTCGATCGTCGGCGCAAGTTCTGGATCAAACCATGCCAGATTTAATTCATCATTGTGATAAAAGCTACGGGGATCAAAGTTTGCACTGCCAAAGCTAATCCAATCTTGATCCACTAACATCAGTTTCGCATGAATCATGCTGGGCTGATACTCGTAAATCTCAATGCCAGTCGGGAGAAGATACCGATAGCGTTCACGAGCCGCATAGTAGACGGGGGGCTTATCGTTACGGGCACTCGTTGTCACCACTCGCACATCTACACCGCGCTTTTTCGCTTGGATTAGAGCAGTGCGAGTATTGCGATCTAAAATGAAGTAAGGACTGGCAATCCAAACTCGCTGCTGTGCAGCTTGCAGACTGAACCAAATCAGCGCATTAATCGATGAGATTTTACTATCAGCATCGTGAGAAACAACGAACATTGGCTTTGTTTCAATAGAAGATTGCTTTGGAGGAAAATAGTCACCGCTTGCTTTACCCCCTTCATACAGCCAGTGCCGCCGAAAAACACCGACCAGCACAGGCACGATGTCGCTTTCTAAGCGGATTTCGCAATCAAACCAAGGCGCTCGGTCTCCGATTTTGGGATCGCCGTCCCAATTGTTGGATACACCCATGCCACCAATCAAAGCGATCGTGCCATCGATGATCAAGAGTTTGCGATGGGTGCGGCTGAGATATTGCAGCGGCATTCTTAATTTCGGGGGATGAAAGAAACGAACCTCAACCCCAGCAGACCTCAGCCGTTTCCAGTAGGAAGCGGACATCTTCCGCGTCCCGGAGTGATCAACAAGAACTTCGACACGAACCCCTGCGATCGCTCGATCGATCAAGGCATCTGCAAATTCATTCGCTCGCGATCCGGGTGTCATGAAAAAGGTTTCAAACTGAATAATCTGTTGTGCTTTGCGGATTGCTTCGAGCCTTGCTGCATAAATCTCCTCTGGTTCCGACCAGAATCCAGAGATATGAGCTTGCGTCAAAAGCGACCCGGAAAAGCCGACGAACAGCGGCAGAAAGCTTGGATCATTGAGCAATATGCGACGATCCGATTGGTACTTTACTTTCGGCTCGAATACCCCTCGAAGATACAAAACCAACCATGCGATCGCTAAGACTGTAACGAAAAGAACGATTTCTGTCCAAGTCATAACTCCCCGCACCAATTGCTAGGTGTTGTTCACTCTATCAGGTCAACTTGATCGCTGAAGTCTTTCAGAAGATAGACCTTTCCTTGAACATAGTGAAATGGTTTGAGGATCAGAGCTATCTTCGAGTTTGTTAGGCTGAAATGATTCTGAGTTTGGTAATTCCTGTGACCTCGATTCCCTTTTTGTCAGAGCCATTAAGCATTGAAACAGTACTGATTGAGATTGCTGGACTTCCCGATCGCTTAAATGGAATGAAAGTGGTTCAACTGTCTGATTTTCACTACGATGGCTTGCTATTGTCCGAAGACTTGCTGAACCAAGCGATCGAGGCGACGAATCAAGTTGAACCGGATTTGATTGTTCTTACAGGCGATTATGTCACGCATACCCCTAAACCAATTGATCAACTCGCTCAACATCTACGCCGCTTGCAAAGTCGTGCTGGAATCTATGCAGTATTAGGCAATCATGATCTGGAACTGCCTCACTCTAGGACGAAGATTAGTAATGCTTTGACTGATGCAGGCATTCAGGTGCTTTGGAATCAGGTCGCCTATCCGTTTGGAGAAGACTTCGCGATCGTCGGTTTACCCGATTTTTGGTCATCCGAATTTGATCCCGCTTCGGTGTTGGATGAAATCGATCCAACCATTCCGCGTTTAGTGTTATCTCATAATTCTGATAGTGCGATCGACCTCGTGGCATGGCGCGTAGACTTGCAATTGTCTGGACATACGCATGGAGGGCAAATTGTGATTCCAGGAGTCGGAGCAGTTCCAACTTGGATTCAGGCATCGCGTGATCGTATTCCTGAACCGTTGTGGAAGTGGACACCGTTTCTTGATGCTAAGTTTCCCAAAGTCGTGAAGCACTGGCAGTGGGCGCAGGGGTTACATTCAGTGGGCAAGAATTGGCTGTATGTGAATCGAGGACTGGGAACATTTCCGCCTGGACGCTGGAATTGTCCGCCAGAAGTCACCGTCTTTTCGTTTGTAGCCTAACCTATTACTAATCTTCACCCAACAACAGCATTACTTGCTTAACCAGTTCGCGTGCATTAAAAGGTTTGTTGATCCGACCTTGAACGTTGAATTCAATCAATAATCGTGCTACTACCCTATTGGCAGTAGCTATATCACTTGAGTCCAGAGTGGAAATTGTCAATTCTTCAACGTTCTACACCAAAGACGACACTCTCGCCTTGAATCCTGCTTTCTCTAAAGCAGACACCGTTGCCTGTTCGTCTTGAACGCGGAACTGGGAGCCGAATCGAACAATCTGACTCCGAGCAGCAGTTCCAACGATCGCAATGACCGGAACTTTCGCATGATCTCGATCGCCATTTTGCTGCAACACAGTTTTCAATCGATGTCGCTCCATTGCATCATCCGCGATCTTCGGTTCTAGTTCGACCATCACCATTTTTACTTCATCGATCGACTCTGCATCCTCAACAATGAATTGAAACTGATCTTCATCGCGCTTGTCGATCTTGCCCCAAACCATCAATCGTGCATCGGGTTCGATCAAGCTTCCAATTCGCTCAAATGATTTCGGGAAGACAACTGCTTCCGATCGACCTGTCAAATCCTCGATCTGAATCACTGCCATTGCATCCCCTTTCTTCGTCGTGACGCGCTTCACAGCCGTGATCATGATGATTGCACTAACAGTTGATCCTTCTCGACAGGTAGCTAAGCTTCCTAAGCTAATTGGAGCTAACACCTTTGCAGAATCTTGTAATTGTTTTAGCGGGTGGTCCGAGATGTAGAAGCCGAGGACTTCTTTTTCGAGGCGGAGCTTTTCTTGAGAGGGATAATCAGGAACGATCGCACCTTTCGGAGCCGTTTCAAAGCTATTCTTCTGAGTTGCACCACCACCGAATAGATCGAATAGACTTCCTTGTCCACTCGCTCGATCGCGTGCTCTCGATTGTGCCCACTCCATGACTAATTCAAGATCGCGTGCAAGCTGGTTTCGATTTGGCTCGATCGAATCAAAGGCTCCACAGTGAATTAAGGCTTCTAGAGCACGTTTGTTCACCGCACGAGAATCAACACGATCGCATAAATCCGCCAGTGATTTGAACTTACCGCCGTCGTTTCGGGCTTCGAGAATGGCTTCGATTGCGCTCATTCCGACGTTCCGCACCGCAGACAGTCCGAAGAGAATCGCATCTCCGATCGGGGTAAAGTCAATTCCCGATCGATTGATGTCCGGTGGCAATACTTTAATTCCAAGACTGTTACAGGTTGCAATATATCGCTGTACTTTATCTTGTTCACCGCTATTGATGGTCAAGATCGCTGCCATGTACTCGACTGGATAGTTCGCTTTCAGATAAGCAGTCTGGAACGTGACATATCCATACGCCATCGAGTGAGATTTATTGAAGCAATATTCCGCGAACAGAACCATCTGCTCGAATAGTTCTTCTGCAACTTTGGCAGCAACACCTCGCTCTTTTGCACCTTTCACAAACAAAGCTTGGTGCTTTTCCATCTCAGACTTTTTCTTTTTACCCATTGCTCGTCGCAACAGATCGGCTTGTCCGAGTGAATAGCCTGCCATGTCTTGAGCAATTTTCATGATCTGCTCTTGGAAGACCATGATTCCGTAAGTCTCTTTCAGAATCGGTTGCAGAATTTCATGAGCATAGTCAATCTTTTCGCGCCCATGTTTACGATTGATGAACTTTGGAATGAGTTTCGCATCGAGTGGACCCGGACGATAGAGCGCAAGAACCGAGGAAATATCATCGATTCCATCGGGTTTTAGGTCGCGCACAATTTGACGCATTCCAGACGATTCAAGCTGGAAGATACCTTCGAGTTCGCCTTTGGACAATAGCTTATAAACTTCTGGATCATCGAGCGGCAAACTATCGAGATCAAGCTTCACTTTGCGGCTTTGTTCGATTAGCTCGATCGTCTTTTCGATCATGGTGAGATTCTTCAATCCCAAGAAGTCCATCTTCAGCAGTCCCAGTGCTTCAATGTCTTCCATTGCATACTGGGTGACAATCCCACCATCTTTCGTGACTTCTAATGGCACAATCTCATCGAGCGGTTCTGAAGCAATCACCACGCCCGCAGCATGAACACCGACAGCTTTGTTAGTGCCTTCGATTCGCATTGCCATATCGAGCCAGCGACGATAAGTAATCGCCGGATTTGTACCAGGAATGACTTGATCTTGTTGGTATTTTTGGCTGAACTCTTTTGATGGTGTTTCAGTTGGAGAAACCATCTTTTTCAGCTTGGTAGACTTACCGCGAAACACTGGAATTTGTTTTGCCATCGAGTTCGCTTCACTCAATGGAATGTTTAACACTCGTGCGACATCTCGGAGAATCGCTTTCGAGTTCATCCGGTTGTAAGTGATAATCTGCGCGACCCTTTCCTTTCCGTACTTTTGGGTCACATACTTGATCACTTCATCGCGTCGATCGATACAAAAGTCGGTGTCCACGTCCGGCATCGATTTCCGCTCAGGATTCAAGAATCGCTCAAATAGCAGTCCATGATGCACCGGATCAATGTTGGTGATTCCCAGTGAAAAAGCGACTAATGATCCGGCAGCAGAACCCCGCCCAGGACCAACTGGGATTTTATTGTCTCGTGCATATTTGATGTAGTCCCAAACTACTAAAAAGTAAGTCGAGAATCCCATCTGTTTGAGCATATTTAGCTCATAGATTAAGCGATCGCGATATTCCTGAGTGATCTCATCGCGCGATTTCTTTTTCTGACGCTGAAGCAATCCTTCCCAGGCAATTTCTTCAATGTAACTATCGGCAGTATATCCGGGCGGAATTGGATAGTCAGGCAATCGAGGTTCACCGCCGATCAATTCGTATTTCTCGACCTTGTTCGCGACTTCGACCGTGTTGGCGATCGCACTTTCAACGATGTCCTGGGGCAAATGATCGCGGAAGAGCGATCGCATTTCTTCTGCGGATTTCAAATACTCAGTTCCGGTGTATCTCAGGCGTTTTTCTTCAGAAATCAGCTTCCCAGTTTGAATACACAACAGTGCATCGTGCGCTTCGACATCAAAACAGGAAACATAGTGAGAATCATTCGTGGCGATGATTTTAATGTCGAACTCTTTCGCAATTTTGATGATCTCAGGATTCACGAATCGTTCTTCTAACAATCCATGATCCTGAATTTCTAGATAGTAATCATCCCCGAATAATTCTTTGTACCAAGCTGCAATTCTCCGAGCGATTTCGGGCTTTCCTTGTAGAATCGCTTGCGGCACTTCTCCACCGAGACAAGCACTCGTCACAATCAAGCCTTCGTGATATTCCGCCAATAGATCCTTGTTGATGCAAGGACGCGAGAAAATTCCTTTACCCTGAACGCCCTGAAGGTGCGAAATCGTCGTGAGTTTAACTAAGTTCTTATAACCTTGAGTGTTCTTTGCCAACACAACTTGGTGATACTTCGGGCGGCGTTCTTGCTTTGTGATGTCGCCATTGATGACATACATCTCATTCCCGATGATCGGCTTGATTCCTTTGCCTTGACAAGTCTTGATCAGTTCGATCGCGCCATACATTACCCCGTGATCGGTTAGTGCGATCGCAGGCATCTCAAGTTCAACGGCGCGATCGACCAACTTAGTCAACTGACCCGCACCGTCTAACAAACTGTAATCACTGTGAATATGCAGACCGACGAAAGACATAATCACTCAACTCACGCGAAGGAATGAGTCTAAGAGTAACCGATCCTGACCACTATATCTACAAATTTCTCAAAGATTTTACCCAATTGTCCCCAGATATAGAGTCAAACAAAATCCCAAACCAATTCACACCCCAATACCAATGTACCAAATTCCGCCCGAAACTGACGGTGTACCTGGATTCGGTTTACGCTCTAGAAACAGTGTGATCAATTGGGGAATATGTCGCAATTAATTCAAGTGATGCAAAGTGTATTCGATCGTCCTCCTGTTCCTTACAACCCCGCCAATCAAACCCTGAAAGGTTGGGCAATGTTTTGTTTACGCGATCGCGGTTTTCTCGTTCAATCCGCCCAAAATGCCGATTTTGCCGTGAATACGAAAGGTGAAAAGATTGCGTTCCGAGTGACACAATCCGAACCAACTGACACCGCGACAGGTTGGATCGTGGTCGATGCGTCCGGGAAACAAGCCAGAGTCATCGCCCCCGAATCCTAACGAATCACCACTTTCCGCCGAGTCCGGATCTTCTTGATCCGGCGTTTTCTCGGTAGATCCGATGCGAGAATGTCTCTCATTTCTTGCCAAAAAGGTCGATCGCTCTGATGTAAATCGACGAGTACGATCGCCACACTAAACAGCAAAATCGCCGTTCCCGCCACAAACAGCGCCATCGATCCGGTCACGAGCCATTCCGCGCTCAATACTGTCCGAATCGACAAGATAAAAGTGCTGGACACAAACAAGCCCAGCGCATAATACATCACTAAAATGCCATTATTCGCGGATTTCACTCGCTGTTGCAGGTGGCGAATCTGCTTTTGTAGCATCAGCGATCGGTTCGACTGCTCGAATCTGTCCAAAAGTTGAAAATATTCGACATTGGTAATTTGCAGACGATTCTCAATGACGCTCCGTCGCAGCAGTAGCCCACCCAGAACAAACGCACAGGCGAGTAACATCAGCACCGAATTGAGAATCAGTTGAATCAGTTGTGAAGGGTCGTCTATACTCATGCCGCCTCTGATACTCCGAACGAAAAAGAGGATAACACAGAATTTAGTACCAGCGTACTAAATTAGAAAAAAGTTTGAAATGGTCAGAACCGATGACAAGTAAACACGAGATTGCGCGATCGGATAAAAATATTTTTGTGGATCTAGGTTTTTCTGCTGAAGAAGCTGAAACACTCAAGATTCGTGCAGATTTGATGCTGGCTCTGAGAAATTTGATTGAAACGGAGAATTGGACAGTCGATCAAGCTGCTCAACAGTTCGGAACAACCGAATCTCAAATTAAGGCTCTGATTCGAGGCGAAATCAATCAATTCACGATCGAGCCACTCGTTTCGATGTTGGCAACCGCAGGAATGAAAGTCCACATTGAGGTTTTGCCGAGTGTGGCTTTAATCATTGCTCATTTTCGAGACTTCACAGTCATTCACACCATAACTTCTGATAGCGAGAAATCGAGTGAAACTGTCGATCGAACTTCAAGAAGCGATCGAATCTGGAATGCAATTCGCGATTCGGGAAGGTGATCATACGATCGGCGCTAGTGTCATTGCTCGAATCGTTGCTTAAGAATTGGGACTGCGGAAGTGTCTTTGCAGTCCTGTTTTATTGTTCTCGGATGGGTGCTAAGAGTGCTTCGATCCACTGATGATCAGCATCCGATAGCATCGGCGGTGGTAAAGGTTGAGTGTAATTAATTCGACTGGAATAGCGGGCGCGATCGTAGACCTGATTCAATACCGTTTGAAGTTCTACGATCGGTTCAGGATCTCCAGCTTTGAGTGGAATTGGAAGATTTGGTAGCGGTTGATTCAGCATGACTGGATAAAGATTTGCTCGTGGGTGATCGTTGCTGCGACTCACCAGAATTCGATACGGAGAAACCGTTTGCGCTCCCTGCATTGCCATTGGTTTCGCCGCTCGAAGCAAATCGATTTCGATCAAATGAGTCTGACTACTGAGAATCTGTCGCCGTTTTTTCTCATACTCTGCACGTCCATCCTTTGCCCGTTTGTTGGTGGGTGACAGCAATTCAATCACCGCAATCACATCATCCGTTTCCATTTCCCGCACTTCTAGATAGCGTTCCTTAACTTCGATCGGGATTGGAATCACGACAGTTTCGGGCTGAGTCGCGATCGCAATTTCAATGCTCGAATTTGACTGCCGATTGGAGCGCTCAGCAAATACGATTGCATCAGGAATTCTGATTAAGATGTCCTCATCAGCATCAGTTTGATAAGTCCGAGATTCAACTTCAACGTAGTAGTTTGAACTGAGTTGAGGTTCGATCGCGTCAGCAATGGCGACAATAAAGCGCGTATGAAACGACGACCAGAACGCAGGATATTCAAGGTAAGGATCCATGCCGGGAAATGGGGAAGGCATACGTTCTCCATCGCTGTTCGATTGTTCTATCTTATTTCAGGAGATCGACGAGTTCGAGTGTTTGAGCAGGATCGACGATCGTATTCGCACACAAGATTCCCGAAGCTGCAACCGCAGGCACTCCGATTCCGGGCATGGTACTATCTCCGACTCGGTAAAGATTCCGAATCGGGGTATGGCAACTCGGAAACAAACCTTGTCCGGCTGGAATTCCTGCGCCATACGTTCCTTGATATCGTCGCAAGTATCGAGCATGAGTTAAGGGAGTTCCAATCAGTTCTAGAACAATACGATCGCGTAAATCTGGAATGACTTTCTCAACTGCTCGGAACAAGGATTGCGATCGCGCTTTTTTCTTCTCTTCATATCCCGCATCCCGTACCCAACCTTCAAACGGCTCTAATGTATAGGCATGGACAACATGATGACCATCAGGCGCGAGACTTGCATCCCAAACTGATGGGATAGAGATCATACAGGTATTCCCAGGGACGGTAATGTCTCGATCGTCATGTACCACGACATGATGTCCAGTAAGGTCTAATCCTTCGGATTGAATGCCTAAATGCAGGTGCATAAAGCTATCGATCGCAGGTGTATTTAGTGCCGTTTGACGATAAGCATTCGGGAGATCGTTCGGCTCTAAAAGTTGAGCGTAAGTATCCCAAACCGTTGCGTTGGAAATGACGATCGAGGCTGATAGTTCTTCTCCATTCCGCAATCGAACGCCTCGGACTTTGCCAGATTCAACTAGAATCTTTTCGACATGCGTTCCTAATTTGAGCGTTCCGCCCCATTTGTTTAACCCACGAACCAGCGCATCGACGATCGCGCCACTTCCACCGATCGGATAATCAATGATCGATCGCGTTCTCTCCCCGAACATAAATGCAACTTCGGGCGCGATCGTGCCATGTGCCTTTAAGCCTGATAGCAAAAAGCATTCCAAATCGATCAACCGTCTCACCCACGGATCGCGAATCGTTTGATCCATCAAATCACCCACCGAAGCCTGAATCATTCCAAGATTGGGCAGTAATTTGAGCAGGGATGGAAGATAACGACTCAGGAGAACGGGTGCTAATTTCCAATCGGTTCGCAATGCCAGCGTTGGAATTTCTCGCAAACCGTCGTAGAGACTGAGAAAGCGTTTTTCGAGTTCGACAAGCTCGATCGCGCCTTGGGGTGAAATTTCAGAGATTGTTGATCGATACTTCTCCAAATTTCCATACACCGCCAGCGTCGCATCAGGAAAATGGTAATGCCCAAACGGATCATACGGAACAGCCTCGACCGTTTCCTCTAAAACATCAAGCACTTGCCGCAAGGGATTTACGGAGTTTGGGTCACTCAATCCGCAGTAAAACGATGCACCTGAATCGAAATGAAACCCTTGCCGCGAAAAACTGTGAACGGCTCCACCCGGAATCGTATGACTTTCGCAAACAATGACCGATTTCCCATATCGAGCGAGCAGCGCACCTGCAACCAGCCCACCAATCCCACTTCCAATAACAATGACATCCGCATTTTTGATCATTCCTTGACTCTACCTTTAGAGTTCTGCGATTTCCAATCATTGCTGTTAAATTGAATTGTCGATACGAAAGAACTCAATATGGCACAGGCAAAATTAGGTGATACCGTCCGCGTTCACTACACTGGCAAACTAGATGACGGTACAGTATTCGATTCATCCGCCAATGGCGACCCGTTAGAATTTACGATCGGTGATGGCAATATCATTCCAGGATTTGAGAAAGCCGTGGTTGGAATGAGTCCGGGCGATCAAAAAACTGAAGTCATTCCCGCAGAGCAGGCGTACGGCGAGCATCGTGAAGAAATGGTCGTGATTGTCGATCGTGCTCAGATGCCTCCCGAAATGCAGCCCGAAGTCGGACAACAGTTAGAAATTCGCCAACCCTCTGGTGAAACGATTCCCGTTGTTGTAACGGACATTTCTGAAGCGGACATCACTTTAGATGCCAATCATCCTTTAGCGGGCGAAGATTTAGTTTTTGATATCCAACTGGTCGAAATCGGTTAGTAAAACTGATCAATCGTAAAAATCGCGGCTTTGTGGCAAAAGTTTTTGTTCGCAAAGCCGTTTTGTTTGTCAAAATTCCGTAATCCGATCGAGACCTTGTGAAGTTTTCTCGTGATCCGGATTTGTCCGTTGACGAGAGAAATCAAATATCAGAACGGCTCTACATCCTAGGCAATCTTACTAACCTACCTCAAGGTAGTCCTGGCAAGGTTTTGAGTAAACTCGATCGCGATTTTTACTCGTGCGTGGATTTGACAACTTCTGTAACACATGGTTTCTATCTATGAAGAACCCTTTTAGGTTGTTAAAAAACTGTTATGCGTAAGGGACTGCTGCACAAGCCCGTTCATTTCTTCGGTCCGATCCTCGACAAAATCATTTTGACGCACCTGGTCGTGATCGGTCTGCCTACGGTGCTCTATTACTACATCCTGGAGAATGGCTGGGATCTATCGTTTCTCCATGTTTTGATTCCGGTTTTATATCTCGTCACCTCGATCGTCGTGATCGGAGAGGCAATCTCTACTGCACTCACGTATCGGCGGGGACATGTCTCGAAGATGCCGAAGTTCGGAATCGTGCAGCGGTTTATGCGCTCTCCTCGAACTCAACCGCTTTATCCATTACTGCGATCGGCGGGTGATGCTCCGAGATGTTCACTGATTGTGGCGGCGTATTTGCCCAACGAGCAGCAGATTATTCTCGAAACGCTAGAACACATTCTCGAAACAGTAGAACGCCCTGAAGACGGTTTAGAGGTGATTCTGGCATATAACCGCCCAGAGCGACTTCCGGTCGAAGATCGGTTAGAGCGAATGGCGGAACAGTATCCGGAACTGAAATTGCTCTGCGTTGAAGGAAGTCGATCGAAAGCTCAGAACATTAATGCAGCCCTAGAAATCGTGACAGGTGAAGTGACTGGAATTCTAGATGCCGACCATCATCCGCAGCGAGATTGTTTTACTCGATCGTGGCGCTGGTTGTCGAATTACCGATATAGCGCAGTGCAGGGACGCAACGTGATTCGCAACCAGGATGTGAACTTCATGACGCGAATGATCGCTGTAGAGTTTGAATGTATCTATGGAGTAAGTCACCCGGCAAAGTCTTTGTTGGTTGATACTGGCGTATTTTGTGGCGCAAATGGCTATTGGAGAACTTCGGTTCTGAAGCGCATTGGATTCTCGTCGCGGATGTTAACCGAAGATATTGATGCCAGCTTTAGAACATTGCTGAGCGGGCATAACATTGTGCATGATCCAACGATCGTCGTTACTGAACTTGCGCCTGTGGATGTGAAAGCGTTCTGGTTCCAGCGGAAACGATGGGCACAAGGTTGGCTAGAAGTCACTCTGAAATATCAGTCCACGATTGTGAGAACGATGCGTTTAGATGGGTGGCAAAAGTTCTATTGGACATTACTTTTGGTCTATAGTGCAGGCTTCCACTTCATTGCCTTACAAGCATTCCCGATCACGTTTAGTCTGGCGTTAACGGGTTCAGAAGCACCACACATTGCACCAGAATATATCTGGACGATGACGATATTAACGCTGGCAAGTGGTCCGCTCCAAACTTTGGCGGCTTGGATTGTGAGAACCGATGCAGTGAAGCAATCAGCGAAAGATTTTTGGGTCTATTGCTTGTTTATTCCGTTCTACTGTGTGTTCAAGAGCGTGATCGCAATTACAGCAATCTATGATCATATTGTTGGCAATACCGAATGGATTGTGACTCGTCGATCGACGGATGATGCCTTACCAGAAGCAAAATAATCCTTCGTTTGATTTACATCTTTAGGGGTAGACCCCAGCGGGATCGCCTTGATAAGGTACATACGCAGGCTTTAACCTCTCCGTATGTTAGATTCATCTACCCTATCTGTTCCGCTTACGACTGATGTGTTGTCGATCGCGGCTCCACTTTTCCCAGATCTTCCCACTCTGAGACAGTCCAGCGGTACTTTAACGTTTGACAATGGACAATTAACAACTCGTTTTAATACTCCAAGCGGAGAAACGAATAATACAATCTCAATTCCACAATTTACAACCGATCTTTCAACTGCGCTTCAACAGCTTCAAGGCACACTCACCTTTGATCAAGGCAATGTTACAAGCAATCTCACCACACCGAATGGAACATTGACCGGAACAGCTTCCTTTTCTCAATCGGTGAGCAGCTTTGTCGATGACATTGTTAAAAGTTTTTCGGGGAATGTCCCGTTTTCAGATGGCAAATTTGAGATTGATATTCCCACACCGTTTGGGCAGGTTGATGGAACGATCGAGTTCGGTAACGGCGCATTAGTTACGAATTTAACCACACCAGCGGGAAGCTATTTTTCATCGATCGACTTTCGCGAACAAGATCAAATTCCCTTTACGTTCAGTGGGATTCCTGGATTCGTGAACTTCAATGATGGTCTAGTGGTTCTCGATCGTACTCCTCAAACGCAAGGTGATGAATTTGCAGTACCGATCAATGCACTTAGCGGCAATATCGGATTCAATAACGGACAAGCGACTCTGACAATTCCAACTCCGCTCGGATCAGTTGCGACGAACTTTGATCTATCTACACTGGCTAGGGAAACTGTAACCGATGCCCTGAGTGGCTCTGGAACGGTGACGTTTACGAATGGCATTGCCGCGATCGATACTTCAGGAGGTCTCGGAACCGTCAGAACGACGCTAAACCTCCCGCAACTCGCTCAAGACTTCGGGACAACCTTGGCAAACACACAAGGCACGATTAGTTTCGATCGCGGCATTGTCACCAGCAACTTAACCACACCAGACGGCAACATTGCGGGCACGATCGATTTAACCGCCCTGATTGGTTGAAGCCCGTGTTCCAGTCATTGCAAAGGTTTCGGTTGAATTGGCACTCAACACTTCAGCCGTACCTTGCAGTGAATTGTTCACGACTTGAGCATTCACCCGCACGCGCATCTCCTGACCGTTAATTTTCTGACGATGCTCAAACGATAAGCGATCGCCCACGAGTTTAATGTCCGGCAGGCTCACGGTTGTTCCTGCGATTTCTGCGGTCGCTCGTGCATTCTGGAACGATTGCTTAACCTGCATTCGATAAGGAATCGACTGTCCCGATTGTGTTGAAAGCGTTCCTGTCCAATTCCCTTCAACTCGTGCCGGAATAATCCATAGATACGCAGTGCGATTGTCTACCGTAACTCGTTTATCAGGCTTCCAATCGCCCATCGAAAACGCATGAGAAACAACGCGGCTTCCCGGTCTCAGTTCGCTCAAAAGCTTCGGACGTAGTTCTAGATTGATTCGTGGCAGTAGATAGAGCGTGACGACACTCGCTTCTCGGAAGTCAGATCGGAACAGATCTTGATTGAGGAATTGAACGCGATCGCCCACTCCCGCTTCTCTCGCATTCTCACGGCTCTTATTCACTAACCCCGGATTAATTTCAATCCCGACTCCCTTTTTGGCTCCAAACTTCTGCGCCGCAGTAATCACTAATCTGCCATCGCCCGATCCCAAATCGTAAACAATGTCATCGCGTCCAACATTCGCAAGCTCTAACATCCCCATCACCACTTCTTCAGGCGTGGGAACATACGGAACCGCAGGACTACCCAGTCCGGGCTTTTCAGCGTCTTGGGCGTGAATTTTTGGAATCGGGGCTGCAACTACAGTTAGCGCAGCGAGAAGACTTAGCCACTTGAGCGATCGACGCATGACAACTTCCTCACTAGAACTCTCGGAAGATTTAGCGCGATCGCTGATTCCTTCACATCTATCGAAATAGAGATCAAATTTGAGAATCTATCAGTGAAAGTTATTCTCAAAGCGGGTCTAATGTTTTAATGAGTTGGATCGAGAATATAGACTAATTGTTGAGATCACACAGATGGCACGTACCAAAGCGCAAATTGCAGAGTCCGAAGCAACCCCCGATGAAGAGTTGGAACCTGTAGAAACGGAGAATGAAACGCCTGAAGCTTCGTCAAATGGAGCAAAAGAGAATCAGGATATTGATGAAATCTTGAACTCGCTTAAAACTTTGCTGAGTACCGTCGAGAAACTGCAAAAGGTTCGGCAAGAAGTTGGAGATATTAAACCGTTGTTGCTCAGAATGCTCGATGGGGAGTTGGTGAGCGGAGAAGATTTGGAACAACTGAAAACGGGAGTCGGTGGATTGACGAAATTAGTTCGTGCTCACACGGATCATCAGGCTGCATTAGTGAAGGCGCAGGTGGCGAGAGATCTGTTGGATGAGGTATTGAAATTTTAGGTTGGGAAATGCGATCGAATGTTTTTTGCGATCGTGATTTTCGGGGAACCCATGCGATCAATTTTGCGTTTACCCGATGACGTTGTAGAGACGACCCGGCGGGTCGTCTCTACCCGAATTTCGCGGTGGAACGATTAAATCAACAATGGGCGGAACCCATGTTTCACCGAAGCCGCACCAATCTGTTCCATTTTCTCCACGGTGATGCGATTGCGTCCCCATGAGAAATTGGTATGTAACTTCTCAAATTCCAGCAGCATCGATTCTGCAAAACACGCGAACAACTGACGCGCCGGGACATCCATATTGACAATGCTCATAATCCGCCAGTCAATATCGAGCGAATGTTCCACGATGCCACCATTGAGAACGGTCACACCCGGATGCTGAATCTTGTTGCCCAAGTTCTTCGGGTAGCCACCATCAATCAATAAACAAGGCTGTTTCAATTGAGTTGGATCAATCTCAACGCCCTTCGGCATACTCGCAACCCAAACAATGATATCGGCTTGGGGTAAGGCTTCTTCCAAGCTCTGAATCTTACCGCGTCCCAGTTCTGCTTGCAGATCTTGTAAGCGTTCCTGATTTCGAGCAATCAAGAGCAATTCCGCCACATCCGTTTTGGAATTCAACCAGCGACACACCGCGCTACCAATATCGCCAGTCGCACCGCAAACCGCGATCGTTGCTTTCGACAATTCAATGCCTAATTGCTTAGAAGCCTGCTCAACCTGACGGCAAATTACATAAGCGGTGTGCGTATTCCCCGTGGTAAATCGCTCGAATTCCAGCATCACATTCCGCACTTGGCGAATCTGCGACAGATTGAAATTCTCGAAAATAATCGAGGAAAATCCGCCCAACGCCGTGATATTGATGCCATGCTTTTGAGCGTGTGCCATCGCATTAATAATCTTACGAGTGGCAGCTTTGATTCGGCGCGTTGCCAGCATTTCCGGCAAAAAGCACGACTCGACGTAACGCCCTTCGATTTCCTGACCCGTAACACTCTTGACTCGGATTGTATCGACAATCTGAGGGGGAGCGCTACACCAAAAATCTAACCCTTGATCCGCGTATTCGGGATACCCTAGCTCTCGTGCGACAGACTGCGCGTGTTCTAGGCTTGTGAGATGACCAATTAGACCAAACATCGATCGTATGAAGAAGCCCGACACCAGGCGGCGAAATGGATAAGCGAAACCAATAACCGAATTTAAAGAAGAAATTGCCACAAATCGACGATGGACGCAAGAGATTCCAGAGTCCATCGTCTGAAATTTGCAAGCACGATCGCGCCTTATACAGCGGCGAGTCCGTGAGCCGACATCCGCATGACATCGCGGGTCGTAAAGCCAATGTTTGTCAGCGCCTCACCGTATTGAATCATAAAATCTTCAACCAGTGCTTCGCGCTCCATGCCGAGAATGCCAGCATCTGCATCGACTTGATTCAACATTTTCCAAACCAACGGCAGATTCGCTTTATTCGCTTCTTCCAATTCCGCTTTGGATGCTTCAAAGTTTGCTTTCAGCCATTCTTCACCGTAGTTGAGGTGCAGATATTCATCTTTGACAACGCCTTCGGTAATCTTGCGGGCGAAGTCATCCGCAACCGGGATGTAAATGTTGTACGCCGAAATCGCGAAGCATTCAATGATCAGCGATTGAATCAAGAGACAGGTCACAATCTTGCCTTCGGCTGCGGCAACTTGGAAATTGTTGTGCAACTCCGAGAAAAACTCGCGGGCAAAATCCATATCTGCCACGACGCTCAGATTCCGTCCACAGGCTTCAAAGCCTTTCTTGTGGCGGTTTTCCATGCGCGAGAGACTGATTAACTGATCTTTGTCATCGGGCAGGAGTTCTGCCAATTTCTGATAGTTGGAATGCGCTTCTTCTTCGCCTTCGATGACGATCGCGTTAATTCGACTATAGGCATCTTTGTATTGTTCACTGTGGAAGTCAATCTCTGGGGTCGCCTCAAGTTGGGGCATAGATCAGATATCTCCTGGTCATGACAACAATTGGGGTTCGATTTGGGTACGGTCTGCCCATTCTTCCCCCTCCTCACTTTACCGTTTTCGGTTGAGCTTGACGCTAAGAATCGATAAAATATCTGCACTAAAGGGCATTGAGGCGCTAAAATGACCGATTCTTTAGGGGTTCTGGGATGGAGGATAAAGGGCGATTTCCGAATCTAAAACGCGCACTCAGCCTGAGTCTGCTGATTTTCGGGGCAGGAGTAATTCTGCTGCCGCTCGTCGTGGTATTTCTTACGTCGTTAAAGCCGCCAGGAAGTTCCCTCGATTCTCCGGGTTGGTCGTTGGAAAATTATCGCGAAGCATGGGAGCGCGGACAGTTCCTGCTGGCGTTTGCGAATTCGATATTTGTGGCGATCGCGGTCACGCTTTTCCAAATTTTTACTTCTGCTCTCGCCGGATATGCCCTCGCTCGATTGAAATTCCAGGGCAAACAAGCGATTCTCCTCATCGTGCTTGCGACCCTTGTAATCCCCTTTCAAATTTTGGTGATTCCGATTTTTATCGTGCTGAAATGGGGGCACTTGATTAATACGTATGGCGCGTTAATTCTGCCTACTGCGGTGAATGGCTTCGGAATCTTTCTGATGCGGCAATTTTTCCAAGGAATTCCCGTCGAGCTTGAGGAAGCCGCGATGTTAGATGGAGCCGATCGCTTATCGATTCTCTGGAAAGTGATGCTACCGCTGTCTCGTCCTGCGTTGGTGACGTTATCGCTGTTTACGTTTATCGGCGAATGGAATGATTTATTTAAGCCGCTGGTGTTTACGACGCGACCGGAATTGAGAACGGTGCAGTTAGCGTTAGCGAGTTTTCAAGAGCAATTTACGAATAGTTGGACGTTGTTGATGGCAGCGATCGTACTGGCGACGATTCCGATCGTGGTGATTTTCTCGATCGGTCAACGTCAACTAATTCGTGGGATTGCGACTACAGGAATCAAGAACTAGAAGATGATCACTAAACTCAAATTGTGAACGTTCCACAGAATCTCATGAACGATAGAAAAGTTAGACCTGTTCATCCAGGGGGAGTGATTCTAGATCTCTTAGACGAGCTTGAAATCAATCAAGCTCAATTTGCTGAAGTATTGGGACTTTCTCAAGAGACAGTAGATGGAATGATCCGAGGCGCAACGCCTATCACGGTTGATGCTGCGATTCGGCTTGGAAAAGCGTTTGGTAATGGACATCGACTTTGGCTAAATTTGCAGCAGAAAGTCGATGTGTGGGATGCAATCGAGAATCATCAATCAGAATACGATCGAGTCCCTACTTTGCTTGAGAATTAAAGAATTACGCTCACGCTTTTAGTATTTTCAGAGTACGATCGTGCATAGTGAATTCTAGTTTACTCAATGGTTTTATCTGCACCTCAGCTTCAAAACCTAACATTGCATCTGGTAATTGAGAAGACTGAAGAAGGTCGATCGAGAGCGAGTGTATTGGGATTGCCCGATTGTATTGTAGAAGCGGCAACCGATGAAGAAGCGATCGAGAAGTTGCAACAAGTAGTGATTAAGCGACTTGCTCATGCACGAGTGATGGAAGTCGAAATTCCGTTGTCACAACCGAACTCAACACAGAAATCTTGGATGAAGTATGCGGGAGTATTCAAAGATGATCCAGATTTTGCAGAAATTGCAGAACGGTTGAGAGCAGAACGACGCGAAGAGGATGATGAATCAGCAGAATGAGCCGTTGGATTTTAGATACAGATCATGTTTCATTGCTATTAGAAGGCAATTTAGAGATCCAGTCACGCGCTCAAATTGAACAAGATGTAGCGATTACGATCGTGACGGCTCAAGAGGTATTTAACGGCTGGGTAGTCAGTATCAACAACACGAATGAAACGTAACGCTTGATTTACCTTTATCGCAAACTCGGAATTGTGTTGCAGTACTTTAGAGATACTGAAATACTGGACTTTGATGAGCGAGCGGCTGCATGTTATAAGCGATTGATCCGTGAGAATCCGACGTTGGGGAAGAAGCGTTTACAGAAAGATGTGCGGATTGCGGCGATTGCTTTATCTTTGAGTGCAACGTTGGTTACGCGAAATTATCGGGATTTCTCACAAGTTCCGGGTTTGTCGATCGAGGATTGGACAGCTTGAGAAGAGCCTCGATGCGAGAAGCTCTAAGAAAGAAAATAGTTCGCCTGCTGTTCTCAACGTTAAGAACAGCAAGGTTATTGACGTTAGACGGTTAGATACTCTGCTAATGGGAGCAATTTAGTTTTGCCAATTCCGCAGCGCAGTTTCGTCAAAAATGCCAGATTCTTCGGTTCGTTTGTCTTGCGGTAATCAACGATCGCTCTTGCAATCAGCGCTGCATTGAGTTTGTTCAGGCTTGGAACTTGAGATCGAGCGTAGTCGATCGCATCACAAAGCGTTTTTTCTGAAGCAGTGCGTAAGCTAACTTGAACTCGTTGTCCAGTTTCGACTTGCATTTGAGATTGCATTTCAGCATCAACCGCAATGCACCAGATAAAATCGAGTTTGGCTTGTCGTGCTGCTTCTAGGATGTGAGTGTTGTAGATTGCCTGATATTGGTCGTCGTTAATGACTTTGACCATGACCGGGAGAACATTTTTGCGGACGGTTTGGAGTTGAGTTGCGATCGCAGAAATGACGATCGCGCTTGTGTCAGATTTACCTTTGATGAATTTGACCGGGATGCGAACAACTTCTCCAACAGGAGTTTTAACCGAGGGATCGTCTAAACCTAAAACCATGATTAGTGATCGATAAAGTTGTGGGACAAAAACACCTCATCTGTAAGACGAGAGTAAAGCTTGGTAATTGGCGAATTTTGCCAGCAAACTACAGGCAATCCTTTGAACTCTGCCACTTTTGTTTGAGCATAGGTTCTCAAAAGCGTTTCATACCGCTTGCCTGTAAAGTTTTTCTGCTGAAGTTCTGCATTGACCATCTTCTCAAGTCCGTCTGAGTCGGCTGGACAGTTGCTGAACACAATGCCTAAGTTCCAAGGTGCTAGATGAAGACGTTCTTTCTCGGAGCGCAAAGTACGCATTCTAGGGATGAGATCTTCATAGAGTTGAACGGCATGATGTACAGCTTTGCCACCAAGATCAGAAGGGATCAGAACTGTGTCACAACTGTACAAAACTGCCTGAGTCAACAAATCGGGGCTGGGTGATACATCAATGAAAATGTAGTCGTAATCTGGTTGCAATAACTGAATGACTCGCTTTAGAAAAACAGGAGGCGATGGATGAGTTTTTCTGTCACGCAAGTTTTCTAAAGAACCGCGATCAGTTGAGAGAAGCGATATCTCAAAGCTTTGATTATCGCTGGTTGGTAAAGTTCGTACTTGAATGCTATTTTGTAGAATAGCTTTTGCATCTTCAAAATTGTGCAATTCAAGTTGATCAACACAGGGCTTTATGTAGTCAGCAGGGCTTTGTAAGCCCAATCCTCTGGTCAAATCTTCTTGAGGATCAAGATCAACCAGAAGAATCCTCTTGCCTTTCAGACCTAATGTCGCTCCAAGGTTAAGAGTGTTTGTAGTTTTTGCGACTCCACCTTTTCGATTCCAAATTGTTGCAACAAGAGCAGGTTGAGGATTAGTTAAGCAGTACTCCAACTGCTGCATCAATTCAGGAATACTCGCCTTGGTAATGCGCTGAATCGGAGTCAGAGGAAAAATCAAGCCGTCTACTCGTCGCCAGAGCTGGAAGAAATCACCATTGAACACTAAGCCATACGGAGCAAGATACTCAGGCTTCACCAAGTCAACGTTGAGATATTGACAAATTCCGTTCTGATTCCTGCTTACGTTGTAACCTACTGCATCTCTGTAGAAGCAGTGTTGCTGAGTTAAGTTGATAAACTCTGCATCAGTTGCTTTAGCCAATTCAGGAACGCGCTTCTTAAGCTCAACTGTTAGAACTGGCGGTTGATCCTTGTCTTGATAGATCAGGCAGTCCGGTATTAGACCACGGCTTTGACCAACGTTCACTCCAGAGGTGCGCTGATCGAAGCGTATGCCCAATTCCTTGAGCAAAGGAAGAAATAAATCATTGTTTAGGTTTACTTCCCCGTACTCCTTTGGAATTTGCAGCCACTGATCGATAACTCGTTTCTGAGCGGCAGTCGGTCGAGTGCGTCCCTGCTTTCCTGGCGCAGTCGCTACCATTTTGATCCCTCACAACTCTGTTACTAGATCAAAGTACCCGACTTAGATAGATGTGCTTCACAAAACTTATATGGATTTTAGAGGATGTTTTAGAGAGTCTCATAGATGGATTCCCTACTAAACATCCTCAAACAACCTCTCTCGAATTGCTTAACCAGCCTTTGCAACGCTCAGTGCTTGACCTTCAGAGGAAGATTTCAAGCGAGTGATGCGGCTCTTGCGAACCCGATCGCTCATTTTCACCCCACCAACAAGCTCATATTCGTCACTATCGTGACCGTACATGAACTCCACGCCTTTCAGCATTTGGCTCGATAGATCACTCACCTGTTTTTCTAGCTCTTTCAGTTCGTTCTTGCTGGTTTCAAGCTCGGTAAGCAATTGATTGTGCTTCTCTAAGCGGTATTCCAATTTGTCTGCAAGTGTGCTGAACGTCGCGACGCTGCGATCGTTGCCAAAATCGAGGTTCGGATTGATCGCCCTCAAAGCCCGGAGCCGTGCGATCGCCTTTTCTAGGGTGGTCGATGAACGTTGAGTCTTCATAAGAATTATTCTTCAACAATACTTCTACCGTAAGCAATCGAGTCGAGCAACGACAGGCGCAGTTTCCTCAAGTGAAGTGTAAGGTTTTCAACAAGTTGGACTGGATAACTCAGTAATTCCTCTGAAGATATATCGAAAACGACTTGAACAATAAAATACGTTTATCGAGATACTATAGCTAATTTCGTTCACGTTATCTTTTCAGACGAAAACAACACCAAAACGAGTTAAAACATGACCAAAACGACTTGAACAATAAAATACATTTATCGAGATATTACGGCTGATTGCGTTCACGCTATCTTTTCAGATGAAAACGACCTCTTTTCGATTGCAAACAACAAGCAGAAAGTTGATGTTTGGGATGCGATCCAGAATCATTCTGCGCGTTATCACGAGCGATCACGGTTTCTCATTCTCTACACGAGCAACATCAGCTTTTGCGTCTTTGTCGGAACCATTGCTGTAACTGTTCCCGGCAAGGCGCTTCCAAAATCCCACCCAACACCGTTAAGCGATGATTCGAGGCGGGACTATCCGGGAGATTCAACACTGTCCGAACGGCTCCCGCTTTCGGATCATCGGCTCCATACACCAGCAATCCTAATCGGGCTAGCACGATCGCGCCCGCACACATCGGACAGGGTTCGAGCGTCACATATAACGTACAGTCGTTTAAATGCCAGCTTTGTAAAATTTGTCCCGCTTGCCTCAGTGCGAGCACTTCCGCGTGAGCTGTTGGATCATGATCCCGTTCCCGTCGATTTTCCGCTTCTGCGATTATTTCATTCTCTCGCACGACGATCGCGCCGACTGGAACTTCTCCCGCGTCTCCCGCTTGCTGAGCCAATTCCATCGCTCTTCGCATTCGATCGCAATGATTCAAATATTCAGCGTGATTCATTCCAAACGTCGTGAACTTCATCGGAGCTTTAAGGGAATACTGGGGTCAGTTGCCTTGGATCACCATTTTGAGGCAATTCAGGGTCAACTGTTTTGTATTGCGTCGATGCCCTCATGAGCTATTGCCTAAATCCCGTTTGCCCCAATCCCGAAAATCTCGCAAACACAGAGCGCTGTCAGGCTTGTGGCGCTTCTCTGCTGTTACGCGATCGCTATCGTGTCCTTCACGCACTCGGACAGGGCGGATTCGGAGCAACGTTTTTAGCGAAAGACGAATCGCTTCCAGGACAGCCTTATTGTGTGATCAAGCAACTCCGCCCTACTGCCACGGCTCCTCATGTGATGCAAATGGCGCGAGATTTGTTTGAACGTGAAGCACAAACTCTAGGCAGAATCGGCAACCATCCACAAGTGCCGCGATTACTCGATTATTTTGAGGCGAATCAGGAATTTTATCTAGTTCAAGAATACGTCAGTGGTTCGACGCTTCAGCAAGAAGTGAAACGCTCTGGGGCATTTAGTGAAGCAGGCGTGAAACAGTTTCTCAGCGAGATTCTGCCAATCATGCAGTATGTCCATAGCCATCAGGTGATTCACCGAGACATTAAGCCTGCGAACTTGATTCGACGATCGCAAGATTGCAAGCTGGTTTTGATCGACTTTGGCGCAGTGAAAAATCAGGTGAATGCGAGTTCAGCAAGTTTATCGGATCAAACCGCACTAACGGCTTATGCGATCGGGACTCCCGGTTTTGCGCCTCCCGAACAAATGGCGATGCGTCCGGTGTATGCCAGCGATTTATATGCGATCGGAGTGACTTGTATTTATTTATTGACTGGAAAATCTCCGAAAGATCTGGATTACGATCCTGCAACAGGTGAATTGCTCTGGCAGAAACAGGTACACATCAGCGATCATTTTGCGGGTGTATTGAAGAAGATGTTAGAGGTTTCGGTGAGACATCGATTTCAATCTGCGAATGAAATTTTACGAGCGCTCGATTTAGAGCCGTATCTGGACAGTTTGGCGAATAGCATGAATAGTGTGAGTTCGCGATCGACAACTCCCGCGAAGCGTGATCCCGATTCTCAGCCGAGTTCTCCTGCCGCTCGTGCAGCGATGGCGATTCGGGCACGCAATACGCGATCGGATTCGACAAATTTACAAACCGGGGTGGCGCAGAGTCGAGTGATGGCAGCACGACCGCGTGATTCTGGAGGACGAACAAGCGGCACAACCGGAAGTAAACCGCTGAACGAGCCGAAATTAGATGCCGTAACGCTGGTCAATCTTTACACAAAGGGGAAACGAGACTTTGCTTCTCATGATCTTTCGGCTTTAGTAGCTCCGAAGATTAATTTGTCTGGCGCAGTCTTTCATCAGTCGAATCTCAAGCAGATTAATTTTCAGGGAGCAAACTTATTTAATGCGGATTTCGGACGCGCCAGTCTGAATCGAGCCAATCTACGCGATACAAATCTGGCGCAGGCATATTTGAGTAATGCAGATTTAGAAGGAGCGGATTTGCGAGGAGCCGATTTAACACAAGCATATTTATTGAACGCAAATCTACGGGGTGCGAATCTCTGTGGAGCGAATCTAACGGGCGCAAAACTGACCGAGGAACAATTAGCGACCGCGAAAACAAATTGGTTGACGGTAAAACCGAATGGAAAGCGTGGAATTTTGTAGTGAAAGCGTGCTACGCGATCCCAGCGTTTCTCGATCGCGAATAAACCTGCGTGAAGATCGCCAGCGGTCGCTATCATGATAAAAATTCTGCGATCGACTTTATGGTAATTGGCGTTATCGTTTTAAATCTTGTGATTGCCCTTTATGGGTTTTATCTCACCTGGCAAATGTGGAACTTGAGACGGACATTTTCTCAAGCCGCAGATTCGCTTATTCTGGCTGAACAAAATACTCATAACGTTCTGAACGGTGCACCGGAAGCAATTGAGTCTAAAGGCGGCAGTATTCGGCAATTTCATCAGAACTATCGCGCCCTAGAACCGAAATTGCAGCAGGCTCAGAAAGCCTTAGCAGTGATTGGTATGGGACGATCGCTGATGTTTAACCTGCGACTCAACCCACGCGGTAGAAAATCTGCTACAAAACGAATGAACCGCTAGATTGCGAGATCGTCTGGCACAATGGGGATACGGTTCGCATCGTTGAGCCAGTAATTTCGAGGAAACAACCGCAAATTATGTCTAATCGATCCGGGTCATTTTTAGGCGGCGTGATTGTCGGGACGGCGATGGGAACGATCGCTGGTTTGCTGATTGCACCACGCGCAGGTAAGGAAACGCGACAGTTGATTAAGAAATCGGCAGACGCACTACCTGAACTTGCGGAAGATTTATCCACGAGTGTCCAACTTCAGGCAGATCGCTTCTCCGAGTCTGCTCTGCGAAACTGGGAAGGAACCCTAGGACGGCTCAAAGAAGCGATCGCGGCGGGTCTTGAAGCGACTCAACGCGAACATCAATTGCTGAATCGAGATGCCGAACTTGGGACTGACCCCAAGCCTCAAGTCCGCGATCGTTTGCGATGAGAGTGAGTTGAAGTGTGGCTGATCCGATTTTCTGGCTAGGTTTATCGATTCTACTGGTGGCGATCAGTTTGACCGCACTGTTGACGGTGGCGATTCCCGCATTTAATGAGATGGGTCGCGCTGCTCGCAGTGCGGAAAAGTTGTTTGATACGCTGAATCGCGAGTTGCCCCCGACTTTGGAAGCGTTGCGGTTGACTGGATTAGAAGTTACAGATCTGACCGATGATATGACTCAGGGCGTTCAGAGTGCGACGCAAGTCGTGAAGCAGGTCGATCAAAGCATCACAGGCGTGAAACAACAGGTTCAGAAGGCGCAAACGACTAGCCGGAGTGTTGCCGCAGGATTCAAAGCAGCGTGGCGGAGTTTTACCCAGCCGAATAAATCACGGCGATCATCTCGGTTAACTTCGGGCGGCGAACGACAAACGTTTTTTCGTGATGATGTTTACGCTATCGATCGCAACGGTGATCATCATGATCAAGCTGAACCTATTCTAGAAGTGCATTATGAGCGAGAGGAAGTGAAAGAGCAGCGGATTGTAAAGCCGTCAGAATCGCCGCGTGAGAACGTCCGAAGCGATCAGGAATAGCAACATAGATCGCAGAAGTATATTAGAATTAGTTAAACAAATGTAAACAAAAATGAACGTTAATCATTTAGCGTTTCATTTACGATCGCTTTATCTGTTCTTTAGGAAACCGCCCATGCACACTCTTCGAGTACGCCGTCTACTGAGAGGGTTGATGGCTCTGATTGTTGTCGTTTCGGTTTGGACGATCGCGCCTGCGGCTCAGGCATATAACAATCCTGATCTATTGCCCGATCACCCCACGAACGTGATTGATCTCGCGAACGAGTTGACGACCGTTCAGGAAGAGAAACTTTCAGAGGACTTATCTGAGTTTGAGCAAGAAACGGGCTGGAAGTTACGGGTGCTGACGCAGAACGATCGCACTCCCGGAACAGCAGTAAAAGGATTTTGGGGGCTGGATGACAAGAGTGTCCTGCTGGTCGCTGATCCCCGTGGCGGGAATTTGCTGAATTTCAGTGTGGGAGATGACTATTATCCGCTGCTGTCTCGTACGTTCTGGATTGAGCTTCAGACTCGATTTGGGAATCAGTTTTTTGTCAGAGAGAACGGTGGGGATCAAGCAATTATTCAAGCATTGGAATCGGTGAAAGGATGTCTGCGGCAAGGGGGCTGTAGTGTCGTTCCGGGATTGCCGCGTGAGCAGTGGTTGTTGACGCTGATTACTTCGACGGTTGGCGGATTAGTGTTTGGATTTGCGGCACAGCCTCGGAAAGAAGGACAGGTCTTCGCGTGGCAGTGGGCGCTGATTTTTTCGCCGCTGTGGGGGATTCTGTTCTTGGCATTTGGCGTGGGTCCGGTCGTGACCCGCACTTCAGAGTGGTTGCCGCTGTTTCGGAATGTAGCGGGATTCGCGATCGGTGCTTTAGTGGCGTTCTTGGCTCCGTCGTTTGCGCGATCGTCTACTTCAGAGACTTAGAATCAAGATTGAACTGAATTCAAGTAAGCGTCCAATTGGGCGCTTTTATTTTGAGTCTAAATCGTTTAAATGGGTGTTATCTGTACACTGTATCCAGTTAAGGCATAAAAAAAACAGCCTATTTTCAAGGCTGCCGAAAACGCTCCGAAGCAAGTCTTATTCTATTGAAACAGATTTTCCTAAATATGGCTATCACACAATTTAGTGAGTTTTATTTCTGCGGTAATTACGGGCATCACAAGTTAAAACGAGAACATTTTGTGAAACGGTAACTTAAGATACATTCTAGAATGAGAAAGGGCATGCTCAAAAAAATTCTTAAACCGTGGATTCCTCAAAAATAGCAATGTTTAAGGCGCGATCGAAGACTTTTCCGAGTCTGAAATTGAAAGATCCGATCGCAGTTCTGGAGCCGTTCCCGCTAAGGTCATCACAGAGAGCAGTGTTAATTCCATCAGTTCAATGTACGCCTGAATTTCCACTTGATCTGCAATCAGCATTTCGCGATATTGCTGCTTGAGATAAGTTAGCTTCTGGAGCGCGGCTTGTGGATCGACTTGGAGCGAGGCTTGCCAATCATCCAAAATCAGCAGTGTGTTGAGGACAAATTGCTTACGCTGTTGTTCTAGAACATTGCGACATTGTTCGGCAAAGGTTTTGGTTTTGTGCTGTACCTGCTCGTACACATCAGACGTGATTGAGCCATCGATGAACATCAGGCGATGCTCTTGACTGAGATCTTCAACACCCAGTAGGGCTTGTTGAGCGTTTTGCGGAAGGAGTAATTTGAGTTCATTGATGCGGGTGACAGTTGCCGCGAGGAGTTTTTTACAGCGATCGCGTTTCCAGCGTTGAATGACTAAACCGATGCCACTCGTGCCAAGTACGATGACCAAGCCAGCCTGCAAATCATTATTCGATTCAAGATATCTTAACCACGCATTTCGCGGATCAGCATTTTGAGCATAAACCTCTTGAGCACCAGGATGAATGTAAAGTAAGTTCTTTTGCAGCAGTTCTCGTGCTTCTCCGGTTTGTAGGGCTGGATAAAAGCGGGAGAACCGTCGAGAATTGTACAAAATTGACCAGGTGACTAAGCCAACGGTTTCAGTCTTGACATCAGGACGAGTCACGAGAACGGTCGCAGTGGCAAGCGTGGCAATATCGCGATCGGGAATCGTCGGACGCGGACTATAAATGCCCTGCGGAATCGTCATCGATTGATAGGAACCGGGGTCACGATTGATTAGATAGTTAATTAATTCAGGCTCGATTGGTACTAATTGAAGTGCAGGATTCGCCGTTAATTGTTGACGCAGAAGATCACTGGCTCCGGTACTGCCGACATAGATCGTGGCATCGAGTTGGCGTAAGTTTAGTTTGCGAAACGTTTCCTCAAAGCTGGAACTATCTTCGCGCAGTTGAAGATTAAAGGCTTGACTGAGATATTCTGAAGTGAACCGAATGCCGCTGCCTTGAGCACCGACCCCGACTCGCTTTCGGTTGAGATCAGTCAGCGATCGAATCTTCGTATCTTTGAGCGCAATGATATGAATCGGTTCGTCAGCGAGAATCGCGACCGCTTGAATTTTTCCTTCGCGCATGGCATCGCTGGCAACATCGAGTTGGACGAGCGCGAAATCGGCTTGGCGATCGAGCAATCGCTTCAAATTCTCGATCGAGCCTTGAGACATGCGATTTTCAACCTCTAAATTGCCAGTGCGCGAGGCAGCAGAACTGATCTGGCTGGCTAATCGACTGTAGTATCCTTGCGGGGTTCCGCTGGAAAGGGTGATCGATTTTGGCGATCGCTGACAGCTTGTCGTGAATAGGGCAAGTCCAACAGCAAACACCAGTTTGAATAGAGGCAGACGCGATTTCGGCATTGTTTCGATCACATTGAGCGCTCTTCTAATGATCTCTAGAATTTCTTGCTTTGGGAAATACTGTGACAACTTTTTTACCAAAAAAGTCAGGCTGTAGATGATTCGACAACCGTTTTCCAGCGGCTTTGGTTTTTCGGAGCGCGAGATTGAGTCGGACAATCGTTTTCAGCAGTCGGGAGTCTTGCCGGATTAGAACTGGGTAGCTGGGAGATTGCAGATTTATCCAGATGACAAAGCGGGTGGGAGAAAGCGTGACCACGAGCGATACTTTAGCTTCCGAGAGCGCCCAAGCAATTTGATAGGCTTGGAGCCGATGCGTCACATCAAACTGATAAACGGCAGCATAAAGCGTATTGTTGTGATGCAGACCTTCGCGGACTTGGTTTTCGTGAAAAAAGCGGAAACTGTCGATCGCGGATTCTTGCAGGACAGTCGGTAAGTTCGTGGACTGAATCGAGTTGAGTTGGAAGCCTAGCGTTTGAAAGATGCGGCGTTTGATTTCTGCGATCGCGGTTGCATTGGCGGGATTGCGCTCTAGCTGTTGATAGAGTTTGGTCAAGAGTTCGAGTTCTTGAAGCTGGAAAGACTGATGAGTTGCAGCGAAATGATGCAAGATTTGATCGAGTGTGTCGTCGCTTAGTCCTGAGTGAGTTGATGCAGCGAGAAACAGAGAATCAAGATTTTCAAAATTCTGTCTCAGCAGCTTGCGAATGCAATACTGAGCGATCGGAGAGAGTGGCATAACCTAAGCAATCTGTCGATTTCCTGGTTCAGAGTGCCCATGCCAAGATTGCAAATCGATGGAAGTTTTTTATTTTCTTAGGTTTTGAAGTGCATGATTTAAAGTTACAAAATCTGAATTAATTTTGGCGATCGATTAATTTAATTAATACGCTGAACCGGAAAAATTTTCGGGCAATTTGTCAAACTGACATTATTAACTACGGAGTGACTGTTACCTAAAGTGGCATATACGGATTTGAATTATTGTACTTTTCGATTTACGTATTTTTAGATTGAATTCAGAGTTGAAGTTGCGTGTCATCTTTGGATTTGGTTAAAACGCCTTTCTGCCGGTAGCTGAAATCAGAACACCTGAATTTGGAGTGCGATCGCACTTTCTGCTTAAGGTGAAATGGTAAATTTTTTGATACTTGAGCAATCTTGCAATTGAACTAAAACGCGATCGTCGTTTCTATTAGGAATTAAATCGTGATTTTCTGAATACAGAATCAGATGATTTCGTCCGGAAGATTTATTGAAGATTGAATTGCACCGAGAAAACGGCTGACTTGACTTTGGAAAATGAATTCGTTTAGCTAATAGATATTCTAGCGATCGTGTGTGGCTAGATTCGGTTTTGTCGTGTGTCTTGTTGCTGTAATTTGAGTGTTTCAGTATGTCAACTTTGGCGATTTTTGCGCCGAATCTGCATGGCGGTGGTGCAGAGCGGGCGATGGTGAATTTGGCGCGTGGGTTTTCGGAGCAAGGGGTTTCCGTCGATTTGGTGCTGGTGAGAGCGGAAGGGGCTTATCTCGGTCAAGTGCCTTCTAATGTTCGCGTGGTGGATTTGAATCATCAGCGGGTGCTTGCAAGTCTGGTCGATTTGGCGCGGTATTTGCAGCGTGAACGTCCTCAAGTGTTGCTCTCAACGCTTCCAGAGCCGGGAATTGCTGCGGTTTGGACAAAGTTCCTTGCTGGAGTTTCGACCCGCGTGGTGGTGAATGTGCAGAACAATACGTCGCAGGAAACGCAGAATGGGGCGGGATTGTCTGCGCGATTAATGCCGCGATTGGTTCGGTGGTTTTTTCCTTGGGCAGATGCGATCGTCACAGTTTCCAAAGGGGTCGCGGATGATTTGAAGCAGATTGGATTATCCGAGTCGAATATACGTGTGATTCATAATCCGGTGGTGACTCCGGAGTTGTTCATGCGATCGCAAGAATCCGTTGATCATCCTTGGTTTGCAAATGGTGCACCACCAGTGATTATCGCAGTCGGAAGATTGACCAAACAGAAAGACTTTCCAACGTTGTTAAAAGCATTTGCACAGGTGCGAAAGGTGCGAAATGCGAGGTTGATGATTTTGGGGGAAGGAGAAGATCGATCGAGGTTAGAAGCCTTGGTGCAAGAGTTGGGAATCTCTGATTCTGTAGCACTTCCGGGCTTTGTGTCGAATCCGTTTGCTTATCTTTCTAAGTCCGCTGTGTTTGCGCTGTCTTCGTTGTTTGAAGGATTGCCGACAGTGTTGATCGAAGCGATGGCGGTTGGGACTCCGGTGGTGGCAACGGATTGTAAGAGCGGTCCGATGGAGATTTTGGAGAATGGACAGTACGGGAAATTAACGCAAGTTGGGGATGCGGAAGGATTGGCGAACGCGATCGTGGAAATGCTCGATCGACCGACTGAAGCGAAGATACTACAGCAACGAGCAAAGGAATATTCACTAGAAAAATCCTTGCAGGACTATGCAGAATTGTTCAATCTTGATCGTTCTCGAAGCGTTTGATGGCTCAGTTTGAGAGGATGTTTGAGCCGTGTCGTTCACAGCATTCGCCCGCCCGTGATTGAAAATCCGGGCTAATCGAACGAAGTCCAGTGAAGGGGACTAATAGCCGAGAGAATCAGGTCTTCAGTCCGTTTGTAACGGACTTCGCACCGATAGCCCCGACTTCGAGTCCGGGGCGAACGAGAACGAAGCGAGAAGACTTTTTATACTTTCTAAACACCCCTAATAGGTTGCCATGATTCTTAGCAAGAGATTTCGGATTCTGATTGTTCTTGCTTTCGTGATTTCACTCGCTTGGGGAGTGTATCAATCTCAGTTAATTTATCCAGCAAATGCGGCAGTGCAATCGGTTCCAGCGTTGGCGCGTGGAATTGGATTATCTTGCTGGTTATCGATGCCACCGGATCAGGATTTTTCTAAAGAACATTTAGATAGCTTCGTAACAGAAAAGGACTTTAAGCGATTTGCAGATTGGGGATTGACTCATGTACGATTACCGATCGAGCCTGAGTTTTTACAGTTCAAAAGTGCTCGGTCTGAATTGATTGAGAACCACATCGCTTATGTCGATCGAGCAATCGAATGGTCAAAGAAATACAATCTTGCGATCATTCTCGATATTCACCCGTTAGTTCCGCTGAAGTTACAATCGGGAACTCAGTCGGATGACTACGATCGCTTAAAACAGCTTTGGATTGCTCTAGCAAAACGCTATCGTACTCAATCAGATGCAGTCTTTTATGAACTGTTGAATGAACCACAGCTAGAGAGTGTTTCAACTTGGAGAAGCATTGCTCAAGGGTTAGTGGATCAGGTTCGATCGATTGATACCGAACATTCGATCATTGTGTCTGGTCACTATGCTGGAGCGTATGACTACGAGAAAATGACACCGATCAAAGGTGACAAACTCATTTACACATTCCACTTTTACGAACCGATTCAGTTCACGCATCAAAGTTCAGGCTGGATTGGCAATATGGCGAAGTTAAGAGACCTTCCGTATCCGTTTGATCAACAAAGATTTTCGGCAGCAAAAGCGCGATCGGGATCCGATCCAGAATCAACTCGATTGTTGAATGAGTACCAGTCAGCGCGGTTTGATAAGCAGAAAGTCGAAGAGAAGTTGCGTCCGGTGTTGAAATTTCGATCGCGCTACAACGTGCCGATCTATTGTGGTGAGTTTGGGACGAATCGAGAGGCTCCGATGCCCGATCGAGCCAACTGGAATCGGGATGTGATTGAAATGCTGCAACGTTATCAATTCGAGTATGCGTTTTGGGAATATCGTGGGAGCTTTGGGCTGATGTCGTTTGATTCGACGGAGATTGACTCGGCGATGTTAGATGCGATCGGGTTTCGACGAACTTGAGATGACGCAATGTTAAGAAATTGTAAATCTATGTAAATCTATACGGCTTAGGGTAGAGAATGCAGAAGAAAGAAGCAGAGACAAGAAAAGCTAGGCACTGAGTTTTGGGTTTCGGTTCGTTGGGTTTCTAAGTTGCTTTTCTAGTAGAGTGTCTCGTTGAAATTTCAGAAATTTTTGACTGATAGTGTCAGGCTGTAGTCCAGTCTGTATCAGTTCTTTGCTCAAAGGTGTGTTCCTATGCAAGAACGAATTTCACCTGTGCGATCGACACGGCACATTTCCTCGATCGTCGCTGGACAAATCAGCGATCGGAAACCATTCGTGTCTCTGATTGCACCTGCTTACAATGAAGCCCTGATTTTGCAGGACAATCTTTCATTGTTGTGCGACTATATGCGATCGCTAGAGTCGGACTATGATTGGGAGATTGTCATTGTGAATGATGGCAGTCGGGATGAGACGGGATGGCTCGCTCAAGAATTTGCTCAATCGCGATCGAATGTTCGAGTGTTGCATCATCGGGTTAATCGTGGACTCGGACAAGCACTGAGAACAGGATTTAGCGGTGCTCAAGGCGATTACATTGTGGTTGTCGATCTCGATCTGAGCTACGCGCCCGAACATATCGGACTGCTGCTGAAAAAGATTCAGGACACGCAAGCAGGGGTCGTTGTGGCTTCTCCCTATATGAACGGTGGAGCCGTCTCGAATGTTCCCTGGCTGCGACGAGTGTTAAGTGTGTGGGCGAATCGATTTTTGTCGATCGCGGCAAAACGGAACTTAGCGACCTTGACCGGAATGGTGCGGGTGTATGATGCGGAATTTCTACGATCGCTGAATCTGCGATCGGACGGGATGGAAATCAATCCAGAAGTGATTCATAAAGCATTTCTGCTGAGAACCCGCGTCGAAGAAGTTCCGGCACATCTGAATTGGAGAACGCAGAAGAGCCAGCCGAAACAAAAACAACGTCGATCGAGCCTCAGTTCGACTGCTAAGTTAATGCGGCATACCTGGGACATCTTTTTCTCAGGCTTTCTGCTGCGTCCGGTAATGTTCTTCATCCTTCCGAGTTTGTTGTTTTTCGCGATGTCGCTCTATGCCAATGCTTGGGTGTTGATTCACTGCTGGACGAACTATCAACGCCTTGCCCAACAAGCGAGATTTCCAGATGCCACGGAAGCAGTCGCACTCGCATTTCAGCAAGCCCCCCATACCTTTGTTATCGGCGGAACAACTTTAGTGTTAGCGATTCAGCTTTTTAGCTTAGGTGTGTTATCCGCACAGAACAAAAGCTATTTTGAAGAGCTTTTCTATTTAGGAACCGCAATTTACAAGCGCGACCGCGATCGTTCGTGATGAATCTTGAGCGCAAATCGCCCCTCGTTTGCATTGAACCTTTTTACAGTTCCAAGGTTGTGCAAATTTTCTCAGCGTGTCTGAGTCCGTGGAATTGCTTGCAGTATTAGGAGAAAATTATGGTACAAGCACCAAAACAAACCGCCCGGTTAGAGTTACCTTCGGATCAAAATGCAAGTGGTCGAACGCTGGGTGAGGAAGAGATCGCATTAGTCGCAGAAGCGATTCGGAGTGGAACCCTCACCAGCACCAAGGGAACGTTTGTGAAAACACTGGAGCAGCGATTTGCAGACATGCTCGGTGTGAAGTATGCCTATGCGTGTTCTTCGGGATCAGGAGCGGTTCATACTGCGATCGCGGCAATTGATCCAGAACCTGGTGATGAGATCATCACGACTTCAATCACTGACATGGGCGCATTAACTCCAATTTTGTACCAAGGTGCAATTCCGGTGTTTGCTGATGTTGATCCAAAAACTTGGAATGTGACGGCTGAAACGATCGAGAAATGTATCAGCGATCGTACCAAAGCAATCATTGTGACGCATTTGTTCGGCAATCCTTGTGACATGACCGCGATCATGGAATTAGCACATGCTCGTGGCATTCCAGTGATCGAGGATTGTGCTCAGGCATTTTTGGCAACTCACGCAGATCAACCTGTGGGCACGATCGGATCAATTGGATGCTTTAGTTTGCAGCAAGGAAAGCACATCACCACAGGTGAAGGCGGCATTGTGACGACCAATGATGAAGCTCTAGCGCGTCGGATGTTCTTGTTCATCAATAAAGCGTTTGGCTATGGTGATCCGAACCCAGATCACTATTTCATTGCATTAAACGGGCGGATGTGTGAGCTTCAAGGCGCAGTTGCAGTCGCGCAATTGTCGAAGCTGTGGGGCTGTGTGGAACATCGTCGAATTGCAGCGAGAAAGATGACTCAGAAGCTGCAAGGAATTGCCGGAATTGAAACGCCGTATCATGACGATCGCAATACGCATGTTTATTGGAAGTATTGTTTGCGGGTGGATAGCTCGATCGTGCCAGATGGTGCGGTGGGATTGGCGAAGAAGCTGAAGGAGAAAGGGATTTTTTCGGCTCCGCGCTACATTCAGAAGCCTGCGTTCCAGTGCATGATTTTTGAGCAGCAGCGGACATTTGGCAATTCTCGTTTTCCGTTTACATTGGCGCGTCCTGAAGCGGTGGACTACACGCCCTCGAAGTTTCCGGGAACGTTTGCGGGATTGGAGGCGGTGTTGGTGCTGCCTTGGAATGAGGCGTATACGGACGAGCATATCGATTACATTGCGGACGCGATTCGGGAAGCGTTGGCGTAGGTACGGGGCGCGATCGTGGTTTCAGATTAGTGCGTTAACCCGAAGGCGTAGAGACGACCCGGCGGGTCGTCTCTACCGGGGTCGCGCGATGAATCCGGCAATAAATCACAAATGGAATTCAACAAACAGGAAACATTCGACATGACCAACAAATTGAAATTTGGATTGATTGGAGCAGGCGGGATTGCTCAATCGTATGCACAGGCGTTTGAACAATGTCAGACGGCGGAATTGGTGACAGTGGTTGATGTGCGAGTGGAAGCAGCGCAAGCATTAGCAGAGCGATTGAACTGTCAGAGTTTTAACAGTTATCAAACAATGGCAGAAAGCATTGAGTTAGATGCGGTGATTGTTTGTACGCCTCCGGTAACGCATCGAGATATTGCGGTTTATTTCTTGGAACGGCGCGTGAATGTGCTGTGTGAGAAGCCACTGAGCGTTGATGTGAAAAGCGCGATCGAGATGGTCGAAACCGCTGCAAAACATGATGTGATCCTGACAATGGCTTCTAAGTTCCGCTATGTCGAAGATGTGATTCGGGCGAAAAGCTTGGTGATGTCTGGCATTCTTGGTGAGATTGTGTTGTTTGAGAATGCGTTTACTTCGCGTGTAGACATGGCTTCTCGATGGAACTCGAACCCAGCGATCAGTGGCGGTGGTGTGTTGATTGATAACGGGACACACTCGATCGACATTATGCGCTATTTCCTCGGTTCACTCGCTGAAGTGCAAGTGATTGAAGGTAAACGGATTCAAAGCTTGGAAGTCGAAGATACGGTGCGAATCTTTGCGAAGAGTGCCAGTGGTGTTGTGGGCAATGTGGATCTGTCTTGGAGCATCAACAAAGAGCTAGATAGCTACATTCGGATCTATGGCTCACAAGGTACGATTTCGATCGGTTGGAAGGAGTCGAAGTATCGTCAGTCTTCTAGCCCCGAATGGATCAAGTTTGGAAACGGCTACAACAAAGTGCAAGCGTTCACAAGCCAGATTGAGAACTTCTCGAAAGCAATCTTGGGGCAAGAAATTCTCTTGATCACACCTCAAGACAGCATTGCATCGGTGGAAGTGATCGAAGCGGCTTACAAGTCGATGAATCAAACTCAGTGGACAGGCGTATCTTACGAATCGCTGAAACTGCTGGGATTTGCAGCTTCGCCCGCAAATGGCGATCGCGCTTTTGCCACGCTTGGAAAGTAAGCCATGAATTTACCTGTGAATCAGTTTAAGGTTCATCCGACGGCAATCATTGAATCGGATGTGTTGATTGGCGATCGCACTTCGATCTGGGACAATGTGCACATTCGATTCTCGACCCGCATCGGTGAGGAGTGCATCATCGGCGAAAAGACATACATTGCTTATGGTGTGCAGATTGGGAATCGCGTCAAGATCAATGCTTTTGTGTATGTCTGCAATGCGGTCACGATTGAAGATGGCGTGATGATCAGTGCGGGAACAGTGTTTACCAACGATCGTTTTCCCAGAGCCACGACTGTTGATCTTAAGCAATTGCGCCCTTCTGATCCGGATGAACATACCTTACCGACAGTCGTTCGAGAAGGAGCCACGATCGGAGCAAATTGTACGATCGGGAATGATTTATCGATCGGGCGATTTGCGATGGTTGGAATGGGATCGCTCGTGACGAAATCGATTCCAGATTTTCATTTAGCGATCGGGCATCCGGCGAAATCTGTGGGCTGTCTGTGTCGGTGTGGTCAATTGCTTACTCGATTCCCGTCTGATGTGAAAAGCTTTCGTGCTGATCTCGATTGTCCTTCTTGCGGCTTGCAGTATGCAGTTCGTGAAGGAGTTGTTACGGAATTAACTCCGCCATAGTTCTCCAAACCGTTTTCATTCACCTACCTTTATGTCAGTAAAACGCACCGCAGCAGGTTCAACTCAACGATATGCCATTGTTGGCGGTGGGATTCTTGGAATGACACTCGCACTCCGGCTGGCTCAGCAAGGTCATTCTGTCACACTGTTTGAAAGTGCACATCAATTTGGTGGGCTTGCCAGTGCTTGGAGACTGGGAAGCCTTCTTTGGGATCGGCACTATCACGTCACGTTGCTGTCTGATACTCATATTCGATCGCTACTCACCGAACTCGGTCTAGAGCAGGATATGAAGTGGGTTGAAACGAAGACCGGATTCTTCACTGATGGCAAGCTGTATTCAATGTCGAATACCTTGGAGTTTCTTAGTTTTCCAGCATTGGGATTGATTGATAAGCTGCGGTTGGGATTTACCATCTGGTATGCCTCGAAAGTGAAGAACTGGAAGAAGCTGGAGCAAATTCCGGTTTCGACTTGGTTGAGGAAGCTATCGGGCGATCGCACTTTTGAGAAAATCTGGTTGCCGTTATTGCGATCGAAGCTCGGTGAGAACTATCGAATTGCTTCGGCTTCCTTCATCTGGGCGATCATTGCCCGAATGTATGCGGCGCGGCGAACAGGTTTGAAAAAAGAAATGTTCGGCTATTTGCCCGGAGGCTATGCCCGATTGTTGTCTCGCTTTGTGGAAGTCCTCGCTGAACACAACGTCGAAATAAGAGTTGGACATCGAGTGAGCCAGGTGAGCCAAAGGAACGGCAAGGTAAAGCTTGAATTCACGAATGGACATGTCGAGTACTTTGATCAAGCGGTGCTAACAATGGCATCTCCGATCGCGGCTCAAGTCTGTCAAGGTTTGACCCAATCGGAATACGATCGACATCGAGATATTGAATATCAAGGAATTGTCTGTGCTTCATTGCTGCTGAAAAAGCCTTTAGCAAACTACTACGTGACAAACATTACGGATTCGTGGATTCCATTCACGGGTGTCATTGAAATGTCTGCTTTAGTGGATAAATCGGAGTTTGAACAGCGATCGCTCGTTTATCTGCCGAAGTATGTCTCAACGAATGATCCAGCTTTCCAGATGTCTGATGAGCAGATCAAAGAAGAGTTCATTCAAACACTCGTATTGATGTATCCGAACTTCGATCGTAATGATGTTCTCGCATTCCGAGTGTCGCGAGTTCGACAAGTGTTTGCAATCTCGACTTTGAACTATTCTGAGAAGTTGCCACCGATGCACACCTCGCTTTCAGGAGTGCATATTATCAATTCGGCTCACATTCCGAATGGTACTCTGAACGTGAATGAAACCGTGTTACTCGCAGAACGAGCAGCAGCGGAACTATCGACGCGATCGCGAAACTCGAATCTGGTCAATGCGTGACCGAGGAGAAGCCCATGAAAGTCTTAGCCTATTTTCTGTATGGCAACGATCGAGAATATCTACAAGAGCTTGAATTTAGTGTTCTATCTGCAATGCGGTTTCTTCAGAATCAAGATGAGATTGTCATTCGATTGATCTGTGATTCTGATGAGGTAGATCTTCCGATCGAGAGACTGGTCTTTTCTCCCCAAGAGTTTGCAAGCTGGACACGCGATCGCACTTATCTTTTTCGTGCCAAAATCGGCGCATTGTTAAAAGCAATCGATCACTATGATTGCCCAGTGATTTTGCTTGATACAGATACGTTTTTCACCGATCATCCCGCGAAATTGTTCGATCGTATTTCTTCTGTTCGATCGCTGATGCACCAATACGAATCGACTTTGCTCGAATCTCCAGAACCCGGATGGAGAACTATTCTTAAGCATGATATCGATGTCCAGCCTGAATCACCGATGTATAACTCTGGTGTGATCGGGCTGCATCCGACCAATCGAGCCTTGCTCAAAGATGCGTTTGAAATTCTCGATCGCTTATACGATATTTCTCCAGTGTTCAATGTCGAACAGTTCGCAGTCGGAGCCGCACTTGCACAGAAAACTATGATTTCAATCTGTCCAGATGTGATCGAACACTATTGGGGAGCGCAAAAAGACTTTATTCGAGTACAAATTACGAAAGCATTAGAGCACAATCAAGCAGAACGACTCTTAACCCAGATTCCGCCATTTCAAGGGATTTATCCGAAAGTGAGAAAGCGCGATCGTATTCTGACCAGCTTGTCTTACTTCAAACATTGGAACAATAACTATCGTCGCGCTCTTTTAGCTTATCGAAGTGCATTGTTCTACGCTCCGCAAGATATCGAATATGCAAACGCTTGGGCAAGTAACGCGCTTCAAGCCTTGAAAATCTCGAATCATCGTTCTCATTCGGCTGATTTTCAATGTTTCCGGCAAGACTCGATCAATGCACTCACTTGGTTAAGTCCGAGCGTTAAACGAGGCTGGCTCAAATTTTGGCAGCAGATGAACTGAGGAAAATGGCTATGATCACACGCTCATCGAAATCAATCACTCAAGTTCATTTGTTCGCGATCGCGATCGTTGCCTTGCTGGTCATGATCCCAATCTTTGTGTATGGCATCTATGATGCTCATGATTTGCCCGATTATCACTTGCGCTGGGCAAAGCAGTTCTCGGATCAGTTCTGGGCAGGAGAATTCTATCCGCGATGGCTCTTAAATCTGAATGCAGGCATGGGAAGCCCAACTTTCTTTTTCTATAGCCCCATGCCTTACTATTTCACGAGCTTGATGCGTCCATTGGTATGGATGGCTGATCCTTACGGCTGGCATCAATTGAGTTTTGGAGCAGCACTCGCATTAATCGCTTCGGGGATCACAGCTTATGTGTGGTTACGATCGATAGTCTCCCCAACTGCGGCATTGTTCGGATCGCTCTTTTACATCGTTGCACCGTATCATTTAGCGATCGATCTTTATGCCCGATTCGCTTATGCAGAATTCTGGAGTTTTGTCTGGTTTCCGCTGATTCTGTACTTTGTTCAGCAATTGATCGAAGGTCGAAAGAAAGCGTTTGTGGGAATTGCAATCGCGCAAACTTTCCTGATCATGACGCATCTCCCCAGCTTCTTGATTTTTACGCCTGTTCCATTTCTCTATGTCTTGTGGTTCTCGGATGCAAAGCAAAAATGGAGAAATGCGATCGCGTACTGTTTAGCATTCATTCTCGCGGTTGGACTTGCTGCAATCTACTGGTTTCCAGCAATGACCACGAAAGAATTGATTGTGCTCAAAGCTGATCCCACACAGTACGAATTCTTTCATTACGAAGATAACTTTCTATTCTCTGGTGTATTTCGTAAAAATCTTGGAACTTATCTTGCTTTTCTTGAAATCTCTACAGTCTTAACGATTGTTCTCGCAGTTCTGAGCTATGTGATTGGACGGCGAACGGCTCCACGAAGATCGACTCTATTCTGGATTGCGATCGCACTTTCTGCTGGCGCAATGATGTTCTCGATTAGCAATCCGATTTGGCAGATTCTCCAACCACTTCAAACGATCGAGCTTCCTTCGCGGTTTAACTTAGTTTTGACGATCGCGCTCACTGCGTTGATCGCTTTTGCTGTAAAACCAATCCAACTCAATCAAAAAACTATCCTGAAGCTTGGTGTTTTCCTTGTAGTGGGAACTGGGTTAGCTGTGCTGCTTACATTTCCAATTCGAGGAGCTTGGCTTGCTTGGACGGTATCCGAAAAAGCTTGGTTAACTCTCTTAGTCATCGGATTCGCGATCGCGTTCTCATTTGTCTTATACTCAGTTCGGCTCATCAATCATCGAGTCATTGTAATTAGTCTTTTATTAGCAATTGCTCTAATGCTATCGAGCGGACTGGTCATGAAGCGCAGCTTATATCCAGTTCCCGAACTGGATGCTGAACTTGAAATCAAACGAGACGCTGTTCTCCATCGTCCGAAATGGATTCCCCCCTCGCTTTACACCACTGAAGCACTGAGAAAATTTACCAATCAGAAGTTTGGAGACAACTACACGATCGAAGCTCAAGATCAAGTCAAAGTCTCACAGTGGCAACCTCGAAAACTCGGTTTACAAACCAATCTAAACACAGAACAATGGTTAACTCTAAAACAGTTCTACTATCCGGGTTGGACAGCGATCGTTGAGCAAGCAACTCTTCCAGTTCAAGCTTCTCCTGAAGGATTACTACAGGTCAAAGTACCAGCGGGAAATTTGTCGATCGACATCGAACTAAAACCTTTGCTTCAAGAGCAAATCGGCATCGGGTTGAGTGCCATTTCTAGTGTCTTACTGTCTGTGCTTCTATTTTGGCGGCGTTCTCAGCCTGTACTCTCACCTGCTTCGTTCATTCACATCGATTAAATAATTGCTTATGAACACTCTTTCTGATGCCTTGCCTTATGGTGCGCCCTGTCGCCCAGATGGAACTGTTCCCCTGAGAATGACGCGCGTGAAGTGTTGTGTGTGTGATGTGGATGATGCAAGCGCGATCGCAGTTGGGGAAGATTTTGAGTATCGCACCAGTCCAGATACGTTCTTAGCAGTGCAGTGTAACGGATGTGGCTTGGTTTACCTCAATCCGCGCCCGGACATGTCGGAACTCGATCGTATCTATCCGCGTGACTATCATGCGTATGAGTTTTCTGCGGAACGCTTTGGATTTGTTTATCGAGTGCGGCAACGATTAGAAGCGAAACGCTTATTGTCTGCTTGCAAAGGTCTGGGGGCAAATGCTCGAATCATTGATGTCGGGTGTGGTGATGGATTTCATCTACGATTGTTGCGTGACTTTGGCAGACCGACTTGGCAGCTTGAAGGCGTAGAGCCGAGTGATCTCGCTGTGAAAGCTGCAATGAATGACGGTTTAGAGATTCATCAGGGCATTGTTCAAGACTTAGATTTACCCAAAGCGAGTTATGATTTGGCGTTTATGATTGCTACGATCGAGCATGTGGATCATCCCGCCGAAGTTCTTTCAGCCGTACGATCGCTGCTCAAACCTGGTGGTCGGATCGTGATTGTTACTGACAATACCGATACGCTCGATTTCAAACTCTCTAAAGCGCGTCACTGGGGCGGCTACCACTTTCCGCGACATTGGAATTTATTTAATCCAATCAATCTCAGACTGCTGGCTCAGAAGACGGATTTGGAAGTCGAGCAACTGAGCACGATCGTCTCTCCTGTGAACTGGGTGTATTCGGTTCGGAATGCGATCGTCGATTGGAAAGCACCGAAATGGTTGATCAATCAATTTAGTTTGCGCTCGACTCTTTCACTCGGTGTGTTCACGCTGTTCGACATAGTGCACCAAGCACTCGGACAGGGTGCACTGATGAGAGCCGTTCTGAAACGCCCTTTATAAGCCTCTGTACAACCTAAACTCATGAATCACGAATCAAACCCTGTCACGATCGTTGGAGCAGGCTTAGCGGGTCTGACCGCAGCTTGGTCACTCAGACAGCAGGGAGTTCCCGTCAAACTCTACGAAGCTGGTAAACAGATCGCAGGCTTAGCGGGAAGTTTCCATGATCCCGATGGCTTTACTTATGACTTCGGAGCGCACTTTGTGACCAATCGACTCGCAGCCGCGATCGGGGTCGGAGCACACTGCCGAGATGTTCGCTACTATGGCGAATCGGTGTTACTTCATGGCAGAAACTACACCTATCCGTTCGGTCTCTTGCAAGTTCCGCGCTATGTTGCTGGCGGCGTTGCCAGTCGTCTCCGCAAACACAAGCCCAAATCCGCCGCAGAATGGTATCGCGCTCAATACGGGAATGCGTTAGCCAACGAGGTCGCGATCCCACTCACTGAAGCTTGGTCAGGTGCGAAAGCAGAAGATCTAGCGCCGTCAGTTGGAGACAAGCTACAGGCGGGAATTGCTCAAACCGTTGTGCACAAACTGGTAAGCCGTTTCACACATCGAGCCGTGACGAATGGATATAGCCATGACATGCCCGAAAATCCGCATGTTTGGCACGTCTATCCGAAAGGGGGCTTGGGATTGCTCTGTCGCAAACTGGCAGAAGATCTCGAAGATTGTATCGAGCTAAATTCACCTGTCGAAGCGATCGTGACCGAGAACGATCGAGCCGTAGCCGTTCGCGTTAACGGTCGAGAACAACCCGCAGCAGCGGTCATTAGTACCGCTCCTTGTCACATTCTTGCCAAACTGGTCGAAGGTTCGGATGCAGTTAAACCTCTATCGCAGTTCCGTTACCGTCCGATGGTGTTTGTGAACTTACGCTTTGAAGGACGAGGCTTACTGTCTGACACCGTAGTCTGGACACCAGAGCGACATTTTCTCTTTTTCCGACTGACAGAAACTCCGTTATCGATGCCGTGGCTCGCTCCAGACGGAAAAACATTGATCACAGCCGATATCGGCTGTGAAGTTGGTGACGAAATTTGGCGAATGTCTGATGAAGAACTCGGAGAACGCTGTCTCGAACACATCACCGAACTGATTCCCGATGCGCGTCGTCGCTATTTCGGCTGTCGAGTGTTAAAAACGCCGATCGCTTATCCAGTGTTCTTAAACGACTACGAAGATCACCGTCAGCGACTCGCGCAATCGACCGGAATTTCAGGGTTATACAGCATCGGACGAAACGGCGAATTCGCCCACTTACTGATGGAAGACATCTACTGGCGTACCACTGCGAAAATGCGTCACCTCGCTGCTACTCTCAACTAAGAACTATCATGAATCGCAAAAAACCGATCGCAAGTCTATCACTCGATCTCGACAATCAATGGTCATACATGAAAACTCACGGCGATGAAGGCTGGGAGGAGTTCCCGTCTTATCTCAATGTCTTGATCCCGCGTGTGTTGAACTTTCTGAAAGAACGCGATCTGAAAATTACGTTTTTCATTGTTGGACAAGATGCCGCGTTAGAAAAAAATCAAGCTGCTTTGAAATCGATCGCAGATGCCGGACATGAAGTGGGAAACCATTCTTTTCTGCATGAACCTTGGCTGCATTTGTACAGCGAGGAAGAAATTGATACTGAATTAGCGATCGCAGAAAAACACATCGAAAAAGCCACCGGAGCACGACCTGTTTGTTTCCGAGGTCCTGGTTTTAGCTTGTCTCGGACTGTTCTAAGAGTCCTGGCGCGTCGCGGTTATCTCTGCGATGCTTCCACGTTCCCAACCTTTCTAGGTCCGCTGGCTCGTGCTTACTACTTCATGACCAGCAAACTCAGCAAAGAAGAACTCGAACAGCGCAAACAGCTTTTCGGACGCTTCAAAGATGGGTTCCGTCCCTTAAAGCCGTATCGATTGCGATTGGATTCGGGCAGCTTAGTTGAACTTCCGGTAACGACGATGCCCGTGTTCAAAGTGCCGATTCATGCGAGTTACATTCTCTATCTGGGTGTGTTTTCGCCCATGTTGGCAATGTTGTATTTCCGGATGGCGATCGCACTGTGTCGCCTGTTCCGAGTCCAACCCTCGATCTTGCTGCATCCCTTAGACTTCATGGGCTGTGATGACTTGCCAGAGCTTGCTTTCTTCCCCGCAATGAACTTACCAAGCTACAAGAAAGTTGCCATGATGAGCAAGATCATCTCTGTGCTGACTGATAACTATACGGTGCTAACGATTTCTCAACATGCTCATCAAGTGGCGCGAGTGGATAAAATGCCATTGATGCACCCTAGCGCGATCGCACTTTGATTGTTTTTCGGACATAACTGTTTTCAATCATAACGATTGTGTTACTTTCAGTAATGAGTGGGGAAAACGCAGCATTCAAGGCTTAATTGTGCTGCATTGGCAATGAGTAGAACTTTCACTCTGATTTCTGTTTCTGATTTGGCTGTACCGTTCACACTAGAACGCTTCTAGGCTTTTGTATTTTCTCTGAATCAACAGAGCTAGAACAATCATTCGGTTGCGCGGACTACTCTTGTGGTTCATCACCCGTGTTATAGCGCTTCTTGCAGCAGCGTTGTTCACTAGCACACGAACATTCCGCTTAGCTCTAAGCGCGATCGTGCTGATACCAAGCAAATTCAGACACTGAAAGATACTCAGAAATCATGCAGAATGAATCTCCTCCGATCCGACGTGTGATCGGTTGTCCCGTCACGGCAATGCCGTTTGATGATCAAATTTCGCTAATGTTGACTTGGGCAAAGCAGCGTCTCAGTAAATCGGTTTGTGTTGCGAATGTTCACATGCTCGTTGAAGCTTACCGAAATTCGGGGTTTGCCTCTGTGCTTCGACAGTCCGATCTGGTGACTCCTGATGGAATGCCTTTGGTTTGGATGCTCCGTTGCTTAGGAGTGTCGAACCAAGACCGCATTGCGGGTATGGATATTTTAATGGCGCTTTGCACAAAAGCACCGGAGCAGGATGTTAGCATCTTCTTTCTCGGCTGCCATGATGCGATTCTCGATCGTATGAAGCAAAGACTCTCCCACGAGTTCCCGAATCTTAACATTGCTGGAATTGAACCGCTCCCATTTCGTTCGCTGACTGATGACGAAGATGAAGCACTCGTTCAAAGAGTGAATGAGAGTGGAGCAGGTCTTGTTCTCGTCGCATTAGGCTGTCCAAAGCAAGAAACTTGGATTGCTCAACATCGCGATCGTATTCAAGCGGTGATGGTTGGATTGGGCGGTGCATTTCCGGTGTTTGCGGGAGTCCACAAACGTGCCCCTCGCATGGTGCGATCGGCGGGTTTGGAATGGCTCTACCGATTGTTGCAAGAGCCTCGACGCTTATGGGGTCGCTACTTTGATACGATTCCAATTTTTGTCTGGTTAGCGCTCAAACAATTGCTTAGTCCTTCACAAGATATTCCCATGAAAGGCGAGGGGTAAGGGCAACCCCAAGCCTTCAACTCAGCAAGTTAATTGTTCCAAGCCGTCACACCATCATGCAGTCGAACCTGCCACGAAGGTGCATTGTTATCATTCACCCGCACGTTATCTGCACGATCGACTAAAATGGCATCCCGATTCGCGATCATATTCGCGATCGTATTGCCTGAAATCACCGAATCCTTCAGATAACTGTTTCCGCCCGCATACGGAAAGAATCGAATTCCGCCGCCTGTGCCTTCGATTCGATTGTTAGTAATGTGAATGCGATCGATACTATGTTTTCCGGTTTTGCGGTCAAGGTCAGCGTACTCACTCGCAATCCGAATACCATCTTTCTGATTGTGTGGATCGCTGGTTTCTGGTGAGTTGTACACATAGTTGCCGCTCACCTTCACATCGCCCAAATCAGTATCGATGTAGATGTTCACCGACCAGTTATCATGCACCACGTTGTTGTGAATGTCCCAATGGCTTGACCCCAAAAACGGTCCTACTCCTTCTCCGTTGTTGTGGTGAATCTTGGAGCGACTGACCGTCACATTCTGACTGTTAAAGCCCAAGATTGCATGAGGCCATCGCTGATAGTTCGGCAGCAAGATTTGACCATTATTGTGAATGTTGGTGTTATCAATCAGTGCTCCATTCCAATTATCGAATCGAATGGCACTATCCCAGGCAAATTTGATCTCACTGTTCTTCACGGTTAAATCAGTTCCCCAACCTTGAGCGCTCTCGGTTGCCCAGATGCCAGTGTCACTCGCTCGAATGATCAATCCATCGATCGCGATATGGTTTGCTCCCGAATGAATTGCTATTCCGCCATAGTTATCCTGTACGTGATTGCCATTCCCGTGGCGATGATTCAGGACTAAGGTTTCTTTTTCGCTAGGATTCACACCTCCGAACGCCCAAACGTACAAATTTCCGTTACTGAAGTCTCGCCAGTAGGTTCCCTCTCTGAGTTGATCCCAATGATCGACAACCAATAACGGACGATTATCGACCACCACCCGCATCGTATTTTCAATGCGATCACCATTCCCATAATTCGGTCTACCGACAAATACACTGCCTCCTGCCGATGACCATCCAGACACCGATAAGCCATTATCGATCACTGCGGTTTCTCCGGGTGTTCCCGCGATCGTTAAGGGTCGATCTTGCGCTCCACCGTGATAAAGCGAAATCTGCCGTTCATAATAGATGCCATCCCGGACAAACACCGTATCCCCTGCGCGGGCTGCATTTACCGCATGTTGAATGGTTCGGAATGGAGCAGAAATATCACCGGAATTACTGTCATTGCCATACGGAGCGACATAAAACGCTGTGCCGTTCACCAAGCTGAGATTGTAGTGCGTGTTGCGATGGTCGATCGAATAAACTCGCACGTAGTAAGTTCCTGGATCAAGACTCGTCCGAATACTTTTCGCGTTTGAATACTGATGGTCTGGCGAGTCCCGCACCACGTTGCCACGATCGTCGAGAAGCTGAATTCCCACATTTGCGCCGAGTCCACTCATCAGAAAGCTACTTGATGTTCGGTTTGAGACATCAATGCGGTAGTAATCTTGAGAATCTGAACCGGAAACGTTTCCGCTGAATAGACTACTTTTGAATCCGTTGATCGATTGTGCTGATTGTAAGCTTGTATTACCAACACTCCAGATCTCAGTTCCGCGACCGTTCGGAAGACCAATCTCTGGAAGCTGATTCGCATGACTGTAGGGGGCATCAAAGTTGCTCATGAGTATCTTGGGGAAATGGGTAATCAATCTGCGAACTGCGATCGCGCTTAAATTGCGAAGTAGACTGAACACCCATTGTGCGATCGACAAAATTGCTGGATCGCAACTTTCAAGAATACTCACCTTGTTTTACTCAAATGCACTTATTCACGAAGATCAACAAATCAGAACAAAAGGGCGTGTTTTGCATCAGAAGATCACTTGAACATCGCTAAATCATGTTCTTTACCGAACGGTTGTGATCAATGATGCAGTTGAATTCTTCGCAGTCGTTGTTCTATTGGCTTCATGAAATTTTGGTTGATTTAAAGAGATGTCCCGCAAATTGCGATTTTGCAGACTAAAGTATTGCCCTAGAAAGGTGCTTATGATAAACATGAAGGGTAAACGCAAATTTTCCGCGTTATTCCACTGGACAAATTTGCAAAAAGTTGCCTTCGACCGACTCCACCGTAAGAACACTGACTGGGAGAGGGTCAACAGCTTGGGAACTTTGCTCAACCCCTGAGTGATTCCACAGTTCCAACCCCTTCTTACATCAGCGGTGCTCAGTGATTTCTTCGAGGGTGCAGGCTCGAAATGCTCCTTGTTTATGCAACTCTCTCAACTGACTTGTCACCTGTCTTATGCAACTGCAAATCGAACATGTGTGTTCCCGTCCCGCACCGCAATCTTGCGTGATCTGCACTCATCCATTTCAACCAAATCTTGCCAGAGTCGTCGTTTACCTCGATGACCAAGCACAAGGCGATCTTTGTCCCACTTGTTTAGCTCAGGGCGCGAACTTCGTCCGGACTCGTCTCCAGACGCAATTGTCCGATCGCAAATTATCCGATCGCAAATTGTCCGATCGCATCTCCACCCGCGCCGCATAAATCCAAAGATCCAGCAAATTGCAACCTTGATCTCCACTGCTTGCAATTTGCTGAACTGTTGAAATAGGAGAGGCAGAAATGAATTACCCCGAAGCGCCCGAAATGCAGTCTTTTCGGCTCTCGATCGAGCCATCCACCCATCCCTCGACTCAATCTGGGCTAAAGCGCAGTATTGATATTGTGGGAAGCTTGGTCGGTCTATTGTTTTTATCAATTGTGTTTATCCCGATCGTTATCGCGATCAAGCTCGATAGTCCAGGACCTGTGTTTTATTCTCAAACTCGCTGTGGACTAAGAGGACGAACGTTCCAACTGCGGAAGTTTCGATCAATGGTGAATGATGCTGAGCAATTAAAATCGAAGGTGAAAAACGAAGGGAGTCAGCTTTTGTTCAAAAACACCAATGATCCCAGAATTACAAAAGTTGGACAGTTCTTGCGTCGTACCAGTTTAGATGAGTTACCACAGTTCTGGAATGTTCTAATTGGCGATATGAGCTTAGTTGGAACTCGTCCCCCTACTTTAGATGAAGTTGAACACTACAACGATCGACATTGGAAACGTTTAGAAGTGAAGCCTGGACTGACCGGAGAATGGCAGGTGAATGGACGCTCTGAAATCAAGGACTTCGAGCAAGTGGTTAACCTTGATTTGCGGTATCAAGAACGTTGGAGCGTTTTCTATGACTTGTTGCTCGTGCTGAAAACGTTTCAAGTCGTATTCGCTCGACGGGGAGCATACTAACGATGCAAAAACCTGTCTTAACGATTTTCTATCAGTTCAATCCCTGGCGAAGTAGCATTGGTGGAATTCAGACGATTATTCGATCGTTTGTGAAATATGCTCCCGATGAATTTGACATTCGCTTTGTGGGCACAGGTGCTCCCTTAGAAAAGCCCCTTCAATGGCAAGAACGTGAATATGCAGGCAAATTAATTCAATTCATGCCGTTGTTCACGCTACAAGGCGACAATCACCGAAAGCGCATTCCAATCTCAGTCGGATACACTGCTGCATTGTTCCGAACCTGTCTCGAATCGGACTTTATGCACTTTCACCGGATTGAGCCAACCTTAGCCACTCGATCGTGGCGCGGTGAGAAAACGCTATTCGTCCACAATGACATCAGCCAACAGACTACGAAAACAGATAAACGAGCCAGCCTTTGGCGGAACTTTCCCGCTGTGTATTCGATGTTGGAACGATCGCTCGTCACCCAGTTCGATCAAATCCTGTCTTGTCATACGGGATCACTGGAACTCTACCGCGATCGCTACCCAGAAATCAGCGATCGTATTTCCTACATCAACAATTCCTTCGATGATGCAGTGTTCCAGCCGTCTGATGATCGCATCCTTCAGCGTCGATTGTCCGCCCGAAAGCTCGGACTCTCTGAAGACACGCAATTCATTCTGTTTGCTGGACGACTTCAGCCGCAGAAAGATCCGGTGTTATTGATTCAAGCGATCGCGGCTCTGTCTCATCCGAATGCTCATCTATTGATTGCGGGAGATGGAGAACTGGCGACGGATATTAAAGCTGAAGCGACTCGACTCGGAATCCAAGATCGGATTACATTACTAGGCGCACAAACACAGCCCGAAATGGCGCATCTCTACCAAATTGCGAATGTGTTTGTTTTAAGTAGTCGATTTGAAGGCTTGCCCGTTTCTGTGCTCGAAGCGCTCGGATCAGGAACCCCGATCGTCACAACCGATTGTGGCGATACGCCCAGATTGCTCACATCAGAGAGCGGAATTGTCTGTCTCGATCGCACACCCACGACGATCGCGAATGCCCTTGATCGTGTGCTATTCAATCCCGATGATTTCCCATCAGATGCCTGTGTGCGAACGGCTCAGCCCTATAGTGCGCGGGTGATTGTGGGTCAGGTGTATCGAGATATGATGGCGCGATGGGAAGTGCGATCGCACAAACGAGTCGTGCTCTCAGAAGCGCGATCGTATACTTAACTTTCGCAAGAGTGTCACAGTTATGAATGCGACAGATAGCATCAGATAGCCCCATTCTGAACAAATTCTAGGTAGCAAAAGCAACATAAAGCGCACATTACTGTGACACTCTGAGCACATCATTGTTGTGAATTATGAATTCAGATGATGTAAGCTAAAGTTGCACAAAGTAGATCGTGTCTCTGTATCGAGCGATCATCAAGTAGCAGGGTTGTAGATACCATCAGGAACTATCCTGGAATGGTTTAGAGAATTGTTCAACTTCATCCGATCCAACTCATGAGATCCAAGAACAATAGCGACTCTGGTGCGATGTCACTCAACGCCCTAGAGCAGATTGACTTTCAAAATTACTGGTTAATTGCAAAACGCCGTTGGAAGCCGACCGTTGCGATCTTTGCAGCAGCGTTAGCGGGTTCAAGTGTCGTGGCTTCGATGCAAAAGCCATCCTACGTGGCTGATGGTAAGTTACTTCTACGATCGAACCGCATTCCATCACTCACAGGTCTGGGTGGCGAATCCGCTGGACGCATCTCTAACTTGACGATGCAGAGTAATCCGGTGCGAACAGAAGCTCAGACGGTTCTATCACGTCCGATTCTTCAGAGAACCGTTGATGCGCTCAAGCTGACAGATGCGTCCGGTAAACCGCTCAATCCTGATGTCCTGGCTCGATCGATTCGGGTTAAAGATGTTTCCGGTACAGATGTCCTCGAAATCACTTACGAAGATCAAAATGCTGCAAAAGCGGCAGCAATCATCAATCAAGTGATGACCGAGTATCTTGCAAGTAATGTTCAAGAGAATCGCTCCGAAGCGATCGCAGCACGAGAATTTATCGCTGAACAACTGCCGAAAACAGAAGCAACCGTTCGACAAGCAGAATCCGCTCTGCGTCGATTCAAAGAAGACAGCGGTGTTGCTGACATCAAAGGCGAAGAAGATCGCTTAACTGAAACGATCGGCGAAATCGAGAAGCAAATCGCAGCAACGAATACTGAACTCGCAGAAATTAATACTCGATACGGCACACTGTCTGGCACTTTGAATATGAGTCCAGAACGGGCGATCGACATTAACGCCCTGAGCCAAGATGCGAAAGTTCAGCAATTGTCTAAACAGCTTCAGGAAACTCAGACTCAACTAGAGCTAGAACGGACTCGATTTACTGGAAAACATCCCGCGATCGCGAATTTAGAAGAAAAAGTTGCAACGCTACAAGGCTTGCTCCAAGAGCGAATTGCTCAAACCGTAGGAGATGGCTCAGTCTCAGAAGATGACCTTGCACCTGGAGACATTCGACAAGGTTTGATGAAAGACTTTGTAAATGCAGAAGTTCAGCGTTTATCTCTCTCCAGTCGTTTAGCCTCTCTGACGAATACTCGCGATGCTTACCGCAATCGAGTTCGACAAGTCCCTCGTCTCGAACAATCCCAGCGAGAACTTCAGCGCCGTCTAGAAGCGGCACAATCGACTTACGAATCGCTGTTGAAGAAGCTTCAGGAAGTTGAACTCACTGAGAAGCAAAATGTGGGAACGGCTCGGATTATTGAACGTGCTGCGGTTCCTGATGCTCCAGCACGATCGACTGCAAATCTCATTATTATGATGGGTGCGGTGATTGCAACCCTGATTTCGCTGGCAACGATTACCTTCTTGGAACTGCGCGACAAATCGATCAAAACGCTCAAAGAAGCCCGCGATTTGTTCGGATACACTTGGCTGGGAACAATTCCTTACTTTGGTAAACCTGTGATGAATCGATCGAACAAACTCGAATGGTCGATTCCAGAGTTACCCGTTCGAGATGCACCGCGATCAACGGTCAGTGCTTCGTATCGAATGTTGCAAGCCAACCTCAAATTCTTGAGCCTGGATGAAAATCTCAAGAGCATTGTGATCACCAGTTCTGTTCCGCGTGAAGGAAAGTCTACTATCGCAGCAAATCTCGCGGCAACAATGGCAACGTTAGGACGCAGAACGCTGTTAATTGATGCTGACCTGCACCATCCGTCACAACATCACATCTGGCATCTCACGAACGTTTCAGGCTTAAGTCACATGGTTGTCGGGCAAAATCGGGGACGAGACTCGATCGTGCCTGTGATGGACAATCTCGATGTCCTGACTTGTGGCGTGATTCCACCGAATCCGTTAGCGCTGCTCGACTCTAAACGGATGGCAACCTTGATCGAATCATTCAAGCAGCAATATGATTTCGTGATTGTTGATGCACCTCCGTTAATTGTTGCAGCCGAAGCTCTCACGCTTGGCAAGATCGCTGATGGATTGTTGCTAGTGGCGCGTCCCGGTGTGGTCGATCATGCGAGTGCAATCACCGCGAAAGAACTGTTAGCTCAATCTTCGCAGAATGTTCTTGGCATGGTGATCAATGGTGCGATCGCTGAAAATGAGGTACAGAAAACCTATTACGACGATCACGATGATTACATTGAGACATCTACGGCAGGAGTGTTCTAGATTTTGCTCATGTTTAGTTGATAAATGCTCTACGACGATTGAATTTGATCGTCGTTGATTGGTTCTTAATGATAGGGAAATCACATGAGTTTGCGATCGAAAGTGATGCGCGGGAGTGCTTATCTCGTATTTCGAGAAGGGCTAGGAATGTTGATTAGTATCGGGAATGTTCTTCTCGTGACTCGTAGCATTGGTCCGACTCAATATGGATTGTTTGCAACCGCGTTTGGATTAAGCCAGTTTATTCAAACTTTCGGGCACTTGGGTGTCGGTGTTTATCTCATTCGCCAGGAAGGAGAACAATCACCGAGAGACTATCACCAAGCATTCACCTTGTTGTTGGGCTTGGGAGTCGTGTTTGGCTCGATCGCATTTCTCTCTGTCCCTCTGCTGCAATCTTGGCTAAACATTGACGGCTTCGCACCGCTGTTTGAGGTGTTAGTCTTTTTCTCGTTTCTTACAATCATCGATCAAGCGCCACTTGCGAAACTAGAGCGCGATCTAGAATTTAAGCGAATTGCTTGGGTGGAACTGCTCGGACAATTGCTCATGTTCATTGTTTCACTCGGTTTAGCAGTGAAAGGATTTGGAGCTTGGTCGCCAACAATCGGCTGGTGTGCGCTACAGTTGCAAACCTGTATTTTGCTGTGGGCGGTATCGCGATTGCGTCCTAAACTGTGTTGGGATCGCGATCGCATTAAAGAAATGCTGTCTTACGGGTTCGGCGTATCGGCTTCGGGCTGGGTTTGGTATCTCAGAACCTTGATCAATCCGTTGATTGTAGGACGATTCGCTGGTGAAACCGCAGTTGGGCAGATTGCTCTCGCACTCCGAATGTTAGATGTTCTAAGCTTTGCAAAATCGGCGACCTATCGAATCTCGATCGCGGCTCTTGCCCAAATTCAATCGGATGGAAAGCGGTTGAAACAAGCGATTTCTGAAGGTATGGAACTTCAGCTTTTAGCATTAGGTCCGATTTTAGTCCTTGCAAGCTGGATCGGTCCGATCGTCTTTCCGATTTTGTTCGGAGCAGAATGGATTCCTGCAATGGCAATTTTCCCGCTGCTAGGTGTTACTTATCTAACCAATGCTGCTTTTAACTTACATTCTTCTACGCTGTACGTTCTAAAACGAAACTGGGAAGTGACTGCGTTTCATGCAGCTTATGTAATTTTATTTGGAATCTTTGCAGTCTTCTTAGTACCTCGACTTGGAATCTTTGGATACGCTTGGGCGGAAGTGTTCTCGATCGTGGCTTACTCAGTTGTTCATCTATACATTCATCGCTTAATCGGCAGTCCAAACTATCAAATTGCTGCAATCTGGTGGGCTGCGTTCATCCTTGCAATGTTTAGCTATCAGTTGGGCTGGTGGGTTGTTGGCGTGTTAGGGCTGGTCTTCTTGCTTCCAGAAACTCGCAGCCGTCTCACCGTGTATCTCAAGCATTTCCGCGCGATGAAAACTGGGTGAAATCTATGAGCCAACATCCACTTGTTAGTATCATTATCAATAACTATAACTATGCGGACTATCTCGGAGCCGCGATCGAGAGCGCTCTATGTCAGTCGTATCTCAACCTTGAAGTGATCGTTGTCGATGATGGTTCGACTGATCATTCACGATCTGTTATTGCTCAATTTGGCGATCGCATTCTTCCCATCCTCAAGCCCAATGGCGGTCAAGCTTCTGCTTTCAATGCTGGATTTGCCGCAAGTCGAGGAGATTTTATCTGTTTTCTCGATTCTGATGATCTGTTGATTCGCGATCGCGTTTCGATCGAGCTTGAAGCCTTACTCAATTACCCCGATGCAGGTTGGTCTTATCACCAATTGAGTTTTATTGATAAGACTGGATTACCTCTAGAACAATCTCCGCCCCCCTTACCTGAAGCAATCTATCCGTTCGATTTCCGTCAAGAAATGCAGCAAGGAACACTCAATCAGATTCCGCTGCCGCTTCCTGGAACTGATGGTTATTTATATCGTCGATCGCATTTACAGCAAATTCTTCCAATGCCTGAAGGTGAAGGCGTTTCGCTGAATGATTCATACCTTCAGTACGCAAGTTTTGCACTTTCAAAAGGAATCGCCCTCACCGCTCAATTGCATCAACAGCGGATTCATGGGAACAACTCATTCACGCTGAGAAGCGATCTCACCCAAGTAAAACTCAGAGCTAAAATTCATCTCCTTACAGGTTACTGGCTTAGAGCAAACTTTCCAAAAGTTCACCGCTACACCGATAAGTTATTCTCAGTCGGTCTGGGACTGTCTTGGAAAACAGGAGGCATCGATCCGAACTATCGAGAGCTACCCGAAAAATACTGTGCGAGCTTGCCCCTGCTCGATCGCATCAGAATCTACATGAGAGCAATTTACTGCGCCTTAAAACCATGAGCCGACTCGATCGATTTGAATGGGGCTACGCGCTCCTCGTCTTGATTTATTTCTCAGGCTGTCTCACCAACATCATGAACGGTTCGATCCTCCTCCCGCAGGAATCGACTCCAGAAATCAACGTAATCACGAGTCCGGTAGTCTCCGCCTTTCAAAATCTCCTGTTTCTGATTTTATTTGGCTTGATTGCGCTGCGATTCAAACAGTTTCTACCCGTGGTCATGACCCGGAAAATGATTTGGATCATTGTTGGAGTTGCAGTCGGTTCTGTGATGTGGTCAGAAGTTCCAGATCAGACTTTTCGACGTGGTAATCTCTTACTTTTTAGTACGCTGCTAGCAGTGTATTTTGCGATGCGATTTCCCTTGAGGCAAATGCTTCACTTGCTGGCACAAAGCTTTGGAATTCTTGCAGTGTCGAACTTTTTATTCACTCTGGCATTTCCAAGCCAAGGAATTAATCGCATGGCGCACGCGGGAGCATGGATGGGAATCACGCTGCACAAGAATGGTTTAGCAGGATTGATGGTACTGAGTGCGGTGATCTTTTTCTCGATCGTCACCGACAAACGCGAACGAACGCCAGCCGCGATCGGAGGTCTCGCCCTTTCTGTCTTGTTAGTTATTCTTTCCACTTCCCGCACCGGACTTTCGGTGATGATTCTGCTGATGGGATTGATCTATATATTCAAGTTACTGCAATGGCGATCGACATTCGCGCTCCCTGCATTTCTATCTGCCTTTTTGACGATCGGAGCCACGATCGTGATTCTGGTAGACAACTATGAGAAAATCCTCACTTCGATGGGCAGAGATGCCACGCTGACAGGGCGCACAACGATTTGGGAAGTAGCACTTGAACGCTGGACAGAGCGCCCGTGGTTTGGCTATGGTTATCAGTCATTTTGGATACCCGATCAAGGCAATTCTTTAGAAGTACTTTATCGGATGAGTTGGCAACCTGCTCACGGACACAATGGCTTTCTTGATCTCTTAGTTGAACTTGGAGCGGTTGGATTTATCGCCTTCATGATCAGTTTATTGGTTGCATTCAAACGCGCGATCGCCTGGTACAAACTCAATCCAAACGCAGTCGGAGCCATTCCCCTCGCTTCGTTTTGCTATGTGATCATGTACAACTTCACAGAGAGTTCCTTACTGTTTACACCGAATGGAATTAACTGGTTTCTCTATGTGCTAATGAGTACAGCAGTCTTGATCCAACCTTTTCCAGTGACTCAGCCCATACCACGTATTTCTTCTCGATCGCTGTCCAGTACATGATCAAGATCACAGCATTCGCGGGAAGAGATCGCAGAGCGCAACCAATACAACGAGTAAGCTAAAGAAAACGGACTCGCTCTATCTGTGTCAATTGCTCTGTATGAATTCGCTACCCCTTCGGATTGCTCAAGTGACTGACTTGCATCTATTCGCCAAATCGGATCAGTGCTTATTAGGAATGCCAACTTTACGATCGCTAACTGCCCTCGTCGAGCAATTCCAACAACTCCGCCCAAAACCTGATTTACTCCTGCTCACAGGTGATTTGTCACAAGACGGCACGATCGAGTCTTACAATCGCTTACAAACCTTGCTCAGTCCGCTTCAGATTCCGACCTATTGGCTACCCGGAAATCATGACTGCGTGGAAGCAATGGAGCGATCGTTAACGCAGTTCTCACCGGAGAAAGCATTCGAGCGAAACGGGTGGCGATTCTTATTGCTGAATTCTCAAGATCCAGGCTGTGTCCACGGGCGGCTTTCTGTGGAAAGCTTAGAATGGCTCGATCGACAACTTTCCCAAAATCCGAACTTGCCGACATTAGTTTCACTGCATCATCCACCGTTTGCTGTGAATTCAACTTGGCTCGATACCAGTATCTTGCAGAACACAGCGGAATTTTTGGAAATTGTCGATCGCTATCCTCAAGTAAAGCTGATCGTCTTCGGACACATACACCAAGAGTTCCAGCGTCAACGCAAGACAGTCACTTTCTTGGGAACGCCTTCGACCTGCATTCAGTTTGCACGAGAAAGCGACGAATTTGCTTTAGGTCAAGAGTTGCCCGGATTTCGGCTGCTCCAGCTTTATCCGAATGGAACTTGGACTTCACAAGTGAAACGAGTAAAATTTAGTCACGCTCTCGATCTAGCTGCCACAGGATACTAAGGTTTCTTTGTTACCAATAGAACAGTGCCGCTTCAAAAATTGATTCAACTTAATCGATCGAACTGATATTGATAAAGCTGCTTCAATGCTCCAATGATTGTCTTCGCATAGCGTGGATCAGCAGAGTAATAGGCGGCTAACTGATCGATCTGGGGTGCACTCCCTCGCGCGATAAATCGAAATCGCGGTGTCACGGGTTCTTGTGTAAAGGGTTCGATGCTGGCGTATGTTTTCAGCATCTGAATATGAGCACGTACGCCCGTTCTCGCATTTGGAAACGTGGCGGTTTCTGAAGCACCGACCTCTTTCAGGGCAGCAAAATTATTTTGACCCGGCTGAACGGTCGTTCCAAAGCGGAAAAAATTCGTTTCTAACAATGCCTGAGTGAAGGCGATATCAGAATTGACTCCTTCGATCGAGGCTTCTTCCAAATACAAATCGATGATTTCAGGAAACGCTCTAAGCGCCTGTGGATTGTTCTGCTGCAAAAAAGCCTGCAAAGTTGCTCTCGACAGATACCCCCGCCCCATCACGCGCCCGATGCGATTCGAGTTCGACGGAACAGTATCGACCACCAAAGTTCGCTCTGGCTGGTTCCAACCGACAACTGCACCTGCACCCCGTAAATCGATCGCGCGAATATACGTCATGTTGCGATAGGTAATCAGTTGCGCTGCTTTAGGTTGCTTAAAGTTAACTGTAAGTTTGCTCAGTAATGCGATCGGTAAATAAGCATTCCCGCCCAAGATCAATCCTTGATTCTCAGAAAGCTCTCCATTCAAGCGAACCCGAACTTGAGCCGTCGATCGCGGTTGAATCGGTTTCGGTGCAATTCCTTTAGCAATTCCTTGAGCGATCGCTTGTGACCGATTCAATAGAATACCGCGATCCTGCGGACTGGTCGAAAACCCGATCGATAATGCGATCGCTGGAATTCTCAACTGCCGCACAAATGGCAAACTTCCAAACGCTGTTTCGGTATCCGGTCGCGCTCCTCGATTTACCAGTGTGGGAACATCGCTCAAAATCTGCTTGATCAAACTCTCAGCTTGCTGTTGAAGTTTTAGATTACCTGCTCGATAAAACGCTGCGGTTCCTCGTGCGTCTGGATTGAGAAACGCATCCGTTTGAATCGACAATGCCAAACTGCCGGAACTTGCCCGCCGATTAATCCACGCGATCGCATTTGCTGAATCTAACCCAGTTGGAACCGTTTGCACCGTGAGACCTTTCGATCGCAATTCTGCCGCCACCTGATTCTGAAGCTTGACGAGTGCAGCTCGAATCTCTGGATTACTTGCTCTCGACGGCGTAAATAAAAAAACTTGTCTGAGAGCTTGAGCAGGTTGCCGATTCGGTTTTGGGCGAGTTGAATCGGGCGCGATCGAGTTCACGCGCTCCGGGGTAATGGCTCGATCGACGTTCGCCTGAGCCACTGTGTTTTGACAGAATTTGTTTTGAACATGACTATCATCTGGGCAGTGGCTCGACTCGAAGATCATGTGGCACTTTTGGAATGCTGACAGTGTTTCTTGCCTTGGTAGAGAGACAAAAAACTCCATCAACCGAAACGACGTGAACGATTACACCCTGTTCGATTGAAATCCAGGGAATTTAACCCCAAAGATTTCATTCAATTCAACTCGGATCACTGATAGCGATCCGATCGCTTTTTATCTGGACGACTACCGATGGGAAGAAGTCGCGATTTAGACACAAAAGTCGCATTAAAACCTTTTATTCTACGACCCTCGAATGTCTAAATTGTTCCAACTGTCCCATAGAGGCACTGCGCGATCGACTCATGGCTGAACGATCGCGCTATTTCTAATTACGCGACTCTAGAGTCAAATCCGAGACAGTTTGCCCTAGAAATTTGCATTCCCCAATTTTAGGGCGGTGTTGGTTCCGGTGAAGCTGGCGGAGTCGGTTCAAAACTCGGTTCCGGTGCAGGCTGAGAAGTTTCGTAACTCGGTGCAGGCTGAGGAGTCGTATCCCGCTGTCGCCAAATCTCGGCTCGTTCTGCCGCCCATTGTGCAATCGCGCCTCTGGCTTCTCCAAACAGCGGTCGTCCTGGAGCAATTCCCGATGCTACGTCGATCGCTCGACTCAGATAACCCTGACTCGCCAAACTCGCTGCCTGATTGAGCGTTGATCGATCTTCCGCAAGCTGAATCTGATAGACCCATTCTCCGATCAAGCCTTGGGCTTCCCCGTAAAGCGCTCGTCCCGGTCGAATACCGCTGGCAACATCGATCGCGCGTCCGAGTTGTCCCGTCGATGCGATCGCTCTTGCATTGTTAATAATCGGACGATCTTCGATGATCTCGATCTGATTCGTCCAATCGGCAATATTCGTCTGTGCTTCGATTCTCAGCGATCGTCGAGGTCGGACTAGAGATGCCATCGCCACCGCCGATCGTAGATTGCCAATCTTGCCGGATTTCGCCACTTGTTGAGCACGTGCTAACACGGGACGATCTTGCATCGACTGTAATTCCTTGCGCCACTGTGCTAGAAGCGTTTGAGCATGAAGCCGACCCGGACGCTTAGGAGAAATGGATGCAGCTTGAGCGATCGCAACTTCCAGCATCGGAATCTGTTGTAAATTCGCGATCGTGCTTGCTACGTTCAATTGCATTAAATCTTGGGTTTGCTGCTCTAACCGAGGAATCAGAGTTTTCGCCCGTGACGCAAATGGACTTTGGGGATCAATCTGTTTCACCAAGTGAGTCGCCATCATTAACGGCACAATTCGCTCTAATCCTGGTGCATTGTATTGATCAGCCGTCTCGATTTCTCTCGCTCTTACCAATCGAACCAGATCTTGGTTCGCGCTTGTAAGCTGTACACTCTGAGGAAGCGAATCCAGTAAGCGACCCGCAGCGGCAATATTTCGCTGATCATATTGAGCGATCGCCAATTGAAAGATCGTATTCCGCCACTTGAGGACTTCCTGATTTGCCTGCAAAGTCCAGACAAACGTTTTGCGATCGATGGGATCGGTAATGGCGATCGCTTGTCCTAACTGTGCGGGCGGATTCGCTCTAGCGAAGTTCCGCGCATCGGTAATCAATTTCCAAGCTTTGCGCTCATTGTTCGATTGTTCACGCACTTCGCCTAATCGAGCCTGCCAACCCGGATCTTCCACAAGCGCCAGTTGTGCCATCTGTTGGGAAGCTAGATCCCACTGTTGTTTTTTCAGCGCATCGATAATTTTGGCGTAAATCGCTTCGCCGCGTCGGTATTCTGCTTGCCAGCGATCGATCGCGGCTTGAGCATCTTTATAGACCGGACTCGACTTTGGAATCTGATTTGCCAGTGAAACCGCACCTTTGATATCTCGCTGCGTGACGCGATCTCGCGCTGAAATCAGCAGTGCATTCGACCAATCTTGCAGCAAAGGTCGAGATTGCCCGTACAGCGGGTGATCCGGTGTCCAATTTTTCACCAGATTAATCGATGAAATCAGTTGTTCAGTATTTCCCGATTGAGCGGCTTGCTGAGCACAAAAAAGCTGTTCAGACTCGATCGACTGTGATGTAACTTTTCGACAATCTGCCGCTGGAGGAACGGCGGAGAGCCATAAAAATGCGATCGCTCCGGTTCCACCAAAAACGCCCAGAATACCTAACCAGATCAGTTGCCATTTCCAGGCACGCGCGAACGATCCCATCTTTTGGGCAGTCGATCGCGTAGCGGAAGAGGCTTTACTGCCAACACGCTTTCCCAATCTGGCAGCCGTTTGTTTAGCTGGACGGGGAGGCGGATCGGTCTCTTCGGGTTCCGGGTTGGGGTCGTCTTCGAGGAGCACCGTCGAATGATCGGGGGGAAGATCGATCGAGGTCGGCGGATGCTGTTGTTCAGATTTGGGCTTCTGGAATGCTGACAATCCTTGAAGCCATTGAGGGGGTTGTTTTCTAGCCATTGCGCTGCGAACCGTAAATCAGGCGGCGGGGTCAGAGTCTCGGCTATTTTACAGGCGATTTTGCCGATGGAACCCTCGACACAGAATGCTTTTACAAGTTCCGCTCAAGCATTCCACGTTTCCGGGAGCCATTACAAAACTTCGCCTACAAACCTGTGAAGGAATGTAAGCGATGCAACAACTTTTGAGACCGAGAAAATTAGGTTGCTTCATTCAACCACGAATTTCTCAATCTGAACTCCGAAATACCTGGGGATCGCCGTATAAAAAATTTCTACGTTGCTACTTCTATTTCGCTTTGTAGCCGTAAAAATCAATGTGATATTCCGTGATTCTTACGCCTGTCTGCGCTTCGACCTGCTGAATGATTTCTTCGGGTAGTTCGATATGAATGTCCAAGATTTGCTGAGTATCAAGGCAATTCACGTGACTGTGAGCATCACTGATGTTGCCATACAGCCGACCATCCGATCGCTCAATACATTCAATAATCCCCTGCTCGGATAGCGCTTCCAAATTCTGATACACCGAAGTGTGTCCGATATCTTTTCCTTGACGATTGAGACGATCGTAAATTTCTCGTGCCGACATGTGTTCTTGGTCTTGCCACAAGAGTTCTAGAATAAATTTCCGTTGACGGCTCAACCGCATTCCGAGCGTCTGGCAGCGTTCGATCGCATCGTCTAAGGAGCGAATCGGCTTAAGTTCTGGGGTGGTTTCGGTGTTCATCGTATTGGGCAATTGCTAAGGGATGTGTTGTTATCGGAACCATTACGATCGCGAATCTAATAGAAAATACAACTTTAATCGATAGTTTTATTCGTTATCAGGATGCTCTGATACCTTACGCCTGATAGAGGTTAGCTCATCTGATCTATTTCTATCATACGCTAAAGCAAACTCGCTACAACTTTGCTTTAAGCGGCTCAACTTCGCCAACGAAGTGTTTGTTCTTTGACTGGATTCACGAACGATCGCGCTTCTGTTTGCGATCGCGCAAATTCCGCTTTCAGTTGGTAATACCATCGCGCCTGAGTGTCGGCATCTTTAATCAACATCAACCCCGGATTATATTTGAGTCCAATTTGCTGTTTCACCACCATTTCTCGATCCTGATTCAAGAAGGTTCGAGTCGCAGGAACTAAAAACGGTTTCAACAAGTTAAACCAAGGAATTGTGGAATAAAACAGCGTTGTGACCTCGGTTTCAGTATCAGAAAGCGGGGTCATTGTCGTTAGATTACAAACCCGATGCCGTTTTGTAATCACTTGCTCAAAGCGGACACCCGGAAGCTGAAACGAAATTTCGACTTCTGGATCGCCGCCCACTAAATCGTATAGAAAGGTCGATCGCTCTAATTTATGTCGCCGCATCGTGAACCCGAACGGCGATGGATCAAAGGTTTTAATTTCTTCTTCCAGTGTGGGATCAGATCGCCACCACCACGATCGATGCACGAATGGCACATGCGCCGGGTCCATTAATCCTGTGACCGCATGATCAAGATAAGCGGGGAAGTTCATCACCACCACGGCTTGATACGTGCGATCGTCGAATCCCGGAACGCTCGGAGGCTCGTCTTCGGGAAGCGATTTTTCATCCTCGCCCATGAAAATCCAGACATTTCCTTGAAGTTCGCGAACTGGATACGATCGCACTCGAAACCGAGAAAAATCGAGTTCCTGATCTTCCGTTAAAGCTGGGATCGCTGTACATTGACCAGTTTGATCGAATCGCCAACCGTGGTAAGCACATTCCACTTCAGTCCCGTCAAATCGTCCACAGCTTAGCGGGACTGCACGATGTGGGCAGATATCTCGAAGCGCAAAAACTTTACCCGATCGCGTTCGTCCAAAAAGAATCGGCTCATTTAAGAGAATTTTAGCGATCGTGTGTCCGGGTTTGAGTGAACCCCCCGGAAGTGCGTAATACCAAAGATTCCGAAGAAAAAGCGGTTTTTCCATTCCTAACGTGCTGCGCGTACTAATAGCCAACTTACCGCACAGAGACCAACCACCGTGGGCAACCAAGCGGCGAGAATTGGCGTAAGAATCTCCAATCGTCCAAACGCATCACAAACGAAGGAGAGTAAATAATACGTGAAAATGATCAAAATACTGATCGCGAAACTGGCTCCTTTTCCGCCCCGTCGCGGACGAGTTCCCAAAGTTGCACCCGCTAACCCAAACACGAGACACACGAATGGGAATGCAATCTTTTGCTGAATTCGCATTCGTAGCTGATTGGCGCGTTTCTCATCGCCACTCTGTTTCACCAGTTGAAGATACTGTTGAACTTCAGCGATATTCATTTCAGCCGAATCGGTTTTATTCGTGGCTAAATCCAACGGCGTGCGGGGGAGTTGAATCTGTTGCTGCTCGAATTTCAAAATGTTCCGGTAAGAACCATTTGGATTGACGAGATAGATCGTGCCGTCGAAAAAGTCCCAAGTTTGCTGCTCGTAATTCCACTGAGCTGAATTCGCGGTGACAATTTGATTTACGCCTTCTTGTGAAAAATCCAGTACCGTCAATTCTTTCATCCGAGTTCCGTCGAATCGTTGTGCGTAAAAAATACGATCAAGCGTCTGCTGCGATGTTCCATCCGGTTGTTTCACGTCGCGATATTGCTGAAACACGATATTTTTCTCATCAAATTTCGGCTTTTCTTGTTTCAGTGCTTGTTCCAGCGTCAAACTCGCCTGATATTTCGCTGCTGGAACGATCGCTTCATTAAACGCAAACGTCATCACAGACACGAGAAGACTCAGCACGATCGCAGGTGCAATCAGCCGATAGACACTGATCCCCGCACTCCGCAGCGCAATCAATTCACTATCGGTCGATAAACGACTGTACACGATTAACGTCGAAAGCAAAGTCGCCATCGGAAACGACAGCGCCACAAATTCCGGCATCCGTAGCAAGAGAACGCGCCCCGCAATTCCCAGCGGCAATCCAAGCTCCGTCATCTGCCGAATCAGATCAAACACCGCTCCGACCGATACCAAAATCGACGTGAACGCTGCCACTCCGAAAATAAACGGACTGGTCAACTGACGAGCAATGTAACGATCGAGGACTGAAATCGGCGATCGTAATAGCGGCGAGGAAGCTGAAGACATCATTTAAGGATGGAAGTTATCTCCGAGATAATACTGGCGGACTAAAGGATTATTGTAAAGTTCCTCAGCGCTACCCGATGCGAGAATCTGACCGTCACGCATGATGTAGGCTCGATCGATAATCGCCAACGTCTCCCGGACATTGTGATCGGTAATTAGAATCCCCATGTGTCGATCGCGCAATTGAGCGATGATGCCCTGAATTTCGGCAACCGCGATCGGGTCAACCCCCGCAAACGGTTCATCGAGAAACAGAAATTTCGGTCCATCGACTCCGGTTGCCAGCGCACGAGCGAGTTCTGTCCGGCGACGTTCTCCCCCAGAGACTTGAATTCCTAGCGTCGAAGCCACTTTTTCTAATCGGAATTCTTTGAGAAGACTATTTAATCGATCGTTCCATTGCCATTTCGGAACTTTTGTCTGCTCCAACACCAGCAAGATATTATCCCGAACCGTCAAATACCGGAAAATACTCGCTTCTTGTGCGAGATACCCAATTCCAAGGTGAGCACGTTTGTTAATCGGCAGATGAGTGACATCTTTATCATTCAGCAGGACTTTACCGCTATCCGGCTTCTCCAGTCCAGTCGCGATATAAAACGTCGTCGTTTTTCCGGCTCCATTCGGACCGAGTAGCCCAACGACTTCGCCTTGAGCGACCGACAGACTCACACGATTGACGATTTGTCGATCGCCAAACGATTTATGCACATTTTCTAGAACGATTCTCAAAACCCGCTCCTGGAACCTGTATGGGAGATAGAAGAGACGTAACTAGCGATTTGTCGATTGCTGAAACTGCGGTTTTGGACTGAAAGGAGCCGGGGTTGCAGGGATCGGTGCGGTCGGAGCAGCAGGCGTTTCAATAAAGTAGATTGCCTCAACTTGTTGATTCGCTCGTGGTTCTGCGACAAATCGCCCTTCATTCACTAAATACGTAATTTTTTCTCCGCGCAGGCTGTTCTTCTGTTGCAGGACATAAACATCGCCAGTGAGAACGATCCGCTGTTCGTTTCGGTAAAAAATGGCTTGAGCAGAAGTCGCTTGAATTTGACGATCGGGATAATTAATTCGGACATTCCCTTTTGCGACGACGACTCCGGTTCTTGCGTTGGCTTCAGCGGTATCGGCTGTGAGCGTGAGCGAAGAGGACGCAGGAGTTTGAGCAGGGGCTTGAGCAATAGAATTGCTTCCGGTCGCGAAGATCGTGGCAGCAACAGCAGGAATCAGGAGAAGCGATCGACGAAGACGAGACATGGGCGGAGACTGCATTGAGTGAGGATGAACGAGACGGAGACACGCTGACACCGAATATATCATTTCAGAAAGTTAATCGACCTCGATCGAGGGAATCTCTGAACATTCGGAGCATCGTCTATTTCTATTAGTGTGATGAATCCTAAGACGCACGACCAGTATCGCAAGTTTCAGATATTGCTTTATTCAAGCGGAGAATGGAATTTTCTGGATGATTGGTGGACGGAGAAAAAGCTTTTCTTCGGATGGGGAGGGAGTAAGCACAATTTGAGAAACGCGATCGGCTCCAATCGTTTGAACTTGACCCAGAAATTCCGAAGTCTCATCGATCAACTGTTCGACGTTAATCCCGTAGTAGGCAGGCTGATAACCGCTCAGTCGATTCAAGCCTTCTCCCATCAAGATTACGGCTCCTCGCCAGTTGTGATTACCTAAGTGATACAGCCCGACCGCAATCTGTAGAATCCCCTGATAAAATTTTTTGTCGAACACCGGAGCTTCGATCCAAATCGCTTCTAACGTGTCATGACAAGCATAAAAATCGCCCTGATTAAATTGATCAATGCCTTGCCAAAAATTTTCCGGGAGTTCTGTGTCCATCTCTTTTAAAGATTGTCTTGCAATTGAGCTTGTAACGATCGAGTTTTTTTGACCACGATCCCCGCATTCATTGAACCTGTAATTTTGTCTCCCCACAAGATCCATCGACTGCCAGTCGGTAATGTACTCAAGCTGTTTGGATTCTGAGTGAGCCAAATCGTTGTCGCATCTGGCAAAGGTTGAGAACACGGTTCCTCATTTGCTTGAATTTCCGCCAGCGTTTCTAAAACCGTTTTCTGTCCCTGAATTAATCCGGTTCCTGCTGTCCAAAGTTTCATCGTCAGCGTTTGTCGATCGCCATAAAAATACAACGATGCGGCTGCACTGACCGCTTCTTCAAACGCTTCTGGTCCCCAAGTTGCGGCACTGTCGATCGCAATCACAATTTCTTGACCGCTGGTAAATGTTTCTAATTCCCGTACCCGTAATTCCCCGTATCGGGCACTACTGCGCCAATGAATCATTCGCATCGGATCGCCCCAACGATAGGGTCTGAGCGATCGAGTCATTCCTTCAGTCGCGGTTTTTGCCCGTTGCGCTTGAAATTGCAGACTGTTTTGCTGTCCGAGTTGATCGATCAATGGACAGCGTTGAAGTGGAAGAACTTTCGGGTAGATGAGCGCGATCGCATTGACGTGAAAGGTTTTCCGACACCAAAACAATCCGAGTGGAGCCGCCGATCGCAGTTGAACTTCATGCCATCGATAAATGCCGCGTCGTGTGTCCGAATGCTGATAAACCCAGTAATAGGAGTTATTCGGATTGATCATCTCAACGATTCGCTGAACGGGCGATCCGAGAACGGAGGGGATTCGATCGTCGGCTTGAATCAGGCTTTTACGTTGGCGGGTTGAATTCTGGATTAAAAGCTCGATCGTTAAAGGATCGCCCGCGCTAATCGGTTGAATCGGGCGACGGGTCATGGTTAATCCCTTCAATGATTGGCGCGAGAGGAAAGCAGCGATCGCCATCAGTGCAAAGACGACTCCGCTCATGACGTACAGCCAGCCCGACATCGAATTCGTCGCAGCTAGGAAGAAAAAGATGCCCATCGCACCGAGTAGCCAGCCGCTATAGGCAGGATTCAACCAATGGGATTCGAGCCAATCTGTCATTCGAGTAACAGTACGCATAAACTGTAAAAACTTTACAAAGATGTGTCATTTCAGAATGCACCAGACTGTACCGAGACGGAACCTTTGCGATCAAGCACTTCAGTAATTTTCAGCAGGCACGATCACAGCGTCCGTGATTTACGCATCCGCAAACTTTTTGCAAACCTTGAATGTCAGCATTTATACGATCCAGATTTTCCGCTACAGTCGTGAAAATCTGGAGTACTGTTCACCTGTATTTCTCTGCCCCTCGTCGAGTTGCCCATTCTTCATGATTATGGTGCTAATGGAAGCCTGAGCTATGACACAAGTAAATCTTTCTGACGAGTCGGTTCAATCCCGTCCTGCGGTTGCGCCTCCTCCTCCCCCTGCCGCGATCGGTGCAAAACGTCCTCCGATGCGATCGACTCCACCTGCGATCACGATTCGCCAGTTGGTACAGGATGCGTACGCAAAACAGGCATCAGATATTCACCTCCGAGTGGGAGAACCCGCACGATACCGAATTCGCGGACAGATGATTCGCCAGTCTCAGCCAGCGATTACCGCAGAAATGTTCGAGCATTTTTTGGTAGAAGTTCTCACACCCGAACAACGAGATCGCTTCCAAACCGACAAAGAACTTGACACTGCAATTTACTATCCCGGTTTCCTTCGCTGTCGGGTGAACTGTTTCGAGAGTTTGACCGGAGGCGCGATCGTGCTTCGTCTGATTTCTCTCGAAGTTCCGACGATTGATCGATTGGGATTGCCTTCGGTGCTGAAACACTTGGTTAGCCATCAGCAAGGATTGATTCTCGTTACGGGTCCGACAGGCTCAGGAAAATCGACTTCGATCGCGGCAATGATTCGTCATTTGAATGAAACCGATCATCGGCATATTGTCACGATCGAAGATCCGATCGAATATGTTCACACCTCGCAGAATTGTTTGATCAGTCAGCGAGAAGTCGGTTTACATACGCATGAGTTCAATCAGGCTTTGAGAGCCGTTTTGCGAGAAGATCCGGATGTGATTTTAATTGGGGAAATGCGCGATCGAACAACGATCGATACTGCTCTCAAAGCCGCACAAACCGGACACCTAGTTCTAGGAACATTGCACACAAAAGGCGCAATTCCAACAATCAATCGCTTGTTGAACATCTACACGCCTGATGAACAGCCAGCAATGAGAATTCAGATTTTGGAATCCTTAATCTCAGTTGTTTCTCAGCAGCTTCTACCGACGACAGACGGACGCAGAACGGCGGTACATGAGATTTTGATCAATACACCTGCAATGCAAGATTACCTATTAAAAGGGAATGAGACGGATGCGTTTCAACTGATGGAAACGGACACCAATGAAGGAATGCAGGTGATGAACCAAGCGCTTTGTGAATTGATTTTGCTGGGTCGAATTACACCAGAAGATGCTGTGAAATCTTCTCCCGATATGGGCGATTTGCGTCGTCGTGTGCGGAATGAAGGATACGATCCGGGACGCTCTTCAAATCGTGAGTTTGATCCATCTGCACGAGACTATCGCCCAAGTTAATTGATGTGTGCTGCGTTAAGCTATTTGAGCGCAGCAGATTAATTAAATTGCTCGATCGCATTCCCCAACAATTCAATCTCATCCTCTGTGGTGAAATAGTGAACACACGCCCGAACACAATTCGGATTCAGAATCACTCGTAAAAAGATATTTTGTCCTTCTAACGATTGCACTAATTGAGTGTGTTTCCCGCTCGCCAACTGAAATGAGACTAATCCTGCTTCTGGAGCAGATTGCTTTAAGCATTTCACATTCGGTAGTTTAGTCAATCGCTCCCACAAATGAGCACTACGATCGCAGATCATTCGATACCGCTCTTCGGCAGATGGCGCATGAAACTCGATCGCACTTCTCAAAGCCGAATACAACGGGATCGCAGAGGTCGCAATCTCATAGCGACGACCATCGGATTGAAAGCGATCGGGATTTCCAGTCGCATCCGTAATCACACTGCGCCAGCCGATAAACGTTGGATTCAAGCTTTCTCGCGCTTCGGGGCGAACATACAGTCCCCCGACTCCCGCCGCACCGCACCACCATTTGTGACCTGTGAAAGCATAGAAATCAGCCTCTAATTCTGTCAAATTCAGCGGTAACACTCCGACGGATTGAGCCGCATCTACGAGAACTTGAACTGATCGAGCATGACAAACTTCAATCATTTCTTTGAGCGGTAACACTTGTCCGGTATTCCAAAGAATATGACTGACGACAAATAAACGAGTATTGGGTTTGAGGGATTGTTCGACGATCGCACTCGGATCACCCGAATTCAAAGTATCTAACAATGGACAAATCGAAACTTCCAAATCAAATCGCCGCTGAAGTTCTCGAACTGCCGCCACAATTCCTTGATGTTCACAATCGCTGATCAAAATATGATCGCCTGCTTTCCAGTCAATTCCCCACAGTGCAATATTGCAACCGACAGAGACATCTTCGGTGAGCGTAATTGTATCGGCAGTCGTTCCGAGATCTTTCGCGATCGCACTCCGGGTTAAATTCCCTTCTTCGACAATCCAAGCATTCGCCGCACTTGAAAAAGGTCCCAGTTCTTGAAAGCGATCGTGTGATTCGTGTAAAGCAGCGATCGCCGATCGTGGCATCGGTCCCTGTCCGCCATAGTTAAAATAAGTTTTGCCTTTGAGAAAGGGGAATTCACTGCGGTGCTGTTCGAGCATAGAGAAACGCGATCGATTTGCTTCCTCAAAATAGCAAACGAAAGAGCAATCGTTAAAGCAGGCAGAAAACAGTTGCTTAATTTACACTTAGATTGCTGTTAATCTTGCTAACTTAACGTTGTAATCAATTTACTTAATATTGTTAAACGATCGTAATTTTCGATTTAGAATTAGACAGATTCGATACCTCTGATTGATGCCGCAGTCCGCCTAATTTTTGTTAAGTTGTAGGCATGATAATTACTGCTGATCTGCTGCTGAACTATCAACGCTGTAGTCGTCGGGCTTTTCTTGATCGATACGGGGATGCGGAACAAAAAGATCCCCCAAACGATTACCTGTTAAAGCTGCTACAAGATAGTGCAGAAAATCGGCGGCAAGTGCTGGCAGACCAAGAGCACCGAGAGCCATCCTATCGAAAAGGCGATTGGCAGAAAGGCGCTGAAGAAACGTTGAGACTAATGCAGACAGGCGTTGAACGAATCTATCAGCCTGTTCTAATGTCTGAAGAAGATGGCGTTACCCTTGTTGCCAATCCTGATTTGTTAATCAGACAGCCCGGACAATCGATTTTTGGGGATTGGATTTACGTTCCTTACGACATCAAACTGAGTAAGCGCCCAAAACAGGAATATCAGATTGTTGTCGCTTACTTTGCGAAAGTGTTAGCGGCAGTGCAAGGAGCTTGGGTTGAGGAAGCTTGGTTAGTTTTGAAAGAACGGGGCGAGTTTGCGGTGGATTTATGGGAAACTGTCCCCCGCATGGAAGCAATGCTGTCAAACTGCATCGAGATTTTGAAACATCGACAAGAACCGGAAGTCTTTATTTCTCGGAGTCGCTGTAGTTTGTGTCATTGGTTTAGTCATTGTTATACGATCGCGAAATCCGAAAATCACCTCTCTCTACTTCCGGGTGTGACTCAATCGCGTTACGCTCAACTGCAAGCCCTCAATCTGACAACTCTAGAAGCCCTTGCCGAAACGCCTCCGACTCGACTCGAACCAATCTCCGGATTTGGCAGCGAGACGGCACACAAGATAGTGAGACAAGCGCGATCGACTTTACAGAATGCTGCACTCTTAGGTGAAAGTCTTGCCGCTCATTCGATGGGAAAACGACCCTTCCGAATGCCTGAGATTCCGACTGCTGCGATCGAGCTTTATTTCGATATCGAAGCAGAACCGAGTTTGAACCTGGTCTATCTACATGGAATATTGGTCGTCGATCGAATAAATCAAACTGAAACGTTTCATCCATTGCTGGCAGAAACACCCGAAGAAGAATCGATAGTGTGGCAAAAATTGATTGACTTATTGTGGGCGTATCCGAGTGCGCCCATTTTTCATTTTTGCCCGTATGAAATGCAAACCGTTGAACGACTTGGGAAGTTATTTGAAACGCCTGATGAATTAGTGAAACCATTGTTATCTCGATTCGTTGATTTGCATGATTGCGTGACTCAAACGGTTACATTACCTGTTGAGAGTTATGCGCTGAAACATATTGCTCGCTGGGTTGGCTTTGATTGGCGTGATTCCAGTGCAAATGGAGCGCAATCGATTTATTGGTACGCGCAATGGTTAGCGACTGGCGATCGCAGTTATTTAAACTCAATTTTGATCTACAACGAGGATGATTGTCGCGCGACTTATCAAGTGAAAGAATGGTTAGTGAATTTCCTGAATCAGGCGATTTCACACGACGAATTAGATTACGCAGTCTAATGGCAAAACTTGAACGCATTCTGATTTATCCGATCAAGTCTCTTGATCCTGTCTCGATCAATCAGGCGAAAATTCTTCCCGGTGGATCATTGGAACACGATCGAGAATTCTGCATCGTGGACGAAAACGGAACTTGGGTGAATGGCAAGCGAACGGCAAGAATTCATCAGATCCGATCGCAGTTCGATCTAAAAACGCGACTTGTCACACTCTCGCTTCAGAACGATCGACCTGTCAGTTTCCATCTCGATCACGGTCGCAGCGGAATTGAAGGCTGGCTCAGTGATTATTTTGGGTTTCGAGTCTTTCTCAAACAAGATTTGAACACAGGATTTCCAGACGATCCGGTTTCTCCAGGACCCACATTAGTCAGTGTGGCAACGTTAGAGCAAGCAGCTTCTTGGTTTGAGGGAATGACAGCGGAGAGTCTGCGATCGCGTCTGCGATCAAATCTAGAACTCTCTGAAGTTCCCGCATTCTGGGAAGAGCAGCTTTATTCCGCCGACGGAAGCTCGATCGCGTTTCAAATTGGTGATGTTCAGATTGAAGGAATTAATCCCTGTGCGCGTTGTGTGGTTCCGACTCGTGATGCAACTTCTGGCGATCGCTATCCGCAGTTTCAAAAAGTATTCATCACTCAACGTGAAAAAGAACTACCGGATTGGGCAGCAAAAGAGCGATTCGATCATTACTACCGCATGGCAGTGAACACTCGAATCGCTCCTTCTGAAACTGGAAAAGTTCTAAAAGTAGGAGATACCTTAACGCGGAGCGGGACGAGTTGAACCGCCTGCAACGACGTTTAATCGCTGAGTAACCATCGTCATTCCACCATGCCGCACTAAGACCGCCGACACCCATTGAGATCCAGCCGTGTTCGGAGCTTTACCCACTTTGAACAATCCACCGGAGTTCAAAATATCTAAATCAGCGGTTGCAGGCTTGAGATATCCAGCAGAATTCACAGGCTCTTGAACGACTGCACCCAGTAACAAATCGCTTTCAAGCGGCTCTTGAACGATCGCATCAAAGCTAAATTCTTGCCCCGTTCTCACTTGTTCCGGTAAATTCACTTTCACCGAAGGCGGCTTCTCTCCAGTCGTGATCTGATTTCGTTCAGAAAGAATATCCTGACGCACGATCGCTCGATTTTGGAATTGTTGGCGCGATCGCAATGTGGCATCGAGTCTCACTTGCTGCCCATCTCGCGTCTGAGTTCCCACAATCCGCGTCACCGTGACTGCCTGAAAGCCATTCTGACTCGGCTCCCAAGACTGCAATTCTGTCTTATAAGTCAGCGTCGGATACTGTTTCCAAAACTGCGTCAAAGATTGCTCTAAACTCTGACGATTCAGCCCATCAGAGTGCGTAAAGTTCGGGCTATAAAACTTCAGCACTTCTTGAATATTTCTGCGATTTGCAGCGGCATCGAGTTGAGCGATCGCGCTTTTTAATTCTGCCGGAGCGGTTTCGGGAGTAGCAGCCGTGGCTCGATGAACCGAACCCGATACGATCGCCAAACTCAATCCAACCAAAAACAAAATTTGCAGCGGGGCAGTCAATTTCAGGCGCATAAACACTCACCGAACAACAAGCTTCTAATCACTATACACGCGAATTTCCAGCAAGCCGAACGATCATCTGCATTGGGATGCTGTTTTTATCAAATCGCACCGTCTTATACTTGAGCGACATTGATTCTAGGAAATAGTATGCTGACTCCTGCACAATCTTCGCAGCTTCAACAGTGTTTAGAACTGGCACGCGATATCAATCAACATCAAGAAGCGATCGCGCAATTTGCACAATTAAGAGATTTGATCGTTCAAGATGAAGCGGCAAAGGCATTAATAGATGGCATTTGGGCGGAAGTGTTAGCGGCTCGTCGATCGTCTGCGTTCTGGCAACAAATGAGCGATGTTGAAAAAGATGTTTCCGAACGTCTAGCACAGAATCATGTTCAACTTCAGCAAAACTATCTTCGCTTAATGCAAGAAATGTAAAGATAGATCGACCTCAATCTATTATGAGAATTTCAACCCCATCAATTGATAAATGAATTGCAGAGATCGAATTTCGATGATTTGTCTATCAATTGATGATTTGGGTAGGCAAAATGTCTGTCGAAGAACAAAGCAATGGATCAAGGTCAAGCAAAAAGCCTGACCTTTAATAATTTTGGCGTTGATTCTTAAAAAGTTTTGACTGTTTATCTCCTGCAAGAAATCTCTCTTCTTAAACTTAATGTTTTGTTTGAGATCTTGTAAATAAAGCTTTATGAAGTAATGTAAGCAATTCCTGTTAAGAAGTTTGTCAAAAAGATGCGATCGAACTCTACAAATTGCGCTTTCTCGTTGCTTGAATCTTTACCTTTACGTTTCTTAATCGATGAAGAATACGATCGCATTCCGATTACAAACTTATAAGAAGAAACGTTGCTGAATTGCGAACAATGCCAACACAAAATTTCATAAGTAGACACTAGAAAAATAAAGTTAGTTATCCATAAGATGAGGGCAGGTAAATAACGGACTCCGAAATTTACCGCATTTTATTTTGTACCTTCCAGTAATCATCAAAACCATGACCACAACCTTACAACGTCGCGAGAGCGGCAATGTGTGGGAGCGTTTCTGTAACTGGGTCACTTCAACCGATAACCGGGTCTATGTAGGCTGGTTTGGCGTGTTGATGATCCCCACGTTGCTCTCCGCAACCATCTGCTACATCATCGCTTTCATCGCTGCTCCTCCTGTGGACATCGATGGCATCCGTGAACCCGTCGCAGGTTCCTTGCTATACGGCAACAACATCATCTCTGGTGCGGTTGTTCCTTCTTCTAATGCGATCGGCTTGCACTTCTACCCGATCTGGGAAGCTGCTTCCCTTGATGAGTGGTTGTATAACGGCGGTCCTTACCAGTTGGTTGTCTTCCACTTCTTGATCGGCGTATTCGCTTACCTCGGTCGCCAGTGGGAACTCTCCTACCGCTTGGGTATGCGTCCTTGGATCTGTGTTGCTTACAGCGCTCCGGTGTCTGCTGCAACCGCAGTCTTCTTGATCTACCCGATCGGACAAGGATCGTTCTCGGATGGTATGCCTCTGGGTATCTCCGGTACGTTCAACTTCATGATCGTGTTCCAAGCTGAGCACAACATCTTGATGCACCCCTTCCACATGCTCGGTGTCGCTGGCGTATTCGGTGGATCGCTCTTCTCCGCAATGCACGGTTCCTTGGTCACTTCCTCCCTGGTGCGTGAAACGACCGAATCGGAAAGCCAAAACTACGGCTACAAGTTCGGACAAGAAGAAGAAACCTACAACATCGTTGCGGCTCACGGCTACTTCGGTCGCCTGATTTTCCAATACGCATCGTTCAACAACTCCCGCGCACTGCACTTCTTCTTGGGTGCATGGCCCGTCGTTTGTATCTGGTTTACCGCGCTCGGTATCTCCACGATGGCGTTCAACCTGAACGGCTTCAACTTCAACCAATCGATCTTGGATTCTCAAGGTCGCGTGGTGAACACCTGGGCAGACATGATCAACCGTGCGAACCTGGGGATGGAAGTGATGCACGAGCGTAATGCTCACAACTTCCCGCTCGACTTGGCTGTGGGTGATCAAACGCCTGTTGCAGTTCAAGCTCCTAGCATCAACGGCTAGTAAAAAATGTGGGGATTACTCCTGAAGCAAACCCCACACATAACCCTTGATTGAAAGAGATCCCTCGGCTGATTGGTCGGGGGATTTCTGCTTTGATCTAGCTTACACTTAACAAAACTTAATGTTAAGCCTTTTTCCACCGTTGAGCCGCGATCGCAATTCGCTCCCCGTACAGTTCCGATGTCTTCTGATCCCCCGGATCAAGCGTTGCAGGCGCACCACTCATATCTACCGCACTCTGCCCCATCACACCGAGATACGATCCCAACCGATTGACCGTTCCATCGTTCGGCTCTGCATTCCCAATCCAAATCATGCTATGTTGAGCCGCATTGATTGAGAGATACAGCAACGTCCCTTGCTTATCGCCGCTGTAACTTCCCGAATGCGTAAATCCGCCAGCGATCTTATCTTTCCATCCTTGTACGAACCAGATCGAGCTTGCCGCATCAACAAACGCTTTGAACTGAGCTGCCACACCACCCATATAAGTCGGAGAACCAAAGACGATCGCATCTGACGCGCTCAATTTATCCAAAACTTCTTGATTCTGATATCGCCCCTCAACAACGTCGCTGCCTGCAATTCGGATAAGTTCTGTGCTGGCTCCTTCTACTCGGTTGACTCCTGCGGCAACTGCCTCTGCCATCAAATGCGTGTGACCTGTGCCGGAGAAATAAACGATCGATACTTTTGTCATAATGTCACTACATTGATAATTTGAGTTCAAACAATAATATAAACGAAATTCTGCAACTCAATTCTTTCTAAAGTATGAAAATTAGGGCGATCGCTGCTCGATATAATAAGAGCGATAAAAATCTCGTCTAGTGATGCCTCGAAAAATCCGCGACTACAAACAAGAGATTATTAAATTAGGATTTGTTGAGCGAGCTGGCAAAGGAAGCCATACGAACTGGAAGCATCCTCAGTTGACGCAGATTGTCACCATTGCCTTTCAAGATGGTGAAGATGTGCCAAGGTACTTAGAAAAGAAACTGAAACAGCTAAAGGCTGAGTTGGAACAGCAAGACAAGGAGATAAACGAATGAACTATCGATACAGCTTAATCATTCAATGGTCAGATGAAGATCAGCTTTACTTGGTGACGATTCCTGAATTCGCCCAGTTAGTGATGCAACCTTGTACAGCGGGTAAAAGTTATGAAGAAGCGATCGAGAAAGCTCAAGAAGCGATCGAGAGCTATCTTATCTATTGCCAAGAAGAAGGAATTGCACCGCCACAGCCCACAATGATCGCAGTTTAGCGAGAAACGCATTTCTAAAAGGATTTCACAATCTCGCGATGATTTCACTGCTCAAACGATCGATACCTTGGTCATAATGTCTCTACATCAATTATTTGAGTTCAAACAATAATATAAACGAAATTTGCAATTCAATTCCTTCTAAAGTATGAAAATTAGAGCGATCGTGCGGTTCTAACATCTACTGTTGAAGCCATTAAATGCTTCCTGTTGCACAAAACTTTTCGTTGATAAAACTTTTTGAAGCCAATACAGATTTGCGTAATTTCTATTAAATATCCACAATTATTTATTCATAAGCTTAGAGTATTGGGTGCTGCTAACAAATACACAATCGGGAGCAGAGCGCTATGGGGCAGTTGTTTGATCGCATTAGCCGTATGGTTCGAGCCGAACAGAACCTTAATAAAACGGATTACCAAGAGACTCATCTAAACGAAGGATTTGCTCTAGTTGCTGGGGGGGCAGGTGTAGGCGCTTCTATTGGTAAAGTCGGAATCTTGGCAGGTGGGACAGGTTACAGTCTTGGATCTGTTCCGCTTGCTGCTACTGGTGCGCTAACAGGTGCTGCCCTCTATGAAGCGCTGCGATCAATTCTTGAAGGCGATACTTCCTCTGCGAGTGCTGCGGTGATTGGAGGAGCGGTAGGTGCAGCAACTTCAGCCACGATTGGAGGAGTTGGTGTAGCAGTTGGTGGAAGTGCGATCGGGGTCGGCATGGCTTCGATGGCGGCGGGTGGAGCCGTAGTTGGACTAGGTTTAGTTGGCTTAAATCGTCTGATTCAGCATGGTGTCGATCCAGAAAAGCTCTTAGACAGTGCAATTAACCAGATGGAAACCGACTTGCAGAACGCACGTCAAGCGATGATCAATCTAATGGCTAGTCAAAAACGACTTCAACAGCAACACGAAAAAGCACAAGCGGAAGCCAACAAATGGGAACAACGGGCACGACTTGCGCTGGAAAGAGGAAATGAGTATCTAGCGCGGGAAGCTCTGACTCGTAAGAAGATGCACGCTGAAACTCTCAACAGCCTGAACGTTCAGCTTGATCAAGATCCAGCCTCAGCGAAGAACCTGAAGCAAAATTTAACTCTTTTAGAGGCGAAAATCTGTGAAGCAAAAACAATGAGAATCAGCCTGAAAGCCCAGATTGCGGCTGCTAAGGCAAGTGGGCAACTACAAAGTACAGGCAATCTAAGTACGAGTAGTGCAATGGCAGCATTTGAGCGCATGGAAGATAAAGTCTTGCAGCTTGAAGCGCGATCGCAAGCCGCAGCGGAATTGGCGGGAGCCGAGCTTGAAGCACAATTTCGATCGCTTGAATCCGGTGATATGGATCTCGAACTCGAAGCGATGAAGCAGCAAATGCTAGAGTCTTCTCAGTCAGCGCAGTCCCAATCCTCGAATTCAAACTCTCCTTGTAACTATGGGACGATTGATGCGGAATTAGACGAGCTAAAACGAATGCTTGATCAGCTTTAGTGACTCAAGGTTTAGGAAATTGAGCTTTAGTTGAAATGTTCTGTGCCTCTTTCATCTACGATCGCACAATTGAGTTCTACACCGAGCCGAAAATAATCAATCGCAAACAATTGCGACAGCACTGATTGAAGTAAAGTAGGCTGTAGATGTAACTTCCTGAAAAGAAGGAGTGTCATCGTGACCCTTGCTGATGTGCTTCCTGCTGCGCGGCAACTTTCCGCAGCGGAAAAACTCAAACTAATCCGAATTCTAGCTGAAGATTTAGACATCGCTGAGGACATCGCACCGCTGGAACCTTTCAAAACTTATGACTTGCCAACTCCCTATGATTGTTTTGGAGCAGGAGCCGTTTTGATGGAAGCTTTGAAACAATCAGATAGCAGTCAGTAATTTGGTATGCGCTTCAGGTATTCGACAAATAGCCCAACTCAGAATGAATTCGATAGCCTGCCGAGACTCCCCTTACTGCTGCGTCGAGAAGATCAGACGGTTGCAACGATCGGGCTAGTGGACAGCAAAGCCACAGTAAATGTTCTTCCCTATGAACTTGGTCTTCAATTGGGCGGAGTCTGGAACGATCGTAGAGCCATCATTTAATTAGCAGGCAATCTCAGCAATCAACCTGCGATGCCTTTTTCTGCTACCGCTCAAGTTGGAGAATTTCCGCCAGTCCAATTACTCTTTGCACGGGTGAAGCGCCCAAACACGCCCTTAGTTTTGGGTCAGACGAACTTCTTTCTGGAATTTGATGTTTGCTTTTACCGTTCCAGAATGGAATTTGAAGTTAAACCGAAATTGCCTTAACATGAGGCTTTCAAGCGTCGCAGATCGCTCAAATCTCGATCGCGAATCTTCTACCTTATGAATCTCTATAGATCCAATCAGGATATCTAATAGCTATTTTTACCTAACAAAATTGCAAATTCGACGGCAAGAGAGACAGAAATTGCCTTAAGATTATCGTAACAATTAAGTTTGTAAAACCAGAACTTGCTGAGATAACCAGGAGAACTTGATATGGCGCTTGTCCCGATGCGGCTATTGCTGGATCACGCGGCTGAAAACGGTTACGGCATCCCTGCATTTAACGTCAACAACATGGAGCAGATCCAATCGATCATGCTCGCAGCGAACGAAACCGATAGCCCAGTTATTCTGCAAGCTTCCCGTGGCGCTCGAAACTACGCGGGCGAAAACTTCCTTCGTCACTTGATCTTAGCGGCAGTCGAAACCTACCCGCATATCCCGATCGCAATGCACCAGGATCACGGAAACGAGCCTGCAACCTGCTACTCGGCGTTGAAGAACAACTTCACCAGCGTCATGATGGACGGTTCACTCGAAGCGGATGCGAAAACTCCCGCAAGCTACGAATACAACGTGGCTGTCACCGCTGAAGTCGTGAAAGTCGCTCATGCGATCGGTGCTTCGGTTGAAGGTGAGTTAGGCTGTCTCGGATCGCTCGAAACCGGAAAAGGTGAAGCAGAAGACGGACACGGCTTTGAAGGCGAATTGGATCACTCGATGCTGTTGACCGATCCGGATGAAGCAGTCGATTTCGTGGAGCGCACTCAGGTGGATGCGTTGGCAGTTGCGATCGGAACCAGCCACGGTGCGTACAAGTTCACCCGCAAACCGACTGGAGAAATCCTCGCAATCAGCCGTATCGAAGAAATTCACCGTCGTCTGCCGAACACTCACTTGGTGATGCACGGTTCATCTTCGGTTCCTGAAGATTTGATCGCGATCATCAACCAATACGGTGGTACGATTCCTGAAACCTACGGTGTTCCGGTTGAAGAAATTCAAAAAGGAATCAAGTCGGGCGTTCGTAAAATCAACATCGACACCGACAACCGTTTGGCAATCACCGCAGCAGTCCGCGAAGCGTTGATGCAAAACTCGAAAGAATTTGATCCGCGCCACTTCTTGAAGCCGTCGATCAAATATATGCAGAAAGTTTGTGCCGATCGCTATAACCAATTCGGTGCAGCCGGACAAGCAAGCTCGATCAAACAGCAAGGCATGGAAGTCTTCGCTGTGAAGTACAAGAAAGGCGAATTGAATGCTGTAACTAACAAAACCGCAGCAGCAGTGTAAGCCTCGATACTAAATTTTAGAACTGGGTGGTTTCATCACTGCCCAGTTTTTTTGCGATTATTTCTCGGCGAAATTGCTGAGGCATTTAATGACACAATTTTATCTATAAAAAATTACAATTTCACTCTTTAAAACAAACCGAAACTGATAGTAATGGTCTAATTTATCACACTCAATCTATTAGAAATTTCTATGTCTTTAGGGATAGGGAGTGAATAAAGGTACACTCTTCAAAGTTTGTCTCACACGGAATTGAATGAGTGTAAATTTGCAAGCGAAACAGATTTTCGCGCGGTTTCATTTGCCTGGAATTACAAGCACGATCGCATTAACGATTGGATTAACCAGTTGTGCTGTTACAGCAACTCCAAATCGAGCTTTTGCTTATCCGCTTCCAGTCTCAATTAATCAACCCATTGATCAATCCCAACCCGAAATTGCACCCGAAGTCATCTTGATTCGTCAAGCAATTATTGGTCAAGAAAGCGGCGCAAATTTCAGAGCAATTAATCGGCACTCTGGTGCACTGGGATATGCTCAAATCATGCCAGAGAACTTGCCCTCATGGTCGAGAGAAGCCCTGGGTTACAGTGTTTCTAAACGGGATTTCTTGGCGCGTCCAGATTTGCAAATTGCGATCGTGGATTTCAAATTGAATCAATACTGGCAGAAATCGATCGTCGCAAGTAATGGCAATGTCGCGGTTGCCATTAAACGAGTGGCGGCTTGGTGGTACAGCGGCAGACCAGAGAGATACACGAATACCGCACCACAGTACTACAACGGGCATCGCTATCCAAGTATTGCGGCTTACAGCCAATCGATTTTGCGGCGATATCAGGCGATTTGGGATTCGCAGAATGCGGTTCAGCCGACGGATGATTTTCGCGATCGTGGCGTTTGATTTTGAACAATCGATCAACCCTGCGTTTAACCCGACAACGTGTAGAGACGCGAACACGTAGTGCAGCGAAGCTCCTAATCGCGTCTCTACGGGGATTTTGCATCGGAACGACCATTTACCGATCGGAATCACCAAATTAATCCAAATGTTCAACCGGAATACGATCGGCAAATGCAAACCGATTTTTTCCGGTTTTTTTGGCGTGATACATCGCTTCGTCTGCACGTTCCATTAACGACTCTAATTGATCGCCATGTTCTGGAAATAAAGCAATTCCGATACTCGTTGTTACCGATAATGTTTCTCCCGAAATTGCAAACGCTTGAGACAATGTACTCAAGATTTTTCGGGCAACTTGAGTAACATTATTTGTGTCAGGAATGGTGGGCAATAAAACGACAAATTCGTCTCCACCTAATCGTGCAACCGTATCGCTTGTTCTCAAACATCCGGTTAAACGTTTTGCAACCGCTTGTAAAAGCAAATCACCGATCGCATGTCCTAACGTGTCGTTAATCTGCTTAAATCCATCCAAATCAAGAAACATTAACGCTAAGAACTGATCATTTGCTTTTGCGGTTTCTAGAGATTCACTAATCCGCTCATACAACAGAATTCGATTCGGTAATCCGGTTAAAGAATCGTGATTAGCAATATAGTTCAAGCGATCCTGAGATAAGCGTAATTCTGCATTCGATTGAGATAATTCTTCTGCGGTTTGTCTGAGTTTTTCTTCGATCGTTTTACGCTGCGTAATATCTCGAATCACTCCCACTAAGAAGAGATTCCCTGCCGAATCTTTGTGAAGCGATCGCTTTGTCGCAATCTTGTAAGTCGTGCCATTTGTATCCGTAAATTCTTCTTCGTGCTCTAACTCATTCTCATACTTAAATACAAGATCATCCTGTTGCCGAAACACATCTGCTTCATGTTCTGGAAAAACTTCGTGATCCGACTTCTCGATAATTTCCTCGATCGGCTTTCCAACCAGTTTCGAGTATGCCTCATTCAGCACCACCCAACGATGCTGTGAATCTTTGACAAACACTGGATCAGGAATCGAATTAATCACGCGGTAGAGGAATTCTTTCGATCGTTTCAATTCTTCCTCAGAATGTGCGATCGCGGCAATCACCGCTGTTGATGAAGCCAGTAGCGCAATTCCCGCCGGAACCAACGGCACAATCCAACCCGTTAAAAATAATCCGTAGCAAATTCCAACTAATCCACCCCCCAACACAACCACCGCAATTAAATTTCGTTGAGGCAGACGGAGTTGCCAACTCACACCCGTTCCAATCAATGCCCAAGCCAGAATCCAGAGATAGTCGATCGACTCATCCCAAGATCGAAGTTGCGTCCGATTATCCAGCACTGCGCTTAGAATATCACTGATAAAATTCGCCTGAATTTCCACGCCTGCGACATGTTCAGGTGGATGATTAATACTTTCAGTAAACGGCGTTGCAGAATAATCTTTTAAGCTCGGAGCCAGAGAGCCGATCAAAACAATACGATCGCGCAATTGAGATGCCGGAACTTTCCCGCTCATCACGTCTTGCATCGAAATCGTATTGAAATGTCCTGCCCGACCCCGGAAGTTCGACACAATCTGATATCCGCCCGCATCCGCATTTACATAAATGCCGTCGTTCCCCCGAAACCGCTCAAAGATCGCATTCCCAAGCTGTAACTGTCTACGATCGTGCTTTGCCCCTTCTTCTTGAATCCCTTTTTCTTTGAGATACAACAGCGCTAATTCCATCGAAAAACTGCGGTGTTTCTGTTTGTCCTGATCAAACCAGTACAGCAACGCCCGCCGAATCTTACGATCGCTGTCATACACCACATTGTTAAAGCCAACCTGTTCTAGGCGATCGAGTTCCGGCGGGGGTGCGACTCCTTGCCCTTCTGAATCGGGCATTTGCTGAATCCCCACTAAATTTGGCATCGTTCTAAACGCCTGCACTAGATCGCTATGTCCATTCAGCACCGGAACATCGCGGTAGATATCTAAACCGATCGCACGAGGCTGTGCGGTCTGGACCTTTTGTAATAGTTGCGCCAAAGTACGATCGCTAAAGGGCCAGCCGTATTTCTGCAAATCTTCTTCGCGAATGCCCACAATCACAATGCGATCGTCTACTGATTCGGTCGGGCGCAGCCGAAAAAAGCCATCCAGCGTACTCAGTTCCCACGATTGCAGGAGTCCAGTCGATCGCAATCCGATCACACAGCCCGCGATTACGGTTGCAGGTAGCCAAATTTTGGCAGTGCGTCGAAGCTTGGTTGAAACGGTTTTCCACAATCCCTGATGTTGTTCCAATGGTTGAATCATTGCAGTTCACAGCCCAGACTTAACGGAACGCTTTGATAAGAAGCACGAAACGAACAGAGATCGAAACAACTCGGATCGGGGGGCAGCGATCGCTCGATGTGTCGATTCTGTCATAACTTCATCGTCTAGCCGCAACTTCTTTATTTCACCTTTGCCAAACTCGTTCGACCATTAAGTTAGTTTGGTCGAGCAAGGGTCGGGTAAGTCGCCCTTGTAGGGGGTAGTCAGCGCAAGGGGGCTTGTCGTTGGCTACCCTTCTTTATGGAATAACCAACGCTGCCGAGAGAAATTGCTGAGAGGATTGTATCACTCGGATTTCAAGTTCTGGATCGATTCGATAACTTGCACTGCTAACTGGGTATTGTTGAGTCGATCGATTTCCCGAATACCCGTAGGACTGGTGACGTTGACCTCGGTTAAGTACCCCCCAATGACATCAATTCCCACAAAATACAATCCGTCTTTCTGCAAAGTGGGAGCAAGTTGGGCACAAATTTCCCGCTCTCGATCGGTAATGTCAGATTGAGCGCTTCGACCGCCGACTGCCATATTGCCGCGAAATTCGTTGCCAGTTGGAATGCGGTTGACGGCTCCGAGCGGTTCACCGTTGAGCAAAATAATTCGCTTATCGCCGTCTTTTGCTTGAGGGAGATAAGCTTGCACCATGATCGGTAACGTGCCTTGATGCGTGCTGATCTCGATCATGGAATTAAGATTACGATCGCCACTCTGCAAAAACAGAATTCCTTCGCCTGCTTTACCACCTAATGGTTTCAGGACTGCGGTTCCTTGCTGCTCTAGAAATTGCAGAATCACGCGCTTTTCTTGAGTGACGATCGTTTCAGGAATCGCTTCGGTAAATTGCAGCGCGTACATTTTCTCGTTCGCGGCTCGAATTCCCGAAGGGGAGTTGATGACTTTCGTTTTGGTTGGATCAATGTAATCGAGAATGTAGGTCGCGTAGAGATAAGCGGTATTGACTGGGGGATCAGTCCGCATGAAAACAGCATCCATTGTTTCGAGCGCTTGAAAAGTGGGTTGCTCAGTTTGAAACCATCGATCGACAGCGATCCAGCGATTTTCACCTAATGTGACTGGAACGAGCGTCACTTTTTCCAGGGTGGCGTAGGCTTTTCCCCCAACAACGCTGAGCCGATTAGCTTGGGTAATCCAGACCTCGTGACCCAACTGTTGAGCGGCTTCCATGAATGCCACGCTGGTATCGTGAGTGGGATCGAGGCGCTCGATCGGATCGATGATGAATGCAATTTTCACGGTAGATTTTGAGAGTAGAAAGAACAAAAAGGAGCCAGAACAGTTCCGACTCCTGAATCAATTAAGCAGCGAGTAGGGGATCGAGTTTGCCCGATCGCTCTAACGCATGAATGTCATCACAGCCACCAATATGCTGATCGTTAATAAAAATCTGCGGTACAGAGCGGCGACCGTTAGAGCGTTCTGCCATTTTTGCGCGTCCGGGTTCGTCGCCGTCTAGACAATATTCGGTGTATTCAACGCCTTTACGATCGAGCAGTGCTTTGGCGCGGATACAGAACGGGCAAGTACTCCAGGTGTAGATTTCAACGTTCGGGGTCATAAGTCTCTCAAGCATTAGCAACACTTCTTAATTTTAGTCACACTGTGGCGCGACGTACCCAACCGTTGAGCGTAAATCGACTGTTGGCAAATTGACGCGATGGACAAACTACAGGTAGAACTTCATGCAGAAGATGGCTGGGGAAGAAGACAATACTATTATTGATGGGTTGAATTTCTTGATAAGAGTCGGCTTGTAAATAGAGTCCATTCTCGACATTCAAATCGTAGATTCTCAAAGCACCGCCGGAGAAATTCTTTGGTTCTCGATTGAAGTAATACACATAAGAAATAGTTCGATTTGCGGCATCTTCGCTGCCATTATCGTTATGGATTTTGTAATAGTTGCCGTCGTTGTGGGCGGTGAGTTGGGCTTCAATTTGAGAAATTGCAAACGGTTCGATTTGCCATTCTTCTAGAAGTTTTGGCAGAAAAGTTTTTACCTTATCAATGATCCAATGTTCGTATTCTTCGGAGTAATAGAGGATCGTGGATTGTCGATAATCGATCTCGCCTGTTGAGGTGGAAGTAGACACGAAATAATTTTGTTGATCGAAAACATAATTCAATAAGTCGCGTTGCTCTTCAGGCGATAAAACGTTTTGAATTTGAATAAATTGCGCGGATTGATAAAAAGACATAGGCGCTTGCTCGATCGACATTTAGACATTATTCGATCGAGCCTTGCTGGATGCAATCATTTTTAGCGCGATTTCACCTTGGCTCTCAATTGTGCGATCGAAGCTGATATTCCCTGATATGCTTTAGAGTCCATCTGACCGTTTTCTTTCATTAATCGAATCACCGATTCATACGCTGCGATCGCTCTTTGAAAATCACCAATCCGCTCATACGCGATCGCTTGTACGGTATAAGGCTCTGCCAGATTAGAATTCAATCGAATTGCAGTATTCGCATCGTCGATCGCTTTTTGCGGCTGATTCAATCCCAACCAGGCAAAACCCCGATCAGCATAAGCCAGAGCATAATTCGGATTCAATCGAATGGCGGCATTACAATCGCTCATTGCACCTCGATAATCATCGACTCCCAACCGCACAAAACAGCGCAAATCGTAACTCACCGCAGAATTTGGATCAAGCTCGATCGAGCGATTCAAATCTTCGATCGCTTTCGGTAACTGCTGCAAACCGAGATAACTCCGTCCGCGTTCTCGATAAGCGACTGCATCTTTCGGTTGAAGCAAAATTCCACGAGTGAAATCATCGACAGAAGCTTGATAGTTCCCCAGTCGGCTGTACGTCATCGCACGATTAAAGATTAAGCCTGGAGATTGAGGTGAGAGCTTGATTGCTTCCGATAAATCAGCGATCGCACCTGTGAGATCGTTCCACTGTAATCGCAGTTGAGCACGAGCATCTAACGCATCAGTGCGATCGGGATTCAGTCGAAGTACGTGATCAAAATCGCGGAGTGCTCCGGTTCGATCGCCTAAAAATCCCCGGAGTTGAGCACGACTGCGATAAGCAATCATCAAGTTTGAATCAAGCTCGATCGCTTTTGAGAGATCCGTCAAAGCGGCTTGAACTTGATTGCGTTCAAGCTGACTCACTCCACGCAAAAAGTAATCTTCAGCGGTTTGGGGTGTTCCGAGTTGGGGGCGCGTTCCGGTTAAAGTAGAGCGATCGACATGCGGAGACAGTACTGCAAGCGCAGGCGATTGCTTCATCAATTCCAACACCAAATTGGTCGAAATTCCAGCTAAAAATCCCGGTTCTCCAGTTTGTCCAAAGATCGCGACAACTCGTCCGCTTGCATCAAAGATCGGGCTACCACTCATTCCTGGAGCTGCAACCATCGCGAGACTCAAAGTGTAACCTTCACTATGCGGATCAGGCATTCGTGCGGAGAAGAACCCTTTCTGAAACGCGATCGGTTCTTTGCCAAATTCAGTATTCGGTCTCCCTGGATAGCCATTAATCCAAATCAGATCGCGGTTTTTTAGTTGCTCCGAATCTCCAAAAGTTGCGGTCGGATAGTTCACTAAAGACCGAAAGACTACTACTGCAACATCTGGAATTCCGTCTACTTTTTCAAACACATAGATATCGCTGATCGGATACCGCTGACCATCGCTTGTCCGAACTTGGAACTGCAAAGCGCGATCGCACTTTCCCTGCAAATCCAGCGCACAAACCACATGGCGATTGGTTAACACGGCATAAGTATCACCCTGTTTCGCAATCACAACGCCTGAACCCGCTTGAGAGCCATCTTGTCCATAGCCAATCACTTGCACCGTGATCGGTTGAGCGTTTTTCCGAATTTCGGCAGGAGAAATCACCGATGCCGCGATCGCGCTTGTCGCTTGAGTGATTGCGATCGATATTCCAGCTAAAAATCCAATGTTGAGACGGAAGCGAGACATCATAAACCCCCCGCTGAGTAAGTTGATTCGTGGCGCACCTTGAGAAGCTTCAATGCCAGAATTCTATAAGATGCACCAATGTTCCCCCGATAGCTTAAGCTTGTCTTCTGATCGTGTCTTTTCTGGGTTATGCCTCATCCGATTCTCTATCTTGCAATTACCAATCACGGGTTTGGTCATGCGACCCGCGCGGCTTCGATCGCGGCTGAAATTCAACGGCTCGATCCAGAAATTTTGCTGATTCTAGTAACAACGGCTCCGAGATCGCTACTTGAGGCATATATTCCCGGCGATTTCATTCATCGTCCTCGTGCGCTCGATGTCGGAATCATTCAGAGTGATAGTTTGACGATGGATAAACCTGCCACTTTAGAAAAGCTGCGTCAGATCAAACAACAACAGCGGTCGATGATTGCCAGCGAAACGAATTTCATCCGCCAAAATCGCGTGGGTTTAGTGCTCGGAGACATTCCCCCGTTAGCGGCTCCGATTGCTCATGCAGCAGGAATTCCAGGTTGGATGATGAGTAACTTTGGTTGGGACTTTATCTATCGCGATTGGGGCGGTGACTTTATTGAAATTGCAGATTGGATCGGAGACTGTTTTGCACAATGCGATCGACTCTTCCGAATGCCATTCCACGAATCGATGAGCGCCTTTCCACATATTACTGATGTCGGTTTGACAGGCGTTGATCCAAGGTTTGATAGTTCAGAGATTCTAAAGAAGTTCAATCTTAGTGACACACCGAAAGAGAAGATTATTTTAGTAACGTTTGGCGGATTGGGACTCGATCGCGTTCCCTACGAAAATGTGACGCGCTATCCGGACTACAAATTCCTGTGTTTCGACCTGAATGCGCCGGACTTGCCGAACTTGATCAAAGTAGACGATCGCTTTTATCGTCCGATCGATTTAATGCCTGTCTGCGGTCGCTTACTCACTAAACCCGGTTACAGCACCTTCTCCGAGGCTTGCCGCTACGATATCCCCGTTACAACTGTGACCCGTGAAGGATTTGCTGAATCTCCGATTTTGCTCGAAGGCATTCAGGACTATGCAGCTCATCAGATCTGGACAACCGATGAGTTTTTTAATGGCGATTGGATTGGGGTGACGCAACCGATGAAGCCACCTCGCACTTCTAAGAGATTAGCGAAAGATGGGAATTTAACGATCGCGCAAGCCGTGGTGAACTATCTACGATCGTGAGACATCTATAATGCAGTTAGCTCACACCAAATGTAGAGTAGGAAAAATGACAACATTGCTGATTCAAACTGAGCAGATTCCTCTCACGGTTAGCTTACCTGCGATGCAGATGACGGATGAGCAGTTCTACGAGTTTTGTCTAGCCAATCCGGATCTGAGAATTGAGCGGACGGCGAAGGGAGAAGTGATTATTATGCCGCCTACCTTTTCAGATACAGGAAATCGAAATTTCAAGGTTGCGGCTCAGCTTGGAGTTTGGGCTGAACAAAATGGAACCGGGGAAGGGTTTGATTCGAGTGCTGGTTTTACACTTCCGAATGGAGCAACACGATCGCCTGATGCTTCCTGGATTCGATTAGAACGGTGGAATGCTTTGACGGATGAACAGAAAGCCTCATTTGCTCCGATTTGTCCCGATTTTGTCATTGAATTACGTTCATCGAGCGATACATTGGTCGGACTGCAAGCAAAAATGCAGGAATACATCGAGAATGGAGCGAGTTTGGGATTTTTGATCGATCGTAAAAATCGCACCGTTCATATCTATCGTCGCGATCGCGCCCCTGAAATCCTAGAAGACCCTGAAACTGTCAGCGGTGATCCAGAACTACCAGAATTTGTACTCCGAATGACAAAGATTTGGTAATAGCAATCAATCATCACTCAAACTACAAAACTCATCCGTCGTAAGCAATAGTTCGCCGTATTCTGGAACCCAAACCAGCCATTGATTCTCTGCACATTGGCACAGTAACCAGGCTTGATCGAAACTATAAGCAGTCGGTGGCTTGAGCAATTGCACCCACATTGAAGGCGTGAAGCGAGGAGCACAGGGAATCGATCGTAGTGTGTCCCATGCCGCAGAATTCGGAAAGTCAAGAGCCATAACGTAACCCCATGAAGCGATTATTTTGTAGCTTATGATACTTTTTTCGGCTTTTCCAGCTTTGTATTAGAACTTTACGAGTCCACCAAAAATTAACAACCAGACTACGACGATCGACCAATGAATTATGATCGCACTCCACAACGATCGACTTCTGAGATACGAGATGGTGCAAACAATTCCAAGCAATGCCGCGCCGATGAGAAACGCTGGAGTTCTAAAGAATGCAGGAACAAACGGGTGAAGATGATAGAGGACGAAGAGAAGCCAACTGAGTGCGATGCTTTGATAGTTTGTCGATTGAGAAATTAACAATCCCCGAAACACTATCTCTTCTGAAAGTCCCGGCATGAAAAATGTACTAACCATTACGCTCAGAACCGTTTGCCAAGATTGCTCAGGCTGGAAAGTTAGAAAGTTTAGGGAAAAGCCGATCGGTAAGTAAACGACTCCATAGATGAACAGTAACGCGATCGTCTCATACCAATCTTTTGTAGTTGGAACAGTGAGAAGTAAAGAGCGAACACGACAAAATACCGTTCTTATCAGAATCACATCGAGACGTGAGATGAGCGACTTAAATGGACACTATTGTATGTACGTTGGTGAAAGAGTTACCGATCATTGAAAACTTAAATCCTGCTTTCTGTATGGACAGTTCATCTCCATCAATTTCAACTCCAATTGTCCCTTGCGACATCTTTAATTTTTTGAGGCGTAAACCATGAGGTGGCTCAGTCTCAAGGAGAAGCACAACACCGTTCTGGGCGGATCTGACGCATATCTGACGACCTGTAATTTCTAAGTCCCATACATCTTTTAGGTGACAAATCCACTCATTTTCATCAATGTGAAGGATCAGGTTACCAGATAAATCATAGAACTTACCAGAAAGACGATATGGTGCTCCATAGGTTTCTGGAGGATCAATAAAAAGCCACTGTTCACCTTCCTGAGTTTGCACGATTGTTCGGACATCTTGAAAGGAGTTTGCTCCTAGATGCAGAACAAAGGGATTACTGATGTCGAACGCATCCTTGCTAAAGCCTCTCTTAAAAGTTATTGGGTTGCTACGTGCAGACTTGATCTTATCCTTTGACCAAATGCCACGAGTTACTTTGTCGTGGCAGGCTCCACATAAAAGCGCCATTCTTTTTGGGTCATGTTCTGTTGCATCTTTAAACTCAGGATCGATATGTTCATAGGTGACAATTGCTCCACCACAGCAAACACAGCCAAAACCGCATTCCTGCCGTATTTGTTTCTTAATTTGAGAAGGAATATAGCGCGATAGACCGTGTTTATTGATCTTGTTCATAGAGTGCGTATGTTCTAGTTAATATTTCTACCAGTGTAACTTCTGAAACAGGGTGATTAGAAGGTTGATTTAGGGTTGTAAGAATGAAGTCAGAAGTATGCAGAATTAAAGAACGGGACACAACGCTACAATGATGAGATTCTCAATTGAGCGATCGCATTATGTCTGTTGATCAAACGCCTGTGGGTGAAAAACTCTACGAAGGCAAAGCCAAAATTCTCTACAGCACCGAAGATCCAAATGTACTGCTGACCTATTTTAAGGACGATGCAACCGCGTTTAATGCTCAGAAGCGCGGCAGCATTCAGGGGAAAGGTGAGATCAACTGTGCGATCGCATCTCACTTATTCAAACTGATGGAGAAAAACGGAATTCCGACGCATTTTATCGATCGAACTTCCGGGAACGAAATGCTCGTGCGCTCCGTCACCATTATTCCGTTAGAAGTCGTTGTCAGGAACATTGCCGCAGGCAGTCTCTGTCAACAGACTGGACTCAAGTTAGGGACGATTCTCAATCCGCCGCTCGTCGAGTTCTATCTCAAAGACGATGCGCTGGGCGATCCACTCATAACCGTCGATCGTATTCGAGCACTTGATCCACGCATGGCGGATCAAGTTGAATCATTAAAAAGTATGGCAACGCGGATCAATTCGGTTCTGCAAACCTTCTTTGAACAATGCGGAATTACCCTCGTTGACTTCAAACTAGAGTTTGGCGCCGATGCTCAGGGTCAGCTTTTACTTGCAGACGAAATTAGCCCCGATACTTGTCGATTGTGGAATCAGGCAGAAACCGACCCCGATCGACGAGTCATGGACAAAGATCGATTCCGGCGCGATCTGGGTAATGTCGAAGATGCGTATCGGCAAGTCATGGAACGGGTACTCGAACAAGCGGTATGATGAACTGCCAATTCAAAATCAGTCCTATCTAACGTGAGTATCCATACTCAGGGTGCGGTACAATTTTGCCGTTTAATCGGAATGAATTTCATGTTGTGTCTGCCTTGAGCAGTGAAGTGTGAGGACGTGCGAAAACCTGTGAATACTATGCGCTTATCTCCTGTTGTGATGGCGGCGTTTGCATTGACTGCAACGCTCGGCTTATCTCGGTCTGCTTTGGCAAAAACCCCCAATCAGCCCGCCCAACCGCAGGCAAAATCGACAGCTAGATCGACAACGGTTGCCACCTCGCAGCCTGGAAACGTCGTGGTCGAAACGATTCTGGTGATGCAGACTCGCAACGCTGCGAAATTGCCGTCGCTGTCTCAAATCCAGCAAGTCGCTCAAGGCACGATCGAGCAAGGGACTCCCGATCGCATTCAAATCAATACCTCGCCAGCGGCTCCCATTCCTACGGCTCCCAACATTCCCACCATTCCAAATCCGGGAACGACTCCAACCCAAGCGCCAGGAAGCCCGAACGCGCCAACCCCTGAAGGAACGCCCACGGCTCCGGTTCCAGAAGCAGCACCGACGACTCCTGCTCCTGAAGGAACGCCCACGACTCCTGAACAACAAACCCCAACTGAAACGCCACAAACTCCGACAGAGCCGTTTCAGCCCGCCCAACCCCAACAACCCCAACAACCTCCGCAGCCTGCTCCGGATGAACCGCGAGTTCTGGTATCTGAGGTTTTGGTCACGGGTGCTGATGCTGAATTGCAAAATGAAGTGTACCGAGTGATTCAGACGCAACCGGGACGAACCACGACGCGAACCCAGCTTCAAAATGATATCAACGCGATTTTTGCGACTGGATTTTTCTCGAACGTGAGAGCGACACCGACGGATACGCCTGTTGGGGTGCGGGTGACGTTTGAAGTGACACCGAATCCGGTCTTGCGATCGGTACAGCTTCAAGGGGCAACGCTTGTACCTCAAACGGAAGTCGATCGAATTTTTGGAACGCAGTACGGCAGAATTACGAATTTCCGAGAACTACAGACCGGGATTCAAGAACTGACCAAGCTTTATCAAGATCGCGGTTTTGTGTTGGCGCAGGTGATTAACGCCCAACAGCCACAGGTGAATCCGGATGGAACCGTGGTCTTGCAAGTGGCAGAAGGGCAAATCGAACGGATTCAGGTACGGTTCATCAACAAAGAGGGAAGCGATCGGGACGCACAAGGCAACCCGATTCGAGGTAGAACCCGTGAATTTATTATTACTCGTGAACTCGAATTGAAGCCTGGATCAATTTTTAACCGAAATACTTTAGAGCGTGATTTTCAGCGGTTATTCGGTTTGGGACTGTTTGAAGATTTGCGTCCGTCGCTCGATGTCGGGGAAGACCGGAGTAAAGTTGTTCTCGTTGTGAATGCGGTTGAGCGAAATACCGGAAATATCGGGCTTGCGGGTGGTTTTAGTTCTGCTAGCGGTCTGTTCGGTAGTGTTAGCTATGGACAGCAAAACGTCGGTGGTAATAACCAAAAACTGAACGCCGAAGTGCAAATCGGTCAGCGAGACCAACAGTACGAATTGAGCTTTACTGATCCGTGGATTGGCGGCGATCCGTTCCGAACGTCTTATACCTTGAGCCTGTTCCGACGCAGAACGATTTCGCTGATTTTTGACGGAGGCGATCCGGAAGTGCGATTGGGGAATGCCGATCGCGATCGACCCAGAATCAACCGAACTGGGGGCGGAATCAGCTTCTCACGTCCGCTGTCGAGAAATGTGTTTGAACGGGCAGAATGGGTTGCCTCACTTGGGTTGCAGTATCAGCGAGTCACGGCAACCGATGCTGAGGGAATTCGTCGAAGAGTGGATGAGTTAGGCAATCCGCTCACGTTCGATCCGTCGGGCAAAGATGATTTATTCACCGGACAATTCGCACTCAGACGCGATCGACGCGATGATTTCTTGCGTCCGACTCGTGGATCAGTGCTGCAACTGAGTACGGAACAATCGGTTCCGCTTGGTTCTGGTAGCATTCTGTTTAACCGACTCCGAGGCAGTTACAGCTTCTATATTCCGACTCGGCTAACGCGATTTACTCCGGAGTGTCGTGAGCGCGATCCGCGTCGAGTCGATCTACAACAAACCCCACAAGGACGATGCGCTCAGGCGTTTGCGTTTAACGTTCAGGCGGGAACAGTGGTCGGAGATTTGCCGCCGTATGAAGCGTTTCCGTTAGGGGGAACGAACTCGGTACGGGGTTATGACGAGGGCGAAGTTGGCAGTGGTCGAAGCTTCATTCAAGCGACGGCTGAATATCGATTCCCGATTTTCTCAATCATTTCTGGAGCGCTCTTCTTTGATGCGGCAACGGATTTGGGATCGGGCGATCGCGTTCCGGGAAATCCAGCGGGAGTGCGGGGTAAGCCCGGAAGCGGCTTCGGTTACGGGGTCGGGATTCGGGTGCAGGCAGGTCCATTGGGTCCGATTCGGATTGATTACGGTATCAACGATCAGGGCGGAAGCAATATTCGCTTTGGATTTGGAGAACGATTCTAAATGGTGAATACGCAAGGGTGCATCACTCAACAGCGATCGCTTTCGACAGCTTTCTCCTGTTACGGCATTGGGCTGCATACAGGAGAAACGACGACGGCGCGAGTCTTACCCGCAGAACCGGGACGGGGACGGTATTTCATACGAACCGATTTACCGGGACAGCCTGAGATTCCCGCTCAGATTGAAGCGGTGCGAGAAACGATGCTTTCAACCGAACTCGTGAACGGGGAAGCAAAGATTCGCACCGTAGAGCATCTTTTAGCATCGCTGGCAGGAATGGGGATTGATAACGCTCGAATCGAGGTGGATGGCTCGGAAGTGCCGTTGATGGATGGCTCAGCACGATCGTGGACAAGCGCGATCGCTCAAGCGGGAATCGTCGAGCAAGCTGAGGCGAGATCTCCTATTGCCATTACCGAACCCGTATTCGTCCGCAAAGGGGATGCGTTTGTGGCTGCGTTACCGTCGGAGGAATTGCGGTTTTCGTATGGAATTGATTTTGAATTCAGTGCGATCGGGAATCAATGGCACAGTTGGTTGTTTGATCCCGAAACGTTCGCGACGGAAATTGCACCCGCGCGGACGTTTGGATTTGCACATCAGATCGAACAGTTACGGGCAAATGGTTTAATTAAAGGCGGTTCGCTCGAAAATGCGCTCGTATGCAGCACCGACGGATGGATAAATCCGCCATTGCGCTTTTCAAATGAACCAGCACGACATAAACTTCTAGACTTAATAGGAGATCTCAGTTTACTGGGGACGTTTCCGACCGCTCACTTTTTGGCATACAAAGCGAGTCATGGGTTACACACTCAACTGGTACGGCAATTGTCCAATCTCTAAGTCTGTTCCTCTAGCCCTTTACCCCAACGCCAATGTCAACCTTGATTGAAACTCACACTGCTCCAGCCGAGACCGAGACTCCCGAAACTCCGATCAAAACGACCTTCACCGTCGAAGAAATTCATCAGTTACTGCCGCATCGCTATCCGTTTGCCTTGGTCGATCGCATTATCGATTACGTGCCCGGAAAGATGGCGGTTGGAATCAAAAACATCTCATTCAATGAGCCGCAGTTTCAAGGACATTTTCCCGGTCGTCCGATTATGCCGGGAGTGCTGATTGTGGAAGCGATGGCGCAGGTTGGCGGGGTCGTTCTCACACAAATGGCAGATGTGCCGGGTGGTCTTTTCATGTTTGCTGGAATCGACGGGGTTCGGTTCCGTCGTCCCGTTGTGCCAGGTGATCAACTGGTCATGACCGTGGAACTGCTCTCTGTGAAGGCGCGTCGATTTGGAAAGATGCGTGGTCGTGCTGAAGTTGACGGACAGTTAGCTTGTGAAGGTGATTTAATGTTTGCGCTAGTCGATTGAGGACAGCGAGTATCATCTAAGACGATCGAATCGCTTCTCTTTCTGCTCGCCCCTAATCCCTCTACCCTCTATCTATGACCACCACTTTGATTCATCCGACCGCTGTAATCCACCCGAACGCCCAACTTCATCCAACCGTCCAAGTTGGAGCCTACGCAGTGATCGGAGAACACGTCAAAATCGGGGCGGGATCAAGTGTCGGACATCATGCAGTGATCGAGGGTTGGACGGAGATCGGAGAACGGAATCAGATTTTTCCGGGAGCCGCGATCGGTCTTGAGCCTCAAGATCTGAAATACGATGGGTCGCTTGGTTTGGTGCGGATCGGAAATGGCAATCAGATTCGTGAGTTTGTGACGATTCACCGACCGACGTTTGACGATCGCATTACGCTGATCGGAAACGGAAATTTGCTCATGGCTTATGTTCATGTCGGTCATGAGTGCGTGATTGAAGATCAGGTGATCATCGCGAATTCGGTACAGATGGCGGGTCATGTTCATATCGAATCGAAAGCGCGATTGAGTGGCGTGATGGGCATTCACCAATTTGTTTGGATTGGGCGACACGCGATGATCGGGGGCATGAGTCGGATCGATCGAGATGTTCCCCCCTTCGTTGTAGTTGAGGGCAATCCTTCGCGGATTCGGACGTTTCATCAAATTGGACTTCAACGATCGGGCTTTACGGCAGAAGAAATTAGTCTGTTGAAAAAAGCGTATCGAACCGTGTTTCGATCGAACTTAACGATGAATGAAGCGTTAGAACGACTCGATCTTTTACCAGAAAACGAACACATTCAGCATTTTCAGCAATTCATTCAACTGTCTTTGTCACCGGGACGTAGAGGACTGACACCAAGCGCAACTCTCTAAAGCGAATGAAAAAACGAATTTTTATTAGTACAGGCGAAGTGTCCGGTGATTTGCAGGGCGCATTGCTGGTGAAGGCATTGTACGAACAAGCGGAAAAAGCGGGAACCGAGATCGAGATTTTAGCGCTGGGTGGCGATCGTATGGAAGCCGCAGGCGCGAAATTACTCGGAAATACGACGAAGATTGGCTCGATCGGGATTGTTGAAGGCTTGCCCTATCTCTTTCCTACTCTGAGCGTTCAACGTCGCGCCAAGCAGTATTTACAAGCGAATCCACCGGATATTGTCGTGATGATCGATTACAGCGATCCAAACATCAGTATCGGGCTGCACGTTCGTAAACATCTGCCAAATGTTCCGACTGCTTACTTTATTGCGCCGCAAGAATGGGTTGTGCGGATCAATGAGAAGAAAACACAATGGCTTGTTCAGATTAGCGATCGTATTTATTCGGTCTTTCCCGGTGAAGCGGACTATTACAAATCGAAAGGTGCAGATGCGCTATTAGTTGGACATCCACTAGTCGATCGGATGAAGAATGCACCTGATCGTTCGACTGCCCGTGAGAAATTGGGCATTGCTCCGGATCAAACAGCGATCGTGCTTCTTCCTGCCTCGCGCCAACAAGAAATCAAGTACATGATGCCTGTGATCTTCGAGGCAGCACAGCAGATTCAATCGAAGATTCCGGACGTGAAATTTTTAATTCCGCTGTCGTTGGAAAAGTATCGAACTGAAATTGCTCAAGGGATTCAGGAGTATCAGTTACAAGCGGACATTATTGGAGGATCGCCACTCGATGCGATCGCGGCTTCAGATCTAGCCATCACCAAAAGCGGAACAGTCAATCTTGAGATCGCATTGCTCAATGTGCCCCAAGTAATCATGTACCGTTTAGCGCCGCTTACTTATTGGATTGCGAAGAACATTCTGAAGCTTAAAGTTCAGTTTGTTTCGCCGCCGAATTTGGTTGAGATGAAAGAGATTGTGCCTGAGTTTATTCAGGATGATGCGACTCCTGAGAATTTAGCGATGTCGGCAATGGAACTATTGCAGCCTGAGAAGCGGGAAAGAACGATCGCGGATTATCAACAAATGCGATCGGCGTTGGGCGGTGAAGGTGCGTGTGAACGAGTAGCGCGATCAATTTTGGAACAGATTGGAATCACGATCTAACTTTCAGTGGATTGTGAAATCCCTCAACAGTACGAGGAAGAACACTTAGGACTTAAACAATATTAGAAGCATTCCTAATCCTTTCGTTTCAGTCCTGTTATGAATGTTCAGCCGCAATATCGATTAAGTCTCGTTCTGGCTTTGTTGATTGGAATTGGTGCTGTTGTTGGCATCGTTCACTATCAAAACGTTTCGAGTCGAATCATTTTCCCGATCGACAAAGACACCCTCAGCATCACTTAGTGCGATCGTTCTAAAATCTAAATGATTTTGCGAATCTCCCTTTGCTAATCTGATTTGAGGATTCACTGGGAAAAACGCGCTATGACTGAGGAATTAAACGCAGACGATTTACTCCTATCGCTGCGCCGCAAACAAGGTTCGTGGGTCGAATGGGCACAAGCTTGCCAAATGTTGCAGAAGGCAGGCTATACCCCAAACGCAATTTTTGAAGCGACCGGATTCGAGCCAATTCAGCAAAATCAAATTATCGTAGCGGCTCAAGTTTACGATTCGATGCTGAAAGTGGGCGTTTCGGATGCTGTACGATCGCATTTCGGTCACAGAGCCAGCGATATTCTGTACGAACTCCGAGTGCTTTCACAATCAGAACGGGCAGCCGCAGCCGAATTGGTGTTTGAAAAGAATCTAGACACTGATGAAGTTCATGAAGTGGCTCGTGCGCTGAAAGATTACTCTCGGTTGAGCAAAGTCCCTGAAGCATTTACATCACATCCAGGGGATGCAGTGGCGTATCATGCTTGGAGAACGGCGAAAGAAAAGACCGATTTACAAGAGCGATCGCGCTATATCGCCAGAGGTCTGAAATTCGCGCATAGTGAAACGGCACGAAAAGCGATCGAAGTTCTTTTAACCGATTTCACCGTGACTCCGAAGCGTCCTGCTCCGCGACTTCCGGTGTATCGCTTAGAGTCGGATGATCAACTGCCGCGCATTCTCCCGGTTGCTGGAAAACTTCCGTTAACGGTCGCAGACCTTCACGCGGTTCCGCTGACCGAAGAAACTGGAGTATTCGGCATCATTCAATTTTCGGGAACAGGTGCGTGGATGACGGTTCCCGGTTGGCAAGTGATTCGGAGCGCAGAAGATCCGGTCGCGATGCTGTGCGATAGTAACCAACTTCCGAATCCGTTACCGGGTAGCACAGAAGAAGTAATTGTGGTTGTCGATCGTGCTCAACGAGAATGGCAAATCGATAGTTATTTCGCTGTTGCAAATGGTGATCAGCTCGAATTGCAGTGGTTTGAGGAAGCACCGTCGAATACGCTACTTGGACGAGTGATTCTCGTAATGCGTCCGAAGAAGGTTCTGGATGAAGATTATTCGACCGAACTCTGGCAGATCGACGAATAAAAAAGCGGTTCCAGTATCGGAACCGCTACAGACCGAGGGGTACTTTCAGAACTTATCGAACTTGACCGTGTTGAGGAGTCATATCGATCGGCTTGATCAAATACAAACTCAGCAGTTGGGTTGCGTTCGAGAGGTAGTACGGTACTTTCTTCAGCGTTTTGACGAATTTAGGAGCGTTCGTGCTGTCGATCGCTCTTAAGTTTTCGTTGTTCTTGACGCAGGTTTCTAAGCGATCGTAGAACTTCGGATGCTGAACGTTGAGAATAATCGGGAAGACGCGACCTGCGGTTTCGTTGGTTTTCTCGATCACGGTGTACTCAAATTCGCGAGTGTTAAGACCGATCGCTTCATAGAAGTCGCTGCGCTGAATGTCGTTGAGATACATCGTCGCAAACACTGACAGCAAGAAGAATCGACACCACAGTTTCGCCTTCCAATCGTTCAGGAATTGGGGCTGTGTCCGCATCAGAGCATCGAAGAAGTCGCCGTGACGGTTCTCATCCTGACACCAGTTATCGAAGAACTTGAAGATAGGATAGATTCGATCTTCAGGATGCGCTTTGAGGTGATGGAAAATGGTGATGTAGCGCCAGTAGCCAATCTTCTCAGACAAGTAGGTTGCGTAGAAGATAAACTTCGGCTTGAAGAAGGTATATTTGCGGCTCTTGGTTAAGAAACCCAAATCAAGGGAAAGATTGAAATCCGACAATGCCTTGTTCAAGAATCCAGCGTGACGCGCTTCATCGCGAGACATTAACGCGAACCCTTCAGCCAAGAGCGGATTGCGATCTTTCAGTTTGCGAGACAGTTCCTTATACAGCAAGAAGCCTGAAAATTCAGCCGTACAAGAGCGCTCTAGGAATTCAACAAAGACTTTGCGGGTTTCGCCGTCAATGTGATCCCAGGACTGCTCGAATTCTTCATCGCGCACGAAATGGTAACGATTGTAGTCGTTTCTCAATTCTGCGACCAATGCTTCAAACTCTTCCTCATTGACGGAGAGATCCATCTGCGCCATCTCGTCAAAGTCGGTGGTGTAGAAGCGCGGCGTGAGAATCGTTTCTTTCGCTGGAACCTTGATTCCGGGGCGCAGTTCTTCAAAGCCTGGTTTTTTAAGGGAATCTACCATGAGTTTTACGCGATTCGCAGTGTGGTCTAAGTGGGTCTGCGTGAATGCAGCAAATCGCTTTGCTGTCAGCATTCTACGTTTTCATTCGCTTCCTAGTTTACCAAGCTTCCTGCAACGGTTTGGCGCGGTTTTATTAAGAGTTGCAACGAGTCTTTACAATTTGGAACAAGGTGGAGAGGTGAACCGCCGCCATACCAATTCGATTCATTGGCGCAATCCATTTAGGAATCGTCGTCCCACCGCAAAATTCGGGTAGAGACGATTCGCCGAATCGTCTCTACGTCGTCGGGTAAACGCAAGATCTGTCGCATCAATGTTTCAAATTTGGTGTTATTCGATCGAGTCTTCATCCCCATACAGTACAGGCAAGCTCACATGAGTCACCCGCTCGGTTTTGCTGAGTTTGACCACACGAGAACCGCGATCGTCTTTCAAACTCAGATCAACCTCATCCACATCAATCCGCGCTAAGTGATTCTCATTCGTTAACAAGAACACGAGCGATTGAGGTAACACCGCAACAATTCCAGCAACAATATCGGTTTTATTGTTGAAGTGGAAAGCCTGAGTTCCTAACTCTCCCGAACTCGCACGTCGTAACGCTTGCACTTCCATGTGTTTCGCGTAACCCTGTTCGGAAATCATTAAGAACGTATCGTCCTCATTTGCGATCGCCCATCCGACAATTCGTTCTTTCTTGCTCACCCGCATTCCAGTCTGACCTTGAGAAGTCCGCGTTGCGACAGGAATCTGTAAGTCATTCACTTCAAATCGCAGCACTCGACCGCTTGAAGTGGCTAACAGAACTTGTTCGCCAATTTGCACCGGACTCACACACAGCAATTGATCGCCGTCTTTGAGCTTCAAGGCAGTCAAACCTCGTCCGGTCAAATCGGTGAACTCAGACAGCGGTAATCGTTTGATTCGTCCTTGTTCGGTTAGGAGCAGCACAAATTGATCTTCGATTTCATCGGGCAAGATGAATGTTCCAGCGATCGAGTCCGGTTCTGCTTGTGCGGCTGGCGGTAACAAGGTGACTAGCGGCGTTCCTTTCGATTTGCCATTGTTTGCTTGAGGAATATCACGAACTTTCACCGAGAAGGCTTTTCCGCTCCGAGTAAAGACAACGATCGTTTTACCTGTTGTTGTGAAATCGGTTTGCGTGGCGAAATCGTCACCATCTTCGAGTTCTTTGGTCGCTGTATCATCGTTGCGGTTCTTGCTCAGTCGCTCATACGTTTTCGGAGTCATGCGCCGTACATATCCACGTTGTGTGACTTCGACCACGGCTTTCTGTTCTTCTTCCTCGAACTCGAAGGATAAATTCACGTTCGATCGAGCAGTGGGAGCATCGTCTTTCTCACTCACTTCCGCAGTAACTTCGATCGCAGAAATAATCTTCGTACGTCGATCGTCCCCGTATTTCTTCTTCAGCGCTCTGAGATCTTTCTTCAAGGATTTGAGCAATTCACGTCGATCGCTCAATAACTTATCTAACTCCTGCATTTTCGCAAGCAATTCATCATGCTCAGTTTGCAGGCTTTGACGTTCCATCCCGGTCAGTCTTCGGAGCGGCATCGAAAGGATCGCATCCGCTTGTCGATCGCTTAAATTCAATCGTTCTTGCAGTTGAACTTTCGCAGTTCCACCATCGGGAGCATTCCGCAGAATTCGGATGACATCATCTAAGTTCGCGAGTGCTTTTAACCGACCTTCCACCACATGAAGCTGACTTTCGGCTTGGTTGTACTCGTTGCGATACTGCCGAGTTAGTGTCTCTTCGCGGAACGCTAAGAACGAATTCAATAGCTCTCTCAAGGTCATCTGTTTGGGTTGACCGTTATCGAGTGCTAAGAGAATTGCACCGAAATTGGTTTGTAGCGGGGTTTGGCGATAGATTGCATTCAGGATCTTATGAGGATTGGCATCGCGTCTCAGTTCGATCACGACTCGGATACCTTCTCGATCGCTTTCATCCCGCAGATCGCCCACACCTTCGATCTTGCCTGCATTGACTAGTTCTGCAATTTTCTCGATCAGTCCAGCTTTATTGACTTGGTAAGGTAACTCGGTAATGATGATTGCGATTTTGCGATGTTTACCACGACCTGTACTAACCTCTTCGATATTGGCAATTCCTCGCATCGGAATGCTACCTCGACCCGTGAGATAAGCTTCTCGAATGCCGCTTGTATCGATGATTTCGCCGCCTGTAGGAAAGTCGGGACCTGGAATTAGTGCGAGGAGTTCATCATCGGATAGGTTAGGTCGATCGATGAGTGCCACTAATCCATCAATCACCTCATTTAAGTTATGCGGTGGAATATTCGTTGCCATTCCGACCGCAATTCCTGAACTGCCATTCAATAGCAGAATCGGTAATTGAGCAGGTAATACGACGGGTTCTTGTTGTGAATTATCAAAGTTACCGACAAAATCGACGGTCGCTTCACTAATTTCGTTCAGGAGGGACTCGTTACCGATCGAAGATAATCGCGTTTCGGTATATCGCATCGCAGCAGGCGGATCATTATCAACCGATCCGAAGTTTCCATGACCACCGAGGAGCGGATAGCGGCTAGAGAAATCTTGCACCATTCGCACCAGGGCATCGTATACTGCCTGATCGCCGTGGGGGTGATACTTACCGAGCACATCCCCGACCACACGGGCGCATTTTCGATAAGGTCGATCGGGAGTTAACCCTAACTCGTGCATTGCGTATAAAATACGACGATGGACAGGCTTTAAGCCATCGCGGCTATCAGGCAGTGCACGCCCGACGATGACGCTCATGGCATATTCCAAATAGGACTGCTGCATCTCCGTATGTAAGGCAGTCGTGATAACCTGTCCTGTCGGGAGAATGTTTAACTGTTCTGATTGAGATTGAGGTCGCGTCCGAGCCATGAGCCTGTTATCCTGCTGAACTTTACAATAGTGAGAAACCAAGCGGTTCCTAAGTGTCGATCGCCCGTCCTGAAAATACTAATACAGTTGAGCTACATTACAATCGTTCTATTTTGCCGTATCCAGCGCGTTTCGTCTGAGGAATTTATATGCAAACCGTTTTAATTGTGGAGGACGATCTGATTAATGCCAGAGTGTTCTCGAAAATTCTGACCAAACGCGGAGGTTTGGCGGTCAAACATACTGAAAATGTAGATGAAGTGATCCAAATTGCCCAGTCCGGTGAGGCAGACATTATTTTGATGGATGTGTCTCTCTCGCGTAGTATGTATCAAGGTAAGGCAATGAATGGGATTCAGTTGACTCAACTACTGAAAGCAGATGCTAAAACTGCCAACCTGCCGATCATTCTCGTAACCGCGCACGCGATGGAAGGCGATCGAGAAACCTTTCTGAAACAAAGTGGAGCCGATGGCTATATCTCGAAGCCTGTGATCGATCATCAAGCGTTTGTCGATCAAATCCTGGCATTGCTGCCGAAAACGTAGGGGCATGACGAGTTCTTGAGATACATTCGTACTATTATTTTAGCGCGAATTTGGCAAGTCTTCGCATTACAACTCGGTTAGATATTGTCTGTAGCCCATTTCATTGAGTTTTGCTTGCTTATCGCGCACCATGTCCGCCAAACTTTGCCGATAAGCTTGCACTTTTGTAAATAGCTCAGAATCGTGACTCGCTAAAATCTGAACTGCCAAAAGTCCTGCATTCTTCGCATTCCCGATCGCAACGGTTGCAACCGGAATTCCCGCTGGCATTTGCACGATCGAATAAAGCGAATCCACACCTTGTAATGTTCGAGTTTGCACTGGAACCCCGATCACTGGTAAAGCAGTCATTGATGCCACCATTCCCGGTAGATGTGCTGCTCCTCCCGCCCCCGCGATAATCACCTTAATCCCTCTAGTGTGAGCTTGTTTCGCATACTCGACCATCCGTTCCGGAGTGCGATGAGCAGAGACGATTTCAACCTCACACGGCACATCGAACTCTTCGCAAACTGCGATCGCGGCTTGCATGGTCGGCAGATCCGAGTCGCTGCCCATAATGATTCCAATCAACGGCTGTGTCATTGTGCGAAGATCCAAAGCGAATGAAATTAAGGTCGTGAAATGCGCTTTCTGATTATCAATGCTCAAGTACCCGGTTTTCACGGATTGCAGCAAATTTTGATCGATGAAGTGATCCTAGAGATTTCACCGAGAATCGATGCCGCTTTACCGATTCTTGATGTGGCAGGCGATTGGATTTCGTTGGGTGGGGTTGATTTACAGATTAATGGTGCGTTGGGATTAGCATTTCCAGAGTTGAATTCAGAGAATTGCTATCAATTAGAGAAGGTTTGTCAGTTCTTGTGGAACCAGGGAGTCGATGGATTTTTGCCTACGATCGTGACAACCTCGATCGAGAATATTGCGCGATCGCTCTCGATCCTTGCCGATTCTAAACTCCCCCAAATCTTGGGTGTCCATCTCGAAGGACCGTTCCTGAACTACGAAAAGCGCGGAGCGCATCCCGAAGAATTCCTTTTACCGCTGACTGTCGAATCTGTGAAACGAGTGTTAGGGGATTATGCGGAGATTGTGAAAGTGATGACGCTGGCTCCTGAACTTGATCCAAATGGAGACGCGATCGCTTATCTGTGTTCCCTCGGAATTACCGTCAGTCTCGGACATTCTCAAGCCACTGCCGCCCAAGCCGAACGCGCATTTGATCGAGGCGCATCAATGGTGACTCATGCCTTTAATGCGATGCCCGGTTTGCATCATCGAGAGCCAGGATTACTCGGAGCCGCGATCGCCGATCCAAATGTTCACTGTGGATTAATTGCAGATGGTCAGCACGTCGCACCCCTGATGATCGACATTCTTCTACGAGCGAGTCAGTACGATCGCGGTATCTTTCTTGTCAGCGATGCCCTGTCTCCACTCGGATTACCCGATGGTCGTTATCCTTGGGATTCACGGGAAATTGAGGTGACAAATGGCACAGCGAAATTACTGAATGGAACCTTAGCAGGCACAACACAGTCTTTGTTCTCAGGTGTGGAAAATTTGGTGAAATGGCACAGTTGTGATCTGGGAACTGCGATCGCACTTGCCACAACAGCACCCCGAAGCGCGATCGGTTTACCGCTTTATCTCAACCAGCCTGCACATCTGATTCGATGGCAAAAAGACACAATCTCCCCGCAGCGCCTAGAATTTGATTCGCAGGCGAATTTTGTGTGACAGATACAATTCTGGCTCACAAAGTTCCGTAAACTTAAGAAAATTCTTTTAGACTTCGGGCATAGGACAGCAATCCTGGGCGAATTGCACCACCGCCCCAACCTCAATCGAAGACACGCAAAAAAACGGGGCACGGTTCAGGTGCCCCCAAGATACTCAGATTGACTTGTCAAAGCAAAGTTCCCTTACAGCCTCGAACAAACCTGTAGAAATACGGGTGACTGTTGAGGTATTGGGGGTTTTGCCTATCCGTAGAATACCTGAGAATTCAATACCGTAGTGATGGCTACATGAAAATTTCATAAGAACCTCATGTTTCTACGCAAATTATTAGCAATCCGAAAATAATTCTGACCTTCCTACTGAGAAGAATGCTCCGTACCGATACGGAGCTTTTTTATTTTGTCGTGGGACGGGTGCGATCGAGTAATACGATAAGTAAAAGAGATTTAACAGAACGATATGCAGGGAACCGACGATAAAACCGAAGTGCGCGAGTACTTTAATGCCACAGGCTTCGATCGCTGGCGCAGAATTTACGGCGATGGTGAAGTCAACAAAGTTCAGCTTGATATTCGCACTGGACATCAACAGACGGTAGATACGCTGATCGATTGGCTCAAAAATGATGGGAATCTATCCGAATTGACCATTTGCGATGCGGGTTGTGGAGTCGGAAGCCTGAGTATTCCACTGGCTCAAGAAGGCGCAAAAATGTTCTCTAGTGATATCTCGGAGAAAATGGTCGGAGAAGCAAAGGAAAGAGCGATCGAGCTTGGTTTAACCGATAATCCGACTTTCGCCGTTCAGGACTTGGAAACGCTGAGCGGCAAATATCACACGGTAGTTTGTCTCGACGTGTTGATTCACTATCCAGCCGAGCAAGCGATCGACATGATCAAACATTTAGCAAGTTTGGCAGACGATCGCTTAATTTTGAGTTTCGCACCGAAGACCTTTTTGCTCACGATTCTGAAGCGAATTGGTGAATTCTTCCCAGGTCCGAGTAAGACAACTCGCGCTTATCAACATCGTGAAGCCGATATCGTCAAAGTCTTAGAAAGCTGCGGCTTCAAAATTCAACGAACCGCAATGACTAGCACCAAATTCTACTTCTCGCGTATGTTGGAAGCCGCACGTTAAGCGATTAGCCAACTCGCTCAAATCTGATCGAGAATAGAAATGTGTCGCCGTTGGTCAAATTGCCTTGAGTCAAGCCCCTTCTAACCGTTCTAATTCGCAAGACACCCACCTCAATCGAGCGCGGGCAAGTTTGCGGCAAGCCTTCACCAACTATTCTCAGTTTTTACGATCGGCTAAAAATCCCTCGATCGAATCGGCGCTAAAGTCGGAACTCGAAACGATTTCGAGCAATTTGAAAAAGCTCGACCAATATATTCTGAGAATTGCGGTGTTTGGCTTAGTGAGTCGCGGTAAATCTGCGATTCTGAATGCGCTGATTGGTGAAAAGGTATTTGAGACGGGACCGCTGAACGGGGTAACACAGGCTCCAAGTTTGGTCACATGGACTCCGAGTGGGGGATTGGTGTCGGAAAGTCGATCGATTATTCCTGAGTCTTCGAGCAAGATTCGGATCGAATTGATCGACACTCCTGGACTCGATGAAATTGACGGGCAAACTCGTGCAGACATGGCGAAAGATGTCGCACGCCAAGCGGATCTGATTCTGTTTGTAATTTCAGGTGACATTACTCGCACCGAATACAAAGCGCTTTGTGATTTGAGACAGGCACAGAAACCTTTAATTTTGGTGTTTAACAAAGTCGATTTGTATCCAGATCAATCACGGCAAGAGATTTATCACAACCTGCAAAGCTTAGGCGCGAGAACGGGGAACGGTGCAGACTTAGAACAGCTTTTAACCGCAGATGAAATTGTGATGGTGGCGGCGGAACCTGCACCCTTTCAAGTCCGAGTTGAGTATCCGGATGGGCGTATTAGTTACGAATGGGAAACGCCACCGCCGCAGATTGAGGAATTGAAAGCGAAGATTTTGACGATTTTGAATCGAGAAGGTCGATCACTGTTAGCGCTCAATGCGTTGACGCAGGCTCGAACCGCAGAATTAGAAATGGCGGCGAAAGTAATGGAACTGCGGAATGCAGAGGCAGAGGAACTGATATGGAAGTTTACGCGGTATAAAGCGATCGCCATTGCACTCAACCCGATCGCAGTTCTCGATCTCATTGGCGGTGCATTTTCGGATCTCGCAATGATTCAAGCGTTAGCAAATCTGTATGGATTACCGATGACCCGCTACGAGGCTGGAAAGTTGCTCAATACGATTCTGCTCAGTTCAGGAAGTTTGCTACTCGGTGAACTCGGAAGCGGAATTGTATTAGGAATGGGTAAGAGTGCAGCAGCTTTAGCCACGGGAGTCGATGGAAGTGCAGGATTTTCGGCACTGGCAGGAACGGCAGTTCTTCAAGCTGGAATCGCTGGATATGGTTCTTATTCGGTAGGACGGGCGGCACAGGTTTATCTAGAAAATGGCTGTACTTGGGGCGCACAAGGCGCGAATACCGTAATCCGCGAAATTTTGAATCAAGTTGATGCTAAAACAATCATTTATCGATTAAGGCAAGAACTTTTGTAATATTTGTAATATCTGTAGTACTATAAATATTCGATGAATTGATAAGTGTCTGATGTCAATTTATCGAATCGTTTACGCTTGGAATTTTTTATCGGGGCGATCGAACCTTAGCCGCACTGGGAGGACGTATGGCTAAATTTGTAGACATTCTCAAATACTTTCGCAACTACTGGAAGATTTCGATTTTCAGCATTGCGATGATGAGTTTGTTCGAGATCATTGATTTATTTGTGCCGTATGCGATCGGGCAAATTTTGAACGTGCTATCCGGGCAGCCGCTCGATCGTATCGTGCAAAGTGGGGTGGATACGATCGCAAAACTCACTCAAGTAGAAATCAATCAGTCTTCTAGCTTAGCGATATTACTGGTTCTAGTCGGAGTGATTTCGGTCGGACGTGCGCCGATTCAGCCTTGGATCGGTCCTTGGTTTGCTTGGGATATCGCATTCCGGGCGCGTCGCGAGAATGCTGAAGCAGCGTTGAAAAAAGTATTAACGCTACCGTTAGAATTCTATGACGAAAACAATGCAGGTCGCGTTGCGGCTCGTGTTGCTAAAGGTTTATCGAATCATACTTGGACATATCCGACACTGACTTCGCAGCTATTTCCAAAGATTTTCCGACTCATTGGAATCTTTTTGGTGATTTGGTTTATCGAGTGGCGAATTGCAGTTCTAGTACTTGTCTCCCTGCTTGCGATTCTGGCATTTGACTTGAGAGGCTTGAAGAAGCTATCCGAACAAGAAGAACGCCTAGATAAGTATGCAGAAAACACCGAAAGCCGGACATCTGAGATTGTCACGAACATTAAAACCGTAAAAGCTTTCGCGACCGAATCCGCGGAACTGAAGCGACAACAAGCGAGATTCGATCGAGAATTCAAAGTCCTCGATTATCGCATCCACAAAGGTTACATCATTCTCGGCACGTATGAACGCACGATCGTACAAACCTGTGTGTTTGTCGTCTTTGCACTAACTGTGTTTGCGACTGCACAAGGAAACATCTCACTCGGTCATTTCATCACGACATTCACGGTGTCGAGTATGGCGTTTGCTGAAGTGCAACCGATTACTGAAGTTGCAGAATTCTTCGCGCGTCGCTATGGTCCGATGATTCGCTTCCACGAGTTCATGAAACTTCCGGTTGGCTCCGATGCCAGCAGTTTAGCAACGCATCCTGAAGCAGTCCCACAGTATCAATTCACTGGAAAAGTTGAACTCTCACATCTGCGATTCGGCTATAACGTCGATCGACCTGTTCTGAAAGACATCAACTTACTGATTGAACCGTATCAAACTGTTGCTTTAGTCGGTCGATCGGGTTCAGGGAAGTCAACATTAGTAAAGCTCCTATTCCGCTACTTTGAACCGAACGAAGGCAAGATTCTAATTGATGGTCAAGACATTCGCCGCTTAGATGTGAGTGGCTATCGGAAACGGCTTGCCATTGTTCACCAAGAAGTGGATATCTTCAACGGCACATTGATGGATAACTTGCTGTATGGCAATCCCAATGCCTCGATCGAGCAAGTCCGCGAAGCCTGTCGAATCGCTCAGGCAGACGACTTTATCCGCCAGATGCCCGCTGGATATTCGACCATTGTTGGAGAACGCGGCGTGAGACTCTCCGGCGGTCAGCGTCAGAGAATCGGGATTGCGAGAGCTTTGATTGTTGATCCAGATGTGTTGATCTTCGACGAAGCAACATCGAGTTTGGACTACGAATCAGAACGCTCGATCCAGTTAGCAATGCGATCGATTCTCGGAACTCGAACTTTGATCATCATTGCTCACCGATTGAGTACGGTTCGTGAAGCAGACAAAATTGTCGTGTTAGACCAAGGCAACATTGTTGAGGTCGGCAATCACGAAGAACTCTTGCAACAAGGTGGACTCTACCAGCGCTTGCACTCACTCCAGGAAACAGGCGAACTGTTAGCTTAGTGAAAAGTTCCGGTTCCGCAACTCTTGTCATCCTTGAGTAGCAGGAATCGGAATGATTCATCGAACTCATCGTACTTGCCGATCAATGCTCACAAAAACCAGGTTAACTCAATGGCAATCCCGAAAAAAGGAACCCGCAAACTATCGATTGAAGGAGAGCCGTTTGTTTGGCTGATTCGCAGACAAGCGACCAAGAAGCAAGCAGATTATCCAGAGGGATGTCTTCACGTTGCAGTTGAGCATTCTCAGGAACCTGGCTCTGTTTTAGTAATCATCACAGATCGACTACATCCAGAAGGACATAGTTTGAAGTACGGTGAGCTTGTGCCTGTACAACCTCAAAATAAGTCTGACAAAACTCAACAGTGGCGACTTGAGCGCAGATATACAATCAATTCAGTAACACCCTCAGATGTAACATTATGGGTACAACAAGCACTACAAATAGGATGGCAGCCTAAACAACTCAGTAAGCCCTTTGTTGTCAAGGTTGTAGATGAACATCTGGAAAAAATATGATTGTTTTAATCACGCTTCAGAGTTGCGAACCGCGTCGTATTTGTCGATCGTCTTACTGTAACTCCAGACAATGCAGGTTCGGATTTGTGAGCAACTCTCGGATCGCTTCTGCTCCAGCCCGAATTAAGTTTTCTACTTGCTGAGTTGGTGCATTTCCACATCGAAGCCAGACAATTTTCGGTGGAGAACCATACAAACGACTACGCTCAGCAAAATCAGCGTCTTGCGTCACGATACAGAAATTATTCGCTTTCGCAAACTCCCAGATCTCGGTATCTGTTTGTTCTGCAAGTTGATGAAATTGAACGTGACTGGAATCGGGAAAGATGTCTGCCAATCGGATCGCTAACTTTCTACTCAAATTTTGATCAAAAAGAAGTTTCAAGCCGTACCCACTGAAGCAATGAGACGATGATCACGATCGGCAGCAAATTCTAGACAAGCTCTAATGTCCGCCTCTGTGAGTTCAGGGAAGTCTTCTAGAATCTCAGCATGAGACATTCCAGCAGCGAGCCAGCCTAGAACATCGTAAACCGTAATTCTCATGCGTCGGATGCAAGGTTTTCCGCCGCGTTTGTCTGGTTCGATCGTAATAATATCTTGATAGCTCATCGTTTGATCTAGACTCAATTTCTCTAAGTTTAGAGCAACACTCGTCAATTCAAAGCAGAATGCAACTTCCTAATTTCCCCGCCATTTCGATTTTGGTGGCTCGGTCTGCGCTAAGAGTTTGCCCTGAGAAATGACGTATTGCACCGTGGCACGACGGCGGATCGCATCATATCTGTCGATCGCATCTAACACAATCAAATTCGCAGGCTTTCCAACCTCAACGCCGTACTGATTTTCAATGTTCAATGTCTTCGCACCGCCCCAAGTCACCATGTCGTAACAAGCATCAATCTCAGCCGTTCCAGTCATTTGACAAACGTGAATCGCCATTGATGCCACATCGAGCATATTTCCCGTACCAAGCGAGTACCAAGGATCTTGAACGCAATCATGCCCTAAGCTCACGTTCATTCCTTGTTGCCAAAGTTCTTTTACTCGTGTGACTCCGCGACGTTTCGGATAAGTATCAGTTCGACCTTGCAGCGTAATATTGATCAGCGGATTCGAGATGAAATTAAGCTGAGTGCGCTTGATGAATCCGAGCAGTTTGAACGCATACGCATTGTTGTAGGAGCCGAATGCGGTTGTGTGGCTGGCTGTGACTTTTGAACCCATTCCGGTACGAATTGCAGAGGCAGCGACGACTTCTAGAAAGCGGGATTGATCATCGTCGATTTCGTCACAGTGAATATCGATTAAGCGATCGTACTTTTGTGCCAGTTCAAAAATTCGATCAATCGATCGCGCTCCATCTTCACGAGTCAGTTCATAGTGCGGAATACCTCCAACGACATCCGCCCCCAATCGCATCGCTTCTTCCATCAATTCGTCATTCTTCGCCCCGCCATAGATACCATCTTGCGGAAAGGCGACGACTTGCAGCGTGATCCAGTCTTTGACTTCTTCACGAACTTCGAGCAGAGCTTTGAGCGCGGTTAAGCTCGTTTCGCTCACATCCGCGTGACTTCGCACAAAAAGAACCCCCTGCAACGCTTGTTGTTTCAGAGTTTCGATCGCTCTTTGTTTCACATCATCTAGCGAGAGATTTTGCTTGCGTTCTCGCCAGATTTCGATGCCCTCAAACAGTGTCCCGCTTTGGTTCCAGCGGGGTTCGCCTGCGGTGAGGGCGGAATCTAAGTGAATGTGCGATTCAACAAACGGAGGACTAACTAGATGCCCTTGGATTTCTAGTTCTATCTCCGCTGTCGCTGATTCTAAGTGAGGGGCAATCGCAACAATCTCACCTGCATGAATCGCAACATCCACTCTTTCTGAAACATTTTTTGAGCGAAGTAACTGACAGTCACGAAGCAGAAGGTCATAGTTCGGCATAATCTCAGCACCGCAAAGATCTTCTCCTCACTGTATCGGATCAGATCGCGTTCAAATGGTGCTGAATCGTGCAAATTTTCAGAAACTTGGTTGTTAGCCGTCGATCGATCTGTGTTTGCGTTCCCAAGCGGATGAAGTGCTAACAACTGAACCTGAAACGTTTTAGCAAGCTTGATCCATCAAGGGTTCGAGCCAGGGTTGGAACTGATCTCGTCGGAAAATCTGAGCGCGACGGTGAGAGTCAAACCGGACAAGGCTCGGTAATCCATATTGTCGAATGCAATCTCGAATCCAGGAGGCAACCCCTTGGTTTGCTTCGGGAGCCATTTGAGCCTGGAAGAATCCGTACATCAACACCAGATTACTGTGGGAGAACAGTGGAGCGTCTTGTTCAATCAGTCGGGTCAAAGTCGTGCGGGGCACATCTTCGCGCCGGGCGTTGGAATAGTTTCTATGAGCCGTTTGGTTTTTTTGAGACATGTTGTGAGGCATAAAACTCCTTACGATCGAATATAAAAAATCGCCAAACAACTCCGTCGGATCAGAAACCGGGTCGCGACTGGAGTGGGTTGGCTAGGTGGTAGATGCAATTTCGTCAAGATGTAAAGCTTTCTAACTTGATAGTATTCCCTTTTATAAAAAACTGCAAATGTTTACAGATCTGTATCGATTTTTTGTAGTTTTAATTACGAAAGTGTGTTATTCCAGATTGTGAGAAGTTCTGTAAAAAATTGCGCGATCGCGCATCGTCTGGTAGTTACACTACAAAGCTGGGCAGTGAATCTGATAAGTTAACTTGTGACTTTAATTCAGCCAGTGGTGAACTAATGACGGTCGAATATCGGGCAGGTCTAGAAGGGATTCCTGCAACGCAATCCAGCATAAGTTTTGTAGATGGACAGAAGGGGATTCTGGAGTATCGCGGCATTCCGATCCAGGAATTGGCGATGCAACCGGGAAATACCTTTCTCGAAACCGCCTACCTTCTGATTTGGAACGAACTGCCGAATCGGGAAACCTTGGCAGAGTTTGAGCATGAGATCCAGTATCATCGCCGCTTGAAGTACCGGATTCGGGACATGATGAAGTGCTTTCCTGAAAGCGGTCATCCGATGGACGCGCTACAGGCTTGTGCGGCGGCGTTGGGATTGTTTTACTCGAAGCGGGCGCTAGACGATCCGAGTTATATTCGGGCGGCTGTGGTGCGGATTTTGGCAAAGATTCCGACGATGGTGGCGGCGTTTCAACTGATGCGGAAAGGAAACGATCCGGTGCAGCCACGGGATGATTTGAGCTATGCGGCGAATTTCTTGTATATGTTGAGCGAGGAAGAACCAGATCCGATCGCGGCTCGAATTCTCGATATCAGCCTAACGCTTCATGCCGAACATACGATCAACGCTTCCACCTTTTCCGCAATGGTGACGGCTTCGACGTTGACCGATCCGTATGCGGTGATTGCAGCGGCGGTCGGAACGTTGGCGGGTCCGCTGCATGGGGGCGCGAGCGAAGAAGTGATCAACATGCTCGAAGAGATCGGCTCGGTGGAAAATGTCCGACCGTTCTTAGAAGATCGTTTGACGCGAAAAGATAAGATCATGGGCTTTGGACACCGGGTCTACAAAGTCAAAGATCCAAGAGCGATCATTTTGCAACAACTTGCTGAGCAACTGTTTGAGAAGTTCGGGCAAGACAAGTATTACGACATTGCGGTTGAACTGGAAAGAGCAGTCGAAGAGAAGCTTGGACATAAGGGAATTTACCCGAACGTCGATTTCTACTCTGGATTGGTCTACAGAAAGCTTGGAATTCCGACTGATTTGTTTACGCCTGTGTTTGCCATTTCTCGTGCTGCGGGCTGGTTGGCGCACTGGAAAGAACAGCTAGGTGAGAACCGTATCTTCCGTCCGACACAGATCTATACGGGGCTACACAGTTCGCCTTACATTCCCATCGAGAAACGAGAATAAAGATTTCGTGAGCGGGCATGATGGGTTAGACCCCCCTTGTGAATTCCGCGATCCCTTGCAAGTATATCTACGTGACGATTTTCAGGAACTCCAGCCCTCAGGAATCTTGCTTCTGAGGGTTTCTTTATTGGAATGGAAATCGATGGAAATTGGCGATCGACGAATATTCGCCCCAATTGAAAGCGGATAACTCATCCGACGACGTAGAGACGACCCGTCGGGTCGTCTCTACCAGGGTTTTGCGCGATACTCGTTGATCGAATAAACCCCAACCCTCCAAACAATAGAAAAATCGCCATCTAATCCCGCATGAATATTCACTCCACTCAATCACTCGTATTGGATACTTTGATGACTCAAACAGGCGAAAATTCAGTATTCGGATACGTTTCGGCTCCATCGAGACCGCTATACTGAAAGACGTTGGGAGCATTGATAAATCTTCATGTACGGAGATCAACTTGCTTCCACTGCCTTCCTACGAGTCGGGAACCATGAATCCAGGAATTGACCTTCAAGGAACCTTTATTGAAACTGTGCAGAGCCTTGGCATTCCTGCCGGGGCAGCCAAAGCCCTCTGGATGCCATTGCCAATGCTGATCATGCTGGTTGCAGCAACGGTCAGTGTCTTGGTCGTGGTGTGGCTAGAGCGCAAAATCTCAGCCGCCGCTCAACAACGGATCGGTCCCGAATTTATCGGACCTTTAGGGGTGCTCGCACCGCTGGCGGACGGATTGAAACTCGTCTTTAAAGAAGATGTGGTTCCTGCAAAATCAGACAAGCTACTGTTTACGCTGGGACCCGCGATCGTGGTAATCCCCGTCTTTTTGTCCTACCTGATTCTTCCTTTCGGGCAAAACCTCCAAATCACCGATGTGAGCTTGGGAATCTTCTTATGGATTGCGCTATCGAGTATTGCACCGATCGGGCTTTTGATGTCGGGCTATGCCTCGAATAACAAGTATTCGCTGTTGGGTGGACTTCGTGCTGCTGCACAGTCGATTAGTTATGAATTACCGCTGGCGCTGTCGGTATTAGCGATCGTCATGATGTCGAATTCGCTCAGCACGGTCGATATCGTGAATCAGCAAGCGGGATACGGCATCTTAGGCTGGAACATTTGGCGGCAACCCGTCGGATTTATCATCTTCTGGATTGCGGCACTGGCAGAATGTGAGCGGATTCCCTTCGACTTGCCCGAAGCAGAAGAAGAACTCGTTGCAGGCTATCAAACCGAATATTCCGGGATGAAGTTTGCCCTCTTCTACTTGGGGTCTTATGTGAACCTCACTTTGTCAGCGTTGCTCTTTGCAGTGCTATACCTGGGAGGATGGGAATTTCCGGTATCGCTGAGCGTCATTTCTGGTCTGATTGGCGTTCCTGAGACGACTCCTTGGCTGCAATTAATCTTTGCCGCAGTAGGAATCGGAACGACCATTCTCAAGGCTTATTTCCTCGTCTTCTTGGCGATCTTGATGCGTTGGACTGTGCCCCGTGTGCGAATTGACCAACTTCTCGACCTCGGCTGGAAATTCTTACTTCCCGTCTCGCTTGTGAACCTGCTAGTAACCGCAGGTCTGAAGCTTGCATTCCCAGCCGCATTTGGCGGCTAACCTCTGAACCCGTGGAGAACACTTCATGCTGAAATTTCTCAAACAAGTCGGTGACTATACCAAAGAGGCAATTCAAGCGGGCAAATATATCGGTCAAGGTTTATCTGTGACCTTTGACCACATGCGCCGCCGCCCGATCACCGTACAATATCCTTACGAAAAGCTGATTCTCTCAGAGCGCTTCCGAGGACGGATTCACTTTGAATTCGACAAATGTATCGCCTGCGAAGTCTGCGTCCGAGTTTGCCCGATTAACCTTCCGGTCGTGGATTGGGAATTCAACAAAGAAACCAAGAAGAAAAAACTGAATCACTACAGTATCGATTTCGGTGTCTGTATCTTCTGCGGTAACTGCGTCGAATTCTGCCCGACGAACTGTTTATCGATGACCGAAGAGTACGAGATGTCTACGTACGATCGACATGAGTTGAACTACGATAGCGTCGCGCTCGGTCGTCTCCCGTACAAAGTCACAAACGATCCGATGGTGACACCGCTCCGCGAGTTCGCTTACCTGCCCAAAGGCGTGACCGACCCGCACGATCTTCCGGCTGGATCGCGTCGTGCTGGATTGCGTCCAGAAGAAATCGTTGAGAAAGGATCGTAGTTGATGGTAGAGACGTGATTCATCGCGTCTCTAGTCCGATATTTAGGAGGGAGAACCGTGAATTTAGCGGAAGGTGTTCAAATTGTGTCGTTCGCGATCCTGGCATTCATGATGCTTGGATCGGCGCTCGGTGTAGTATTACTCGAAAATGTGGTTTACTCCGCCTTCTTACTTGGTGGTGTGTTCATCAGCATCGCCGGACTGTATTTGCTTTTGAATGCAGACTTTGTGGCAGCGGCTCAGGTTCTGATCTACGTCGGAGCGGTTAACGTTCTGATTTTGTTCGCGATCATGCTCGTGAACAAGCGCGAGGCATTTGTAGCGATGCCAAAATCCTGGATTCGTCGGGCTGCGACTGCGCTCGTGTGTGCTGGAATTTTCGCGCTATTGAGTGCAATGGTCGTAACAACTCCGTGGGCGATTTCGACCGCAGTTCCGATCGAAAGCTCGATCGTGACGATCGGTCTTCACTTCTTCAGCGATTTCCTCTTGCCGTTTGAACTTGCATCGGTCTTGCTGTTAATGGCACTTGTGGGCGCGATCGTGCTTGCTCGTCGCGAATTCATTCCCGAATCTGACGAACTCGCTGGAACCACTGCGCTGACTCTTCCAGAGCGTCCGCGTGAACTGACCCCCGCAGGTCAAAGCAATCTTGAATCTTAAGGACAAATCCCGATGCAACTTCAATATTTCTTACTGATTGCGGCGGCGTTATTCTGCATTGGCATTTATGGCTTGGTCACAAGTCGGAACGCGGTGCGAGTACTGATGTCGATCGAGTTAATGCTGAATGCTGTCAATCTCAATTTGATGGCGTTTTCCAACTATCTCGATCCGCAAGAGATTAAAGGGCAGATTTTCACCGTCTTCGTGATTACGATCGCGGCTGCGGAAGCGGCGGTTGGATTAGCGATCGTGCTTGCGATTTATCGGAACCGCGACACTGTGGATATGGAGCAATTCAACTTGCTTAAATGGTAAGTTTGGCTTCAAACTCATCTTCTACCGGGGGCACTGTTTAAATTGTGTCCCCAATTTTTTTGACGATTGATCAGAGGGAAGCCAGAATGCAGCTTGAATTTTGCCAACTTGAGCAGGAACACGCCCTAGCGATTCTAAACTGGCGCTATGCACCTCCGTATGACTATTACAACTTTGACGCTGCAACTGCTCAAGAAGATTTAGAATACCTGCTCGACTCTAAGAATTCTTTTTATGCGATCGTAAACTTAGAAGGAGAACTCGAAGGCTATTGTTCTTTCGGATCAGATGGTCGAGTACAAGGTGGAGATTACACGGCTGAGGCTCTTGATATTGGTCTGGGACTAAGACCAGATTTAACAGGTCAAGGGCATGGAAGATTATATGCTCAAGCTACAGCGAACTATGGAGTGCGCCAATATAAAGTGCATCAGTTACGGGTCACGATTGCAGCGTTTAATAAAAGGGCACAACGAGTTTGGGAGCAACTAGGATTTAAGCAGGTTGAGAGGTTTTTCAAAGTTGATGCTAGAGAAGAATTTGTGATTATGGTTCACGTAGTTTGTTGATTACTGATCTTGTTGTTGGGATTGGAGGGCTTGAATTTCTGCGATCGACAATCCAGTAAATTCAGCGATCGTCTCTAAATCGACATTTCGACTCAGCATTTTTAGCGCGATCTCTTGCTTTGCTTCTAATCTCGCTTTGCGTTCCCAGCTTGCCACATATCTCATCCGTCTAGCCTCCTCAAAAGTCTTTAACTCGGTCTGGAGTTGATTCTCTAACTCTTCAGGCAAATTCATTAGCCAGTCTAAGAAGTACTGTAGTTCAAGTATATCTTGCTCGCTATAACCACGATCGTAGAGCATCGTTGTCAGGTAATACCGCCATCGCTTGCGCTCGATCGGTTGATTGTGCGTTTCTTTGGTCTTCAGGTGAGCCATCACAACAACCGCGAAAGGGTTGCGACTGGTTTCTAGAGAAGTCCATTGAGGTTCATAATCTGAGAGTTTGACGATCGGGAATTCAAAATCAATCGAACATCCCCAGAGTTCTTCGTGAAAGGTGTTGGGTCGCCATGTTGGGCGATCGTCACCGAGAATCGCTAGGCTCACAACTGGGCAATCATATCGATCGTGTAATCGATAGTTGTAACTGTACATCCGAGCGGCGAAGTTCCCTTCTTCTTGACTTTGCACCTCGATGTGACAAATGACTAATGTTTTCTCTCCATCTAATCGATGCACCTCGACTAGCTTATCCGCGTAACGTTTTGGGATTTCAGCATCGCGGACGATCTTCTGCAATTCCTTATCCAAAAATCGGACGGGTTGAGACCAATCGATATCAGTCTCGATGTCTGGAAAGAAGAAGGTTAGGAAGTCCCGGAAATACAGTTCGATGAATGTTTTCCACGGATTATCGTAGTCTGTATTTTCGGCGTTCTGTTCGGTCATTCCAGCGGAATAGTTAATTTGTTCTAAAGTTTATCATTGTCGAGTGGTAAATTGGTTTCCTATTTGCATTAGCATTTAGGGGTGTTTTGCAAGAGAAATCCTCGATCGTTGTGCAGCTAAAACAAGTTCTAATTGTTCATAAATCTGGCGACCCGTTGAGTAAACGATGGGCGGAAAGTTGTGCCCAAGCGTTGGAAAAGCGCGGGTGTCATGTTCTGTTGGGTCCAAGTGGTCCGAAAGATAATCCTTATCCGGTGTTTTTGGCATCGGTCGCACCACCGATCGATTTAGCGGTCATTTTGGGTGGGGATGGGACGGCGCTTTCTGCTGCAAGGAATTTAGCAGCCGATCGCATTCCAATTTTGGCGGTGAATGTGGGAGGACATTTGGGATTTTTGACCGAATCACCGGATGATTTTAATAGCGAAACAGTTTGGGATCGGTTGGAAGAGGATCGATTCGCAGTGCAGAAACGGATGATGCTTCAGGCAACTGTGTATGAGGGAAATCGGACGAATTTGGAACCGATGAGCGATCGCTATCTTGCACTGAATGAAATGACGATTAAACCTGCCTCTGCCGATCGCATGATCACATCGATTCTCGAAATGGAGATTGATGGCGAAGTGGTGGATCAATATCAAGGGGATGGATTGATTGTTTCGACACCGACTGGATCAACTTGCTATACAGTGGCGGCAAATGGTCCTATTATTCATCCGGGAATGGCAGCGATCGCAATTACGCCAATCTGTCCGTTAAGCTTATCGAGCCGTCCGATCGTCATTCCACCGGGATCAGTAGTAAGCATTTGGCCCTTAGCTGACTATGACTTGAGTACTAAGCTTTGGATGGATGGAGTGTTAGCCACTTCGATTTGGCCCGGACAACGTGTGGACATTCGGATAGCAGAAGAGGAAGCACATTTTATTGTTCTAAAAGAAGACTACTCCTACTACAAAACGCTGCGGGAAAAGTTGCAATGGGCAGGCGCAAGAATTCACTACAACAACAATCATCGCAATTGATTGATCAAATCGAGATAGCGATCAACCGCTTTTTCAACGCTAAAATCCTGCGCTCGTAATTTCAGTGCTCCAGGAGAAATCGGAGTATTGATTGCAGATTTCATTGCTTGTGAAAGTGCGATCGCATCTTCAACCGGAACTAATTGCCCAAATTCGCCATTCGCTAAAATCTCTTCAACTCCAAACGGGCAGCGAGTTCCAATCACTTGACAACCACAAGCCATTGCTTCGATCAGTACAGTCGGCAAAGCTTCCCAACGCGAGGATAGAACAAATGCAGTGGCACGACTCATGTATCGATAGGGATTGGGATCGAAGCCAGGAAGTAGCACATCATTCTGTAAGTTCAGTGCTTTGATTTGAGCTTCTAAATGCGATCGCAATGTTCCTTCACCCAAAATGATCAATCGAGCAGGCATTTGCTGTCTCAAAATCGAAAACGCTTGAATTAGTGTCGTGAAGTCTTTTTGAGCGGTGAAGCGCCCGACACCGAGAAACACTGGAATCGAACTATCAAACCACGGATGATCGAGCTTCTCTAATGATTTCTCATATAAGCTGTGATCAACTACTGCATTGTAGATTGCATGTAGATTGTGGTTTAGGTTGTAATCGGATCGAAGTTGATCAGCCATTTGTCGAGAGACGGAAACAACTGCTTCAACTTTTGGATAAAGTAGTTGCATTAACGCTGGAATGACTTTACTCCGAGGTTCATCAGAGCGGTCTTGATTTGAAAAAGCAAGATGTTCAACGAGGATGAGCTTTGGTGCAGGAAAGGTAAGAAACTTTGTCAGAATGACGATCGCATTTGTAAAACTCAGATTTGAAATGAGTACCTTCGGTCTTGCTTGGTAAAGATACTTGATGAGTGCTGGTAGTAATCGAATTGTACTCAGCATTCGTGCAATGAGCGGTGCATTGAGATCAATTACTCGTACAGCACTGGGAAATTGATCAGGGGATAGTTCGATCGAGCTTGCTAAAACTAAATCGATCTCGACTCCTCTCGCAATCATGCCGCGAATTAAGTTGAGTACGACCTTTGTGTCGCCACCCATCTTTTTCCCGGCAAGTAAGATTGCAATACGATCGCTCATGAGACTAAAACAGGTTGATTTGGCATCACTTCCTGACAGAGTTCTAAAAGCTCTCGGACTGCTTTTTCTGAAGTAAAGTTCTCAGCGATGTATTGATGCGCTTGATTGCCGCGCTCTAGTGCTTTAGCAGGATTATCTAAACAGAGTTGCATCTGTTGGGCAAGTGTTTTGTAGTCTTCTCGATCGAAGAACAGATTCGAGCTTCCCGCCATTTCGGGTAAGCCACCGACTTTAGAAGCGATCGAGCAAGTCCGAACGCTCGAAGCTTCGAGTGCTACATATCCAGCGGGTTCTTGCCAGCGAGACGGAACGACTAATGCTAAAGACGATCGCACAATTTCTAAGATTTCTTTACCCGATCGACGACCGAGAAATTTAACGCGATCGCTAATTTCCAATTCTTCGACCATTGCCTTTAGTCGTTCTAAATCTTGTCCATCGCCAACAATGTTAACTTGAAAAACCTGCTCATCTACTAACTTTGTTGCTCTGAGCAGTAGATCAACTCCTTTATCGGGATTGAGACGACCAATGTATGTGAATGTATAAGGCTGTGTGAGATTTTCAAGAGTTTTCTCACCGGAAGCACTTTCGATCGGATAGTTCAAAGCAGCAACAGTCCACGGAAAACTAAGCGATTCGGCGAGGAACTGACTACAGGCAGTATGTCGATCGCACAATAAAGCGGTTCCAAATCGAGTTGCAAATCGCGCCCACTTCACAAACGTATGTAGCTTCCACTTCAGCGGATAGTTCGATTTCGGCAAGGTTTGAATAAACTCAAGCTTTAATCGTTGCCAGAGTGACATCTTCTCATAGTGCGAATGTGTGGAGGTGTAGAACAAGTAATGATATTTGATGACTATCTTCTTACCAAACAGCTTACACAGCAGTGCAAATCCTAAATGATTAGAATTCATGTGAACAATGTCTGCCCACTGAATTGCTGTGATCCAAGCTTTGAGCGAAGTGGTTTGAGTCGAAAGAATCTGAGTCTCGACCCCAGCAGCATTCAGACCCGGTACGATCGCATCAATGTAAGTCACAACACCTGCAATTTCATCAGGTTTGTGTGTATGTTGAATCAGCAGTTTCATGCTTTTTGCCTCAAGCTTCCCAGATAGAATGCACTGATCAAACTACTCACTAACAATTGCTGTTCGCATTCGGCTTCTAAGCTTTGTGAATTTCTCGACTTCAACCAGTGAGTGATGAGCTTTCTCAGATCATTTGCAAAGTAGATTAGCGTGACGATCGGACGTTGCCAAGCTTTCCAGCGAGTCATCCGAATGTGATGCCTTGCAAGTCCAACCCCTTTGACTAACTTGAGGAGATACGATCGCTCAATTCGCCAGTGTGGAATCTGATGATAAAGGTGCATCTCCGGGTTGTACCAAATCTCACGCCCTGAATTTTGAATGTGCAAAATTGCTTCGATATCTTCACTGGCGAGCATTGCAGCGGTGGTACGTCCCACTAACACTAATCGTTCTGGAACCGCATCAAGCCAACCTTGCCGTTGAACGACTAACCCTGCTCCCGGTGGAAGAACACGATCGTACTTATGCGCCGTTGATCCGCGTTCTACAATCGCTAAATACGGTGCAAGTTTCTTCACTCCCGCAGGCGGCTCGACTTCGTATTCTGCATGAATCTGTCCTCCGAATGCGCCAATTCCAGGATGCTCTTGTGCGAATTGATAAGCCTGAAATACCCAGTTCTCATCGGGTAGCGTGTCATCATCGAGAAAAGCGATCCATTGCCCTTTTGCTTCTCGAACGGCTCTCGATCGAGCAAACGCCAATCCTTGTTCTGCCTCAAAAATGTACCGAACTTCGGGATAGTTTAGAACAATCCGTTTCGTATTGTCGCGGCTATTGTTATCGATAACGAGAACTTCCCAAGCGATCGACTCGGTGCGGGTTTGCGATCGCACTCGATCTAACACTTGTCCGATCCGCGCTTCACCGTTGTACGTACAGATCACTACACTCAAATCCATCGTTTCTGCCCCATGCGATGCCCCCAGTATGGACAGGTAAAATTCAGGACTAACGAACCGGAATTTCGTTCAGAGAATTGTAGGAATTAATACAAGTCAAATTAGTTTCCTGAAATGAAAACGAAAGTTCTGTTGATGGGTTTCGCTGCAAGTTTGTTGACGTTGATGCCTGCGATCGCAAATCAAACCAAGCCTCGTCCGGTTGAGTCATTTACAGTCGTGGGGACTGAGCCGTTTTGGAATGTTGAGATCAACCAATCTGGCATTACTTACAATACGCCTGATCCGAAAAAAGTCGTGTTTCCTTATGTTGCGCCTCTAAAAGCAGAGGGACGACCTGCTGATAATGTGCGGGTGTACCGTCTGAAAGGAATGACGAGCGGAACATTGGTCATTCGGAAAGGAGCGTGTAGTGATGGCATGTCCGATCGCAAATACGACTATTCTGCAACGCTGCTGTTGGGAGACACCGTGAAGGAAGGTTGTGCAGCTAAGAAATAGCTGAAAAATGGAACTGCGTAGAGACTTCTATTGCAGTTCCATTTTTTGTCAGAACATGGCGACAATCACGATCACATCGCACCGGATTTAAATCGATTCGTTACACTAAGCTTCAGTAGCGTTGTGATGAACCGATGGCAACTCGTAAAGATACAATTTTCGAGCAGTACTTAGCTCCGATCGCACGCTTTCTTGTCGATAAAGATGAGATGCGAAAACTGCATCAGAGTATCAATTGGCAAGCAGAATGCGATCGCTTCACTGATCCGAATTTGATCTATCCGAACTACTACAAAACGCAGAATTTTCACGGCATCGAAGGCGGTTATTTAACGATCGGGGCTGCGACTTCTTACGATCCGATCACTCAATTGGCGCTACCTCCGAATGAAACTTGGGTACGACAACAAGTAGTTGATGCGATTCAAGGTCAACCGCTGCGGATTCTTGATCTCGGTTGTGGGACAGGTTCAACGACAGTGTTACTTAAACAGGCGTTTCCGAATGCAGAAGTGTTTGGACTCGATTTATCTCCGTATATGTTGGCGGTTGCCGATCGTAAAGCGAAACAAGCGAATCTCAACATTCACTGGATTCACGGCAAAGCAGAACATACAAAGTTCTCGGATCATTCATTCGATCTGGTAACAGCATCGTTACTCTTTCACGAAACACCGCCATCGATTTCAAAATTAATCTTGCAAGAATGCTATCGATTATTGAAATCAAGCGGTGAAGTTGTCATTCTTGATGGCAATCAGAAAACGCTAAGACAAACAGAATGGCTCACACAAATTTTTGAAGAACCATACATCCGTGACTATGCTCATGACAGCACTGAGGCTTGGATGGGAGCAGCGGGATTTTCAGCCGTTCACAGTCACGAATTCTGGTGGATACATCAAATTACACATGGAACAAAAGCATTAACCTCCACCGATTTCGAGGAATTTGATGAGTTTGATGGAGAATTTGCGGTGTCGTAAGCTTGCTTCGGTGTAAGGTAAAAGACGGGACGATCGCGCCTTTTATCCGATGCTGAAAGCTGTTTTATTCGATTTCAATGGTGTCATTATCAACGATGAGCCACTCCACGAAAAACTCCTAGAGCAAATTCTGGTCGAGGAGAATCTGCGCCCCAAACCTGGAGAATTCCGAGAATTGTGTTTGGGACGAAGCGATCGAGTGTGTATCCAAGAAATGCTCGAACGGCGCGGTCGAGTCGTCACACCTGAATATCTCAATGAGTTAGTGAGCCGAAAAGCTCAGGCTTATGTGGAACAAATTAGCACGATCGAGAAGTTGCCAATCTACAGCGGTATCGAAGATGTGATGTTCAAATTGCCGCAGTGTAAATTCGCGATCGTGAGTGGAGCTTTGCGATCCGAAATCGAACTGGTACTTGAACGGGCAAATCTACGATCGCGCTTTTCCGTCATCGTTTCGGGTGACGATATTACCGTGAGCAAGCCTGAACCGGATGGATATTTATTAGCGATCGATCGCTTGAATCAGGAATTTCCCGATCTTCAGTTAACGGCTGAGGAATGTTTAGCGATCGAAGATACGTTCTCTGGAATTCAAGCCGCAAAATCCGCGAAAATGCCAGTCGTTGGAGTCGCGAATAGTTACCCGTTCCACATGATGCAACGATGTTCAAACTGGGCAGTCGATTATTTGATTGATTTGGAAATCGATCGGATTCAAGATAGCTTCACAACCGTTCCTGCTTAATTCTCCCTACAATTAAACTAATACTGCTGCATGAGGTCTGCGATGTTAGAGCATAACCCATTGCAAATTCTTCCCACCGAATTCGACTTGCCCGACTCGGACGATCAGCCTGTGGACAATGAGCTACAACTTTTGATTCCAATCCTTCTAAGAGCGATTCTTGCTTTGCTCTGGGCGGATCGAAACGATTGGTTTTTGGGTGTGAATTTGGGATTGTATTATGACCCGAAACAGCCCGCAATTGGTTCTGATGGGTTCCTTAGTTTAGGCGTTCCACGAGTGCGATCGACTGGAAAACTTCGCCTCAGTTATTTACTGTGGCAAGAAAACGTCATGCCGCAATGGGTGTTAGAAGTCGTATCGCAGAAGTATGGCAACGAATACGATGAGAAAATGCAGGATTATGCCAATTTGGGTGTCCTTTACTATACGGTCTACAATCCCAATCATTGGCGACGAGACAGACACGATCCGTTTGAAGTTTACCGATTAACGAATGGGCGATACGTGCGTCAACCTGGAAATCCGATTTGGATGCCAGAGATCGGATTAGGGATTGGTGTGGAAGCGGGAACGCATGAAGGCATCACACAAGACTGGCTCTATTGGTATGACGATCGAGGAAATCGATATCCTGCTCCTGAAGATGCGATCGCGTTTGAGCGTAATCGAGCCGAACAAGCCGAACAGCAGCTTGAGGAAGAACGTCGATCTCGCCAAGCCCTATTAGAAAAATTGCGGCAACTGGGGATTGATCCCGATCAGCTATAAAAAAACTTCGATCGCTATAGCGATCGAAGTTCTCATCATTCCAAAAAAATCTTTAGCCCGTTACGGTTTCTATCAGATTCCAGCCTTGATTCTCGCTAATCGCTTGATTCACGAGATTGTACATTTTGCGGCAGTGATTATCGACTTGAAGCGGTAACTCCTCGTTTTTAATCACAAAATTCATTTTCGTTTCTTTTTCGGTTGCTGTTGTTTTATCAATCAGCACCTCAACCGTAACAAGTTTTGGAAATGCCACATTGCCTGGGATTTCTCGCGCCATCATGTAGTCCTCAGTCGCGTAAATGACATCCAGGTTGCAGGATTTCAGCGTCTGATTCAACAGCGGCTGGAGATGCTGCAATGGGACTCCAACAGTGAATAGACAGGTGTAACGAGCCATAGCAAACCCCAATCTTGTGACAAGTGAGTCTCACTTCTTTTCCAACCTACGCTAAAACGATACCTTGGTCTAGGTGAGTGCCCGTAAATCTTAATCTGGTTTGTCCAGGCGATTACAGGTGCTCGATCGCGTAGTCTACATCAAGCCTGATGCTGTGAGTGGCGTTTTGCCCTAGCCCATTTATAGCGAATAACCCCGAAATTGATCTATTTCGCGGAGATCGAATAGAAATTCCCTGATTTGAAATACTCTATAGGGTCAAGGCGAACTTGGCAAAAAACGAATGGACGGTAAATTAATTGTCTTTGAGGGAATTGAAGGCTGTGGAAAGACGACGCAGCTTGAACGATCGCGGCATTGGTTGACGACGATTCAAGAGGCGGACGTGATCCCCACGCGCGAACCGGGTGGAACGCCATTAGGAGGAGAAATTCGCAAGCTTTTACTACACAGCGACGATGAGCCGATTCATGATCGTACTGAATTACTCCTCTACGCTGCCGATCGCGCTCAACACGTCGAACAGTTTCTTCGCCCGCATTTAGAGCGGGGAGCGTTGATTTTATGCGATCGCTATACGGATTCAACGATCGCGTATCAAGGCTACGGTCGCGGACTCGATTTGAACTTGATCGACCAACTCAATCAAGTTGCGACTGGCGGCTTACAGAGTGATTTAACGATCTGGATCGATATCGATGTTGAGCTTGGATTTGAGCGAATGAAGCAGCGGGGGAAACGCGATCGTATCGAACAAGCCAGCATCGAGTTTCATCAGCGGGTCAGAATGGGATTTGCGAAATTAGCAGAGGAGAATGGCGATCGTATTGTTCGGATCGAGGGTAGCGGCAGTGAATTGCACGTTGCAGAACTGGTAAAAGCTGCAATCAGTCAAGCTTTAACGCGATGGAGATAGTCATGTGTGATCCAACTGCTGAAGAAATCGTGAAATATTTACGTCGCGCGAATCAGATCGCCATCAGAGCGCGTCAGTTCGGACATCATCCATTCGGGGCAATTCTGGTCGCTCCGGATCACGAGACTGTTCTATTTGAACAGGGGAATGTCGATCCCGTGAACCATGCGGAATCAGTGTTAGTGCGAACGGCGTATCAAAATTTGAGTCCCGAATATCTGTGGGACTGTACGCTTTACACGACGATCGAACCTTGTGCGATGTGTGCTGGAACGCTTTATTGGGGAAACATTGGGCGATTAGTGTATGGCGTGGCAGAGAGTAAATTATTAGAACTGACGGGCAATCATTCAGAGAATCCAACTTTGAATTTACCTTGCCGATCGCTCTTTTCAGCAGGTCAAAAACCGATCCGCGTTTGGGGTGAAATTCCCGAAGTCGCAGAAGAAATTCTCGCTGTTCATCGCGATTTCTGGTCTTAGCGCAAATCGATAAAGTCTTCTCGTACCCAGCCTGTTGCTTTCGATGGAAACTCTACGAAATACCAGAGCTTACCATCATCGCCGCGTGACTGCTGAAGTGCTACGACTTGATCTCCGACTAATCCATAGCTCGGAGAATTGGCACTCGTGGAAGGAGTCGATCGCAGATTTACCCGACTTCCTGGAGTTTGTCCAATAATCTGAGCCGATCGCGGAAATTCTGCGGTTTGAGGCGGTTGATTGACTTCTCGCGTTTGTTCTTCTTGCACCCAACCTTCTGCACCCGACGGGAACCGGACATATAACCAAAGTGCGCCATCGCTTCCTTCCATTTCTCGTGTCACCGTGACTCGATCGCCTGTTACACCATAGTGCGGTGAATCCGATCGCGTCGTCGGTTGCGAATAAACTCTGATCTGTCCCCCTGCGATGCCTTCTAAGATGACCGGATAAGACACTGAGGGTTCAGAAGGGGTTGGAGTCGGAGAAGGAGATGCGATCGCAGAAGGACTGGGAGACGGGCGAGGCGTTTCGACTGGAGATGGAATGGTCTGCGGAGTGGCTTGAACGGATGGACTGGGAGAAACGTTAGGACTGGGAGACTCAGCGATCGGAGTCGGAGCGGGAGTGCGATTGAGAACAGCCATTGTTGCGATCGCGGCTGTTAGTAATCCGCCTCCTGCTACTGCTGCAATGATTAATCTAGAACGATCGGAGGTTGGAGTTGGCATAACGTTAGAAGGATGAGAACCGAGGACAGCGGTATTGATTTCAGTAGGCAGAGTGGGCGGAAGTGTGGCGGGTGTTGCTAAGGTCGATCGAACCTCTGCGGCGCTGGTGAATCGATCTCTGGGATGCGATCGCACCATTCGAGTTAATACGGCTGCAAACTCCGGACTTAAGTGCGGTGCGAATTGTTGCCAGAGAATTTCTCCAGTTTGCGGATCAGTGTCGAACGTTTGCGGCATTCGTCCGGTTAACAAATAGATCGCTGTAAGCCCCAAGCCATAAAGATCACTCGAAGGAATCGGTCTACCTGCGGCTTGTTCGGGTGGCATATAACCGGGAGTGCCAATGACGATCGAGCTTGTCGGATTGCCTCTCGAATTAAACACCGTTCCCATCGTTTCCCGCACCGCTCCGAAATCGATCAAAACGGGAGAGCGATCGACTTGTCGCAAAATAATATTTTCCGGTTTAATATCCCGGTGAATCATGCCCTGATTGTGAATCAATTCCAAAACAGGCAACAGATCGAGCAAGATTCTCCGTACTTCACTTTCGCTGAACGTTCCTTGTGTTGCGACTCGTTCTTCTAGCGTTTCGCCTTCGATCCATTCTTGAACAAGATAGAACTGTCCCTCATGCGTGAAATAAGCGTAGAGCTTTGGAATCTGCGAATGAATTTCCCCTAGCTTTTCTAAAATTGCTGCTTCTCGCTGAAATCGCTCTTGTACGACCTGATAAATAGCGGTCTCTGTCGCCATCGGTTTCAGTTGTTTAATCACACAAACCCGTTTAGACGGCATTTGGATATCTTCAGCGAGGTAAGTCTTTCCAAACCCACCTTCACCTAACATTCGGATGATTTGATAGCGATTTGCAAGCAGCATAGGAACACTAAACGTTTTGCCTTGAAACTTTGAACCCTGATGTATAGATGTTTCCCCAACTATACAAGGGAATTGAGTCTGGTGATTTGGTTCCGGTTGCAAGTCTTCATTTGAGGAGTGCGATTGTGCAGATAATCGTAAAATGATTCTGCTTGTTTGAAGAAGTTCTATGGAAACTGAGCCACCTACGATCGAAATTCGCTTATCGCTTGAGTTTCAGCAGAGTCTTCGCAAACTTGCTAAGAAGTATCGAAATATTCGCGCCGACCTTGAACCTGTGATCCAAGAGTTGCAGAGCGGGGAGTTTCTTGGAGATCGTATTCAAGGCTTGGGGAGTGTGGTAGTTTTCAAAGTCAGAGTGCAAAACAGTGATGCTCAGAGAGGTAAAAGCGGTGGCTATCGTTTGGTTTATGAACTACGATCGCCAACTTTAGTCGCGTTATTACAGATTTACTCAAAATCAGAGCGTGAAGATATCGATGCAGATGAGATTCGATCAATTTTGACTCAGTTCGATGAATAGAATAGAAAGTGCTGGAGTTGACGCAGAACGAGGCAGGCTTATGAAAGCAGTTGAAGTAACAGGCGAAATTGATGCTCAAGGCAATCTTACCCTGGATCAGCAAGTTCCAAATATGACAAATCAGCGAGTACGAGTGATTATTCTTGCCTCAGAAGATGAGTTTGATCCAGATGATCCGCCTGTTGACGCAATCAAAGCCAATTTTCAGAAAGCACTACACCAAGTTAGAACTGGGCAAACACTTCCACTTTCTCAGATGTGGGATGATATCGAGTAAAAATATTCGATAACCTTAGTTTGTCAGGTTCAGAATTGGAATCTGGCACTGAAAAATATGATAGTGTCGCCATAATAGAACCTCGCTAGGCATCCACTCTGGAAATCTTGGACAATATATCTCCTTATCCTCAAACTCTGCATACTTACTACCACTCAGCAATACTGAAAGGCAAACTTTTCTGGTTTTAGGATGTACCGAAATGAAATATCTATCAAATAATCTGTGAATATCTGCTCGCAGTAATAATCCATTGAAAATTGAATTTGAGCCGCCTTTTGCAAAAGGATCAATATGAGAAGCTTCTAAAGCAGCGGGAACATCACAACCTGTGATAGCGCAGCGGTTTTCGTACACTTTTAACAAGGTCTGACGAAATTCTCTTTGCTTGGGACGAGAAAGAGTAATGACATTAATTCTGTGAATCTCCTCCTCGATATCAGTTTCAGTAATAGGTGAGAAATAAGGAACTTTGGTAGCGACTTGTTTTTCGATCTTTTCAAGCTGCTTTGTTAGACGGGTGATTTCCCTTCTTCTTTCAAGCATCTTTATTGCTTCAAGGTGTTCAGGTGATCCTTCTCTGCCAATATATCTTCTTGTACGGCTTCTTTTGCTCGAAGTTTCGGTTGTTAGATTTTCACTACACCATCTAGCTTGTCTAAAGTTTCGACTACCGACTTTATCAACCTCAATCCATGCTCCTTTTTGGGCAACCTCACCTGCTTCAAAAATATGAGAAATCGCTTGTAAGATCTTTCTACGCTCATGTCCAATTGCATCGAAAGCTTTCTGAGAACTCATAAACTGCTTGCTGTGACCATCAGAGTAATTTTGCCCAGATAGACCAGTTGTAAAACTCTCCGAAATAAACAGGGTGAAGCAATCTCGTCCTTTCTACAATGTTCGATACTTAAGTTAGTTGTCCCATGAGCTTTTTTCGGCTGCAAGTTCTCGATCGATATCTTCTGTAGACCGTTGAGGATGACGACTCCGAATCTCTTCAATCAGCTCTAAAACATTTCGTCGTCCGGTTGGAATTGTTTCGGGAAGAACAACAATGTCTTCAACTTCTGCTCCAACAGAACCGTCCGGAACTTCAATTTCAATTCTGTTCCCTGGTAAAACTTTGGTTACGATCCGAACGGCTGCCTGCATAATTGTTGCTCTTCGTTCAGCAATGTATCAATATTAAACTCCGAATACAGTAATGGGGCGAGAATTCTCCCACCCCATCTAGCTTATTGTGTTGTCACCACTTCCGCAGGTAAGCGTTTGAACTCTAAGCGTTCGGTGTCACCCACATCGACGAAGATCGTGTCGCCTTCAGTGTAGTTGCCGCGTAGGATCTCTTTCGCGATCGCAGTTTCCAATTCCCGCTGAATCGCCCGCTTCAGTGGACGCGCTCCGTACACCGGATCGAAGCCCACTTCCGCTAAGAAATCGAGTGCCGCATCGGACAACTTCAGCGACATCTTGCGCTCTGACAATCGATTCTCTAACCGTTTGACCTGAATCTTGACGATTTCGCGCAGTTGCGATTTTTGCAGACTGTGGAAGATGATGATCTCATCGATTCGGTTCAAGAACTCAGGACGGAAGCTCGATCGCATTGCATCCATGACGCGCGATCGCATTTCTTCATAGCGATCGTCGTCTCCACCGTATTCAAAGATGTACTGTGAACCGATGTTCGAGGTCATGATAATGATCGTGTTCTTGAAGTCTACAGTCCGACCTTGCGAATCGGTGACGCGACCATCATCGAGAATTTGCAGCATCACGTTAAAGACATCGGGATGTGCTTTCTCGATCTCATCAAACAGAATCACCGAGTACGGACGACGACGAACGGCTTCGGTTAGCTGTCCACCTTCTTCGTAGCCCACGTATCCAGGAGGTGCACCAATCAGACGAGAGACCGAATGCTTCTCCATGTACTCGGACATATCAATCCGCACCATTGCTTCTTCAGTGTCAAACAAGAAGGATGCAAGGGCTTTCGCAAGCTCGGTTTTACCAACACCAGTCGGACCTAAGAAGATAAAGCTGGCAGTCGGACGATTTGGATCAGCAAGTCCGGCTCTCGATCGCTGAATTGCATCGGATACCGCCGTTACTGCTTCATCTTGTCCGATCACGCGCTTGTGCAAGACATCCTCAAGCTCTAGGAGCTTCTGCATTTCAGATTCAACGAGCTTGCTGACTGGAATGCCCGTCCACTTAGAAATGATCTCCGCAATGTCCGCTTCGACCACTTCTTCACGGAGTAACGATTTACCAGATTTCTGAGTTTGGCTTAATTGAGCTTCGGTTTCTTCAACTTTGCGATTGAGTTCGTTCAGCTTGCCGTACTTCAATTCAGCCGCTTTGTTGAGGTCGTAATCGCGCTCTGCTTGCTGGATTTCAAGGTTGACTTGATCGATTTCTTCTTTGAGCTTTTGAAGCTCAGCAATCACGCCTTTTTCAGCTTGCCATTGAGCATTCAGCGTTGATTGACCTTCTTTGAGATCTGCAAGTTCACGCTCTAATCGTTCTAAGCGATCGCGCGATGCCGCATCGTTCTCTTTCTGCAATGACAACCGCTCCATTTCAAGCTGGAGAATCTTACGATCGACTTCATCTAACTCTTCAGGCTTGGAGGTAATTTCCATCTTCAACTTCGCCGCAGCTTCGTCTACGAGATCGATCGCTTTATCTGGAAGAAAGCGATCGCTAATATAACGAGTCGAAAGTGTTGCCGCAGCCACTAACGCAGAATCGGAAATCTTAACCCCGTGGTGAACTTCATAGCGTTCCTTCAGTCCGCGCAGAATCGAGATTGTATCTTCAACTGTTGGCTGATCGACAAAGACCTGCTGGAATCGTCGCTCTAGGGCTGCATCTTTCTCGATGTACTTGCGATACTCGTCCAAAGTGGTTGCACCAATACAGCGCAATTCACCCCGCGCCAACATCGGTTTGAGCAAGTTACCTGCATCCATCGCGCCTTGAGTTGCACCCGCACCCACAACGGTATGGATTTCATCAATAAACAGAATGATATTGCCACGCGAATCGGTGACTTCTTTGAGAACGGCTTTCAATCGCTCTTCAAACTCACCGCGATATTTCGCACCTGCAATCAACGCACCCATATCCAGTGCGATCAACTTGCGATCTTTCAGCGATTGCGGCACATCACCGCTAAGAATCCGTTGTGCCAAACCTTCCGCGATCGCAGTTTTACCCACACCCGGTTCCCCAATCAGCACCGGATTGTTCTTCGTCCGACGCGAGAGAATCTGAATCGTACGGCGAATTTCATCATCTCGACCAATCACCGGATCGAGCTTGCCTTCCCGCGCATACTGAGTCAAATCGCGCCCGTATTTCTCTAGAGCTTCGTACTTATTTTCAGGCGTTTGATCCGTCACTTTTTGATTACCCCGAACTTGTTCGATCGCGTTTCTGAGTTTTGCTTCATCTACTCTAAATTCTGCCAGTAAGCCTTTCCCAAAGCGACTATCTTGGGCATATCCTAAGAGTAAATGTTCGATCGAGATAAAATCATCCTCGAATTGTTTGCGATAATCTTCCGCTCGATCCAACAGCGAGTCGGCACTGCGTCCCCAATACACGGACGTGCCACTGCCGGACACTTTTGGCTGACGGCGGATAAATTCATCGGCTCGATCGCGCACTCGATCGACAGGAACAGCCAGCTTATTGAAAATACTGATCGCTAAACCATCTTGCTCTAAGAGCGCTTTCATCAGATGCTCAGTTTCGATCTGCTGCTGCTGTGCCTGTTTCACGATTTCTGGAGTGCGAACGATCGCTTCCCAGGCTTTTTCGGTAAATTTTTCTGCACTATTCGGCTGCATCGCGTTCCCCTCATCTAGATCGTGATATCGCCATTGTAAAGAAGCGATCGACTTTAGAGAGATCGGAGTACCGCCCTTTCACCGCCCAAATACCCGAAAGTTCTACATACAGATCAGAATCGGTAGTATGTGCGAGTAATGCTTTCTGAAGAGCACACCTCTCTAATTCCTAAACCATCATAGAGATCTTGAATGAATTTGAAAAAAGAACGCCCTACAAATTTGATATCATCCTCAAAATTCTCGCTTTCAGGTCCATCCCACAGCACCCAGTACAAGTCATAGCTTAAGTCTTCTTCGCGGTAGGTTCTCAAGTCCCACATCAGGAAATGTGCACCTCGATCGTCAGCCATACAAAAACCATTGCTCAATAAATCAATTTTTCGATCGTCTACTTCATTATTGCCAGAGGAGGCAAAGTTAATGTGGCGAATCGTGGATTGAAAAATTTCTTGATTGTCCAGGAGTCGAGGATCTCCAGGGCAGTAAATACGAAGCCAATCACCTGCCTCACCCGTCCCGAAAAGTTTGCAAAACTCTTTGTAGTCTGATGGAAAAATAACCTTGTGTTCCTGCTCAAAAGCAGAGATAACCTCTTCAGTAGGATTCTGACTTGCGTTTCTCCTTCCATTAAACCGAAGCGTTTGCATTAATTCATGCCAAGAATTGCTCATGTGTTTCAAGCGGAAATAAATGTAGCTGAAAGATAGCAGCTAGGAGAATAATGAAAAACCGGGAGATTACGAAAGCTAACTATCTGAAGCTCGATCTTCTTATCAGTTTAGACTTTTTCGCTCTTTTGTAGAGAATTAGCAAAAGATTGGAGTGTCGCCCTTTCGCCGTCTAAACACCCAAAGAGTATGATTGAAAAATCATTTACAGGCAGAAGAGTATGGTAGAGCATTCTTTCACTGATCCACTTCGCGTTCTAGAAGATGAGAATTCAGAGGATCTAGAAGCGATGCTGCGAATTTTGTCAAAATTGACCCGATTACCTTCAGAACAAATCAAACCCCGCTTGGAATCATTGCTTACGAATCTGCTGGATTTGCAAGCTTCACAACTAGACCCACAAGAAAACTCAGAAGCATGGTCACATCGATTTGCGGCGTGGGTAGAAAGTCATCGTGAACTTGGACTGCCATCGTTGTCTGATGAAGCGATCAGCCGAGAGAGCATTTATGGAGACGATCGATAAATGCCCTGTCTGATTGATACGAATCTTCTGCTACGAAGCATTGATCTAAACCATACAATGAATCTAGTTGCGGTGCAGGCTCTGACACGATTGCGTGAACAGGGTGAACCGCTCTACATCATTCCGCAGAATCTGATTGAGTTTTGGAATGTCTACACCCGTCCTCTAGAACGCAATGGACTGGGGCGCACTCCTGAAGAAGCCAGACTCGAAATTCAGCAGCTTCGTTCTCTGTTTACACTGTTACCCGATACCGCAGCGATTTATCCAGAGTGGGAAAACATTGTAAGCCGCTATGGTGTTCGAGGGGTCAATGTGCATGATGCTCGGTTAGTTGCAGCAATGATGATTCACGAACTAACGCATATTGTGACGTTTAATGCTCGCGACTTCATGAGATATGCTGAAATCGTTGTCGTTGAACCAGCAGCAGTCTGAGAGATTTTAGGTTAATCAAAATCGAGTTCGGCGAAAAGTTCAGCGATCGCTAGCTGCAATTTAACTGCCAAACTTCTGTTTAGCTTGATCATAAATCTCAGGCGTAATCTGCGTGGCTCCCATTTCTTGAGCGAACTTTTCAATTTTCTTTCGGGCTGCCGGACGCACAAAGAAGGGAATTTCTTTTAACTTTGCTTCGGCTTCAGATGTCCATTCCATACTTAATACTCTTCACACTGCTATCAAGATTGTACAGAGATTCGACGATCGCGTTTCAGGACAATTGTTGAAAGCGCGATCGCACTCTCAATCTAGTAGATTGTCCAGTCTTGAATCTTTTGCTGCTGGAAAGCTTCTCCAGCTTGTTGAATCTCCTCGTCGCTGCCTTCAACCGTCACAATATAGTCTCCACGTTGCAAATGGTCACTATATCGACTGGCTCTACCGCTTGGAACGCCGTAATCAACCAAAGCTTTTTCTAAGTTATTCGCCGCGACGACTGCAACTCCACTACTAGCAACACTCGCTACAAGTGCCGCTCCTAAACTACCAGCCGTCAAGACCATTCCCAGTCCTGGAAGTGCCAATGCGGTCAAACCGAGTAGCGCAAAGCCTGTACTGCTTGCCGCGATCGTATTTCCAACGACACTAGCGGAATTGACAACTTTGGTCTCTCCGACTTGATCGGTCACTTCAACGCCGCTGACTTGCTCTTCAGGTTCGGCTTCTTTTGCAATGAGAGAGATTTTGTCGATCGGGAATCCAGAAGCTTGCAGGTTATGGATCGCTTGCTCTGCTTGTTCTCGATCAAGAAATACGCCGATCGCTCGTTTGGTCTGTTGACTGGCAACCATTGTTTTAATCCTATTGAGTCACATCCGAAACCTACAGTCTGGCAACCTCAGTAATAGGCTCCATCGTTCTAGGGATGTAAGCTCAACGATCGCACTCTGAAAGCTTAGAACTCATCAAAATCACTTAAGACCTAAGTATAGATTCGGGGGAAAGTTGCAATTTCATTGATGATGCAGGGGCAATCTGACTACAAACCCCCGTAGTTAGAGTGTTATGTCTAAGCTCTTGGTTAGTCAGTATCACGCAGAAGTCGATCGCATTGTTCTCAAGACACGATCGAACTTGACGATCGCGATTCTGCGATAAAAGAGCGATCGTTGCTCCTCGATTCACCTTACTTGGAGAAACTCATGCCCCGAAATTCGAGCTTGTCCCACGTTTTGTTTTCCATTGCTGGCGCTGCTGCGGTCAGCTTTAGTCCGCTGTTGGCTGAAGGTTCTGCCCAGGCTCTACCTGCAATGTCTACAACTTCCCCTAATTTTGGAAGTAATGCCCCGTTTACTTTGGGCTACTCGTTCACTGTTAACAGCCCAATTACCGTGACCCATTTGGGAGCTTATGATGTGGGCGCTGACGGACTAGCAGAAGCTCACACGGTGGGACTATGGAACGCTGCCGGAACATTGCTGGCTTCTACCAGTGTTCCAAATGGAACCACTGCTGCTCTAGATGCCAACAACCAATTCCGCATTGTTCCGATCGCCAATCTCAATTTGTCGGTGGGCACACAGTACGTCGTTGGAGCGGTTTTCCCAACGGGTAACGATTTATGGGCATTTGCTGCCCAACGGACAACAGCGCCACAGATTACTTTTGTGGATGGCAGATTCACAAGTGGTGCCTCGCTCGCTTTTCCAGGATCTACCGATACCAATGCTTATCTGGGTGGCAGCTTTGAGTTTACTCCGACCCCTGTTCCGTTCGCGTTCAATCCGCTATTTGGCGTGGGCGTGTTGGGACTGTCGCAAGCGCGTCGTGCCTTGAAGCGTCGGAACGAGAAACAGCCATCCACCCGTGCAGACGCATAAGGTCGCTCTCAACCTCAGAGCGCGATCGCACTTCAGCAAATTGTGCGATCGCGCAAATCACCATCCTAACTCTGTCGGTTGCTCATACACCCGCTTCAATGTATTGACATCTCTAACAGAAATCTTCGGCGGAGTCCGCACCTGCGAAAAAAACATCACATCCGACTCAAGCGGGCTATGTCCCCAAATGCCTAAAGCGTGTCCGATCTCGTGACGAGCAGCGGCAAGCAAAGAAAGATCCGGACGATTGGGTTGAATCCGAATCGTCATTCGATGCCGCAGAATGCCATTTTGTTCAAACAGTTCAAATCGAGTATCGGCAAATCGAACCCGCTCAGTCGGAGGAAATCGCAGGGGAATCGAAGAACGATCGATAGATATATCCGCCTCAGTTTGTCGATCGACCAATTCCAACGGAAAGTATTGCTTCCATTCCTCGATCGCTTGCATCATCAAATTCACCCAATTCTGGCTCCGAGCATCCGCAGGCTGAACATAGACTTTCACCGGAAACCGCGACCAAATGAGATAGTCCGGTGCGGTTTTCTTGACCTGATCAAAATAATCCCCTGAGCGATCGTTCCATTGCGCCAAAATTGCCGGAAGTGGGTGAACTCGTGCAGCAGGAAGCGCTCGGCTTGAAAATGCCCAAAACAAAACGCATCCGACTGTTAAAAGCACGATAGCTACGCTACGCACTTGTGCGCCCGAATGCGTTCTAAACCGTCGAAATCCTAACGACCGAGCCATCCGGCACTGAGAACCACTGTGATTCCCATAAACAGAATCGTGAGCAACCAAGTCGCACGATTGAGCGTCGTTTCTGCGCTTTTGGTGCTGGTAAACAGTTGAGCTTGACCGCCCAAACCACCCAAACCATCGCCTTTTGGACTATGCAGCAGTACCAAAATCACGATTCCGACCGCAGAAAACATCCAAACCGCTCTTAAAACTGTGATTAACGTCATATTGCCAAACTACGATCGATACGTTTCTCATTATAGGAACATTAGGGCTGCGCGATCGTGGATTTCGGTGGCTCTGCTCCTTGGGGACTCGGTGCAGGACTCGGTGGCGCGGCATTTAATTGATTGAAATACTGATAGGTCAGTTTCGACACTTGCCGAATTACGTCACCTGCGCGATCGTCATTGTGCGGACGTTTCACCATTGCTGCCATTAGATAGCGTTTACCATTTGGTAAATCAATGATGCCAACATCACCGAGCATGATTCCGATATCCCCGGTTTTGTGTGCGATCGAAGCTCCTTCTGCTAATCCCTGTGGAAGCAGTGAATTGTTCACGACTTTTCGCATAATGTTGAGCATTCGATCATGCGATCGCATCGAAACGAGTTCCCCACGATTTACCGCATCTAAGAGCGCAACCATGTCACGCGGACTACTGGTATTCGTTCCTGGCAGATCGGGGAGCATATTTTGAATTGCAGTATTCGTTAAGCCCCAAGATTGAAACCGCTGATTAAGTGCATCTTTACCACCTAAGCGATCGATGATCATATTCGTCGCGGTATTGTCTGAGATATCGATCATCTTGGTTGCAACTTCGATCGCGGGAAACTGTGAGTTAACTGGCAAAGTCTGAAGTTCTCCCGATTCCGCTGCAACTAATTCCTTTCGCATCGTCAGCGGTTCATCAAGTCGAATCTTCCCTTCATCGACGGCTTGGAAAAAGGCGACGAGAATCGGGAATTTGATCGTACTAGCTGCGGGAATCGGGTTCGAGGCATTGATATCTACAAAAGTGTGAGTATCTGCATCGACGATCATGAAGCCTGGAGCTAACTGAGTTAGAGGAGCGATCGCGCTTTGAATCTGCGTTTTCAGCCCGGTAATTTCTTGATTCAGTTGAAGCTGAGACGCGACAGCGGGACTCGGTGAAGGAGTTGCCTGCTCGGTCTTTTCAGGCTGAGGAGTTCCGCCAAATCGAGTTGCAGGGTCCCAGATCGATAAGCTTGTTCCAGCAATCACACCCACTCCAACACCGAGGATGAGCAATCGAGTGCCATAGAGGAATGCTAACGCCGATCGACTTTTGGGCGCGGGTGGCTTTCTCGCAGGTGGAGTGCGCCGAACTTCTGGAGGGGGAACAACTTCGAGGCGGCGACGTTCTTTCCGAGGACGCTCATTTCGCAGCGATCGTACTGGAGCAGGTTTTGGACGCTCAGTGGGAATCGGTTTACGGACTCGTTCTCGACGCGACGAGAGCGGAATCGGTTTAGGGGGCGGGGGTTCAACCATACGACGACGAGTGCGGCGACGGGTTGCTGTCCGTCCGTTGCGGTCTAAATTAGATGCGGCTGAATCGTCGGTTTCATCCCACATTGATGCTCTTCTCCGTTCGTCAAAAATAGGAATTTAGAAATCAGTTAAAAGTTCAGAACGCTTCTGCGTTGTGTCACCCTCTATGTCTTAGGGATTTTACATTGAGTTCGCAAATCTGATCCGCTCAAGTCTGGGAATCTTTTGAAGTTCGGGTTTTCGCTGCCCAGTCTACCTGCCGCAAAACCCCACGCAGCAAGGATAATTCGTTCTTTGAAAGATTGGCTCGATTAAAAATATGTCTAAATTTTTCCATCCGGCTCGCAGCGGTATGCGGCTCTAAGTATCCAATGTTCAGCAGTACAGATTCGAGCTGTTGATAAGCTCGATCGAGATCATCCAATGAACAAGGAACAGATGACGGTGCAGTCGGCATCGGAGCCTGAAATAGCTCATAACAACAAATCGCAACCGCTTGGGCAAGATTCAGCGATTGATAGTTATCACTGGTCGGAATATATACAAACCGCTGAGCATATTTCAGTTCTTCGTTACTGAGTCCTCGATCCTCAGACCCGAATAGCAATGCAGTGTTTAGTCCTGGTTCGAGTAACCAAGGTAAAGCCTCACGCGGATGTTCTAACGGGGCATCAATTCTCGATCGAACTGCTGTCGCGATCGCGCGATGACATCCGACTAACGCTTCCGGAATCGATTCGACAATTTGCGCGGATTCTAAAACGTCGATCGCTCTCATCGACATTTTCCGCGCTTCATCCGACTGCAAATCACACTTCGGATTCACAAGGACTAACTGATGCAAGCCCATATTTTTCATCACACGAGCGATCGATCCCACATTCAACGCTCCCGCAGGTTCGACGAGCACGATCCGCACTTGATAAGACGAGGTTTCCGACATAGCTAAACGAGCGAAAGACTTTAAAATTAACGCATCTTTAGATCGAATTTGTTATGCCGCGCCATCGTGCCAAATCTGATTTACCCACCAAAATCTGTCCCGTCTGTGGTCTGTCGTTTACTTGGCGAAAGAAATGGGAGGACTGCTGGGACGAAGTGAAATACTGTAGCGATCGCTGCCGAAAACGCAAATCACAGGCAAAACCTGAACTACTGTAAACCAGACGTGATAAGCTTTCTTGCTATCTGTTTTCTGCGAGGTTCCTTGTCATGTCTCTCGATCGCGTTCAGCCGAAATTGATCATTCACGGTGGGGCAGGAAGTTCGCTTAAAGGAAAGGGAGGAGCCGAAGCGGTTCGTCGATCGCTCTACAAAGTGGTGGAAGAAGTCTATGCACTCTTACTCGCAGGAGCGCCCGCAACTGAAGCGGTTGTCGCAGGTTGTCAATTGCTCGAAGATGATCCCCGCTTTAATGCCGGAACCGGATCAGTTCTGCAATCAGATGGACAGATTCGCATGAGTGCGGCTCTGATGGATGGAACACAACAGCGATTCAGCGGTGTGATCAATACTTCACGAGTGAAGAACCCGATCGAGCTTGCGTTATTTCTCCAAACTTCTGACGATCGCGTTCTTTCAGATATGGGTTCTGCTGAATTGCTCCGAGAATTGCAACTGCCGCTTTATGATCCAATGACTGAACTCCGGTTACAGGAATGGATTCAAGAGCGTGCAGGCAACTTTAATCGTGCGATGGCGGGTGTGGTTGCAGAAAAAGAATTGATTTCGGAAACTGCGGGACGAGGCACGATCGGGGTTGTTGTGCTGGATAGTCATGGTCGAATCGCAGTCGGAACCTCGACAGGCGGAAAAGGCTTTGAACGAATTGGACGAGTCAGTGATTCCGCCATGCCTGCGGGGAATTACGCAAATCCACAGGCGGCGATTAGCTGTACCGGGATTGGAGAAGACATTATTGATGAATGTTTAGCGGCGAAAATTGTGATCCGTGTGACAGATGGACAGTCGTTACATCAAGCTTTTGAAAAGTCGTTCAAAGAAGCTTACCAAAATCGACGAGATTTAGGAGCGATCGGACTTGCTGCGGATGGCACGATCGGTTGGGGGAAAACCAGTGAGGTGCTTTTAGCGGCATATCACACGGGCGATCGTGTTGGAGACACGCTAGAACTGCCTGATGATCTTCAAACCGGAACTGTGTGACAGTTTGATTTCAGTACACTGAATAGAAATTACTGAAAAACCTATGCGTATCTACGGATGTGCTGGGGAAATTGCGTAGGTATGCTTCTACATAAATTGGCAGTCTGCCTAGTAAGGACGTTTTCTAGAAGAGGGTCTCACCCCCCAGCCCTCAAGTGTGAGGCTCTCTCTAGGATAGTGATATCAGGGATATCCACTACTCAGCACAAGCTCTCATTGCCCCTGAGAGTTTGTCTCCGAATTTTCCGCATCAGTAAAACCCTCACTGAGTCACTGTATGGCACTGGCACAGGTTTATCAGATTAAGGCAGAGATCGCTCAAGCGTTTTATCAGCTTGGAGTGACGTATTATGCGATCGGGGATGCCACCAAAACAAGCGAAACTCTCCGTCAAGCAGATCAACTCCTGAATGAAGTCGAAGCAGTGCAGAAAATCGAGCAAGCACTGCGCCAATGAGAGTTAGACCCGCGACATTAGAAGATGTATCGCTGATCTTGTCGTTTATTCAGAAAAAAGCAGCATTCGATCGAGACATTGGCGCGTTCTCAGGAGTGCTGCAAACCTCCGAAGACAAGCTAAGAAAAATACTATTCGGAACGGTTCCTTTTGCTTACGTTCTGTTCGCTGAGTCTTCAGATTGCGAAATTGGTTTTGCACTGTATGGCTTCCGGTATTCCTCGTTTGCAGGTCAGCCAAGTATTTGGCTCGATGATTTGTATGTCGATCGAGACCAGAGAAGCCAAGGAGCAGGAGCGCGATTGATGCAGCAACTCGCCCAAATTGCTCAAGATCATGGCTGTTCTCATTTGGCTTGGAATGCTGATGCTCGAAATATTCGCGGGTTGCAGTTCTACGATCGCTTAGGGGCAGAGATCACTGAGCAACATGGAAATCGATGCTTTTTGAAGTGGATACCCTAATGCAGCAAAAATTAATGCTCGATCGAGCCTGTTAATCGGTAGCATCAAGATCGTCCTAAAATTGCGATTTGTGATGAATCCTGCACTGAGTCAACTTGGAATCGAAATGTCGCGCCTGTCTGGTGTTCGGGCGATTATGAAAGACATTATTGAAACGCTAAGAGCAGGAGCGGGACAGAGTTTTATCAATCTGAGTGCTGGGAATCCGGTAATTCTGCCGGAGGTCGAACAACTTTGGCGCGATTGTACTCAGGAATTGTTAGCGAGTCCTGAATATGGCGATGTGGTGTGTCGATATGGGGCGAGTCAGGGGTATCAACCGCTGATTGATGCGATCGTACAAGATTTTAATCAGCGGTATGGATTGCAATTAAGCGATCGACATATTTTGATTACACCGGGAAGCCAAAGCCTCTATTTCTATGCTGCGAATGCTTTTGGAGGATACACAGCAAGCGGTGAACTCAGAAAAATTGTGCTTCCTTTAAGTCCTGATTACACAGGTTATGGTGGCGTAACACTCACACCAGAAGCACTCATCGCATACAAACCAGAACTAGAAATCGATCAGGAAGCACATCGATTTAAGTATCGACCGAATTTTAATCAATTACAAATTGATGAACATACAGGATGTGTCATCTTCTCACGTCCTTGTAATCCAACTGGAAACGTTTTGAGCAACGATGAAGTGAATAAGATTACTTCACTTGCGGCAATTCATGATGTTCCCGTTCTGATCGATTCTGCTTACGCACCTCCGTTTCCAGCGTTGAACTTTACAGAAATGGCTCCAATGTTCGGTGGGAATGTGGTTCACTGTATGAGTTTATCGAAAGCGGGATTACCTGGAGAGCGAATCGGAATTGCGATCGGTGAACCCGAAATCATTCAAACGTTAGAGTGTTTCCAAACGAATCTCTGCATTCATTCCCCTCGATATGGACAAGCGATCGCGGCTCGTGCCATTCGATCCGGTCAACTGGCGGACATTGCTGTAAATGTGATCCGTCCGTTTTATCAAAGTAAGATTGCGATTATTGAGGAAACATTGGATCGTGAAATGCCTCGATCGCTGCCTTGGTTCCTTCATCGTGGAGAAGGCGCAATTTTCGCTTGGTTATGGCTCGATCAATTACCCATGACTGATTGGGAGTTTTACCAAGAACTGAAAAAAGTTGGGGTGATTGTGGTTCCTGGCAGTACCTTCTTCCCTGGCTTACAAGAAGAATGGCAACACAAACAGCAATGTCTAAGAATTAGCCTAACCGGAACCGATAGCGAATTACAAACAGCAATGGAACGACTCGCACAAGTCGCACAACAAGTTTACGGATCATAGAAGCGATGGGATATTTAGAAATCGGTAAAATCGTTGCGGCTCAGGGCATCAAAGGTGAACTGCGCGTTTATCCCAACACAGATTTTCCAGAACGATTCGAGGAACCTGGAAAACGCTGGTTACTGCGACCGAATCAAACTGAACCCGAAGCGATCGAGCTTCTTTCCGGTCGCTATGTCGATGGTAAAGGGTTGTACATCATTCAAATTAAAGGGATTCACGATCGTACTTCTGCCGAAAATCTAAGAAACTGCAAAATTCTTGTTCCTGATACTGATCGACCCGAACTTGAAGAAGGCGAATTCCATGTTGCTGATCTAATCGGTCTACCTGTCTATGAGCAAGCTACTCAGGAATTGATTGGCAAAGTCACCGATCTGATTCCTGCTGGACATGATTTATTGCAAGTTGCCAAAGTTACACCCGAAGACGGACAGGAAAAGATAATTTTGATTCCTTTTGTCGAAGCGATTGTCCCCGTTGTGGATCTCGATCAACAGCGAATCGAAATTACGCCACCGCCTGGACTACTCGATCTATAAGTTAAAACAGTTCATCACTATCAAGCGATTTAACATCCAATTAACCTTTGTTGCGGAAGTGAATTGCATTAAATACGCATGGTAGATTAAATGAGGATTTGCAAATGGTGGATTGAGAAAAGTAAAGCACGATAACCCTTTGAACGGTTAACCGTGAATTTATCTCGATCGCCAAATTGGAGACTGTCACTCTGTCAGATCATTCCGCTCCGCAGCAATGATTTGATAGTTATCAAGCAAGCTTAGTGTGATTTTTGTTGAAGTGTCTGCACAACAAAAATCGCCTTTGTTTTTGTGCTCGATTTTTTCACGCCACAAGTCCTGCTGAAAACTTCTTTGAATTCTCTGCCTTATGTTTTCCGAAATGACTTCCCTAGGGGGAGTAGTAATACGGAGACCGTGTTGCAGACTATTCACTAGCCCCCTGGTGAAATCAGGAAAAACAACACTTTATTTATCCCCCTGCTGAAGACTTATTAAATTTGAGAGGGCATTCCATGAAAGCACTATCGACTTACCTCCTCGCCACCCTAAACCAAACTGTAAAGCAAGCTGCTCCGATGGTTGCAGGCTTCTCACTTGCGCTTACAGGCTTAATGGCGACGAATGCACCTGCTCAAGCTGCTCCCCGCAATCTGGAAAAAACTGCGATCGCACAAAACACCACATTGCCGGATGGAGTTTACCTATATGGGCAATCCCCGAACCCCGACGAAATCGGTAAAGGTTATTTTGTCTTTGAGTCACGGCAAGGAAAATTAGTCGGTGCGCTCTATATGCCTCGATCGTCCTTCGATTGTACTTATGGTGAACTCGAAGCCGATCGCGTTTCATTAATGGTCGTAGATAGTTACGATCGCTCTGAAAATCCTTATGTCATCGCAACCGAGCGGAATGATTCTGTCGCATCGCGTGAGAATCCAGTCGTGGCTCCGATCGGCTTAGAAGGCTATCATCGCCTCTCGAATTTGAGCGCGAACGATCAACGAATTCTGAATGTCTGTAAGCAGAACTATCAACAACGCGCCTGGAAGTAGTCAATGAACGTGCTGAAGTTTGGGTGCTGTTTCGGATTGGAACACACCCAACACAAGCCAACGGAAAACTTGATTAAAAAGAGATGCGATCGTGCCCCTTTCGCGCTAGGGTAAGCGGAAATGCGGATCTGGTGACGGTTGTGAAGTATTTTTTTCTCTCGGATGGCTGGTGTGTGGGTCGAGTCTGGGGTATCGGCGGCTTATGGGATGAAGTTGCTTGGAGACGCAGACCGCATATCGAGCAATTAGATTTAAGTGTGTGGGAAAACGGCGAAAAGCTCTGGCTCTATCGCGTCGAAGAAGAAGTTTTAATGGTTGAAGTAAAACCTTCGCCCTCGGTGGAATCGGGAGCGATCGGGCAAGTGGTTCTGAAACGACTCATCACGGCAGATCAAGCGATCGACATTTTTTGTAATGCGAACAAAAATACTGGTTGGATGTGATACTCTACGGTAGAGGGTTAAAACTGCGAACTATGACTCAGCCATACATCGAGGAATTCGTCGCTCCCGACATCAGCCACATCGTCACCGAGGACGATACGCCTGTGGACAATTTCCAAAGCGCCAAACAACAACGCCTGCTCGTCGAACCGCTATACACGTCATGGTCACAGAATTTGCCTTTTGTTGCCGATGCAAATGTGAGCCTGTTCTATGCCTTGAAACAAGATCCGATCGTACCCGATGCTTTTCTCAGTCTTGGTGTCGAAATGCCGACAGATTGGAGCAAAAAACAAAACCGCTCCTACTTCGTGTGGGAGTTTGGCAAGGCTCCTGAAGTTTGCATCGAAATTGTCTCCAATCGTGAAGGGAATGAGCTTGGGAAAAAGAAAGACCTCTATGCGCGAATCGGTGTGCCTTACTATGCCGTCTTTGACCCACTCGAACAGATTCAGAAACAAGATGAAATGAACGGGAAACTGCTTCGAGTTTGGGGATTGACTTTCGGACAGTATGTGGAACTATCAGAACCGTTTTGGCTCCCTACAGTCGGTTTAGGGTTGACCGTTTGGGAAGGTGAATTTGAAGCTGTAACAGGGGTTTGGTTACGGTGGTGTAATCACGATCGACAAGTTCTTCCTACTGGAGCCGAAGGAAAAGCACGAGAGTTCCAACGAGCAGAAGCCGAACGCCAAAAAGCAGAACGTTTAGCAGAACGGTTACGGGAGTTAGGAATTAATCCAGATGAGGTTTAACGTCTGACGGTTCCGGTAAATCCTGCGGCTTTAAATTGTAAGAGTTGCAGCGGTAATGGCTGATTTTCAGGAACATTCACCTGAAACTCGAAGTCGCTCACACCAGGGGGAACTTCGTCGATCGCGCCGAGTCTCGTTCGGTTTTCGATAATCGGATCATCATTCGCATCATAGATTCGCCCGAAAATATCGGCATTCACGATCGTCTTATTTGTCGGATTCGTTGCCTTGCCGTAGACAATAAAGCAGCGTGCCGACTGAGGAACACCCCCAGCAGTGACAGCCCCTTTCGAGAGTTCGGCGGGACATTCTCGATAGCCCAAGTCAGATAGCTTGATTTGCGTCAACGCCCAAGCATTCGAGGTGCTCATCACCCAAACGATCGCTGAAAGAACGATTGCAATCCACGATCTCATCCGCATAACTCATCATTCCGCATGTGATACAGCATTCAGTTTATCGTGTCGTGTTGCTCAATATGGCTGAAGAACGATCGCGCATTGAGAAAGGACAAAATATCAGCCTCTATGATGTGGGGCTAACACTCTGTCCCGAAAGTTGTGATTGATTCGCAATGCCTTTATAAGTCGGCAATATTGATAAGGATGCAACTTGTCGTTAGTCCCCAATCTGAGTCGGTTTTGTAACGACACATACCATCCTTGCATACAACGAACACTTGAAAGCTTATTGCAAAAGTAATCTAAGAATGTTCGCACTCCTTTACAGAGTTTCAATTCCAGCAATCTAAAGTGCTCCGAGCAAAATTCCCAGCGATAGTCTTGGGGCAATCAGGGTTCCGAGCAACGGTTTATTATAAGCACGAATGACTGAGGCTGAAAGACACTCCAGCCCCGATTTGCACTTATTCTCCGTCGCGGAAGAACAAGAGATTTTCCTGCTGCTCTGGTGTGAGCGTTTGATTATCTGGAGTCACACTGGTAGTCCGAGTTTGAATCGGAGTGTCACCCCCTGCAATTCGTTGCTGAGTGCTTCCACCCGAACTCGAAACAGGTCGCCAGCGTCCGATTTCACCTGTACCTAAACTTGCAAAGTACAAGTTGCCATCTGGTCCCGTTGTAATTTGTGTCAATCCAAATAGACCACTCGCAAATCGTCGTTGACCGACGACCGCACCATTCGTTCCCAAAATCAGCGCATCGACTGTTCCTTTACTCAGATCGGTGATAAACAGATTGTTATCGTAGATCGCTGGGAAAGTGGTTCCGGTGTAGAAGTCACCGACCCCGATCGCATTTCCACCGCCTCCGGTGTGACGATAGCTATACCACGGAGCCGTGACTGGACGACCACTGGTATAGAAGTTTTGTACACTCTGTAAGTTCTGGTAGCCACCCGTTCTCAGGCTCGTACCATTTCCACCTTCGTAAGCCACCCAACCAAAGTTTTCACCCCCGCGTCCGGTATTGACTTCTTCCCACTGTGTCCAACCCACATCACCGACGTAGACTTGCCCATTGTCTTTGTTCACGGTGAAGCGGAAGGGATTTCGTAGTCCTAACTGCCAGACTTTCGATCGATTACTTTGTGGATTGCCATCCCAAAACGGATTCGAGGAAGGGGCATCTCCAGTAATCGGATCGATTCTGAGAATCTTGCCGGATAAGCTATCTAGAGACAATGTTCTCACGGCTCTTGGATCTACATCGTTGTAGGATGCTCCATCACCGTTACTGACATACAAGAAGCCATCTGTCCCAAACTTCACAGTTCCGATCGAGTGCGATTCACTATCTAAGTTCAAGAAGTCCTGGATGTATTTGCCGTCTCTATCGAGACCAGATTCTGGAATCGTAAAATCGCTGGTACTGTTCTTGTCCGGGCTACTAATGTTCGCCCAAGTACTGTTTTTACCGAGGATTACCACTTCAGAAGTCGGATTGATTGTGACAACTCCATTGTTAATCGTGGCGGTAAATCGTCCCAATCTTGCGGTTCGATTGCCAACTTGGTCACGGGCTGCGAGTCCTGTGCCTTGAGCGGTTTCAGGCGGATCGTACGAGTACAACAGATAGAGGTAGGGATTGCCCGTGAAGAAGCCTGGGTGAATGGCAAGACCGAGCAAACCGCGATCGCGGGGACTGTTCACTTGCGCTGAAATATCCACAGCGGGGGTCTGTTGTAGGACTCCATTTCGAGCAACGCGAACCACACCATTTTTCTGAGCAACAAAGAGGTATTCCCCGCCGGGAGTCCAGTCGAATGCAGTCGGCTGTGAAAGTCCAGAAATCACCGATTCACGCGCGAAACTGCCTGGATCGTTATCCGCGATCGTCACAGTTGCAGTCCGCTGAGTTCCCAATGTGCCACCGACCGGAGCGCTCAGGATTAAATTGATGGTCTCGTTGCGCTCACCTTCCGTATCATCGGTAATCGGAATGGTAAAGGTCTTACTGGTTTCGTTGGCTGCAAAGCTCAGGGTTCCAGAAGCTGCGGTGTAGTCTGATCCAGCCGTTGCAGTTCCGTTACTGGTTGCATAGTTGATGCTACCTGCGATCGCAGTATTCCCACTCCGCTGTACTGTAATCGTCGCCGTTCCACCATTTTCGTTCACATTGTAATTTGCACCACTAAACTCATAAGTTGTCGGTGCATCGTTATCCACAATGGTAATTCGTGCAGTTCGGTTAATTCCCAAAGCGGCTCCGGTGGTTTCACCCAGTCCAAAGCCAAAGTCTTCGGTTCCTTCTGCTACGGTGTCATTCACGATCGGAATGGTCACAGTTTTGGTCGTTTCTCCAGCCGCAAAGGTGAGAATGCCTGCGGTGGTGGTATAGTCTGAACCTGCGAGTGCACTCCCATCAGCGGTCGTATATCGAACCGTTGCAACCCCATCGCTACCATTAACGCGATCGACTCTCACCGTTGCCGTTCCCGCATCTTCATTCACCGTAACGGCATTCGTGCCCATGACGATCGTTCCCGGATTCGCAACGACCGCAGCACTATAAAGCTGTGTTTGGGGAATGATTTGGCGTGATTGATTTGCACTAAACCAGCCCAATTGCGCGACTGCTGCACCACCGCGCTCATAGTATTCCATGCGAATGTCATACTTCTGACCCGCTTGAAGTGCGATCGTGCCGCGTCGCTCGGTTGCGCCTTGATCCACAAAGTTATCGATCACAAGCTGCCCATTCACGAACAGTCGCACTCCATCATCGGTCGTCGTAAAGAAGGTGTAAGTATCGCTGTACAACGGTTCAACTTGTCCAGCCCATCGCACTGAGAACGTATCGGCTGCAATATCAGGACTCGGTGAGCCTGTACCCCAGTTAAAGTTCACTGTGGCATCAGTGCGCGTGACTCTCAGGTTCGTGAAATCAATGTTATCGAAGTACTCACCTCGGAGTCCGTTTCCAGTTCCCGCAGGCGGCGGTGGGGGTGGCGGTGCAGTACTACTAAAGAGTTGAGACTGTGGAACAATCTGCTTCGTAATTCCTGGACCTGACCAAGCAAGACGGGCTGAAGCACCTCCGCCGTTCTCAAAATATTCCATCCGAATGTCATAGCGCTGTCCGGCAACGAGGTTGATTGTTCCGGTGCGTTCGGTCGCGGCTTGATTGATAAAACTATCAATAATTTGTTGTCCGTTGATGAACAATCGCACGCCATCATCGGTCGTTGTGAAAAACTGATAGGCTCCAGTATTCGGTGCGAGAATTTGACCTGTCCAGATTGCGGAGAAGGTATCTGATCCAATCTGCGGATCAGGCGAACCATTGCCCCAGTTAAAGTTGATCGTCGTATCGGTGCGAGTGACTTTCGTGCCTGTGAAATCGATGTTATCGAAGTATTCGCCGCGTAGACCGTTGCCGTTTCCACCAAGTGGTGGGGGTGGGGGTGGGGGCGCAACACTAAAGAGTTGGGATTGAGGAATGATTTGTTTCGTGATACCAGGACCTGACCAGGACAGTTGTGAGACCGCGTTGCCACCGTTCTCGAAGTACTCCATCCGAATGTCATAGCGCTGTCCGGCAACGAGGTTGATTGAGCCAGTGCGTTCGGTTGCAGGCTGATTGATGAAGCTGTTGATTACTTGCTGCCCGTTGACGAAGAGCCGCACTCCATCATCGGTGGTCGTGAAAAATTGATACGTTCCAGTTGTGGGTGCGAGAATCTGACCTGTCCAGCGGATTGAGAACGTATCTGATTCGATATTCGGATCAGGAGAGCCAGCCCCCCAGTTGAAGTTCACGGTGGTATCGGTGCGGCTGAGAACGGGATCGGTGAAGTCAATGTTATCGAAGTATTCACCGAGCAGTCCGTTTCCGGTTTCGAGCAAGCCTGTGAAGGCAGAAAGTCGATCGACATTAAACGGTAAGCTCGACTCGATCGCGCCTGTTGTAGCTTCGAGCGTCCAGTTTCCGCCGCGTTTTGCACTTCCAGTTGGATCGATCGATGCCGCGATATCGGCTCCAGTGATCTCACTTAATTGTGAAATCAACGGATTGTCACCTGCCGCGACATTACAGCCATAAAGCAGAATATCGGCATCGATCGAGAGTGAGTCTGACCAAGACTTCAGTGCGGATTTATAGCGAGAAAGAGTACCCAGATCGAGCGTGGCATTTCCGAGGGTGAGACTGCCGATGCTGCCATGAGAGACGATATGCACGCTCTCAACGTTGCGGTATCCTGACAGCACTTGACTAATCTGGTCGATGCCGTCTTGAGTGCGATCGAGCAGGATTACTTTCGTGTCAGCGTTCGCGCTCTCAATCAGGCTTTGGGCATTCTCAACGGACGGATCGATGAAGACGAGACGTGCTGTGAAGCTTGATCTTGGATAAATCAGCGTCTGAGTCTCGAACAGGGAACGGTTGCCAATAGGCAATGAATGGCTCAAATCCACGAGATTCGAGGAACTAAAAGAATTCTGCATTTCGCTTCAGATGTGAAAACGACAGTGCGGACTAGCACACCGCATAGGAAATCGAGGCGCACAAAAACTAGCCCAACTCAAACTGAGCGGCTTCAGTACGATCGAGTGAATGAGCAGGTCTGACTTGCTCTAAACGTCGGTAAGACCCTGAGAATTGCGGTGAATTTGAAAATTAGTGATAGTGCGCCCTATGTCCAGACCAGATCGATGAATCTAGATAGGTTGGTCTGCGGGAAGATCCTGATGCTTTTCTCGAAATTAGCATTGCTTCGGAAAATACTGTGAGTGTTTCCACTGAACTTTAAAGAAAATTCAAAGGAACTTTCTCTGTTGGAAATATTTATCAGTCGTTGAAAGCTCGATCGAACTTCTGAAACTTCCTAATTACAAGGGTATTTCAGGCATTATCGTATTCTTTATTGTTAAACAGTAGAAAAGCGCAAAAAAGCGGAAGACCGAGAGAACTTCAGCCTTCATAGATTGCACCGTATTTTCACTGAAATATCGCTCAATCGAGCCGTTTAGACGGGATAAGCGATCGTGACTCCGGTTCCGCCATCGGCTCGATCTGCCATTTCAAATCGCTGCACTCTCGGATGTCGCTTGAGAAATTCGTGAACCCCTTGGCGTAATTTCCCGGTTCCATGTCCGTGAATAATCCAAATCGGTGTTTGTGCCTCTGAAATCGCTTTATCAAGAACAATCTCAGCATCTGCAACCCGACTTCCTCGAATATCGAACGTATTGCGATCGGTGCGAATCACTGGAGCAGGTGCGGCAGGTTGAGGAGTGGGAGCGGCTTTCGGTTTCGGTTCTGGCTTGGGTTCCGGTTTCGTAACTTTTTCGCCCGTGAGCGATTCGATATCGTCGATCGGAACCGTCATTTTCATCAGACCAAACCGCACCACGAGTTCGTTATCACCTTCTAATGCGAGAACTTCCGCTGTTTGTCCTAAGCGAGGAATCCGAATACGATCGCCAATTTGCGGACGATACCCAGGTTTAGGTTTCGCAGGTTGTTGACGAGAAGGCAGATTTTTATCAGCAATTTGATTTAAGGCATCAGTCGCCTGTTGAGCAGTCTGAGCTGTAGCATTTCCTTGCTGAAGTCGGCGGATCACTTTGGCGATTTCACCTTTGGCTTGAACGATCGCATCTTGAACCGCACGTTCTTGTGCTTGTTGCAGGTCACGTTCTCGATCGCGTAACTTCTCTGCTTTCGCGGAGACTTCTGCATAAAATCGTTCCGCCTGCCGTAGAAGTTCTGCGGCTTCTTGCGCTTTCGTTTCCTGAGCGCGTCGCTGTGATTCTAATCCTGCAATTACCTGGTTTACATCTTCGGTGGCTCCTCCTACTTGAGTTTGAGCGCTTTCGATGATGTCTGGTTTCATGCCTAATCGACGGGCGATCGTTAAGGCATTCGATCGTCCTGGAATACCCCAAAGTAATCGATAAGTTGGCGACAGTGACACATCATCAAATTCGACTGAGGCATTCTCGAAGCGATCGTCGTCGTATTTCAGGGCTTTTAATTCGCCAAAGTGAGTCGTCGCGATCGACAATCTAGCGTGTTCTGCAAAGTACTTTAGAAGTGCGATCGCGAGTGCAGTTCCCTCAGTCGGATCAGTTCCCGCGCCAACTTCATCGAGCAGAATCAGAGAATTTGGTGTTGTTTCTAATGCTTCGACAATTCGACTAATGCGGCGAATGTGACCGGAAAACGTCGAAAGGCTCTGTTCTAGGGATTGTTCATCCCCGATATCTGCCAGAATTTGATCGAACCACGGCAGTTCTACAGGTTCACGAGCAGGCACAAACAAACCGACTTTTGCCATCAACATCGCCAAGCCTGTTGTTTTGAGCGTGACGGTTTTTCCGCCTGTGTTCGGTCCTGTAATTGCAACGACTCGAATCTGAGGCTGAACTACGAGATCCACGGGAATCACCGATCGATCTTGTTCGTGTTGCTGTTGCCAAACGAGTAACGGATGTCGCAACTGTCGAAGCACGATCGTGTCATTTGTAAATCGAGGCGGATTCGCTTTGAGCCAATAGCTATAACGCGATCGAGCCGTCGCCAAATCCAACGTGGTACAAATCGCCAACAATCGCTCTAAATCATCTTTCGCAGTAGCAACTTGCTCAGTTAAAACTCTCCGAACTGCTTCTTCTTCAGCTTGTTCTTGTCTGAGTAACTGCCTTAATTGATTGTTCAACTGCACCGTTGGATGCGGCTCAACATAAAGCGTTGCACCACTCATCGACACATCATGCACAATGCCGGAAATCACATCTTTGTGCGTGGCTTTCACCGGAATGACAAAGCGCCCGTCACGCTGCGTAATCACTTGTTCTTGAATCGCGTTCGCTTGTCGTTGCATCATGCGTTGCAGCATTTCATAAACGCGATCGCGCACTTGTTTCTGTTGCGATCGAATTCCTGCTAACTTCGGACTCGCCCGCTCACTGACCTTACCATCATCGTTAATACAGCGATAAATCTCCTGCTCAATTTCTGGATACGTTCGCAGTTCTTCGACGAGTTCGTTCAGAATGGGGAATCCGTCTTGATTATCGATCGTCCGTCTGAGCGTTCTTGCACCCGAAAGCGTCGTTGCGATCGTCAACAGTTCCACGCCCGACAAAATCCCACTCAATGCGGCTCTTTCTAACGCATCTCCGATATCTTCAATGCCGTCAAAGTTCAATGCGGTCGTAAGTTGCGTTTCTAAGTTGTAGACTTCTTGAGTTTGGGCGAGGAGATGTTCGGTTTCGGCTTGGGTCGTGGGAATTTTCAGCGATCGAAGTGCGATCGTTCCCAGTTTTGTCGATGCAAAGGTCGCCAGATGTTGACACAGGCGCGACCATTCCAATAGTTCTAAAGTCTCAGTTTGAATCAAGGTTAGGAATCAAGAGTAATGAAGGCTGCACTTCTATTAGTGTAACGATTTCCAGCCTACAGACTTAACTCTCGCTTCAGATCTTCGAGTGAGATTGTCCCTTCCTGTTTCGCTTCCTCAAAAGCAGCACGAGCGCCATCAAGATCCTGACGAAGTTCTCGTTCTTCGTAGTTGAGAAATCGTGCAAAGTCGAGCGTTTTTTCTAGCGTCGTGTCAGATGCGGTTTCTAGCTCTTGTAGGAGAAGCTGTCTTAATTCTTCTCGTCGATCGCTGGAATTGTTTTGCTCTGACATCTCTAATTCCCTTGCCAAAAATCCGTGACATCGTATCCCAATTCTGCCAACATCTGACGCAACAGAGGCAAACTCAAGCCGATCACGTTCGTATGACAGCCCTCAATTTTATCTACAAACAATCCGCCCCGACCTTCAAGCGCAAAACAACCTGCACAGCTTAACGGCTCTTTCGTTGCGATATATGCCTCGATTTGTCGATCGCTAATGTCCGCAAAATAAACCTTCGTTACTTGAGTCTTTACCAAAGACGGGTACGGCATCAACGCCCCTTGATTTGTTGTATACGGCTGTAGAAACGCATGACCCGTATACAATTCGCCCACATTCCCGCGCATTCTTTTCCACCGCTCGATCGCTTCTTCTGGATCTTTCGGTTTCCCGTGAATTTCGCCATCGATCCACAAAATCGAATCGCACCCCAGAATCAAGCCTGGTGTCGTTGAGAAAAATCCGGGCGGCAATTCAGAGGCGCGATCGAACAACATTTTCATCGTCGATCGAGCTTTCCCCTCGGCTAGAATCTGCACCAATTTCCCTGGCTCGGCGATCTGAATTTGCGACTCATCGAAATCGCTCGGATACACCATTGCAGAAATTCCCGCCATATCCAGGAGACGCTTCCGAGCGGGGGATGCCGATGCCAGCACGAAGGGAACCATATCGATCTAATCCACCTTGAACGACTTGATAGAACTCGTCAGAATCGGAGACATCTTTTCCCAGCGCTCCTCTGAGGTCGAAGCATTCAGTGTATACAATTTGCCGCGATAGACGATCGCGCTGGCTAAATTGTGGCGCTTCTCTTGATTGGGCAACGTCACCAGATATTCGAGCAGATAATAAGTACGATCGGCAATTTGACGCTCATCGGCACTAATCAGTTCAGCCGTCCGACCCGAATCAGGAGGAGCGATCGCGCTTTTCCCTAACTGATAACCGACTTCCGTTGGCGTTCCTAGATCCGCAAGTTTCTTCTTCCCTGGAACTGGATTGATCACCATACTGATATTTTCGGTCTGCTCGATGATGTCATGAAACACAACATCCGGACCATTCGTTACTTTCACGGGCAGCCAGCCATTCGGATACAAAAACCGATAGCCATCAGTACTATCGATAAAGCTTTTCAGTCCACCCACCCCAGAAACGCAGCCTTGCAGCCCAAGCGCTAGGACAACCAGCATCACTGCGATGAATCGTTTGAGCATCACTCAATCCCTTCTCTACAAAACGTTTTACGGTCAAACCACGCACGATCGGGCAGACAACATTTCTTATTGTCCCATCTTCGTTTAGAAATCTGCGCCGAACTTGCAGCAAATTTGGCAGAATGTATCAGCGTCGCCCAGCACTCGATCGTCTCACCAAAGACGGTTTGATCGCTCAAGTTCCCGCAACTCTACGGAGGCACGAATTCGACTTCGCCTCCAAAATTTGCTTGTCTTGACAGATTGAAACAGATTTATCCTGAGATTTCGGTAAAATGCTGGAAATTCGTAATTTGGAATGCGCGATTCGTAGTGAGAGACAGTGAACGATATTGATTGAGATCGATCGAATTTCTGATTCTTTCCGTCTTCAGTCAGGTTGATTCCAACCCCATCCCCATTACGAATAAATTAACTAAGGAATGAGTGTCTCCGTGAATGTAATGCAGTTGAATAGCCCACCTGCTCCGATACCCCCCTCGACTCCGATTATTTTGGACAGTTTGCCCGATCCTCCTGTCCCAGAAGGCGTGTGCCCACGTCGAACCCGGATGCAGATCGATTTGCTGTTGTTGGCGATCGAAGCGCTCGATCTGGCGGGATCTGAGGCAATTTTGGCGGTGGCATCGGATTTTGATTTACGCGGAGTCCTCAAGAATCGGGTGTCTCTTTGGCGAATGCGATCGGCGAATCCGTTCCGCCGTTATGCTCAACGTCGTCCTTTGACGCTGGTGGAAGGAAAAGCGCTCGTGCTCGTGACTTGTTATCTGGCGCGTCGGTTAACGGTGCTGATTCGGCAACTTTTGCTCGCGTATCAGCAACTGAGCGAAAAGAATTTGTCACCGGAACATCATTTTCGCCTTTCAGAGTATTTAGAAAGATTTCGAGCGCACTACCGCAGCCGGATGAATCCGAAACGGGCGGGCGTGTTGGCGTACAATTCCGATGAAAAATTGAACGAATTAGCGCTCGATTTGTTGGAACAGCTTTTATTTTGTACCGGAACATCCGGTGTACAACGGCTCTGGATTAGTTTGTTTGACGGGGAAGTGCAATGACGAACGCGATGACGCTGCAACGGCAATATAGTCTGCCAAATTGCACGTTGACTTTAGAAGGATTATCCGACTCAGCGGGAACAGGACAGTTTGATGTACGCCCGGTGATGTCTCTGTTGATTAATGCGGAATGTCATCTTCCCGGACAGGAAAAGCCGCTGGTCGGTGGACGTGAATTTTTTGAAAGTTTGGTGACTGCTGTGAGTTTGTACGCGCAGGAATTTTTGAGCGGCGTACATTTACCGCGTCATACCTACAGCGATCGACCTTCGTTTATTCGCCTAGAAAGACTCGATCGCGCTCATCATCGCCTCATTGTCGAAAAAGACCCGAACAATCCCAACAGCGAAGAACGAACCGTCGATCTCACCACGGTGCAATTATTTGATCTCGTTGAAGCGATCGATCAATTCGTGGCTGATACACAAACGCTTCCGTACTGGTCGCTGAATCTTTCCCCGGTTCCGAAACGCTATGCGCGATCCGGTGAACCGTTAGCGAAACAGGTTGTACCCGCTTCGATCGGGGTTTCGGGATTGGCACTCGCTGCGATCGCGTTCTTCTCTTTGCCGACGATGCGGGTGAAAACGCCAGAGTGTCTCTCTCCAGGTGCTCCAGATTGTCCAGGTTTAACTTCTAATAATCAAACCCCAGGAGCCAGCCCCAGTCCCACCGTTTCCCCCAGTCCCGCGACTTCTCCGACGGCTCAAGCGTCTCCGAGTCCCACCGCTTCTCCAGATCTCGCTCAGGTGGAAGCTGCTTTGAATGCGGCTCCTGCGATTACGGATGCGGGAGAGTTGAAAACTTTAGGCGATCGCTTAAGTGACCAAATTCGACAACGCTGGACAACGCAATCTCAAGTGACCGAGGAATTAGCCTACCGAGTCGGAGTCGCTCGAAATGGCGATGTCGTCGGCTTCAAAGCGGAAACGCCTGCGGCACTCGATCGAGCACGACAAACCCCGCTCCTCGATTTGCTCTACATTCCCGCCAGTGGCAGCACTCCCTCATCTGAACCCCTCGCACAGTATCGTGTCGTCTTTAGACCCGAAGGCAACTTTGAAGTCACGCCAGTGAGTTCTAATAGTTCCGTCGTTCCTCCAAGTCCGACCGAAAGTCCCGCTGCGAGTCCGTCTCCGAGTCCGGTAGAAAATCCATCTCCCAGCCCAGTTGCCAGCCCGTCTCCGAGTCCTGCCGCTGTTGCAGTCACGGGAACGGAATTAACTGATCGTGCAACGCTCGAAGCATTACAGCCGAAACTCTACGACGCGATCGATCAAAATTGGAAAGGCAGACCTCCGTTTGACAAAGATCTCGTTTTCCGAGTCCGCGTCAAACCCGATGGCACGATCGCAGGATTCCAGCCAGAGAGCCAACTAGCGAACGATTTTGCCAAGGATACCCCCTTGCCCCAACTTGGAAAGCCGATTGATCCAAACGCTCCCGCTGAACCTGCTGCCTCATTCAAAGTCGTGTTCAGACCGAGCGGCGTACTCCAGATCAATCCTTGGTTTGGCGCTCGACGGTAGAATAATTCCAATTCTGTGCATAATCTAAACTCAATCCGGGTCGCAACTTGAGTGCGATACCATCGAATAGCTGCGAGTTAGCTAAATCACATTTCATGGAGCAAGATACCCTTTCCACAGAGGTGATTCTGACCCATCCGCGTCGATCGCTCGGCAATGTCCAACTTGATTGGTCGCCACAGCCGGGAGCCTATTTCGACTTGGAGGGTCAGACCTACGCCGTTTTAGAACGCCGTCACCGCTATCAACTCAAATCCGGGCGCTACCGTTTACACAAAGTCGCGCTCTATGTTCAAACTGCACAACGTCCAAGCGAACGTTCTCTGATTGACGGTCGCTGGATTCTCGGTGATGCCACTTGTGAATACAATGCGCGATCGGAAATCATGCGCTGTGCCGTGAATCCCGATGGTCCCTGTGAGGGCTGTCGTCACTACCACTCAAGAGCGTAATGGTTCGCCGATCGCAATTCTAGTTCCGTTGGCAAAGTCCCAACCGGATTGAGGTCGCTTGCCTGCGAGTTGCACTTCGCTCAGCAGTAATCCTCCTGATCCTGTCTGAATCACTGCTCCCCAATTTTTGACCACGCTAACGACTTCACCCGGCGATCTCGACTCGAATTCAATATCCTTAAATTCCTCTGGCACGTATCCTGATTCGAGCGGAATCGTTTTCAAAACTTTCAGCACTCCATCGCAAAAAACAGTTGTACAGTTTGGGTAAAAGCCGCGAATCTGGTTGTGTAAGTCGATCGCGCTTCTTGACCAATCTAATTCATAATCCGGTTTCTTAATCAACGGTGCATAAGTCGCCTGCTCGTTATCCTGCGGAATCGGCTCAATCTCCGTAAATTTCTCCAAGGTTTCGATTAACAAATCAGCCCCGATCGTACTCAGTCGAATCGCCAAATCCTGAGCCGTATCAAAAGGCTCGATCGGCGTGGTTGCCTTCAATAACATCGCGCCCGTATCCATTCCCGCATCCATTAGCATCGTCGTAATTCCCGTCTCAGGCTCTCCATGATAGAGACACCATTGAATCGGAGCCGCTCCCCGATACTTTGGCAAAATCGAGCCATGAACATTGATACAACCAAATTTCGGCATATCAAGAATTTCCTGTGACAAGATTTGACCGTAAGCAATGACTACGAAAAAATCGGCATTCAGCGATCGTAGTTTCTCCAATGTCTCCGCATCTTTCTTAACGCTCTTCGGTTGATAAACCGGGAGCTTATGCGTTAATGCGATCGACTTCACCGGAGACGGCGACAATTCATTCCCGCGCCCTCGTCGCTTATCCGGTTGCGTCACCACTGCTATCACTTCCACATCCGACTTTAATAACGCTTCCAACGTCGGCACAGCGAATTGTGGCGTACCAAAAAAGACAATTTTCATATTTCGCTCCCGACAGACGTTCTACACTTAATTCAAGCTGATATTGTGATCCTATGAAGCCGAGATTTGCAACGATCGAAACCTGGCAACAGGCAGACCTCCTGATGCAGCCTGCCTTCATTCGCCTCATTGACAACTTACGCAAACAGCTTGATACCTCGACTTGGCGCGGACAATATCGCGATGTCCAAGTCTGGGCAGAGGATATTCCCGACGAAACCAAAGCGCGAGTTCTTGAACTTCAGCAGCAACTCGAATCGGTTCCACCTGAGCAAGCTACCGAGATTCAGGAGACATTGGCTCATTTGCCTTCGCCTTATCCGGGTTATGAATTACATCTCGAAAAGAACGATCGACAAGTCAACGTCGATCTCTGGGCATTGTGCTATCAGATTTGTTTTCGATCGGACAACGGCGAATGGAGTGATGATTTTCCGGTCGAAGTTGACACGAGTTTATTCGATGAAACGGGTGACGTGGATTGGAATCTTTTGGAAGACAAAACCAAGCGAATTGTCGAACAGATTTTTGAGAACTTACCGCAGGAATGAAAAATACAGTAAAATCAGAAATGATCCGGGGCTATAGCGCAGTTGGTAGCGCGTCTCAATGGCATTGAGAAGGTCAGGGGTTCGACTCCCCTTAGCTCCATTTTCTAGGAAAGCTCAGTCGCAGTTGATCGAGTTCTGTTGAGCAACAGAAACAAGAGGTCGGAGATTACTATGCTCAAAGTATTTGCAGATCGAGGGGGAACGTTTACAGATTTAGTTGCAGTGACAGATGAACAAGGAATTATCGATCGACTTTCAACTGTACCTGAACGTTTTCAGATCACATCGCTTGCTGATAAGTCCTGGATCATTATCTATAAATTGCTCTCAGAACAACCCGAACAGTATCAAGATGCAGTAATTCAAGGCATTCGAGACATTTTAGGATTGTCCGGTAATCAGCCGATTCCATCTGGAACTGTTGAAGTGGTGAAAATGGGAACAACTGTCGCCACAAATGCGTTACTAGAGCGCAAAGGAGAGCGAACTCTACTATTAATCACGGAAGGATTTCGAGATGCGCTCTTGATCGGATATCAGAATCGTCCGAATATCTTTGCGCGGCAGATTGTTCTACCAGAACGAGTCTATGAGCGGGTAATTGAGGTGAAAGAGCGCTACACGGCTCAGGGTGAAGAAATTGTTCCGATCACATCTGAAGAAGAAGCAAGACTGATCACACTGTTAGAGGCAGCTTACAAAGATGGAATTCGAGCAGTCGCGATCGCATTTCTACACAGTTACCGCTACCCACACCATGAGCAGCAAATTAGCGCGATCGCTCATCACATCGGATTCACCCAAGTATCGGTGTCCCATGAAGTGAGTCCACTAATGAAACTGATTCGTCGAGGTGATACAACCGTTGTCGATGCTTATCTTTCTCCGATTCTGCGCCGCTATGTGGATCAAGTCGGAGCCGCATTAAGGCAACAGGAATCGACAACCAAACTAGAATTCATGAAGTCTGATGGCGGACTGACCGAAGCACAACGATTTCAAGGAAAAGATAGTATTCTTTCGGGTCCTGCTGGCGGTATTGTTGGTGCAGTAAAAACCAGTACTGCTGCGGGATTTGACAAGAATATTGGCTTTGATATGGGTGGCACTTCGACTGATGTGTCTCACTTTAATGGTGAGTATGAGCGCACGTTTGAAACTGAAGTCGCAGGGGTGCGACTGTGTGCACCGATGATGTCGATTCATACGGTTGCGGCGGGTGGCGGATCAATTTTGCAGTTTGATGGATCGCGCTATCGAGTGGGTCCTGAATCAGCGGGAGCAAATCCCGGACCTGCTTGCTATCGAAAAGGCGGACCATTAACTGTGACTGATTGCAATGTTCGCTTAGGTAAAATTCAGCCTGAGTTCTTTCCGCAAGTGTTTGGAGGTGAGGGAAACTTGCCGCTTGATCGAGCAATTGTCGAGCAGAAATTCGCCGCTCTTACCGCAGACATTCAAGCGAAAACGGGAGACACTCGCAGCGATGAACAGGTTGCTGCTGGATTTTTGGAAATTGCGATCGACAAAATGGCAAATGCCATCAAAAAAATCTCAGTTCAACGCGGCTATGATGTCACGCAATACACGCTCTGTTGCTTTGGTGGTGCAGGTGGACAACATGCCTGTCTGATTGCTGAGGCGTTAGGGATGTCGAAGATTTTTATTCATCCGTTTGCTGGGGTACTATCTGCGTATGGGATTGGATTAGCAGATGTGCGAACTTTGAAAGAGAAAGCGATCGAAGCACCTTTGACTACAGAGCAAATTCCCGCATTAGAACAAACATTGTTAACGCTTGATGCAGAAAGTCGATCGGAAATTATTGCTCAAGGTGAAGAGAGCGATCGTATTGAAACGATTTTCAAAGCGCGTCTACGCTATCAAGGCACAGATTCTGCTTTGATAGTCAGTTTTGATCAAGCAGACATAATGCGCTATCAGTTCGAGAACATTTACCAGCAGCGTTACGGATTTTCAATGCCTGACAAAGAGTTAGTCGTTGAAGCGGTCTCAGTGGAAGCAATCGCACATGCTATTCCGATCAAAGAACCTTTAATTTCCAATGATCGAACGATTCCACTTAGTTCAATTGCAACCGTTCAGATTTATACGAAAGGAGCTTGGCACGAGACTCCGGTTTATCGCCGTCAGGACTTGAGACCAGGCGATCGTATTACTGGCACTGCTTTGATTTTAGAACCGACTGGAACGAATGTAATTGAACCGGGATGGTGTGCAGAACTGACACCACAGAACTATCTGATTTTGAGCAAGACTAAAGAGGCTCAGGAGCTTTCTACAGCAATTTCACCGATTGCGGCAACGCCTGATCCAGTGTTGCTAGAGATTTTTAATAATTTGGTTCGTGCAATCGCAGAAGAAATGGGTATCACTCTGCAAAATACGAGCTACTCGGTCAACATCAAAGAACGACTTGATTTCTCTTGCGCTATCTTTGATCAATCCGGACAACTTGTCGCAAATGCCCCTCATATTCCAGTTCATTTAGGCTCAATGAGCGAAAGTGTGAGTAGTCTAATTCGCGCCAAAGGAAATACACTAAAACCTGGAGATGCTTTCGCCTCGAATAATCCCTACAACGGCGGAACGCATTTGCCAGATATCACCGTGATTACTCCCGTTTTTGTCGCGGATAGTTCGATACCAATGTTCTATGTTGCTTCACGGGGACATCATGCGGATATTGGGGGAATTACACCCGGATCAATGCCGCCGCACAGTACCACGATCGGTCAAGAAGGAATTTTGCTCGACAATGTGCAGATCGTCGATCGAGGAAAGTTTCAGGAAACAGAACTCTTACAACTCCTTACAACAGGTCGGTATCCCGTTCGCAATCCAGTTCAGAATTTAGCCGATTTGCAAGCTCAGATTGCAGCAAATGAACGAGGCGTTCAGGAACTTCGCCGCATTGTTGAACAGTATGGATTAGAAGTCGTACAAGCTTACATGCAGCACGTTCAGAACAATGCAGAAGAATCCGTACGGCGCGTGATTGATGTGCTCAAACCCGGTCGCTTTGACTATTCGATGGATGATGGTAGCCGAATTTGCGTTGACATCCAAATTGATCGTACAGCTCGATCTGCTCGAATTGATTTCGCTGGAACCTCTCCCCAGCAATCGACCAATCTCAATGCTCCCTTAGCTATCTGTAAAGCGGTTGTTCTCTATGTGTTCCGAACATTAGTCGATGATGATATTCCACTGAATGCAGGCTGTCTAAAACCACTTGAAATCATTGTCCCCGAAGGCTGTTTGCTTAATCCGCGTCCGCCTGCTGCGGTAGTGGCTGGAAATGTCGAAACCTCACAAGCGATCGCGAATTCGCTCTACGGTGCACTAGGGGTGATGGCTGCTTCTCAAGGCACGATGAATAACTTTACCTTTGGCAATGAGCAGCATCAGTACTATGAGACGATCTGTGGAGGGTCTGGAGCTGGAGAACAATTCGATGGAACTGATGCGGTACAAACTCACATGACCAATTCTCGCCTGACTGATCCAGAAGTTTTAGAGTGGCGCTTTCCAGTGTTTGTGAAGGAATTTTCAATTCGATCGGACAGTGGCGGACAAGGAAAACATCGAGGCGGACATGGAGCGATTCGCCGCATTCAATTCCGAGAAGCAATGACCGCTGCTATTCTATCTGGGCATCGAATTGTGCAACCCTTTGGTTTAGCAGGGGGTCAATCGGGGGCAACAGGTCGCAATTTGGTAATTCGACAGAACGGATCGATCGAACCCCTAACCAGCAAAGCAGAAGTCTCTATGAATGTGGGCGATGTGTTCGTGATTGAAACACCTGGAGGCGGTGGATTCGGTACAGCTTCATCAAATACGGAAGAACCTTAGCTAAGTTAGATACTTGATGCTGAATTGAAGTATTGATAAATTTCAGGTATGGCGATGCAACTCTTCAGAGAGACGATCTGATCTCAGCGAATTCAATAGACTGCTCAGTATCATCTCAGCATCGGAGCAGTAATTATGAGCACAACCGCAGAACCAAGCTTATTCGATCGCTTTTTCCGCGACCCAGAAGGCAATATTGTCATCGCGCAAAAGCCCAATCTGCCAATCACGATTTGGGGAGCGACAACGCTACTTCAATTCTTCAACTTTGGCGGCAAGATTCAGACTGGACTAGAGCTAGTTTCTTTCGGAATCCTGTTTACTTGGGCTTGGCTGGAAATTTTCCAGGGTGTGAACTATTTTCGTCGATCACTGGGTCTTGTCGTGCTGATTGGAATGCTTGCACTCGGAATTCGATACGCTTAAAGAAATTTCGCGTTACAGTCTCCCGTAACGCGATCGCACTCTTAGAACTAATCTGCTGTCTCAACCGGAACCATTGCTAACGATGTACCCGCTTGAACTCGAACTTCTAAATCTGCATCTTGAGTTAATTGATTCAACAGCGCAACAACTCGATCGATAGATTGTCCCTGTTTTGCCAATTCTCCCAACTCAACTGCAACCGCCAACCGCATCAGGTGATCAGAATCCGTGGCTTGATGTTGGAGTCGAGTTAGTCTCTCATCAATGTGTTCTAGCTGTTCTACTTCTTCAATCACTGAATAATGATGATGCGTTTCGGGTTTGGACTCGATCGATAAGTCTGATTCCACCACATCCGAAATCTTCAATGACGTAGCCAACGGAATTTCCGGTTCAGCGATCGGCATCATCGGTGGAATTGCGATCGTCGAAGGAGCGGTCATGGTTGCAACTTCAGGCATATCCGATTGGGACTCAACAGCTTCTGACGATTCTAAAGCAGGTAGGAAAGTTGGAACTTCAGGAGTTTCCGCTGGAACTTCAACAGGCTTGGAGCGCTCGGAATCTAAATCAGGCTGCAATCTCGGCTGATCTGCTTCCTGAGATTTGGCTTCTTGGACAGTATTGAAATATTGACTTGTCGGCTGCGGTTTTAATTTTGTGTAAGTGCGGGCAGCAGCACTAATCGCACCTGCGATCGCAGCAATTATTGTCAGAAATAGGGCAATAGTCATTCTTCTTTACACATCAAATTCAATACTTCTATTGCACAGCAATTGATTCAAGTGAAACATCTGACTTGATGAAGACTTTTTCGCATACAAAAAGCCCCCGTACAAGACGGAGGCTTAAAGTGAATTTGACTAGAAATTAGTCAAGGTTCGGCATCGACAACACGGGTTCAGTTTCGCGATCGATTCCTTTCTCGAAGCCTGCAACCGCCGCACGTGCGCGACCTGCGTGCCACAAGTGACCGACCAGGAAGAAGAAGCCCATGATGAAGTGGAAGCTTGCCAACCAAGCACGGGGGTTCACATAGTTGAACGAGTTAATTTCCGTTGCAACACCACCCACCGAGTTGATCGAACCCAGAGGCGCATGAGTCATGTACTCAGCCGCGCGGCGAACTTGCCAAGGCTGAATATCGTTCTTGATCTTGTTCAAATCAAGACCGTTCGGACCCCGCAGCGGCTCCAACCAAGGACCACGGAAGTCCCAGAAGCGCATGGTTTCACCACCGAAGATGATTTCACCCGTCGGAGAGCGCATCAGGTATTTGCCAAGACCCGTCGGACCTTGAGCAGAACCCACGTTCGCACCCAGTTTTTGGTCACGAATCAAGAAGGTCATTGCTTGCGCTTGAGACGCTTCAGGACCAGTCGGACCGTAGAATTCGCTGGGGTAAGCGGTGTTGTTATACCAAACGAACACAGACGCGATGAATCCCATCAAGGACAACGCACCCAAGCTGTAGGAAAGGTAAGCTTCACCAGACCAGACCAACGCACGACGCGCCCAACCGAACGGCTTGGTCAGAATGTGCCAGATACCGCCTGCGATACAAACGATTCCAACCCAAATGTGACCGCCAACGATGTCTTCGAGGTTGTCTACGCTGATAATCCAGCCTTCGCCACCAAAAGGAGCCTTGGTGAGATAGCCAAAGATTTTAGCGGGGTTCAAAGTCGGGTTCGTGACCAACCGGACATCACCACCACCGGGTGCCCAAGTGTCATACAAACCGCCAAAGAACATTGCTTTGGCAACCAACAACAGCGCACCCAGACCCAACAGGATCAAGTGATAGCCGATGATATTGGTCATTTGGTTCTTGTCTTTCCAGTCGTAACCGAAGAAAGACGAGTACTCTTCAAGCGTTTCAGGTCCACGAACTGCGTGATAGATACCGCCCAAGCCGAGAACAGCCGACGAAATCAAGTGCAGAACGCCCACAACGAAGTAAGGGAAGGTGTCAATCACTTCGCCACCCGGTCCAACACCCCAACCTTGGGAAGCCAAGTGAGGCAGCAAGATCAAACCTTGCTCGTACATCGGTTTTTCAGGGATAAAGTGCGCGACCTCAAACAAGGTCATTGCACCTGCCCAGAATACGATCAGACCAGCGTGGGCGACGTGAGCACCCAGTAATTTACCAGAGAGATTGATTAAACGAGCATTACCAGCCCACCAAGCGAATCCGGATGATTCTTGGTCGCGGTTGCCTGCAAATGAAGGATTAGAGAGCGTTACCACGGGGGAGAACCTCTTCAGGGAATACAAAGTGTTCATGCGGCTGATCCTGAGATGCCATCCACGCCC